>Ga0209906_100051_pt1 | contig 220463 bp, 227 predicted proteins | sample FECB24metaG_FD_188303 | JGI IMG/M metagenome (GOLD analysis project Ga0209906, IMG submission 188303) | Cyanobacterial communities from the Joint Genome Institute, California, USA from Joint Genome Institute, California, USA - FECB-24 metaG... ...
TTGTCCGGCATCTTGGTCATGCCCAGCGTTTCCGGTCCGGCCGTCTCCAGCAGGACGTCGAAGGTCTTGTTGAGCACGTCGGCCATGCCTGGCGTGAAGGACTTGATGAATTCCTTGCTGGCATTGTCGCGGAACATGGCGATCGCCTCCGGCGCCAGCTTCATGCTCGCGCCCTGCTCGTCCCAGACGGCGGGGTTGGTCAGGAGAATGTCGATCGCCTCCTGGTAGGCAGCCACGAACGCCTTGGCGTTCTCGGGCTTCTCCTTGGCGTAGTCCTCGCGCATCGCATACATGAGGAACGGCGCCTCGGAGAGACCCATCTCGGCGACCACGTCGTGGATGGTCATCATCAGCTTCGCCTTGCCAGACAGGATCATGTCCGGGGTCAGCGAATTGTACATCAGCGTCGCGTCGACCTGGCCCTGCTCAAGCGACCCGCGCAGCAGCGACGGCGCGCCTTCCTGCAGCGTGACCTCCTTGGCAAGGTCGAAGCCGTATTTCTGCTTGGCAACGGCCTGCAGGATAATCCAGTCGAAGCCGGTCTTGGTGTAGGTGCCGAGCGTCTTGCCCTTGAGATCGGCGAGGGTCTTGATCTCGGAATCGGCTGGCAGGAGCAGCGTGTTCACATAGGACAGGAACGGCGCGACGCCGATGACCGAGACGTTCTGGTTGCGCAGGCGCGCGACCGTGATCCAGTCCTGCACCACGGCTTCAATGCTCTTGCTCTGCAGCGCGGCGTTCGACGCCTGCGGGTTGGTGAAGGGGATGACCTCCAGCGTGAAGCCGTGCTTCTTGTCGAGCTCGAACTTCTTGATGACAAAGGGCGGATAGGACTGCGTCCCGACCGGGTTGGACATCAGGCGGATTGTTCCGCCATCGCCCATGGCCGAGGCGGCAGTGGCAAACAGCGCGGCGCCCAGGAGGGCGGCGGCTGTCGCCATCGTGCGAAATATCTGCATGCGAGTGCTCCTGTTCGATGTGTGGATCTGTCGGGTCGATGCAGTCAGAGATTCTCGAGATTGCCGACGTGGCGCTGCAGGCTCTCGACGACGCGCTTGCTCTGTTCGAACAGCGCGCTGTCTTCGTAGTCGCGGGGCCTCCCGATGTGGCGGAGGTTGATCTCCTCCTTGATCTTGCCGCCCGGGCCCGGGCTCATCACCAGCACGCGGTCGCCCAGGAAAGTGGACTCGAAGGCGTTGTGGCTGACGAAGAGGATGGTCGAGCGGAATGCGGCCCAGATGTTGAGCAAGCTCTGTCGCAGCCGGCGGGCCGTCAGTTCGTCCAGTGCGCTGAAGGGCTCGTCCATCAAAAGGATGTCGGGCTCGATGGCAAAGGCGCGGGCAATCGCCGCGCGCTGCTGCATGCCGCCCGACAGCTGCAGCGGATAGAAGCCCCCGAACTTGGATAGCTCGACCAGCGCCAGCACCCTGTCGATGCGGCCCGGCCATTCGGTTCGGGCGAAGTCCGCCGCCTTCAGCGCGAACTCGATGTTCTGGCGCAGCGTGAGCCACGGCAAGAGCCGCGCTTCCTGGAAGACATAGGCGACGCGGAAGCCCGCGCTGATCTGTTCGCTGATCGGCTTGCCCTGGATCTGGACAGTGCCTTCATATTTGTCGTCGAGGCCCGCGACGATGTTGAGCAAGGTGGACTTGCCGCAGCCGGAGGGACCTAGAAGGCCGACGATCTCGCCGGCTGCGATGTCGAAGGACACCCCGTCCAGTGCCTTCCAGCCACCCTTGCCGTTCCGGGTCGAGAACTGCTTGTGGATGTCGGTCAGCGAAATCTGGGACATTGAGGCAGCCTGGCTTGGTTGGCGGAAAGCGATGTTCATGGCGTTCCGCGCTCAGTTCTTTTTCCAGCGGAAGATGCGCCGCTCGACCGTGCCGAGGATCGCCACCTCGATGAACAGCATGACGAAGACGAAGCTGAGCGCGTAGGCCAGCACCTCGGTCATGTTGAACATCTGGTAGTAGAACTCGATCTTGTAGCCGACGCCGCTGCCGCGCCCGAGCAGTTCGACGAACAGCACCATCTTCCAGATCAGCCCGATGCCGAAGCGGGTCGAGGCGAGCAGCATGGGCGCCACCTGGGGCGCCATCACCGATACGATCTGCTGGCCTCGGCTCGCCCGAAAAGCGCGCGCCATGCCGATCAGCCGCGTGTCGATGCCCTTGACCCCCTCGCGGATGTTGATGGCCAGTACGGGAATGACCGGCGCGGCGGCGCCGAGGACGGCCGCCGTGTCGTTGAGGCCCACCACCATGTAGAGGGTGAGGATCACCACCAGCGCCGGAATGGTGATGCCGCAGATGATCCACACCTGGAAGAACACCCCGGCCGTCCGCGACAGCGCCATCGCAAAGCCCAGCACGAGCGCCACCGTCATGGCGATGACGAACGCCATCGCGATGCGCCCGAGCGTGATGCCGATATCGGTCCAGATGTCGCCCTGGATCAGGTTGGCGACGAGCGCCATCACGACGTTGTAGGGCGCCGGCAGGATGCTCGACGGCAGCGACATCGCGCCCAGTTGCCAGATGCCCAGCAGCGTCAGGATCGACAGCACGCTGATCAAGGCGTCCCGGGTCTTCTCCGCGCCTGCCAGGTAAGAGAAGACCGCGGCGCCTGCCCGCTGGCCGGCCGATCCAGTGTGGTCACTCGTCACGATCGCCATGGTGATGTCCCTTTCGGCTCAGTTGTCGAGGAGGTTTTCGCGCAGTGTCGAGTAGCGATACTCGCTGCGGAAGCGGCCGCGCCGCTGCAGTTCCGGGATCAGGAAGTCGATGACGTTGAGGAGGTCGCGCGGCACCGCCGGCGGGTGCGCGATCATGAATCCGCCCCTCTCGCCTGTGGCCACGAACACCTCCTCGAGATAGTCCGCGATGGTCGCCGCCGATCCGACGACGGCGTGGTCGTAGCCGGCGGTGTGGTGGCGGATGACCTCGTAGAAGTCCTTGCGCGTCACCGTCGCCTTGGGGTCGATGCCGCTGGTCATGTTGAGGAACCCGACGGGCGAGGCGTTCGACTTGACGATCTGCGCGTTGATCTCCTCGATGGTGAAGCTGTCGGGCAGCTTCGAGAGGTCGTAGCCGATCTGGTGCGACATGAAGGCGCCGACGGCGTCTGGCGGCACGGCCGTCAAAAGCTGTTCGTGGCGCGGCTTGGCGTCCGCATCCGTCTCGCCGACGATCAGCACCACGTCCCAGATGATGCCGACGCCCGACGGATCGCGCCCCTGGGTCGTGAGCGCCGCGTCCAGCGCCTTGCGATGTTTCGCTTGCTTCTCCAGCCCCGGGCTCGCGGCGAAGACCATGTCGGCGAAGGTGGCCGACGCCTGGATGCCGCGCGGCGATGCCCCGGCCTGCACCAGCACCGGCCGGCCCTGCGGCGAGGGCACGCAGGCAAGCGGTCCCATCACGTTGAAATACTTGCCGCGGTGGCCGATCGCCTTGACCTTGTCGGGGTCGGCCATCTGGCCCGTCTCGCGGTCCCACAGGAACGCGTCCGGCTCGACGCTCGCCCACAGCGCCTTGCACACATGGATGAACTCTTCCATGCGCTCGTAGCGACCGTCATGCTCCATCAACTCGTCGAAGCCGTAATTGGCGGCATCCGCACGGCGCGAGGAGGCGACCACGTTGAAGGCGATGCGGCCGCCGGTGACGTGGTCGAGCGAGTTCAGCAGCCGCGACGTGTAGAACGGATGCATGTAGGTCGAGGAATAGGTGAGACCGAAGCCGATGCGCGAGGTGATCTGCGACAGCGCGGCGATGTAGGGGCTCATGTCCTGGCGCGGCCAGCCGACGCCCCAGCGCACGGCGTCGTCGCGATTGCCCTTCCAGGTGCTTGGAATGCCGGTGCCGTCCCCCCAAAACATGAAGTCGAGCAGGCCGCGCTCGGCGATCAGCGCCAGCTCCTTGAAGATGCGCATGTCCGGATAGGTGGCGTTCGTCCACGATCCCGGCAGCCGCCAGCGGCCTTCGAGCTGCATCCAGGAGAGATCGTAGCCGATATGCATCTTGGTGGTCATGGAAAGGTCCGTTCAGGCAAGGTCAGGCCGTTCCGTCGCGAGGTCGCGCACGGCAGGGATGGCATTCGGGTGAAGGTCGCGGCGCAGTCGCCGCTGCGGCTGGATCAGCTCATGCGGCCACCGCCTTGTTGGCCGTGGTGGTCCCCACCGCGATGTCGTGGCGGGCAAGAAGCGTCTGGAGCTTGGGCAGGACGACAGCGCCGAAGAACTTCAGGTCCTTGACGAAGTCGACGAAGGTGAACTGGATCCCGTCGATGCCGCTCTCGACGATCATCTGGCAGAGCTTCTCCGCCATCGTGTCGGGCGCACCCGTGACCGGCATGCCGGAGCCGAAACCGACGGTGTTCGGCTGGCGCAGGTAAGAGGTGCGGTCCTTGTAGGAATCGCGGTTGTCGCGCTCGAACGAGGCGATCAGGTTGTCCAGCGCCTCGGTGTCGAGATCGGCGCGGATGGCCGCGAACTCCTGATCGGCGGCCGCATCGGTCTCGCCATGCAGCAGCAGCATCGACGTCACGACCTTGACGGCGCGTCCTTCATCGGCCGCCGCCTGGCGCATGCGCGCCACATCCTGGCCCTTGAGGCCGACGAACTGGTAGTCAGAGTGTTTCGCGGCAAAGGCCATGCCCTCGCCCGACAAACCCGCGCTGACGATCTTGGGATAGGGCTTGCTGATCGGCTTCGGATCGGAGACGCAATTGTCGAGCTTGAAGAAGCGACCCTGGAAGGTCGAGCGCTCCTGCGTCCAGAGCATCTTCATGACGCGGATCCATTCGTCCGCGTACTCGTAGCGATAGTCGCCGTAGCCTTCGGGCACGAGGCCCATCTGCTCCAGCTCCTCGAGCGTGTTGCCGGTCACGATGTTGATGCCGAAGCGGCCGCCGGAGATGTTGTCGATGGTGGAGATCACCTTGGCGGCGACCGCCGGGTGGAACAGCAATGGGTTGATGGTGGTGAACAGCTTCAGGCGGCTGGTCAGCGGAGCGATGGCGCTGGCCATCGCCATCGGCTCGATGGTCTTTTCCCAGAAGCCGGTGGCGCCGCCGAAGCCCATCCACTTGCCCATCCAGAACAGGTAGTCGAGGCCGATGTCCTCGGCGATCTCGGCGATGGCGCGGTGCAACTCTAAGGTCGGATGATAGCGCGGTGTGCGCTTCGACATGAGGAAGCCGTTGCTCCCCACGGGCATGAACACCCCCAGCTCGACCTTGCGCATGGCCTTGTCCCTCATATGCTCAACGAAATGCTCGGGAGGTCCTGCCAGCTTCCGGTCCCATCCGTCACTCCCGGTGGAGCGGCGGATGGGACAGCTTGCGTCGGCTATGCGAACCAGTCTGACATTTCAGTTAGAGTCTTTTCTCACATGTCTGTTGGGAAATATGAGGGGCATTTCACACGCCTGTCAATGCTTTATGATGCGCTGCGAAATGAGCACTTACAAGTATTCATATGCCCATTGCGAAGGCATATAATGTGTTGCGATGTAGTATATGCTTATGTTTTGCGCAGCCTGCGGTGCCGTCTGGACGCCCCCGTGCTGCATTGCAATATCGGGACGCGCCGATTTTTTTCGACTGCGGCCGCTTGGCCGCGCGTCAGCACAGTCAGCCGGCTATCTTGCCCGCTCGGCTCGAAGGACCGAGATTCAAAGAAGACGTGTGAGCTCGACCGAAGGCGATCAGGAAAAGCCAACTCGATCGCCGTTTGCGGTTTGCAGGCTGATCGGCGGCGGACGTGGCGAGGCCGCCACGGCCGCCCTCGGTTCCTTAGGCGGCCACCTGCGACTTGACGCTGGCGGCCATCGGATCGGCCAGCATGAACCGGTTGTCCGGATAGTAGCCGAGCACACCGCGCAGGAGGTTTTCGATCTCGTCGAAGTCCTTCTTCTCGATCGCGTCCACCACCTTCAGGTGTTCCTGGATCTGGGCACGATGGCGCTCGGTTGTGGTGCGCTGGATGCCGAAACACCAGAACCGCGCGGCGTTGTTGTGCAGTCGGATCGCTGTTTGCTCGATCTGGCTGTTCTTGCAGGCAGCCGCCAGCGCGCGGTGAAAGGCGCGGTCCATGCGGACCAGGGAGCGGATGTCGCGAGCCTCGACCACGGCTTCATAGCCGGCATAGGCGGCGCGGATCGCCGCCAGATCCTCCGGCGAGGCACGGTGCGCGGCCAGGCGCGCCGCATGCCCCTCGATCAGGATACGGGCTTCGAAGACATCCTGCAGCTCGCGCAGGCCCAGATCGCCGATGCGTGTGCCAATGCGGGCATGGCGCTCCACCAGACCTTCGAGCGACAGACGGTAAAGCGCGTCGCGCACCGAGGCCTGGCTGAGCTTGTAATCCTTCATCAGGCGCTTCTCGTCGACTCGTGCGCCGGGCTCGAGATCGCCCAGGATGATGCCGAAGAGTATCTGCTCGTAAGCATCGTTGCGCAGCAGTGTCTTCGTCTTGGTCGGAGCGCCGGATTTTGCCATGAATACTGTCCCTCCCGATTGTTTCTTATTCAGACCCTTGGCCTTCCGGCCGGATCGGAATTCCGCTGCCGCAAACAGGCAAGCAGGATTCCGGAGGTCTTAACATTTCACTTTCGGAAAGAACAGTCCTGTCGCCTGCGCCTTTTTGTCAGCGACGAACCATGCCGTCAGGCAGCCGGCAGGCAGCGTGCGAATGCCCCGTCGAGATAGAGCAGCGGCGACAGCGTCATCTGCGGCAGCCTCACGTCGACGACCTCGCCGATGAAGATCGTGTGCGACGACGCCTCGATCGTGTTCGTCACCCGGCAGTCGAAGCTGGCGATGGCGCTGTCGAGCACCGGCGACCCGGTTTCGAGTTCGCTCCAGCCGCCTTCGGTGAAGCGCAGATCGCGAAACTTCGACGAGCTGAAGCGCATGGCGACGTCGTCGGCATCCTCGGCCAACAGGTTGACGCAGAAGACGCCGGCGCGCACCAGCGCCTCGTAGCTCGACGCCGTCTTGTTGATGCACGCAAGCAGCGACGGCGGCTCGAGGCAGACCGACGTCACCGAGGTGGCGATCATACCGTGCCGGCGACCGGTCTCGTCGCGCGTCGTGATCAGCGAGACCCCCGCCGCCAGCCGCCGCATCCCGAGCTTGAAGAGGTCGATCCGCTCCGTCATGCGAGCACCTGTCCCTGGTAATGGACCAGCGGCAACCGGTCCTTGAAATTGTTGAAGGCGACGATCCTGCCGATGACGAGGTAGGCGCCGTAGCGCTCGATGATCTCGTCGACCCGGCAATCGAGCACGCCGGTGATCGCGTCGAAGACCGGAGCGCCTGTGACGAGCGTCGAGAGCGCGAGCCCGTCAAACCGCGCGTATCCCTTCGGCCCGTCCCGCTGGGTGAAGCGCTCAAAGATCGGCCGTCCCTCCACCGCGAGGTAGTTCACCGCGAAGGCGCCGCTGGCGATCAGGTCCGGGCCGGCCGATGTCTTCTTGTCGAGTGACACGGTGAACGTCGGCGGCGACGCGGTGAGGTGCGTCGCCGACAGCGCCAGGAAGCCCGAGGGACCGTCTGCACCGGCAACCGTGACGATCGCCGCACCGGCGGCGCGGCAGCCGATCGCGCCCCAAAAGGTTTTGGGATCGATATCGGCTTCGAGCTCTGCGTAGGCTATCTGCGACATCTCATTTCCAGAACTGACATTTCTGATTAAAGGGTAACAGACGATGGCCGGATCACAAGCACGAAGATTCGGCATTCCTGCCTTTATTGCTGTTTTTAATGCTTATTTCGGCATCATTTTGCCTGATATGGCAGCATATGCGGGGAACAAGACGGCACGGTAGCGACAGGAAGGAAAGTTCGGTCTCCGATGGTTTACACCGCTTCTGAAATATGAGTTTTATGCTTTCTGATATGTCGTAGATGCGCTGTGGCGCGACGTGTAGGAGACAATCCATGAAGGCGGAACTGGCAGCCCGTGGCCACGAGCGCACCGTTGGTCTCCTGATGGTCGGCGGCTTTGCCACAGGCGCGAACATCCGCCTGATGGACACGGTGCTGCCGCAGATCGCAGACGAATTCGCCGTCTCGATCGGTCTCGCCGCGCAGATCGTCACGGCCTACGCGCTCGGCTACGGCGTCATGCAGATCGGGCTCGGCATCGCCGGTGACCGCTTCGGCAAGGTGAGGCTCGTGGCCGCGCTCTGCCTGGCCAGCGTCGTCGCCTGCCTGCTTGCGGCAGCCGCGCAGTCGCTCGGCCAGCTGACCATCGCGCGGCTGCTGTGCGGCGCCGCCACGTCGGCGATGATTCCCGTCTCGCTCGCCTGGGTGGGCGACATGCTGCCCTACGAGGAGCGGCCGGTCGTGCTCGCCCGCTACGCCAGTGGCGGCATCTTCGGCATGATCGCCGGACAGGTCGCAGGCGGGCTGCTCACCGAATACTGGGACTGGCGGGCCGGCCTCGTCCTCGTGGCGCTGGTCTATCTGGCCGCCGCGGTCGGGCTCCTCCTGGAGCTGCGCCGCAACCCGCTGATCTCGGCACGGCCGCTGCAGCCTGCCCAGGCGCGCCTGTCGCCACCGGCGGCCATTCTGGCCATGCTGCGCCGCCCCTGGTCCCGCATCGTGCTGGCGTCGGTGTTTCTCGAGGGCGTCAGCATCTTTGCCGCCATCACCTTCGTCGGTGTCGAACTGCATGCGCGTTTCGACGCCGGATACGGGCTGATCGGCGGCATGCTGGCTTTCTTCGCCGTCGGCGGCATGCTGTTCATCACCAACATCCGTCGCCTGCTCAAGCGCTTCACCCAGACCCGCCTGATCGTCATGGGCGCCGTCATTGCCGCGGCGGGGCTTCTGGGCTTTGCGCTGACGCCGGTGCTGTGGCTCGTGCCCTTCGCGATGACTCTGGTCGGCTTCGGCGCCTATATGCTCCACAACACCTTGCAGGCATTCGCGACCCAGCTCCTGCCCGAAGCGCGCGCGACCGGCTTCTCGGTCTTCGCGACGCTGTATTTCCTGTCGCAGTCGCTTGGCGTGGCCGTCGCGGCGCTCTTCATCGGCACGGTCGGCGCCGCGCCGATCTTCGTCGTAGCGGCGTTTGCGGCGCTGCTGTTCGCCCTTTGGTTCGCCCTCCGCGGCGCCAGGCTCGTACCCATGCCGGCGACCTGACGCGAATGCGCCGGGTCCGAAGAACGTCATTGAACGACCTCGGAGGCGGTCGGACTTGCCACCGCGTTAAGGCGACAGCGTCCCGATGTAGTCGATGATCGCTTCGATTTGCTCAGGCGAGGCGATGAATAGCGGCATGTCGGGGTGACCCACCGCGATGCCCTCGACAAAAGCCTCTTCCAGGGCATCGAGGGGATAGCGCTGCTGCAGGTCGCGGAACGGCGGCGCTTCGGGATGGGTGCTGGCGTCATCACCGCCAACGGCATGGCATCGCGCGCAATTCGTCTCAACCAACGCCTTCCCGAGCGCCACGGACCCCGTTGATCCAGCTGGCCCGACCACCAGGGCGGAGGCGGCAAGCACAAGAAATGAACGGGATAGCAGCGCCTGGATTCTGGACATGCCAAGCCTTTGCATGCAGCGCGCTACATGCGCATTGACATCGATCAACCCGGACCGACACTGGTCCGGCCGCGACGATCAGGCCGACGGATGCATCATCGATTGGTCAAATTTGGGTCGACAAACCTAAGTTCTTGATATCACTACAAGAACTTACCCCTTGGGTCAGCTGGCGGAGAGAGCGGGATTCGAACCCGCGTTACGGTCTCCCGTAAACACACTTTCCAGGCGTGCGCCTTCAACCACTCGGCCACCTCTCCGCGATCCATCCTGCCCGGCGCATGGCGCCAAGCCCGGAAGGATGCGGCTCATCTAGTCGATCGTGGCGCGAATGCCAAGCCATTCCGGACGCATCTTTTGGGGCGCGGCAACCGCGCTCCTCTTACAAGCCGGCTTCCGTCCGGCACCGGGCCGTTACAGAGCCGTGGCAAGACGCTGCCGGTCGGCCGAACGGGCTGCGGCGGGAGGCGGAGTATTGTGATGGCGACAGGCGAAGATCCGGTTGGGCGAAGCTTCATGCGCGAGGCGGTGGCCGCCGTGCCGGTGATCTGGGTCGGCGTCATCGTCTTCATGTCGGCCCGCGGCCTCGTCCAGTCCTTGCAGGCGGTGTTCGACCCCATCCTGCCGTCGGCAGTGGCCAACCTGATCTATCTCGCCATGGCGAGTTCCGTGGCCCGCATTCTGGGCGGCGTCTACGTGCTTGGCCTCGCCTGGCGCAAGTCGCCGCGCTTCGCCTTCTGGTTCACCGTCTGGGCGATCTTTGTCATCCTGTCCAGCCTCGCTTTCCAGGTCGCCACACTGTTCATCGATGCGTTCGTGCCAACGCTTTCGCCATGGCTGATGACCGGCCTCGTCGCCGCGATCAGCATCGCAGGCATCGTCATCGCCCGCCGGGCCGGAATGCCGCCTCGGCCGGCGGCTGGCCTCACAAGCGCCAACGCCGCGCCGGTCCCGGTCGGCGTCGTGATCATCAACGGCGTTCTCGGCTTCATCCTCGGCGGCGGTGTTGGGCTGGTGCTGGGCTTCGGCGCAGGCGCGGTGATCGTTGACTGGCTCGAGGTCTCCTGCTTCGAGGGCGGCTGCGGCTATGCGGCGATCGCCATCGCCCTGCTCTTCATGATCGCCGGCGGCATCGCGGGCCTCGTCTTCGCCATCTGGCGCACGCGGCGGCGCAGAGCTGCGCCGGCGGCATGAGCTTCACGCCACGTCAATTTCGCGTGCGCCGATTGATGAAGCCGGTCCGACGCCATACATAGGCGACACAAGACCGGCAGTATCGCACAGCAGGACGACAGCATGGTCCGATTCATCTTCAGGCTTCTCGCGGCGGCGTCGCTGGCGATCGCGGTCATCATCGCCGTGATGGACGCGACGCGGTCGATCGCCATCTCGAAGTTCGACCCGACGCCGCTCGGCGGCACCTGGTTCGAGTATGCGCCATCGTCGCTGCAGGCGCTGCAGGCCATGCTGCAGCAAAGCGCGCCGTTCCTGTGGGACCCGGCGATGCTCACCCTCTTGAAGGTGCCGGGCTTTGTCATCTTCGCAGCGCTTGCCTTGCTGCTTTACGCCATCGGCCACCGGCCGCAGCCAGCCGCGCGGCGCTTCGCCGTCGGCCGCTGAACTCAAACGAAAGGGAATGAAACCATGTTCTTCCTGAGCGACCTTTTGAACAAGAAGACCAACATGCCAAAGCCGGGCGAGGCGATGCCTGGCCGCAACCATCCGATCCCTACTGCTTCGAAGCATCATGTCTTCAAGAAGCCGCTGAAGGGCGCCCTGCCTGAAGGCGCCGAGACAATCTACTTCGGCATGGGCTGCTTCTGGGGTGCGGAGCGCCTGTTCTGGCAGACGCCGGGCGTGGTCATGACCGCGGTCGGCTTTGCCGGCGGCGAGACGCCGAACCCGACCTATCAGGAAACCTGCACCGGCATGACCGGCCACGCGGAGGTCGTGCTCGTCGCCTACGATCCGAAGCAGGTCAGCCTGGGCGCGCTTTTGAAGATCTTCTGGGAAAGCCACGATCCGACGCAGGGCATGCGCCAGGGCAATGATGTCGGCACGACCTACCGCTCGACGATCTACACGACGACGCAGGCCCAGCTCGACGAGGTGACGGCGTCCCGCGACGCGTATGCCGCGGCGCTCTCGAAGGCCGGAGCCGGCAAGATCACGACCGAGATCGGACCTGCGCCGGAATTCTTCTATGCCGAAGAGGATCACCAGCAATATCTGGCAAAGAACCCCTATGGCTATTGCGGCCTGCGCGGCACCGGCGTCGAGTGCGCAATCCCGGTTGCCGTCCACGCCTGAACCGCTCTTTGATCGGCAGCACGATCCAAACGCTCCGAAAGCCAAAACCGGCTTTCGGAGTGTTGCTTTGCGGGCCACCGGCTTTTCCCAAAAGGTCAAAAATTCCGCGTGAATTTTCCGCGACGGCATGCAAGACTGAAAGTCGAGCGGGCGCAAAAGCGTCTGTGCGGCGACGATGCGGACATGAAAATGCACCGGCAGTCGGCGACCGGAGAGAAAACCAACAGGGTGTGGATCACATGAAGAGTATCATTCTCGGCCTGATGGCCGCTACGGCACTATCCTTCTCGGCCTATGCGGCCGACGTCAAGCCCGCGCTGCTGTTCGACCTCGGCGGCAAGTTCGACAAGTCCTTCAACGAGTCATCCTACAACGGCGCCGAGAAGTTCAAGAAGGAAGCGGGCGTCGAATACCGCGAATACGAAATCAAGGGCGAAGAAGAGCGCGAGCAGGCGCTGCGCCGCTTCGCAGACGACGGCAACAACCCGATCGTCATGGCCGGCTTCTCCTGGGCGACGCCGCTGGCGGCCATCGCTCCGGAATATCCGGACATCAGCTTCACCATCATCGACGGTGTCGTCGAAGCTCCGAACGTCCGCTCGGTCGTGTTCAAGGAACAGGAAGGCTCCTACCTCGTCGGCGTGCTCGCCGGCATGGCGTCAACCACCAAGAAGGTCGGCTTCGTCGGCGGCATGAACATCCCGCTGATCAGCGCGTTCGGCTGCGGCTATGTTGGCGGCGCGAAGGCAGCCGGCGCGACCGACGTGTTCGAGAACATGATCGGCGACACGCCGGAAGCCTGGGGCAACAAGCCGAAGGCCACCGAAATCGCCAAGTCGCAGATCGACCAGGGCGCTGACGTCGTCTACGCAGCGGCCGGCGGCGCCGGCCTCGGCGCACTGGAAGCGGCGGCAGACGGTGGCAAGCTCGCCATCGGCGTCGACTCCAACCAGAACTACCTGTTCCCGGGCAAGGTCCTGACCTCGATGCTGAAGCGCGTCGACGTTGCGGTATTCAACTCGTTCAACGATGCCAAGGAAGGCAAGTTCACCGGCGGCATCAACGTTCTCGGCGTCGCCGACGGCGGCATCGACTACGCCATGGACGAGCACAATGCTCCGCTGGTGACCCCGGAAATGAAGGCGGCGGTCGAGAAAGCCAAGGCCGACATCATCGCCGGCACGATCACGGTTCACGACTACCGCTCGGACAACAAGTGCCCTTACTGATCGCTCTCTGAGCTGATTTGAACTGCGAACCGCCGGTCCTTGGGCCGGCGGTTTTCGTTTGGGAAAGAAGTTTCAGTGCGTCTGCTGTCGTTTCAAATCCTGGACAAGACTCGATAGCCTCGACGCCGAACGCGTAGAAACTCAATATGATCGAAGACCCAATTTCGGGGCGTCTTGGGTGCAATGTTGGGAACATCCCAGCGAATTGGCGCGTTGCCATCGACGCCCCAATGAAGAAATAAAAAATGGACGCAAATCGCTTTCGTGCTACCGGCCTCTTGGCTTGGCCGGTAGCACGTTGATTTTCTCGAGTCAATACGATATGTATTAAAGGTGTTACCCACCGGCAGCTTAGCTGTCGGTCCAAAGGCCACTGAGGAGAAATCCGAGGTGGCCTTTGCGTTATCGGAGGACCGCTTGAGGGGCGTCTTTTATGTCGACGGGTTCAACTTCTACTACCTTCGGATGAAGTGGCATCCGGGGTGGAAATGGTTGAACGTCAAAGCGTTAGCCGATCGTATTGTCGATCAAGCGGTTACCGTTGATCAAGTCAATTATTATACTGCTGATGTTTCCGGGAAGATCGATCACGGTGCGCCATCACGGCAGCAAGCGCTCTTTCGAGCAAAAAGGCACGGTTCCATCTATCAAGATACACAAAGGCCGATTTCTCTATGGCGAGAAATGGTCCGGTCTTGTTCACCCCCCGAGAGCAAAGCCAGATGGCTATCCTTGGGCGTTGCCCGCTCCTGACGTTGTGTGGGTAAAAAAGACTGAGGAAAAGGGAAGCGATGTGAATCTCGCATCACATCTCTTGCGAGACGCATTCTTGGACAAATTTGACATCGCCTACGTCGTTACAAATGACACAGACCTTGTCGAACCCATTCGTATTGTCACGGAAGAAGTGGGGAAACAGGTCTGCATTGTGGCACCGTGTAGATCGCGGAGTGCGCGTGCCCCCGTGCCGTCGCCGAGCTTGGCAAAAGTCAGTTCGTTCACGCTCTATATCGACGATGCAGATTTGGAGGCATCTCAGTTCCCAGACCCCATTGTTCAGCTAGGCAAGTCCAACATCACAAAGCCGCTCAAATGGGTGTAGCTCAACCCTGTCCCCGCCAAAACATCAGCCCGCAACAAAGCCGCTAGCGAACAGTCGCCCCCTCCCCCGCGATATCCTCCAGGATCGGACAATCCGGCCGGTCGTCGCCATGGCAGGCGTGGATCAGTCGTCCGAGCGTCGCGCGCATCGACTGCAGCTCCTTCAGCTTGGCGTCGATCGAGGCGACATGCGCCGCTGCGATCTCTCGCACGTCATGGCTGGCGCGGTTGCGGTCGCGGTAGAGGTCCATCAGATTGCGGCAATCCTCGATCGAGAAGCCGAGCGCACGCGCCCGGTGCAGAAACGACAAGCGGTGGATATCCGCGTCGGAATAGTCCCGATACCCGTTGGCCGCACGGTCCGAACTGATCAGGCCGATGTCCTCGTAATAGCGGATCGTCTTGGCCGGCAATCCCGACCTCTCCGCCGCAAGACCGATGTTCATTCCGGTTTCCTTCCGATTTACCTTGGCCGTACAAGTACTTCGCGTTCACATCCGCGTGATCGCTGTTGCAGAAATGCCATAGGCCGCGATGCACTGCGGTCAATGGCGGCATGACGCAACGTTATTCGCTTGGCAAGCCGTGCGCGCCACACGTAGAGATAGTGTTCAAAATGCGGCTCGAATCGGGCCGCGACGTTGATTGCGTGGAGATGGGATTCGGCATGAAGATCAGGTCTCTGCTCATTGCGGGCGCGCTCGCCCTCGTCACTGCCCTCACCGGCTGCGCGACCGACGGCACGTCGATGTTCTCCAATGCGTATGGCGGAAAGAAGGATGCGGGCTACCAGTTGCCCGCCATTCCCACGTCGAAGGTGCCGCGCCAGTTCCAGCGCCAGGTTGTGCGCTACGAAACCAGCGAAAAGGCCGGCACCGTCATCGTCGATACGGGCGCCAAGCATCTCTATTTCGTCATGGGCGACGGCAAGGCGATGCGCTACGGCATCGGCGTCGGCCGCGAAGGCTTCGAGTGGAAGGGCACGTCCCGTGTCGCCATGAAGAAGGAATGGCCAATCTGGACGCCGCCGGCGGCCATGATCAAGCGTCGGCCCGACCTCGCGAAGTATCGCGGCGGCATGGGCCCTGGCCTCGACAACGCGCTCGGCGCGCGCGCCATGTATCTCTTCAACAAGAGCGGCGACACCGGCTACCGCCTGCACGGCACGCCGGAATGGTGGTCGATCGGCAAGGCGATGTCGTCAGGCTGCATCCGCCTGATCAACCAGGACGTCATCGACCTCTACAGCCGCGTCGAAGTCGGCGCGAAGGTCATCGTCAAGTAATCCTCCCCGCGAGGGGCGGCACGAATTCATGGGCGGGGGCGCCACGAAAAAACCGGGCTGAAAGGCCCGGTTTTTTTATGCTCGAAATCCGGAGACCGGGTGCGGTCAGCCGACCTGTTCGACCTGCTGAACTTCCGGAACGAAATGCTTCAGCAGGTTCTGGATGCCGTGCTTCAGCGTCGCCGTCGACGACGGGCAGCCGGCGCAGGCGCCCTTCATGTGCAGGAACACCGTGCCGTCCTGGAAGCCGCGGAAGGTGATGTCGCCGCCGTCCTGGGCGACTGCCGGGCGCACACGGGTGTCGAGCAGTTCCTTGATCGTCACGACGATTTCGGCGTCGGCCTTGTCGTAGAACTCTTCGCCTTCGCTGGCGGTCTCTTCGGCCGCCTGCGCGCCGGCGTTCATCACCGGGCGGCCGGCCATGAAATGCTCCATGATCGCGCCCAGGATCGCCGGCTTCAGGTGCTGCCAGTCCGGTCCGTCGTTCTTGGTCACGGTGACGAAATCGTAGCCGAAGAACACCCCGGTGATGCCTGGAACGGAAAACAGCGCAGCCGCCAGCGGCGATGAGTCAGCGGCAGCCGCAGCGTCGCGGAAATCCGCCGTGCCTTCGGCCAGGACCATGACGCCGGGCAGGAATTTCAGGGTCGCCGGGTTCGGTGTCGCCTCGGTCTGGATGAACATGCCGCGTCTCCCGCAGGGTCGTGTTTGGAATTATTCTAAAAATAGGCCGATGAGCAGCACTATTCAAGCGGCATTCGCTTGGATCACGCGAGGCTGTCGATGTCCTCGTCGGTGAGATTGTAAGGCACCACCGTGACCGGAACCGGGAAAGCGGCGCCCTTTCCCGCGATCGAGGCGACGAGCGGCCCCGGCCCCTCCTTCGCGGCGCCGGCAGCCAGCACCAGAATCGCGATGTCTTGGTCTTCCTCGATCAGCTTGTGGATCTCGCCGCCCGGCGTTCCCTCGCGGATCACCAGTTCCGGCTCGATGCCGTGCTTCTCGCGCACCACCGTGGCGAAACTGTCCAGCGCGGCGTTCGCCGTCGCCGTCGCTTCCTCGCGCATCACCGCTTCGACGCCCAGGAAATGCTGGAAATCGCCCGATTCGATGACGAACAGCAGGATCAGCGCGCCGCCCGTGCTCTTGGCGCGGCGCGACGCATAGGCGACCGCACGCTCGCATTCGGGCGTTTCATCGATGACCGCGAGGAATTTCCGGCGATGCCCGGCTTCGCGGATCAGGCGTTTGGAGACCATGCAGGATTCCCGGTTGAACGGCGTTAATCTGCCACCGGGCGAACCCGGCGACAAGGAGGCCAGATGGGCAGTCGACAGGACGGCGTCAGTCGCCCAGCAGACCGACGATCTTGCGCACGTCTTTCATGGTCGCTTCGGCCAGCGCGCTTGCACGCGCCCCACCGTCCTTGAGCACCGAATCGACATAGGCTTGGTCGGCCGAGATGCGGCGCATCTCCGACGCGATCGGCGCGAGCTTGTCCACCGCCAGGTCCGCCAGCGCCGGCTTGAACGTCGAGAACTGCTGCCCGCCGAACTGGCGCAGCACCTCCTCGCGCGTCAGATCGGCGAGCGCCGCGTAGATGCCGACGAGGTTGTCCGCGTCCGGCCGCTCCTTCAGCCCCTCGGCTTCCGACGGCAGCGGCTGCGGGTCGGTCTTGGCCTTGCGGATCTTCTTCGAGATCGCGTCGGCATCGTCCGTCAGGTTGATGCGCGACAGGTCCGAAGGGTCGGACTTCGACATCTTTTTCGTCCCATCGCGCAGGCTCATCACCCGCGTCGCCTCACCCTCGATCACCGGCTCGGTGATCGGGAAGAAGCCGTGCACCGTCTCCTCGCCCACCTGCATCTCGACGCCGGCGCCGAGATCGCGGATACGGTCGGAATAGTCATGGTTGAACTTCTGCGCGATTTCACGCGTCAGTTCCAGATGCTGCTTCTGGTCATCGCCCACCGGCACATGCGTGGCGCGATAGACCAGGATGTCGGCCGCCATCAGCGCCGGATAGGCGAACAGCCCAACCGACGCGTTCTCGCGGTCCTTGCCGGCCTTGTCCTTGAACTGGGTCATCTTGCTCAGCCAGCCCATGCGGGCGACGCAATTGAACACCCAGGCGAGTTCCGCGTGCTGCATGACGCGCGACTGGTTGAAAACGATGTGCTTGGTCGGGTCGATGCCGGCCGCCAGGAACGCGGCGGTCACCTCGCGGGTGGACTTCTCCAGTTCCGCCGGCTCCTGCCACATGGTGATCGCGTGCATGTCGACGACGCAATAGATGCAGTCGGACTGTTCCTGCAGCGCGACAAACTTGCGGATCGCACCGAGATAATTGCCAAGATGGAGGTTTCCGGTCGGCTGGACGCCGGAGAAGACGAGTTTCTTGAACGACATTTTCAGGTTCCGTGGCTGGTGGAGGGCCCAAGCCCCCGGGGACAATCCCGTCTGGGGCAGGCGAAACGGGTGGCTTATGGCGGAAGCCCGCGTGGCGATCAAGGGGGCCAAGCGACAGGGCGCGAAACTACCATTGTGCGACACGAAGAATGATCGGATGTCCCGGTGAATGCCATAACGCGTTGCGTTATACTCTCGCATGATCCGGAGTTTCAGCGACCGGGAGACTGAACGTGTCTGGAATGGCATCCGCAGTCGAAAGCTGCCGGACGACCTCCAGAACAAAGGTCTCATCAAGCTGACGCTCCTCAACCGCAGGCAGTGTCTCAGTTCGAAACAGGACATAGGGAATAACGGCGAAGGGTGATAAGGTCGTCCTTAGAGGGAGGACTATCCGATGAGCGTTGGACTAGAACGGCGCGCCTTGGCGAAGGCGGAGCTTTCCGATGTCACATTCACTGACGACGAAAGCGGCAGATGGATATGCGGGCTCTGCGTCTTGAAACTGGAAGGGCCGGAAAAAGACACCTATGGGCCGACAGTAACGATTGATGTGGCCGTGCCAGTCTCGCGCGAGATGTCCCAACAAGATAGTGAACTGGCGCTAATTGGTCGTGCAATAGAAGTTTTGGTCCGTGTTGCTGATTTCTCGCCGGAGGATATCCAGTCCCGGATAACCGCTCGGTAGGTCATGTCTGCTTCTGATACGGCCATCGCGCGGCTTCAGACTTCAAACTGAGACACTAACCAACCGCAGCACTACTTTGGACGATTTGCGGGTGCCACCCGGCAACCGGTTGGAACGATTGAGATCGGAACGTCGTCACCGGTATTCCATCCGGATCAACGACCAGTGGCGGATCTGCTTCGAATGGCGGGAAGGGCACGCATATGGCGTCGAAATCGTCGACTACCACTGAATCAAGCCAGGACGACGAGCTGCTCCACAATCCGCATGCGGGTGAAATCCTGCTCTCGGAGTTCCTGGAACCGATGGCCCTGAGCCAGAATGCGCTGGCCCGCGCGATTTCGGTGCCGCCGCGCCGGATCAACGAGATCGTGCTTGGAAAGCGGGCTGTCAGCGCCGATACCGACCTTCGTCTGGCGCGCTACTTCGGCATGTCCGACGGGTTCTTTCTCGGTTTGCAGACCGATTTCGAGCTGAGGGAGCGGAAGCGGGCGCTTGGTGCCGAGCTGGCGAAGATCACGCCGCGCGCGGCCTGACCCCTGCATCACTCGATCGGCGGCGGCGGTTGCTTTCCGCGCCTGACATTGCGCTTCAGCATGCCGATATCCGCTCCGCCCGTGCCGAAGGCGACGGCGAAGTAGATCACCATCGCGCCAACCACCAGCATGGCAAGCGCCGGCGCCTGGACGACGAACAGCGCCTCCGGAGCGAAGGAGGCGGCCAGCCAGTCGGCGGCATACCAGAGCGCTCCCGCCATCAGGCCGGCCGACAGGATCAGCCGCGGCACGCGCAGCAGCAGGCCGCGGTCGGAGCCCCAGTGCCCGCGCCACACCAGCGTGCCGAACAGCAGGGCAGCATTCGCCCATCCCGAGATGGCCGCGGCCGTTGCGATGCCAGGCGCGCCCATCGAGGGGAACAGCGTCAAAGCGACGGTGATGTTGATCGCCACCGAGACGCCGGCGAACAGCATCGGCGTGCGCGTGTCCTCGCGGGCAAAGAAGCCCGGCGTGAACGCCTTGATCAGCACAAAGGCCGGCAGCCCGATGCCGAAGATTGCCAACACTTCTGACACGACGAGCGTGTCGGCGGGAGTGAACGCGCCGCGCTCGTAGAGCACGCGCACGATCGGCTCGGCGATGACCATCAGTGCAGCCGCCGCCGGCAGCGTCAGGAACAGCGTGAACTCGACAGAGCGGTTCTGCAGATTGGCCGCATCCTTCAGGTGTCCTGCCCGCAGCGCACGCGCCAGTTCAGGCAGCAGCACCACGCCGACTGCGACGCCGACGACGCCGAGCGGCAACTGATAGACACGATCGGCCAGACTGAGTGCTGGCACCGCTCCGGCCTGTCCTGAGGCGATCGCGGTGCCGATCAGCGTGTTGATCTGGGTAATGCCGCCGGTGATCGCGGCCGGCAACGCGAGCCACAGCAGCCGCCTGACATTCGGCGTCAGGCGCGGACGGCGAAAGCCAATCCGCATCCCGGCGCGCCGCGTCGCCGCCCAGACGATGGCCAGCTGCACGACGCCTGCCGCCAGCACGCCCCAGGCCAGCGCTTCGCCAACCACCTGGCCCTCGGCGCCCCGGTACCAGATGACGGAGAGGATGCTGACCAGGATCACGTTCAGGAAGACGGGAGCGATCGCGGCGGCGAAGTAGCGGTGCAGCGAGTTGAGCATGCCGGCCATCATCGCGCCCAGCGACATGCAGATCAGGTAAGGGAACATGATCATCGCCAGCGTCACGGTCATGTCGAGCTTTGCCGGGTCGTCGGCAAAGCCGGGTGCAATGCCGTAGCGGATGACAAAGGGCATCGCGAATTCCATCGCCACCGTCAGGACCAGCAGGATGCCGAAGAGCACGCCGAACACTTCCTCGGAGAACTTCTTCGCCCCCTCGACGCCGCCCGCCTCGATCTCGCGCGCAAACAGCGGCACGAAGGCTGCGTTGAAGGCCCCCTCCGCGAACAGCCGGCGGAACGTGTTGGGAAACTGGAATGCGGCATAGAAGGCGTCGGCGACCGGACCGGTTCCCACCGCCGCCGCCATCAGCATCTCGCGGGCGAAGCCGAGGATGCGGCTCACCATCGTGCCGGATCCGACCGTCGCAAACTTCCTGACGAGGCTCATCGACGACCGCTCCCGCTCACTTCGCCGCCATCGCTTCCGGCGCCTTGATGCGCTGCGCCCTTGTCTGCGCGCCGGTCTCCAGCGTCGCGATCAGCCGGTCGCGGATCGCCGCCTGCCTGGTCGGGTTCTCGATCTTCTGGCCGGTCAGGTCGGTGACGTAGAACGTGTCGATCACCTTCTCGCCGAAGGTGGTGATGTGCGCCGAGGCAATGTCGAGCGACAGGTCGGAGATGGCGCCGGTGATTTCCGACAGGAGGCCCGGCCTGTCCAACCCCTCGACCTCGACCACGGAGAAGCGGTTCGACAGCGTGTTGCGCAGTTCCGCGAAGGGCTCGATTGAGAAGGCCTTGGCGCCGCGCTTAGGCTTGGTCCGCTTCTCAATCATCTCCGGGAGCCAGTTACGGCCCGACAACACGTCCTCGATCAGTTTGCCGACGCGTTCGGCCCGGCGGCGCTCGTCTTCGTCCATGTCGAACTCGCGGCTGATCAGGATCGTGTCCAGCGCGCGGCCGTCGGTTGTCGTGAAGATCTGCGCGTCGACGATGTTGCCGCCGGCCGAGGCGCAGGCGCCCGCGATGATCGACAGCAGCCGCGGATGATCCGGCGCCAGCACCGTGATCTCCGTCACGCCCTCGAACTGGTGCGTCTTCACCATCGTCGCCAGGCTCTTCCTATCGGCGTCGGCGTGGCGGATGAACTCGGCGTGGCGTAACTGGTCCTTGACGTCCACGGTCAGCAGATAATTGTCGTAGTGCAGCTTCACCAGCCGTTTCGCATCTCGCTCGCTCCAGCCGGCCAGCGCCTCCAGCAGCCGCTCCCGTGCCGCCGCAGCGCGAGTCTCGCGCGCCACCTCAGAAAATCCACCCGTCAGCAGCAGCTCGGTCTCGTAGTAGAGCGTGCGCAGCAGCTGGCCCTTCCAGCCGTTCCACACGCCCGGCCCGACGCCGCGGATGTCGCACACCGTCAGCACCAGCAGCAGCTTCAGCCGCTCGACCGATTGCACCTTGTCGGCAAAATCCTCGATCGTCTTGCGGTCGTTCAGGTCGCGCGTCTGCGCTGTCATCGACATGACAAGATGGTTCTCGACCAGCCAGCTGATCGTTTCCGTATCCGACGGATTAAAACCCATATGCGGACCCAGCCGCTTGGCAATGCGCGCGCCAGCTTCCGAATGGTCCTCGGGCCTGCCCTTGGCGATGTCGTGAAACAGCACGGCGGTATAGAGCAGTTCGCGCTGCAGCTTCAGGCCGGGCATCAGGCTGTGCGCCAGCGGATGCTGCTTTTCGCCGTCGCCTTGCTCGATCTCGGCCAGCACGCCGATGCAGCGGATCAGGTGCTCGTCGACCGTGTAGTGGTGATACATGTTGAACTGCATCATCGCGACGATCTTGCCGAAGTCGGGAATGATCTTGCCCAGCACGCCGGCCTCGTTCATCCGGCGCATGTTCAGCTCCGGATTGCGGTCCGAAGTCAGGATGTCGAGAAACAGCCGGTTGGCCTCGGGGTCGCGGCGCAGGTTGCGGTCAATCAGCTTCAGCGAACGCCGCACCAGCTTGATCGCGTCCGGATGGTATTCGAGCCCATGCTTGTCGGCCAGCCAGAACAGCCGCAGCAGGTTGACCGGATCCTTCACGAACACGTCGTCGGCCGCGACATTGACCCGGTTGTTGTCGACGATGAAGTCGCTCGTTCCCGGCAGCTTCTTCTTCCGGCGCGAGAAATTCAGGAACAGCCGGTTGAAGCCCGGCACATGCTTGGCCTGTTCTTCCTCCAGCGCCGAGCAGAAGATGCGCGTCAGGTCGCCGACATCCTTCGCCACCAGGAAATAGTGCTTCATGAAGCGCTCGACCGCCGACAGGCCTGGATGGCTGGTGTAGCCAAGGCGTTCCGCGATCTCGCGCTGGATATCGAAATGCAGCCGCTCCTCGGCCTTGCCCGTGGCGAAATGCATGTGGCAACGCACCGCCCAGAGAAAGTCCTCGGCCTTGCGGAACTGGCTGTATTCCTCCGCCGTGAAGACGCCGTGCTCGATCAGTTCCTCGCCCGTGCGGACCCGGTAGTAGTATTTTGCGATCCAGAACAGCGTGTGCAGGTCGCGCAAGCCCCCCTTGCCGTCCTTGATGTTCGGCTCGACCAGGTAGCGGCTTTCGCCTGACTTGCGGTGGCGCTCGTCGCGCTCCGCCAGTTTGGCCTGAATGTATTCCGGCCCGGTCGAGCGCACGACCTCCTCGTCGAACCGGTTCACCAGTTCGTCGAAAAGCCGCTCGTCGCCCCACAGGAACCGCGCTTCGAGGATCGAGGTGCGGATCGTGATGTCCGCGCGGGAGAGCCTGATGCATTCGTCGAGGTTGCGCGTGGCGTGGCCGACCTTCAGGCCGAGATCCCATAGCACATAGAGCATGTATTCGATGACCTGCTCGCCCCACGGCGTCTGCTTGTAAGGCAGCACGAAAAGCAGGTCGATGTCGGAGCCGGGCGCCAGCAGACCACGTCCATAGCCGCCGACCGCGACCACCGACATGCGCTCCGCCGCCGACGGGTTCTTCGAGCGGTAGACATGGTGCGTGGCGAATTCGTAAAGCGCGCGGATCACCTCGTCCATCATGTAGGACAGGCGCTCGGCGCAGGCCGCCCCGCCGCCGTCCTGCAGCAGCATCTCCTCCGCGACCTTGCGTCCCTCGGCGATCGTCTGCTTGAACAGCACGATCGCATTCGCGCGCACCTTCGCGCCGGAGCCGTCGCCATTGGTGCCGGCAGTCAGCGCCGTCAGCTTGCGGCGCAGCGCCTCGCCATCGACAATCCGTTCCAGCTTCAGGGGAATTTTCACCATCGGCGGCGTCTATAACCTGATTTGACGGCGATGTGTATGGGGCGAGCAGAGCTCGTTTCGGGTCAAACTCTACGCGTTGAGCCGCAAGTTCCCGGGATCGAAGAACGGCAGGCTCGCGACCGTTGCCGGAACGCGCTTGCCGCCGATCTCGATCGTCAGTTCGGTGCCGACTTTGGTCTGCGCGATCGCCAGATGCGCCGTCGCCAGCGTCTGGCCCAGCGAATAGCCGTGGTCGGAATAGGTGACATGCCCGACCGTCTCGTCGCCGGCATAGACCAGCGCATCCTGCTCCGCCGGCGTGCCGCCCGCGACGAGCAGCCCGGCCCAGTGTTCGGTCACACCCTCGTCGCGCACCTTGAGCAGCGCCTCTCGGCCGATGAAGTCGCCCTTGTCGAACTTGACGAAGCGGTCGAGGCCGATGTGGAACGGCGTGCGGCGCTCGTCCATGTCGAGCCCATGCGCCGGGTAGGCCTTCTCGAGACCGAGCGTGAACATCGCCAGCACGCCGTAGGGCTTCAGGCCGAAATCCCGCCCGCGCGCGATGATCGCCTCATAGACGACGCCCGCCTCGTCGGCCGGCACGAACAGTTCGAAACCGAGTTCGCCGGTGACGCCGGTGCGCGAGACCAGCACTTCGGTCTCGTTGAACCGGCCCTTCGCGAACGACCAGCGCTTCAGTGTGTCGAGATCGACCTCGCTCATCACCGACTTCAGGAATGCGCGCGAACGCGGCCCCTGGATGGTCGGAAACGCCACCGCGGCGGTGATGTCGGTGACATAGGCGCGCCGGCCTTCCGCGTGGCGCTTCAGCCAGGGCAGCATCTTCAGCCGGTTGACCGATCCGGTGACGATCATGAAGTGCTCGTCGCCAAGCCGGAACACGGTCAGGTCGTCCATGATGCCGCCATCCTCGCGGCAGACGGTCGAGTAGCGCACCTGCCCCGGCCGCATCTTCGACACGTCGTTGACGACCACGTAGTTCACCAGCGCCTCGGCATCGGGACCCTTGATGTCCATCTTGCCCATGGTGCTCAGGTCCTGCACCCCGACATTGGCGCGGGTGTTCAGGTGCTCCTCGCGGATGCCCTCGAAATATCTCGCCGAGACGAAGTCCCCGCCGACGCGGCCCATCGTGGCGCCAAGCGCGACGATGCTGGAATAGAAAGGCGAGCGGCGTTCGGGCATGCGAAAGTTCCGTCCTGGAGTGAATTCAAGGCTTGCGCCACCGGTTCACGAGCCGCAGCGCGCCCCATGCTCCGAGCAACGCGATAGCCATCATGGCGGCGAGCGCGGCAGAAAACATCGGACCTCCCGCTTCCATCAGCGTCTGGCCCGGATTGGCGAAGCCGAACAGGATCCCCACAAACGGACCCGCGACGGTGGCGGCCACGAACATGCCGAAGAACGAGACGACGACGTTCACGATCCAACCCAGCACGCCGCGTCGCTTCGTCCAGGCCTCGTGGATCCCGACAGCCAGTCCGGCAAGAACAAAAGCCAGCCCGATCACCAGGGATCCGCCGACGCTGTCCAATGGAATCGCGCCGCTCGCTTGCAGAAGCAGGATGCCCGGCACGGCGATCAGCGCGATGTATTTCACGAGCTCTACCCCGGCGTCTTGCCTCAGCCTTTGGGCCTCGGCCTTTGGGCGATGGGACAAGGTCAGGCTACAGCGGCTGCGCGGCGTGCGACAGATCAATTCCGACGCCCGACGGCGCGAAATTCGCCGCGCCGATCAGCCGGCCTCGCCGCGCAACTGGCGCATGTTCGGCAGGAAGATCGTCAGCAGGCCGAGCAGCGGCAGGTAGGAGCAAATCGTGTAGACATAGGCGATGCCCCTGGCGTCGGCGACGACGCCCAGCACCGCCGCCGCCAGCCCGCCCATGCCGAAGGCAAAGCCGAAGAAGATGCCGGCGATCAGCCCCACACGGCCCGGCACCAGTTCCTGCGCGAAGACGACGATCGCCGGAAACGCCGAGGCCAGCACCAGCCCGATGATCGCCGACAGGACCTGCGTCCAGAACAGGTCGGCATAGGGCATCGCCAGCGTGAACGGCAGCACGCCGAGGATCGAGATCCAGATCACCGCGCGCGCGCCCACCCGGTCGCCGATCGGCCCGCCGAGAATGGTGCCGACGGCCGCCGCGCCCAGCAGGATGAACAGCATCACCTGCGAATCCTGCACCGAGACGTTGAATTTCTCGATGACGTAGAACGTGTAGTAGCTCGACAGGCTGGCCATGTAGATGTTCTTGGTGAAGGTCAGCAGCGCCAGCACGATCAGCGCCGTGCGCACCGTGCCGCGCGGCAGGCGCACCGGTTCAGCCGCTGCCGGCCGCTTGGCCGCATTCGCCCGGTAGCGGCTGTACCAGCCGCCGACCTGCCACAGGATGACCATCGACAGCAGCGCCGCCACGGTGAACCAGGCGACGCTGCCCTGGCCGCGCGGCACGACGATGAACGCCGCCAGCAGCGGCCCGATCGCGGTGCCGAAATTGCCGCCGACCTGGAACACCGACTGCGCCAGTCCGTAGCGTCCGCCCGACGCCAGCCGCGCGACGCGCGAGGATTCCGGGTGAAAGATCGCCGAGCCGATGCCGATGAAGCACGCGCCCAGCACCAGCAGCGGATAGGATGACGCGGTCGCCAGCAGCACCAGCCCGAGCAGCGTCGAGGCGCTGCCGAAGGGCAGCGAATAGGGCAGCGGCCGCTTGTCGGTGTAGAGCCCGATCACCGGCTGCAGCAGCGACGCCGTCACCTGGAAGGCGAGCGTCAACAAGCCGATCTGCCAGAAGGCAAGGCCGTAATCCTCCTTCAGCATCGGATAGAGCGCCGACAGCAGCGACTGCATCGTGTCGTTGAGCAGGTGGCAGACGCTGATCGCGATCAGCACGCCGAAGGCGGTGGTGCCGCCGGTCGCGCGCGGCGCAGGTGCGGTGATGTCGGCCATGGGCGGCTCTCCAATCGCCGCTCTATACGTGCCTCGCCGCGCCTGGCGCAACGGCACAGGATTGCGGACACGTTAGAGCCAGGCCGCGGCCCACCGCCCCCGCCCGCGACGCGCCTGTCCTGCGAGACGAGGCGTGTCGTGACAACGCCTCTGGGACGGGAGGGGAGGTCAGGTTTCGGGAGGCGGGGTTAGGTCGCTGCCGAGGAGGCGTGGCGACATAAGGGACCGGTTTCGACCCCAATTCAGCCGTTCGTAGGGTCTCAATAGTTTCCCGAGAACCTGCCGTTCGTCCAACACGCATTATCTCGCCGAAGTTCCGTTGGCAGCATACTGGAACGGCTAATTTGCGTGCAGAGGTCGCAGTTCAAATCCGCTGCAGACACCGACAAATCTACCTCGCCAACACGGTGCCTCCGCGTCGCCTCCTACAGTCGCTCCCCAGATTCCTTGCGCCTAGTCTTTATCGTTGAGCGTCTATTGACGTAGGAAGCATATGGAGAAAGCGTTGGTGGTCGACAGAGGCTCGCAAAATGAACATAAATTCTAACAACTACAGCGTCGCTGAGCTCGTAAACATGCTCGATCGGCGGGAGCTGTTGATCAACAGCGACTATCAGCGCGGGTCTGGCCTATGGCCGGACGGCCCGAGCAGCTACTTTATCGACACCATCCTAGAGAACTACCCTTTCCCCAAAATCTACCTCTATGAGTACCTCGCGCGCGAGGGTGCGCGTGGGATGAGGAAAGAGATTGTTGATGGTCAACAGCGCTTAAAAACTATCACGCGATACGTGAATGATGAATTCGCGATCTCCGGAGACTCAAAGTTTGCCGGCAAGCGATTTTCGGATCTCTCGCCGGATGAACAGGAAAAGTTTCTGTCCTACCCGGTGTCAGTAGACGTGATCCGGAGTGCCAGCCGGCACGAGATATTGCAGATGTTCCGTCGAATGAACGCTTACACTCTGCCGCTCAACGAGGCTGAGAAGCGCCATTCCTCCTTTGAAGGCCGCTTCAAGTGGTTCGTGAACAACTTGTCCGACTCGCTTAGCGAGTTCTTTGTCGTGTTTGAAGTCTTCACGGACCGGCAAATCTTGCGCATGGCGGATGCCGAGCTCATCACAGACAGCGTTCTCGCCATAGAAGACGGTATCGTTAGCACCAGCCCGACTGATCTCCGGTCTCTTTACAAGAAGTACGAGGAGAATTTCGCCGAATCGACGAACTATACTGAGAAATTACTAGGCGCCTTCGGGAACATCACTGCTGACTTCGAAGCCCTGCGTGGCTCCTATATGATGAAGCCTTACGCTCTGCATTCCCTCCTGACTGCGCTCATACATTGCCGTTGGGGTATCCCTGCGATTACGACACTTGGTGTGCAGCCCCTTGGGCAGTTTTCCATCGATACGGCAGGTGCCTCTAATCGGCTGGTTGCTCTAGCACAGGCCCACGAAGCCAAAGAGACTGACGGCCCTCACGCCAAGTATGTGTGGGGTTGCGCGCAAGGTACTAACCGCGTCCAACGTCGTACTGCCCGCGTTGCGGCAGTGTTGCGGGCACTAGGGGCCGATGTACCGGACGCCGTCGATGCCGATATCCCTTGAGAGTCTTCAAGTTAAACTCGCCGGTCGCGTAAATACGCTGAACTCTGCCTTCGACCGCTACATAGCGTCCAGAGGGGCAACTCGTCGAGTGGATAGAAATGCACTCCAAGAAGGGTTAATCTCCGCCCTCTGGCAATCGTGGTGTGGGTTCTGTCGAGCCACCATTCTCCACTCGGCGTCTGGCAACGCTACCGTTGCGGGAATGCCCGTCGCATCGCCCTATGCAGGGCGTAGCGAGCCAGAGATCGCGTGGATTGCAAAGCGATTGGCTCAGCAAGACCGCGTGTCAAATATCCGATCTCTTACAGCGATGCGGGAAGAGCCGACATGGGGCGACGTAACTAAGCTCAATTTGATTACGGCCGGCATTCCAACCTCTAACCAATCCACTCTGGTTAGCAGCTTCAGTGCGCCAATCTCATTGAAGGATTTACAACTTTGTCGAAACGCTAGTGCTCACATAAATCGCGATGTCATAGCTGACCTCAACGGAGCAAAAGTCAGATATAGTCGCACGGCGCTCAGCCACCCCTCGGACATGATGACTTGGATCGACCCGCAATCTGGCGACTTTGTGTGGAGGCTATGGGTTGATGAGATCATTGCTGTATCGCAACTGGCCACCTCATAGCCTCCACCACAATTGATAGGCACCGAAGCACGTTGACTCGATGGAGGGCAGCTTTCTAATCTATTTTCCCGCCACCGGACCGTCTTTCCTCCCCATTTCTGATACCAGAAACCGTCTGCTCTCCTGTCCACCCTGTGGAAGCTGCGAGCGGTGGCCAAGCCACCTCATGTGTCCGCCCTGTGTTCATGCCCCCCCTGAGCAGTCGGCCGCCATTTCGGATCGAGACCATGCGTTCAGGGCCGCTGCCCGACATCGTTGGCGGCCGGGCCGCTCACCGTCTGGCGACCGTTCCCCTCACATCCCCTTCAGCCGGTACAGCGCCTCCAGCGCCTCGCGCGGCGTCATTTCGTCCGGGTGCAGCGCCCCAACCGCGTCCACGAGCGCCTGCGCCGCCGGATCGGCTTTCGCCGCTCGTGCAGGCGGCTCGCGCTTCACCACCGCGCTGAACAGCGGCAGGTCGTCGGCGAGGCGCGACGCCTTGCCCGAGGTCTCGCCGGCCTCGAGTTCGGCCAGCACCGCGCGCGCCCGTTCGACCACAGCCTCTGGCAAGCCGGCCAGCCGGGCCACCTGTACGCCGTAGGACCGGTCGGCCGCGCCCTTGCCCACCTCGTGCAGGAACACCACGTCGCCTTCCCACTCCTTCACCCGCATCGTCACATTGTGCAGCCGGGGCAGCCGCCCGGCGAGCGCCGTCAGTTCGTGGAAATGGGTGGCGAACACAGCGCGGCAGCGGTTCTTCTCGTGCAGATACTCGACCGCCGCCCAGGCGATCGACAGCCCGTCATAGGTCGCGGTGCCGCGGCCGATCTCGTCCAGGATCACCAGCGCGCGTTCGCCCGCTTGGTTCAGGATCGCTGACGTCTCCACCATCTCGACCATGAAGGTCGAGCGGCCGCGCGCCAGGTCGTCCGACGCGCCGACGCGGGAGAACAGCCGGTCGACCACGCCGATATGCGCCGCGCGCGCCGGCACGAAGGAGCCTGCCTGCGCCAGGATCGCGATCAGCGCGTTCTGGCGCAGGAAGGTCGACTTGCCGCCCATATTCGGGCCGGTCAGCAGCCAGATTGCGCCGTGCCGGTCATTGCCTTGCGGAGACAGGTCGGCATCATTGCCGACAAACGGGTCCGCCGCCTGCCGCCGCAGCGCCTGCTCGACCACCGGGTGCCGCCCGCCCTCGATGCGGAAGGCCAGCGTGTTGTCGACCAGCGGCCGGCAATAATCCTCGCTCTCGGCCAATGCCGCGAAGGACGACGACACATCGAGCACCGCCAGCGCCTCGGCGCCGGCGCGGATCGCATCCGCTTCGGCGACGATCTCTGCCAGCAAGCGGTCGAACACGCCAAGCTCGATTGTCAGCGCCCGGTCGGCCGCGTTGGCGATCTTCGTCTCCAGCCCCGCCAGTTCCGTCGTGGTGAAGCGCATCGCGTTGGCCATCGTCTGGCGATGGATGAAGCGCGCCTTGGCCGCATCCGTGCCCGCCATGATGTCGTGATGGTTCGCCGTCACCTCGATGTAATAGCCCAGCACATTGTTGTGCCGGATCTTCAGCGAGCGGATGCCGGTCTCCTCGCAGAGATCCCGCTCCATGGCCGCGATCACCCGCCGCGACTGGTCGCGCAGCGCCCGCATCTCGTCCAGCTCGGCATCGTAGCCCGCACGGACAAAGTTCCCGTCGCGCTTCAGCAAGGGCAGCTCATCCGACAGCGCCTGCGCCAGATGCGCGCCGAGCTCCGTCGGGAGGGCCTCGACGGCTGCAATCGCGCCCGAGATTTCCCTCGGCATCGCATGCCCGCCAAAGATCTTCGCAATCTCCCGCGCGGCGGAAAACCCCGCCGCCAGCGCGCCCATGTCGCGCGGCCCGCCGCGGTTCAGCGCCAGCCGCGACAGTGCCCGCGGCATGTCCGGCGCGCCCTTCAGCGCCAGCCGCAGCGCCTCGCACAATCGCGGCTCCGCCCGGAAGAAAGACACCGAATCCAGCCGGCCATTGATCGCGTCCGGGTCGGTCAGCGGCGACATGATCCGCTCCGCCAGCAACCGCCCGCCGCCGCCGGTCACCGTCCGGTCCACCGCCTTGACCAGGCTGCCGTCGCGGCTGCCGGACAGCGTGCGCAGGAGCTCCAGGTTCGCCCGCGTCGCCCCGTCGATGAACAGCGCCGCGCCCGCCTCCTCGCGCTCCGGCCGCGCCAGCGGCGGCCGCTCGGCTTTCTGGGTCTTCTCCACGTAAGCAACCGCGCCCGCGATCGCCGACAGTTCGGCGCGCCCGAACTTGCCGACCCCGTCCAGCGTCGCCACGCCGAAATAGCGGGCGATGCGGCCTTCGGCACTTGCCGAGTCGAACAGGCTCGGCGGCTGCGGATTGGCCCGACGTCCGATGACATCCAGCACGGGCCTGAGCTCCGGATCGTGGAACACCGGGTCCGCCATGATCAGCTCGCGCGGGTCGACGCGGAGAATGTCCGCCAGCAGCCGGTCGGCCGCCGTCTCCGTCACCCGGAACGCGCCGGTCGAGATGTCGATCCAGGCCAGCGCGAACGCCTGTTCCGCGCTCCCCTTCACGCGCCCCAGCGCCATCAGGTAGCTCGCCTCGCCCGGCTGCAGCAGCTTTTCCTCGGTGATCGTGCCTGGCGTCACCAGCCGGATCACGTCGCGCCGCACCACCGATTTCGCCCCGCGCTTCTTCGCCTCCGCCGGGTCCTCGATCTGCTCGCACACCGCCACCCGGTGCCCCAGCCCGATCAGCTTCTGCAGGTAGTCGTCCGCCGCGTGCACCGGCACGCCGCACATCGGGATGTCCTGGCCCTGGAACTTGCCGCGCTTGGTCAGCGTGATGCCCAGCGCCCGGCTCGCCACCTCCGCGTCGCCGAAGAACATCTCGTAGAAATCGCCCATCCGGTAGAACAGGATCGAATCCGGATTCGCCGCCTTGATCTCGATGAACTGCTCGATCATCGGGGTTGCCCCCTCGCCGCCGGTCACCGGCGTGGCGAATGCATCGCTGTCTGGAGCAAAACTCTGGTTCATCGTTCCCGCGAAAATATCGGCTCGCGCCTGCTTGGCGCTTTACGGACGCGAAGTGTAGCCTTAATCCCGAACGCTCCACAGAAAGAAACGACCAGGGCAGGGAACGACATGGCATCCAGGGACAAGACCGAGAGCGGGCCGCAGGTCTCCGCGCAGGAGGCGCTCGACTTCCACTCCATGGGCCGCCCCGGCAAGCTGGAGATCACCCCGACCAAGCCGATGGCCACCCAGCGCGACCTGTCGCTCGCCTATTCGCCCGGCGTCGCCGTGCCGGTCAAGGCGATCGCCGAGGACCCCTCCCGCGCCTATGACTACACGACGCGCGGCAACATGGTCGCGGTGATCTCCAACGGCACCGCGATCCTCGGCCTCGGCAATCTCGGCGCGCTCGCCTCCAAGCCCGTCATGGAAGGCAAGGCCGTGCTGTTCAAGCGCTTCGCCGATGTCGATTCCATCGATCTCGAGGTCGACACCGAGGACGCCGACGAGTTCATCAACTGCGTCCGCCTGCTCGGCCCCTCCTTCGGCGGCATCAATCTGGAAGACATCAAGGCGCCGGAGTGCTTCATCATCGAGCAGCGCCTGCGCGAGATCATGGACATCCCGGTCTTCCACGACGACCAGCATGGCACCGCCATCATCGCCACCGCCGGCCTGATCAATGCGCTCGAGATCACCGGCCGCGACATGAAGACATCGAAGCTGGTCTGCAACGGCGCCGGCTCCGCCGGCATCGCCTGCATCGAGCTGATCAAGTCGATGGGCTTTCCGCCGGAAAACGTCATCCTCTGCGACACCAAGGGCGTGGTCTACCAGGGCCGCACCGAGGGCATGAACCAGTGGAAGTCGGCGCATGCCGCCAGGACCGAGGCGCGGACGCTGGCTGACGCCATGGACGGCGCCGACATCGTCTTCGGCCTCTCCGCCAAGGGCGCGCTGACGCCTGCAATGATCAAGTCGATGGCCAAGAACCCGATCATCTTCGCCATGGCCAATCCGGACCCCGAGATCACGCCGGAGGAAGTCGCCGAGATCCGCACCGACGCGATCATGGCCACCGGACGCTCGGACTACCCGAACCAGGTCAACAACGTGCTGGGCTTCCCCTACATATTCAGGGGTGCACTTGACGTCCGCGCGACCACCATCAACGAGCCGATGAAGATCGCCGCCGCCAAAGCCCTTGCCGCCCTTGCCCGCGAGGATGTGCCGGACGACGTCGCCGCCGCCTACCAGGGCAACCGGCCGAAATTCGGCCCGCAATACATCATCCCGGTCCCCTTCGACCCGCGCCTGATCTCCGCCATCCCCGTCGCCGTCGCCAAGGCGGCGATGGATTCCGGCGTCGCCGGCAAGCCGATCCTCGATTTCGAGCGCTACGCGCAGGAGCTTTCCGCCCGCCGCGACCCGATCGCCTCGACCCTGCAGCGCATCTACGACCGCGTCCGCCGCCAGCCCAAGCGCACCGTCTTCGCCGAGGGCGAGGAGGAGCAGGTGATGCGCGCCGCCGTCTCCTATGTGAACCAGAAGCTCGGCACCGCCATCCTGCTCGGCCGCGACGACGTCATCAAGGAAAACGCCCGTCTCGCCGGCGTCGATCTCAACAAGCAGGGCATCGAGATCATCAATGCCCGCCTGTCGCGCCGCAACGGCATCTATGCCGACTTCCTCTACGAGCGCATGCAGCGCAAGGGCTACCTGTTCCGCGATTGCCAGCGCCTGATCAACAATGACCGCAACCATTTCGCCGCCTGCATGGTGGCGCTGGGCGACGCCGACGCGGTCGTCACCGGCGTGACCCGCCAATATTCCACCGCGCTGGAAGACATCCGCCGCGTCATCGACGAAAAACCCGGCCACCGGGTCATCGGCGTGTCGATGGTGCTCGCGCGGGGGAGAACCGTCATCGTCGCCGACACCGCCGTCCACGACATGCCCAACGCCGTCGAACTGGCCGACATCGCCGAGGAAGCCGCCGGCTTCGCGCGCCGCATGGGCTACGAGCCCCGCGTGGCCATGCTCGCCTATTCCACCTTCGGCCACCCGGCCGGCGAGCGCTCCGAGCGCGTCCAGGAAGCGGTCAAAATCCTCGACAAGCGCCGCGTCGATTTCGAATATGACGGCGAAATGGCCGCCGACGTGGCGCTCAACGCCAAGGCGATGCAGCAATACCCCTTCCTGCGCCTCTCCGGCCCCGCCAACGTCCTCGTCATGCCCGCCTTCCACTCCGCCAGCATCTCCACCAAGATGCTGCAGGAACTCGGCGGCTCGATGGTCATCGGGCCACTGCTGGTCGGGCTGAACAAGCCGGTGCAGATCGTGAGTTTGAACGCGAAGGACAGCGATATCGTCAACATGGCGGCGATTGCGGCGTATAGCGCGGGGCAGTGAGGGGGGCGGGGCGATTCCACTCGATAATTCTGTTGTGTCGAGACGCTGCGGCTAAGCTCCGTCTGCTCGCTGCCGCTGGGCTGTGATTATCGCCGCAAGTCTTCGCGATCGGGCTGGCTCACTATACCGTCGGCATCCGACTCGCGAAATATTGCGCTAAACTCCGCGTGCTTCCCATCATCGCACCATTGACCTTCGTTACGCAAATACCGGACTTACAAGCTGCTCACGCAAATTCCGCCTACGAAGCGGTCAATACGAGCTTGAGGTGCATCCAGTAAGGAGCTCATTTTGTACATTTCCATTGTGTTTCCGTTGGCAGATTTTCGGCTATTTGCGCGCGAGGAGGCCGGGCGACTTGAGAAGCCTCGATGGGGAGAAACCGACCCTCAAGCGAAATTCGCTCGCGGGTTTGGCAGCATCCATGTCAGAAATAAATCAAGCATAGGATTTATTGGAGAGAACTACTATGCAGATTGCGACAATTTGGTTAAATATCCAACTCATCTTTTCATTAAGGGCGCAATTAATTACTCACGAGATATTTTGGCATATCCAATCTATCGACGTTTCTATTTCGATGGTCGAATGTCTGGCCGGTTCGAATTCGGATTTCGTCTCAATGAGCCCACACTCTATGACATAGAAGCCTTATCTAAAGTAAGAAATGAGAAGGTAAATTTTGATGCCCAGAATATTATATCTCAAATTTTCTTGAAGGAGATTGAAGTCGAAATCCCTGATGGCCGAAACATTAAGACCACCTTTTCAGGCGCATCCGATGCGCTACGCGACGCATACCTTCTCAGCAGCACTAAACATTCTAAACTGAACCAGTATGACATCTCAACTGTTGGGCCAACGTTCGTCTCCGTGGGATGCCGTATGTGATGCTCCGTGCCGGCAGTCAGACCCCATTGAGTCCACTCAAAAGAGTAAGGCAGTTGTATGTAGGGGACTTTGACGTGTTCAGGCTCAGAAGTGGCAAAAGCGGCCCTTCCATCGATTCAATCGTAATCGCGTCTAAGGCACCCCTAGATGGCGAGACTGAAAGAGAGCGCCTCGCTAGATTGATCTATTCTCAGATGCGCGCATTGACATTTGCCCACTCATTTTATGTGCGACAAGTGGATAGCAGACGCTTTTCGGGCGAGAATCCGCTGACTCCGGCCATAAAATCCATGCTGGAAAGACTGAAGAATCTAGCTCCCATTGAAGGCGACGGTTTCGATGCTGAGGTATGCGCTGCAATGGCGGCAATCATTCGGAACTCTGACGTCAAGCCTGAACAGCTTACCGTAGAGATTGAACGCAGATTCAAAAAGGGTTGGATCCGAAGAATATTTTCACCCTTGATGCGCGCAATCGATAAGAAAACCGACATCGCCATCGAAGCAGCCGCCAGTACTGCGACAACGCACATACTGACAGGCCGCTTCTGAAAATATTGGGCAGCACCGAATGCTCAGCCCGTCTATATCGGGGAGGTCGAAACCTCGATGTTTTAATGTGCGACATCGGAAAGTATTAATCAAGAAGAATTTTGTCCTAGGTCATCGAATGTGCTGAGCGTTAACTTCGGGAGAAGGGACGTCGAACTGGTTTCGCCAGCACAAGCGCGACCCTACCTTCTCCCCTTGTGGGAGAAGGTGTCGCCCCGGAATTGGCGAATGCCAAGTCCGGGAAAAGGCGACGGATGAGGGGTGCTGGACGGAGTGAGGCAGCGGCGGTTTCACGAGAGCGGCGAAGCTAGGTAGCGGCAAATCTTCGGGGTCGTGATCCTTCCAACACCCCTCATCCGCCCCTTCGGGGCACCTTCTCCCACAAGGGGAGAAGGGGACGTCGCGATATCCTCGCCGCCAAAAGCGCGCCCCTACCTTCTCCCCTTGTGGGAGAAGGTGTCGCCCTCGGAATTGGCGGATGCCAAGTCCGGGAAAAGGCGACGGATGAGGGGTGCTGGACGGAGTGAGGCCGTGGGGGTTTCGCGGGACAGCTCTCCTTGGCAGCGGCCAATCTGCAAAGCCGTGATCCTTCCAACACCCATCATCCGTCTTGGCGCTTCGCGCCAATCCACCTTCTCCCACAAGTGGAGAAGGGAACGTCGCTCCAAGTTCTCCGCCGTCTCCTCGTTCGGCCAGCGCAAGCCGCGGCCCTACCTTCTCCCACAGGGGGAGAAGGGGACGTCGCGCTTGTTAGCGCCAAGGCTGCAAGGTCTGATCCCGAACATAGGCAATGATCGTGTCGCACACGGCGTTCATCTCGTGCAGCACCTCGTCGTTCCAGAATCGCAGCACGCGAAGGCCGAGGCCGTTGAAGAACGCGGTCCGCCGCTGATCGCTCGCCGAGTCCCCATGCTGCGAACCATCGACCTCGACGACAAGCTTCCCCGAAGCGCAGAGGAAATCCGCCGTGAAGGGATCGAACACCACCTGACGCCGGAACTTGATCCCGTCGAGCCGGCGATCCCGCAATTCCTCCCACAACCGCACCTCAGCCTCCGTCGGCTCGCGCCGCATCTTTCGGGCGAAGGCTTTCTTCTTCGGCGGGATGGGCCGGTGCGGCATGGACGCAGATTACACCGTCCGCGTTTGTCGGAGAAGCGGCCAACGCGCGGCCCTACCTTCTCCCCTTGTGGGAGAAAGTGTCGCCCTCGAACTTGGCGACTGCCAAGTTCGAGATGAGGCGACGGATGAGGGGTGCTGGACGGAGTGAGGCGGCGGCGGTTTCGTAGTCATGGCGATGCTGGGTGGCGGCTAATCTTTGACGGCGTGATCCTTCCAACACCCCTCATCCGTCTTGGCGCTTCGCGCCAATCCACCTTCTCCCACATGGGGAGAAGGGAACGTCGCGCTGTTGTCGCCCCCTGCGGGGCACCACCCCTCCTTTCGTCATCCTAGGGCGAAGCAGGCCGAAGGCCGTCGCGGAGACCCTAGGATCCATGCCGTGACCTCACGGACGGTCCCGGCGGTGCAGAACAGGCGGATCGCCAGCCGTGACCGTGGTGCATGCGTCACCGTCACGGCATGGATCCCAGGGTCTCCCTGCGCTTCGCTCCGGTCGCCCTGGGATGACGAAGGCGCGGAGGATGTCGGGCGATGGACGTCGCCCCGATTTCACGCTCCCCTCACACTCCCCACCACGCCCCGCTCACGCCGCACCGCTATCCACATCCCCACGGGCCGGTTGGCCCCGGGGAGGCCGGCGATGTGCGAGCAGCGGGTGGTGCGGGGGTGGCGGGAGCGGGCGATTCAGGCCTTGGCCTACGAGGCCGGCGGCCTGGCGCTGTTCGCGCCGCTGTGGGCGCTGGTCACCGGCGCGTCGGGGACGGAGTCGCTCGCCGTGCTGGCCAGCCTGTCGCTGGTCGTGATGGCATGGATGTCGACCTACAACACGCTGTTCGACCTCGCCGAGGCGCGCCTCGTCGACCGCGTCGCCAGCGACCGGCCGCACCGCTGGCGTCTTGTCCACGCCGCCGGGCTGGAGGTCACCTCCATCGCCGCCACCACGCCGCTGATCGTCCATCTCGGCGGCTTCGGCTGGATGGAGGCGCTGGCCGCCGATGTCGCGCTGACGCTCGCCTATTGCGCCTATGGCTATGTCTTCCATCTCGGTTTCGACCGGCTGCGGCCCGTCGGCCCTTAAGGCAACCGGGGACAGTTTACTTTTTTCCGCTTGCACAGACGGTCCGGCGTTACGGCCTCTCGGCGGAAAGAAAGTAAACTGTCCCCTGCGCTTACGCCCGCAACCGTGGATCGATTCCGCCACCCGCCACAGCTAACCCCTTCCTCCCATTCGCCATTCCCCATTCGCCATTCGCCCGTTTATCCACCCCCCACGCCACCCACCCCACAATCCCCCGCGACAGAAAGGGCGCGGGCGATGGATTGGGATTGGATCATCGAGAAGAACAGGGATCGGCTGAGGCAGGTTCTGGTCACGCTGGTTGTCATGGTGCGGGCGGCTGGGACAACGGGCGCGGCCGCTCAGCGGTGGGCCTATGGCCCGCTCGCGCGGTCGCCGTTGGAAGCCGACGCCGATGCGCGGGATCTCGCCGTCGCCATCCTGCCGCGCCGCCTCCACCGCGCCGTGCTGCGGCTGCTGCGCCCGGCCGAATCCGCCGCGCGGCGGCTGGTCATCGCCGCGGCGCGCGGGCTGGTCGTCCCGCCGTCGCGGCCGCGCCTGCACAAGCCCGCGCCGAAGCGCCGGTCGGCTTTCCTGAAGCGGAACCGCATCGGCACCGGCATCATCCTGCCGCGCGGCGTCAAACCGCCCGCCCGGGAGCCCGTCCTGCGGGCGCTGCCGATGTTCGATCCGCTGCGCCGCGTCGGCCCTCCCCGCCGGCGCACCGCCCGTGACACGCCGCGCGTCATCACCTTCGGCCCGGGCGCGCCGCCGCCCGCGCCCGTCCGCCGGCCGCCTCTGCCCGACGACCTGCTCGACGCCCGCCGCCTCGTGCTGCGCCTCCAGGCGCTCGGCATGGCGCTCGACGACCTGCCCCGCCTGGCCCGCCGCTTCGCCCGCTGGCGCCACGCGTCGATTCAGCGCGGCAATCCCGTCGCGCCGGCTGCGGACACAAAACGGCCCGTCTCGGGCGCGCAAGGCACAACCGCCGCCGTCGCCCCGCGAGCCGGCCGCCGCTTCCGTCGGCTGTCGCCGCTCCGATTCGGGCGTCCGCCCGGCCAGCGCCGCAAGCAGCGCGACGAGGGGCACGAGCTGCTCAGCGACCTGCACTATTTCGCCGGCGAAGCGCTCGCCGACACGTCTTGACTACTTCTCCTTCGACGTCATGTCGACGAACAGCACGACGCTCATGAAGAAGGCGAAGGCGGCCAGCACGCCGGCGACGACGATTATGGATTCGGTGGGCATGTCTCTCTCCATCGGTTGGATGGAGAGATTTACGCTTGGGCCACGCGCCACATGTTGACCCAGGTCAAGCTCACGCGGCGAAGCGGGTCGCCTCGGCGCCGTAATAATTGATGTAGCGTTCCGCGATCGCCTCGACCGGCAGGATGACGAAGACATCTGTCGTGCCGAAATCGCGGTCGACGACGCAGCCCTCGCCGAAGCGGGCGCCGAGGCGCAGATAGCCCTTGATCAGCGGCGGCATGGCCAGCATCGCCGCCTTCGGGTCGACGGCCTCCACAGGCATTAGGTCCATCGTGTGATACCGTCCGGCCACCGCGCGGGTGCGCCATTGCGGCTCGGCCTGGGCATGGTGCGCCAGGAAGGACAGCGCCTCGGCATGCGCCGCCGGCACCGTGCCGTGGAACGAGGCGCAGCCGCTCATCACGTCGACCTTGTGCCGCCGCGCATAGGCCCAGATGCCTTGCCACAAAAGCTCCACCGTCCGCTTCGTCCGGTATTCCGGCAGCACGCAGGAGCGGCCGAGCTCGAGAAACTTCCGGCCCGGATGCCGGGCGATCAGCCGCTCCACCTCGAACTCGTCGGCCGAATAAAATCCGCCCGCCGCCACCGCCTGGTCCTGCCGCAGCAGCCGGTAGGTGCCGACGATCTGGCGATGGTCCGGCCCGCCGATCGACGTGTCGAAGACGACCAGATGGTCGCAGACCTCGTCGAACCGGTCGGCGTCGAGCGCCTCCAGCTCGTGGACGTAGTCGCGCTTGGCGCCGAGCTCGTCGTAGAACACCCGGAAGCGAACCTCCTGGGCGGCGGCGATCTCGGAGGAATTGCGGGCGAGGCGCACTTCCAGCTGGCCGATCCGGCCCAGCAGCGCGCCCGCCGGGATGACCGGCTCGGGAAGCATAGCCGGCTTGCTGACCGCCGGCCGAAAGCGTTCGAGTGTCGCGTGCATCGCCGAATCTCCCAATGCCACCGTTGCCAGCGGGATAGTCACCCTGTGCAACAGGAGCATGACGGAAGATGGGCGGCAATGAAACCACGCGGCACGGTTCACGCCGCCGCGACAGGTCGGTCCTACGCCGCCGCTGCCTGCTCCTCGATCGCCGCGACGAGCTGCGCCGGGTCGATCGGCTTGCTGATGAAGCCGCTCGCGCCATGCGCCAGCACGCCGTGGCGGGTCTTTTCCTGGCTGTCGGCGGAGAGCACCATGATCGGCATCGCCGGCAGCCCCTTCTCGTCCTCGAACTTTCGGATCAGCGCGATCGCGTCCAGCCCGTCCATCACCGGCATGTGGAGGTCCATCAGCACCACGTCGTAGCGGCGCGCCGCGGCGGTATCGATCACGGCGTCCACCGCCGCCTTGCCATTGGTCACCACGTCTACCCTGTGCCCCGCCTTGGTCAGCGTTGCGCGGGCGAGCAGCGCATTGATCTCGTTGTCCTCGGCGAGCAATATGTGCAGCCGCTCGTTCGACGGCCGCCGCGCTGGGCCGGGCGCCGCCGCGCCCTTGCGGCCGGCCGTCCCGGGCAAGGTGCCGCGCTGCAGCAACAGCCGCACCAGCGTTTCCCCGCGCACCGGCCGGGCGAGGAAGGTCGAATAGCCATTGGCGCGGAACTCGGCCAGCCTGCCGCGATCGGTCGGGGCGATCAGCGTCAACGCAGCCAGCTCGCGCGGCACGCCCTCGCGGATGCGGCGCAGCACCTTGCCGTCGCCCGTTTCCAGCGCCGCATCGACCAGCACGGCGCTCGCGCCGGTGATCTTCGCGCGGTCGATCGCCTCTGCCGCCGTGCGGGTGATCACCGCCGCTCCGCCATGGGCGCGGATGGTGAGCGCGATCGCCTCTGCCTCGATGACGTTGTGCGAGAGGATCACGACGGCGACCTTGTCTAGCGCAAGCGAGGGGGCCTGGCGCTCCTCGCCCTCGGCAGGCGCCGGAATATCGATCGAGAACACCGAGCCGGCGCCCTCGGTGCTGTCGACCGAGATGCGGCCGCCCATCGCCTCGGAGATGCGCTTGGAGATCGCGAGGCCGAGGCCTGCGCCGCCATGCCTGCGGGTCGAGGTGTTGTCGGCCTGCTCGAACTCCTTGAAGATGCGTTCGAGATCGGATTCGCTCAGGCCCGGACCCGTGTCGGAGACGGAGAACTGGATGCGCCGGTCGGCGCCTGCCCCTTGCGTCGTCACCGAGACCAGCACGCCGCCGTCGTCCGTGAACTTGATCGCGTTGCCGATGAGGTTGAGCAGCACCTGGCGCAGGCGACCGGGGTCGGCCATGATGCGGGCCGGGATGTCCGGCGCAACGTGGCAGCCCAGGCCGATATTCTTGCCATAGGCGCGGGCGGCCAGCAGTTCGACGACGTTCTCGACCAGCTCGCGCGGCGACATCCGCTGCGGCTCGAGCTCGAAACGACCGGCCTCGATCTTGGAGAAATCGAGCAGATCCTCGATCAACGCCAGTAGCGCCGCCGCCGAGGTCGACACCGCGCCGACATAGGTGTGCTGCTCGGGCGTCAGCTCGGTGTCGGCCAAGAGCTTGGCCATGCCCATGATGCCGTTCATCGGCGTGCGGATCTCGTGGCTGACGGTCGCCAGGAAGCGCGACTTGGCGTGGCTGGCATGTTCGGCCCGCGCCCGCGCCGCTCCCATGGATTTCTCCGCGCGCTTGCGGGCGGTGATGTCGCGGGCGATCGCGCGATGCGAGACAGCGTCGTTGCTCTTGTCCCGCAGCGACAGTTCGATCCAGGAAAACCAGCGCGTGCCGCTGGCTGTGTGGATGGCTACGTCGGTCGAGCTCAGACATTCGCCGTCGGCAAAGGCGGCGTCGGGCACGAGCCCGACCTCGATGCCGAGTTCAGCCAATGTCTTGCCCGCCAGATCGCGTGGCAAGGTACCGAACAGGCCGGCGAAGACGTTATTGGCAAAGACAATGCGGCCAGCGCGATCGCGGTGCACGACCAGATCGCCAAGCGCATCGATCAGACCGTGGAAGCGCTCTTCGCTCTCCTGCAACTCCCACATGCGGTCGGAAAGGGTCTCGAACTGCGCTTGGTTGCGCGCGGCATCGGCGATTTCGGCCGCACGGGCGCGCGCCACTTCAGCCTGCGCCCTGCGCGCCGCGAACAGGCCGACCAGACCGACGCAGACGATTGCGGCCGCGACGACGAGCGGTGTGCCGGTGAGACGGGAGACGAAACCCAGCAGTATGACGCATGCGCTGATCGTCACCAGCAGGGTCAACTGCGGGAAGCGCGAAGATGCAGCCTCCGCCGCAGCGGCGTACGGCGAGGGCCCTGTGGCCTGGTTGCGAGAGCCTTCCTTCATGCCCGCCACGGTAGCCCCGCAGCGGTGAGGAAAGCTTTCGGCCGAAAGCTAAAACTTTACCGAGATGGCAAAATTTCCCTTGGCAAACCGCTACTTGCCTTGCGCCATGTCGACCACAACGCGGCCCCTGATCCGGCCGTCGACGATCGCTTTGGCGGCGTCGATGATGCCGTCGAAGCCGATTGTCTCCGACAGCGCCGCGAGCTTGGCATGGTCGAGATCGGTCGCAATCCGCCGCCAGGCCTCGGTCCTCAGCGCCTTCGGCGCCATCACGGAGTCGACGCCGAGGAGCGATACGCCGCGCAGGATGAAGGGCGCGACGCTCGACGGCAGGTCCATGCCCTGCGCCAGCCCGCAGGCTGCGACGGCGCCGCCGTAAGAGGTCATCGACAGGACGTTTGCCAGCGTATGGCTGCCGACCGCATCGACGCCGGCTGCCCAGCGCTCCTTGCCGAGCGGCTTCGCCGGGCCGGACAGCTCGTCGCGCGAGATGATCTCGGCCGCGCCAAGATCCTTCAGATAGGCCTCTTCCGACGTGCGGCCGGTTGATGCGATGACGTGGTAGCCGAGCTTCGACAGGAGCGCGATGGCGACGGAGCCGACGCCGCCGGCCGCGCCCGTAACCACGACCGGGCCGCGGCCGGGCGTGACGCCGTGCCGCTCCAGCGCCATGACGCAGAGCATCGCCGTGTAGCCGGCGGTTCCCACCGCCATGGCATCCAGCGCGCTGATGCCCGCCGGCAGCGGCACCAGCCAGTCGCCCTTGACGCGAGAGCGGACGGCATAGGCGCCATGATGCGTTTCACCGGTGCCCCAGCCGTTGAGGATCACCTTGTCGCCGGCTTTCCAGTCGGCGTGCGACGAGGAAATGACCGTGCCGGCGAAATCGATGCCCGGCACGAGCGGAAATCTGCGAATGACAGGGGCCTTGCCGGTGATCGCCAGCCCGTCCTTGTAGTTGACCGTGGTAGCGTCGACCTGGACGGTGACGTCGCCTTCCATCAGGTCGGCTTCCGTCAGTTCGGTGACGGCGACGGACTGGCGCTTCTCCTCATCGCGCGAGACGAGAATGGCCTTGAAATGGTCGGACATGGGACTCCCTTCGAAATCGTAGATGACTGTGTTCAAGCTTCTGGCGGCGGTGTGCTTTTGCCCTGATCGCCGCGCCGCCAGTCGAGAAACTCCTGCAGGATGACAAGGGCGGCGCCCACCGAGATGAAGGCGTCGGCGAGGTTGAAGACCGCGAACGACCAGGTCTCGGTGTAGAACAATATGTAGTCGACGACGTAACCCAGCGTGGCACGGTCGATGATGTTGCCGAGCGCACCGCCGAGGATGAGGGCGAAACCGATACGGGCGATCGCCTGATGCGCTTCGGCGCGGATCGCCAGCCAGCCGATGAAGATCATGACCGCGGCAGTGAAGACGACCATCAGGCTGTCGTTGAACCCCGACAGGAACGAGAAGGCGATGCCTGTGTTGCGGGTGTGATAGAGCGACAGCATCGGCACGAGGTCGATGCGCTCGTAGAGCTGCATGTTGTCGACGACCAGCCGCTTGATGAACTGGTCGGCGACAGCGCAGCCGAGCGCAAGACCTGCGTAGCCGGCGAACAACAGCCGGTTCAAGACGCAACCCCGATCTTCAGCGCGTCGCGGCGGACCTCAAACAGCATGACGCCGGTGGCGACGGCGAGATTCAGCGAGTCCGCCCGTCCGGCCTGCGGGATCAACACCAGCTTATCGCAAGCGGCGGCGAGACTGTCGGGCAGGCCCTGCTGCTCATTGCCCATTACCAGCACGACCGGCTTTCCCGCATAGACCACAGTGCGGTAGTCGACCGCGCCTTTCAGGTGCGTGCCGGCGACGAGGCCGGCGAAATTCTTGCGCCAGCTCAGGAAATCCTGCTCGGACGCTTTCACGACCGGCACGGCGAAGATCGAGCCCATGGTCGCGCGCACCGTTTCGATCGAGAACGGGTCGGTCGTCTCGCCAATGAGGATGACGCCCTTGGCGCCAACCGCGTCGACAGTCCGGATGACCGTGCCGAGATTGCCGGGGTCGCGGACGCGGTCGAGCGCCACCCAGACATCGCCATTACCGGGACGCACGTCCTTCAGCGCCGTCCAGCGCTGGCGGAAGACGCCGACCACCATCTGCGGATTGTCGCGCCGGGTGATCGCCGACAGCACCTTTTCGGTCACTTCGAGCACCAGCCCGCCGGTTGCGACGGTGCGCGCGGCGACCTTCTCGACGGCGGGATTGCCTTTGGCCGTCTTGGCGAAGACCAGCGTGTCGATCGTCCAGCCGAGGTCGAGCGCGTCGATGACGAGCTTCAGGCCCTCGGCCATGAAGGCATTCTGCTGGTCGCGGAATTTCTTCAGCGCCAGCGACTTGATGTCCTTGACGATCGGATTGGCGAGGCTGGTGACCTCCTTCACCTGGCCGACGACGCGCCGCTCGTTCATGCCGCCACCCATCTTGAATAGAGCGATGTCGACAGCGCCCGGCCAGCCGATTTCTCGCGGATGATCAGTTCGCCGGATTCAACGCGGCCGCCCATGCCGGCGAAGATGTCGCGCATCAGCGCGTGGATCGCGAAAAACGAGGCGCGGATCGAATAGGCGGTCAGCACGACGGCCAGCGGCTTCGGCGTCAGTATCTCGCGGCAGAGCTCGGCCATCGCCGGCAGGTCCTCGAACAATTGCCAGACCTCGCCCTTCGGGCCGCGGCCATAGGCCGGCGGGTCGAACAGGATCAGGTCGTAATGGCTGCCGCGGCGCGCCTCGCGCTCGACGAATTTCATTGCGTCGTCGCAAATCCAGCGGATCGGCTTGCTTGTCAGCCGCGCGATCTCCTGGTTTTCGCGCGCCCAGCCGATCGCCTTCTTCGAGGCGTCGACATGGGTGACCTCCGCCCCGGCGCGGGCGGCGACCAGCGAGGCAACACCGGTGTAGCCGAAGAGATTGAGCACCTTCACCGGCCGGTCGGCAGCGCGGATCAGGCTTTCCATGTGGCTCCAGTGCGAGCCCTGCTCCGGGAAGACGCCGACGTGGCGGAACGAGGTGAAGCGGCCGAGATAGGACAGGCCATCATGCGTCATCGGCCAGGTCTCGCCGAGCGGCTGCTTCGGGAAACGCCAGCGGCCGATGCCCTCCTCGTCGGTGTCGCCGGTGAATACGGCGTCGGCGGAGAGCCAGTCGCGTTCAGGTAGAGCCGGCCGCCAGATCGCCTGTCCCTCGGGGCGGACGATGCGGTACGGGCCATACTGTTCCAGCTTCTGCCCGTCGCCGGAATCAAGCAGCGCATAGTCAGCGTTCGGCTGGACCTCGAGGATCAGCGGCAGTTTTTCGGCGGGGAGAGCGCCGGGGCGGCGGGGGATCGGCACGCGACGCGCAACGGGCGCCGCGCTCCTGGTCTCGTCCACGGTGGCCGGCGCCATGTCGCGTTGTGGTGGACGCGGTGCGGACACGGCGGGACGCGGCCGGAACGGCGCGGCGGATGCCTGCCCAGGCCTGGCCTTCTGGGGCCGACGTTTGTCGCGCGGCGGTTTCAAGCCTGATCCATCTCTAGCCGAAGACTGGCGGGCTTCTGCCACACGCGTCCGGCTGCCGCAACCAGACTCAGGCCCGCTTGAGCTTCGGCGCGTCGCCGGCCTTGTGGCTGCGGAAGTCGGGCAGGTTGCGAAGTTCGCGTTCTGCGCCGCCCGGATTGTAGATCGCCAGCAGGACCAGCGGCTCCCAGCCCGTGTTGACGGTCGAGTGATAGATCGCGGTCGGGATGTAGATCGTGTCGCCGGCGCGGACGGTGAAAGCGACTTCGTCGTCGACCATCTGTTCCCCGGTGCCCGACAGGACGTAGAGGATTTCCTCGGAGGTCGGGTGGTTGTGGCGGGTGTGGCCCTCGCCCGGCAGCAGCACGACCTGGCCGAAGGTGATGTTGGCGCCGGGATTGAGATCCGGCGAGACCAGCCACTTGATGACGCCCCAGTCAAAGGTCTGGGTTTCGAGTTTCGACGGATCGACCGTGCTCATGACAATTTCCTCCCGATTTTTTCGTAGACGGCAATGCCCGCGGCCAGGTCTTCGAGCGCTGCTCCGACCGACTTGAAGAGCGTGATCTCGGAGGCGGCGGCGCGGCCGATTTTCTCGCCGCGGGCCAGTTCGTGCAGGTCGGCGATGATCGCATCCGTGGTCAGCACGCCCGAGGCGAGTGGCTGGACGATGTCGCCGGCTTCCTTGGTCGCGCCGGCGCGCGTGTCGACATAGACCCTGGCGCGCGTGATCGCGGCGTCGTCAGCCTCGCGCATGCCGGGAGTGAAGCCGCCGACGAGGTCGACATGCGCGCCGGGCGACAAAAGCGCGCCCTTGACCAGCGGTTCGGTCGAGATGGTCGCCGATGAGACGATGTCGGCCCAGCCGAGGGCTTCGTCGAGATCGGGGGCGACCGAGGCATTCAGGCCGAGCGCACGGAGCGAAGTAGCTGCCTTTTCGGCATTGGCGCTGGTGCGATTCCAGATCCGGATGTCGGCGATCGGCCGCACGGCGGAATGCGCCTGGGCGAGGAAGGGGCAGAGCGCTCCCGCGCCGATGATCAACAGCTTCGACGCGTCCTGCCGCGCCAGATAGCTGGCGGCGAGCGCCGAGGCGCAGGCAGTGCGCCATTGCGTCAGCCGCTGGCCGTCGATCAGCGCTTGCGGCTCGCCGGTCTTGCCGTCGAGCAGCAGATAGAGACCCATCACCGCCGGTTTGGCGATCGCATTGTTGTCGGGCGACACGGTGACGATCTTCACGCCGATATGGCCGCCTTCGGATGTGCCGGCGCGGACGAGATCGGTCCAGGCGGGCATCAGCAGCAGGGTCGACGCCGCGCCGTCTGGCCGCTCGACCGTGTGATGATGCCGCACCGGCTGAACTGCGCCGTCACGGAACGCTGTGCGCAAGGTCTCGACGAGACCGGCGAAATCAAGCGCGCCGTCGATGTCGGCGGCGGAAATCATGCGCATCGGAAACTCCCGGAAAAGATGGTCAGGGACGCGGTGCAGCGAGTGCGGTTGCGACTGGCGACGCATTTGGCACCGGCATGGGCGCCGGCTGGACCGGAGGCTTGCGCTGGCTGATCTCCTGCATCAGCGACTGGACCTCGCGGGCCTTCGTGCGCGCTTCCTTGCGGTAGCGGCCCTGTTTCCACCATGTGGCGAAGGAGCCGAGCAGCAGACCGAAGCCGAGCGCCAGGAACAGCATGACGAACAGCGGCAATTGCAGCGTCAGGCTGGGATTGCCCGGATTGAACGGGTCGAGCGTGAAGGCCACCGAGGTGCGATTGGCAACCGCGAGCGCGATCAGGATCACGGCGATCGGGACGATGATGACGACAAGCAGGATGCGGTTCAGCATTGGGAATTCCACTCGGATGGGCGGCAGGTAGCGCGGTCAATCGTCGAGATTGAGGCGCTCTCGCAACTCCTTGCCGGTCTTGAAGAACGGCACCCATTTCTCTTCGACCTCAACGGATTCGCCGGTGCGTGGGTTCCGGCCGGTGCGCGCGGGGCGATTCTTCACCGAAAAGGCGCCAAATCCGCGCAGTTCGACGCGGCTGCCCGAGGCCAGCGCATCGGTGATCTCCTCGAAGATCGCGTTCACGATGTTCTCGACGTCGCGCAGAAACAGGTGCGGGTTGCGGTTGGCGATCAACTGCACCAGCTCAGACTTGATCATGCGACTGCTCCCCCGGGCATAAACTCTTAGAACTGCAATATTCGAGGTTGTTTGAAATCGGTAAGTCAGTCACGGACGGCGATTGAATCAGCCTGCCAGACCGACAGCATACCGTCAAGGAAGATGCGGTCCGCGCCGATCTTCTCGAGCAGGTCGGCGTCGACACTCGAGACGCCCAGCCAGGCCGCGACCATTTTTGCCAGCGACGAGGACAGGAGGAAATCCGTCGTCGAGGTCCGCGGCTTCCATTCGATGATCTCCAGCTTGGCGTCGATCCCCTTGGACACCAGCCATTCCTTGGCGGTTTCCTCGCCGCCCAACTGGTCAACCAGCTTGTTGGCGAGCGCCTGGCGGCCGGTGAAGATCGAGCCGTCGGCGAGCGCCAGCACCTGGGCGCGATCGAGCGGGCGGCGCTCGTCCACGAGACCGACGAACCAGTCGTAGGAATCGAGGATCATGGCGCGCAGCATGGCGCGCTCTTCGTCCGTGGTGACGTTGAACGGCGAGGGTTCGGCCTTCAGCGGCGAGGATTTGACCTCGTCCAGCTGGATGCCGATCTTCTCCATCAGGCCGGTGAAGTTCGGGAACTGCACCAGAACGCCGATCGAACCGACGATGGAGGACTGGCGGGCGACGATATGGTCGGACGCGCTGGCGACCATGTAGCCCGCCGAAGCAGCCAGGGTGCCGACCTGCGCCACCGTCGGCTTGGCGGTCGCGAGCTTGCGGACGGCCTCGTAGATCGCTTCGCCGCCGGCGGTCGTGCCGCCGGGCGAATCGATCGACAGGATCACGCCGGCGACGTTGGCCGTTTCGGTGACCTTTTTCAGCCGCTCGAGCAGTTCCTCGTCCTCGGTGATGGTGCCGTCGATCCTGATCTTGGCGATATGCGCCGCCGACACGCCGCCAAGGCTGTCGCGCATGGCCCAGCCGGCCGACGCCGCAATGGCGATCGCCGCGACGCCGATCGCGACGACGCGCCAGAACGTCAGCTTCCGGCGCAGGCGGCGGCGGTCAATCATCTCGTCGGCTCTCATCGCCATGTTCGGACTAGCCTCGTTGGAACGGTTGCCGGACCGTCCCGGCGAAGCCTGTTTCTAGAACAAGCCGGGCGCTCCCGCCACCCCGATTGTCCCGGACGTTGCGGCTCCGCATGCGCCAAAGAGCCGCCGGAATGTACCCGGAGCGCCCGGAAGCCCTGTTCCTTTATCCAAAAATAACCATATTGGGATGTAACCGGCTTGTCGTGCGCCGCAGTCCCCATTGCGGACCATTTCTTATGGGTCTTGCACGACAGCCAACCATACGGAAATTCCGCGGAGACGAACGGTCACGATGACGGCGGCGAAAGCCTCAATCCAGGGCATATCGCCCCACGCCGCACCGGCAACGGGCGCGCGTGGAGCAGAAGCGTTTGCGCGCGCAGAGCGGCATTCGCGCCGGGTGCGCTGGCTGAAACACTGGCTGCCCGGCCTCGCGATCGCCGGAGTGATCGGATTTGTCGGGTGGTCCTATATCGCAGTGCCCGGCATCGAAGGCGTCGACGTTCAGGGCGCAGCGATCAGCGACGGCAAGCTCGTGATGGCCAATCCGAAGCTCGACGGCTTCACCCGCGAGAACCTGCCCTACACGATGTCGGCGCTGCGCGCGGTCCAGGACCTGAAGCAGACGAACATGATCCAGCTTGAGGAGATCGACGCGAAGGTGCCCATCGGTCCGGACAATTCGGCCACGATCGTCGCGAAGAGCGGCATCTACGACAATGGCAAGAACACGCTGGTGATCGACAGCCCGATGACGGTGACGACGACCGACGGCATGACGGCGAGATTGATGTCCGCCAACATGGACATGGCCGCCGGAACGATGTCGACGACGGATCCGGTCGACATCGTCATGAACGGTTCCCGCATCACGTCGGAATCCCTGAACATCACCGAAAACGGCAAGGTGCTGGTGTTCGAACACCGCGTTCGCGTCGACATCCAGCCCAAGCAAAAAGAGTTCGGACCAGGAGCGAGCGATGTGGCAAACTAGAATTCTCGTTGGCGTCGCCTGCGCGCTCGGCCTTCTCGCCGCTCCTGCCTTGGCGCAGGAGTCGAGCAGCCGGATGACCGGGCTCAAGCTCTCCGGCGACAAGCCGATCCAGATCGAGAGCGACAAACTGGAAGTACGCGACGCCGATAGCATCGCCATCTTCACGGGCAATGTCAGCGTCGTGCAGGGCGAGACGCTGATGAAGTCCGGCATGATGACCGTGCATTACGCCAAGGAAGAGGGTGCAACCGGCGCCGCGGCCGCAGCTCCCGGCGCGTCCAACATCGAGAAGATCGAGGTCGACGGCAAGGTCTATGTGAAGTCCAAGGAGCAGGTCGCCACGGGCGACCAGGGCATATTCGACATGAAGACCGAAGTCATGACCATGACAGGCAAGGAAGTGGTGCTGACCGAAGGGCAGAACGTGATCGTCGGCTGCAAGCTGACTGTGCAGATGAAGACGGGAGCTGCGCAGCTCGATGGCTGCGGCGATGGCGGCGGGCGCGTGAAGATGCTGCTCCAGCCGAAATCGCAGGGCCAATAGCGCTTGTCACTCCTGTCACGATTCCGAAAGTCGGAACGCAAGCCGGCTGCCAGGGCGCCCGCGGGCGCGGGCCAGCGCGAGAAGGCCAAGGGCACGCTGATCGCACGCGGCCTGACCAAGAGCTACAAAGGCCGAGAGGTGGTCCGCGGAGTCTCGATCGGCGTCCGCGCCGGCGAGGCCGTCGGGCTGCTCGGGCCGAACGGCGCCGGCAAGACGACCTGCTTCTACATGGTGACGGGCCTGGTGCCTGTCGACAAGGGCACGATCGAGCTCGACGGGTTCGATGTCACCGGCATGCCGATGTATCGCCGGGCGCGGCTGGGCATCGGCTATTTGCCACAGGAAGCTTCGATCTTTCGCGGGTTGACCGTCGAGGCCAACATCCGAGCCGTGCTGGAGGTGGTGGAGCCGAGCCGGGCCGAGCGCGACAAGTCGCTCGACGCGCTGCTGGAAGAATTCCACATTTCGCACCTGCGCAAGGCGCCATCGATCGCACTGTCGGGCGGCGAGCGCCGGCGGCTCGAAATTGCGCGTGCGCTGGCCAGCCGCCCCAACTTCATGCTGCTCGACGAGCCTTTCGCCGGCATCGACCCTATTGCGGTGGCGGACATCCAGCAATTGGTGCGCCACCTGACCAGCCGCGGCATCGGCGTGCTGATCACCGACCACAATGTGCGCGAGACGCTCGGATTGATCGACCGGGCCTATATATTGCATGCCGGAGAGGTGCTGACGCACGGCCGAGCGGGCGACATAGTCAACAATGCGGATGTGCGCCGGCTGTATCTCGGCGAGGACTTTACCCTTTAGGAACACGCGCCTGATAGCGTGACCCTTGACAAGCAAAAGCCGGGCCAGTTTCATTGACCGGTGGGAGCGGGCCGACCAGGCCGGGCTGTCAGGGTGGGGTCGAGTTCAGTTCATGGCGCTAGCAGCCAAATTGCAGATGCGGCAGTCGCAGGCGCTCGTGATGACGCCGCAGCTGATGCAATCCATCCGGCTGCTGCAGTACACCCACGCCGAACTCGAGCGGTTCATCGATGAGGAAATCGAGCGGAACCCGCTGCTTGAACGCGCAGCCGACGAATCAACCGGACCGGAAGAGCCGCCCGACACTCCCAACAAGGAAGCAGGAGCTGACGAGGACTGGATGGAGTCCGGCCAGGACTGGAGCGCGGAAGCAATTTCCGACAAGCTCGACTCCTCGCTGGAAAACATGTTTCCGGACGAACCCGGCCGCTCGGACGAGCTTGGGCCCGATCTGACAGCGCAGTGGAAATCGAACCCCGGCAGCAGCCTGCCGCCAGGCGAGAGCTATGACCTCGAGGCCATTGCCGCCCGTCCAATCACCTTGCGCGACCATGTCGCCGAGCAGGTCGCCTTTGCGATCATCGATCCGGCCGACAGGCTGATTGCCGCCGACCTTGCCGATTCGCTCGACGAGGCGGGTTATTTCCGGGGCGACATGCTCGAAACCGCCGATCGGCTCGGCGCGTCCGAAGCGGCAGTCGAGCGTGTCCTTGCGACGTGCCAGGAGTTCGATCCAGCCGGAATCTTCGCGCGCGATCTTGCCGAATGCCTGCGGCTGCAACTCGCCGTCCGGGACCGTCTCGACCCGGCAATGGCAAAGCTGATCGACCATCTGGATCTGCTGGCGCGGCGCGACTTCCAGGCGCTGCGCAAGATCTGCGGCGTCGACGACGAGGACCTGCTCGACATGCTGGCCGAGATCCGCGCGCTCGATCCGAAGCCCGGCATGGCGTTTGCCTCGGGCGACGCATCGGCCATCGTCGCCGATGTCATGGTGCGGCCGGCGCCCGACGGGAGCTGGGCGATCGAGCTCAATCCGGACACCTTGCCGCGCGTCCTGGTCGACCAGTCGTATTACACACGGGTCCAGGGCCACGCGAAGTCTGCGGGGGACAAGGATTTCCTCGCCGAGTGTCTGCAGAACGCCAACTGGCTGACGCGCAGCCTCGACCAGCGGGCGAAGACGATTCTCAAGGTGTCTGCCGAGATCGTGCGGCAGCAGGACGGTTTTCTGGTCCACGGCGTCAGGCATCTTCGGCCGCTGAACCTGCGCACGGTCGCCGACGCGATTGGCATGCACGAATCGACCGTGTCGCGCGTCACGTCCAACAAATACATGCTGACGCCGCGGGGCGTGTTTGAACTGCGCTACTTCTTCACTGCATCCATCGCGTCCGCCGAAGGCGGCGATGCACATTCGTCGGAAGCCGTTCGCGACAGGATCCGCAGCCTGATCGAGCAAGAGCAACCGACAGATGTCCTGTCGGACGACGCTCTTGTGGATATCCTGCGGAAAACCGGGGTCGACATCGCCAGGCGCACTGTCGCCAAGTATCGGGAAGGAATGAACATTCCCTCGTCCGTGCAGCGCCGCCGTGAGAAGCGCGCGATGGCCGGCGCCGGCGCCTGAGTTTTCCGGAACCTACGGCGCTTCCCCGGCGTTCAACCTGGGTTCGTTGACATCCCCGAGCGGAATCACTAGAAGCCCCGCCGCATGGGGACGGGCCGCCGGCCCGCAACCGCCAGCGGCGCCATGCATACCGTTGACATGCATGATCTGAAGCCGAACGGGGCGAAAAAGCCGTATGAAACCTTGTGCGCCGCAGCGACAAGTATAAGATTCGACCAGTTCGAAACCGGTCAGAAGAGGTCCCTTCTCAAATGAGCCTTCGAATTTCGGGCAAGCATATGGAAATCGGCGATGCGTTCCGGACGCGTATCCAGGAACGGGTGACCGATGCCGTCGCCAAATATTTCGACGGCGGATTTTCGGGTCACGTGACGGTTGAGAAGTCAGGTTCGCGTTTTGCCGCCGACTGCGTGATTCATCTCGATACCGGCCTGACGCTTCAGGCCGCCGGTCAGGGACAGGATCCCCACCCCGCCTTCGACGCAGCGGCGGAACGGATCGAGAAGCGCCTGCGCCGCTACAATCGCCGTCTCAAGTCGCACAATGCCGGAACGGGCAATGGCTCGGCCAGCATCGACATGCCTTACCGGGTCATGGAAGCCTTGCCCGACGAGGACGAGGAAATGCCGGCCGACTACGCGCCGGCGATTGTTGCCGAAAGCGTGCTCTCGGCACGGTCCATGTCTGTCGCATCGGCGGTCATCGAACTCGACACCAAGGACAGCCCGGTCTTCATCTTCCGCAATGCCGGAAGCGATCAGCTGAACATCGTCTATCGCCGGCCGGATGGAAACATCGGCTGGATCGACCCGTCGCTGCAGACCGGCGGAAAATAATCCACGCGCTCTTGGCCCATATGGCAAGCGCGGGGCTTGCCATATGCCAGAGGAAGCAGGGGACTGAAGAATGGATCTGAGCGATCTGATCGACGCAAAGGCGATAATGCCGTCCTTGCGTGCGAATTCCAAGAAACAGCTTTTACAGCATCTCTCCGAAAAGGCGGCCGAAATGACCGGCCTGTCGGAGCGGGTGGTGTTTGACACCATCCTGCAACGCGAGCGACTCGGGTCCACAGGCGTCGGCAACGGCATCGCTATTCCGCACGGAAAACTGGCGGGCGTCCGAAAGATCACCGGTCTTTTCGCGCGGCTCGAGCACCCGGTGGAATTTGAATCGCTCGACGATCAGCCTGTCGACCTGGTGTTCCTGCTGCTGGCGCCAGAAGGCGCCGGGGCCGATCATCTCAAGGCGTTGTCGCGGATCGCCCGCGTGCTGCGCGACAGCGACACCGTCGCCAAAATCCGCGCGACGCCGGACGCTTCGGCGATTCACTCGTTCCTGTCGGAAACCCCGGCCTCCCACGCAGCCTGAAGGTCTCCGGGACGGTCAGCTCAGTGGAGGCTGACCGGCATCAGATCGTTCTGGAACGCTCCAGCCACGACGGTGGCGCGCTCGTCGCTGAGCAGGATCGGCTGGCCGTTGGCCGCAAACAGCGCCCACAGCTTCAGGCCCGATTCAAGCTCCGGCATACCCGGAAAGCGCGCCGTCAGGTCATCGCTGTCGATTTCGCGGAGATAGGCCACCGCGCCTTCTCCGACATGCGCCAGTTCGGCGGGGGTGATGGTGGTCTTGTCGTTCGTCATGTCAGCCTCCTAAAGGCGGGCGTCCCAGTGGACCAACCCGCGTCAGAGCGTCCGGTTCCGTGCCCAGATGGTCACGACCCGGTCAGTCTTTCACCGAGATATTGATTTTCCGTACCAGCCGTTCGGGTTCCGGCCGATCCAGATCGATCGCGAGAAGCCCGTTCTTGAGCTCCGCGCCGACCACCCGCATGCCGTCGGCCATCAGGAAGGTGCGCTGGAACTGCCGCGCGGCGATGCCGCGATGCAGGAACTCGCGCGGTTCCTCCTCCTGCTGCCGGCCGCGAACGCAGAGCTGGCTCTCCTCGACGCTGACGTCGAGATCCTGCTCGGCAAAACCCGCCACCGCCAGCGTGATGCGCAGACGCTCGGACGTTCCGTCGGCGCCGCGCAGTCGCTCGATATTGTAGGGCGGATAGCCGTCGCCTGATTTGGCGACCCGTTCCAGGGTCTTTTCCATGGCCTCGAAACCGAGCATCAGCGGGTTCGAGAAGGGCGTCATGCGCGACATGTCATGTCCTCTTGTGAGCGACGTGAAAAGCGCCTGAACCCGGATGGCATTCCGGCGCGTGCCTCTGATATGGTCCGCGCCGCGCCGGAGTTCAAGGCGTTAGAAACTGCCGAGGAAACAGAAGGGCATCATGGCGGATACGCAGAAGATCATCATCGACACGGACCCCGGCCAGGACGACGCCGTCGCCATCCTGCTGGCGCTGGCGAGCCCCGAACTCGAGATTCTCGGCCTGACCGTCGTTGCCGGCAACGTGCCGCTGAAGCTGACCGAAACGAATGCCCGCAAGATCTGCGAACTGGCCGGCAAGCCGGAGACCAGAGTATATGCCGGCGCCAGCCGCCCGCTGATGCGCAACCTCGTGACCGCGGAGGAAGTGCATGGCCAGACCGGCCTGAACGGGCCGGACCTGCCCGAGCCGAAAATGAAGCTCCAGGACCAGTTTGCAGTAGACTTCATCGTCGAGACCCTGATGACGGAAGCGCCCGGAACGGTGACGCTCTGCCCGCTGGGTCCGTTGACCAACATCGCTCTGGCGATGATACGCGAGCCGAAGATCGCCTCGCGAATCAAGCAGATCGTGCTGATGGGCGGCGGCTTCTTCGAGGGCGGCAACGTGACGCCGGCGGCCGAATTCAACATCTATGTCGATCCGCATGCGGCCGACGTGGTGCTGAAATCCGGCGTGCCGATCGTGATGATGCCGCTCGACGTGACTCACAAGGCGCTGACCAAGGCGACGCGAGTGGAGGCGTTTCGCAAGCTCGGCACCAAGGTGGGCATCGCCACCGCCGAGATGCTGGAGTTCTTCGAACGCTTCGACGAGCAGAAATACGGGTCCGACGGTGGGCCGCTGCACGACCCATGCGTCATCGCCTATCTGATCCAGCCTGAACTGTTCTCGGGCCGCGACTGCAACGTCGCAGTAGAGACGGCGTCGGAACTGACCATGGGCATGACCGTCATCGACTGGTGGGGCGTGTCCAAGCGGCCGAAGAACGCCATGGTGATGCGCGACATCGACCATGACGGATTTTTTGCACTGCTGGTCGAGCGGTTGGGGCGGCTTTAGGAGCCTCGGTCACTATCCAGATCGTAGTCGATCTCGCCGGTCGGGCTCGTTGAGCGGATGACCTCGACGTCGTCGCCCGGCTTGGCTTCGAGCGAGGCGCTCGTTGTGCGGATGGCGATGGTGGAGCCATCTTGCAGCATGACGACGATCCGACGTTTGCTGTCCGCGGACGGCTCGACCGTCACGATCCGGCCCTTGAGCCGCTCGGTGACGATTGGCGGCTGGTCGTTCTTGACCAGCCAGATGATGAGCGGCGCGGCGAACAGCATGCCGACCACGAACAATGGCAGGAGGCCGGCGAAGCGGCGTACTATGTTGCGGCCGGCGGTTACAGACATGCGGCGACGTCCGCGTCGGTGGGGATTGCCGGCTGTGCGCCCGGCTTGAGGCAGGCGAGGGACCCGGCAGTGGCGGCGCGGCGCAACGCCGGTTCGAGCGCCAGGCCGCGCGCGAGGCCGTCGCCGAGATAGCCGCAGAACGTGTCGCCGGCGCCGACCGTGTCGACCGGCGTGATCTTCATCGCCGAGACCGCGAGCGAGCCATCGGGACCGGCGGCAAATACGCCGTCGCCCCCCAGCGTCACGATCAATGTCCGTCCGGTCTTCGCCACATAGGCCTCCATCCGCTCCGTGCGTGAGACGCCAATGAGCGCCAATTCCTTGGCGTAGAGGTCGAATTCGGTCTCGTTGGCGACGAGATAGTCAGCCTCGGTCACGAAGCCGACAGCCTCGGCGCGGAACGGCGCGGTGTTGAGGATCGACACGGCGCCGGCCAGCCGGGCAGCGCGGATGGCGGCGGCGACCGTTTCGAGGGGGATTTCGTGCTGGAGGAGGACATGCTCGCCCGGCTCGAACGACAGCCGCTCCAGCGCGTCCAGTCCGACCGCGCCATTCGCGCCGGAGACGACCGCGATCATGTTCTCGCCATCGCCGCCGACCAGGATCAGCGCTGTGCCGGTCGGCTCGCCGGTTTCGGCGACGAGCGTCAGGTCGACGCCACCGTCCTTCAGCAGCGCCAGCGCCTCTGTGGCGAAGGCGTCGCGTCCGACCGCGCCGACCATGCGGACGGCAGCGCCGGCGCGCCGGGCGGCGAGCGCCTGGTTGGCGCCCTTGCCACCCGGGGCGGAGCGGAAGCCGGTTCCGGGCACGGTCTCTCCCGGCGATGGCAAGCGGCCGACGGTAGCGATCAGGTCGAGATTGATCGAGCCGATGACAGTGATCACGAAAAGCTCCCCCGGAATTGCCAGGCAGATGATTTGGCGACGGAGGTTAGGATATCCATATCCATCGCGGTAGGGCGCGGCGGCCACACAGGCGCCACGATTTGCGCACAGGGAGCAACATCACATGGCCAGACGCGGATCGTCATTCGGTTTTCTTGGACGGTTCGGCCGATCCGAAGACCTGCGCAGCCTGGATGGGGCCCTGCGCGCGGTCGATATGCATCCGGCGCTGGTGCCGGAAGGTGTGAAGCTGGCGCTGGTGAACCTGATGAAGGACAGACACGGCGACGCCGAGCCGCCAGCGGACGCCTATGCGCCGGCTGCGGCGCTGTTTGCGTATTGCACGCTTGGCTCGGGAGCTTTTGCGCACGCCAATGGCGACGAGGCGCTGGAGGACGTCGCCAGCCGCGTCGATGCGGCCATGGGCCATGGGACAGGCCTGGATGCGGAGATCGTGCTGCTGACGCATCATGCCAGGATGATCCAGCCCGAAATCGTCGCACGGCACGGCATCGAGATCGCGACTGACTGACGGCGGCGCGGGCCACGGAATTATTGCACTGCAGCGAACGAATTTTCCTGATAGGAGTTGACGGCGACCGAAGCCTCTCCAGCCGGAGATGCCGGGGCGTCCGCAGGAGCCTCCATTGCTGATCCGCTACGGCTATGAAATCACCATCAACTGCCCGCAGCCGACGCCGCTGGTCTGCCTGCTCGCCGTGCACGAGGACCGCGCCGCGGATATCCGCGCACCGGAGACCGTGTTCACGACGCCCGAGGTTCCCACCACGACCTATCGCGACATGTTCGGCAACAGGTGCCGCAGGCTCGTCGCGCCCACTGGCGATCTGACGATGTGGGGCGACGCCACGATCTATGACAGCGGCGAACTCGACGAGGTCGACCTGGGCGCCCGCGAAGTGCCGGTGGCTGACCTGCCTGACGAGTGCCTGGTCTACCTAATGGGCAGCCGCTATTGCGAGACCGACAAGCTGAGCCAGGTCGCCTGGGACATGTTCGGCCACATCGCGCCCGGCTGGGGCCGCGTCCAGGCGGTCTGCGATTTCGTCAACGGCCATATCCGCTTCGACTACCAGCAGGCCCGCTCGACCCGTACCGCCTTCGACGCCTACAACGAGCGCGTGGGCGTCTGCCGCGACTTCGCGCACCTCGCCGTGGCTTTCTGCCGCTGTTTGAATATTCCAACGCGTTATGTGAACGGCCACCTCGGCGACATCGGCGTGCCGGTGGTCAATCCAATGGACTTTTCCGCCTGGATGGAAGTCTACCTCGATGGAGCATGGCGCACGTTCGACCCGCGCAACAACAAGCGTCGCATCGGCCGCATCGTGGTTGCGCGGGGACGCGACGCCGCCGACATCCCGCTGATCAATTCGTTCGGTCCGCATTTGCTCAACTCGTTCCGGGTCTGGACGTATGAGGTGACGGAGCTGCCCCCGGCCTGAGCAGCCGCGACAATACAGGGCCTCGTCACCCCTTTCGCATCTGCGAAAAAACCTGTATGGACCGCCGCAAATACGGTCTGGCCGCGCGTCGGCGCCGCCCGCAAATCCCTGGAACCATCATGAACCTGCGCAATATCGCGATCATCGCACACGTCGACCATGGCAAAACCACACTGGTGGACGAACTGCTGAAGCAGGCCGGCTCGTTCCGAGAGAACCAGCGCGTCGCCGAGCGTGCGATGGATTCGAACGATCTCGAAAAGGAACGCGGCATCACGATCCTGGCCAAGGCGACTTCGGTCGACTGGAAGGATTATCGCATCAACATCGTCGACACCCCGGGCCACGCCGATTTCGGCGGCGAGGTGGAGCGAATCCTGTCGATGGTGGATTCGGCGATCGTGCTGGTGGACGCGGCCGAAGGCCCGATGCCGCAGACCAAGTTCGTCGTCGGCAAGGCTTTGAAGGTCGGCCTGCGTCCGATCGTCGTCATCAACAAGATCGACCGCCCGGACGCACGCCATGTCGAAGTCGTCAACGAGGTGTTCGACCTGTTCGCGGCTCTCGACGCAACCGACGAGCAGCTCGACTTCCCGATTCTTTACGGTTCGGGCCGCGACGGCTGGGTCGCCGAGAACCCGGAAGGCCCGAAGGACCAGGGGCTTGGCCCGCTGTTCGATCTCATCGTCAAGCATGTGCCCGCGCCGACGGTGCATCCCGGCCCGTTCCGTATGATCGGCACGCTCCTGGAGGCCAACCCGTTTCTCGGCCGCATCATCACTGGCCGCATCGAGTCCGGCACGCTGAAGTCGAACATGCCGGTCAAGGTGCTCTCGAACAACGGCTCGCTGGTCGAGACCGGCCGCATCACCAAGATCCTCGCGTTCCGCGGCCTCGAGCGCCAGCCGATTGACGAGGCGCAGGCGGGCGACATCGTCGCGATTGCCGGCCTGTCGAAGGGCACCGTCGCCGACACGTTCTGCGATCCGGCCGTGACCGAGCCGCTGCACGCGCAGCCGATCGATCCGCCGACCGTGACCATGTCCTTCATCGTCAATGACAGCCCGCTGGCAGGGACCGAGGGTGACAAGGTGACGAGCCGCGTCATCCGCGACCGCCTGCTGCGCGAAGCGGAAGGCAATGTCGCGCTGAAGATCGAGGAATCGACCGAGAAGGATTCGTTCTTCGTCTCCGGCCGCGGCGAATTGCAGTTGGCCGTGCTGATCGAAACCATGCGTCGCGAAGGCTTCGAACTTGCCGTGTCGCGTCCCCGCGTCGTGATGCAGAAGAGCGAAGACGGCGAGCTGCTCGAGCCGGTCGAAGAAGTCGTCATCGACGTCGACGAGGAGCATGCCGGCATCGTCGTGCAGAAGATGAGCGAGCGGAAGGCCGAGATGGTCGAGCTGCGCCCCTCCGGCGGCAACCGCCAGCGCATCGTCTTCCACGCGCCGACCCGCGGCCTGATCGGCTACCAGTCGGAACTCCTGACCGACACGCGCGGCACCGCGGTGATGAACCGGCTGTTCCACGCCTATGAGCCCTACAAGGGTGAGATGGCAGGCCGCACCAACGGCGTGCTGATCTCGAACGATTCCGGCGAATCGGTTGCGTTCGCGATGTGGAACCTGGAAGACCGCGGCCCGATGGTGATCGATGCGGGCGTCAAGGTCTATCAGGGCATGATCATCGGCATCCATTCCCGCGACAACGACCTCGAGGTCAACGTGCTCAAGGGCAAGAAGCTGACCAACATCCGCGCCGCCGGCAAGGACGAGGCCGTGCGCCTCACCCCGCCGATCCGCATGACGCTGGAGCGCGCTCTGGCCTGGATCCAGGACGACGAACTGGTCGAGGTGACGCCAAAGTCGATCCGGCTACGCAAGCTCTATCTCGACCCGAACGAGCGCAAGCGCTTCGAGAAATCGGCGAAGGTCGCCGGGGCCGCATAAGCCGCAAGCCATTCGCGTTCTTCAAACGCCCGCCTGGCAATCGCCTGGCGGGCGTTTGGTTTTTGGAATGCTGCATCCTGGCGAACTGCTGGACCGTCTTCTCGGGGCGGCTGTCATCTGGCGTATGCCGTTGCGGCGGGCTACCGCCAACCATCCTGTTTCTTGAGCGTGCTCCCGTGAAGACGTCCCAACCGACCACTGCCCTTTCGCCGATGATCCCGGTGCTGCTCTGCGCCCTGGCGATCTTTCTGCTGTCGGCGATGGATGCCGCAATGAAGAGCCTGGTGATCGCGATCGGCGTCTACAACACCGTGCTGTGGCGCAGCCTGCTGGCGACCGTCATTGCGGGCGCCACGTGGTCTGCCGGCGAACGCCTGCGTCCGACTCCGCGCGTCTTGAGGCTGCATGCGCTCCGCGCGGTCATCGTCGGCATCGTTCTGATCCTGTTCTTCTGGGGCCTGGCCAGGCTGCCGCTGGCCGAGGCGATCGCGCTCAGCTTCATCGCGCCGCTGATCGCGCTGTTCCTCGCCGCACTGCTGCTGGGCGAAACCATACGCCGGGAGGTGATCTGGGCGTCGATTGCGGGGATGGGTGGCGTCGCCATCATCATGGCTGGGCAACTCGGTTCATCGAGCTATTCGCAAGAGGCGATGCTCGGGACCGCAGCCATCCTCGCATCGACTTTTTTCTACGCCTACAACCTCGTGCTGATGCGTCAGCAGGCGCAGCTCGCCCATCCGGTCGAGATCGCGCTGTTTCAGAACCTGTCGCTTGCGATCATCCTGGGCCTCGCAGCGCCGTGGCTGGCCGTGGCGCTGCCGCAAGAACTCTGGCTTCCCATTGCCGGCGTGACGGCGCTGTCGCTGAGTGGCCAGTTCCTGATGAGCTGGGCCTATCGACGGGCGGAGGCGCAGTATCTGATCCCGACCGAATACACCGCCTTCATCTGGGCGATCGCGCTCGGCTGGTATTTCTTCGACGAAGCCGTCACCTGGCCAACGCTGGTCGGCGGCGGCCTCATCGTCGTCGGCTGCCTCGTCGCCGCCCGCGCCAGCCCGAAACTGGCCGAGCCCATCGAGGCGACGATCTAGGCGGGCCTAGGTTTTCCTGAACGGAAACAGCGCCCTCAACGCCGGGTCGCGCAGCCACAGGCCGCCCCACATGAACAGGCCGAGATAGAGCGAAAACAAGATGTGGCTGAACAGCGGGCTGCCGGCGCGGATCTGCGTCGCCATCGCGCCGCCCAGCAATCCCATCGTTAGCACCGCGCCGAGCACGCTGGTGCGCGGCCAGATGTAAAGCAACACCAGCGCCAGTTCGATCAGGCCGATCATCAGCACATAGCCTGTCGGCCAGCCGAGTTGGGTCATCGTATCCTCGGCCACCTGCATGCCCGCCAGCTTCGGCGTGACCGACGCGCCCAGCATGAACAGGACATAGAGGCCGGACAGCGCCCAACCGATGCGTGTCATTGTGGTAGTGCTCATGCTTGCTCCGATTCCGTCGCCTCCGATAACGTGAAGCTAATGCGACATTCCAGTGGAGGTCGAGATGCGTCCGAGACAATGGTGACAGCTCTTGACGTCCGTCAGCGTAAACGTTGATTGCGCCAAGTCTTCCAGCATAGCCACGTCTGAGCTATTCTTCCCAAAGGGAGACCATCATGACTGTCACGTCGCTTCTCATCTTCGCCGGTGCCCTCCTGGTTGCCGCCGGTTCGCCCGGCCCGTCGATTGCGGCCCTCGTCGCCCGCGTGATGACGCGCGGATTGTCCGGCGTGTTCCCGTTCCTGCTGGCAATGTGGATCGGCGAGGCGATCTGGCTGTCGCTGGCCGTTTTCGGCCTCGCTTATGTGGCGCAGACGTTCCACGTCGCCTTCGTCATCCTGAAATGGGCCGGCGTTGCCTATCTGGCTTTCTTGGCGTGGAAGATGTGGACCGCTCCGGTCGCTGTCGGCGAGGGCGACATGCCCAAGGCCGACTCGCCGCTCAGGCTGTTCTTCGCCGGCATGGCGGTAACGCTCGGCAATCCGAAGATCATGATGTTTTATCTGGCCCTGCTCCCGACCATCATCGACCTTGCCACCGTAACACTGACTGGTTGGGCCGAGCTGACGCTGACGATGGTGGCCGTGCTGGTCGCAATCGACCTCGGCTGGTCGCTGGCGGCGGTGCAGGCGCGCAAGCTCCTGAAGAGCCCACGGGCAGTACGCATCGCCAACCGCATCAGCGCCGGCACGATGGCCGGCGCCGCGGCAGCGATCGCGACGCGGGGATAGCTACCTTGCCATCCCGTGATATTCCGGGTTCGGGCGCATGTCTGTCGCCGCTGCGACGCGGTTCGACATGTTGAAGAAGGCGGCGGTGGAGGCGATGTCCCAGATGTCGCGGTCGGAGAAGCCCGCGTCACGCAGCGCCTGACGGTCGGCTTCCTCGATCTTTGCCGGCGTCTCGGTCAGCTTCACCGCGAAATCGAGCATCGCCTTCTGCTTCGGCGTGAGATCGGCGGCGCGGTAGTTCATCACCATCATTTCGCCGAGCGCCGGGTCACCGGAGAGTTGCCGCACCGCTGCGCCGTGTGCCGCGAGGCAGTAGTAGCAATGGTTGACCGAAGAGACGGCGACCGCGATCATCTCGCGTTCCAGCTTCGACAGACCGGATACGCCCAGCATCAGGTCGTTATACATGTCGGTGAAGGCGCGCAGCTTCTTCTCGTCGAAGGCGTAGGCGAGCAGAACGTTCGGGATCATTCCCAGCTTTTCCTGCGCCTTGGCGAAGTAGGCTCTCGTCGATTCGCTCAGATCTGCCTGCTTCAGGTCAAGGGCGGTGATCCGTTCGCTCATGCGTCATCCTCCATTCACATGCTTTTCGCAGATTGCGCGCGATTCGACGGTCGCAACCCGATTTTCTCTGTTACGATAACTGAAAAAGCACCCTTGGGAGGGGATTTGGACATGCCGACGGCGAAAAAACATCGGTTGGGTGGCGATGGCGGCGGCGACAAGGTGACAGCGGAAAACCTCGCCGAACATCTCATTTCTCGCGCACCGACCGAAGACATCGCCGCCTATGACGACGATGCGCTGCGGCGTACATCGGAACTCGCGTTTTCGGCGTTGAAGCAGCATCGCAAGGGCGATTGCATCATCGCGGTCGATCGCGACCCGGGCATCCTGCGCCAGGGGCGCAAGGTGTCGGTCGTGACGCTCGTCAACGACAACATGCCCTTCCTGTTCGACTCTGTGATCGGTGAAATCACCGATGGCGGCGCCGAGCCGCTGCTGGTGATGCACCCGGTGCTGCAGGTCACGCATGGCAAGGCCGGCGTTACCTCGATCGTCGGCGATTCGGGCGGGAGCCGTCACGATGCGGGCGTCGACCGGGTCAGCCTGATCCACATTCATCTGCCGCTGCTGACCGAAGCCCGCGCGGCCGCGCTGGAAACGGCGCTGAAGCGCATTCTTGAGCATGTGCGGCTGGCGGTCGCCGACTGGAAGCCGATGCTGGCGCGCCTCGAACAGGCGATCTCGAGCTACCGCTACTCCGACGTGCCGCTGAAGAAGGACGCCGTGGAGGAGGCAGTGGCCTTGCTCGAATGGCTGCGCGACGACAACTTCACCTTCCTCGGCATGCGCGACTTCATCTACAAGGGCGACGAGAAGACGGGCAAGCTGGACCGGAGCGATTCCGCAGGTCTGGGCGTTCTCGCCGATCCGGACCTGCGGGTGCTGCGCAGCGGCACCGAGGCCGTCACGACGACGCCGGAAATCCGCGCCTTCCTCAACGGACCCGATCCGCTGATCGTCACCAAGGCCAACACCAAGTCACTGGTGCACCGGCGGATCTATCTGGACTACGTTGGAGTCAAGACGTTCAACGCCAAGGGCAAGCTGCTGGGCGAGTTGCGCATCGTCGGCCTGTTCACGTCGACCGCCTACACACGCTCGGTGATGAACATCCCCTATCTGCGCTCGAAGGCTCAAGGGGTCATCGCCAAGTCAGGCTTCGATGCGGCCGACCACTCCGGCAAGGCGCTGATCAATGTCGTCGAATCCTATCCGCGCGACGAACTGTTCCAGATCGACGTGCCGCTGCTGCGCAAGCATGCCGCCGCGATCGTGGCTCTGGGCGAACGGCCGCGCATCCGCGTGCTGGTGCGCGTCGACCGGTTCGACCGGTTCGTCTCGATCATCGTCTTCGTGCCGCGCGACCGCTACGACAGCCGCGCGCGCGAAAAGATCGGCGCCTATCTGAAGACCGCGTTCGACGGGCGTCTGTCGGCCTACTACCCGGCGTTCCCGGACTCTAGCCTGGCGCGGGTGCATTTCATCATCGGCCGTTCCGGCGGCAAGACGCCGAAGATCGATCCAGCAGACCTCGAAGCCGGTGTCCGCGACATCGTCCGCACCTGGGACGATGCGATCGCAGAGACGGCCGAGACGATGGGCGTCGAAGGCCATTACGCAGAGATCGCGACCCGCTTCCCGGAAAGCTATCGCGGCAGCTTCTCGGCAGCGGAAGCCCTGCATGATGCGCAGCGCGTCTCGGCTGTCAGCGCCGGAAACCCGATCGCGATCGACTATTACCGCCACAAGGACCAGCCGCCCGAACAGGCGGCGCTGAAGATCCACCATTTCGGCTCGCCGGTGGCGCTGTCGCGGCGCGTGCCGCTGCTGGAAAACATCGGCTTCCGCGTCATCAGCGAGCGGACGTTCGAAGTGTCCGACGGCGAAGGCGACACCATCTTCCTGCACGACATGGAACTGGAAAACGCCTTCGGCAGGCCGATCGACCTCAAGGACGGCGGCGCGCTGTTCGAACAGGTGTTCCTGTCGGTCTGGCGCGGCGAAGCCGACAATGACGGCTACAATGCGCTGGCGCAGACGGCGGGGCTTACCGCGCGGGAAATCCTGATCCTGCGCGCCTATGGCCGCTATCTGCAGCAGGCCGGCATCCCGCAGAGCCAGGAATTCATCGCAGGCGTGCTCAACCGCTATCCACAGATCGCACGCGCGCTGCACGGTCTGTTCGTCGCCCGGCTCGATCCGGCGCAGCAGGGCGATTCCGACGTCGTGACCAAACATCTCAAATCGGCGGTGCGCGACGCGCTGGCCGATGTGCCGAGCATCGACGACGACACGATCATCCGCCGCTTCCTGAACCTGATCGACTGCTCGCTGCGCACCAACCATTTTGCGCCCTCGAAGCCTGGCGTTTCGCTGGCGATCAAGCTCGACTCGCGCAGCGTTGACGGCCTGCCCGATCCGAAGCCGTGGCGCGAGATTTTCGTCTACGGACCTGAAGTCGAGGGCGTGCATCTGCGCTTCGGCCCGGTGGCGCGCGGCGGTTTGCGCTGGTCGGACCGGGCGCAGGATTATCGCACCGAGGTGCTGGGCCTGGTCAAGGCGCAGCAGGTGAAGAACGCGGTGATCGTGCCCGTCGGCGCAAAGGGCGGATTTTTCCCGAAGCTGCTGCCGGTCGGCGGCAGCCGTGACGCGGTATTCGCTGCCGGCACCAGCGCCTATGTCAATTTCGTCTCGTCGCTGCTGTCGATCACCGACAATCTTGATTTGAACGGCGTGGTGCCGCCGGAGAACGTGGTCCGGCGAGACACTGACGACCCTTACTTCGTCGTGGCGGCCGACAAGGGCACGGCGACCTTCTCCGACACGGCGAACGCGATTTCCCAGGCGCATGATTTCTGGCTGGACGACGCCTTCGCATCGGGCGGTTCCGCCGGCTACGACCACAAGAAGATGGGCATCACCGCGCGCGGCGCGTGGGAGGCGGTGAAGCGGCATTTCCGCGAGGTCAACCGCGACATCCAGACGGAAGCCTTCACGGTCGTCGGCGTCGGCGACATGTCCGGCGACGTGTTCGGCAATGGCATGCTTTTGTCGCGCGAGATCCGGCTGATCGCGGCGTTCGACCATCGCGACATCTTCATCGACCCCGCCCCGGACGCCGAAGCCTCCTTCGCCGAGCGGGAGCGGATGTTCGCGCTGTCACGCTCAAGCTGGCAGGACTACGACAAGACCAAGATCTCTGCTGGCGGCGGCATTTTCCCCCGCTCGCAGAAGTCGATCACGCTGAGCCAGGCGGCAGCGGATGCGATCGGGCTCGGCAAGACGGTTGCCTCGCCCGCCGAGATCATGAACGCGATCCTGAAGGCGCCGGTGGACCTGCTATGGTTCGGCGGCATCGGCACCTATGTGCGGGCAACCACCGAGACCAACCAGGATGCGGGCGACCGCGCCAATGACGCGATCCGCGTCACGGCGGCGGAAGTGCGCGCCAAGGCGATCGGCGAAGGCGCAAATCTTGGCGTCACGCAACGCGCGCGCATCGAGTATGGGTTGCTCGGCGGGCGCTGCAATTCGGATGCGATCGACAATTCCGGTGGCGTGAATTCGTCCGACGTCGAGGTCAATATCAAGATCGCGCTGGCCACGGCCATGCGAAGCGGCGCTCTGACCCGGGCGTCCCGCAACAAGCTGCTGGCGTCGATGACCGAGGAGGTCGGCGCGCTGGTGCTGACCAACAATTACCGCCAGACGCTGGCGATCTCGCTGGCGGAATTGCGCGGCGCGTCCGACATCCCGCACCAGCAGCGCTTCATGGCGGGGCTGGAGGCCCGCAAGCTGCTCGACCGCAAGATCGAGATGCTGCCATCGGACACGGCGCTGGTCGAGCGTGCCGCGCGCAACGAACCGCTGACGCGCGCCGAACTCGGCGTGCTCCTCGCCTACGCGAAAATGGTGCTGCTCGACGATCTGGCGGCAAGCGCCCTGCCCGACGAGCCCTACCTCGAACGCGATCTGATGGAGTATTTCCCGGATCGGATGGCGAAAAAATACCCCCCTGAGATCGCCAGCCATCGGCTGCGGCGCGAGATCATCGCCACTCAGCTCGCCAATGACGCGATCAACCGCGGCGGACCGACCTTCGTCAGCCGGCTGCAGGACATGACCGGCTGCCCGGCAGACGAAGTGATCGAGGCCTATGTGCTGGTGCGCGACGGATTCGCCCTGCCCGCGCTCTATGCCGAGATCGACGCGCTCGATGCGAAGATCGACGGCCAGGCGCAGCTCGGCCTCTATCAGGCGGTTGGACGGCTGGTCTACGGCCAGACGGTCTGGTTCCTGCGCAATGGCGATATTGCGCCGCTGGGCGACCGTATCGCGGCGCTGGCCGCCGCGCGCCGGACGATCGAGCCGAAGCTGGCACAGATGCTGCCGCCAGACATGCGCGCGCGGCATCAGGCGCGGGTCGACGCGCTGGCGCAAAGCGGCGCACCGACGAAGCTCGCGGAACGGCTGGCGATGCTTGGCCTTGCCGAACTGGTGCCGGAAATGGCGCAGGTGGCAAAGCTGGGCAATGCCAGCGTCGAGGCGGCAGCAGCCGCGATCCTGTCGATCAACGCGCATTTCCGCATCGGCCGGATCGAGGAAGCGGCCCGGACCATCGCGACCACTGACTATTATGACGGCCTTGCTCTTTCGCGCGCCCATGACATGATCGCCGCGGCGCGCCGGGGGATGGCTGTCACCGCACTGCTGCAGCATAGCCAGGCGGCCGATCCGGTTGCCGAATGGATTGCGGGCGGCGGAGAGCGCATCTGGCGGGCGCGGGAGCGGTTGCAGAACCTGACCGAGAGCGGCGACATCTCGTTGTCGCGTCTGTCTGTGGCGGCCGGACTGATGAACGATCTGACCGGCCTGTGACCGGAGGGGAAGGACGGAGCATGGCCGAACCGGTCGAGAAGCGGGCGTCGAAAAAGGGCATCTGGAGCTGGATGTTTTTCGACTTCGCGCAGCAGCCATTCCATACGCTGATCATCACCTTCGTCTTCGCGCCCTATTTCGCCTCGGCTGTGGCGTCGGACGCGGCGCGCGGCCAGGAATTATGGGGTTATGCGGCCGGCGTCGGCGGCCTGCTGATCGCGCTCTCCTCGCCGGTGCTCGGCGCCATCGCCGACGCTTCCGGACCGCGCAAGGCATGGATCTTCGTGTTCTCGATCATCGGCGTGATCGGCTGCTGGATGCTCTGGTATGCGACGCCCGGCATGACCGACCTGACCATCGTGATGGTCGCGATCGTGCTGGCGCTGATCGGCATGGAATTCGCGGCGCTGTTCAACAATGCGATGATGCCGGACCTCGTGCCGCGATCCGAACTCGGGCGGCTGTCGGGCTCGGCCTGGGGCCTCGGCTATGTCGGCGGGCTGATCTCGCTGATCATCGTGCTCGGCCTGCTGGCCGGGAGCCCGACCACCGGCAAGACGCTGCTCGGCCTCGATCCGCTGTTCGGACTTGACCCGGTGGCGCATGAGGGCGACCGCATCTCCGGACCGCTGACTGCGGTCTGGTACATCATCTTCGCACTGCCGATGTTCCTGTTCACGCCCGACGCGCCGCGCCGCGCCGCCGTTGCCGGCGCCGTGTCGCGCGGACTGAAGGAGCTTGGGTCGACACTGAAGCGCCTGCCCGGCGAACGGAGCTATTTCTCGTTCCTGATCTCCTCGATGTTCTACCGCGACGCGCTGAACGCGCTCTATTCGTTCGGCGGCATCTATGCCGCCGGCGTGCTTGGCTGGTCGATCATCCAGATCGGCATCTTCGGCATCCTGGCCAACATCACCGGCGCAATTGGCGCCTGGCTCGGCGGCCGCGCCGACCAGCGTTTCGGGCCGAAGCCGGTGATCACGGTATCGATCCTCGTCCTGACGGCCTGCTGCATCCTCGTGATCTCCACCACCAAGACCGACGTGCTGTTCATGACCATGGTCGAAGCGGGATCGACCAGCAACCTGCCGGACATCATCTTCTACGTCGCCGGCGCTTTCCTCGGCGCCGCCGGCGGATCGATCCAGGCCGCCTCGCGGACGCTGCTGGTCGACCAGGTCGATCGCGACAAGGTGACGGAGGCCTTCGGCCTCTACGCACTGTCGGGCAAGGCCACGAGCTTTGTCGGGCCGCTGTCGATCGCGCTCGCTACCGGCTATTTCGCCTCGGAAGCGTTCGGCTTGTCCACCGAAGATGCCCAGCGCCTCGGCGTGACGCCGATCGTGATCCTGTTCCTGATCGGACTGGTGCTGCTGCCTTGGGTAAAGAGCCGGGATTACAAGCTGGCGGAGGCGTGAAGCCTCAGGCGGCGGCCGGCGTCACTTCGAGGTGCACGCCAGTTGCCGTTTGAAGATGGGAAATCACTGCAAACAGGCTGGTCGCGGTCGGGTTTCCCTTGGGGCCGAACATCCGCATCAGGCTTTTGGCCGGCGTTCCGGTGGCGGCCGAGACAGCCTCAAAGCCCACCGTCGCGTTGATGTAATTGCGGAGAACGAGCTTTCCGGTGTCCACTTCACCCGATAGCAGCAATTCGACCGCATCCGAGAGAAGCGCCGCACGAAAAGCCGGATCGGTGTCGGCGCGAGCCTTCAACGTTTCCTTGAAATCGCGGGTGAGTGGCATGGTCATTTGTCCTTCTTGCGCCTGCGATAATCCAGCCATCGCGCGGTGGCGTCGCTGATGTCGCTCTGCTGACGCTGCTTGGTTCCGCCAGCGAGCAAGATCACCAATGTCTCGCCATCACGACCGAAGTAGATTCGGTATCCCGGTCCCCAATCGATACGGTACTCGAGAACTCCGGACCCGACAGACTTGGCATTCGACAGATTCCCAGCCTCGATCCTGGCCAAGGCAATGGTCACCTTCGACGCGCCGGATGCATCAATGCGCCCGAACCATTTGGCGAACGGGCAGTTTCCCTCAGAATCGATATACTCGATGACGCGCACGACAGATTGGTAACCTATCTGGCACCAATCTTCAAGCTACTGCTTCAAGGGGGCGTCCTAATGCCGGAAATGCCGCATGCCCGTGAACACCATCGCGATGCCGGCTTGGTCGGCGGCGGCGATGACTTCGTCGTCGCGCATGGAGCCGCCGGGCTGGATGACGGCGGTGGCGCCGGCTTCGACGGCTGAGAGCAGCCCGTCGGCGAAGGGGAAGAAGGCATCGGAGGCGACGACCGAGCCTTTGGTCATCGGCTCGGCCAGGCCGGCTGCTTGCGTCGCGTCCAGCGCCTTGCGGGCGGCGATGCGGGAGGAATCGACCCGGCTCATCTGGCCGGCGCCGACGCCGACGGTCGCGCCGTCGCGGACATAGACGATGGCGTTCGACTTGACATGCTTGGCGACGCGGAAGGCGAATTTCAGGTCGGCCAGCTCCTTCGCAGTCGGCGCGCGCTTGGTCACGACCTTGAGGTCGAGATCGTCGACGACGCCGTTGTCGCGCGACTGGACGAGCAATCCGCCCGCCACCGACTTGACGCCGACGCCGGCCGAGCGCGGATCGGGCAGGCTGCCGGCGAGCAGCAGGCGGAGGTTCTTCTTGGCAGCGACAATCGCGGCTGCTTCGTCGGTCGCGTGGGGTGCGATGATCACTTCGGTGAAGGTCTTGACGATTTCCTCGGCAGCGTCCGCGTCCAGCGTGCGGTTCAGCGCCACGATGCCGCCGAAGGCCGAGACCGGGTCGCAGGCGAGCGCCTTCACGTAGGCGTCCTTCAGCGACACGCCTTCGGCCACGCCGCACGGGTTGGCGTGCTTGATGATGGCGACGGCGGCGGTGCGCGTCGGGTCGAACTCGGCAGCGAGTTCATAGGCAGCGTCGGTGTCGTTGATGTTGTTGTAGGAGAGTCGCTTGCCCTGGACCTGGCGCGCGGTGGCGACCCCGGGGCGCGGATCGCCCGAAACATAGAACGCGGCGTTCTGATGCGGGTTTTCGCCATAGCGCATCACCTGTTCCAGTTTGCCACCGAACGCGCGCCAGGCAGGATGCTCGATCGACAGCGCCTCGGCGAACCAGCCGGAGATGGCGGCGTCATAGGCGGCGGTGCGGGCGAAGGCCTTGGCCGCCAGCTTCTGGCGGAACAGATAGGACAGGCTGCCGGTGTTTTCCTCCAGCGCCTCCAGCACCAGCGGATAGTCGGACGGATCGGTGACGATGCCGACATAGGCGTGGTTCTTGGCCGAGGCGCGGACCATGGCCGGGCCGCCGATGTCGATGTTTTCGACGGTGGCGGCGTAATCGCCGCCGGCGCGGCGGACCTCCTCGAACGGATAGAGGTTGATGACGACGAGATCGAACGGCCGGATGCCATGGTCGTGCATAGCCTGCTGGTGTTCCGGATCGCCGCGCACGGCAAGCAGACCGCCATGCACCAGCGGATGCAAGGTCTTGACGCGGCCGTCCATGATTTCCGGAAAGCCGGTGACCTCGGAGACGTCGGTGACCGCGAGGCCGGCCTCGGCGATCGTCTTGCGGGTGCCGCCGGTCGAGACAATCTCGACGCCATGCTGCACCAGCGCCCTGACGAACTCGATCAGGCCGGTCTTGTCCGACACCGATATCAGCGCGCGGCTGACGGCCAGGAGGTCGGGCGCAGGGATATTCTTCGAAGCGACGGCCATGCGTGGTCCTTTTCATCGCGGGTCGCCCGCTCATGCCCGCCATGGCAGTTGATTTCAAGTGGCCGCGCCGCCGCATCCCCAACGCATTGCGATCGACCCACGCGGGCGATAGCGTGCGGAGGACTTGTGACGGGACGACAATGACCGATTTTCTCTACTCCGGGCCGGAAGAGGCCGAGGCGACCCTGCTTCTGGCGCATGGCGCCGGCGCCCCGATGGATTCGGACTGGATGACGACAATGGTCGAGAAGATCGCAGGCCATGGCATCAGGGTGGCGCGATTCGAGTTCGGCTACATGGTGAAGCGGCGCGATGGGTCCGGCAACCCGCCACCGCCCTCGCCGGCCAACAAGCTGATCGGCGAATATATCGGCGCGATTGCGAGCGTGGAACAAGCGGGTCGACTGTTCATTGGCGGCAAGTCGATGGGCGGACGGATGGCAAGCATGATCGCCGGAAAACAGTTCACGGAGGGCAAGATCGCCGGGCTGGTCTGCCTCGGTTATCCCTTCCATCCGCCGGGCCAGCCGGAGAAGCTGCGCACCGACCATCTGGAAAAACTCGAATCGCCGACGCTGATCTGCCAGGGCGAGCGCGATCCGTTCGGAGCGCGCGACGAAGTATCGGCCTATTCGCTGTCGCCCAACATTGCGATCACCTGGCTGACCGATGGCGACCACGACCTGAAGCCGCGCAAGGCCTCGGGCGCGACGTTCGACGGCAATCTCGACCTCGCCGCGAAGGCCATCGCCGATTTCATCGGGAAGGCATCGCATGGCTGACGCGCCGCTGTCGGACCTCGAACTGGAGCGCTATGCGCGGCATATCGTGCTGGCGGAGGTCGGAGGACCGGGACAGCAAAAGCTGAAGCGGGCGCGCGTGCTGGTGGTAGGCGCGGGCGGGCTCGGCGCACCTGTACTGCTCTATCTGGCGGCCGCCGGCGTCGGGACGCTCGGCATCGTCGACGACGATACGGTATCGCTGTCGAACCTCCAACGGCAGGTGATCCACGAGACCTCGGCGGTTGGCCAGACCAAGGTCGCGAGCGCTGGCGGCGCGGTCGGGAGAGTCAATCCGCATGTGAACGTCGAGCCGTATGTGGTGCGACTGGATGCGGCGAATGCCGGTGCGATCGTGGCGGCATACGATCTGGTCGTCGACGGCTCGGACAATTTCGAGACACGCTATGTGCTCGCCGACGCGTGCGCCGCGGCGCGGAAGCCGTTGGTCTCCGGCGCGGTCGGGCGCTTCGACGGGTCGCTGACGGTGCTGATGCCTTACGAGAGCAATGCTGAGGGCAAGCCGAACCCGAGCTATCGCGATCTCTATCCCGAAGCCCCACCACCCGGCATGGTGCCGAGCTGCGCGGTCGCTGGCGTCGTCGGCGCGCTGACGGGCGTCATCGGCACGCTGCAGGCGATGGAGGCGGTCAAGCTGATCACCGGCGCGGGCGAGCCGCTGGTCGGACGTCTGCTGCTCTACGATTCGCTCGGCGCGCGGTTCGACACGATCCGCTATTCCGCCGGAAAGCGAGGGTAGCGGAGTGGCGCTCACCCTCACGGACCACCAGAAGATGCTGCTTTCCGGCGCGGGCGGTGACGGCGCGGCGATGGCGATGCGGATCGTCGCCAGCACCGCCGAACTGCTCGGCGCGCCGCGACTGATCCCGATTGCTTCGGCGCATATCGATGGCGCGCTCTATCACGGCGATTCCGGCACGCTGTTTGCCGAGCGGCTGGTCGCAGGCGACGCGAAGGTAGCTGTGCGGGCGACGCTGAATGTCGGCGCGCTGGACCTGACCGGGTGCTCGCGCGACCGGCTGCCGGCGCATGAGCGCGGCATGGCGCGCCGGATGATGGACGCCTATCGCACTCTCGGATGCGAACCGAGCTGGACCTGCGCGCCCTATCAGGCTGGCCATCGGCCGACGCAAGGCACTGATGTCGCCTGGGGCGAGTCCAACGCGGTCGTGTTCTGCAATTCGGTGCTCGGCGCGCGGACGAACCGCTACGGCGATTTTTTGGATATTGCCTGCGCAATTGCCGGCTATGCGCCGGACTACGGGTTGCATCGGGCCGAGAACCGGCGCGCCCGATTCGTCTTTGACGTGTCGGCGCTGTCGCCGACCTTCCTCGCCTCCGAAATCGCCTGGCCGGTGCTGGGCAGTCTCTATGGCCGTGAGGCCGGCAATGATATCGGCGTGGTGACTGGGATCGCCGCGCATCCGGGCGAAGACGCGCTGAAAGCGTTCGGCGCGGCCGCGGCGTCATCCGGCGCGGTCGGACTGTTCCATGTTGCGGGCGTGACTCCGGAAGCGCCCGATCTTGCAACGGTTTTGGGTGGCGAGGAGCCGGAACGGACCGTGCGCGTTACGCCTGAAATGGCGCGGGATGCGCAGTTGCGGCTGTCGACCGTCGGAAAGGCTGACCGGATCGACGCGGTCGCGATCGGCAGCCCGCATCTGTCGCCGCGTGAATTCGAGGAACTGGCGAAACTGATCGGTGCCCGCCGGCTGGCGGTTCCATTCTATGCCTGTACGGGCCGACATGCGCTCGCCCACCTCGACAAGTGCGGCATGCGCAAGGGGCTGGAGGCGGCGGGGGTGACGATCGTCGCCGATACTTGCGTGGTGGTGACGCCAATCATGCCGGACAAGATCGACGGCGTGTTGATGACCAATTCAGGCAAGTTCGCGCACTATGCGCCGGGTAACACCGGATACGGAGTGGTCTACGGCTCGATGGCCGACTGCGTCGAAAGCGCGGTTTTAGGCAGGCCGATGCTTACGGAAACTCGAGCATGATTTCCGTGCAAGGCGAAATCCTCGTGCCGGGCAAGGCTGGACGCGGCGAGGCGCTGATCCTCGACGCGCCAATCAGCTTCTGGGGCGGCGTCGATCCGAAAACCGGGCGCATTGCCGACGTGCGCCATCCGCAGCATGGCGAATGCATTGCCGGGAAAGTGCTGTTCCTGCCGGGCACGATCGGCTCGTCGTCGGCGTCGGCCGTACTGCTGGAACTCGTCCACAACGGCCACGCGCCGGCTGCGCTGGTGCTGCACGAACCTGATGCGATCCTGCTGCTCGGGTTGATCGTGGCGCAGGAGATGGGCTGGGAGACACCGGTGGCGGTGCGGGTGGACCGACGGGATTTTGGGGGGCTTGTCGGGACTATTGCGATTGCCACCGGCGAGCCAAATATTGCAAACATTGCAAAAATGGTATAATCGATGTGGACGGTCGAGTTTCTCAGCAAAGAAGTTGAGGACGAACTGAGGCGGCTGCCTCGCGACATGCAAGCTCGATTTTTGCGCATCGTGGAAATCATAAAGTCGCAGGGTCTGGAGTCCGTGCGGGAGCCTTACGTAAAGCACTTGGAAGGTCCGGTCTGGGAAATGCGAATGCAAGGACGCGACGGGATTGCCCGTGCCGCCTACGTAACGGCGACGGGGCGGCGCATGGTGGTCGTTCACGTGTTCGGAAAGAAGACGCAGAAGACTCCCCGTCGAGAGATTGAAATTGCGCTTCAGAGAGCGAAGGAAGTCAAATGAGCAGGCGATTTGTTCCGTCGGAGCCCTTGTTCGACGAATGGCGGAAAGACCCGGCCTTTGTCGCCGAGTATGACGCGCTCGCGGAAGAATTCGCTTTGGCTGACGCCCTCATTCGTGCGCGGGCCGCCGCTGACATGACACAGGAGGAGGTCGCGAAGTCGATGGGTACCACCCAGGCGGTTATTGCGAGGCTCGAAGGCGGTCGGACCATGCCGTCGACCCGCACGCTGCAGCGCTATGCGAAGGCGACTGGCACGCGTCTTCGAATAGTTCTGGAGCCGGAGACGACCACCACGACGGGATCAAAGCGGTCGTGAGGCTCACCCCCTGATCGGCAGCACCCGGTCCGGCGGGCGGTGGCCGTCGAAGAAGGTGCGGATGTTGATGATCACCTTCTCGCCCATGTCGATCCGGCCTTCGAGCGTTGCCGAGCCCATATGCGGCAGGATCACGACCTTGCCCTTCTTGGCGAGTTTCATGAGCTTCGGGCTGACAGCCGGCTCGTGGGCGAATACGTCGAGGCCGGCGCCTGCGAGCTTGCCCTGCTCGATCATCTTAATCAGCGCGTCCTCGTCGATGATCTCGCCGCGGGCCGTGTTGACGACATAGGCGGACGGCTGCATCAAGGCCAGCCGTCGCGCGGACAGAAGATGGTAGGTTGCCGGTGTCGAGGGGCAGTTGACCGAGACGATGTCCATCCGGGCCAGCATCTGGTCGAGGCTTTCCCAATAGGTCGCCTCCAACTCCTCCTCGATGACCGGGGCCACCTTCTTGCGGTTGTGGTAGTGGATCGAAAGCCCGAAGGCCTTGGCGCGGCGGGCCACCGCCGTGCCGATGCGGCCCATGCCAACAATGCCGAGGCGCTTGCCCCAGATGCGGCGGCCGAGCATCCAGGTCGGCGACCAGCCTGGCCAGGCGCCATCGCTGTGCAAAATGTTTGCACCTTCGACCAGCCGCCGCGGCACCGCCAGCATCAGCGCCAGCGTCATGTCGGCCGTGTCTTCGTTGAGCACGTTTGGCGTGTTCGTAACGGTGATGCCCTGTTTCTGCGCGGCGGACACGTCGATATTGTCCACGCCGTTGCCGAAATTGGCGATCAGCTTGAGATTAGGGCCCGCCTGCGCAATCAGCGCCGCGTCGATGCGGTCGGTAACTGTCGGAACCAGCACGTCGGCTTCGCGCATCGCGGCCACGAGTTCGGGCTGGCTCATCGGCTTGTCGTCAAGATTCAGCCGCGCATCGAAGAGTTCGCGCATGCGCGTTTCGACCGGATCAGGCAGCTTGCGTGTGATGACGACGAGAGGCTTCTTTTTCCCCGGCATTTTTTCCTCTTTGCGGGCCGCATTTCGGGTCCTGTTGAGACCTCTTTAACCAAGACCGGCGACATTTGCAGCCAGCTTCCGCCCGGTCCCTTCTCTAACAAGCCCGGCGGGTGATGACAAAGAAAAAGGGGCGCGCCGCCAAGCTGCGATGCGACCTTCCCTGTAAGGAGTTGACGGCGTGTCGCGTTTCCTGTCGCTTCGACTTGCCCTCTGCGCAAGCTTGCTCGGCCTCGCGTTCAGCGTCGGCGGAGCCGTGTCGCCAGCAACACGGGAAGCTGCCGCACAGGTTGGCCCCAACAAGAGCGGACTGCCGATCCCGCGTTTCGTCAGCCTGAAGTCGAGCCGCGTCAACCTGCGCATTGGTCCGGGCCGCAGCTACCCCGTCGACTGGATGTATCTGAAGTCGGGACTGCCTGTCGAAGTGATCCAGGAATATGACAACTGGCGTCGCGTGCGCGATTCGGAAGGCACGGAGGGCTGGATCAACCAGTCACTGCTGTCGGGCAAGCGCAGCGGCATCGCCGCTCCCTGGTATCGCGGCAAGGAGGCTGCCATCCAGATGCGGGCCTCGCCGGCGGAAGATGCGCGGCTGGTGGCGTCGATCGAGCCCGGAGCCATGGGCGAGATCCAGAACTGCGATGGCCAGTGGTGCGAAATGCGCTTCGGACGCTATGCGGGCTGGGTTGCGCAGCCGCTGATCTGGGGCGCCTATCCGAACGAGAAGATCGAGGACTGAGAGCCTCTCCGCCTCAGCGAAGCTTAGGCCGCAACCGGATGATGATGTCGATATTGGCGATTTCCATGCCCTCGGGGGGCTCTGGAACGTTCGTCACCATCACCGGGCCGCTCGCAATGTCGAGCACCTTGTTCTCGCCCTCGACATAGAAGTGGTGATGGTCCGACGTGTTGGTGTCGAAATAGGTGCGCGAACCTTCGACCGCCAGGATGCGCAAAATGCCGGCTTCCGTAAACTGATGCAAGGTGTTGTAGACCGTGGCAAGCGATACGGTCACGCCGACGCCCTGCGCTTCCTCATGCAACTCCTCGGCGGTGAGATGGCGGTCGCCCTTGGCGAACAGCAGCGTGGCAAGCGACAGACGCTGGCGCGTCGGACGCAGGCCCGCCTCCCGCACCTTCGCTTCCACGCTGACCGAAATACTGTCGACCGCCTTGTCCATCATCTCCCGACGTCACCGGCTGGCCGGCGCAATGGGCGCATGGAATGGAAAACCCATCCAGCCCGTCAACACACCATATATTCTGTCGGTCCCTCGTGATCAATAGCGGCACATTGACCGGCCCAAGCCAGCAAGCTAATCGATGCCGGCAGTTTTCTTCGCCGCGAAGGGTGGCCAGGAGACACCGCCAAGACAATAATGCGCCTGAAACGGGCGCGCGACGGGAGACACCATGGCCGCGATGAAATCCAGCTTCGGCTACGAGGAACTTCTTGCCTGCGCCAAGGGCGAACTGTTTGGCCCAGGCAACGCGCAGCTTCCCTATCCGCCCATGCTGATGTTCGACAAGATCACCGAAATCAGCGAAACGGGCGGCGCGTTCGACAAAGGTTTCATCCGCGCCGATTTCGCGATACACCGCGACCTCTGGTTCTTCCCCTGCCATTTTATCGACAATCCGATCATGCCAGGATGTCTCGGCCTCGACGCGCTGTGGCAATTGACCGGGTTCTATCTCGGCTGGCTCGGCGAACCGGGCAAGGGAATGGCGCTTTCGACGGGCGAGGTCAGGTTCAAGGGAATGGTCACACCAAAGACGAAGCTCGTCGAATATGGTGTCGACTTCAAACGCGTCATGCGCGGCCGGCTGGTGCTCGGAATCGCCGATGGCTGGCTAAAGGCGGATGGCGAGACCATCTATACGGCGACCGACCTGAAGGTCGGACTGGCAAAGCAGGATGCGGCGGCCTGAGCCGAACGCCGAAATCGGCAAGAAAGGGGAATATCGCATGAGGCGTGTTGTCGTCACGGGCCTGGGGATCGTGTCCTCGATCGGAAACACAGCCGATGAGGTGCGAGAGTCCCTGCATGGCGCTAGGTCCGGGATCAGCTTCTCGAACGACTTCGCTGAACACGGCTTCAAGTGCCAGGTCTGGGGCAAGCCCACGATCGATGCGTCGGAGATGGTCGATCGCCGCGCCGCGCGGTTCCTGTCGCAGGGCGGGATGTGGAATCACGTGGCGATGAAGCAGGCTATCGCCGATTCGGGCCTGCCCGAGACCGATGTCGGCGGCAATGAGCGCACCGGCATCATCATGGGTTCCGGCGGTCCCTCGACCCGCACCATCGTCGAGGCAGCGGAGATTACGACCAAGAACAACAGCCCGAAGCGGATCGGACCGTTCGCGGTGCCGAAGGCTATGTCGTCGACTGCGTCGGCGACGCTGGCGACCTGGTTCAAGATCCACGGCGTCAATTATTCGATCTCGTCGGCCTGCTCGACCTCGGCGCATTGCATCGGCAATGCTGCGGAGATGATCCAGTGGGGCAAGCAGGATGTGATGTTCGCCGGCGGCCATGAGGATCTCGACTGGACGATGTCGAACCTGTTCGACGCGATGGGCGCGATGTCGTCAAAGTTCAACGACCGCGCTTCGGTCGCGTCCCGCGCCTACGATGTCGACCGCGACGGTTTCGTCATCGCCGGTGGCGCCGGCGTGCTGGTGCTCGAGGAACTGGAGCATGCCAAGGCGCGCGGCGCCAAGATCTACTGCGAACTGGTTGGGTATGGCGCAACCTCGGACGGCTACGACATGGTCGCTCCGTCGGGCGAAGGCGCGATCCGCTGCATGCGGCAGGCTCTCGCCACCGTGAAGGGACCGGTCGACTACATCAACACCCACGGCACATCGACGCCGGTCGGCGATTCGAAGGAGATGGGCGCGATTCGCGAGGTGTTTGGCGACAGGATCCCGCACATCTCATCGACCAAGTCGCTCACCGGCCACTCGCTCGGCGCGGCTGGCGTGCAGGAGTCGATCTATTCGATCCTGATGATGCAGGGCGGATTTATCGGCGAAAGCGCGCATATCGACACCCTCGATCCCGAATTCGAAGGCATGCCCGTCGTGCGCAAGCGCATCGACAACGCGAAAATCGACACGGTGCTGTCGAACTCTTTCGGCTTTGGCGGTACCAACGCGACGCTGGTGTTCCAGCGCATGGCAGGCTGAGGGCGGGATCCTGATGAATGGACTGATGCAGGGCAAGCGCGGCCTGATCATGGGCGTGGCGAACGACCATTCGATCGCCTGGGGCATCGCGCGGATGCTGCATGCGCATGGCGCCGAAATGGCGTTCACCTATCAGGGCGAGGCGTTTGGGCGTCGGGTGAAGCCGCTGGCGGAGAAGGTCGGCGCAAAGCTGGTGCTGCCCTGCGACGTCGAGGACAGCGCATCGGTGGACAGCGTGTTCGAAGCGCTGAAGGCCGAATGGGGCACAATCGACTTCGTGGTGCATGCCATCGGCTTCTCGGACAAGAACGAGCTCAAGGGGCTCTACTCCGAGACGTCGAAGGACAATTTCATCCGAACAATGGTGATCTCCTGCTATTCCTTCACCGAAGTGGCGCGCAAGGCGGCGGCGATGATGAACGATGGTGGGTCGCTGATCACGCTGACCTATGCCGGCTCGGTTCGCGTGATGCCGAACTACAATGTCATGGGCGTCGCCAAGGCCGGGCTGGAAGCCAGTGTCCGCTATCTGGCGAACGACTTCGGTCCGCGCAACATCCGCGTCAACGCCATTTCGGCAGGCCCTGTCCGCACGCTGGCGGGCGCTGGCATTGCCGACGCACGGCACATGTTCTCGTTCCAGGCGCGCAATGCGCCGCTGCGGCGCACGGTGACGCTCGACGAAGTCGGCGGGTCGGCGCTCTATCTGCTCTCGACGCTGTCCGGCGGGGTGACCGGCGAGATCCACTACGTTGACTCGGGCTATCATATCGTCTCGATGCCGACGATCGACGAGCTGAAACGGACGGACGACGGCCGCGAATAGCCTTTACAGGCGGATCCCGGGTCACGCCAAAATTCGAACAAATGTGAGAAACGCATTTTAAGGGGATTTCCTGTAGACACGGGGCATACGGGGTGTTTCCAGAATGCAGGCCTATTCGAATCCGAAGCGCAGTCCGGTTTTTCGGCTGGTCACGATTGCTGCCGCGGGCATTTCTAGCTTCGTGCTCGGTCTTTGGGGCATCAAGCTCGGTTTCGGCCCGCACCTCGGCGGCATGCCGGCGGAGGTTGTCGGCGGCATCATCGCCTCACTCTGTGCGCTCGCCGCGGGCAGTTCCTCGCTGTCCTTCTTCGCAGGCGTGGACGAGTCGGCCAGTTTCGTCCGCCACGAGACCCAGGTTGACAAGCTGACCGGCCTGGACTCGCGCCAGGCAATGATCGGAAAGATCGCGGCGGCGGCGGCGGCAACCGTGCAGGACGGCAAACCCGTGTTCCTGATCGACATCGACATCGACCGCTTCAAGCAGATCAATGACGCCATCGGCTACACCCAAGGCGACGAGCTGATCACCGCCTTCTCCGCGCGCCTGCGGGACCACCTTCCCCATGGCTGCGAAATGGGGCGCATCGGCGCCGGCGAATTCGCGATCCTGGTCCCGGACGGCAAGACTTTCTCCATCGATCGCATGATTGAAAAACTGATCGAGAAGATGATGGAGCCCTATCGGCTCACAACGCACCTCCAGTCGGTGAACCTGTCCGTGGGCATGGTGGCGATGCCGAAGGACGGTCGCGACCCGATCGTGCTGCTGCGACGCTCCAATCTTGCGCTGCAGAACGCACGGGCTGGTGGTATCGGCAACTGGTCCGTGTTCCATCCGGAAATGGGGCAGGTCGCCGATTACCGGCAATGGATAGAGTCCGAATTGCATGGCGCGTTCCAGCGCGGCGATTTCGACCTGTATTATCAGCCGCAGCATGACCTCTCGACGAACCGCATCGTCGGTTATGAGGCGCTGATCCGCTGGCGGCACCCGAAGCGTGGCATGATCGCGCCAGCGGAATTCGTGCCTGTCGCGGAGGAAACCGGCATGATCGCGCCGATCGGCGAATGGGTGCTGCGCAAGGCCTGCATGGATATTCGGTCGCTGCCGGACGACTGTTTTGTCGCGGTCAATATCTCGCCGGTGCAGATGATGACCAAGGATTTCATCACTCTCGTCCGAACTGTGGTCGAGGAGACAGGCATCGACCCCAAGCGCCTCGAGCTGGAGGTGACTGAAACGGCGATGATGCAGGACCGCGAACGGGCCGCCCAGATCATGAAAGAGCTGACCGAGATGGGGATTTCAGTGGCGGTCGACGATTTCGGCACCGGCTATTCGAATCTCAGCTACCTGATCGACTTCCCGTTCCAGAAGCTCAAGATCGACCGGTCATTCGTCAACCGGATCGACAAGGACAATGGCGGAGCTGTCGTATCGACCATCGTCGGCCTGGCGCGTGCGCTCGGCGTCCATACGATCGCCGAAGGTGTGGAGACGGAGATCCAGGCGACGCTGCTGCGCGCGGCCGGCTGCGACGTCGTACAGGGCTACCTCTACGGCAAGCCGGCGCCTCTCGCCACGCATTGCCGCGCCCCGGTCGTGACGCCAATGGCCGCCACGGTATTGCACTGACCAAGGCCGCTCAGATGCGAGCACTTCAGTCGCTACTGAGTCATTCCGCCGACCGGGTCAGCGCTTCGCCCAGAGGATCTTGAACTTGCCGTCACGCAAGAGTTCGCCGGACTGCTTGAAACCGGCGGCAAGGGCAGGCTCGTAGGGCAGGCCGCGGTTGGCGACCAGCCAGAGCCGGCCGTGCGGTCTCATGGCAGCGCTGGCCGCGCGGATCATCGCATTGCCGATCGCCGGGTCCGCCGCCTTGCCCTGATGGAAAGGCGGGTTCATCACGATGACGTCGTAGGCGCGAGCGACCGGTTCCGCCGCCAGATCCTGCCAGTGGAACTTTGTCGGCACGCGCGCGTCGGCAAGGTTGAGCTTGGCAGCCTCCAGCGAGGCATAGTCGGCCTCGAACAGGTCGAGGCTCGTGATCTTTGGACAACGATCCAGCAATTCAGCCGAGAGATAGCCCCAGCCGGCGCAGAAGTCCGCCGCCGTGCCAGAAAGATCGGCCGGCAGATGCTGCGCGAGCAGCTCCGAACCCGCGTCGATGCGATCATGCGAGAACATGCCGGGTGCGGCGCGGAAACGGTTGTCGATGAGCGGCCAGTTGGACTGCCAGTCGCGCATGGTCTGCGCATACGCCTCGGCCTCGGGGGATTTGCGCAGCCAAAAGGCGATGCCGTGATACTTAGATAGCGAACCCTCCAGTGGCACGACACCGCGCCATGGGTGGTAGGTTCGTGTCGTAGGGGTAGACCCGCCTTCGACAATAATCTGCCCAGAATTTCCGACCAGCAACTCGTTTGGAACGGCTCCACGTTGCTCCAGACGAGCGCGGAAGGCGGCGACGCCATCTTCCTTGCTGCCGCCCACGACCACCAGCCCGCCGGGCTTCACCCGCTGGATAGCTTCAGCAAGCCGACCCTCGTTCAGCCCGCGATGCCTGCCGGCAAGCAGCAGCGCCATATCATAGGCATCGCCTTCGGCTTCCGGCAGCACGGTGTGGCGCGACGCCTTGAGCTTCACAACGTCCGGCTTGAAGCCCTGGACGAGCGTCAAGTCGGAATCGAAGCCTTCCGGCAAGCGAAAGCCGGGCTCGGCACCGAGATACAGCACGCGCTGCTCCTTCGCCGGCGGATCGATGTCGCCGGTCTCGAAGGGATGGAAAAGGGTCTTCTGGGGATCGTCGCCGACGGCCATTCTTATCCTTCAAGTCCCGCAAAATGTCTGGAGGACGCGTTGTTCCGGCGCGGGCGGCTCGGCGTAGCGGTCCATTCCGGGCTGCTCGTCGAAAGGCCGCGCCACCACCGCCAGCATTTCGTGGAACGGGGCGAAATCGCCTTTTTCGACGGCCGCGGAGATGAGTTCCTCGACCAGATGATTGCGCGGAATGAATTTCGGATTGGTCGCGTTCATCAACGCCTTGCGCTCCGTCGTTGGGGCCGTCTCCAGCGCAAGCCGGTCGAGCCAAAGTCGCGCCCAGCCGTCGAATGCATGGTGATCGATGAAGAGTTTGCGCGTTTCACCCCTTTCGAGCGCATCCGGCGACAGGCCGGCGTCGTTAGCCAGCGTCCGGAAGGTCAGCGTGAAATCGACCCCGGATGCGGCCATTGTCTCCAGCAGACCGCGCACCAGGGCCTTGTCCTCTTCGCGGGCGGTCGTGAGACCAAGCTTCGGCTGCATGCCGGCGAGGAAGGCCTTCTCGAATTGCGGCAAGAACGTTCCGAGCACCTCCTGCACGATGGCGACCGCCTTGTCGGTGTCGTCGTCGAAGAAGGGCAACAGGGTCTCGGCCAGCCGCGCGAGGTTCCAGCGCGCGATGTGCGGCTGGTTCGAGAACGCATAGCGGCCGTGCCTGTCGATCGACGAAAATACCTTCGCCGGATTGTATTCGTCGAGGAAAGCGCAGGGACCGTAGTCGATGGTTTCGCCGGACACCGCCATGTTGTCGGTGTTCATCACGCCGTGGACAAAGCCGAGTTGCATCCATCTTGCGATGAGCTCGGCCTGCGCGGAGACGATCTGCTCGTAGAGCGCGATGTACGGGTTCTCAGCCTCTGCCGCCGTTGGATAATGCCGGGCGATGACATGGTCGGCGAGCGCCTTCAGCCCATCAATGTCACTGCGCGCAGCGAAGAACTGGAACGTGCCAACGCGGATGTGACTCGCTGCGACGCGCGTGACAACCGCGCCCGGAAGCCGCGTCTCGCGGTAGACAATGTTGCCGGTGGTCACAGCCGCGAGCGACCGCGTCGTCGGCACACCGAGCGCCGCCATTGCCTCGCTGACCAGGTATTCCCGCAGCACCGGACCGATCGCGGCGCGGCCGTCGCCATTGCGCGAGAAATGGGTCGGGCCGGCGCCCTTGAGCTGGATGTCGCGGCGCTGACCGCTGCGGTCGATCACCTCGCCCAGCAAGATCGCCCGACCATCGCCCAGTTGCGGGACGAAATTGCCGAACTGGTGCCCCGCATAGGCGAGCGCAATCGGCAGAGCGCCGTCGGGGATGACGTTGCCGGAAAAGATCGCCGCCTTGGCCGCATCATCGAGATGGCTGACATCTAGGCCGAGTTCGGCTGCCAGCGCGTCGTTGAAGCGGATCAGGCGCGGGCTGGCAGCCGGGTCCGGCTGGGCAGCGGCGTGGAAGTTTGCGGGAAGCCGGGCATAGGAATTGTCGAATGCGCCGATGGAGGGGGCATTCGACGGCTTTTCCAGTGCAGCAGTGCCGGTCATCGATCGCGACCCTTCAGGACGGTGGAGGTGTGGTGCAAGGCTAGCATATAGGGTGCGCGGCCCTGTTCCTCAAAGAAAACGGGCGCGGATCGCGCCGCGCCCGTTTCAATTTCTGTGCGCGATCGCAAGATCAGGCGGCGGTTTCTTCGCCCTCGGCACGCTTCTCGCGGGCGAGTTCCTTGCCGGTCGTCTGGTCGACGACCTTCATCGACAGGCGCACCTTGCCGCGCTCGTCGAAGCCCATGAGCTTGACGAAGACCTTCTGGCCTTCCTTGACGACGTCCGTGGTCTTCTGGACGCGGTCGCCGGCGAGCTGCGAGATGTGGACGAGACCGTCCTTGGGGCCAAAGAAGTTGACGAAAGCGCCGAAGTCGGCGGTCTTGACGACCGTGCCTTCGTAGATTTCGCCGACTTCCGGCTCCGCGACGATCGAGTGGATCCACTTCTTCGCGGCCTCGATCTCCTTGGCGTTCGACGATGCGATCTTCACCGTGCCGTCGTCCTCGATGTTGATCTTGGCGCCGGTCTTTTCGACGATCTCGCGGATGACCTTGCCGCCCGAACCGATGACGTCGCGGATCTTGTCGGTCGGAACGTGCATCACTTCGATGCGCGGCGCGAACTCACCAAGCTCGGCGCGGGCGCCGGACAGAGCCTTCGACATTTCGCCGAGGATGTGGATACGGCCGTCCTTGGCCTGGTCGAGGGCGATCTTCATGATCTCCTCGGTGATGCCCTCGATCTTGATGTCCATCTGCAGCGAGGTGATGCCGTAGGCCGTGCCCGCAACCTTGAAGTCCATGTCGCCGAGGTGATCCTCGTCGCCGAGAATGTCGGAGAGGACGGCGAAACGCTCGCCTTCCTTGATCAGGCCCATCGCGATGCCGGCGACGGGCTTGGCCAGCGGAACGCCGGCGTCCATCAGGGCGAGCGAGGTGCCGCAGACGGTCGCCATCGAGGACGAGCCGTTCGACTCGGTGATCTCGGAGACCACGCGCAGCGTGTAGGGGAACTGCTCGGGAGCCGGCAGCATCGGGCGGATGGCGCGCCAGGCGAGCTTGCCATGGCCGATTTCACGACGGCCCGGCGAACCCATGCGGCCGGTTTCACCGACGGAGAAGGGAGGGAAGTTGTAGTGAAGGAGGAACTTCTCCTTGTACATGCCGGTCAGCGAGTCGACATACTGTTCGTCTTCGCCGGTGCCGAGCGTCGCAACCACGATCGCCTGGGTCTCGCCGCGGGTGAACAGCGCCGAACCGTGGGTGCGCGGCAGGATGCCGACTTCGGAGACGATCGCGCGGACGGTCGACAGGTCGCGGCCGTCGATGCGGCTCTTGGTGTCGAGGATGTTCCAACGAACCACCTTGGCCTGCATTTCCTTGAAGGTCGACATGACCTTGTCGGACGACCATTTCGGCTCGCCGCCTTCCGGCAGGAAGGTCGCCTTGACCTTGGCCTTGGCGGCATCAATCGCCACGTAGCGCTTCTGCTTGTCGACATTCTTGTAGGCGGCGCGCAGGTCGTCTTCGATCAGGCCAAGCATGGTGGCCTCGAGTTCCGACAGGTCGGCAGGCGTAAAGTCGCGCGGCTCCTTGGCGGCGACTTCCGCCAGCTTGATGATCGCTTCAATCACCGGCTGGAATGCCTTGTGGCCGAACATGACGGCGCCGAGCATGGTGGCTTCGTCGAGTTCCTGAGCTTCCGACTCGACCATCAGAACGGCGTCGGAGGTGCCGGCGACGACGAGGTCGAGCTTCGACTCGGGCATTTCGTCGACATGCGGGTTCAGCACATACTGGCCGTTGATGAAGCCAACACGGGCGCCACCGACCGGGCCCATGAAGGGCACGCCGGAGATCGTCAGCGCGGCCGAAGTAGCAACCAGCGCCAGGATGTCCGGATCGTTTTCCAGGTCATGCTGCATGACGGTGACGACGACCTGGGTGTCATTCTTGTAGCCAGCCGGGAAGAGCGGGCGGATCGGGCGGTCGATCAGGCGGGAAACCAGCGTTTCCTTCTCGCTCGGACGGCCTTCGCGCTTGAAATAGCCGCCCGGGATCTTGCCGGCGGCGTAGGTCTTTTCCTGGTAATTGACGGTGAGCGGGAAGAAGTCGAAGCCGGGCTTCGGCTCCTTCATGGAAACGACGGTCGCGAGAACGACGGTTTCGCCGTAGGTCGCGAGCACCGCGCCATCCGCCTGGCGCGCGATCTTGCCGGTTTCCAGGATGAGCGGACGACCGCCCCACTCGATTTCCACCTTGTGGTGATTGAACATGTCTTGTCCTTAATATGCGGAACCGGCCGCACCGGCCTATCCGGCGCGCGTCAGGGTTCCTGGCTTCGTGTTGGACGAGCCATGGGCAAGACAACGGGAGGCTCGAAAGGGAGACGCGTTTTCCGCGCGAGCATCCGGCAATCCTGCCCCATGACCTGTCCATGGGCGGTTCCGGTATCGCACGTGTCAGGTTCGGGTTCCGGAACCGGCCGGATCCGCTCAACGCAGACCCGGATAGAAAACCGCCGGACCCGTTTCCGGATCCGGCGGCGAATTTTTAGCGGCGCAGGCCGAGCTTCTCGATCAGAGTAGCGTAGCGCGCCTCGTCCTTGCCCTTCAGATAGTCGAGCAGGCGGCGGCGTTGCGAAACGAGCGCCAGAAGGCCACGACGGGAGTGGTTGTCCTTCTTGTGGTCCTTGAAGTGCTCGGTCAGGTTCTTGATGCGCTCGGAGTAGATGGCGACCTGGACTTCGGGAGAACCCGTGTCGCCCGGCTTGGTCGCGAATTCCTTCATCACTTCCGTCTTCCGCTCAGCAGTAATCGACATCGTGCTTTTCCTTTCTGATTTTCAGGAAACGGGATGCCCACAGCCGGGATGTCGTCCAGCAGGGGCCATGAAAACAAAGCCACAAAGGGCTTCGTTGCGGCGCGTATAGTCGATGTTGCAGGGAAAAGCCAGCCCCGATGTCCCGCAGCTGAATCGTTTAGACCGGCGGCACTTCAGCGACGCTGAAGTAGACCGGCAGGCCGCCAGCGAGTGCCAGTGCGACCATTTCGTCGGCTCCCACGGATGCAGCGCCTACCCGGAGCACGGCGTCGAGCTTGTGGAAGAGCCGGCGCGCCAGCGGGTGGAAGATCTCGTTGAACGCGGCGTCACCGATACGGGTCGATCCGGCCGCCTCGATCATCGGCAGCGCCAGCGCTTCGCCTGTCACCGGCATATGCCCCTTGCGGAACAGGTCGAGCGACGTCTGCGTCATCAGATGCATGTTGCGCGCGATCAGCACCGGGTCGTCATTGGTGCCCGATCGATAAGGACCGGCGACGAGAATGAGCAGCGGCCGGGGGACAACGCCTTCGGCGGCGCTCAATGGCCCGAATCCTCTTCGCACTTGAGATATGGGTCGAAGACCCAGCCGATCGTGTTGTCGTCGGCAAGGCGCTCCACCGCATACCAGGTCTTGCCGTTCAGCTTCTTTTCTTCGTAGGGGCGGACGCGGACGCCATTCTGCCACGTGCCGAGGATCTTGCCGTTGGGCTCCTCGCGGATGTTGAGCGGCGTGCCGGTCGGGTCGGCGACGGTGCAGATCCGGCCCATCTGGTCCTCACCGTCGCATTTCAGGTAGGCGCCGAAGACATAGCCCCAGGCTTCGGAATATCTGCCGACCAGCGCCCAGCGCTTGCCGTCATGCTCCTTGTGCTCGACGATCTCGACCTTGGCGCCGCGCTTCAGGCTGGTGAGGATCGTGCCGTTCGGGCCTTCGCGAACATTGAGCGGCGTGCCGGTCGGATCGACGACGGTGCAGACCGGCGGACCGGCGCAGGCAAAGGCGGGTGCGGCGAGAAGGCAGGCGAGAACGGAGAGAGCGAGAGCGCGGCGCATGGCAAGACTCCTGTTGGCAGCGATGGTCTTCGCAGGCGAGTGTATCGAACGTGTCGCGCCGCGCTCACAACCACTTGCGCCAGCGGAAATAGCCGAGCAGCGACAGCGCCACCGCCAGCATGAACAGGAGTGCGGACGGGTAGCCATACTCCCAGCGCAGTTCCGGCATGTTCCAGCGCGAAGAGTCGGGGTCGAAATTCATCCCCCAGACGCCGACCAGGAAGGTCAAAGGAATGAAGATTGCGGAGACGATGGTCAGGATCGACACGACCTCGGTCACGCGCGCCTGCGACAGCGAATTGTGCATGTCGAGAAGTTCGGTCAGCAGTTCGCGGTCTGTCTCGACCAATTCAATCAGCCGCACGGCGTGGTCGAGGGTGTCGTTGAAATAGACCACCGTCTCGCGATGCAGGTAGGACGTGTCGGCGCGGATGAGCCCGGCCAACGCGTCGCGCAGCGGCCAGAGCGTCCGCTTCAACGCCACGACCTCGCGGCGCAGGCGGTGCAGCTCCCGCGTCTGCTGCTTGCTCGGCTTCGCGAGCACGTCATCCTCGATCTTGTCGATTGCCTCGCTGATGGTCTCGATCGGCAGGAAATAGCTGTCGACGATGGCGTCGATCAGCGCATAGGCGAGGTAATCGGCCTTGCGGCTGCGCAGCCTGTTGGGCTGTGGGGCCTCGATGCGCTTACGGACGGGCGCGAACGGATCGCCGCGGCGCTCCTGGAAGGTGAGGACAAAATTCTCGCCGAAGAAGACCGAGATCTGCTCGTAGCGGCTCGATGTTGGGTCGTCGATCATGCTCAGCGCGACATAGGCGTTCTCGTCGTAGAAGTCGGCCTTGGGTCGCTGGCTCGTGTTGACCGTGTCCTCCAGCGCCAGCGGATGCAGACCGAAGATCGCACCGAGTTCGCGGATCAGGTCAACATTACCAAGCCCGACGCAGTCGACCCAAACCAAGGGCCACTCGCTGCGGCAATGGCGGATCGAGTCGATGCTGGCGTTCTCGAACAGCATCGAGCTCTCTTCCGAGATGCCCGTGAGCGTCAGCGCCGGTTGCGGCGCCATGGGGTCGGCGATCAGTGTGCCCGGCGGCGCGCCGACGGGGGAGCGCTTCGGCCTGGCGCGCTTCTTCTCACGGGAAGGTGTGGTGCTGGAACCCATCGGTCGTGCCCTGCTGTCGCGACCGGGATAGCAAGTTCCGCGCACAAGCAACAGCGGTGATGGGCCGGAACTACGAGGTGAAGACGCGCCGCGGCTTGAACATGCCAGCCTCGATCGCGCCGATGGCGACGAGCTTGCCCCGCTGGGTGGCATAGGCCTCGTCGGCATCCGCCGGTGCATCGCGGCCGCGCACGATCACAGGATTGCCGAGCCTTACCTTGTGCGCCGCGTCGTCGCCGAGAGCCACCGCGGGCAGGCTGTCCAGCGCGACGATCGTGTCGACCAGAAGACCGTCGAGAGCGGCGAAGGGATCTGCCGCGCCTTCGGTCTCTGGTTCAGGCTCAGGCGCGGTCTCGCCGTCGGCGAGCTTCACGATGCCGGCGGCCTCTTCCAGCATTGCGATGGTGACGAAATCCTCAGGTTCGAAGGGCTCGACCAGAACACGGCGCAGGTCCGAGACATGGCCGTAGCAGCCAAGGTCGCGGCCCATGTCGCGGGCGAGCGAACGCACATAGGTGCCCTTGCCGCATTCGACCTCGAAGACGGTGTGGCCAGCATCCGGCATTTCGACGATTTCCAGCCGACCGATCTCGATCTCGCGCGCGGCGATTTCGACGGTCTCGCCGGCCCGCGCCAGATCATAGGCGCGCTCACCGTCAATCTTGATGGCGGAGAATTGCGGCGGCACCTGCATGATCACGCCGGTGTATTTCGCCAACAAGGCGCGGATGTCGGCCTCGGCCGGACGGGCTTCGGAGGTCTGGGTGGCCCCGCCCTCCAGATCGTCAGTGGAGCGTTCTTCGCCCCAGGCGACGGTGAAGCGATAGATCTTCGCGCCGTCCATGACGTAGGGCACGGTCTTGGTCGCTTCGCCCAGCGCAATCGGCAGCATGCCGGACGCCAGCGGATCAAGCGTGCCGGCGTGGCCCGCTTTTTCGGCCTTGAACAGCCATTTCACCTTCGACACAGCGTCGGTCGAGCCCATGCCGGCCGGCTTGTCGAGCACAACCCAGCCGGAGACCGGGCGGCCCTTCTTCTTGCGCGGGCGGCTCACTCTTCGTCCTCGGCCTTGCCGAGATCGCGGGCGACTTCGGGCGAGCGCAGGAGATTGTCGATCTTCGCCATGTTGTCGAAGCTGGTGTCGAGGCGGAAGCGGAACTCAGGCATGTATTTCATCTGCCGAAGCGCGTTGGTGACACGGCCACGGATGAACTTGGCGTTTTGCGCCAGCGCCTTGATGACCGCGTCGTCATCCTTGGCGGCCAGCGGCGCGACGAAAGCGGTGGCGATCTTCAGGTCCGGTGACATGCGCACCTCGGAGACGGAGATTACTGTCGCCTCGATCACGTCGTCGCGCACTTCACCACGCGCGAGCACGTCGGCCAGGGCATGGCGAACCTGTTCGCCGACGCGCAACTGGCGCTGGGAAGGGCCTTTGGTAGCAGGGCCGGGCATTGTGTCACCTATCGTTTCATCGGTCCGGTGCGCCGGACATGTCAGGGCTGCGCCCGGTCACTTGCCTTGTCGATGCCTTCCGCGAAAATCCGCATGTCGTCCGCGTCTTCGAAGGCGGTTTTCGGGACGATGAGCGGAACCGCTCCCTCCCGGATGAAAACATGTCCGTCCGTCCGGATCACCTGAGCGATCGTCTCGAACGCAACGAACCGGACGCCGCTGACGGATCGCTCCACCAGGCGGTCGCCCCACTCTTCCAGTTCCACCACACCATCCGGCAGCGGAATCGCAGCCGCCTGACGACGCACTGCGATGTTCGTCCAAACGATCGCCAGCACACCAAACAGGCCGAGCACGAGGACGGCGATTGTCCACCAGACAGCGGGCGACAGATCGTCCGGCATCAGTCCGACAATCAGGCCGCCGCACCCGACGAACACCAGCAGCCGAAACTTTTCCCAGCCGGTCAGTTCGTGCTTCAGGAGCTTGTAGGCCAGCGCATCCGCACGCGTCAGACTGTAGCTGAGCGTGCGGATGGGAATGTGCGGCGTCTCGTCCATAGCGGTCGGCGGAAGCCGCAGGCTCCGAAACCGGAGCCTACAGCGACCGCGTGATCATCTCGACGCGGAAGCACTCGATGACGTCGCCGGCACGCATGTCCTCGTAGTTCTGGAACGCCATGCCGCATTCCTGGCCGCCCGGCACTTCGGCCACTTCGTCCTTGAAGCGCTTCAGGGTCTTCAGCGTGCCTTCGTGGATCACGACGCCGTCGCGGATCAGGCGAACGCCCGCGCCGCGCTCGACCTTGCCTTCCGTGACGCGGCAACCCGCGATCTTGCCGACCTTGGTGATGTCGAAGATCTCGAGGATCTCGGCATTGCCGATGAAGGTCTCGCGGCGTTCCGGCGACAGGAGGCCCGACATCGCCTGCTTCACGTCATCCACGAGGTTGTAGATGATGTTGTAGTAGCGAATCTCGAGACCGGCCTGGTCGGCGGCGAGCTTGGCCTGCTTGTTGGCGCGGACGTTGAAGCCAATGATCGCGGCCTCCGACGTTTCCGCCAGCGAGACGTCGCCCTCGTTGATCGCGCCGGCGCCCGAATGGACGATGCGCGCGCGGACTTCGTCGGTGCCGAGCTTGTCGAGCGCGGCGATGATCGCCTCGACCGAACCCTGCACGTCGCCCTTGATGACCAGCGGGAACTCCTTGAGACCCGAGGTCTGGAGCTTCGACATCATCTGCTCGAGCGAGCCACGCTGTCCGGCATGCTTGGCAACCGCCTTGTCGCGGGCCAGACGCTGACGGTATTCCGTGATCTCGCGCGCCTTGGCTTCGTTCTCGGCCGTCGCGAAGCGATCGCCCGCCTGTGGCGTGCCCTGGAGGCCAAGCACCTCAATCGGCATCGACGGACCGGCTTCCTCGATCTGCTCGCCACGGTCGTTGACCAGGGCGCGGACGCGGCCCCACTCATTGCCCGCGACGATGATGTCGCCCGGCATCAGCGTGCCGGCCTGGACGAGGATGGTCGCGACCGGGCCGCGGCCCTTGTCGAGCTTTGCCTCGATGACGACGCCTTCCGCGGTGCGGTCGGGATCGGCCTTGAGGTCGAGCACTTCCGCCTGGAGGATGATCGCCTCCAGAAGCTTGTCGAGATTGGTGCCCTTGGTCGCCGAGACCTCGACGTCGAGAACCTCGCCGCCCATGGACTCGACGAACACTTCATGGCGCAGCAGCTCGGTGCGGACCTTCTGCGCATTGGCAGACGGCTTGTCGATCTTGTTGATCGCAACGATGATCGGCACACCCGCCGCCTTGGCGTGGTTGATGGACTCGATCGTCTGCGGCATGACGCTGTCGTCCGCCGCCACCACCAGAACCGCAATGTCGGTCGCCTGGGCGCCGCGCGATCGCATGGCCGTGAAGGCCTCGTGGCCCGGCGTGTCGAGGAAGGTGATCTTGTGACCGTTCTTCTCGACCTGATAGGCGCCGATGTGCTGCGTGATGCCGCCGGCTTCGCCGGAGACGACGTTGGCGTTGCGGATCGCGTCGAGCAGCGAGGTCTTGCCGTGATCGACGTGGCCCATGATGGTCACGACCGGCGGACGCGGCTCCATGTTCTCGGCCTTGTCGGCGACATTGAACAGGCCGCCTTCGATGTCGGACTCGGCGACGCGCTTGACGGTGTGGCCGAACTCGGCCGCCACCAGTTCGGCAGTGTCGGCGTCGATCAGGTCGCCGGGCTTCATGATGTTGCCCTGCTTCATGAAATACTTCACGACGTCGACCGCCCGCTCGGCCATGCGGCTGGCGAGGTCCTGGATCGTGATGGTCTCGGGCAGGATCACTTCGCGGGCGATCTTCTCGCGCGGCTCGTTCGACATGCCGCGCTTGAATTTCTCCTGGCGGCGGCGCATCGCCGAGAGCGAACGCCCTCGGGCGTCGCCATCGGACAGGGCCGTGTTCAGGGTCAGCTTGCCGCGGCGGCGATCTTCCTCGCCCTTGGTCTTGGTCGGACGGGCCGGTTCAGGCGTAGCAATGCGCTTCGGGGGCAAGCCCTTGGCGCGCGGCTTGCCGCGATCGTCATCGTCCGCAGACATCGTCTCCGGAACAGCAACCCCTGCCGGCGCGCGGCGGCGCGCATCTTCCTCGGCGCGCTTGCGGGCCTCGGCTTCCTTCTGGAGACGCGCTTCCTCCTCGGCCTGGCGGCGGGCGGATTCTTCGCGCTCCTTCTTGCGGCGCTCGTCTTCCTCGGCGCGGCGGCGTGCGTCTTCGGTCGCGCGCTGACGGTCCTCGACTTCGCGGACCTTCGAGCCTTCGAGCGCACGACGGCGCGCGTTCATCTCTTCGACGGAAAGCTCGTTCAGCACGACGACCGGCCGCTCCGGCGCGGGCGCGGGCTTCGGCGCCGGCGCCTCGACGACAACAGGCTTCACCACGACGGGGGCAGGCTTCGGTACCAGGACAGGCGCAACCACCACCGGCGCCGGCTTTTCGCCGGGCAACGGGAATTTGCGCTTCTTGGTTTCGACGACGACCTGCTTCGTACGTCCATGCGAGAAGTTCTGGCGCACCGTGCCTTGCGTAACGCCGGCCGGCTTCAGGCTCAGGGTCTTCTTCACATTGACGCTCAGCGTCTTGTCGTCATCAGATTTCGTATCGCTCATTCCATATCCTTCAACGCGCCATCGACGGATTCGATGGTCGCCAAACCGAGGCCGTCTTCCGGGGATCCGCCCCGGTATCGGTCAAGCGCCACCACGCGCTTCAGCGCCGCCTTGCCCGCGTCCCCCGCGAGCACGGCAGCATGTATCACATTTGTGCCCCCCAATGCCAAACCCATTTCAGCCTCGGAAAAGAGTTTGTAGGCGAGGATTTCAGGACCGCCGAGGTGCATCGTCGAGCGGCGGGCATTGGTAATCTTGCGTATCCCGTCGGCCTGCGCCTCGTTGGCATGAAGCACGGCAAGCGCCTCGCCCTTGCGGACCGAGGCTTCGACCTTGGCCGCTCCAAGCGCGATGATTCCGGCCTTGCGGCCGAGGCCCAGCGCACCCAACGCATTCTGGGTGAGGATCCGGTCGACCATCGCACCGAGTTCAGGATCGACAATGACGTCGGATTTGAACGCGCGGCGGAAGAGATTCTTTCGGGCTGCCTCATCGACATGCTGTCGCTCGGCGGTCACCCAACAACCACGGCCAGGGAGCTTTCGCTTGATATCGGGAACGACAGACGCGTCGGGACCCACGACGAAACGGATGAGCCCGTCAGGCTCTCCCGTCTGTCGTGTCACGATGCAAGTGCGGTCGTTCATCTCTTTCAAATGATGCTCCGTGCCTCAGCATGACCGTCAGGCCGTCGCTTCGGCGTCTTCTTCGACTTCCTCAGTCGCGAGGTCGTCTTCCGTGATCCATCCTGCCTTGAGGCGGGCGGCCAGAACCATCTGCTCCGCATCGACGCGGCTGACGCCAAAGTCACCCAGAACACCGGCGAACATCTTGGTCTCGCCGTCCTTGCGTTCTTTCCAGCCGACCAGATCGTCGACCGCGTAGCCGGCGAAATCGTCGACGGTCTTAACGCCATCCTTGCCGACCGCGACCATCATCGCGGTGGTCAGGCCCGGGATCTCGCGCAGGTCGTCGGCGACACCAAGCTTGACACGCTCCCCATCGTGCTCGGCCTCGATCCGGTCGAGATATTCGCGGGCGCGGGTCTGGATCTCGGACGCGGTGTCCTCGTCGAAGCCATCGATCGACGCAATCTCGTCCGCCTCGACGTAAGCCACTTCCTCGACCGAGGTGAAGCCTTCAGACGCCAGCACCTGGCCGACCATCTCGTCCACGTCGAGAGCGGTCATGAACAGGTTGGAGCGCTCGACGAATTCCTTCTGGCGGCGCTCGCTCTCTTCCTGTTCGGTCAGGATGTCGATGTCCCAGCCGGTCAGCTGCGAGGCAAGACGCACGTTCTGGCCGCGACGGCCAATCGCCAGTGACAACTGGTCATCAGGAACCACAACTTCAATACGCTCGGCGTCCTCGTCGAGCACGACCTTGGCGACTTCCGCCGGCTGCAGCGCATTGACGATGAACGATGCGGCGTCGCTCGACCACGGAATGATGTCGATCTTCTCTCCCTGCAGCTCGCCAACAACCGCCTGGACGCGGGAGCCGCGCATGCCGACACAGGCGCCGACCGGATCGATCGAGGAATCACGGCTGATGACCGCGATCTTGGCGCGCGAACCCGGATCACGGGCGACAGACTTGATCTCGATGATGCCGTCGTAGATTTCCGGCACTTCCATGGTGAAGAGCTTCGCCATGAACTGCGGATGGGTGCGCGACAGGAAGATCTGCGGGCCGCGCTGCTCGCGGCGCACGTCGTAGACATAGGCGCGAACGCGGTCGCCATACTTGAAGTTCTCGCGCGGGATGAGTTCGTCGCGGCGGATGATCGCCTCGCCGCGACCGAGGTCGACGATGACGTTGCCGTATTCGACGCGCTTGACCGTGCCGTTGACGATCTCGCCGACGCGTTCCTTGTATTCGTCGAACTGGCGGTCGCGCTCCGCCTCGCGCACCTTCTGCACAATGACCTGCTTGGCGGACTGGGCGGCGATGCGGCCGAAATCCATCGGCGGCAGCAATTCGGCGATGAAGTCGCCGAGCTGCGCGTCCGGATTGCGCGCGCGCGCATCCTTCAGCGAAATGTGCTTGGCGAAGTCGTCGACCTCGTCGACCACTTCCATCAGGCGCTGCAGCTTCATTTCGCCGGTGTTGTGGTTGATGTCGGCGCGGATGTTGGTCTCCTGACCATAGCGCGAGCGCGCGGCCTTCTGGATTGCATCGGCCATCGCATCGATGACGATCGACTTGTCGATCGACTTCTCGCGCGCAACCGCGTCGGCGATCTGAAGAAGCTCGAGCCTGTTTGCACTGACTGCCATTGGTATCTCCCTCGCGGCGCTTTCCGCCGCGTGTCTTCAATTGTCGTTGGCGGGTTGGTCTTCGTCTGTTTCGTCTTCAGGCTCGGGTTCGCCGCGATTCTTGCGCGCCTGCTTCTTGGCCTGGTTGTCCTTCGACAGCGCGTCGCGGACCAGATCATCCGTCAGGATGAGCCGCGCCTCGGCAATCGCCTCGAACGGCACCGTGACGCTCGGCGCTTCGCCATAGCCCGGCGCGTCGCGATCTATGATGACGCTCGTCTCATCCGCCGAGGCGATCTTGCCGCGAAAGCGCTTGCGCTCGGCAACCATGACCGAGGTCTCCATCTTCACAAGATGGCCGATCCAGGTGACGAAATCCGACTTGCGCACCAGCGGGCGGTCGATGCCCGGCGATGACACTTCCAGATGATAAGCCTTGTCGATCGGGTCGTCGACGTCCAGCGCCGGAGACACCGCGCGGCTGACGTTCTCGCAGTCCTCGACGGTCATCGTGCCGTCCGGCCGCTCCGCCATGATCTGCAGCGTCAGGCCGTTCTGGCCAGACAGGCGCACTCGCACCAGGCGATAGCCAATGGCGGAGACGACCGGCTCGACGATCAACGCGATGCGCGCATCGATGCCGGTTTCCCGAATGATGCGGTCGTCGCCCTGTTCCGTGTCTGCCGTCGTTTCGTCCATTGTCGCTCGCGATTTGTCGTTTTCCGGTCGCAAGTAACAAAAAAGAGCGGGACCGGGTGGACCCACTCTTCGTCATACCGACCAAGAATTTGAAAGATAAGTATGCGATTCCGCTGGCGATTGCAAGAGTTCCACCGGCCATGCCTGGTCCGCATGACCAATGCGCGGCGCACATGGGAGACCTGCGCGGCGAGACCCTGCTCCTTCGATAGGCAATCGCCTATATGAATGGCGTATAAAGAAACAACCCAGACAGGTATGACCATGACCCGTGGCATCTTCTCCGGAAGGCTGCTCGGCCTTCTCGACGTTTTCGGCAGCGCCGTATCGGCGGCTTCCGCTACTCGCAACCACCGCGCTCCCGATCCGCGCGATCTGCAGCGCCTCGGCATCGATCCGGAACGCTTTCGCGAGATCAACCGTTTCTGATTGATCCGCTAAGCATCTTTCAGGCTATTTTGAAGCCATGCGGTGAACCGGCCGGGTTTCGTGTGTCGATTGATGCGTCAACGCCTGGCCGATCGAGTCCGATTCTTCCCATGCGCACACGGCATTGCTGCACTGCACAATAATGCGTTCTGCGCTTGCGATAACGAGCGTATGAATTGTCTGTCTCCAACAGACAGGTGTCACCATGACTCGTCGCGGTTTCGTCACTTCCCTTCGTAGCTTTATCGAAGTATCGGCCTGCGTGCTCTCCGCGTCGGCGGCCTTGGAAAGCGGCAAGCGACCGAGTCCCCAGGCGCTGACGCGTTTGGGGATGGATCCGCAACAGTTCAGTCACATCATCCGGCGCTAGTCGCAGATGAAGTGAGACATTCCCTGCTGCAGCGCATCACGTCCTGACGAATGTCAGGTAGGCCGGCGTACGGCCTTCCCTTTTTGCCTTCGCCTCGTAGCGTGTTCCCGGCCAGTGCGGATATGGCGTCCGCCAGCCGTCTGCCGTTTCGGCCTGCCATTTGAACCCGCCATGTGCTGCTGTTTCGAGCAGCGTCCAGTTGACGTAGTGATCGATGTCGGACGCGAAGCGGAAGACGCCGCCCGGCTTCAAGGCTCGCGCAAAGCGCGCGAGGTTTGCCTCGTTCACGAAGCGCCGCTTCCAGTGCTTCTTCTTGGGCCAGGGGTCCGGGTAGAAGAGGTCGATGCGGTCGAGCGAGCCTGCCGGCAACCAGTCCAGCAATTCCGTCGCATCGTCGTCGTGCAGGCGGATGTTTGTCCGCGGCTCGTGGTCGAGCATGCGCAACAGGCTCGCCATGCCGTTAACGAATGGCTCAACGCCGATGAAGCCGGTGTCAGGGATCCGACCTGCGGCGTGGTGCAGATGCTCTCCGCCGCCAAAGCCGATTTCCAGCGCAATCGTCCCGACGGGAACGGGAAATAGCTCCCGCAGGTCGAGGGGCGACGGAGACGCGAGATCCAGCCGCAGGCGCGGCAGGACTTCGGCGAGCGCCGCCGCCTGCATGGGCCGGATCGTCTTGCCGTGGCGACGGCCGAAGAACGCCTCCGTCGCGCGGTTGGGACGTTCCCCAAACATTTTCCCGATCAGGCCGCGAGGGCGTCCTTCAGCGACTTGACCAGGTCGATGCGCTCCCACGAGAACGAACCGTCACGGCCCGGCTTGCGGCCGAAATGGCCGTAGGACGAGGTCTTGGCATAGATCGGCTTGTTGAGGTCGAGATGCTTGCGGATGCCCGACGGCGACAGATCCATCACCTCACGAAGAACCTCTTCCAGTTTCGCTTCGTCGACCTTGCCGGTGCCGTGCAGGTCGACATAGACCGACAGCGGCTGGGCCACGCCGATGGCGTAGGAGAGCTGGATCGTGCAGCGATCGGCGAGCTTCGCTGCGACGACGTTCTTGGCGAGATAGCGGGCGGCATAGGCCGCCGAGCGATCGACCTTGGTCGTGTCCTTGCCGGAGAAGGCGCCGCCGCCATGCGGCGCCGCGCCGCCGTAGGTGTCGACGATGATCTTGCGGCCGGTCAGGCCGGCGTCTCCATCCGGGCCGCCGATGACGAACTTGCCGGTCGGATTGATGTACCAGTTGCAGTTGTCGGCAATCTTCAGATCACCCAGCGCCTGCTTGATGTAGGGTTCGACGACTTTGCGGACCTTCTTGGAGTCCCAGCTGGCGTCCATGTGCTGGGTCGAGAGCACGATCTGCGTGACTTCGGCGGCCTTGCCGTCTTCGTAACGCACCGTGACCTGGCTCTTGGCGTCGGGGCCGAGCTTGCCGGCTTCGCCCTTGCCTTCATGGCGGGCGGCCGCGAGCAGTTCGAGGATCTTGTGGCTGTAGTAGATCGGCGCTGGCATCAGGTCTGGAGTCTCGGTGCAGGCATAGCCGAACATGATGCCCTGGTCGCCCGCGCCCTCCTCGCCCTGCTTGTCGGCGGCATTGTCGACGCCCTGCGCGATGTCGGCCGACTGTCCGTGCAGCAGCACCTCAATCTTGGCGGTCTTCCAGTGGAAGCCGCTCTGCTCGTAGCCGATGGCCTTGATTGCCTTGCGAGCGGCGGACTTGAACTTGGCGGGATTGATGACCGGGAAATCTCCCTTGTCATGCATGATCGAGCCGTCCTTGTTCTTCTTCAGAAGCGAGTCCGGCACGCGGACCTCGCCGGCGATCACGACGCGATTGGTGGTGGCCAGCGTCTCGCAGGCAACGCGCACGTCCCATGCGTTCATCCCGGACTTCTTTGCCTCCCGGTAGACCAGATCGACGATCTCATCGGAGATGCGGTCGCAAACCTTGTCGGGATGGCCTTCTGAAACGGATTCGCTGGTGAAGAGATAGTTGCTGCGCGCCACGGGTGTCCCCTCTGGAAAACCGGCATGCAGGATCGCTCGCCCGGTCGGCGCCTCTGGTAGAAAAGCTACGGGCGCTCGTCAAGCCAGCCGCGTCGTTGCGAAGACAAAACGAACGGAAGACGCGGCAGCTTTCAAAGCATCTTCGGCGCAGCTTTGGGCTACGCGGCCATCTTCGCAATCGCAGCGGGACGAGCCCGCAACCGATCTAGTCGTCGTCTGCGGCCAGCGCCTTGACCAGATCGACCACCTTCCTGCGTACACGTGCATCGGCGATCTTGACGAATGCGCGGTTGAGTTGAAGACCTTCGGCGCTGTTGAGGAAGTCCACAACATAAGTCGTCGAAGAATCCTCAGCCAAGCCTCTGTTTCCTCCCGTTTCCTGCCCGGGAGCATCGTCAAAGAAAAACGATACCGGCACACTCAGGATTGTTGAGATAGCCTGGAGGCGACTGGCGCCAACACGGTTGGTGCCTTTCTCATATTTCTGAATCTGCTGGAATGTTATTCCGAGACTCTCCCCAAGCTTTTCCTGGCTCATGCCGAGCATGTTTCGACGCAGCCGAACTCTACTCCCGACGTGAATATCGATCGGATTCGGTTTTTTCTTGTTCTCTACCATCTTTTCCTCGCCGTTCTGTGTCGACGTTATTTATCGATTTTGCCAATCTCCTTGCGACCCCCGGACAAAGCCCCAATATTCATGTCCGAATGGGCAAATCAACAACTGGCTCTCTACTATGATAACCTTCTTCAAAACTTGTCAATTCAGACCAGACCTCCGTCCCAGCAACATACCACACGCGAAGATTGCGAAGAAGCTCACGATCAGGACGCCGTTAACGGATGAATAACCGAACATGGGCGCTGTCTTGCGGACGTCCATGGCAATGTCCAAATTCCCGACGGCATCCAGAGCAAAGCCGTCTGCGATCCGGCCGTCGGCTCCCACCACGGCTGAAATGCCGTTGTTTGCGGCGCGCACCAGCGGCAGGCCGAATTCGACGGCACGCAGTTGCGCTTGGCGAAAATGCTGATAGGGCCCGGGCGTGTCCCCGAACCAGGCGTCGTTGGTGACGTTGAGGATGAAATCAGCTCCGGCGGCAGCGCTTGCCAGTTCGCCGGGGAAGATCACCTCGTAGCAGATCAGCGGAAGCGCGCGGATGCCGTCGGCGACTGTCAGCAGCTTGCGCACCGCTCCGGCTGAGAAACTGACCGGGGTCTCGACGATCTTCTTCAGGCCGACCCGCGTCAGGATGTCCTCGAACGGCAGGTATTCCCCAAAGGGCACCAGATGCACCTTGTCGAAGGCATCGACGATCTCACCCTTGTCGTTGATGACGACGATCGAATTGTAATAGCGTCCCTCGCCTGCGGCGCTGGCATTGCCTTCCGAACGCACCGCGCCGGCCAGCAGCGTCTGGCCTTCCTCTAGGACAGCTCCAAGCGCTGCAAGCGCATCGGGCCGGTCGGTGAAGAGGAACGGCACAGCGGTTTCCGGCCAGATGATGACCGACGGGCGAGCGACGCCTTCTTTCGGCGGCGCAGCCGTCATGTCGAGATAGGTCTTGAAGATGCGGTCGCGAACCGACGTGTCCCATTTTTCCGACTGGTCGATCGATGGCTGGACGATCCGCAGCAACACCGAGCGCGGCGCCTCGGCCGACGGAACGGGCCGCCAGACGCCGTAACCGACATGGGCGGCGACCAGAAGCACCGCGAGAAAGGCGCCGATCGCGGCATGGCGGCGCGATGCGAGCAGGGCCGGCATGGCGAAGACGAAGACGGCGAGCGCGTTCATGCCGAAGAGCCCGGTGAATGAGATCGACTGCATCAGTAGCGGCGTCGGCATCGCGGCATAGCCGATGGCGTTCCAAGGGAACCCAGTCAGCACCACGGCGCGGAGCCATTCGGCCACGCCAAAGGCGAAGGCCAGTGCGGCGATGCGCCCGATCCCGTCCGACCACAGCAGTCGCGCCAGCGCCGCCGCAAGGCCATAGAAGATCGCCAGGCCGGCAGGCAGCACCAGGATCGCCAGTGGCAGCGCCCAGGCAAAGCTGTCGGCTTCGACGAGCAGCGCATTGCCGATCCACCATAGTCCGGCCAGGAAATAGCCGAACCCGAACCACCACCCGACGACGAAAGCGGGGACGAGACGTCGGAACCATCCCGACCTGCGCTCGGTCACCGCGCCGTCGATCAGCCAGACCAGAACGGGGAAGGAGACAAGGCAAACAGCGAAGAAATCGAAGGGCGCCTGGGAGAGAACTGCCAAAGCCCCGGCGGCAAATGCGGTGAGCGCACGCCGCCATCCCCACAACAGAATGACCTTGCCGGCCAGGCGCTCCATCAGCACGTCCAGTATGAGCGAATCGGTGCTGACGGTGTATCAGGCGGTCCCGGCGCTGCCAAACGGCGGACCGACGCAGACGGCAGTCACTCCGCGGCCGCGTTCCGCAGACCTTGCCGCTCCAGCATCTTCTCGCGGAAGAAGATGAACAGGCCGGCGGCGACGATGACGGCTGCGCCGACGAGCATCGCGGGGCGTGGAATGTCGCCGAAAACGATGAAGCCGAAGATGATCGCCCAGAACAGGAGCGTGTACTGGAACGGCGCCACCACCGCGGCGTCGGCCAGTTTCAGCGAGCGGTTGACGAGCATGTGCGCTGCCATGGCCACGACGCCGAGCAGCGCCAGCAGCGATATGTCGAATGCTGTCGGCGTGACCCAGCCGAAGGGCGCTGTGACGATGCCGAACAGGCCGGCGCCGGCGATCTGCCAGAACACCAGCGTCGTATCCGGCGTCCCGCGCAGCGCACGTCCGGAAAGCATCATGAAAGCGAAGCAGAACGAGCCGAGGATCGAGATCAGCGCCGGCGCGGTGAGCGTCGCGGCGGAAGGCTCCAGCGCGATGATGACGCCGCCGAAGCCGATCAGGATCGCCAGCCAGCGCCGCCAGCCAACCTTTTCGCCGAGCAGGAACGGCGACATTGCCGCGACATAGATCGGCGCGGCGAGCCAGTAGGTCATGACGTCTGCCAGCGGCAGGGTGATGACGGCGAAGTAGAAGCAATAGACCTCGGCGGACGACAGGAGCACCCGCAGCGCCTGCATGCCGGGCCGCTCGACGGCAAACAGGGGTTTCACGCCATCGCGCCACAGGAACGGCGCGAGCACGATCATCGCCGCCACGCTGCGGATCAGAAGCACCTGCCCGACCGAGTATGTCGCGACCAGCCATTTGCCCATGACGTCATTCAGCGTGAACATCAGCATGGCGAGCAGCATGACCGCGATGGCGATGCGCGCCGTATTGTGTCCGGCAGGCGCAGCGGCCTTGGCCGCGTCGATGGAGTCCGAAGTCATTCTGCCTGCGCTACCCTGACAATCGCATCCGGCCGCCGGCCGATGTCCGGCAGGAGCTCGATGCCCAGCCCGGGTGCCTCGCCGAGGCTGATATTGCCATGGGCCACGAGCGGCAATTCGGTGACCAGCTCCTTGTACCAGCCGGTATAGAAGGCGCGGACGGACTCCTGGACCAGCGTGTTGCGGGCGTGCAGCGAGAAATGGCACGAGGCCATGAAGACGACCGGCCCGGTGCAGTCATGCGGCGCGACCGGGATCTGGTAAGCCTCGGCGATGCCTGCGATTTTGCGCGCTTCGGACAGGCCGCCGCACCATGACAGGTCGAGCATTGCGACGCCCGCGACGCCGGTGGCGAGATAGTCGCGGAACGCATGCGGGTAGGCCAGTGTCTCGGAGGCGCAGATCATCGCCCGCGAATGCGGCGCATAGGACTTCAGCGTTTCGAGAGAATCCATCCGCACCGGATCCTCGTGCCAGTAAGTATCGAACTGGGCCAAGGCACGCGCGATGCGCTGCGCGGCCGGCAGCTTCCACAGCGAGTGGAATTCGACCATGATATCCATGCGGTCGCCGACCGCCTTGCGGATCTTCTCGAAGGGCTTCAGCGCTGTGCGCAGTTCGTCGGCTGAGATGTCGAGACCTCCGGTGCGCTCCGCCGCAATGTCGAACGGCCAGATCTTCATCCCGGTGATGCCCTGCTCCAGCAGCGAGTGGGCGAGTTCGTCGGCATTGTTCAGGAAGGCGTCGAGGTCCTCGTAGGGACCGTTCGTCGCGCCGACGCCCCAATTGGCGACGGCCTGCGCGCGCGCGTCGCGGACGTAGCGGTAGCCGGCGCAGGTGTTGTAGGTGCGGACGGTGTCTCGGCTCCTGCCGCCAAGCGCGACTGAGACGGGGACGCCGAGCGCCTTGCCGAAGATGTCCCACAGCGCCATGTCGACCGCCGAATTGCCGCGTGTCTCGACGCCGGCGCCACGCCAGCCGAGATAGCCGAGCAGGTCACGGTTAATCGCCTCGATCTGCATCGGATCGCGGCCGATGATCTTCGGCGCCACGGTCTCATGCAGATAGGCCTCGACGGCGGCGGCGCCCATGAAGGTCTCGCCGAGACCCACCAGTCCTTCGTCCGTGTGCAGCCTGACCCAGACGAGATTGGCGAATTCGGCGAGGCGGATGGTTTCGAGGGAGGTGATCTTCACGCGCGGACTCAAATGGGACTTGAATGTCAGGGAATCGGGCGGCGACCGCTAGGCCGCCGCCCTCTTTTTCAGAGGTAAGAGGCGCTCACTGCCCGCGCATCTTCTTCAGGTCGGCCATCATGCGGTCAACGACCTCCTGGCCGATGGTCGCGGCGTGCTTCTCGTAGACCGGCTTCACCGCCTCGCGCATGGCGTTCTGCGCCTCAGGCGTCAGTTCCGTCACCTCCATACCCGCAGCCTTGACGTTCTCCAGCGATTTCGCGCCGAGATCGCGGCTGGCCTTGCGCTGCACGTCGCGGCCGACGACGGCGCATTCCTGCAGCGCTGCCTGCTCGTCTGCCGCAAGCTGGTCCCACAGCGGCTTGGAATAGAGCACCATGAACGGCGTGTAGGCGTGGCGCGACAGCGTCAGGTGCTTCTGCACCTCGGAGAACTTCGACGTGTCGATAGTCACGACCGGGTTCTCCTGGCCGTCGATCGCACCGGTCTCGAGCGCGGTGAACACTTCCCCGAAGGCCATCGGCACAGCATTGGCGCCGAGATTGGCGAAAGAATCGAGGAAGATGTTGTTCTGCATCACGCGGACCTTGAGGCCCTTGATGTCGTCGACGCCCGCGACCGCGCGCTGCGAGTTGGTCAGATTGCGGAAGCCGTTCTCCCAATAGGCGAGGTTGACGAGGCCCACTCCCGGCATCATGCCGGACACGTAGGTACCGAACTCGCCGTCGAGGATCGTGTCCGCTTCCTTCTCGTCGGCGAAGAGGAAGGGAAGGTCGAAGACGCCCAGCGCCGGCAGGATCCCGACCAGAGGCGATGTCGACGTGACGACCATTTCCTGCGTCCCGGAACGAAGCGCCTGCGTCGCGTCCAGATCTCCGCCAAGCGCGCCGCTCCAGAAGGCATTGAGCTTGATCTTGCCGCCAGATTTTTCGGTCAGGCAAGCTTCCATTGCCTTGACGCCGGTGCCCACGGGATGCGTTTCCGCGACGCCATTGGAGACCCGGATGGTACGGTCCTGGAACTCGGCCATGGCCGGTCCGGCAAACACGCCGGCGCAGAGCGCGAGCGCCAGGCTCTTCAAAACAGTCGATTTCATTGCATTTCCTCCTTGTTGAACTTTTCTGGTTTTTCTTCTTTCTCAGACACGCGACGCGATCCGGCTAACGCAGCCAACGGAGCGGCACGAGGACGAGCTCGGGGAACAGGACGAGCAGGAACAGAACGGCGATCTGTGCGAGCAGGAACGGCCAGACCCCCGAAATGACCTGCCCAAGCGGTATCTTGGCCACGCCGCTGACAACGTTGAGCACAACCCCGACCGGCGGGGTCAGCAGCCCGATGCAGCAGTTCATGACAAACAGAACGCCGAAATAGACCGGATCGATGCCAGCCTCGCGGATGATCGGCATCAGCACCGGCGTCAGGATCAGAATGGTCGGCGCAAGGTCGAGCGCTGTGCCGACGACCAGCACGAGCAGCATGATGACGGCCAGCAGCAGCGTCGGACGGTCGATGAGCGGCTGGATGATGTTGCCGATCTCGGCAGGGATGTTGGCCGAGGTGATGAGCCAGGCCGACACCAGCGCGGCCGCGACGAGGAACATGACCACCGCCGTGGTCTTCGCCGCGGTCAGGAAGACGCCGTAGAGATCGCGGACCTTCAGCTCACCGTAGATGAACATGCCGACGAACAGTGCGTAGACAGCCGCCACGACTGCTGCTTCCGTGGGCGTGAAGACGCCGAAGCGGATCCCGCCCAGCACGATCACCGGCATGAACAGGGCCCAGCCCGCGCGCCCAGTCGCCTTGAGCTTTACGGCCATGGGCTGGCGAGGCAGCAATGCAACATTCTCTTTCTTGGCGAGGAGCATCCATGTCACGACGAGCGACAGCGCCATCAGCAATCCGGGGACGATGCCGCCGATGAAGAGCTGCGTGATCGAGACGTTGGCCGCCACTCCGAAGATGATGTAGGCGATAGAGGGCGGAATGACCGGCGCGATGATGCCGCCAGCGGCCATCAGTCCCGCGGCGCGCGGCACGTTGTAGCCGGCGTCGCGCATCATCGGGATCAGGATCGCGGCCAGTGCGGCCGTATCGGCCGCCGCCGATCCCGAGATCGAGGCCATGACGACCGCGGCGACAATGGTAACGTAGCCAAGGCCGCCGCGGATGTGACCGACGCAGGCGATGGCGAACTCGACGATGCGGCGCGACAAGCCGCCTCTGTTCATGAGCTCTCCTGCGAGCAGGAAGAACGGGATCGCCAGAAGCGTGAACGTGTCGGCGCCCGAGATCATGCGCTGCGAGACGATCTGCGTGTCGAAGATGCCGCCATAGGTCATCAACGCGATGCCGCAGAAGATCAGCGCGAAGGCGACAGGCACGCCGATCGCCATTGCGCCGAGCAACGAGACGAGGAAGACGACGATGGTCATTCGGCGCGCTCCCGGATCACGGCAGCCTCGGCGCCCTCGCCAGCGAAGGCGTTGATCTCCGCTTCGGTGACACGGCCGGTCAGCGCGCGGAACAGCCGTATCGCCACCATCAGGCCGATGCCGGCGCTGGTGAAGAAGCCGATGCCGTAGATCCAGTTCATGCGGATGCCGACGACCGGGGCGGTCATCGAGGCATTGATCGGATACTGTTTCCAGGTGCCCCAGAAAAAGGCTGCCATGCAGAGCAGGATAACCAGGTCGCTCAGCACCATGCAGAGCAGCCTGCCGCCGCGGCCGAAGCGCTGCACCAATGTCTCGACGCCGAGATGGGCATTCTCACGGAAGGTGACGACCGCGCCGATGAAGGTCAGCCAGACGAAGAAATAGCGGGCCATCTCCTCCGACACGAGGATGCCCGAGTTGAATCCGTATCTCAGGACGACGTTGCCGAACACCATGATCGCCATGCCGGCCAGCAGGACGACCAGCAGGACCTCAAGGCCCTTGAACAGGTAGTCTATTCCTCTCGCCATTCGAGCGCTCCTCCCAGAGCATGTCCGGCAATACGCCGAGGATGTCCTCGCGCGCTGCTTCAATGAGTTTTGTCAGCGCCTTGCGCGCGCCGTCCGGCTCGCGGGCGATGATCGCGTCGGCGACCTCCCGGTGCATCGGAAGCGAGCCGCGCGCGGTGTCCATGCTGATCACCGACAGGCTGAACGAGACGCGCAGCGTGTTGGCAATCAGCGGCACAAGTTGCCGTAGGAACTGGTTGTTCGAGCCAAGAATGATCGTCTCGTGGAAATCGAGGTCAGCGGTATGATAGTCGCCCTGCCCGTTGATGGCTGCGGCGGCCATCCGCCGGTAGGCATCTTCGAGCGTTGCAGCCGGAAAATTCGGGTTGCGAGCGGCCAGTTCGGCTGCGTGCGGCTCGATCCCCAGGCGGAAACCGATGAGATCGTCGACGAATTCGCGCGTCAGCCCGCCGGTGATGCGCCAGGCGACGACCTGCGGGTCGAAGAGGCTCCAGGAATCGACCGGCGTGACCGTCGTGCCGTGGCGTCTGCGGACCTCGACCATGCCCTTGGCCACCAGCGTGCGCATCGCCTCCCGCACCACCGTGCGGCTGACGCCCAGTTCGCCGCCGATCTCCTCCTCGGTCGGCAATACAGACCGCGACTGGAACCGGCCGCCGACAATCCATTCGGCGATGCGGTCGACGGTGTCCTGATGGCGGGTCCGCATAAGCATTGAATGATCATACGTATGATCTATGGTGTCGCAAGCTGGATTCTTGCGGCACCGCTCAAAGATCCGCCGATCGTCGCAGCGTCGTCGCCTGGGCGATTGACTCGGGCTGCCTCGTTGACTAAAAGCCCGCCACGCTCGGGCTAACGGTCCGGCGCAATTGACGTTGCGCTGAACCCCGCCTGGCACCGCTCCTGTTCACAAGACAGAACCAAGAAGGGCCGCACCCCGCGGCATCAAACAAATGAAGCGCACCTATCAACCGTCCAAACTCGTCCGCAAGCGGCGCCACGGCTTCCGCGCGCGGATGGCCACCAAGGGTGGCCGCAGCGTCGTCGCCGCCCGTCGCAACCGCGGCCGCGCCCGGCTGTCAGCCTGAGTCGTTGCCGGTGGAGAACCGGCCGCCGCAAAGGCTGCGCAAACGCGCGGAGTTTCTTGCCGTCCGGGCTGGTGAAAAGCGCCGCGGGCGGCTTTTCCTGTTGGAAACGCGTAGCCGCGGCGACGAGGGCGCGCCACGCATCGGCGTGACCGTGACCAAGAAGGTCGGCAACGCCGTGGTGCGCAATCGCATTCGCCGCCGGCTGAAGGAAGCGATGCGCGTCCATGCCGCTGATGACATGGCGCGAGGGAGCGACTATGTGATCGTCGCGCGGCGCGATGTGCTCGCCGCATCGTTCAGCACATTGAAGGCCGAGCTTGCCCGGCGCATCCGCGGAACCGACAAATGACCGACAACAATCGCAACCTGTTCATCACCATCGCGCTCTCGGTCGTCATCCTGACGCTTTGGCAGGTGTTCTTCATGAACCCGCGCATCGAGGCCCAGCGCGAAGCGGCCCGCATCGAACAGGAACGGATCGCGACCGAGGCAGCGCCGACGACGCAACTGCCGGGGCAGCCGGCCGGCACGCCGGTTCCGGGGTCACCGCAGGCTGTCGTTCCGGGACAGGCCGTTCCCGCGGCGATTGCGAACCGCGACACCGCGATTGCAGCCAGCAACCGCCTGAAGATTGACACGCCTTCCGTCTTGGGTTCGATCAACCTGACCGGCGGCCGCATCGACGACCTGAAGCTGAAGGCCTACCGCACCGAGGTCGACAAATCCTCGCCCAACATCGAGCTTCTCAACCCGGCCTCGCTGCCGAATGGCCAGTATGCCGAAATCGGTTTCGTCGCGACCGCCGAGACTGGCGCTGTGCCCGGTCCCGACACGGTCTGGACCGCGCCGGCGAACGCAACGCTCACGCCGTCCACTCCGGTCACGTTGTCCTTTGTCAACGACAAGGGCCTGACCTTCACCCGCACGATCGCGGTCGACAACGATTACATGTTCACGGTCAGCGACACGATCGCCAACGCCGGAACGGCGCCCGTCAACATCCAGAACTACGGCCGCGTCACACGCTTCGACAAGCCGACCCATGCCAGCATCTATGTGCTGCATGAGGGGCTTATCGGCGTGACGGGCGAGGAAGGTCTGCAGGAGATCGACTACTCCACGATCGAGGAAGACAAGCGTTTGTCGCCCGGCAAGTCGACCGACGGCTGGCTCGGCATCACCGACAAATACTGGGCCGTCGCGCTCGTTCCCTCGGGGAAGCAGCGGTTCCAGCCGAACTATTCCTGGTTCGACGACGGCCGCGCGCGCTACCAGTCCGACTTCCTGACCGACCCGGTCGCGGTTCCGGCCGGCGGCACGGCGACGGTCGAGACGCTGGTGTTCGCCGGCGCCAAGGAAACCAACAAGATCCAGGCCTATGAGGCCGATCGCCAGATCCGCCAGTTCGACCTGCTGATCGACTGGGGCTGGTTCTATTTCATCACCAAGCCGATGTTCTGGCTGATCGACACGCTCTATCGACTGCTCGGGAATTTCGGCCTGGCGATCCTGGCCACCACCGTCGTCGTCAAAGCCATCTTCTTCCCGCTCGCCAACAAGAGCTACGTCTCGATGGCGAACATGAAGAAGGTGCAGCCAAAAATGCTGGAAATCCGCGAGAAATACGCGGACGACAAGATGAAGCAGCAACAAGCGATGATGGAACTCTACAAGACGGAGAAGATCAATCCGCTGGCAGGCTGCTGGCCGATCCTGATCCAGATTCCGGTGTTCTTCGCGCTCTACAAGGTGCTCTACGTCACGATCGAAATGCGGCATGCGCCGTTCTTCGGATGGATCCAGGATCTGGCGGCGCCTGATCCGACTTCGGTCTTCAACCTGTTCGGCCTCTTGCCTTTCGCAGTGCCGGCCTTCCTGCTGATCGGCGTCTGGCCGCTGATCATGGGCGTGACGATGTTCCTGCAGATGCGCATGAACCCGACGCCGCCGGACCCGACACAGGCGATGATCTTCAACTATATGCCGATCATCTTCACCTTCATGCTGGCGACGTTCCCGGCCGGCCTCGTCATCTACTGGGCCTGGAACAACTCGCTGTCGATCCTGCAGCAGGGCGTTATCATGAAGCGCCAGGGCGCCAAGATCGAGCTCTGGGACAATCTTGTCGGCATGTTCAAGAAGAAACCGACGCCGGCCGAATAGCGGCCGGAACGTCGGAAACCACCAGAAAGGCCCGCTCCGGCGGGCCTTTGTTTTTGGCGAACGAGCTTGCGGGCAGTCGTCGCGTGAAACTTCTCGGCGGCCGCGTCGTAGCTTCTCTCGAGCCCTGACAGCGCATGCACGGTCGTCTCAGACCATTCGACGTGGCGCATTCGACTTGGCCGCCTGGGCGGGATGGCGTTCACGAACCTGGCGGTCAGGCCGGGGCTTTCCGATTTCGGTCGGGGAGCCCCGGTTGGGGTCGGCTCCTCAGGAAGTCGCCATCGGTGGACGCCGACAGCATCGGCGTCTATCCTCGCTCGCCTACCCGACGCCCCGAAGAGGCAGGCATGAGCGGCCCCAAACCTAGCATCAAGCACCCGATCCCGATGCATCCGCGTGTCGGGTTTCTCAAGGCATTGGTCGACCGGCCGAACATCGAGATCGGCGACTATACCTATTACGACGACCCTGACGGGCCGGACAAATTCGTCGAAAGGTGCGTGCTGCACCACTACGATTTCATCGGCGATCGGCTGGTGATCGGTAAATTCTGCGCCATCGCGGAAGGCGCGCAGTTCATCATGAATGGCGCCAATCATGCGATGTCGGGTTTTTCCACCTATCCGTTCAACATCTTCGGCCATGGCTGGGAGAAGGGTTTTGATCCGTCGACCTGGACCCGCGAAATGCGGGGCGACACGGTCGTCGGACACGATGTCTGGATCGGCATGAAGGCGGTTATCCTGCCAGGCGTCACGATCGGCCATGGTTCGGTTGTTGGCGCGAAAAGCGTCGTCACACACGACGTTCCGCCCTATGCGATTGTCGCCGGCAATGCGGCGAAGGTCGTGAAAATGCGCTTTGACCGGCACACGGTGGAGCGCCTTTTGGTGGTGTCCTGGTGGGATTGGCCGGTCGAGAAGATCACGCGCAATCTCGACGCGATCCGCGGTGCGGACATCGACCGGCTGGAGCAGGCCGTGTAGTCAGGCCGTGCGGGCGAGCTTCTTGAACTTGCGCACGACCATGTCGCGCTTCAGCTTCGAGATGTGGTCGATGAACAGGACGCCGTTCAGATGGTCGATCTCGTGCTGCAGGCAGGTGGAGAGCAGCCCGTCGGCCAGGATCTCCTGCTGCTTGCCGGCGCGATCGACATAGCGGACCGTCACCGTATCGGGGCGCTCGACCTCGGCATAGTAATCTGGAATCGACAGGCAGCCTTCCTCGTGGACATTCGAGCCGCTGCCGGATGCGACGATCTCGGGATTGATGAAGATCTGCGGCGCCGGCGGCTCGTCTTCCTTCGCGAGATCGATGACGATAAGGCGCAGCGGTTCGCCCACCTGGATCGCGGCAAGCCCGATGCCCGGCGCATCATACATCGTGTCCAGCATGTCGTCGGCGAACTTCAGCAGGCGGGAATCGACGCGCTCCACCGGCTTGGAAAGCTGGCGCAGCAGCGGATCGGGAAGAATGATGAGAGGCTTGATCGACATCCGGCTCACCTAAGACCTGTTCGTCGAAGCGTCAACATCGCGTGGAAATCCGTTCACGTTTTGGTCTGACGAGCGCCCACGAATCGCGTAAGCTGCGACGATGAACGATCTCCAGGCACTTCTCGGCCAGCCCGTCGCACAGTTTGGCGCGACGACGATCACGCTTGGCCATGTGCTGGCGGCGGGAGCGGCGCTGGCTGTCCTGCTCGTGATCCTGCTGGGGGCGGCGCTGTGTCGGTCCGCCAAGGCCCGAGCCATCGCGGCTGCCGAATCAGCACAGCTGGCGCGCGACGCGGAGGCCCGGATGGCCGAGATCGCGCGGCAGCAGTCCGAGATGCAGGGCCGCATGGGCGCGATCGCCGACGTCTTCGGCGCGCGGCAGGCGGAGCTGACGCAGTCGATCGGCCAGCGCCTCGACGCGATGACCGGCCGGCTCGGCCAGAGCATGACCGACCAGACCAAGACGACGCAGGACAGCCTGGCCAAGCTGCAGGAGCGGCTTGCGGTGATCGACACGGCGCAGGGCAACATCCAGTCGCTGGCCGGCCAGGTGGTGCAGTTGCAGGCGATCCTGTCCAACAAGCAGACGCGCGGCGCGTTCGGCCAGTCGCGCATGGAGGCGATCGTCGCCGACGGACTGCCGATCGGCGCCTACGAATTCCAGGCGACGCTGTCCAATGGCAGCCGGCCCGATTGCATCGTCAGGATGCCGAACGGCACGCCGCCGCTGGTGATCGACGCCAAGTTCCCGCTGGAAGCCTGGAACGCCATCCGCGCAGCCGAAACGGCCGACGGCAATACTGAAGGCGCGAAGCAAGCGGCACAGTCGTTCCGGCGCGATGTCGAGGTCCACATCAAGGCGATCTCGGAAAAGTATTTGCTGACCGGCGAGACGCAGGACACGGCCTTCATGTTCGTGCCGTCTGAATCGATCTTCGCCGAGATCCATGAGAATTTCGAGGCGCTCGTGCAGCGGGCGCACCGGGCGCGGATCGTCATCGTGTCGCCTTCGCTGCTCATGCTGTCGATCCAGGTGATCCAGTCGGTGCTGAAGGACGCCCGCATGCGCGAGCAGGCGCATCTGATCCAGGGCGAGGTCATACGGTTGATGGAGGACGTCTCGCGGCTAGACGACCGGGTGCGCAAGCTGCAGGGCCATTTCGCGCTGACAGCAAAGGACATCGACCAGATCATCACCTCGACCGACAAGGTCACCAAGCGCGGTCAACGGATCGAGGCGCTGGAATTCGGCGCGGTCGGCGAAGCCGAGGCGAAACCCGGCACGGCCAAGATCGCCGACGAGCCTTCGGTCGGCACCCGGACGGGCCAGCTCCGGCTGCGCGTCGTCGACGGCGACGAGTAGCTACCCCTTGAACCTACACGCGAAACAGAGTTCAGTCCGTCGGGAATCACAACGGAGGATAGGCCATGGCCAAGGGATCGTCGAAACCGGGCAAGGAAGTACGCAAGCCGAAGAAGGACGCCAAGAAGCCGGCGGGTGGAGCGGCTGCCGAGCCTAAGGTCGAGCCGCTGCGCGCCGGCAAGATCAAGAAGGAAAAATAGACGCACCAAAGCGCAGGCGTTCATCGCGCCTGCGTTACTTGCTTCGGACGTCCGGTTGCGGAAGCGTCAGGCCGTACGGCGGGTGCCGGTGCGGTTCTTGCGCGCTGCGTAGCGTGCGTCGCGCTTGGCCTTCTGCTCGGCTTCGTCGGCGAGGTTGCGCGCAATACGCTCCCGCTCCTCGGTCGCGAGTGCTTCCGCCTCAAGGCGAGCCTGCTCTTCCGCTTCCTGGCGGGCGATTTCCGCCAGCCGTTCACGCTCGGCACGCTCGACTGCTTCGCGGGCGAGCTTTTCCTGACGCGCCTTTTCCTTTTCCTTCTCGCGGATCGCACGGGCTTCCAGGATGGCCTGGCGCTCCTGCTGCTTCGCGATTACCGCCGGATCATCCGGCGCAGGCTTTGCCTTGAAGCGTTCGAGCAACGCCTTCTTGGCCTCAACCGCGGCTGTCCGCCGCTCGCTGAAGTCTTTCTCTCTGTAGATTGCCACTTAGTCCGTCTCTCTTGCAGTCATTATGCGCCGCTTACATACGCCTGCACGGCCAGAGTTCAACCCGCAAACCGGCTTTTTGTCCCAGTTTTCCAGTGCCGTGACGATTGGGCGCGACCCAGCGTCAAGTGGACCGAGCATGATCGACGAGAAGCGCGCCGCCGCCCGGTTGGGCTGGCAGCGCGTTCGATCAGGAGCATTCGCCGGAACGGATGCCGCTGAAGCCGGCGGCGCGGGCATCGCATGCATTGGGGAAGGTCTGCCGCACTGCGCCATTTCGTGCGCAAACGGGCGCGTATTCGCGGGTGCAGCCGACCGCGCCCGGGGCAGCCGGAGGCTGGTTTCCGACCGGAGGTTGGCTGGGTGTCGGGCCGCCACCGATCGTGCCGGGCTGGCCACCGGGAACCGATGCGCCGGGCTGGCCACCAGGCACCGATCCGGGTTGTCCACCAGGCACGGTTCCAGGCTGGCCGGGATTCTGGCCGCTGCGGCACTCGCCGTTCCGGATCACGTCATAGCCGGCAGCGCTGGCGTGGCAGGCGCTCTCGAATGTCTGGCGGTCGTCGCCGCGGCGCGCACAGACCGGCGCGTAGATGGCTGGGCACATTTGTGGCCGATCCGGCCGCGGCGGGCGCGGATCGTCCGGCCGGTCGCGGCGGCACTCGCCGTCGCGGATCACGCGGTATCCGGCGCGATCGGCTTCGCATTCGTTCGGGAATGTCTGGCGCTCGTCGCCGCGGCGGGCGCAGACCGGCTCGTATTCGCGCGTGCAGTATTGCGGCCCCGGGCCTGGCGCAACCGGGCCTTCGACAACGACGCAGCCGGCCAGCAGTACAAGCCCCAGCATCGCCAGATTTCGGATCATCGCTGGAATACGCATCGACCGGCTCCTCCTCGGGGAATTCCATCCCTTCGCGACGGTAGTCTGCGTGCGATGATTCGTCTGCACAAAAGCGTGTTCGCGCGGATGCAATTCCCAAGGCTGGAAGGTTGCGCCGCCGCCACCCCGATCCCTATATGTCGGCTATGGCTCTCCTTTCCGTTCTCGACCTTGCCCCCGTCATTGAAGGCAACACTCCCACCCAGTCGCTGGCCAACAGTCTCGACCTTGCGCGACATGTCGAGCGGCTCGGCTACAATCGCTACTGGCTTGCGGAGCATCACAACATGCCCGGCATCGCGAGTGCGGCGACATCGGTCGTCATCGCGCATATTGCGGGCGGCACGTCGTCCATCCGCGTCGGCGCCGGCGGCGTCATGCTGCCCAATCATTCGCCGCTGGTGATCGCCGAGCAGTTCGGCACGCTGTCGGCACTGCATCCGGGCCGCATCGATCTCGGGCTTGGCCGGGCGCCGGGTACCGACATGCTGACGGCTCGCGCGCTGCGCCGCAATCTAGAGGCAGGCGCCGACAATTTTCCGCAGGACGTGGTCGAACTGATCAACTATTTCGCACCGGCGACGGCGGACCAGCGCGTGCGCGCCGTCCCTGGCGAAGGCGAGAACGTACCGGTCTGGATTCTCGGCTCCAGCACCTATGGCGCGCAATTGGCCGCGATGCTCGGCCTGCCTTATGCCTTCGCATCGCATTTCGCGCCGGCGGAGCTCGAGCGGGCGCTCGATATCTACCGCGCGCGGTTCGAACCCTCGCAATTCCTCGACAAGCCTTATGTCATGCTGGGATTCAACGTGTTCGCCGCCGACACAGACGCCGAGGCCAGTTTGCTGTTTTCCTCGCTGCAGCAGGCCTTCGTCGCGATCCGCACCAACACCCGCGGCAAGCTCAAGCCGCCGGTGGAAGGCTATTATGAGAGCCTCGAACCGATGGCGCGTCATATGCTGGACGATGCGCTGTCGCAGGCCGTGGTTGGGTCGCCGGAAACCGTGCAGCGCGGCGTTGACGCCTTCGTCGCCCGCACGGGCGCCGACGAACTGATGGTGACGGCGCAGATCTTCGATCACACTGCCCGTAAACGCTCCTACGAAATCCTGGCCGACGTCCACATGGGCGTGTCCAAAGCCGCCTGAACGCTGAAATCCGCGCCTGCCGCGCGGATTGGCGGAACTTTCGGCCCATCTTTGCATTCCAACCGGTGGCTTCGAACGGTCGTGTCCAGCGACCGATGTCGTTTGAGCCGGGGGGTAGCGAACATGAATGCCGGGAAGCCGATTGAACTCGCCGTCGCACCGAAGGCGGCAGAAGAGCCATGGCCGAGCCTTCGCGGACTGGTGCTTGGCATCTTCATCATCCTCTTGTTCTCCTCGCTCTATTTCGCGCGGGAATTCTTCGTGCCGATCGTCGTGGCCTTCCTGTTCGCACTGACGCTGACACCGATCGTCCGCTTCTTGCGCAAGAGGGGCATTCCGTCGGCGGTATCTGCGACCTTGCTTGTGTTCGTCACCACCGGATCAATCGCAATCGCAGGCTATCTGCTAAGCGGACCGGTCACAGAATTGATGAATGACGCACCACGCATCGGCGCCGACGTCCGCGAACGGCTTTCGGAGGTTCGGGGGCCGATCGACAGGTTGCTCCGGATTTCGCGAGACATCGAAGACGCGACCAACAACGTATCGGCCAGCGACGCCCAGCAAGTGGTGGTGCAACAACCGGGAATCGTGTCACGTGCAGCCGGAAACCTGCTCAGCGCCGGAACAACCATCGCCATCACGTTGCTGCTGACCACCTTCCTGCTGGCGTCGGGTACGCTGTTCTACGAAAAGATCATCCAGACCGTCCCCACGCTGACCGAGAAGAAGCGGGCGCTACGCATCGTCTTCGACATCGAGAAGGAGATCTCGCGCTACCTGCTGACGGTGGCGGTGATCAATGCGGGGCTGGGTATCGCCATTGGACTGGGATTGTGGGCCATCGGCATGCCAATGCCGTTTGTCTGGGGCGCGGCGGCCGCCGTGCTCAACTTCCTGCCCTACATCGGCGCGGCGATGACCCTGATCGGCGTGACGGCGGTGGCGATCGTTTCGTTCGAGACGCTGACGATGGCTGCCATCCCGCCGCTCTTTGTGCTGATGTGCAACATCATCGAAGGCCAGATCGTGACCCCCGTGACGGTCGGCCGGCGGCTCGAGCTCAACGCCGTTTCCGTGTTCATCGCGGTCGCGTTCTGGTCATGGCTGTGGGGCTTCATCGGCGCGCTGATCGCGGTGCCTCTCCTTGTCGTGGTCAAGGTGTTTTGCGACCATTTCGACGGACTGCGGTCGATCGGCAATTTCCTTGCCGCGCATCAGACGTCAGAGCCGCCCGACCCAGTCACCGAACCGAACGGATAAGGTCCGCACTCGGGAAACACGTGGGCGGCTGGCCGTTCTTAGCCTGCCAGTCGCCGATCGAGCGCCGTGTCTTGTAACCGGGCAATCCATCCGCGCCGCCGACATCGTAGCCCTTGGCCTCCAGGCGTTCCTGCAGGCCTGCGATGTCCGAGCGCATCAGTCCGCCCACCTTGCCCCAGGAACCTGAGAACGTGCGGTCGCCGCCGGAGATGCGGTCGGCGCCATGGCCGATGAACAGCGCATAGAGATCGCTCTCGTTGTATTTCTTCAGCACGTAGAAGTTCGGCGTCACGATGAAGGCAGGACCCGAACGCCCCGCCGGCATCAGCAGATAGCCTTCGGCCTTCGCCTCATGCGCCGGAAACGGCTTGCCGCTGACGCGGGCGATGCCAAGTGCAGCCCAGTCGGAGATGCGCTTGCCCTGATCCGGTCCTTCAAGCGCGCAGGACACGCTCTCCGGCACGGTGACCTCAAAACCCCAGTCGCGGCCCTTCACCCAACCGTAATTGGTGAGGTAGTTGGCGATCGATGCCAGTGTATCGGGCGTCGACTTCCAGATGTTCCGGACGCCGTCGCCGTCCAGATCGACCGCGTGTTCGAGGAACGACGTCGGCAAGAATTGCGGCTGCCCCATTGCGCCGGCCCAGGACGTCTTCATATCGGCGCGGCGGGCATAGCCCTTCTCGACGATCAGGAGTGCTGCGACCAGTTCCTTGCGGAACATCTCCTTGCGCGTCGCGAGAAACGCCTTGGTGCCCAGCACCTCGAACGCGTCATAGGGAATCTTCGCCGCGCCGAAGCCGGATTCGCGACCCCAGATGGCGAGAACAATGCCGCCCGGCACGCCATAACGCTGCTCGACAGCCTTCAGCGTGCGGGCATTGGTTCCGGCCCGAGCGCGCCCACCAGCGGCAACGCCGCCGATGGTCTTCTCGGCGAAATAGGCGCCGGGCGAGCCAAACTCGGCCTGATGCTGCTTCTTCGCCGGCTTCGGCTTCTCGCCGGGCATGACGAGGTCGGGGAGTTTCAGGTTCGGAGAGACGCCATCGAAGGCTGCGTCGAAGGTCTTGCGCGAGACGCCCTTGGCCTTGGCTTCGGGCCACAAGTCAGATTCGAGCCAGGTGCGGAACTGATCGGGCACGGAGGCGGCGGAGGCAGCCGAAGCAAACACTGTCAGGACGGCAACGAGCAGGGTGCGAAGCATCATGGGGCGGATCATCTCCGTCATTTGCGTCAAAACGCTGTCCGCGATTTCAGCGCCGCGGTCAGCGTTCCCTCGTCGAGGTAGTCGAGTTCGCCGCCGACCGGCACGCCATGCGCCAGCCGGGTGACCTTGACGCCGAGGCCGACCAACTGGTCGGTGATGTAGTGCGCGGTGGTCTGGCCCTCGATCGTGGCGTTGACCGCGATGATCACCTCCGAGACGCCGCCAGCCGCCACGCGGCCGACCAGCTTGCCGATGGTGAGATCATCCGGGCCGATCCCATCCAGCGGCGAAAGCGTGCCGCCGAGCACATGAAACCTGGCGTTCGCCACGCCGGCGCGCTCCAGCGCCCAGAGGTCGGCGACATCCTCGACGACCACGATCGTCGCGTCGTCGCGCCGTGGGTCGGAGCAGATCAGGCACGGGTCGGATGTATCGACATTGCCGCAGTTCGAGCAGATGCGCACCTTGTCGACTGCCTCGCCCATAGCGTGGGCGAGAGGGGCGAGAAGCTGCTCCTTCTTCTTGATCAGATGCAGTGCCGCACGCCTGGCCGAACGGGGTCCGAGCCCTGGCACCTTGGCCAGAAGCTGGATCAGACGTTCGATTTCAGGACCGGCGATTCGCTTCGACATGGAGACCATATATACGGAGTGGCGAACCGGGTGTAGCGACTGCTGACCGGCGATGTGCCTGAGGATTTCCGATGCGAGCCGTATCCTACGAACAGTTCCAGCAGCTTCCCACCGTGCGCACCGTGCCTGACCCGGATCCCACGCCGCACGGCGTGGTGATCAAGGTGGAAGCGACGGGGCTGTGCCGCAGCGACTGGCATGGCTGGATGGGGCACGATGCCGACATCGTCCTGCCGCATGTGCCGGGCCACGAGCTTGCCGGCACAATCCAGTCCGTCGGACGAGAGGTCACGCGGTGGCGTTTCGGCGACCGCGTCACCGTGCCGTTTGTCGGCGGCTGCGGCCGTTGCAGCGAGTGCAATTCGGGCAACCACCAGGTCTGCGAGAATCAGTTCCAGCCCGGTTTCACCGCTTGGGGCTCGTTCGCCGAATATGTCGCGATCGACTTCGCCGACATCAATCTGGTGCGGCTGCCGGAAGCGCTGGATTTCGCGACCGCGGCGAGCCTTGGCTGCCGCTTCGTCACCTCATTCCGCGGCATCGTCGACCAGGGGCGAGTCCTGCCCGGCGAATGGGTGGCGATCCACGGCTGTGGCGGAGTCGGAATATCAGCCATCATGATCGCCAGCGCCATGGGCGCGAATGTCGTCGCCATCGACATTTCCGAGGAGAAGCTGGCCTTCGCCCGCGAAATCGGCGCGGTGGCAACGGTCAATGCAGCGACGACGCCGGATGTGGTCGGCGCGGTCAAGGAGATCACCAAAGGCGGGGCGCATGTCTCCATGGACGCGCTTGGCAATCCCACCACCTGCTTCAACTCCATCGCCAACCTGCGACGTCGCGGCAGGCATGTGCAGGTCGGGCTGATGCTCGGCGACCATGCGCGGCCGGCGATCCCAATGGACAAGGTCATCGCGCATGAGCTGGAGATCATCGGCAGCCACGGCATGCAGGCGTTCCGCTATCCGCCGATGCTGGAGATGATCGAGGCGGGGAAGCTTCGCCCACAGCGGCTGATCGGCGACAGGATCAGCCTGGATGAGGCAGCCTTGGCGCTGACGCGGATGGACCGGTTCGACGGGCGGGGAATCAGCGTCGTGACGAGTTTCTAGGACCCTGGTCCTCGCTCAGAACGGCAGCTTCATCCCCGGCGGGATCGGCAGGCCGGCGGTCAGGTCGCGGGTCTTTTCCTGCATGATCGCCTCGACCTTCGCCTTGGCGTCGTTGTGCGCGGCGACGATCAGGTCCTCGAGGATTTCGACTTCGTCGGGCTTTGCCAGCGAGGCGTCTATGCGCAGGGATTTCATCTCGCCCTTGCCGGAAAGCGTGATTGAGACCAGGCCGCCGCCGGACTGGCCGGAGGCCTCGACGAGCGTCAGTTCCTCCTGCATGGTCTGGAACTTCGCCTGCATCTCCTTGGCTTTGCCCATCAGTCCGAGCAGATCTTTCATGGCGTCAGTCCTTTCTGTCAGAAATCGTCGTCGTCGGCTTCGGCAACCGGTTCGAGCCCGGCGTCTGCGGCGGGCGCCTGGTCCGCCACTGAGGCTTCGGCTGAATCGGGAATTCGGATGTCGATGATCTTGGCCCCGGGGAATTTCGCCAGGATTGCGGCCACGGCGGGGTCGGCGCGGGCGTCGGTGATGGCGGTTTCGCGCTTGTTCGATTCTTCCTCGGCGAGCGTCGGCCCGCCGTCGCCGCGCGAGACCGAGACGACCCAGCGGCGGCCGGTCCAGTTCTTCAGCCTGTCACCGATCTGGCCGGCGAGATCGCGCGGCGCGTCGTCGGTGAGGCCAATCTCCAATGTGCCTGGCTCGATGCGGACCAGCCGCACGCAGCGCTTGAGCAGCGCCTTGAACGCCGCATCGCGATTCGTCGTGGCAAGCGTTGCGATGTCGGCCAGCGAGAGTACCGGCACCTCTTCCGCCTGCTCGACCGGCGCGGGCGCCGTGTGCATCGCGGGCGGAGCCTCCTGGCGTTCCACCAGCCGCATCGCCTGCCCGCCGCCATTGCTTGCAGGCATACGCGATTGACCGACCGCGCTGGCGCCAGGCCCCGGGCTCGACGGACGGCCGGGTGGCGGCGAGAGCGGTGCGCCGCCCGATGGCATCGCGTCTCCATCCAGCAGCTTCAGGGCCTCGTCCAGCGTCGGCAAGGTCGCTGCATGGGCAATGCGGATCAGCACCATCTCGCCGGCCGAGACCGGCCGCGACGCGCCCTGAACCTCCGGAATGCCCTTCAGCAGCATCTGCCAGGTGCGCGACAACACCTTGATCGACAGCCTGTCGGCGAAATCCGCGCCACGGCGTCGCTCGTCCTCTGTCAGCGAGGCGTCGCTTGCAGCTTCCGGCACGAAGCGGAGGCGGGTGACCAGATGGTTGAACTCTGCGAGGTCAGTTAGCACCACGGCGGGGTCCGCCCCGGTATCATACTGCTCGCGGTACTCAGCAAGTGCGGCGGCGATGTCGCCCTTCATCAGATGCTCGAACAGGTCGATCACCCGGTTTCGGTCTGACAGGCCGAGCATGGAGCGCACGGCTTCCGACGTGACCTTCTCCCCGCCATGCGCGATCGCCTGGTCAAAGATCGACTGCGCGTCGCGCATCGAGCCTTCGGCGGCGCGCGCAATCATGGCAAGCGCGTCGTCCTCCGCCTCGATGCCCTCGATGGCGCCGATGCGGGCGAGATCGGCCTTGATCAGCGCGGCGTCGATGCGACGGAGATCGAATCGCTGGCAGCGCGACAGCACGGTGATCGGCACCTTGCGGATTTCGGTGGTGGCGAAGATGAACTTCACGTGCGGCGGCGGCTCTTCCAGCGTCTTCAGCAGGCCGTTGAAGGCCTGCGTCGACAGCATGTGCACCTCGTCGATGATGTAGACCTTGTAGCGCGCCGCCACCGGCGCATAACGGACCTGTTCGATGATCTCGCGGATGTCGTCGATGCCGGTGTGCGAGGCGGCGTCCATCTCGATCACGTCGACATGGCGGCCTTCCATGATCACCTGGCAGTGCTCGCCCAGCGCATCCATCTGGATAGTCGGGACATTGATGTCGGCGGTGCGGTAGTTGAGCGCGCGGGCGAGGATGCGGGCGGTCGTGGTCTTGCCGACGCCGCGGACGCCGGTCAGCATCCAGGCCTGCGCGATGCGTCCGGAGGCGAAGGCGTTGGTCAGCGTGCGGACCATCGGCTCCTGGCCGATGAGCGCCGAGAAGTCGCGCGGACGGTATTTCCGCGCCAGCACGCGATATGCGCCGCCCTTCACGTCGGTTCCGGCTGCGTTCATCCGCCTCGTTCGCTCCGTTCCGGCCCCTGTCCGCCAGAGGCAAGGCAGTTCAACCCACCCGACGCGCCGCGTCAACGACCCTGTGCGGGTCGCGGTCGGGACGACGCGAAGGGAAAGGTGGGAGGCTGGAACAATGACCCGTTCCTGGCTCGTTAGGGCTGCTTCCTTCCGGATCTGACCCGGTTGGCGAGTGGCTCGTCCACCACCAACCTCCCACGGTCCATATCGGCAATCGGCGGCCGAAATGCAAGGCCGCGCGGAGAAATCGGACGAGCCCGAGGAGCGGCCGGCTGGTGCAACATGATTCGCTTGCAGCCGCTCGGGGAGCAGCCTAGTTTTCGAGCCAAAGATCGGAGGAAATGCATGCTGCCGGGCCAACAGCGCGGTTTCGAGCTCGACCGGCGGCTGAACGCGGACAGCGTGCCGCTGCTGTGGCTCGGCCTGTGCGAGCTCAGGATCATGGACGATCGCCGCTGGCCGTGGCTGATCCTGGTGCCGCAGCGCCCCGGAATGGTCGAGGTGCATGACATGACGCCGCTCGACCAGACGATGCTGGTTTTCGAGAGCAACATGGTGGCGCAGGCGTTGAAGAGCGTGACAAACTGCACCAAGATCAATACGGGCACGCTGGGCAACATCGTGCGCCAGCTGCATGTTCACGTCGTCGCGCGCAACGAAGGCGACCCTGGTTGGCCGGGTCCCGTGTGGGGACATGGCGCGCGCGAGCCCTACCGCCCGGAAGACCTCCACGCCTTCGCCGACAGGATCAAGTCGGCGCTCGGACCCCTAACCTAGTGGAATCGCAGCCCGCATGACTTTCAGCCTTTTCGACGCGCCTTTGCGCGAGCCCAGCCAGTTTGTCGGCTTCGCGGGCAACATCATCGACCGCCAGTCTGAAAAGCGCAGCGACGATTCAACGGCGCTGGCGCTGGAAGACCCGTCGGCGCGGCTGATGCTGGTGAAGGCGGGCAAGGTCTATCTCAAGGAAACCCGAGACGGGTTCGACCCCTGGTACCGGCCATTCGGCGCGGCGTCGCTCGGTGTGAAGATCGACCGTGCCATTCTGCTTGGCCGGGACGAAAGAGGTCCGGCGCTCGCAGCGCCGGCCGGGCTCGAGCCCGACGAACTGCCGGAGGGCGTCAAGGCGATCGACTTCCGCTCTGTGCATGTGCAGGGCCTGCTTTCAACGGAGGATCTCGGTGCGCTGGCGCAGGGCGCGGCGCTGCTTGCCTGGCACGGCACGCACCGCTTCTGCGGCCGCTGCGGCCATGAAACGGAGATGCGCGCCGGCGGCTACAAGCGCGCTTGCCCGAACTGCAAGGCGGAACATTTTCCGCGCACCGATCCCGTCGCCATCATGCTGGCGGTGACGCGCGACCGCTGCCTGATGGGTCGCAGCCCGCATTTCCCGCCCGGCATGTATTCCTGCCTCGCCGGTTTCATCGAACCCGGCGAGACGATCGAAGACGCGGTGCGCCGCGAGACTTTCGAGGAGGCCGGCATCCGGCTCGGCCGCGTCGCCTATCACGCCAACCAGCCCTGGCCGTTTCCCTATTCGCTGATGATCGGCTGCTTCGGAGAAGCGCTGAACGAGGACATCGTGCCGGACAAGGCCGAGCTGGAGGACGTGCGCTGGTTCAGCAAGGCCGAGACTCGCGCGATCATCGCCGGCGAGTCACGCGAAGGCATCAACGTGCCGCCGAAGACGGCGATCGCGCACCACCTGGTTCGCCATTGGGCGGAATCCGAATGAACCGGTCCTACACGAGGAACTTCGCATGATCCGGCACACCGTCGTCTTCCGCCTGAAGCATGCGCTGAACTCGCCTGAAGAGGCGCGATTCATGGCGCTGGCGCTGAAGCTGGCGGACATCAGAGGCGTCGAGAAGTTCGAGCAGCTGCGGCAGGTCAGCCCGCAGAACGACTACACGTTCGGCTTCTCGATGGAGTTCGCCGACCAGGCTGCCTATGACGGCTACAACCACCATCCGGACCATGTCGCCTTCGTCCAGAATATCTGGATACCAGAAGTCGAGACGTTCCTCGAGATCGACTACGTTCCGTTTGGTTAGTCCGCGCCCTTCCATTCTTCCCGCGACGAGCTGCGGGGATAGACGCCGAGGACCCTCACTTCGCGCGAGAAGAATTTCAGCTCCTCCAGCGCCAGCTTGACGTTGGCGTCTTCCGGGTGGCCCTCGATATCGGCGTAGAACAGCGTCGCTGTGAAGGCGCCGAGCTGGTAGCTCTCCAGCTTGGTCATGTTGACGCCGTTGGTGGCGAAGCCGCCCATCGCCTTGTAGAGCGCGGCGGGGACGTTGCGGACGCGGAACATGAAGGTGGTCATCATCTGCGCGTCGGGCACCGGGCGCTCGGCCCAGTCCTTGCTGCGGGTGAGCACGACGAAACGCGTCACGTTGGTGTCGGCATCCTCGACGTTCTCCTCGATGATATCGAGGCCGTAGAGGCTCGCCGCCAGCCGCGGCGCCAACGCCGCCATCGTGCGGTCCTTCACCTCTGATACCAGCTTGGCGGCGCCAGCGGTGTCGCCGGCGATAACGCCCTTCCAGCCGTTCTTGCGGATGTATTTGCGGCACTGGCCGAGCGCATGGATGTGGCTGTGGACCGTCTTGATCTCGGAACGCGCGACGCCCGGCAGCACCATCAGCTGGAAATGAATCGGCAGGAAATACTCGCCGACGATGTGGAGCTTCGATTCGGGCAGCAGGTGATGGATGTCGGCGACCCGGCCGGCGATCGTGTTCTCGATCGGGATCATCGCGAGATCCGCCTTGCCGGTCTCGACCGCGTTGAAGGCATCCTCGAAGGTCGGGCACGGAAGCGGCTCCATCGCCGGGAACATGTCGCGGCACGCCGTGTCGGAGTTGGCGCCAGGTTCGCCCTGGAAGGAAATCCGGTTGGTCTTCGGCGGCATTGGTTTGTCCTGTTCAGTTCATGCGAGGAGCGCGCGGGCGCGCTCGAGGTCTTCCGGCGCGTCGACGCCCAACGGAACGGCATCGACGATGGCCGCGTCGATGCGCATCCCCGCTTCCAGCGCGCGCAACTGCTCCAGTTTCTCGCGCCGTTCAAGCGCCGATTGCGGCAGGGCGACGAAACGCGCCAGCGCAGCGCGGCGATAGGCGTAGATGCCGACGTGATGATACAGTGGCCCGTCGCCCCAGGGCGCGGTGGCGCGGGTGAAATAGAGCGCGCGCAATCTGTCCGCGCCAATCGGCGAGCCGACGATCTTCACGACGTTCGGATTGGTCTTCTCGTCGTCGCGCACGATCTCGACGCCGAGCGTCGCGATGTCCACCGCCGGATCGTCAAGTGGCGCGAGCGCGGCGCGGATCGAGGCGGGATCGATGGTCGGCAGGTCGCCCTGCAGATTGATCACCGTGTCGATGCGCCCTTCAGGATCCACGGCCTGCAGGGCTTCATAGATGCGATCCGAGCCGGATTGGTGGTCGGACCGGGTCATTACCCATTCATGGCCGTCGGCAGCGACGGCGTCCGCAATCTCGCGGGCGTCGGTCGCCACGACGACGCGGCCCAGCGCGCTTTCGGCGGCCCGGCGCGCGACATGGGCGATCATCGGCGCGCCTGCAATGTCGGCCAGCGGCTTGCGCGGCAGGCGCGTGGCGGCCAGGCGGGCCGGTATGAGGATCAGGACGGACATCGGAGCGAAGGTTTCCAGACAGGCGGAAGTGGCAAAAGGTCTCACTGCGGAACGCCCTTATAGGTGTTGCGCAGTGCCAGCAAAAGACCTAGTTTCCGCCCGTTTTCACCGGCCCCGGCCGGCCATTTCGTATCGCGGGTGACGGGCGGCTTCACGCAGCTCCCATCCGCACCGCCAGGGGAGCACGGCACAATGGATTCGTTCGAACTCAACAAGATCATCGGTGCGGTCCTCGGAACCGTTTTCGTGGTGTTCTCGCTGAACCTGATTTCGGACACGCTGTTTGCGGCCCATTCGCCGGAAAAGCCTGGCTACATCATCGAATCGGCCGAGCCGTCAGCTGGTCCGGCCGAGGGCGGTGTCGCTGCTGCGCCGGAGCCTGTTGGCCCGCTGCTTGCCAGCGCGGATGTCGGCGCGGGCGAAGCCCTGTTCAAGCGGTGCGCGGCTTGCCACACGCCAGACAATGGCGGCGCAAACAAGATCGGCCCGAACCTCTGGAGCATCGTCGACCGCCCGGTCGCCTCGCATGAGGGCTATGCCTATTCGGCGGCGATGAAAGAGCACGTCGCAGCGCGCCCGACCTGGGACTACGAGCACCTCAGCGACTTCCTGACCGCGCCGAAGGCCGTCGTGAAGGGCACCGCGATGAATTTCCCGGGCATCAAGGCCGCCGCCGACCGCGCCAACATCATCGCCTATCTGCGCACCCTGTCGGACACACCGGCGCCGCTGCCGGAAGCAGCGCCCGCGCCCGCAGCAGCCGCTCCGGCGGCAGACGCGCCTGCCGTCGCGCCGGCACCGCCCGCAACCGACACCGCCGCACCGCCGCCAGTCACTCCGGCGCCTGCGCAGTAACGAAGTTTTCAAGTCCAACATCATCAAAAAGCCGGGTTCCGCCCGGCTTTTTTGTTACACATCGAAACGCGACCCCATTCCCTGCCGGCCCTCCGGCGAGCCATGAAGGATCGAACATGCGATTTGCCGGACTGCTGACTGCAACCCTTATCGGTGTCGCAACGCTCGCCAGTCTCAATTCGACAAGTTTCGCCCAGGACTGGCAGACGACGCCTGCCCTCATCCACCCGTCGAGATACGGCGCGGAATTCAAGCGCTATGACCACGTCAATCCGGACGCGCCGGTCGGCGGCACGCTGAACCGGGCGACGCTCGGGACGTTCAACAGTCTCAATCCGTTCATCATACGGGGATCGCCAGCGGCCGGCCTCGGACAGACCGGCGGACTGCTCTACGATAGGCTGATGATGCAGTCGCTTGACGAACCAGGCGTCGCGCACCCGCTGATCGCCGAAGCGCTGAAATATCCAGCGGACTATTCATCCGTGACCTACCGTCTCAACGCGAACGCCAAATGGCATGACGGCCAGCCGATCACCGCCGAAGACGTCGTGTGGTCGTTCGAGAAGATGAAGGAGCTGAGCCCGCTCTACACGCGCTACTATGCCAATGTGACCGGTGCGAAAGCGCTGTCGCCGAACGAGGTCGAGTTCACGTTCGACCAGAAGGGCAATCGCGAGCTGCCGCACATCATGGGTGATCTCGTCGTCCTGCCAAAGCACTGGTGGGAGGGAAAAGACGCAGAGGGCAAGCAGCGCAACATCGCCGAGCCGACGCTCGAATTACCGCTCGGTTCCGGCCCCTATCGCGTCGAAGGCTTTAGTTCAGGCAAGGACATCACCTGGGTCCGTGTCGAGGACTATTGGGCGAAGGACCTGCCCGTGAATGTCGGCCGCAACAATTTCGAGAAGCAGCGCTTTTCCTATTTCCTCGACGACACCGCCGTCTGGCAGGCCTTCACCAAGGGGGGCCTGAGCGACATTCGCGTCGAGAACCGCGCCAAGCGCTGGGCGACGGACTACACGTTTTCTGCCTTCACGGCGGGCGACGTGATCAAGGCGGAATTGCCGCGCGACACCGGCCAGCCTATGCAGTCCTATGTGTTCAACACGCGCCTGCCGAAATTCGCCGACCGCCGCGTTCGCCAGGCCATCACCTTGGCCTTCGACTTCGACAGTCTCAACCGGACGACGTTCGACGGGCTCTATGCGCGGACCACAAGCTACTTCCAGGGCATGGAACTGGCTTCCAGCGGCCTGCCGCAAGGCGAGGAACTGGCGATCCTCGAGGAACATCGCAAAGACCTGCCCCCGGAACTCTTTACCGAAGAGTTCAAGCTGCCGGTCTACGACACGCGGGAAGCACCCCGGACCCATCTGCGCCAGGCATCTGATTTGCTGAAGGCGGCGGGCTGGGAGCGCCGCGGCGGCAAGCTCGTCAACGTCAAGACGGGTGAGCCGTTCACGATCACCTTCCTCGGCGACGATCCCGCCGACGACCGCATCGTCTTGCCCTTCGTCGCCAGCCTGAAGAATCTCGGCATCGAGGCCAACCTCCAGATCGTCGACGCCGGGCAGTATGAGAACCGCAAGCGCGAGTTCGACTTCGAAATGATCATGGACATCTTCGGCCAGTCGCTTTCGCCCGGCAACGAGCAGCGCAACTACTGGACCTCGAAGGCCGCCGACGCTCAGGGATCCGACAATACGATGGGCATCAAGAACCCGGTCGTTGATGCATTGGTCGAGCGCGTGATCTACGCCACCGACCGCGACGACCTGATCGCCGCGACGCGGGCGCTCGACCGCGTGCTGCTGTGGAATTTCTACGGAGTTCCGCAGTGGAACAACCCGAAGATCTGGGTCGCCTACTGGAACCGTCTCGCCAAGCCAGACATCCAACCGGCCTATGTCGGCATCGACATTGCGTCCTGGTGGATCGATGCCGAAAAAGACACGGCTTTTGCGGCGAAATACAAAGGTGGCAATTGACGCCGGTTCTCTCGCGCCGCACGCTCCTGACGCTGGCGGGCGCCACGGCGACTGCACCGCTTCTGCCGCTGCCATTGTTCGCCGCGACGCCGACGGGCGTGGCGCGGCATGGTCTATCCGCCTTCGGCGAGTTGAAATACGCGCCCGGCTTCACCCATTTCGACTATGCCAACCCTGACGCGCCGAAGGGCGGAACGTTCAATTTCTCGCCGCCGAACTGGGTGTGGAACCAGAACACCGACACGTTCAACACCTTGAACCCCTTCGTGCCGAACGGCGACTCCCCGCCCCGCTTGGAGATGTGCTTCGACCGGCTGATGATCCGGGCGCTCGACGAGCCGGACGCCGTCTACGGGCTGATTGCGGAAAGCGTGACCATCCTGCCGGACCGCAACACGTTCGAGTTCAAGCTGCGGTCTGAGGCGCGGTTCAGCGACGGCTCGCTGCTGACGGCGGACGACGTCGCGTTCACCTACAATCTGTTCAAGCAGAAGGCTCATCCACACCTGCGCTTGCCGCTGGCGCGGATGACGGAAGCCGTCGCCGTCGATGCGGCAACCGTGCGGCTGGTGTTTTCCGGCGAGCAATCCGACCGGACGATTCTTTCGGTGGTGACCTATCCGATCGTTTCGAAGGCGTTCTTCGAGGCCAACCCGTTCGACGGCTCCCAGCTCAACGCGCCGCTGGGCGCCGGCCAGTACAAGCCGGGCGCCTACAGGCCGGGGCAGTTCATCGAATACGACCGGGTCGCGGAGTACTGGGGGGCGGACCTGCCGGTCAATCGCGGCCTCAACCATTTCGACAAGATCAGGATCGAGCTCTACCGCGACAGGCAGGCCGGGTTCGAAGCCTTCAAGAAGGGCAATGTGCTCTACCGTCAGGAGTTCACCTCGCGGATCTGGGCGACCGGCTACGACTTTCCCGCGATCACCGAACGCAAGATCGTCAAGCGCGAGTTTCCGCGCGAGCTCACCCCGTCGCTGCAGGCCTGGGCGATCAACCAGCGGCGGGCGCAGTTCAAGGATGTCCGGGTCCGCGAGGCGATCGCGCTCTGCTTCGATTTCGAATGGACGAAGCGCAACCTGTTCTACGACGCCTATGAGCGCTCGCATTCGCTGTTCGAGAATTCCGAGTTTGTCGCGGTTGGCGCGCCATCTGCGGATGAACTGGCGCTGCTGGAACCGCTGCGCGGCCAGATCCCGGACGAAGCGTTCGGCGAGCCGGTCATGCAGCCGACCAGCGACGGCTCAGGCCGCGACCGCAAGCTGCTGCGCCGCGCCATCGACCTGTTGGCGCAGGCGGGCTGGAAGAAACCCGAGGGCTCCGCCTTCGTCGCCAACGACAAGGGCGAGCGGATTGTGCTGGAGATCCTGGTCAGTGACGACGTCTTCGTCCGCGTCGACTCGCCCTTCGTCGAAAACATGCGCGCCGTCGGCATCGACGCATCGATCCGCATGGTCGATGCCGCGCAATACACTGTACGGCAGTCCGATTTCGACTTCGACATGATCTCGATCGCCTATTCGCTCGGCGCGACGCCAACATCCGACGATCTGGAGCAGTTCTTCTCCTCGAAGGCCGCCGCGCTGTCGAGCAGCCGCAACCTGCCGGGGACGTCCGACTCCGCGGTTGACGTGTTGCTGACCCATGTCGGCGCCGCCCAGGACAGAAAGTCGCTCGTGACGGCCGTCCGCGCGCTCGACCGGGTCTTGCGCGCACGGCGAGACTGGATTCCAAATTGGCATGCGGCGAATCACCGGGCGGCCTATTGGGACATGTACAGCTTCAAGGAGCCGAAGCCGGATTACGGTTTTCCGGTCGAATCGCTGTGGTGGTTCGATGCGGACAAGGCGAGGGCAATTGGCAAACTTTAGAACGAGCGCAAGCTTGTCGATACGGGCGGCCGGCTGATGGGCGCTTACATCGCCCGTCGCCTGTTGCTGATGATCCCGACGCTGCTCGGCATCATGGCGATCTCGTTCATCCTGATCCAGTTCGCGCCCGGAGGGCCTGTCGAGCAGGTGATCGCGCGCATCAACGGCACCGATGGTTCCGATCGCCTTTCCGGCGGCGGGGCGGATGCCGGGGCGCAGACCGTCGAGAATTTCGGCGCTGAGTCGTCGTCGAAATATCGCGGCGCGCAGGGGCTCGACCCCGAGTTCATCAAGGAACTGGAAAAACAGTTCGGCTTCGACAAGCCGCCGCTCGAGCGCTTCGGCAAGATGATCTGGGACTATGCCCGCTTCGATTTCGGCGAGAGCTTCTTCCGCGACATCAGCGTCATCGACCTGATCCTCGAAAAGATGCCGGTGTCGATCTCGCTCGGGCTGTGGATCACGCTGATCTCCTACATGATCTCGATCCCGCTCGGCATCCGCAAGGCCGTCTCCGACGGCTCGCGTTTCGACGTCTGGACGAGCGCCGTCGTCATCGTCGGCTACGCGATTCCAGGCTTCCTGTTCGCCATCCTGCTGATGATCCTGTTTGCCGGCGGTAACTCGTTCCCGATCGGCTTCACCTCGGGCGACCAGTTCTATGGCGTCCGGCTCGGCTGCGACTGCTTTCCGCTGCGCGGCCTGACCTCCGAGAACTGGGACCAGTTGTCCTGGTGGGGCAAGATCGTCGACTATTTCTGGCACCTGACGCTGCCGTTGACGGCGATGGTGCTGTCGGCCTTCGCCACCTCGACGCTGCTGACCAAAAACTCGTTCCTCGAGGAAATCCGCAAGCAATATGTCGTTACGGCGCGGGCAAAGGGCCTGTCCGAGCGGCAGGTGCTCTACCGGCACGTCTTCCGCAACGCGATGCTGATCGTCATCGCCGGCTTTCCGGCGGCGTTCATTTCAGTGTTCTTCACCGGTTCGCTGCTGATCGAGAACATCTTCTCGCTCGATGGCCTTGGCCTGCTCGGCTACCAGTCGATCCTCGATCGCGACTATCCCGTCGTGTTCGCCAGCCTGTTCATCTTCTCCCTGATCGGCATGATCACTGGACTGATCTCCGACCTGACCTACACCTGGATCGACCCGCGCATCGATTTTGATCGGAGGGACGTCTGATGTCGGACGTCGTGACGAAGACCGCGGTTGAAATGGCGCGCACGCCGGTGCGACGCTCCCGTTTCTCGCCGCTCAACCAGCGGCGCTGGGAGAACTTCAAGGCCAACCGGCGCGGCTACTGGTCGCTCTGGATCTTCCTGGTGCTGTTCGTGCTGTCGATGGGCGCCGAGTTCATCGCCAACGACAAGCCGGTCCTCGCCTTCTACAAGGGCGAATTGCTGGTGCCGGCGCTGGTCGACTATCCGGAAGAGAAGTTCGGCGGCTTCTACGCCGTCACCGACTATCGCGACCCGGTGATCTCCGACGAGATCGAGGCGAATGGCTGGCTGATCTGGCCGCCGATCCGCTACTCCTACCGCACTGTCAACAACGACATTCCCGAAGCCGCGCCCGCGAAGCCGTCGTGGCTCTACGACAAGGAATTCCGCTGCCAGCGCTATGTCGAGGGCGTCAACGATCCGAACTGCACGATCGGCAACTGGAACTGGCTTGGCACTGACGACCAGACCCGCGACGTGCTGGCCCGCGTCATCTATGGCTTCCGGATCTCGGTGCTCTTCGGCCTGATCCTGACCGCAGCGTCTGCCGTAATCGGCGTCGCGGCGGGTGCGGTGCAAGGCTATTTCGGCGGCTGGACCGATCTGATCTTCCAGCGCGTAATCGAGATCTGGTCGTCTATGCCGGTGCTCTACCTGATCCTGATCATCGCGGCGGTGCTGCCGCCCGGCTTCTTCATCCTGCTCGGGATCATGCTCCTGTTTACCTGGGTCAGCTTCGTCGGCGTGGTGCGGGCCGAATTCCTCCGCGCCCGCAATTTCGAATACGTCAACGCAGCCCGGGCGCTCGGCGTGCCCGACCGGACCATCATGGTGCGGCACCTCCTCCCCAACGCCATGGTCGCAACGCTGACGTTCCTGCCGTTCATCCTGAACGGCTCGATTTCGACGCTGACCTCGCTCGATTTCCTCGGTTTTGGCCTGCCGCCGGGCTCCGCGTCGCTGGGCGAACTGCTGAAACAGGGCCAGCGCAACCTCTCCGCGCCGTGGCTCGGGCTCACAGGCTTCTTCACAATCGCGCTGATGCTGTCGCTGCTGATCTTCATCGGCGAGGCGGTGCGCGATGCGTTCGACCCGCGGAAGACGTTCCGATGAGCGGCGGGCCGTGGTATAATCAAAGCCGATTTCTACCATGGAGGTTGAAATGGGTATGAACATTAAGAGCGATGAGGCGCACAGGCTTGCTCGGCAGTTATCCGAGATGACTGGGAAGAGCCTAACTGCGGTCGTTGAAGACGCTTTGCGTGAGAAGCTCTACCGCGAGCACAAGGATAGGGACATCGAACTGCGGCGAGCACGCTTGCGCGAGATCCTCGATAAATCGGGTCCCACGCCTCGCGGATTAACCAGCGATCACTCCGATCTTTATGATGAGATCGGATTGCCGAAATGATCGTCGATGCATCTGCGGTCCTTGCGATACTCTTGGAAGAGCCTGAGGGTAAGCTGTTCAGCGAAACACTGTTTGCGTCGGACGACAGACACGTTATGTCGCCGATCAACTACCTTGAGGCCGCGATCAAAGTCGATTCGCCCGAGCACCACGCGAAGTCCGAACAGTTGGATCCCGTGTTGAAGATCCACGATGTCACCATGGCGTTCATAACGCCGGAGCAGGCCGAGATCGCCCGCCAAGCCTACCGCACCTATGGAAAGGGCAACCATAAGGCCAGGCTTAATCTCGGCGACTGTTTCGCCTACGCCCTGTCCAAGGCGCGAGGCGAGCCCTTGCTGTTCAAGGGCGAGGATTTCCGCCAGACAGATATCGAGGCCGTCATTTGACCTCCCCCCTCCTCTCGGTCCGCGATCTCTCCGTCGCCTTTTCGCAAGGCGCCACGCAGACGCTCGCCGTCGACCGCATCTCGTTCGATATCGCCAAGGGTGAGACCGTCGCGCTGGTCGGCGAGTCCGGTTCCGGCAAGTCGGTGACCGCCCTTTCGGTGTTGAAGCTGCTCGCCTATCCCGCCGCCAGCCATCCGTCGGGCCATATTCTGTTTAACGGCGTCGATCTGCTGACCAAGGGTGAGGACGAGCTGCGCAAGGTGCGTGGGCGCGATATAACCATGATCTTCCAGGAGCCGATGACGTCGCTCAACCCGCTGCATACGGTCGAGCGGCAGGTCGGCGAAGTGCTGAAGATTCACCAGGGCATGGGCGATGCGGCGGCCCGCAAGCGGACGCTCGAACTGCTGCACGAGGTGGGCATCCGCGAGCCGGAAAAGCGCCTCGGCGCCTATCCGCACCAATTGTCCGGCGGGCAGCGGCAGCGCGTGATGATCGCCATGGCGCTGGCGAACCAACCGCAGCTGCTGATCGCCGACGAGCCGACGACGGCGCTGGACGTGACCGTGCAGGCGCAGATTCTCGAACTGCTGGCCAAGCTCAAGGCCGATCGCGGCATGTCGATGCTGTTCATCACCCACGACCTCGGCATTGTGCGCAAGATCGCCGACCGGGTCTGCGTGATGACCAAGGGCAAGATCGTCGAGACCGGCAAGACGGCTGACGTGTTCCGCGATCCGCAGCACGAATACACCCGCCACCTGCTGGCCGCCGAGCCGAAGGGCGCGCCGCCGGCCACCGACATGGCCGCACCCGAAGTGATGCGCGGCGAACAGATCAAGGTGTGGTTTCCGATCAAGGAAGGCTTCTTCCGCCGCACGGTCGACCATGTGAAGGCTGTCGACGGCATCGACATCTCGGTGCGCGCCGGCCAGACGATCGGCATTGTCGGAGAATCCGGCTCCGGCAAGACGACGCTGGGCCTCGCGCTCTCTCGGATGATCTCGTCCAAAGGCCGCATCGATTTCGGCGGCCGCGACATCAACGCCTATTCATTCAAGCAGATGCGCCCGCTGCGGCGCGAGATGCAGATCGTCTTCCAGGATCCGTTCGGGTCGCTCAGCCCCCGCATGTCGGTCTCCGAGATCATCGAGGAAGGGCTCAAGATCCACGAACCGCAGCAAACGGCCGCACAGCGCGACAAGGCGGTGGTCGATGTGCTGAGCGAGGTGGGGCTGAACCCCGACACCCGTTTCCGCTATCCGCACGAGTTCTCCGGCGGGCAGCGGCAGCGCATCGCGATTGCCCGCGCGATGGTGCTGAAGCCGAAATTCGTCATGCTGGACGAGCCGACCTCGGCGCTCGACATGAGCGTGCAGGCGCAGGTCGTCGACCTGTTGCGCGACCTGCAGAAGAAACACGGGCTCGCCTACCTCTTCATCAGCCACGACCTGAAAGTGGTGCGGGCGCTCGCCAATGAGGTGATCGTAATGCGCAACGGCGTGGTCGTGGAAAAAGGATCGTCGGCGCAGATCTTCGACGCGCCGCAGACCGACTACACCAAGGCGCTGATCGCAGCGGCGTTCAACATCGCGACCGCCGGCGACTACGGCGCGCATCACTAGGAAGGCGCATGACGGGCAAGGACAGCAATGGGCGGATTCTGCTGGCGGTGACGGGCTTCAACCCACAGCGCTGGAAGGAATTGCTTTCGAAGGACCGCGAAGTGACGATCGAGCCGGATGGACCGGCTGATCCGACCATTCGCTATTCCGTCGTCTGGAAGCAGCGGCCGCGGATTCTGGAGAACCTGCCCAATCTACAGGCGATCTTCTCGATCGGCGCCGGCGTCGATCATCTGTTCACTGACCCCGGCCTGCCGCAGGTGCCGATCGTGCGCGTCGTGGCCGACAATCTCACCCAATACATGACCGAGTATGTCGCATGGCGGGTGCTCGACCATCAGCGCCAAGGGCTGCTCTACCGCTCGCAGCAGAAGATGCGCGCGTGGCACGAGCCGGCGCAGCCGCCGGCCGGAGCGGTCAATGTCGGGATCATGGGCTTCGGCAATCTCGGCAAGGCCAGCGCCAAGGCGCTGCTGGCGCTGGGCTTCACCGTCAATGGCTGGAGCCGGACGGAGCAGTCGATGGATGGCGTCTCGTGCTTCCATGGCCAGTCGGGGCTGACGCCGTTCCTGAACGCAACGGACATCCTGGTCGTGCTGCTGCCCTATACACCGGCGACGCACGGCATCATCGACTACAGTGTGTTGAAGCGGCTGCGCCGCGCCAATGGGATGGGCGGCGCTTGCCTGATCAATGCAGGCCGTGGCCGATTGCAGAAAGAGGCCGACATCTTGCGAGCGCTGGATGACGGCACGTTGAAGGAAGCGAGCCTCGATGTATTCGAGCAGGAGCCGCTGCCGAAGACCAGCCCGCTCTGGGATCATCCGCGCGTCTTCGTCACGCCGCATGCCGCGGCAACGTCCGACCCTGCGCACCTGGCCGGGCCGATGCTGGCGCAGATGGCGGCGTATGACCGGGGCGAGCCGCTGACCAATCTCGTCGACCGCGACGCGGGATACTGATCGATCAGGGCCTCCGGTAGCCCGTCGGCTGACCGTAGAGATAACCTATCCGCGCAACTGCCGCGTCGAGCGGTTCGAGCGCAACCGTCATCGTGTGGCCGTTGGCGTGGATGATGGTTTCGGGGTCGGACATGATCGCGACATGGCCCTTCCAGAACACCAGGTCGCCGCGACTCAAGCCGTCCTGTGGGTCTATGGGCGTGCCTATGCTCGCCGCCTGCATGTCCGAATCCCGCAGCACGGACGTCCCGGCCATGCGCATCGACAGTTGGACGAGGCCCGAGCAGTCGATGCCGAAAGCCGATGCGCCGCCCCAGAGATAGGGTGTGTTCACCAGCGTCTCGGCCACGGACACGTAGTCGGACACGTGCTCGTCAGTCGGCCGCAGATGCGCAGCGATGATCGCCTCGCCGCTGCGCAGCAGGGCGTAATTGGCGCCGCGCCGTTCCTCGAAACCAGTCACCTGGACCTGCGAGCCCAGCGAGATGGTCGATGACACCGGCAGCTTCAGGTCTGGCGCCTGGTAGACGAAGGTGCGGGGAACCGAGACGACATGCGTCGGCCGCGCCGCGCCATCGATGAGATCGTTCGAACCGACATGGCCGACATAGCCGTCGGCCTGCGACTGCACCCAGGCGAAGCCTTCGCTCTCGTCGAAGACCAGCACGTCCTGGCCGAACAGCAATTGCGTATCGATGCCGGTGTCGAGCCGCGGCGTGCGCCGCATGTCGGTGACCGGAGTACGAACATGCGCCGGTCGACCCTCGGCAAAGTTCGCCGCGGAAACCGCGCCCTTCAGGCGGGCATCGGCGAGATCGTCGCGGTAGGCATTCAGACGCCGGTCGAGAATCGTCAAATCGGCAGCTCCTTCGCCTTGGATATTATCACGTCGCCGAAACGCTCGACATAGAGCGCGCCCTCGATCGTGCGCTTGACCAGAACGTTGCGGCCGTCTTCCTCGTCGCGATGGCGCGACAGCAGCTTCAGGGCGCCCATCGTGTCCAGCGCCCGCGTCACGACCGGCTTCGTCACGTTCAGAGCGGCTGCGAGCCCGCGCACCGTGTGCGGCGGCGGATCGAGATAGACGGTCAGCAGGATCGCCGCCTGGCGATGCGACAGGTCCGTCATGCCGTCATTGACCTCGGACAAGGCCACGTTCTGCCACAGCCGCAAAGCCTGGCTTGGCCTCAGATGAACTGCCATTCGGACAACGGTTCCCGCATTTGTTTCGGACCCGTTTCATTCAACTCCCAAAGCCGGCCGCGCGCAAGGACTTTACGCTGGATAGCGGGCGGAGATCAGCCGTTCGATCGCGCGGATCGCCTGCGCCTCGCCGCCGGTGACGCCATGCGGGCGGTCGGCCGGGTTCCAGCCGAAGATGTCGAAATGCGCCCAGACCTTCGTCTTCTCTACGAAGCGCTTCAGGAACAGCGCGGCGATCACCGACCCGGCGAAGCCGTCGGTGTTGACGTTGTTGATGTCGGCGACCTTGGAGCTGAACTTGGTGTCGTAGGGCATCCAGAGCGGCAGGCGCCACAACGGTTCCGCCGCCGTTACGGATGTAACCGCGAGATCCGCCGCCAATTGCTCGTCGTCGGTGAAGAAGGGTGGCAGATCCGGGCCCAGCGCCACGCGCGCGGCGCCCGTCAGCGTCGCCATGTCGATCATCAGGTCGGGACTTTCCTCGTCGCCATAGGCCAGCGCGTCGGCAAGGATCAACCGGCCTTCCGCATCGGTATTGCCTATTTCGACGGTCAATCCCTTGCGGCTCTTCAGGATATCGCTCGGCCGGAAGGCATTGCCGGAGATCGCGTTCTCGACCACCGGCAGCAGCACCCGCAGGCGGATCGGCAGTTTCGCGCCCATCAGCATATGCGCGAGGCCAAGCACGTTCGCGGCGCCGCCCATGTCCTTTTTCATCGTCAGCATGCTCGACGCCGGCTTGATGTCGAGGCCGCCCGTGTCGAAACAGACGCCCTTGCCGACCAGCGTGACCTTGGGTGCGTCCGGCGCGCCCCAGACGATGTCGATCAGACGGGGCGCATCAGGAGAAGCGCGCCCGACGGCGTGGATCATCGGGAAGTTTTGCGCCAGCAGATCGTCGCCGCCGATGACGCTGATCTCGGCGCCGTGGCGTGCCGCAAGCGCCCGCGCTGCGTTTTCGAGCTGGGACGGGCCCATGTCATTGGTGGGCGTGTTGATGAGGTCGCGGGCGAGGAAGACACCCTCGGCGGTCCGCTCGGCCCAGGCGCGGTCGGCCCCGCGCGGCAAGGCGAAGCGGATTTCGCGCGACGCCTTCTTGCCATAGGCCGTGAACGCATAGCCGCCGAGCAGCAGTCCGAGCGCTGCGTGCGCCGGATCTGTCGGATCATTGGCGAAGTGCCAGTCGCCTTCCGGCAAGGTGCGCGACAGGAGGCCAGTTGCGAGCGGCGCATGTCCGCCGGTCTCCTTGCCGAGGCCGAGCAAGGCGCCGGCGACCGCGCCATTGGCATCCGGCAGCAGGAGAACTCGGCCCGACTCGCCCGCGAAGGAATTCGCATTCGCCCAAGCGTTGGCGAGCGGCGGCAGGCCGGCAGTATCCAGTCCTCCCTTGGCGACGAGATAGACGGGAAGCGCCGCTGAGGGGCGGCTGTCGACGAGGGTCACGGGCATGCGGACAGGTTCCGGTTGATCTGGATGGCGGGTGGCGAGTCGCCCATTTTAACCAAGCGTTAGGGTTAACGGAATATTTCTCGGGGTCACGGCGGTCGCTTTTGCGGTCGCGCACATTCCGGTGGAGCCTCCATGACCGCGGCAATCTCTGCGAAATCCTTCGGTAAGCGCCTTGCGACCGCGAGCGCGGCGCTGGTTCTCGCCGCAGCCATGGCCGGATGTGCAAGCAAGAGCAGCATGACGACTGGATCGGTCGACCGTTCGCTGGGCAAGGGCGTGGACCAAATGTCTTCAGGGGAGCTTGAGACCGCGGCCGACCGACTGGGCCAGAGCTATGCCAAAGCCCCGACCGACAAGGCGATCGCTCTTAAATATTCGACGGTGCTGCAGATGAACGGCCGGAGCGACCAATCGCTCGCGGTCATGCGCAAGCTGGCGATCGCGCTGCCGAAGGATCGCGACGTTCTCGCCGCCTACGGCAAGTCGCTTGCGGGCGCCGGTCAGTTCGAGCAAGCGCTCGACGCAATTCGCCGGGCGCAGACGCCCGAATATCCCGACTGGAAGCTTCTCTCGGCCGAGGCCGCAATTCTCGACCAGCTCGGCCAGTCCGCCAGCGCCCGCCAGCTTTACCGCAAGGCGCTCGACATGAAGCCCGACGAGCCGACGATCCTGTCCAATCTCGGGATGTCCTATCTGCTCGAAGGCGACTTGAAGACCGCCGAGATGCATATGCGCTCGGCCGCGCAGCGCTCCGGCGCCGACAGCCGCGTCCGGCAGAACCTGGCGCTCGTCGTCGGCCTGCAGGGCCGGTTCGAGGAGGCGGAGACGATTGCCCGCCAGGAGCTTTCGCCCGACCAGGCGCAGGCCAACGTAACCTATCTCCGCACGATGCTCGCCCAGCAGAACGCCTGGAACGATCTGAAGGACGAGAAGGAAAAGAAGAACACGAACTGAGGGTGAAGGCCTGCCATTCCTGCGGTTTCCGGAGAAGGGTCTGCCCCAAGCTCTCGAAGGCCAGTGCTCGACAGCACCGCCATCGCTCCGGAGCCGAAGGCCATCCGGGGTCTATTGGCCAACGCAGGTTTGCGCTCACGCATCGTTGGCCATCAAGATAATTGTAGATGCCAATGGATCCCGGCTCGCCTTCGGCGTCCGGGATGACGTCGCGATGAGATGAGGCATGGTTGAAAAGCCTTTCGGCCCGCTAGTTTCATTCCTTTCAAAGAACCCTTCCTTTCAGAAGTCGGGAAGCCGGGCGCGAAGGCCGTGCGGTGGTTTCCTATGGTGATACTGTAGCGCGACCTTCGCACCCAGCCGGCTGCTTGCCCCACCGAACCACGTTCCTGACGGCTGGCCGATCCCTAAGGATCGGCTGGCGAGCCAGAAGGCAGTTCATGCAAGGCCCGGGTGTGAGGGCTCATCGCCCAGCAGCGCTTACCATCGCGCCACCCACCCGGCACCGCCGCCCTCACCCGATCCCGGTCCGGACCGGACCGGGTTTCCCGCGAGGGCGGTGAGCGGAGTATGAGAGCAGCGCCGCAAACGGTGGATCGAATTGTCCGCCGTTCGATCTCCCCCGCGAGGGGAAGACAGCTATTTCAATACCTTAGCCAGAGGCCAGGTCGGAGAGATCGCAAGAGCGGGGGAAATCGGTGCACGTCCCGCCGGGTCCCCGCTGCTTCGCAGCGTCACGGGGGGAGAGAAGTTCGCGGCCTATTCGCTGGCGGCGGCCGGCTTGTCGCCGAAGACGCCGCGTTCGCTGATCTGGATGCCAGCGGGACCCAGGATGACGCAGAACAGCACGGGCAGGAAGAACAGGATCATCGGGACGGTGAGTTTCGGCGGCAAGGCTGCCGCCTTCTTCTCCGCCTCGTTCATGCGCATGTCGCGGCTCTCGCTGGCGAGCACGCGAAGCGCATTGGCGACGGGCGTTCCGTAGCGCTCGGCCTGGATCAGCGCCTGGGCCACGCCCTTGACGCTGTCGATGCCGGTGCGGTTGGCGAGGTTCTCGTACGCCTGCCGGCGATCCGGCAGGAAGGACAGTTCCGCGTTCGTGAGCACGAACTCCTCCGCGAGTTCCACGGACTGGCTGCCGATCTCGTCCGCGACCTTGCGCATCGCCGCTTCGACGGACATGCCGGATTCGACGCAGATCAGCATCAGGTCGAGTGCGTCGGGCCAGGCGCGCTGGATCGAGAACTTGCGCTTGGTGGCGCGGTTGGTGACGTAGAGAATCGGCGCGTAGAAACCGCCATAGGCGACGACGACGCAGACGAAAATCTTGACGAAGGTCGGCTGGGCGGGAAGACCGCCGAGCAGGAAGACGTAGGCGGCGGCCATGGCAAACCCGACAAAGGGCAGCACAAGCCGGAAAAACAGGAATTTCGTCAGCGGATTCTGGCCGCGGAAGCCGGCGAGGCGAAGCTTGTTGAGCGTCGATTCGTCGACCAGCGCGCGGCGCAGGTCGAGGCGCTCGACGATGTCCTTCATACCCTTCGACTGTTCCTCACGCAGGCCCTTGCGGCGGCGATCCGCCTCGACAGCCAGCCGGGCGCGCTGCTTGGCGCGAAGGTCGTCACGCTCCAGCGCCACCGATTTCATGCGGCTCTTCAACTGGTTGCCGCCGAAGGCGGGGATCAGCGTGAAGAGCGTGGCGAAGACGGCGATGCCGACGAACAGCGCTATGAGAAATGCGGGATCGGAGATCGACTTGGAGAGCTGCGTCATCATGGCCGTCACCTACACATCGAAGTTCATCATCTTCTTCATCACGAAAACGCCGATCGACATCCAGACGGCGGAGAAGCCGAGGATCATATGTCCCTGGGGCGTGGTGAAGAGAGGCATGATGTAGTTGGGCGAGGACAGGTAGACGAGGAACGCCACGATGAACGGCAAGGCGCCGATGATCACGGCGGAGGCCTTCGCCTCCATCGAGAGCGCCTGGACCTTGGCCTTCATCTTCTTGCGATCGCGCAGCACGCGCGACAGGTTTCCCAGCGCTTCCGAGAGATTGCCGCCCGCCTGCTGCTGGATCTGGATGACGATGCCGAAGAAGCCTGCTTCCGGGCAAGGCATCGTTTCGGTCATGCGCATGGCGGCTTCGGGAATCGAGAGGCCGAGCTGCTGCGACTCGACGATGCGACGGAACTCGGTCTTCACCGGCTCCTGGGCTTCGTTGGCGATCAGACGAATGCCGTCATTGAGTGGCAGACCCGACTTAACGGCGCGCACGATGACATCGAGCGCGTTCGGAAATTCCTCCAGAAACGCCTTGACCCGCCGCTGCCGCTTCAAGCTGACGAACCAGCGCGGCAGGCCGAGCCCGCCGGCGAGCAAAGCGCCCGGCGCAACCCAGATCGGCGCCCCACCGACGACGGACAGGATGGCGAGCGCCACGCCGCAGATCGCCGAGTAGATATAGAAGCGCTCCATCGATACCGTCATGCCAGCCTGCCTGATCTGTACTTTCAGCGGCGGCTTCTTGATGTTCAGGTCCTTGGCCTTCTGCTTCTTCTCAAGGTCGTTCAGCGAATCCTGCACTGATTTGCGGCGCTTGGCGGCTTCCGCATGGCGGTCGCGCGATGCGTTGACGACGCTGCGGTCGGTCTCGGCCTTCTTGACGGTATCCAGCCGCTTGCCGACATTGGACTCGTCCTGGATGCGGTTGAACATCAGCGCATAGGCGACCGCGCCGGCGCTCAAGCCAGCGAGCACGACAACAGCGAGGAGAGTGAGGTCGATGCCGAACATTCAATGCCGTTCCCGCGCTGTCGATGCGCTCAGTTCGCTTGCTTTTCCATGGCTTCGAGCGCCTTCGCGAGCCGCTGTTCCTCGTTGAAGTAGCGCGCGCGCTCCCAGAACTTCGGACGGCCAACGCCCGTCGAGACGTGCTCGCCGATCAGGCGCCCGTTCTGGTCCTCGCCTTTGATGTTGTAGAGGACGATGTCCTGCGTGATGATCACATCGCCTTCCATGCCGATCACCTCGGTGATGTGGGTGATGCGGCGCGAGCCGTCGCGCAGGCGCGCGGCCTGAATGATCACGTCGACCGAGCCGACGACGATTTCGCGGACGGTCTTCTGCGGCAGAGTGAAACCCCCCATCGCGATCATCGATTCGATACGGTTGAGGCATTCGCGCGGGCTGTTGGAGTGGATCGTGCCCATCGAGCCGTCGTGACCCGTGTTCATCGCCTGGAGGAGATCGAAGACCTCCGGTCCGCGCACTTCGCCGACGATGATGCGTTCGGGCCGCATGCGCAGGCAGTTCTTGACGAGATCGCGCATGGTGATCTCGCCCTCGCCTTCCAGATTCGGCGGCCGGGTTTCGAGACGGACCACATGCGGCTGCTGAAGCTGCAGTTCCGCGGAGTCCTCGCAGGTGATGACGCGTTCGTCGCGGTCGATGTAGTTGGTCAGGCAGTTGAGCAAGGTTGTCTTGCCCGAACCCGTGCCGCCCGAGATGACGATGTTGCAGCGGACGCGGCCGATGATCTTCAGCACTTCGGCGCCCTCGGGGGAGATCGCGCCAAACTTGACCAGTTGGTCGAGCGTCAGCTTGTCCTTCTTGAACTTGCGGATGGTGAGCGCGGCGCCGTCAATCGCCAGGGGCGGCGCGATGACGTTGACACGGGAGCCGTCGGGCAGACGCGCGTCGCAGATCGGGGAGCTTTCATCGACGCGCCGGCCGACCTGACTGACGATCCGCTGGCAGATGTTGAGAAGCTGCTGGTTGTCGCGGAAACGGATACCGGTCTGTTCAACCTTGCCGTTGACTTCGATGAAGACCTGCTTGGCGCCATTGACCATGATGTCGGCGATGTCGTCGCGGGCAAGCAGCGGCTCAAGCGGACCATAGCCCAGGACGTCATTGCAGATGTCTTCGAGCAGGTCCTCCTGCTCGGCGATCGACATCGCGAAGTTCTTGATCGCGATGATGTCGTTGACGATGTCGCGAATTTCTTCGCGCGCATTCTCAGGCGCCAGCTTGGCGAGTTGCGACAGGTCGATCGTGTCGATGAGCGCCGAGAAGACCTGGCTCTTGGTGTCGTAGTAGGCCTCGCTGCGCTCCCGGGTCGGCGACTTGCGTTCAGGTGCAGCAGCATAGGTCGCGTCGAACCGCTTCGGTGCAGCGGCAGCCACAGGAGGTGGCGCAGCAGGTGCGGCAGGCTTGTCGATCTGGCGGACGGCCGGAGCCGGTTCGCTCTTGAATGTCGAAGGAACGGGCGGGCGCGTATCCACGCCCACGCCTCCTTCATTGCCTCTCTTGCCAAACATGCCGCCGAACCCGTTCGCTATGAGGAGTTACTTCTTCTTCAGCTTCAGCCGGCCAAGCAGCTGCTCGATGCCCGGCTTCTTCTTCATCTTGATCTCGCTGCGCCCTGTCAGGATGTGAGCCATCTCGCTGATCATGGCGACGACCGGATTCTTGGCGTCCATCTCGCCCAGCATGCGACCATTGTTGGCGGCGTTGCCGAAGAAAAGCGGGTCGAACGGGATGACTGCCATGGGCGTGATCCCCAGCGGCTCGGCGAAATCCGCCGCGCTGATCTCGGGACGTTTCGGAATGCCGGCCTGATTAAGCACCAGCTTCGGCACGGCGTCGTTCGGCCTCAGCTTGCGCAGCATGTCGACGAGGTTCTTGGTATTGCGAAGGTTCGCCAATTCCGGCGTCGCCGTGATCACGATCTCGTCGGCGAGAACAAGCGTGTTCTTCGTCCAGCCGGACCAGATATGCGGCACGTCGAGAACCACGATCGGCGCGCTGCGCTGGGCGACGTCGATGATCTGGGCGAAGGCATCCGGCTCGAAATCGTAGATGCGGTCGAGCGTGGATGGCGAGGCGAGGAGCGACAGATGCTCGGCACACTGCGCGAGCAGCCGGTCGAGATAGGTCTCGTCGATGCGTTCTGGAGAAAATACCGCTTCGGCGATGCCCTGAGCCGGATCCTGGTCGAAATTGATGTTCGCCGTGCCGAAGGGCAGGTCCATGTCCGCGACCACGACCTCGGACTTGAACAGCGTCGAGACGCTCCAGGCCACGTTGTGCGCAATTGTGGACGAGCCGACTCCGCCTTTCGCGCCGACGAAAGCGATGGTGCGGCCGAGAGGCTCGGCATCGGGGTTGACGAAAATGCCGGAGATGACGGCCAGGATGTCGGCCAGCGAAATCGGTGCAACGACATACTCGGAGATGCCGGAGCGGATGAGTTCGCGATAGAGCCAGATGTCGTTGTAATGGCCGATCACGACCACTTTGGTCGTCGGATCACAGACGTCAGCGAGTTGCCGCAGCGTGTGAAGCATCTCGCGCGGCTCGCAGCGGGATTCCAGGAGGATCAGGTTGGGCGTCGGCGCGGACTTGTAGAACTCGACCGCAGTGTCGATGCCGCCCATATGCACCTTGAGGTGAGCCTTCGCCATGCGCCGGTCTTCCCCGGCGCGCTCGATCGGGCGCGCGACGCCTTCGGTTTCGCAAAACGCCTGGATCGATATGCGTGGAATGGGGCGCAGACTATCGATAGATCCGAAGTCGGCTTCGGTCCGCTCCGGTATCGCGCTGGTCTCGTAGGCAAGGTTGCTCATTTTAAGTGCCTCGTATCCTGCCTAGTAGGTGGTCACAGGTGAGAAGGTGGTGTCCTTGGTCTGGTATTCGTCGATTGCCACCGAGCGATTTTCCGCATCGATTTCGGTCGGCCGGCGTGGCCCGACGAGATCGTTCGGATTGGCGACCTGGGCGGCGAGATTGTTCTGGTACGAGCAGCCGAAATTGGCGTAGTGCTTGTTCTCCGAGGTTTGGAGAATGTCTTCTGGCCAACGGCCACACTTGTCGGTGGTCGCACGAATGGCGTTGTAACTGACCCTGATCGGCGCTGACACATCGGGCGCATCGACCTGGTAATGCGCGATCTGGACATGTCCGATGCCGCTGCGATGCAGGAACTGGCCGATGTCGGAGGCGACATTCGATGCAGCCGCCGCATTGGCCGAACCCGTCGGAGCGAGGATGGTGACCGGCGTCGCAGCGGACTTGTCGTAGCGATAGATGAAGCCGTCGACAACGTCGCGCTGTCCGCGGGTCATCCTGTAGCCATCGGATGCGACGGGAATGTCGATGGATTCGGCGGTTTCGCCGATCACGATCGGATGGTTCGTCCGGTAGTCGTCAGGTACCGAGCCGACGACCACGGAGTCACGCTTGAACCCGGCGCAGCCGGAGATCAGCGACGCCGAGATGGCGAGGAGGATCGGCAGTGTCAGACGCCTTGCCTGGCTGGACGCGGCGGAATTGAAGGCTGTTGCGGTCATGATGCGCGTTCCCAGCTTACTTGTAGATGTAGCCGACGACGCCGTGATAGCGGCCGTTTGGCTTGTCGGTCTTCATGGCGCCGTAGACCCGGTTGACCCGGCCGAGGAAATATCCTGCGCCGTCGCTGGCCGGGTTGAAATTGTCATCGGGCTTCGACAGCGCATTGCGCGCGACCGGCCGCACCAGATACGGTGTCACGATGATGACGAGTTCGGTCTCGTTGCGGACGAAATCGCGGCTGCGGAACAGCGTGCCGAGGATCGGGATCTTGGAGAGGCCGGGCATGCCGTTAATGGCCTGGCGGACATCGTCACGGACCAGTCCAGCGATCATCATCGAGCCGCCCGAGGGCAGTTCGACCGTCGTATCTGCGAGACGCTTGCGGATCGAGATCATGTTTGCTCCCGGAACATCCGGAAAGGCTACCGAAAGGGGAACTGACCCTTCCATCGTCGGCTCCGAAACCGAGGTGCGAACCTTCAGGCTGATGCGGCCGGGCGACAGAACGACCGGTTTAAACTCGAGGCCGATGCCGTATTCGAGCTTTTCGATTTCATAGCTTATCTTTTTGCCTTCTGAATCGGCCGATGAATCCTGCCTTGTGATGAGGTTGAACTCGCCGCCGACCTTGAAGGTCGCCTGCTCTCCCGAGACGGCTGTGAGCGTCGGTTCCGCCAGCGTCTTCATCACGCCCGCCTGCTCCATCGCATTGATGTACGCGTCAATCATCGATCCGCCGATCGTGAAGCCTGAATCGCTGAGGGGTTTGCCCAGTCCCATGATGTTGTCGCCGATCGCGCCCCACGAAATGCCGTTGGTGCTCCCGTTGGCGATCATATTGACACCGAGCTGCTTCATGACGACGCGGCTGACTTCGGCGACGGTGACTTTCAGGGTCACCTGATCTTCGCCGATGATCTTCAGGAGATTGACGATTTGGCTGGTGCGGCGCTCCTGGTCAGGGTTGTCGATGTCGACGCCCGCGGCGGCGTCGCCACCGGCGGCCGTCTGGGAATACTGGCCGGTCGTCGCTTCACCGCCGGTGACGAAGACCTGTGCAAGCTTGGCGGCACGGGCGGCGTCCAGAGGGGTCTCAACCGTTCCGGTCAGGACCACGTTGTCGTTCAGGAGCTCCACCGTGATGTCGGAGTTCGGGATGAAGCGTTCGAGATAGTCCTCAAGTCCGGCGACATCGCGCTCGACGGCAAGGTCGAGGCTGACAATCTGCTCGCCGTTTGGACCGAAGACGTAGATGTTTGTTTCGCCGACAGACTTGCCAAAGAGATAGATTCTCCGGGCGGTGCGGGTCACGGCATCCGCGACGGTCGGGTTGGCGACAAGAATGTCATAGGCGTCGTTCGGCAGGTCGATCACCACCGACTTGTTAAGGCCGAGCTTGACGCGTTGGCTGGATGCCGTCGACCGGATCGTGACCTTACCATCATTTGCCTCTGCCGTGACAACGGCGGAGGGCGCGAGAAGCGCGGACGAGAAGGTCCCAGCCGAAATGAGCGCGAGGGCGAGGCCAGAGACGTGCAGGCGAAATTTCTTGATCATCGCGGTAGAACCTGTCGAGTTCATTTTCACTTTCTCGCCCCCTCTTCGGACACGACGCCGCTCTTGATCAGCCGCACCGTGCCGCGCCGGCCGTTGCCCGAGACGAGGTAGTCGGCCTCGTCCATGCCGGTTTCCTGGGTATCGGTTACTGAACGAAGCGCGAGGGTGAGCCGATCGGCCATCTGTTGCGCGACGGTGATGATCTCGGCCTGCTGAGGGGTAAGTTCCAGCGTGGCGGTCTCACCAATCTTCGTGCGCTTGCCGTCCTCGCTCTCCTCGATCGCCTGGTCGATGGCCAGCACGCGTATGTTCTTGAGAATTGTCTCGGTGATGAAGCCGGCGGCGCCCTCTCCTTCGGCGCGGCGCGTCATGATGACGTCCACATAGTCATTGGGCAGGATGAACCCGCCCGCCGATGTATCCGCCGCGATCTGGGTGGCGATGGCCCGCTTGCCCGAGGGCAAGATGGCCGACATGAAGCTCAGCCCGGAGCCGATCAGCTTCGAACGGCGCAGCGGTTCGCCGTCGTACATGGCGAGGCGCGCGACCGAGCCCTTGAGCTGCGCGAGCGCTTCCGGCTCCTTGTCCTTGGTGACGTAATTCTCGTTGGTCGCGTCTGAGGGCCACGACTGCCACTCGAGGTGATCCTCGATTGCTGCGCCCATCGGCAGGTCCTTTGAGAGCACCAGAACTTCGCTCATTGCGATCGCGGGCTGCTGCGGCCCTGCGTCCTGGATCACCTGCTGAGCCGGCGGAGCGGACATGTTCTTCGCGACAAATCCAGCACCGCCCGCTGCGATAACGGCGACGCCTGCGATGATCATTCGGGATGCAACCATGGTCGGACCTCAACACGGCAAAATCTATTCACCGGGGCCGACAATGGCGGGGCAATCGTCAAAACAAGGTTAATGCAAAGCTTACGATCGTGATTAATTTAGAGTTTATGCAAATTGTCCGTAAGGACTAAAGCCCGGCCGCCTGAGCGAGCGCCCATTGCATGAGCGGGGTCTGTGGATAGGCCAGCATTCCGCCAACGCCGAGCGCAATCCCGTAGGGCACACCCACATCCTTGTCAGCCAAATTCCGCAACAACGGGTTGTGACCCGTATACACGGCGAGAGGCGAACCCCGGTACAGCAGGATGAACATGGTCAGCAGCCCGCCGAGCGCGGCCGAATAGACGAGATACTCCATCAGCTGCATACCGAAGCCCATCCAGACGGCGGTCGCGGCCAGCAATTTGGCGTCGCCGCCGCCCATTCCGCCGATCGCAAACAGGGTGAAGGTGACGGCGAGGACCGCGAAGCCGCCAGCGAGGTGCATGCCGAAGGCCGGCCAGTCCATGCCGGTCAGCGGGGCCATAATGACGAATGCAAGGACGAGCAGGACCGAGACCCGGTTGGCGATCGTCATCGACAGCATATCGGAGATGGCCGCATAGGCCATGCAAAACGGAAAGATCACGAAAATGGCGGCTGCGAGCATCTCGATGTCCCTTCAGAGGTCATCAACATAGAAGTCGTGGCTTAATCCTTGGTGAAACGAACCAGCCACATGCAAAAAGGCCGCACCTTTCGGTGCGGCCTTTCATGCGGTCCGGCAAATTGCCGGAAGCTCAGATCACGGGGCCGGGGTGCCAGCGCCCTTGAGGGTCGAGCCCAGTTCCTGGAACTTGGCATCGAGTTCGGTGCCGAGCGAGCCGGCGCCAACCATGATGGCGAGTGCGATGAGGGCCGCGATCAGGCCATATTCAATGGCGGTCGCGCCGGATTCATTCTTCACAAAACGTGCAAAAAGCTTGGTCATTTGAGAGCTCCTACTCCACATGTTTAACAGCACTCCGTCGGCGTTCTTCTGTGTCGATCGGATGAGCAGAAGCTACTCGGAAGCTCTTGCAATCGGCTTAACGAACAGCATTACCAAAACCTTTCACGGTGTCGGTCTTGTGCTTGGTTAACCTCCACATAATGCGAAGCCGAGATTCCAAGATAAGCCGAGCGCGGGAATATCAATCCCTTCGCACGCGCGGATTCCTTACATGCAACGCCCCGCCGGTGCCTTGGCCGTTAATATCCAGGCACGCACCGCTCCGGCGCTTAACCGAAGATTCACCAATCCGCTTCATCTTCTGTTGAACCTTTCAAACTCGAGGAGGCCCTTGTGGCTCATTCCATCGCCTGCATTCTAAAGACCGTCTCCCTTTCGACACTTGCGATCGGGCTGTCGATGGCGACCGTTGCTGCCGAAACCGGCATCCAGGTGGTGATGAACCAGGCAAAGATCGTCAAGCTGGCGCGGCCGGCGGACACGATCGTCGTCGGCAATCCGGCGATAGCGGATGCGGCGGTGCAGGATTCGAGCACGATCGTGCTGACGGGCAAGGGCTTCGGTGTGACCAATCTGGTTATCCTCGACGCAGAAGGCGCCGCGATCGTCGATGAGCAGATCTATGTGACCCGGCAGGATGCGCGTTCCGTGCGGATCTATCGCCGAGCCGACGTGCAGACGCTGTCCTGCACGCCTCTGTGTGAGAGCTCCTACAAGACGGAAGCCGAGCGGCAGTCCGAAGCCGAAATGGGGCAGTAAAGGACGGCGGTCCCAGCCCGTCTCACGCCTGACTGGTTATGAATCGCTGAAGTCGTCGATCAAATCTTTACCGTCCGCGAGAACCGTATCGCAACCATTCACCGCTATTGTTCCAGCCAGGACATGAAAAGATGGCAGGGACCAGATGGCTTCCGGACATGATGCGAATAATCGAAACGTAACTGAGACAGCGCGCCAGCGCCGCTGGCCACGCTTTTTCGGCGACCGAAAGGGCAGTGTTGCAATCGAGTTCAGCCTGCTCGCGATCCCGTTCTCGCTCCTGACCTTCGCAATTCTCGAAAGCTGCATCTCGTTTGCCGGTTCGCAGCTTCTTGCCAACGCGACAGACGATGTCGCCCGCCAGCTACGAACAGGCCAGGTGAAGGCTGCAGGCCTCACCGAAGAGCAGGTGAAGACCCTGATCTGCAACGAGATCGACATTCTGGTCGAGTCCGGCTGCCCCGGCCTCAAAGTCGACCTGCGCCAGTATACGACCTTCCAGCAGGCAGCCGACATGCGCATCATTTATACTGGCAGCGGCAGCGAGCAGGAGCTCGCCGCCTCGAACTTCGCCTTCACTCCGGGACCGTCGATGAGCAAGAACATGCTGCGCGTGTTCTACGAATGGCCAGTCATCACCGATTTCATGCGCAAGGCCATGTCCAATCTGAAGGGCGGCAAGACGCTGCACTATGCGTCGATGACTTGGCAGAACGAGCCTTTCGACGATTGATGCCGTGAAGCGACCGCTCCGAGGGAAAAACGCAATGTTCGACAAAGCCGGAATGATGCCAATGTCCAATCCGTTCGCGAGGCTGGCTCGAAAGTTCGTCGGCAACCGCCGGGGCGTGGCCGCAATCGAGTTCGCATTGATCGCGCCGCTCTTGCTGGCGATGTATTTCGTGACAATGGAAATCGCGCCCGCGATCGACTCCAACAAGAAAGTTGGCCGCGCCGCCTCGATGATCGCCGACCTGGTCACCCAGCAGCAACCCATCTCAAGCGCCGAAGTCGAGGCGATCATGGCGATCGGCGAGGCAACACTTCGCCCCTACAGCCGCACCAATCTCAAGGTGATCATCACTGCGATCGAGATCACCGACGAGGATGCGCCACAGGTCAAGGTCGTCTGGTCGCGTCAGATGATCGACGGCGCGTTCTCCCGGGACGCGGCCAAGGGCACAGTCACGACGGTTCCCGCGACGCTGAAGGTCCGGAACTCGTTCCTGGTGCGCGTGCAGTCCGAACTCGACTACCGGCCAATGATCACCTGGACCGCCGACCAGAAGGCTGCGACGGGACTGCTAGCGGCGTTCGACAAGATCGACATGAAGGAAACCTACTACCTTCGCCCGCGCATGAGCTCGAGCATCGACTGTCCGAACTGCTGATCTTGCAGCAGCCTCAGTTCTTCGTCAGAAGGCGCTTCCTATCCACCATCTCGATCGCCGGGGCATAGTCCTCGTGCAGCGCGGTCTCGAACCCTCCTGAGAACCGCCGCTCCAGGGAATCATAGACCGTCGGATCGGCCTCCCGCAGGCCGACGAGAAAGGCCCTCAGCGCTTCCTTCGCTTCGTCCGGGAGATTGCTCCGAACGGCATGCGGCCCATTTCGCAACAGGACCGAGGTCCAGATCGTTCGGAGGCCGGCCTGCCCAAGGTCTGCGAGCCGTTCCGGCGTGCCACCTGCCGCAGCGGACTCATCACTGGATGAACGCACGTAGCCGAAAATGGCGTTGGCCTCGCCTGCGATCAACTTTGCCTCGGCCTCGGATTCAGACGAGACCTGCACGAGGAACGGCTCCCCGCCCGTGAGCGCGACGCCTCCGGGCCTGAACTCGGCCAGAGGCAGCAAGTAGCCTGAGGCGGAATCAGCAGGCCCGAATGCGACCCTGGCGCCGGTCAGCGCATCGGCCGATGCGGGGCCATCGGCCCGCGCGACCAGCACCGAACGGATTCCGGTGGAACCATCGTCCGCAACGGGCGCCGCGATCGGCTCGACGCAAGAACAGAGCTGCCAGGCGGCCGCGTATGACGCTGCGGTGTGGATCGCGTAGTCGATCCGGCCGCTCGCCTGCGCGTCGACCAAAACCGGATAGTCCCGCGCGACGAAGATCTCGACCGGCATGCCAAGGGCGGCGGCATAGGCTGCGCGGATCGCGTCACCACCTTCGACAACGGCGCCGTTTCCGGGTGTCGCGGCCATGCCGATCCGGAAAACGCCGATGTCCTCGCGCCAGCCTGCATGGGCAGCACTGGTCAGGAGCGTGAGGCAGAGCGCGGCGATGCCGAGGCGTCCGATTGCCATGGGGTTCAATCGATCCTATGTCTGACGCATCTTCTTGGCCTGGAGCTAGCCGATACTCGCATGGCACGCGCGTTCCTCTTCGTCCTCGACTCGTTCGGCATTGGCGGAGCTGCTGACGCCGAGCAATTCGGCGACAGCGGCGCCGACACGTTCGGCCATATTGCAGCGGCCTGCGCCGCCGGCAAGGCGGATCAGGCCGGATTGCGGCAGGGTCCGCTGGCGATCCCCAACATGATGCGCATGGGCCTCGGGGAAGCCGCCATTGTGGCCACCGGCGCGCATCCGGCAGGGATCGAGCGCATCGTTTCGCCGACGGGATTTCATGGCGCGGCGCAGGAGGTCTCGGACGGCAAGGACACGCCGTCGGGGCACTGGGAAATCGCCGGCGTGCCGGTGCCGTTCAAGTGGGGTTATTTTCCGTACACGATTCCAACGTTTCCAGCGGAGCTGACGCAGGCGATCATCAGCGAAGCCGGCCTGCCCGGCATTCTCGGCGACCGGCACGCGTCCGGCACCGAGATCATCGCGGAACTGGGCGAAGAACACATGCGAACCGGCAAGCCGATCTGCTACACCTCGGCGGATTCGGTGTTCCAGATCGCCGCGCATGAGACGCATTTCGGGCTGGAGCGGCTCTATGAGCTCTGCATGATCGTTCGAAAGCTCGTCGATCCGCTGATGATCGGGCGGGTGATCGCGCGGCCTTTCGTGGGTGAGACCGCAGCGGATTTCACACGCACCGGAAACCGGCGCGACTACGCCGTGCTGCCGCCGGAGCCGACGATCGCGGACCGGATCGTGGCGACAGGCCGAAAAGTGATCGGCATCGGCAAGATCGGCGACATATTTGCTCATCAAGGCATTTCGGAAACCCGCAAGGCGACGGGCAACATGGCGCTGTTCGACGCGACGCTGGGCGCGATGGACGATGCGCAGGGCGGCGACCTTGTGTTTGCCAATTTCGTCGATTTCGACATGCACTTCGGCCACCGGCGCGACATTCCGGGCTACGCGGCGGCGCTCGAGGCGTTCGACCGGCGTTTGCCGGAGGCGGTTGCGAAGCTGAAAGCGGGCGACCTGTTGCTGCTGACCGCCGATCATGGCTGCGATCCCTCATGGAGGGGAACGGACCATACGCGCGAACGGGTGCCGGTCTTTGGCACAGGACCGGGTCTGAAGCCCGCGGCCATCGGCCTGCGCCCAACCTTTGCGGATATCGGCGAGACCGTGGCTGCGCATCTCGGGCTTGCGCCGGGGGCGCATGGGCGGTCCTTCCACGGCCTGCTCGATGCCTGAACTTCCAGAAGTCGAGACGGTCCGGCGTGGGCTGCAGCCGCATGTCGAGGGTTCGCTGATCGAGCGGGTCGAGCAACGCCGGCCGGATCTGCGATTTCCCCTGCCCGACCGCTTCGTCGAGCGAATCTCGGGACGGATCGTCACGGCGATCGGGCGACGGGCGAAATACCTCACCATGCACCTCGACGACGGGCTGTCGATCATCTCGCATCTCGGGATGTCAGGCTCCTGGCGGGTCGAGATGGGCGGCGAGGCGGTCGTGCCAGGCGAGTTCCACTACGAACGGTCGAAGGCCGAGGCGCACGACCACATCGTGTTCCATCTGCAGAAGCCTGATGGGACGCGCGGGCGTATCGTCTTCAATGATCCGCGCCGATTTGGCTTCATGCTGTTCGCCGAAGACGGGCTGTTGAACGAGCACCCATCGCTGTCCGGCCTCGGCGTCGAACCGACCGGCAACCGGCTGGACGCCGAACTGATCTCGTCGCTGTTCCGCGACAAGCGGGCGCCGCTGAAGGCGGCGCTCCTCGACCAGCGGCTGATCGCCGGGCTCGGCAACATCTATGTGTGCGAGGCGCTGTGGCGCGCGGGCCTGTCCCCAAAACGGCTCGCCGGTTCGATCTCCGGCCCCCCAGGCAAGCCCGGTGTGCGGGCCGAGCGGCTCGCGATTGCGGTGCGGGAGGTGATAGCAGATGCTGTCGCCGCAGGCGGCTCGTCGCTGCGCGACTATGTGCAGGCGGACGGTTCGCTTGGCTATTTCCAGCATTCCTTCTCGGTGTATGACCGCGAGGGCGAACCCTGCCAGCGGGACGGGTGCAGCGGGACGGTGCAGCGGATCGTGCAATCCGGCCGCTCGACATTTTATTGTGCGGCCTGCCAGCGATAGGCGGGTCGACTGATACAACCTGCCGGCCGAAACGTCCGGTCACTGGAGGAACTGATGGCTTACGACACCATTCTCGTCGAAACACGCGGCCGGGTCGGCCTGATCACGTTGAACCGGCCGAAGGCGCTCAATGCGCTGAACACCACGGTCCTCAAGGAGGTGGTCGCGGCTCTCGAGATCTTCGAGTCCGACGCGGCCGTCGGTGCGATCGTGCTGACTGGCTCGGAGAAGGCGTTCGCGGCCGGGGCGGACATCCGCGAGATGCAGCCGAAATCCTACACCGACATGTATATGGAAGACTTCTTTGCCGGCTGGGACGCAATGTGCCGCATCCGCAAGCCGATCATCGCGGCGGTGTCCGGCTACGCGCTGGGCGGCGGCTGCGAACTGGCGATGATGTGCGATTTCATCATCGCGTCCGACACGGCGAAGTTCGGCCAACCCGAAATCACCCTCGGCGTGATGCCGGGGATGGGCGGTTCCCAACGCCTGACCCGCTTTGTCGGCAAGTCGAAGGCGATGGACATGTGCCTGACAGGCCGGATGATGGATGCTGCGGAGGCGGAAAGCTCCGGCTTGGTCGCACGCGTCGTTCCGGTCGCCGACCTGCTTGACGAGACGCTCAAGGCCGCCGCGAAGATTGCCAGCTTCTCGCTGCCGGCAGTGATGATGACCAAAGAGGCGGTCAACCGCTCCTACGAAACGACGCTGTCGGAGGGCCTGCGCTTCGAACGCCGCGTGTTCCATGCGATGTTTGCGCTGGAGGACCAGAAGGAAGGCATGGCCGCCTTTGCCGAAAAGCGGTCGCCGAATTTCAGGAACCGGTGATTTTTGCCGTCGAGCCGCGATTTCGCGGCTGGATGGTCGTTGACGGTTCCGGAAAGCTCGATTATAAGCCCGCACACCTGAGGTGGCCCAACGGCCGCCCGATCGTTTTTGGCTTGCCCGCGATATAGGACGGGGCACGCAAACCGGAAAGAGAGACCAGATGGCCAATACGTCATCGGCCAAGAAGGCCACGCGCAAGATCGCCGCTCGCACCGCGGTCAACAAGAATCGCCGCTCGCGCGTTCGCACGTTCGTCCGTCGCGTCGAGGAGGCCCTGGAGGCCGGCGACAAGGCAGCAGCCCTCACCGCCTTTGCCGCAGCGCAGCCGGAACTGATGCGCGCCGCCTCGAAGGGCGTGGTTCATCCGAACACTGCTTCCCGCAAGGTTTCGCGTCTGGCGGCGCGTCTGAAGACGCTGATCGCCTGATCCGGACTTCGTCCCATCCAATTTGAAAAGGCCGGCTCTTTGAGCCGGCCTTTTTCGTTTGCCGCCGAAGCTTGCGCCTAACGTATTGGTTCCGCTGGGAGAAGACAGACTCCTTTGCCGGCGTGGGCCGCAGAGCCCTCCAGATCCGGTCTGTCAAGCCCGGTTATCAACTGGCGGATTGTCACCCTTTTCATAATAATTTCATATAGTTACAGGAGGTTATCCACAGGGCGTCCACCACCACCTATGGATGCGCCGGATAAAAATGTGTCAAGCGAATTTTTTAAGATTCTTTTTCGGGTGACGCCCGAAAACCCGGCCTGCCGAAAAGAGATTGATTCATAACAGTTTTGGCAGAACCGGCTGCGAGGCGGCCGTCGAATCGTGCCATTCTGAAGCGCTTGGGGGTTAAGAAAGGGTAACCGACGCCCTTGCTCTTCCGCCCCGCCGTTTTGTAAAGTCCAGTCATCAGAGGGGCGGGCGACAACCCGTAAGCCAGAACAGATTAGAGAATATTCAACCGCGGGCCAAGCCTGCGGCGTGGGACCTTTTTGACGATTGTGACGGCGTGTTAACGTCGTCGTTTGCAGAACAGGGGCATGCGTGCCGAGTCTGGTGGTTGCCGGGCGTGGAACACTGTTGCCTGATCGGGACCACCGCTGGACAAGGCGGCGACGGGTTCCGGCCACATCAAGCTGACGGAAGATCGGCGCTTGAACAGACATACAAGTCCGACATGCGCCGCAAGGGCATGTCGGCAAAGGCGGACAGAGAGATGATCGACAAGGCAAGGGAAGCGAAGATGGACAGCGGTATTGGGCCTGAAGTCGAGACTGGTCTTCCGATTTTCTCAGAGAGCGTCAAGGCGGTTTTCGCAGCGGCGCAGCCGGTCCGCACCGCGGATGGCGCCAGCGGCAATTTCGAACGCGTCAAGGCTCAGCTGAAGGCGCGGCTCGGCAACGACGTCTATTCGAGCTGGTTCGGCCGGATGAAGGTGGCAGAAGCGTCGCGGGGCGTTGTGCGTCTGTCGGTGCCGACAGCCTTCCTGCGCTCGTGGATCAATGGCCACTACCTCGACATGATCGCGGAGATCTGGCGCGAGCAGGATCCGGCGACCTTGAAGGTGGAAATCGTCGTTCGCAGCCCGGTGCGGCATGGGCCGCCGGAAGTGGCCGAACAGCCGCTGCCGAAGAAGGCCACCCGCCAGTCCGAGACTGCGCTTGGTTCCGGCATGCTGTCGCAACCGAAGATGGAGCGGCCGGCAACGCCGCGCGCGTCCTTCGTCGAGCATGAGTCGAAGCCCGGATCGCTCGGGTCGCCGCTCGACCAGCGCTACACGTTTGCATCGTTCGTCGACGGTCCGTCCAACCGGGTCGCGCATGCCGCCGCGAAGACCGTCGCGGAAGCCGGGCCAGGGTCGGTGCGGTTCAACCCGCTGTTCATCCATGCGTCGGTCGGGCTCGGCAAGACCCATCTGCTGCAGGCGATCGCCGCGGAGGCGCTGAAGAACGACCCGACATCCCGCGTGGTGTACCTCACGGCGGAATATTTCATGTGGCGCTTCGCCACCGCTATCCGCGACAACAACGCCCTGACGCTGAAGGAGCAGCTGCGCGACATCGACCTGTTGATCATCGACGACATGCAGTTCCTGCAGGGCAAGTCGATCCAGAACGAGTTCTGCCATCTCATCAACATGCTGCTGGACAGCGCCAAGCAGGTGGTTGTGGCGGCTGACCGTCCGCCGTCGGAACTGGAATCGCTCGAACCCCGCGTGCGGTCGCGGCTGAACGGCGGCGTGGCGCTCGAAATGTCGGCGCCGGACTACCAGATGCGGCTGGACATGCTGCGCCAGCGGCTGGCCGCGTCGCGCACCGAGGACCAGTCGATGGAGATCCCCGACGAGATCCTGGAACATGTCGCCCGCACGGTCACCGGAAGTGGCCGCGAACTCGAAGGCGCGTTCAACCAGCTGATCTTCCGCCAGTCCTTCGAGCCGCAGATCACGCTCGACCGGATCGACGAGCTTCTCGGCCACATCTACCGGTCGGGCGAGCCGAAGCGGGTGCGGATCGAGGACATCCAGCGCATCGTCGCCCGGCATTACAACGTCTCGAAGACGGAATTGCTGTCCAACCGGCGCACCCGCACGATCGTCAAGCCGCGGCAGGTGGCGATGTATCTCTCCAAGGTGCTGACGCCGCGGTCGCTGCCGGAGATCGGACGCAGGTTCGGGGGCCGCGACCACACGACCGTGCTGCATGCGGTGCGCAAGATCGAGGGCCTTTCGACGTCGGACACGACGCTGGCGCAGGAGCTCGAACTGCTCCGCCGGCTGATCAACGACCAGGCCTGAACACCGGCGCGGGACGGCGATCCCGCACCATCAACAGGTCCATTCGCGTTTTCCCCGGAATAGCCCGCCGAAAGCCCCGCAAAGGGCGCGGCGGGCTTGCTTTCGCAGGGGTTTTCCTGTCAGTTTGCGGACGAATCCTGCCCTTTCCGGGCGTGCCTGCGTGGGTGTGTTTCGCCTGCGTCCGACATCTTCACTTGAGCGAGACCCGGTCGTCATGCGTGTTACTCTCGAGCGTTCCAACCTGCTGAAGTCGCTGAACCACGTGCATCGCGTCGTCGAGCGCCGCAACACGATCCCGATTCTGTCGAACGTGCTGCTGAAGGCCACCGGCGCCAGCCTCGAGATGAAGGCGACCGACCTCGACCTCGAAATGACCGAGGCGACCGCCGCCCAGGTCGAGCGTACCGGCGCGACGACGGTTCCGGCGCATCTGCTCTACGATATCGTGCGCAAGCTGCCGGACGGCGCCGAGGTCATGCTGAAGATGGCCGATGACGGCAACTCGATGACCGTGATGTCCGGCCGGGCGAGCTTCCGGCTGCAATGCCTGCCGCAATCCGATTTTCCGGAACTGACCGCCGGTTCGTTCTCGCACATTTTCCGGATGGAATCGTCGGTGCTGAAGCACCTGATCGACAAGACGCAGTTCGCGATCTCGACGGAAGAGACGCGCTACTACCTGAACGGCATCTATCTGCACACGATCGAATCCGGCGGCACGCTGTCGTTGCGCTCGGTGGCGACCGACGGCCACCGCCTCGCCCGCGCCGAGACGGACGCGCCGGCCGGGTCCGAGGGCATGCCGGGCATCATTATCCCGCGCAAGACGGTGGCCGAGCTGCAGAAGCTGGTCGACAATCCGGACGTCGCGGTGACAGTCGAACTGTCGGACACGAAAATCCGCTTCACCATCGGCAGCGTGGTGCTGACCTCGAAGCTGATCGATGGGACGTTCCCGGACTATCAGCGCGTCATCCCGACCGGCAACGACAAGAAGCTGACGATCGATCGCCAGACCTTCGCGCAGGCCGTTGATCGTGTCTCGACGATCTCGTCGGAGCGCGGCCGCGCGGTGAAGATGTCGATCGCCGAGGGCCAGGTGACGCTGACCGTCAACAATCCGGATTCCGGCAGCGCGACCGAGGAAATCGTCGCCGTCTATTCGTCCGATCCGATCGAGATCGGCTTCAACGCGCGCTATCTGCTCGACGTGGCGGCGCAACTGACCGGCAGCGAGGCGCGCTTCATGCTGGCGGACGCCGGCTCGCCGACCCTGATCCAGGACGCCAGCGACGAGCATGCGCTCTATGTGCTGATGCCGATGCGTGTCTAGTTCGGCAAACGAGCCTGAGCGCGTCTCGATTGCGCGGCTCAAGCTCAGCAATTTCCGCAATTATCCGGCGGCCGACATCGGTTTCGGCCCGGGCCTTGTCGTGCTGACCGGCGAGAACGGGGCCGGCAAGACCAACCTGCTGGAAGCTGTCTCGCTGCTGACGCCCGGGCGTGGCCTGCGCCGCGCCGCCTATGCCGACATGCCGGGTAAGGCAAGCGATGCCGGCTTCGCGATCCATGCGTCGCTGGACGGCCCGGACGGCGGCTGCGAGGTCGGCACCGGGACGTCGGTCGGACTGGATGCCGAGGGCGGGCGCAAGGTGCGGATCAATGGCGCGACCGCCACGGCCGACGACCTGATGGAACGGATGCGTGTCGCCTGGCTGACACCGGCGATGGATGCGCTGTTCACCGGGCCTGCCGGCGACCGTCGCCGCTTCCTCGACCGGCTGGTGCTGGCGATCGACCCGGCGCATGGCAGGCGCGCACTCGACTATGAGAAGGCGATGCGCGGCCGCAACAGGCTGCTGTCGGAGGATTCGCGCGACGGCGGCTGGTTTGACGCGATTGAGGCGCAGATGGCTGAAACCGGCGTCGCGATTGCCGCGGCGCGGATGGAACTGCTGCAGCTGATGCGGGCGATGATCGAGAAGCTGCCGGATGGCGGGGCGTTTCCAAAATCGGACATCGACATCGACGGCGAACTGGAGCGGCTGGTTGGCGGGCGAGCGGCGGTGGACGTCGAGGCGGAGTTCATCCGCCAGCTGGCATCGGAGAGGCCGCGTGACCGGGCGGCAGGGCGGACGCTTTCGGGCCCGCACCGGTCTGACTTGCTGGTACGGCACCGGCCGAAGGACATGGCGGCAGAATTCTGCTCGACTGGAGAGCAGAAGGCGTTGCTGGTGGGGATGACGCTGGCGCATGCCCGGCTGACGGCGGAAGTGTCAGGCATGACGCCGATCCTGCTGCTCGACGAGATTGCCGCGCATCTGGACGAAGGCCGGCGCGCGGCGCTGTTCGGCATATTGCAGGACGCTGGCGGCCAGACGCTGATGACCGGGACGGACGCGGCGCTGTTTTCCAGCATCGCGGCGGAAGCTCAGTTCGTGACCGTCGCGAACGGGACTGTCCGCGAAGGCTGATTGCCTTATCCGAGCTGCCCGGCTTCCCAGCCAAGGATCGCCCGCTTGCGGGTCAGGCCCCAATGATAGCCGGTGAGCGCGCCGGATTTTCCGAGTGCGCGGTGGCACGGGACGACGAAGGAGATCGGGTTGGCGCCGATGGCGGCGCCCACCGCGCGGCTCGCTGTCGGCTGGCCGATCTCGGCGGCGATGGAGGAATAGGTTCGGGCGCGGCCCATCGGGATTTTCAAGAGTGCATCCCAAACGCGGACCTGAAAATCCGTGCCGATCATCACCACGCGCAGCGGCTCCTCCTCGCGCCAGCACGCCGGGTCGAAGATGCGGGCGGCATAGGGTGCGGTAGCCGACAGATCCTCGACATAGGTGGCGTTCGGCCAGCGGCCGGACATGTCGGCGAAGGCGGCGCGGTCGTCGCCCGGATCGTTGAAGGACAGGCCGGCGAGGCCGCGATCGGTGACCATGACCAGCGCGCGCCCGAACGGCGAAATATGCCAGCCGTAGCGGATCACCAATCCCGCACCGCGCGACTTGTAGTCGCCCGGCGACATCGCCTCATGCGTCACGAACAGGTCGTGCAACCGGCCCGGACCCGACATGCCGACCTCGAACGAGGTTTCGAGCAGCGGCAGGCCCTGGTCGAGCAGTTTGCGGGCGTGGTCGAGCGTGACGGCCTGCAGGAAGCCCTTGGGGCTCAAGCCCGCCCAGCGGGTGAAGAGTTTTTGCAGTCCGGTCGGCGTCTCGCCGACCTCGTCGGCCAGCGTCTCCAGCGAGGGCTGGTCGCGGTAGTCGAGGCTGATCTTCTCGATCACCCGGCGGACCTTCTCGTAGTCGCCCGCATCGGCTGAGCCGGCCAGCGGCGTGATGTCGTTTCTGAGGATGGCTGTCTGCGCGTTCATGGCAATGTCTCCTTGACCGCGAATATCGCGCGTAAGGGAAGTGTTTCCCACCCGAAACTTGCGGACTTGAGGATCAGCCAGCCTTCGCCACCGCCAGCGCCCGCCCAAACGCCGTCGCGAATGTGTCGCGGTCTTTCGGGTTGAGGAAGGCGCCGATCGAGACCTGCTGGCCTTGCGCCTCGACCATCATCGCGGTGATGCCGATTTCGTCATGGCGGGCGACGTTGAAGCGGGCCCAGAATGGGTTGAAGTGGTGATTGCGCGCCTTGCCGGAGGGCGCGACCTGACGGATGTCGAGCGCGGTGCGCGAGACCGAGACGATCTCGTGGGCGCGGGCGGCGCGGTAGTTCATCCGGAAGGCGATGTAGACCAGCAGCACGTCGAGCCCGAAGAAGCCGAAGACCGGCCAGGCGCCGATCGACACGAACAGCCAGCCAACGCCGACCGATGCGAGGAACAGCGTCCCCATCAGCACCCGAAAGCCGGTGCGGCCAAGGGAGCGGTGCGGCGTCAGCAGCGCGCGGAAAATCGGCTCGTCGGCCGGAAGGGCGTTTGTATCGCTCATGGCGAGAAACTATAGGGAGAGAATGGCGAAACTGAAGTCACAAATTGCCGCGGAAGCGAGCGCGCCGATCACCTCCGCGCGAGCGAAGGCGCGGAAACCGACGTGGCGGCCGGCCTATTCCCGCGCCGAGGTCTCGGAGATCTTCCGGCGCTTTTCGGTTCAGCGGCCTGAGCCGAAGGGCGAACTGGAGCACGTCAACCCGTTCACCCTGTTGGTCGCAGTCGTGCTGTCGGCACAGGCCACCGACGCCGGAGTGAACAAGGCGACGCGGGCGTTGTTTGCCGCAGCGGACACGCCGGAGAAGATGAGGGCGCTGGGCGAAGCGAAGGTCGGCGAGCTCATCCGCACGATCGGGCTGTGGCGCAACAAGGCGAAGAACGTCATCGCGTTGTCGGAGGCGCTGATCCGTGACCATGGCGGAGAGGTTCCGGGCGACCGCGATTTGCTCGTCGCGCTGCCGGGCGTCGGACGTAAGACGGCCAATGTCGTGCTGAACATGGCGTTCGGCCAGCCGACGATGGCGGTCGATACGCATATTTTCCGGATCGGCAACCGCATCAAGCTGGCGCCCGGCAAGACGCCGGATGAGGTGGAGGACAAGCTCGTCCGGATCATTCCCGCCGATTACATGCGCCATGCGCATCACTGGCTGATCCTGCATGGGCGCTATGTCTGCAAGGCGCGAAAACCAGACTGCTGGCGCTGCGTCATCGCCGACATCTGCAAATCGCCGGAGAAGACGACCGATATCCCCGCCCCGCTGGTGCCGCTGGACGAACTGGACGAGGCACTGAGCCTCGATCAATAACCGTAGCGCGCCATGGCGGCGGCGAAGATCGGAATCAGCAGGAAGATTCCGGCTTCGGCGTGCATGAAGCGGCGGACATACTTCACTTCACTGTCGGGGACGGCGAAGGTAGGGTCGGAAGCGGCCGCCTTACGCCAGCGGACAAAGCGGACGGTTGGCATGATCGACAACAGTCCGACGATCACGAACGCCGCCATCTTGTGCCAGAACCAGACATTGCCGGAATAGGCTTCCCAGCCCTTCACGCCCCAAACGACACGGCAACCGCCAATCACAAACACGGCGAGCGAGATCGCGCCGTAGGCGCCGTCGATGCGTGAAATCCGGGCGATCAGCGGCGCGGTGAGATCCGGTCGCACCAGCACCAGTTCTGCCGCAAGCGCCGCCATCAGCGCGAAGATCAGCACATGGTGAAGCGAGGCGAGGACGAAATCGGTCATCATGACGGGGATCCCTGGCTGTATGGCTCGGATGTTTACATTGTCAAGTTACCGTCTCACGTTTCGTGCTGTCTGTCGACCCGAAACGTCGGACACGCTGCCGCGCGGCGATCGCCTTGTGCAGATGCACCATCATCGCGGCAGCGAACAGCGGCGTCGCGAGGTTGAGGACCGGCACCGCCAGGAACGCCGCGATGACGAAACCGGCGAGGAAAATCGTGCCGGCGTGGCGGCGTCGCAGCGCCTTGGCTTCGGCTTCCGGGCGGAAACGCATTGCGGCGAACTCGAAGAACTCGCGGCCGAGCAGGTAGCCGTTGACGATGAAGAAGGCGGCGATGTTGACGCCGGGGATGAGCAGAAGGATGAGCGCAACGATGTTGCCAAGGATGACCACGCCAAAGAACTTCAGCGCCAGGACAAAGGATTGCAGCGCCGGGATGGCGCGCCCCGGCGGGTGGGCGGGATAGTCCTCCTTCTCCACCACCTCGGCGATCTCGTCGAGGAAGAGGCCGGCGACCAGCGCTGTGACCGGCGCGACCAGCAAGGCAAGCGCCAGCGCAAGTCCGACGCCGGCAATCACCGCCGCGGCGACGCCGAGCCAGCCGGCCCAGGACGGCAGGCCGGGCAAGAGCGCATCGATCCATGGCATCGCATAGGCGTCGAAAATTCCGGTCAGGCCGAACCACAGGCCGACCAGGATCAGCAGTGTCAGTCCGATCGACTTGAACAGGACGCCGCGGAACGGCGCCGAGAACATGCGGCCGGCGGCGGCGCGGGCGGCTTCGATGATCAGGGTCGCTCTCCTTGGACCGGCTTGTTGGAGATTCGAGATATGGTCGCGCAGGGTACAGCGCAAGGGCGGCGCGGCAGCCATGAAGGCGCCACACCGCCCTGTCCGACCGCGAGACTGATCCGCAACTCGGCGGCCGAATGCGGGTATCGGGCTGGACAGGAAGAACGCGTGGCTGGACGATTGGTTTCGCTGGCGATTCAGTCGATGCCGATCAGGCGGGGCAGGTCCCGCATGTCGTCGAACAGTTCGCCGCCCGCGGCAGCCAATCCCTCGCGCTCCGCTTCGGGGTCGCCAGCATAGGCCATCGCGCGCATGCCCGCCGCTCTTGCGGCGGTGACACCGGCGACGGAATCCTCAATCACGACGCAGGTCTCTGGCGCATGGCCCATGACGCTCGCCGCATGGAGGAACAGGTCCGGGAACGGCTTTCCGCGCGTCACCATGCTGACGCTGAAGATCGCCTGCTCGAACAGCGGCAGCAGCCCGGTCAGCCCAAGCGTCAGGCGCATCTTCGTAAACTGCCCCGACGAGGCGACGCAATAGGGAATGCCGGCGGCGGCTATGGCGCGAACAGCGGCATCCACATGCGGGATCGCGTCGAGGCCATCCCGGAAGACATCCGGCAGCCCGTCGTTCCAGCGCTGGACGAAATCTGCGCCGAGCGTAACGCCGGTCGCCGCGACATGCGCCTGCACCGCCGCCATCGGCTTGCCGACGAAGGTGCGGCGGCAGTCTTCGTAGGAGATTGGGAAGCCGCTTTCGGTCAGGAGCGCCGCCAGCCGCTGGTTGCCGACCCGCTCGCTGTCGACCAGCACGCCGTCGCAGTCGAAGATGACCAGCGAGGGGCGCGGCCGGGTCAATGGGTGCCCGTGGAGCCGAAGCCGCCGGAGCCGCGCTCGGTCCCGCCGGCGAGGCTGCGCTCCTCGATCGCCACCTGGGTCACCGGCGCGACGACCAATTGCGCAATGCGCATGCCGCGCGTCACGGCGAATTCCGCGTCGCCGAGATTGATCAGCAGCACCTTCACCTCGCCGCGATAATCGCTGTCGATCGTGCCGGGCGTGTTGAGGCAGGTGATGCCGTTCTTGAAGGCGAGGCCCGAGCGCGGGCGCACCTGGCCCTCGAAACCAGCCGGCAGCTCGAAGATCAGCCCCGTCGGTACAAGCGCGCGCCTCCCCGGCAACAGCAGCAGCGGCCGGTCTTCCGGCACCGCGGCGCGGAGGTCCATTCCCGCGGCTCCCGCCGTCTCGTAAGCGGGCAGGTCGAGGCCAGCGGAATGCGGCAGGCGGACAATGGCGAGGAGCGGCGCGGAGGACATGTCCGGTCTATCGGGCCGGACCGGTGCAACGTCAATGCGGCCTACCGGATTTCCACCGGCAAGACCGTCGTTTCGCGGATTTCCTCCATGACGAAGGAGGCGGAGACATCGGTCAGCGGCACCTTGGCGATCAGCCGCTGGTAGAGCCGGTCATAGGATTTCACGTCGGCAACGCGGGCGCGGAGCACGTAGTCGAGATCGCCGGACATCCGGTAAACGCCGGTGATCTCCGGCAGCGACGTCACCGCTTCGCGGAACGCCTTCAGCCAATCCGGATCGTGGCGCGAGGTGCGCACGAGGATGAACACCGACAGGCCAAGGCCGATCTTCTCGGCGTCGACCAGCGCCACGCGCCCGGTGATGATTCCATCCTCCTCCAGTCGCTTCACCCGCCGCCAGCAGGCGTTGCGCGACAGGCTGACGCGCTCGGACAGCTGGTCGACCGAGAGAGTGCCGTTGCGCTGCAACTCGGCGAGGATGCGTCGATCGATCGTATCGATATTCTGGCTCACGTGGGATGAATGTCCCAATCTTTGACGTTTCGCAAGGCATTTTGGGACGGGTGGCGAATGGACTCGTGCTATCCTGCTTCATCGACCACTGGGGATCCGTCATGACCGCTCGCCTCGCCAAGCTTTTCACCAACCACCCCGAAACCGTCGGCGAGAGCTATCTTGGCCACCTCGCCTTCGCGGCATGGTTCTCGTCGCGCCTGTTCCTGGCCGGCGGCGCTGCGCTGGTTCACGCGATCCTGCCCTTTCTGTTCGAGACCACCGCCAGCCGCATCGTGCGCGAGCTGGCCGAGCGGACGCACAAGCGGGCGCAGGGTTAATTCCGCAGGCGATCACGGTCGACTGCAACGGTCAGCAGGAGAGCGCCGCAAAGTGTGATCGCCATGCGGACTACATGCCATCTCCACCAGGTATCGCGGATATCGGCCCAGGCAGCCGGCACCGCGTTCACGCCCCATTGCATGATGTCTGCGTTGATCGGCTGATTGGCAAAACGCGTAATCGCCGCCGCAGACGCGATGCAGACAAGCGCCGCTGCGTAGGACAACAGCACGCCGCGATTTTGGCGAGCGGCGGATGGCCAGGACGAGCGTGCCGAGCAGCGTCGCAAAGCCCATGACCGGCAGCAGGATGTTCAGGCCCCTCACCGTGCCCTGGTGCACCGTGACAAAAGTCTCGGCGGGCCATGTCGCGGGGTCGTAGCCGCGCCAGATGCCGAATGTCGATCCGGCTACGAGCCAGATGCATGTGAGCACCGCGAGTTGGAGGAGCCCGACCGGCAAGGGCGTCGAATGATGGGCGACATCGATCATTGCGGACCTCTCAACCTCAGCGTAATTTGAACTCATGTATTCAATACAGTCAAACTGTATCTAAATGCCGACGCCTGTCAATCGCAAGCGGGCTTACCGCTCGCCGCGTCGGGCTGCGCAGGCCGGGGAAACTCGTGAGGCCGTGCTGGATGCAGCGCGGTCGATTTTCATCGAACAAGGCTGGTTGGGAGCGACGCTGGCTGGCATCGCGCGATCGGCGGGCGTTTCGGTGGAAACGGTCTACTCGGTCTTCGGCAACAAGCGAGCGCTGCTGCAGCAACTGATCGCGAGAGCGGTGCGCGGGCAGTTCCCCGACATGCCGTTGATCGAGCAGGATGGTACGCGCAGCGTCCTTGCACAGTCCGACCCGCTGGCGGTGATCCGCGCGTTCGCCATGGATATTTCCGGTGTCCTGGAGCGCGTCGCTCCGCTCGTTGATGTCGTGCGAACGGCGGCACGCGCGGAGCCGGAGCTTTCGGTCCTCTATGCGGAACTTCACGCAGGCCGCCGCCGAAACCTGGAGCTGGTGGCGCAGGCTCTTGCGAAAACTGGCGCATTAAGGCCGGAACTCGATGCCGACGCGGCGGCGGCCATTCTCTGGCGGCAGGCCAGCCCCGAATTGTTTCTTCTGATGCGCGATGTCGAAGGCATGACGGTCGCGCAATGTGGCGAAACCCTCGGCGAAACCCTTCGCTTGCATCTCCTGCCCTGACCGGATGACGTCGCACTTGACACGCGGATCGCTCGCCTCTATTTAACCGATCAGCTAATTAACTGATCGGCTAAATGAATGAACGCGACCGACCAACTTTCCGCGACCTTTGCCGCGCTGGCGGACCCGACGCGCCGTGCGATCCTGACGCGTCTTGCCTCGGGCGAGGCCTCGGTCAACGACATCGCAGAGCCCTTCGACATGAGTCTGCCCGCCGTCTCCAAGCATCTGAAGGTGCTGGAGCGCGCCGGGCTCGTTAGCCGCAGCCGCTCGGCGCAATGGCGGCCGGTCAAGCTCGAGGCGGCTCCATTGCGGGACGCAGCTCGCTGGATCGACCACTACCGCCAGTTCTGGGAAGGCAGCCTCGACCGGCTGGAGGAATACCTCACCCGATTGCAGGCAGGAGATCCCGATGGACACAAGCACTGAAACGGCCCTCGCGCCGGCAAGGAGCGCCGACAGGGCCGTGCTGCCCGACCTGACTTTTGCGCGCATGTTCAATGCGCCGCGCGAGCTGGTCTTCCGCGCCTGGACGCATTCCGAATGCGTCGCGGCGTGGTGGGGCCCGCACGGCTTCTCCAACCCGGTCTGCGAAGTCGACCCACGGCCAGGCGGCAGCTTCACCGTGCATATGCAAGGGCCGGACGGCGCCATTTATCCCGGCGGCGGCGTATTTCTGGAAATCGAACCGCCGCGGCTGCTCATCTTCACCAGCACGTTCGAAGGCAAGGGCGGCGAGGTGCTGGTCGACGCCCTCAACACGGTGACGTTCGAGGATCTGGGCGGCCGCACGAAGTTGACACTCAATGCCCGCGTCGTCCGCGCCGCTCGTGAAGCCTCACGCAACCTGGGCGGCATGGAGGAAGGCTGGCGCCAAAGCCTGGAGCGCCTGTCGGCGATCCTCAAGGCGATCTGAGCCGACAACCCCTTATCCAACGAGACGGAGGATCCACGATGAAAGCGTATCCCTACATCTTCTTCGACAGCAATTGCCGCGAGGCGTTCGCGTTCTACGAGGCGCTCGGCATCGGCAAGGTGACCGACATGATCTCCAACCAAGATGCGCCTCCCGGCCAGGAATATGACCCGGCGCGGGCGGACAACATCATGCATGCGACGCTGACAATCGGCGAGACGCTGCTGATGGCGTCGGATATGCCAGCGAACTGGTATTCGAAGCCGCAGAGCTTCAACATCCACCTCACGGTTCCCGACGCCGCCAAGGCGGACACGCTGTTTGCGGCGTTGAAGGAAGGCGGCGAGGTGCAGATGCCGCTGGAGAAGACGTTCTGGGCAGAGCGATTTGGCGCCTGCGTCGACAGATACGGCATCCCCTGGATGATCAGCGTCGACCTGCCGGCGGCATAGTCTCAACTCTTCATACCGAGCAGACCGATGAACCTTGCACAGAAAGTCGGGCCCGCCTCGGATGGAGACACGGACGGCAGCCGAGCGACTGCCGTCCGCATATCTTCGTAGGCTTAGCCGACGAGCGCGTTGTCGTCGCGGCGGACGGCGATGATCGAGGAGCGCGGCAGCTTGCCTTCGCCATCCGGGAACGGCGCGTCGGGGTGCTGGATGCCGACGAACATGGTGCGCTTGTCGGCTGACCAGCAAAGGCCCGTGACCTCGGCGCCCTTCGGCCCGGTGAGGAACCTCTCGATGCGGCCGGTGACCGGATCGCCGGCCAGCATCTGGTTGTTGCCCTGGCCTGCGAATTCGCCCTCGTTGGAATCGTCACCGTCGGTCTGGATCCAGATCAGGCCGGTCGAATCGATCACCATCCCATCGGGCGAGTTGAAGAGATTGCCCTCGTTGATGTTTGCCGAGCCGGCATAGGGGGTCCCCTTGTGGACCGTCGGGTTGCCGGCCATCACGTAGAGGTCCCACTCGAACGCGTCCGCTGCATGATCGTCATTGGCCGGGCGCCAGCGCACGATCTGGCCATACTCGTTGGTCTCGCGCGGGTTCGGTCCGCCAACGCCCATCCAGTCGCCTCCTGCGTTGGAGCGCGTGCCACGGCGGCTGTTGTTGGTGAGCGCGCAATAGCCCTCGCAGGCCAGCGGGTTGACCGCCACCCATTCCGGCCGGTCCATGGTCGTCGCATTGACGCGAGACGCCGCCGTGCGGCTGAACACCGCGATCTCGGCCGCCGACATGCCGGTCGCCGCCTCGGTCAGCGCCACCCACCTGCCGGACATGTCGTCGTCGAACCGCGCCACGTAGAGTTGGCCTTCGTCGAGCAGGGTCGAGGTGTCACCGCCCGGAACATAGATGTCGCGCGAGACGAACCTGTAGAGGAACTCGCCGCGCTCGTCGTCGCCCATGTAGACCACCACGCGCCCGTCAGGCGCCAGCACGCAGGCGGCGTTCTCGTGCTTGAAGCGGCCGAGCGCGGTGCGCTTGACCGGAATGCTCCGCGGATCGGCGGGATCGATCTCGACGATCCAGCCGGCGCGGTGCGGCTCGTTGGGGTGCTTCGACGTGTCGAAGCGGGCATCGAACTTGTGGTAGTCGTAGCCCCAACCCTCGGCGGCAATGCCGTAGCGCTTGTAGCCGTCGGCCGCGAGGCCCTCGACCGTGGTTTCGCCGGTGGCGCCGAAATAGCCGTTGACGTTTTCCTCGCAGGTCAGATAGGTGCCCCACGGCGTCTTGCCGGAACCGCAATTGTTGAACGTGCCGAGGCTCTGCGTTCCGGTCGGGTCCGATTCTGTCTTCATCAGGTCATGGCCGGCGGCCGGGCCCGTGATCCGCATAGGCGTGTTGTGAGTGACGCGGCGGTTGAGCGGGCTGTCCTTCACGACCGACCACTGGCCATCGGTTTCAGCCACCTCGAAGATCGCGACACCCTGCAGATTCTGCAGCTTCAACACATCCTGCGCATCGCGCGGCTTGCCCTCGGGTGCTCCGGGCAGGTTGATGTCATTATTGGTGTATTCGTGATTGACGGCGATCACCTGGCGATTGCCGACGACGAAGAATTCCATCCCGTCGGTGTTCTCGCCGAACACCTTGTCGGCCTCGGCGGCGCTGCCGCCGGTCGCGTGATCCAGGTCCGGCACGCCGGAGAACAGCGGGTCGCCCCAGCTGACCAGACGCTGCCAGCGATAGCCCTCCGGCACGTGGACGGTGCCATCGGTGAAGGTCGGAATCGGCTTGAAGGCGAAGCGCGATTCCTGCGCGGCGCGGGCCGGCTGAAGGGTCAGGATTCCGGCGCCCATGACGGCCGCGCCGGACCCGAAGGCCAATGCGCCGCCGAGAAATCCGCGCCTCGAGATCGCGCGCTCGACCACCCGGTCGAACTCGTTCTCGCTCGGGCGGGGGAAGTTGATCTCGTCCCACTCGTCGGCGCTCGGTTTGTTGCGTACAGTTTCATTCATGGCTTGCTCCCTTCGTCTTGGTGGCTGGCTGAGACGGGCGTCAAAGCGCCAACAGTCACGAACCACTTAGCCGCGCTGGAGCACAGCCATGTGACGGACGCCGGATATTGCAAGCTGTACAAGTGCCGCAACGGTAGCGCGCTATCTCGCCCGCCCAGTCCACCACGCGATCGCCAGCGCCGCGGCCAGCGCCGCTGTCGCCGCCAATCCCATCGCGCGGAAGAGCGTCGCGTCGAACATGACGCCGCCGACGGCCGAGCCCGCCGCCTGGCCGACATAGATCGCGGAGGAATTGAGCGCGATCGCCGCGCCCGCCAGCGCCGGGGCGGCGCCGGCCAGCCGCGCCTGCTGCATCGAGTTGGATGCGGCAAAGCCCAGCCCCCACACCGCCGAAGCGGCGAACACGAGGACGATATTTTCCGCGGCGATCGTCCAGAAGCCCGCTCCGATCACCATAGCGAAAAAGAACATGAGCGACGTGCGAAGCATCCCGAGACCGCCGACGATGCGCGACGCAGCGATGTTGCCGACGAAGCCCGCGACTCCGAAGATCGCGAATGCGATGGCGATCTGCGAGGAGTTCGCGCCGGCCATATTCGTCAGCAACGGGCCGAAGAACGGGAAGACCAGGAACTGCCCGCCCGCCGACAGCGCGGTGACGACAAGCAGCGCGACTATGAGCCTGTTGGAGAACAGGCTGCCCCAGCTCTTGAGCGACATGGCAACGCCTCGGAGGCCCTGCGGCACCGAGAGCGCAACGGCAGTGGCCGCGCCAAAACCGATCGCAGCCAGTCCCCAATGCACGCCGCGCCAGCCATGTTCTGATGCGAACCACGCGGCAACGGGAAGGCCAGCGGCGGTTGCGAGTGACCAACCGAGGAACACGAAGGAGATCGCGCCGGGGCGCTCCTTCTCGCTCACCAGCATCGCAATCGCGCTGGCTGCCTGAGGCGTGTAGATCGCGGCGAACGCCATGGCGATGATGCGGACCGCCATCAGCGTGCCGAAGCCAGGCGCCAATGCAGACGCGGCATGGCTCGCCGCCAGTCCGGCCAGCGAGATCGTCAGCAACAGCCGGCGGTCCATCGCGCTGGTGCCCCAGGCGACCAGCGGTGAACCAATGCACAGCACCACCGCGCCGAAAGTCAGCAGGAGCGCAGCGCTGGTGATCGAAACGCCGAGGTCGGCCGACAATGGCGCGACCATCCCGGCCGGCGCAATGACCGACATGCCGATCAGGAAATTGCCGGACAGGAGCGCGTAGGCCGCCGCCCTTGCGGTCATATGGCAGACTCGCGCGTAGGCATGGCTATCAGCGCCCAGAGGGCCAGACATTCGGATGTGCGGGGAGGCATGGGCGGGAATCCTGCGGGAGCGCAATCTACAATCCAGCTGCGTGCCCTGTCGACTGGCCAGTTGGCGGGCTTTACCGATCCAGAGATTCCCGTTCGACACATGCGCGCCTCGCCGCTATAAGCGCGCCACCCGAACGGAAATCCTTCATGGCCGAGACAATCACCCAGGCGGTCTCCCGCCGCCGCACTTTCGCGATCATCGCGCACCCTGACGCCGGCAAGACGACGCTGACGGAGAAGCTGCTGCTGTTCGGCGGCGCGATCCAGCTCGCGGGCGAGGTGAAGGCGAAGAAGGACCGTATCCAGACCCGGTCGGACTGGATGAAGATCGAACGCGAGCGCGGCATTTCGGTCGTCACCTCGGTGATGACGTTCGAATATGGCGACAACGTCTTCAACCTGCTCGACACGCCCGGCCACGAGGATTTCGCCGATGACACCTACCGCACCCTGTCGGCGGTCGACTCGGCCGTGATGGTGATCGACGCCGCCAAGGGCATCGAGCCGCGGACGCTGAAGCTGTTCGAGGTCTGCCGGCTGCGCGACATCCCGATCGTCACCTTCGTGAACAAGATGGACCGCGAGGCGCGCAACCCGTTCGAGATCCTGGACGAGATCGAGCAGAAACTGGCGCTGGACACCGCTCCGATCACCTGGCCCATCGGCCAGGGCAAGAGTTTTGCCGGGACCTATCACCTCGCGCAGAACGCCGTGCGCCGGGGCGATGCCGAAGAGCACCGGACGAAGGTCAATGGACCGGATTCCAACCGCGTTGCGGGCCTGCTGCCGGAGAACGAGCGCGAGGCCTTCATCGAGGAGCTTGAACTGGCGCGGGAAGCCTGCAAGCCGTTCGACCGCGAGGCCTTCATGGAAGGACACCTGACGCCGGTCTATTTCGGCTCGGCGCTGCGCAACTACGGCGTTCGCGATCTGATCGAGGCGCTGGGCGACTTCGCGCCGCCGCCGCGGGCGCAGGAGGGCGACAGCCGCACGGTCGAGGCGACGGAGCCGGAGATGACCGCCTTCGTGTTCAAGATCCAGGCCAACATGGACCCGAACCACCGCGACCGCATCGCCTTCGTCCGCGTCTGTTCCGGCGAGCTGAAACGCGGGATGAAGGCGAAGCTGGTGCGCACCGGCAAGCAGATGTCGCTGTCGGCGCCGCAATTCTTCTTCGCCCGCTCGCGCATTACCGCGGACGAGGCCTATGCCGGCGACGTGGTGGGCATCCCCAACCACGGCACACTGCGCATTGGCGACACGCTGACCGAGGGCGAGGAAATCCTGTTCCGCGGCGTGCCGAATTTCGCGCCGGAAATCCTGCGCCGCGTGCGGCTGGGCGACCCGATGAAGGCGAAGAAGCTGAAGGAGGCGCTGCAGCAGATGGCCGAGGAAGGCGTCGTGCAACTATTCTCGCCCGAGGATGGCTCGCCGGCCATCGTGGGCGTCGTCGGCGCGCTGCAGCTCGACGTGCTGAAGGAACGGCTGTCGGCGGAATACACGCTGCCGGTCGATTTCGAGATGGCCCGCTTCACCGTCTGCCGCTGGATCTTCGCCGACAGCCCTGTCGAACTCAACCGCTTCATCGAGGCGCATCGCGGCGACATTGCCCGCGACCTCGACGGCGACCCGGTGTTCCTGGCCCAGCACGGCTTTGGCCTCAACTACGAGGCGGAACGCTGGAAGCAGATCAGTTTCAAGGCGATCAAGGACTATCAGGTGCGGGAAGCGGCTTGAGTCCGGCTCACATCCGTTGTGCTTCGGAAATGCAATAATACGCTGCGCCGGCACGCATTTGATCGTAGGCTCCTTTGTGTCATTGGGAGGAGGCCATTCATGCTGTTTTTGTATCACGCACCGATCTCGACCTGCAGCCAGAAGGTGCGTCTCGTCCTTGCAGAGAAGCAGCTCGAGTGGGACGGCCAGTCGATCAACTTCAGCAAGGCCGATCATCTGACCCCCGAATATATGAAGCTCAATCCGAATGGTGTCGTGCCGACTCTCGTTCACGATGGTTTCCCCATCATCGAGAGCAGCGTCATCACCGAATATCTTGACGAGGCATTTCCGGAACGGAGCGTCCGTCCAAAAGATCTCAAGACGCTCGCGCATATGCGCGCATGGCGGCAATATATCGACGAGGTCCCTACCCCCTCGATCCGACCTATCTCGTTCAACACGTTCTTCGTCCCGATCTGGTCGAAGATGACGGAACAGGAATTCTGGGACTACACCGAGCGACTGCCGCTGCGAAAGCATTTCTATCGCAAGATGGGTCCCGGCGGGTTCTCGAAGGCCGACATGGACGAATCGCTCGACCGGCTGACGCAGACCCTCACCCGGATGGAAGCCGCGCTGCAGGATGGCCCATTCATCATCGGCGACCAGTACACGCTCGCCGATGTGAACCTGACGCCGACGATTGTGAGGCTGGAAGACTGCGGCCGATCGGATCTTTGGGCGTCAATGCCGAAGGTGAAGGCATGGTACGAGCGAATCAAATCGCGGCCAAACTTCGACATCGCCTATATGCCGGGTTCACGCGACCTAGGGGCGCATATCTAGTCTGCGGTCAGCGGCTGGGTGCATTTCCGGCTGATATGCTCCTGACGATTTTCGGCTACACTCCAGGAATCATGATGTTGTCTGGGTTGTCCTGAGGAAATGACGCCGAAGATCAAAGCGAAGACCTCGACCGACGCCGAGCAGATCCGGATCGACGACGGATTTCCCGAGCTTGCCGACCTTGCTTTCCTGCTCGATTCCCGCTGGCGGATCCCGGTCCTCGGCCTGCGTTTCGGCATGGACGCCGTCGTCGGGATGATACCGGTTGTGGGCGATCTGGCTTCGGCCAGTGTGTCCGGTTACATCCTCGTCAAGGCTCACAGGCTGGGCGCGCCGCGGGTGCTGCTGATGCAGATGGCGGGAAATGTGCTGATCGACACGGTGGTCGGCGCAGTGCCGATTGCCGGCACCGTTTTCGACGTGTTCTTCAAAGCGAACAACGTCAACATCCGGCTGTTGCGAGAGCATCTCGCTGAGCGCGGCAAGCGGCTGCCCTTGCCGCTCATCGGCCAGGAAACGGTTGGCAAGCAGGCAGACCTTCCGCCTGGCGCGAGATAGAACAACCGGTCGACCGGCCAAGCAATCGGGGAACGAAGTCCCTCGATATCATCGACGTTCGGATGCTTTCCTCTCGCCCGGAACGCGCAACCGTCCTATCTGGTATCCACATCCAGCAGGGAGACGCGCCATGAGCCTTCGCATCAACGATATCGCGCCGGATTTCCACGCCGACACCAGCCAGGGGCCGATCGATTTCCATGAGTGGATCGGCGACGGGTGGGCGGTGTTGTTTTCTCATCCGAAGAATTTTACCCCGGTCTGCACGACCGAACTTGGCACCATGGCTGGATACGCGCCGGAATTCGCCAAGCGCAACGTGAAGATCATCGGCATCTCTGTCGATCCGGTCGAGAGCCACGCGAAATGGAAGGATGACATCAAGACCGCGACCGGTCATTCGGTCGAATACCCGCTTATTGGCGACAAGGACCTCAAGGTCGCAAAGCTCTACGACATGCTGCCGGCCGGCGCAGGCGACAGCTCGGAGGGCCGCACGCCAGCCGACAACGCGACCGTGCGATCGGTCTTCGTCATCGGTCCGGACAAGAAGATCAAGCTGATGCTGACCTATCCGATGACCACCGGCCGCAACTTTGCTGAAATCCTGCGGGCGATCGACTCGATCCAGCTGACCGCCAAACACCAGGTGGCGACGCCCGCCGACTGGAAGCCGGGCGAGGACGTCATCATTACCGCCGCGGTGTCGAACGAGGACGCGACCAAGCGCTTCGGCTCCTACGAGACGATCCTGCCCTATCTGCGCAAGACGAAGCAGCCGGCAGCCTGAGCCTGCCTGTCGAACCGGCGCAACAGCGCCGTTCCGGACTAAAGCTCGAACAGGATGGTCGGTCCGCCATGATAGGTGGTGCGCGCGAACTCGCGGAAACCTTGTTTTTCCGCGACGCGGATCGACGCGGCGTTCTGCGGATCGATCAGGCAAGTGATGCGCATATGGGGGTGGTTCTGCCTGCCCCATTCGATGACGGCCGAAACCGTCTCGGTGGCAATGCCCTTGTCGTGCGCATCGGGCACGAAACCCCAGCCCGTCTCGAGCGTGCCCTCGATGCTTGGCGATACGTCGCGCTTGAGGTCGTGGAACCCGGCTTCGCCGAGCAAGCGCCCGGTCGCCTTGTCGGTGACGGCCCAGAAGCCGAAGCCCATCGCCTGCCACATGCCAAGATGGCGCAGCAGCCGCACCCAGGCCTGCTCGCGCGTCTGCGGCACGCCGCCGATGAAGCGGGTCACGACAGGATCGGCCCACATGGCGGCGTGGGCGTCGAAATCGTCAACGCGGTGGCCGCGCAGGATGAGGCGCTCGGTCTCGATGGCGGGGATCGTCATCTCAGACCGAGATTGTCTTGAGGCGGTCGGCGATGAGGACGGCGAGACGGTCGGCGACCTGATCCTTGGTCATTTCCGGCCATTCGTCGATGCCCGCCTTGGAGACGATCTTCACCCGGTTGCGGTCTCCGCCCATCACGCCCTTCGGCCCGACGCCGCTGTCATGCGAGACATCATTGGCGACGATCAGGTCCGCACCCTTTTTCTTCAGCTTGGCGGCGGCGTTGTCGAGCAGGTTCTCGGTTTCGGCGGCGAAGCCGACCACCAGCCACGGCCGCTTCTTGTGATGGCCGATGCCGGCCAAGATGTCCGGGTTCTCGACCATCGCCAGCGGCGCGGGGGCTTCGCCGGCGCGCTTCTTGATCTTTTCCTTGACCTCGCCGTCCGGCCGCCAGTCGGCGACGGCGGCGACGAAGATGCCGGCGTCGGCCGGAAGCTCCGCCTCGACCGCGGCCTGCATCTGCCGCGCGGTCTCGACGCGGATGGTCGTGACGCCTTCGGGATTTGGGATCGTCACAGGGCCGGACACCAGCCGCACGTCGGCGCCGAGCTTCGCCAGCGCCGCGGCAATGGCGTGGCCCTGCTTGCCGGACGAGCGGTTGGCGATGTAGCGGATCGGATCGAGCGGCTCGTGTGTGGGGCCTGAGGTAACGACGATCTTGCGGCCGGCAAGCGGGCCAGCCTTCGGCGCGAGCAGCGACTCAACGGCGGCGGCGATGTCGAGCGGTTCGGTCATCCGGCCCTCGCCCGCCTCGCCGCTCTCGGCCATCTCGCCGCGGTTTGGGCCGACGAAATGGACGCCGTCCTTGGCGAGCGTCGCGCGGTTGCGGCGCGTCGCGGCGTGCGACCACATTTTCGGGTTCATCGCCGGGGCCATGAGCACCGGCCGGTCGGTCGCGAGCAGAACGGCGGAAGCGAGGTCATTGGCGAGGCCATTGGCGGCCTTGGCCATCAGATCGGCGGTGGCGGGTGCGACGAGAACCAGATCGCATTCGCGCGCGAGCCGTATATGGCCGACATCCTGTTCGTCCTGGCGGTCGAACAGATCGGTGAAGACATGGTCCGCCGACAGCGCGCCGGCGGCGAGCGGCGTGACGAATTCCTGCGCCGCCTGCGTCATCACGCAGCGCACCGCGGCCCCCCGCTCGCGCAGACGGCGGATCAGGTCGAGCGACTTGTAGGCCGCGATGCCGCCGCCGATGATCAGCAGCACGCGCTTGCCGGAGAGGGTCATGCGGAAGCTTCCCATGGATTTATGATCTCGATCCCGCAATGCTCGAAATCGCGGACGTTGCGAGTCGCAAGCGTGAAGCCTCGTGCTCGCGCGATTGATGCGATTTGCGCGTCCGACTGGCTTATAGGGCGGCCGATGCTCCGGCGGTGGGCCATCAGTTCGGCAAAGTGCTCGGCTTCGCGCGAACCGAATTCGAGAACCTCAGTCTTCAGCGACACTCTGAAAAACTCAGAGACGAGCGTGTCGAGATTTTCGCGCCGCCGACCTTGCGGCAGGCACCTGACGCCGAACAGCAACTCAGCTTTTGTTATGGCACTGACGAACAGCAGGTCCAGATTGCGCACCTGCAACCACGATACAACGATCTCCGATGGCTTGGCTGCCATGTTCTCCGACACGACATTCGTATCGAGTACATACATCGATCAATCGAAGCTCGGCGGTTCACGCATCGGCTCGCGGGGAGGTAATTCGAGGTCAAACCCACCATACTTGTCGACGAGCTTTCGCACAGCGTCGTACAGATTCTCCTCTTTCTCAAAACCCGCCGTCGAGACGACAGCGGCGCGCAGGATCGCCCGAACTTCCTGCTCCATCGATACACCATGTCGAACAGCGCGATGCTGTAGCGCGCGCTTCGTGCTTTCGTCGAGATTTCTCACGGTGACAGTTGCCATCGACATGACCCCAAAAATTGCATGCAATGTAAGCATTGCTAGCAATGCAGTCAACTCTCACCCGATCCGCCAGGCGATCCAGATCAGCGTCAGCGCAATCACCCACAGCGCGACCCGACCCCACCGAGTGCCGCGCGCCTCGGCCTTGCCGATGCGGCGGGCGGTGTCCTCGTCGAAGCGCAGGCCGTGTTCGGCCATATGGTCGATCTCGCGCGACAGGCGCTCGGTGCGTTCGGCCAGCTCCGGCGCCTGCCGGGCCAGCGCCACCAGTGCGTTGACGCCGTCGCGGGCGTCGATCAGCAAGCCCTTAGGCCCGAGATTGTCGCGGATCCAGCCGCCAACGACGGGCTCGGCCGTCTTCCACATGTTGAAGGCGGGATCGAGGGTGCGGGCGACGCCTTCGACGACGACCATCGTCTTCTGCAGCATGACGAGTTCCGGCCTCGCTTCCATGTCGAAGAGTTCGGTCACCTCGAACAGCAGCGTCAAGAGCTTCGCCATCGAGATGGTTTCGGCCGGCTGGCCATGGATCGGCTCGCCGATGGCGCGGATCGCCTGGGCAAACGAGGCCGGATCGTGCTTGCGCGGCACGTAGCCGGCCTCGAAATGCACGTCGGCGACGCGGCGGTAATCGCGCGTGATGAAGCCGTAGAGGATTTCGGCCAGAAAGCGCCGCTCCTTCTTGCCGAGGCGCCCGGTGATGCCGAAGTCGACGCCGACGATGGTGCCGGCCGGATCGACGAACAGGTTGCCCGGATGCATGTCGGCGTGGAAGAAGCCGTCGCGTAGCGTGTGGCGGAGGAAGGACTGGACGAGCGTCGCAGCGAGCGCATTCAGGTCATGGCCGGCAGCGCGCATGCCGTCGATGTCCGACATTTTGACGCCGTCGATCCATTCGAGCGTCAGCACGTCGCGGCCGGTGCGCTCCCAGTCGACCGAGGGCACGCGGAAGCCTGGATCGGCCGCGGTGTTTTCGCCGATCTCGGACAGGGCCGCCGCTTCCAGCCGCAGATCCATCTCGATCTTGGTGGTCTGTTCGAGGATTTCGGTGACCTGCACAGGGCGCAGCCGGCGGGTCGACGGGATGAACCTTTCCTGCAGGTGCGCGGCGAGGAAGAAGCCCTCCAGATCCTGGAAGAAGCGCTTGCGCACGCCCGGCCGAATGACCTTCACGGCAACCTTGTGCGGCACGCCGTCCTTCATCACCTCGGCCGGGTGAACCTGCGCAATCGACGCGGCGGCGACCGGTTCGCCAAGCGACAGATAGAGTTCCGCGATGGGACGGCCGAGCGAACCTTCGATCGCCTCGACCGATTTCGCCCTCGGAAAGGTCGCCATCCGGTCCTGCAGCTTGGCGAGGTCGTTGGCGATCTCGGCGCCCACCACGTCCGGCCGGGTCGCCAGGAACTGGCCGAGCTTGACGTAGGAGGGGCCAAGACGGGCGACCGCCTTCGACAGACGCTCGCTGCGCTCCAGCGACACGGTCTTGCGGCGCGCCAGGAACCGGCTTGCGCGCCAGCCGAACCGCGCCAGACCGGTCAGGTCGTCGCCCGGCAAGGCCGCGATGACGCCCTCACGGACGAGAACCCAGCCCGCGTGCATCAAGCGGTAATATGCCCCAATCGTGCTCATCAGGAGGTCAGATCTTCCAGCCGGAATGCAGGGCTGCGATGCCGCCCGAATAGTTGCGCCAAGTGGCGCGGGCAAAGCCGGCCTTGGTGATCATCGCGGCGAAATCGGGCTGGTTGGGGAATTTGCGGATCGATTCCACGAGATAGCGATAGGGTTCGCCGTCGCCGGCCACCATCTGGCCGATGCGCGGGATGGCATTGAATGACCATGCCTCATAGACGCGGTCGAGGATCGGCATCTCGACTTCCGAGAATTCGAGGCAGAGGAAGCGCCCGCCCGGCTTCAGCACGCGGAAGGCTTCGGACAGCGCGACGTCGATGCGCGGCACGTTGCGGATGCCGAAGGCGATCGTGTAGGCGTCGAAAATGTTGTCGGCGAAAGGAAGCTCTTCCGCGTTCGCTTCGACGAAGGTGATGTTGTCGCCCGAGCCGCGCTTGTCGGCGCGGTCGCGGCCAACCGACAGCATCGAGCCGTTGATGTCGAGCACCGTCGCCTGCGCCAGCCCGCCCGACGCGTCGACGATGCGGAAGGCGATGTCGCCCGTGCCGCCGGCGACGTCGAGCACGGCCCAGTCGGCGCGCTTTGGCGGGTTGAGCCACGTCACCATGGCTTCCTTCCAGACTCGGTGCATGCCGGCAGACATCAGGTCGTTCATCACGTCGTAGCGGTTGGCCACCTTGTGGAAAACGTCGTTGACCAGCCCCTGCTTCTCGCCCGGCGCTACATCCTTGAAACCGTAGGAGGTTTCCATACCGCCCCGGACGGTCGTACGTTCATCTGACATGATTGTGTCCTGTCGAAATTGGGCCGGACCATAGCCGATGCGGTTCACGGGCGCTATTGTTACAGTCGCGATGAACCGCCGCGCAACGAATCATGGTCAACATGGCGGCTGCATCGGAATCGGAGTGCGCCATGGTGCTGAAAGCGGAAATCCACTGTCATGTCGAAGGCGCGGCATCGCCCGAACTGGTGATACGGCAAGCGCAGAAATATGGCGCGGATGTCTCGCCCTTCATCCAGAACGGCTCCTTCGTCTGGCATGATTTCACCAGCTTTCTCGCCGCCTACGACGCGGCGTCCAGCCTGTTCCGCGACGAGGAGGACTATGCGCGGCTGACCGAGACCTATCTGACCAGCCTGGCGCGCGACGGCGCGATCTATTCGGAAGTGTTCACCTCGCCCGACCACGCGTTGAAATCAGGGCTGTCACCTGCCGCCTACACCAATGCGCTGGGCGAAGGCATGCTGCGCGCCAAGGCCAAGACCGGCATCGAAGGCCGGATGATCGTCACCGGCGTGCGCCATTTCGGCGTCGAATCGGTCGAGGCCGCGGCGCGGTTCGCAGCGAAGTGCAATCACCCCCTGGTCACCGGCTTCGGCATGGCGGGCGAGGAGCGGTTCGGCGATGTCGAGGACTATGTCCGCGCCTTCGAGATCGCGCGGGAAGCTGGGTTGGGCATCACCGTCCACGCCGGAGAACTCGCCGGCTGGGAGAGCGTCCAGGCGGCGCTCGACCATCTGCGGCCATCGCGGATCGGCCATGGCGTGCGGGCGATCGAGAACCCCGACCTCGTCAGGCGGATCGCGGCGGAAGGCGTGGTGCTCGAGTGCTGCCCGGTGTCGAATGTCGAGTTGAAGGTGTTTCCGAGCTATGCCGAGCATCCTTTCCCGAAGCTCAAGGCGGCCGGCTGCAAGGTGACGCTGTCGTCGGACGACCCGCCCTATTTCTGGACAAGCCTGAAAAAGGAATACGACGTCGCTCGGGAGCATTTCGGTCTGTCGGAACGCGACCTGACGGCTGTCACCCGGACGGCAATCGAGGCCGCATTCGTCGACCGGAAGACGCGGACGGCGCTGCTGGCGAAACTGGGCGAACCGGTGCGGGCCGGACGCTGAACCCAGACAAATCTGTGGCTGACTGTTCGCCGGCTGTTTCGCAGCCTGCGGCGGACGGGTAAGGTTGGCAGTCTTCCGCATCGGTCAGGAGTTGCCCGCATGAGTGTCACTGTCGTCGACCACCCGCTCGTGCAGCACAAGCTGACGATCATGCGCAACAAGGAGACCTCGACGGCGGGGTTCCGGCGGCTGCTGCGCGAGATTTCGCTGCTGCTCGGCTATGAGGTGACGCGGGACCTCGAACTGACCACGACGCGCATCGAGACCCCGATGCAGCCGATGGACGCACCGACGCTGGAAGGCAAGAAGCTGGTCTTCGCCTCGGTGCTGCGCGCCGGCAACGGGTTGCTCGAAGGCCTGCTCGATCTTGTGCCCGCCGCCCGCGTTGCGCATGTCGGGCTCTACCGCGATCACGACACGCTGGAGGCGGTCGAATATTTCTTCAAGGCGCCGAGCGACCTGGGCGACCGACTGGTGATCGTCGTCGATCCGATGCTGGCGACCGCCAACTCGGCAATCGCGGCTGTCGACAAGCTGAAGGGGCGCGGGGCGACGAATCTGCGCTTTCTCTGCCTTCTGGCGGCTCCGGAGGGCATTGAGCGCTTCACCAAGGCGCATCCGGATGTGCCGGTGTTCACCGCGGCGATCGACGAGCGGCTGAACGAGAAGGGCTATATCGTGCCGGGCCTCGGCGATGCAGGCGACCGCATGTACGGGACAAAGTAGCGCCAAGCGTTAAGGCGATGGTGACCGCGATCCGCTAGCGTTTCTCGCAAAGGGACTCAACGCGATGCGCAACATCATCCTGATCGGCGGCTTTGTCGGATTGTCCGCGTCCGTGCCGATCGTCTACCAGGCGAGCCCCGAGACGTTTCACCGCCTTATTGCGCCTGCGCCAGAAGCCACGTCCGTTCTACCGGCGGGGACGCTACTCGCGACCGCGACCACTGCGACCCCGATCGGGCGCAAGGCGCAGATACCGGCGGACAGCACAGGGCATTTCCGCACCGAACTGCGGATCAATGGGCGCAAGGTCGATGGCCTGATCGATACGGGCGCGACGCTGGTGGCATTGAACCAGTCGACCGCTCGGCGGTTGGGCATTGCCGTCGCGCAATCCGAGTTCAAGCACGAGGTGACCACGGCAAACGGCAAGACGCGCGCCGCGGTGGTGACGATCGCAACGATCGAGATCGGGCGGATCCGGGTGGAAAACGTCGATGCCGTGGTGCTGGACGACAAGTCGCTGCGCAGCACGCTGATCGGAATGAGCATGCTGAAGCAGCTTGCGCGCTTCCAGGTGAAGGACGAAGTGCTCTATATCGAGCAGTAGGGCCTGCTTCAGAAGCTCCGATTGCCGAGGTTACTGAAACGCCTTCGTGTATGGCATATCGTCTTCGTGCAATGCGATCAGCGCGGCCAATTTCGCACGTTCGGCCGGTGTGAGCGCCAAGCGATTGGCCATGCGTCTGGTCAGGGACAGAACTGCCTCCTCCGGAGAGCGAGAATCGCATCTGAGAATATTCCACATAGCAAACCTCATGCAATTTCAGCATGAGGAAGCGTCTGCGCCCGCAATGGTTGCATATCATAGCAAAAGGTGGTTAGCCGCAGATTAATGTGAGGAAGGTCTCAGGCGATGTTGCGGATAACGGGTGACCGAGTGACCGGCCTGTCATCGCCGAGGGTGTAGGCCTGAACGACCGCCTCGGCAGCGACACTTGCAGTGGCTTCATCGCGCGCGTGCACCAGGGCAAGGGGCTCATCGGCGTGGACCTCCGCGCCGATTGGTGCGAGAAGAGTCAGGCCGACAGCCAAATCGACATTGTCCTGCGGGCGTGTCCTGCCACCCCCGAGTGCGACGACGGCCATGCCGACGGCGCGGGTATCGATAGACCGGACGAACCCTTGCGCCGGCGCGACGACCGGGCGCACAACCGGAGCGTTCGGTAGATACGATTTGTAGCGGCTGACGAAATCCGCAGGTCCGCCGAGCGCAGCGACCATCCGGCCGAACCGTTCTGCCGCCTTGCCGGAGTTGAGTGCTTCCTGAGCGCGGGCCAACCCGTCCTTGCGGCTGCGCGCGATGCCGGCCGAGACCAGCATTTCGGCCGCCAGCGCAAGCGTTACGTCAGCCAAGCGGCGGTCGCGCACGTCGCCGGTGAGGAAGTCGACGGCGTTGGCGACCTCAAGCGCGTTGCCGGCGGCCGAGGCGAGCGGCTGGTTCATGTCGGTGACCAGCGCCGTGGTCGGCAGCCCGGCCCCGTTGGCCACCTCGACCAGGCTTTTGGCCAGCGCGGATGCCTCGCGCGGCCGGGCCATGAAAGCGCCGTTGCCGGATTTCACGTCCAGAACCAGCGCGTCGAGCCCGGCGGCCAGCTTTTTCGACAGGATCGAGGCGGTGATCAGCGGGACGGACTCGACCGTCGCCGTGACATCACGGATGCCGTAAAAGCGCTTGTCGGCGGGCGCGAGATCGCCCGTCTGGCCGATGATCGCGCAACCGACATCGCGCACGGTCTTGCGGAAAAGGGCATTGTCCGGCTGGCTTTTGTAGCCAGGGATCGAATCCATCTTGTCGAGCGTTCCGCCGGTGTGACCGAGGCCACGGCCGGAGATCATCGGCACGTACGCGCCGCAGGCGGCGACGATCGGCGCCAGCATCAGCGAGACATTGTCGCCGACGCCGCCGGTGGAATGCTTGTCGACGACAGGCCCCGGCAGGTCCCATGTCAGCACCGTGCCGGAATCGCGCATCGCCAGCGTCAGCGCGACGGCCTCATCGGGGCTCATGCCGTTCAGGAGCGTCGCCATGGCAAAGGCGGCGATCTGGCCCTCGGTGACCGCGCCGGAGACCATGCCGGCAACGAATTCGCGAATGGCCGCGGCCGGCAAGGGCTTGCCGTCGCGCTTGAGGCGGATGAATTCCTGGGGGAGCATCACACCCCGAACGGTGTCCAGATCGACTTGAAGCGGACGGCGTGGAAGAGGAATTCCTCGCCTTGGCCCTGGGCCGGGTCGAACCAGTCGCGGGCAAGGCCCTGGTTGGCCCAGACGGCTTTCAGGTTGCCCGCCGATTCCTTCTCGACCAGCGCCGAACCTTCCTTCGAGCCGAAATACCAAATTACTGCGATGTCGTCGTGCTTGGCCATGACGGAGGCCAGCTGGTCGCGGTCGCCAGTGACGATGTTGACCGCGCCGCCCGGCACGTCGGACGTGTCGAACACCTGGTAGAGGTCGAGCGCGGCCAGCGGCTGGTGTGGCGACGGGGTGACGACGACGCGGTTGCCCATCGCGAGTGCCGGCATGACCAGCGAAACGAAGGACAAGAGCGGCGCTTCGTCGGGGCAGGAGATCGCCATCACGTCCCAGGGCTCGTTCAAAATCACCGACAGCATGCGGCCCTGCGGCGCGCGGGCCGCGCCGTCATATTTGTCGGCCCAGGCGGCGTAGTGCATGATTCGCGCGACCGAGGCCTCGACCTCGCGCGCGGCTTTCGAGGCGGAGACGCCGGTCGACTGCGCGACGCGGCGGGCGAATTCGGCGGCGCGCAGTTCGAGATTCTCAGCCAGGAAATAGAGCACCTGCGCCCGCGCGTGGCCGGTCATGCCGCCCCAGGCGTCGGCCTTGTGGGCGGCTTCCACCGCGTTGCGGATGTCCTTGCGGTTGCCGAGCGGGGCTTCGGTGACGAACTTTCCGGCATGGTCGTGGACCGGATAGGAGTAGCCCGAATCCGGTCGCGCCTGCTTGCCGCCGATGTAGAGTTTGACGGTGCGGTCGAGGCCGACGGGGGCCGAGTCTTCGTCGCCGTCGAGCGGCAGGGCGGATGGCAACGGCTTGGCGAAGGGGGCCTGCTTGGCGTTCTTCAGCCAGCCCGCCGCGAGATATTCGCGCATGCCTTCCTTGCCGCCCTCGCGGCCGAAGCCCGATTCCTTGTAGCCGCCGAAAGGGATCGCCGCGTCGAACAGGTTGGTCGAGTTGATCCAGACGACGCCGGCCTTGACTTTCTTGGCCGCGTCGAAGGCGGTGTCGAGGTTCTGCGACCAGATCGAGGCGGCGAGGCCGTAGCGGGAATTGTTGGCGAGCAGCAAGGCTTCGCCCGGCGTGCGGAAGGTCATCGACACCAGCACCGGGCCGAAGATCTCCTCCTGCGCCAGGTTCGAGGCCGGCATGACGTCGGTGAACAGCGTCGGCGGGTAGAAGCAGCCCTTTCCGGCCATGAGCTTGGCGGCCCAGCTCGGCTGGAACATCGTCGCGCCCTCGGCGACGCCGGCCTTCACGCGGGCCGAGATCTGCTCGATCTGCACCGGCGCGACCACCGCGCCGACATCGGTCGACTTGTCGAGCGGATCGCCGACGCGCAGCTTTTCCATGCGGGCGCGCAGCTTGGCGTAGAACCTTTCCGCCACGCCCTCCTGCACGAGCGCGCGGGAGCCGGCGCAGCAGACTTCGCCCTGGTTGAACCAGATCGCGTCGACCACGCCCTCGACCGCCGCGTCCAGATCGGCGTCGGCGAAGACGATGAAGGGCGACTTGCCGCCGAGCTCCAGCGACAGTTTCTTGCCTGAGCCGGCGGTCTGGCGGCGCAGGATGCGGCCGACTTCGGTCGAGCCGGTGAAGGCGAGCTTGGCGATGCCGTCATGGCCGGCGATCAGCGCGCCGGTTTCGCCGCCGCCATTGACGATGTTGACGACGCCGGCGGGCAGGCCCACTTCCTTGCAGATTTCGGCGAAGGCAATCGCCGTCAGCGGCGTGTGCTCCGCGGGCTTCAGCACCACCGTGCAACCGGCGGCGAGCGCCGGGGCGATCTTCCAGGCCAGCATCAGCAGCGGGAAATTCCAAGGGATGACCTGGCCGCAGACGCCGGCTGGCACATGCCCCGGAAACGCCTCGTCGCGCAGTTCGGCCCAGCCGGCATGGTGATAGAAGTGGCGGGCGACCAGCGGGATGTCGATGTCGCGGGTCTCGCGGATCGGCTTGCCATTGTCCATCGTCTCCAGCACGGCGAGGAAACGCGCGTGCTTCTGCACCTGGCGGGCGATGGCGTAGAGGTGGCGGGCGCGCTGGTTGCCGGTGAGCTTTGACCAGGAGGCGAAGGCGGTGGTCGCGGCCTTGACGGCGGCATCGACCTCCTTCTTGCCGGCGATGGCGACATCGGCCAGCTTCTCGCCATTGGCCGGGTTCGGCACGGCGAACGTGTCGCCGGCTGCGGCCGTGAACTTGCCGCCGATGAAGTGGCCGAACCGGCCCTTGTGGCGCTTCAGCCAGTCGCGGACATGGCTGTCCTCTTCCGGGGCCGGGCCATATTCCATCGTCTTGAGGATGTCCTGGATCTGGTTCATGGTCATGCCATCCCGTGACGGTCGTTCGATGAGTAGCGTCCCGTCACGTAGTGCTCGAGCTGGCGCTCGATGTCGCCGAGCAGCGCCGAGGCGCCCATGCGGAAGAGGTCGGGCTTCAGCCAGTCGTCGCCAAGCTCCTCCTTCATCAGGATCAGCCAGGCGAGCGCGTCCTTCGAGGCGCGGATGCCGCCAGCGGGCTTGAAGCCGACATAGAGGCCGGTGAGCGCCAGGTAGTCGCGGATGGCGCGGACCATCACGAGGCTGACGGGCAGCGTCGCGTTGACGGTTTCCGTGCCGGTCGAGGTCTTGATGAAGTCGGAGCCGGCCTGCATGGCGACCATCGAAGCCTTGTAGACATTGGTCAGGGTCTTCAACTCGCCGGTGGCCAAAATCGCCTTCAGATGCGCCGCGCCGCAGGCGTCGCGCATCTGCTTCACCTCGTCGTAGAGCGCTGCCCAGTCGCCGTTCAGCACATGGGCGCGGGTGATGACGATGTCGATCTCCTCCGCGCCTTCGCCGACGGCGTAGCGGACTTCCTCCAGCCGCTGCTTCAGCGGCGTCAGACCCGCCGGGAAGCCGGTCGCGACCGAGGCGACGGGAATGCCCGAGCCTTCCAGGGCCTTCACCGCAGTCGGAACCATCGTTGGATAGACGCAGACCGCGCCCGTCGCCAGCCGCCGACCGGTGAGGCCGAGCGCCTCGACCAAATCGTCGCGCAGCGGGTGACGCGCCTTGGCGCAGAGGCGGCGGACGCGGCCGGGCGTGTCGTCGCCGGCCAGCGTCGTCAGGTCGATGACCTCGATGGCGCGGACGAGCCATGCGGCCTGCCACGCCTTCTTGACCGTGCGGCGGGTCGTCATCGTCGATGCGCGGCGCTCGGCGGCGGACAGGTTGACGTCCATCGCCTCGAACCACTCGGCCTTCAGCGCCGTGCCGTCATTGCGCGGACGCATGTTGGACAGGTGGACGGGCGCCGTACCCGACGCCACCGCATGTTCGGTTTTCGCGTTCATCAGAACTCTCCGATCGCCTCGCGCAGGATCGCCGCCAGCCGTGCTCCTCCCAGCGGCGCCATGTCCTTGGTCTCCTGATGCGAGAGTTCGCCGCCCGTCATGCCGGCGGCGAGATTGGTGATGACCGAACAGGCCGCGACGCGAAGCCCAAGGAATCGCGCGAGGATGACTTCGGGAACGGTCGACATGCCGACGGCATTCGCGCCGACGATCCGGGCCATGCGGATTTCGGCCGGCGTCTCGAAGGACGGGCCGGAAAACCACATGTAGACGCCTTTATGCAGCGGCGTGCCGGTTTTTTTTGCGGCGATTTCGAGCGCGGCGCGCATGTCGGCATCATAGGCCTGGGTCAGGCCGACGAAGCGCCGGTCGCTCGGCTCGCCGAACAGCGGGTTCGAGCCCGAGAAGTTGATGTGATCGGTGAGCAGCATCACCGAGCCCGGGCCCATGTCCGGCTCCAGCGAGCCGGCGGCGTTGGTCAGCATCAGCGTGGTGACGCCGATGCCGTGCAGGATTTCCAGCGCCGGCCGCATCGCGCCGGCATTGCCGTGCTCGTAGTAATGCGCGCGGCCGGCCATCATGATCACCGGCGTGCCGTTGAAATCGCCGGCGACGAGTTCGCCGGCATGGCCGGTGACGCCGCTGTGCGGGAAGCCGGGCACCTCGGCGTAGGGGATGCGGACGGCGTTCGTGACCTCGTTGACGAGGCCGCCCAGTCCGGAACCCAGCACCATCGCGATTTTCGGCGCGCGGCCGGCGAGGCGTTCGACAAGAATATCGGTGCCGTTCATTTCAACATCTCTCCGGCGAAGCCGTAGGGGAGCATCTCGCCCATAGTCACGGTCTGCACCACGCCCGTCGCATCACAGAGATAGAGCTTCGTGTCGGGGCGTGCGAATTCGGCCAGACGCTGGCGGCAGCCGCCGCAGGGCGTGATGCGGTCCATCCGTTCAGCCACGACCGCGATCTCGGCGATCTCGCCGCCGCCGTCCATGACGTAATGGCCGAGCATCGTCGTCTCGGCGCACCAGCCTTCCGGATAGGACGCGACCTCGATATTGGCGCCTGAATAGACGCGGCCGTCAGCCGTCCGAAGAGCCGCCCCCACCGGAAACTTCGAATAGGGCGCGTAGCATTTCGACATGGCCTCGCGCGCGGCCAGGAACAGTTCGTGCGTGGCGCTCATCAGCGCTCCTTCACATAGGCGACGCCGCCGGCCTTGGGCGGGATGGCCTTGCCGATGAATCCTGCGAGCAGGATCACGGTCAGGATATAGGGCAGCGCCTGCATCAGTTGCACCGGCAGTTGCCCGACGAGCGGGAAGGCAGTGCCCTGGAACCGGATGGCGAAGGCGTCGAGGAAGCCGAAGAGCAGGCAGGCGAACATCGCCGGCACCGGCTTCCACTTGGCGAAGATCAGCGCCGCCAGCGCGATGAAGCCGCGGCCAGCCGTCATATCCTTGACGAAGCCGGGGCTCTGGGCAAGCGACAGGTAGGCGCCCGCGAGGCCGGTGAGGATGCCGCAACAGATCACGGCGCGGTAGCGCAGCCAGGTGACCGAGATGCCGGCCGTATCCACCGCCGCCGGGTTCTCGCCGACCGCGCGCAGGCGCAGCCCGAAGCGGGTGCGGAAGAGGATCCACCACGAGATCGGCACCATCAGGAAGGCGACATAGACCAGAATCGAATGGCCGGAGATGATCTCCGAGTAGATCTGGCCGATCACCGGCACGTCGCGCAGCGCATCCGCGAAGGGCAGTTCGATGGCGCTGAAACGCGCATTGTTGCTGAGCTGCGGTGTGCGGCCGCCCTCGCGGAACCAGGCCTGTCCGAACAGGATGGTTGCACCGGCGACGACGAAGTTGATGGCGACGCCGGAGACGATCTGGTTGCCGCGGTTGGTGATCGAGGCGAAGCCGTGCACCAGCGCGAAGAACACCGCCGCCATGACCGCCGCTCCGACGCCCATCCAGGCCGAGCCGGTAACGGCCGCCGCCGACGCTCCAGCGAATGCGCCGGCCAGCATCTTGCCCTCGAGGCCGATGTCGAAGACGCCGGCGCGCTCCGAGAACAGGCCGGCGAGGCAGGCGAGCAGCAGGGCCACCGACAGGCGGACGGTGGAATCCAGGACCGAGACGATGATGTCGACCATGTCAGCTCTCCCCCGCCGCCTTGGGTTTCAGTCCCATGCTTGACGGCCTCAGCGATGCGAGGACCATCTGCACCGTCGGCCGGAACATGTGCTCCATGGCGCCGGCGAAGAAGATGACCAGTCCCATGATGACGACGATCATCTCGCGGGTGATGTTGGGCATCTCGAAGGCGATCTCGGCGCCGCCCTGGTAGAGCATGCCGAACAGGATCGCGGCGAGGATGATGCCGACCGGATGCGAGCGCCCCATCAGCGCGACGGCGATGCCGACAAAGCCCGCGCCGCCGACGAAATTGAGCTGCATGCGGCCTTGCGCGCCCATGATCGGGTTGAGCGCCATCAGGCCGGCCAATGCGCCGGAAATCAGCATGGCAATGATGATGATGCGCTTTTCGCCGATGCCGGCGTAGCGCGCGGCCTTGGGGCTGTGGCCCATGGTGCGGATTTCGTAGCCGAGCCGCGTGCGCCAGATCAGCACCCAAACGCCGAAGGCGGCGATCAGCGCCAGGATGAAGGTGATGTTGAGCGGCGTGCGGCGGACGGGAATGCCGACCAGGTTGAGCAGCCAGGCAAGGCTTGGAATGCGCCCGCCCTCAGTGAAGATGCGGGTTTCCGGGGCCTGCTGGCCGCCGGCCTTCAGCACGTTGACCAGCAGGTAGACCATCAGGCTGGCGGCGATGAAGTTGAACATGATCGTCGTGATGACGATGTGGCTGCCGCGATACGCCTGCAGCCAGGCCGGGATCAGCGCCCAGCCGGCGCCAAAGGCGGCCGCGCCCAGGATCGCCAGCGGATAGGTCAGCCACCACGGCAGGATCGAGTCGAAGGACAGGCAGACGATCGCCACGCCGACACCGGCGACCGAGGCCTGGCCTTCGCCGCCGATGTTGAACAGGCCTGCATGGAAGGCGATGGCGACCGCCAGGCCGGTGAAGATGAAATTCGTCGCGTAGTAGAGCGTGTAGCCAATGCCGTTGCCGGTGCCGAACGCGCCCTTCAGCATCAGCCTTACGGCCTCGAACGGGCTTTCGCCGACAAGCAGCACGACGAGGCCGGCGACGAAGAAGGCGACGATGAGATTGATCAGCGGGATCAGGCCATAGTCGGCCCATGAGGGAAGTTTGGCGTAGGGTGAGCTCATTCCGCGGCCTCCTTGCGCTCGACGCCGGCCATCAACAGGCCGAGTTCGCCCTCGGTCGCTTCGGGTCCGCGCTCGCCGACGACGCGGCCGTCGAACATCACGAGGATGCGGTCGGAGAGCGAGCGGATCTCGTCGAGCTCGACCGAGATCAGCAGCACCGCCTTGCCGGCGTCGCGCATCGCGATGAGGCGTTTGTGGATGAATTCGATCGCGCCGACATCGACGCCGCGGGTCGGCTGGCCGACGACGAGGACGCCCGGGTCCTGTTCCATTTCCCGCGCCAGCACGATCTTCTGCTGGTTGCCGCCGGAAAAATTCGCCGTCTTGAGATGTGGGTCGGTTGGACGAATGTCGTATTTCGCGATCTTGTCGCGGGCGTCGGCTTCCACCGCCTTGAGGTCGAGGAAGGGGCCTTTGCCGTATTCCGGATCGTTGTGATAGCCGAGGATCGAGTTCTCGTATTCCTCGAAGGGCAGGATCAGGCCCATATGGTGCCGGTCTTCCGGCACATGCGCCAGCCCGCGACGGCGCAGTTCGCCGGGATCGGCGGCGCCCGTCACGTCGACCGGGCGGCCGTCGAGCGTGACCGTGCCCGAAGTTGCCTTGCGGATGCCGCAGATCGTTTCGATGAGCTCCGACTGGCCGTTGCCCGCGACGCCGGCGATGCCGACGATTTCGCCGCCGCGCACCTCGAAGGAAACATCCTTGACCATGGCGACGCCGCGCTGGTCCATGACCGTCAGGTTCTTGACCGACAGCTTGACCTCGCCAGGCTTGGCCTCGCCCTTTTCGACATGCAAAAGCACGCGGCGCCCGACCATCAACTCTGCCAGTTCCTCGACGGTCGTCTCCGCAGTCTTGCGCGTCGCCACCATCTGGCCCTGGCGCATGACCGAGACATTGTCGGTGACCGCCATGATCTCGCGCAGCTTGTGCGTGATCAGGATGACGGTCTTGCCCTCGTCCTTCAGCCTGCGCAGGATGACGAACAGGTGGTCAGCCTCCGACGGGGTCAACACGCCGGTCGGCTCGTCGAGAATCAGGATCTCCGCGCCGCGATAGAGCGCCTTCAGGATCTCGACGCGCTGCTGCAGACCGACTGCGAGCTCTTCGATCACCGCGTCGGGATCAACTTCCAGGCCGTATTCCTTTTCCAGCCGGTGCAGTTCGCCGCGCGCCCTGGCGATGCCGCTATTGAGGAGCGCTGCGCCCTCAGCGCCGAGGATGATGTTTTCGAGAACGGTGAAATTCTCGACCAGCATGAAGTGCTGGTGGACCATGCCGATGCCGTGCGCGATCGCCTCGTTCGGCGATTTGATCGTCACCGGCTTGCCGCCGATGCGGATTTCGCCGGAATCGGCCTGGTAGAAGCCATAGAGGATCGACATCAGCGTGGACTTGCCAGCGCCGTTTTCGCCGATGATGCCGTGAATTGTGCCGGGCTGGACCTTCAGATGGATGTCGCGATTGGCTCGAACCGCGCCGAAACTCTTGTTGATCCCGACCAGCTCGATCGCCGCGTCCGCCATACGCCATCCCGTTCTGCGACCGGGTCCCGCCGGTTCTTTATCGTTTGGTCAAAAAAACCTAGCATGGGCAGGGTTTGACTGCCAAGAACCCTTCGCCGGTCACTCTCGACAAATCCGGCGAGGATTGTCAATTTCGAAACACGGCGCGGACGCCACTGGAGCGATGCAATGACCCCGGACGCCGACGAACGCCTGACGACGCTGGAAATCCTGACCGCCGAGCAGGAGCGCACGATCGCCGAACTGTCGGCGGAGATCGCAAGTGCGTGGAAGGTGATCGACGACCTGACGCGGCGGATGGATGCGATGTCGCTCAGACTGAGCGGTGTCGAGGAGGCGACTGCGCCAGACACGCCGATCACCAAGCCGCCGCACTGGTGAGCCTTGGGTGGGAGAGGTCTCGTCTGGCGATTACCCCCGCCCCTGCCCCTCCCCACAAGGGGGAGGGAGAAGCGCACGTCCGCGCTACCGGAGTTGGCGCAAACGTCGGCCACTCCCTCTCCCTTGTGGGGAGGGGCAGGGTTGGGGGTTCTCTGCTCAGACAATTGCGTCACACACACGCCAAGCGTTGCCCTTATGTTCCGAATCCCCTAGTCTCGACCCATGCCCATCGTTTCCCCCATCAAGCTGCCAAACCCGTTGGTCGACGGACGCCAGTCCGAGCGCGCGATGCTGGTGCGGCGGGGGGTGCAACGGCTGTTTCGCGAAATGGGCGCGACTTTGCTGCCGGAACTCTGCCTCGTCAGCGGCCGCCGCGCCGACCTCGTGGCGCTGATGAAGAATGGCGACATCTGGATCATCGAAGTGAAATCCTCGATCGAGGACTTTCGCGTCGACCGCAAATGGCCGGAATACCGGCTGTTCTCCGACCGGTTCTTCTTCGCGACGCATCCGGAGGTTCCGGCCGAGATTTTTCCCGACGAGTGCGGCTTCATCCTGTCGGATGGCTATGGCGCGGAAATTTTGCGCGATGCGCCCGAGCACCGGCTGGCCGCGCCGACGCGCAAGGCGCTGACGCTGCGCATGGCGCGCACCGGAGCGGCGCGGCTGATGGCGGCGGAGCTGGCGGGGATCGCGATCCAGCCGGTCGAGGGCGAGAGCGAGTAGCGCAGGGGACAGTTTACTTTTTTCCGCCCGCGCTACGCGAACCGCTGCCGCACCTTTCTGCGGAAAGAAAGTAAACTGTCCCCGGCAGATCCCTACATCCGTCCAAACCGTCGCATGACCTCGACCAACTCGTCATGCGGCAGTGCGATCGAGGTTGCGCCGTCGCGGCCAATCATCGTTCGGTTGGCGACCATGGAATCGATGATCGCTTCCTCGGTGGCCTCGATGACCGCTTCGTAGAGCGGGTCGATGTCGGCGTTGGAGAGCTGGTCGAGTTGGCGGAGCTTCCCCGGCGGCGCGGCGAAGCCTTCGGCGTTGGCGGTCGAGAAGGCGAGGAAGATGTCGCCGGAGGAATCGTGGCCGATGCCGCCGGTGCGGGCCATGCCGAGCGGGACGCGGCGGGCAAGTTTCTTCGCCTGGTGACCGCCGATCGGGGCGTCGGTGGCGACTATGACGATGATCGAGCCGGCCGGCTTGCCGCGCAGGAGGTCATGGCCAATGTGTCTTCCGACCGGCACGCCGAGGATGGTGCATTCAGGGCGGCGGCCGAAATTCGACTGGACGAAGACGCCGACCGTGTAGATTTCGCCCGCGGCGCGGACGCGGCGGGAGGACGTGCCGCTGCCGCCCTTGAAGTCGTAGCAGATCATGCCCGTGCCGCCGCCGACCGAGCCCTGCTCCAGCGGACCCGACGCTGCGCTGTCCAGCGCCTCGAAGACATGGTCGTTGGTGACGTGGAAGCCGTTGATGTCGTTCAGGTCGCCGTCGAAGGTTTCCGCCGCCACCGGCAGACCCCAGGAATTGGATTTGCCCTCCAGCTTCGGGAACAGCCAGCGCACCGACGCGTCGCGGGCGATGCCGCAGGAATGGGTGTTGGTGATCGTCACCGGCATGTCCAACTCGCCGGATTCCTCGACCCAGATCGTCCCGGTCATCTCGCCATTGCCGTTGAGCGAATAGAACCCGGCGGCGCAGGGGATGTGCAATCCGTCTTTGCCGCGCGGCAGGATGGCGGTGACGCCGGTGCGGACGGGGCCCTGGCCGACGACCAGCGGACCATCGCCGCGGATAATCGTCGAATAGCCGACCTCGACGCCGGCACCGTCGGTGATGGCGTTGAAAGGGCCGGGTTCGCCGGGGAATGGCAGGCTGAGACCTCGTGCGCGGAGGAGGCCGGAGGGAGTGGAATGCCAGTGGGGAGAAGTGGAGTTCATGGGTGCATTAGCGCAGATGGAAAGGCTGGGGGGCAAGCCCCCTCATCCGGCCGCTTCGCGGCCACCTTCTCCCCGAGGGGAGAAGAGGTAGAGCGCCACGGTCGGTAACCTCCTCTCCCCTCGGGGAGAGGTCCGCCGAGCGTAGCGGAGGCGGGGTGAGGGGGCGGTCGCTCTGCGAGCCGTCGGCAGATCGACTTGCTACCTTGGAGCGCGCTTGGCGAGTATCCGCTGCAGCGTTCTGCGGTGCATGTTGAGGCGGCGGGCGGTTTCGGAGACGTTGCGCTCGCACATTTCGTAGACGCGCTGGATGTGTTCCCAGCGGACGCGGTCGGCCGACATCGGGTTTTCGGGCGGGGCGATCGGGTCCGAGCCGGTGCGGGTGAGCGCCGCCACCACGTCGTCTGCGTCGGCGGGCTTCGACAGATAGTCGATGGCGCCCAGTTTCACCGCCGTCACCGCGGTCGCGATGTTGCCGTAGCCGGTCAGGATCACGGTGCGCGTGTCGGCGCGCTTCTCGCGGATCGCAGCGATCACGTCCAGCCCGTTGCCGTCGCCGAGACGCATGTCGACCACCGCATAGGCCGGCGGGCGGGCCTTGGCCTTGGCCACAGCCTCCTCGACGCTTTCGGCGGTCTCGACATCGAAGCCGCGGCTTTCCATGGCGCGCGCCAGGCGGCTCAGAAACGGCTTGTCATCGTCGACGATGAGGAGGGTCGCATCGTCGCCCGGAGCGATTGCCGGTGGTGTCGTGTCTGCCGTCATGGCGTTCGATCCCGATGTCATGCTTCTTGTTGTTGCACTATATAGGCAACACCCGGCTCATAATCCAACCGTTGCGTCGCCTTCAAGAAGCGATCAACGATGCTTCCTCCGGCGCATAGCGCAGGAAGACTTCGCGCGGCCACACGATCTCGGCCAGAGCGCCCTTGCCCTGCTCGCCCGCGTTGCGGAACGACACCGTCGCGCCGGAGCGTTCCAGCAGCGTCTTGGCGATGAACAGGCCGAGGCCGAGGCCGCCGCCGGACTGGCCGTCCGCCGGAATTCCGCCGGACCGCGTCGTCATGTAGGGCTCGCCTATCCGGTCGAGAATTTCAGCCTGGAAGCCCGGGCCGTCGTCCAGCACCTGGAGGTGGACATTGGCCTGGTTCCAGCCCCAGCGGATGGTCACTGTCTCCTTGGCAAAGTCGACGGCGTTTTCGACCAGGTTGCCGATGCCGTAGATGACGCCCGGATTGCGCCGACCAACCGGCTCGGCGCCAAGCTGTTCTTGCGCCTCCAGCGTGATCTGGATGCCGAAATCGCGATGCGGCGCGATGACCTCCTCGATCAGCGAGGACAAGGGCAGCCTCGCCATGTGCTCCTCGCTGGTCGACGACAGGCTGGTCAGGCGCTTGAGGATTTCGCGGCAACGTTCGCTCTGCGTGCGCAGAAGCGTCACGTCCTCGTGGAAGCGCGGGTCGGTGCCCAGCGCCCGCTCCATTTCGCGAGCGACCAGCGCAATGGTGGCGAGCGGCGTGCCGAGTTCATGCGCGGCGGCGGCCGCCAGTCCGTCCAGCGCCGACAGATGCTGCTCGCGCTGGAGCACGAGCTCGGTCGCGGTCAGCGCGTTTGCCAGCTGGCGCGCCTCCTCGGCCACCCGCCAGGCGTAGACGGCCGTGAACACGATCGTCGAGACGACGGCAATCCACAGGCCCGCGACATAGATGAAGGGAATCGGCAGCTCAGCGCCGGGAAACCACGGCAAGGGTAAGTGAAAGAAGACCAGGACAGTGGCGGATGCGACGGCGACGGCGCCGAGCGCCGTTGTCAGGCGCAGCGCCAGCGACGTGGCCGAGACGACGACCGGCACGGTCATCAGCACGGCGAACGGGTTGGTCATGCCGCCGGTCATGTAGAGCAGGCCGGCAAGCTGCAGCGTGTCGAACAGCAGGATGCCCAGCGCCGCGTTGGGTTCCAGCCGGTGGGTCGAGGGATAACGGAACGCCAGCAGCAGGTTGAGCCAGGCCGAGCAGGCGATCAGCGCGAAGCACAGGCCGACCGGCAGCGGGAAGCCCAGCCAGTAGGCGACAACGATAACGGCCGCGCTCTGGCCGGCGACCGCCAGCCAGCGCAGCCTGATCAGCGTGTTGAGGCGCAGACGCCTCGAGAGTTGCGGGTCCGGCGCGCGGAGATCCTGGAGCATGGTTCCTTATGCGCCGGCTGAAGCGCGTAGCCAAGGGAGATAGCTGCCAACCTCAATCGCCAAGCTACCCCCACCCTACCCCTCCCCACAAGGGGGAGGGAGAGCTGCAGCGCGCCAAGTCCCCCTCCCCCTTGTGGGGAGGGGTAGGGGTGGGGGTTCAAGCAGCGGTTTCCTTGGAAGGTTCTCGCCGCAAGCTCACGTTCCGCGCGGCTTGGCCCGCGCCGTTGGCGCGGCGAGGCGTGGGTCTTCGGGCCAGACGTGGCGCGGGTAGCGGCCCCGCATGTCGGTGCGGACGTCGGCCCAGGAGCCGCGCCAGAAGCCGGGGAGATCACGCGTCGTCTGGATCGGCCGGTGGGCGGGCGACAGGAGTTCGAGCGTGAGCGGCACCGTGCCGCCGGCGATCGAGGGGTGCGTGTCGAGGCCGAACAGTTCCTGCACGCGGATCGCCAGCACCGGCCATTCCTCCTCGTAGCGGATCGGCAGATGGTTGCCGGTGGGCGCGGTGAAATGGGTCGGGGCCAGGTCGGCGACCTTGCGCTGCAGATCGTAGGGGACGAGCGCCATCAGCCCGTCGTGCAGCGTGCCCGGCCGGATGCGCGCGAAGGCGGCCTCGCCGGAGAGGAAGGGCAGCAGCCAGTCATTGAGCTGGGCCAGCAGCGCCTCGTTCGACATGTCGGGCCATGGGAGCCCAAGACCCCTGTGCAACCAGGCGAGGCGGCGGCGGAGGGTTTCGGCGGTCTTGTCCCATGGCAGCAGTGCGAGACCGTTGTCCCGCACGGCATCGACGATCGCTCGATCCGCATCCGGTCCCGTGGGCGGGGGCAATTGCCGCTCTGCGAGCTGGATGGCGCCCAGCGACACCGATTCCCGGGCACGGACAGCGCGCTTTTCCGGGTCGAAGGCGGTCGTGACAGTGCGCCGGATGCGGGGCCCAAGCGCCGCGCGGATATCTTCTTCCGAAACGATGGCAGCGGCGACGATGCGCGCGTTCTGCGCCTTGCCCTGAAGGTCGGCGACGACGAGGAAGGGCGCTTTCGCCAATGGGTCGGTCTCGTCGACCATCGCGCCGCGGCCATTGGCCAGCACGAAGCGGCCGAGCCCGCCGCGCGCCTTGGCGACGCGGTCGGGCCAGGCATGGAGGAGGAGCGCGCCGGCGGTACATCCGCTATCTGCGGCATCACCCCCACCCCTTTCGGGGCGAGCCGACGGTCTCGCCCGTCCTTCGGACCCCCATAAGGGGGAGGGAGAGCTGCCGCGCGCCAAGTCCCCCTCCCCCTTGTGGGGAGGGGTATGGGGTGGGGGTACGGCGCGCGCCAACCTCTTCGCCAGCGCCCGCGCATTCTCAGCCCTCGGAGAGCGGTCGCGGCGGAAGCCGTCGAGGCGGCGGTCGAGGTCGGCGCTGGGGCCGCCGAGGCCGCGTTCGGTGAGGAGGACCGCGAGTTCCGCCGCCTGTTGGGCCACACCTGACTTGGCGGCCTCGGCCACCATATGCGCCAGCCTAACCGGCAACGCGAGGCCGCGCATGGCGCGGCCGGTGTCGGTCAGGCGGCCTTCGGCGTCGATGGCGTCCAAATCGCGCAGCAGGGCGCGGGCCTCGGCGAGCGAGCCCTTCGGCGGCGGGTCGAGGAAGGACAGGGTCGCGACGTCGGAGACACCGAACGCTGCAGCGTCGAGCACCATGCCCGACAGGTCGGCCTCGAGGATTTCCGGCGGCGTGAAGGCCGGCAGCGCGGCGGTCTGCTCGGCGCGCCACAGGCGGATCGCGATGCCGGGCTGCGTGCGCCCGGCGCGGCCGGCGCGCTGGTCGGCCGAGGCGCGGGAGACGCGGACTGTTTCCAGCCGGGTCAGGCCGGTGGCGGGCTCGTATTTCGGCAGGCGGGACAGGCCGCTGTCGATGACGACGCGGACGCCATCGATGGTGAGCGAGGTCTCGGCGATGGAGGTCGCAAGCACGATCTTGCGCCGGCCGGCGGGCGCGGGCTTGATCGCGGCGTCCTGCGCGCGGCCGTCGAGATTGCCGTAGAGCGGCACGATGTCGACATTGGCTGGAATGCGCCCTTCCAGCCGCTCGGCGGTGCGCTCGATCTCGCGCTGGCCAGGCAGGAAGGCAAGGATCGAGCCCTCCTCAGCGGCAATCGCGCCGCGGATGGCGCGGGCCATCGCGTCCTCGATCTTCTCGTCCGGACCACGCTCCTCGTGGCGGATGTCGACTGGAAAGCTGCGGCCTTCGCTGGTGATCACCGGGGCATCGCCCATCAGCCGCGAGACGCGTGCGCCGTCGATGGTCGCCGACATGACCAGCAAGCGCAGGTCGGGCCGCAGCGCGCCCTGCACGTCGAGCGCCAGCGCGAGGCCGAAATCGCCGTCGAGCGAGCGTTCGTGGAACTCGTCGAACAGGACAGCGGAAATGCCGGTGAGTTCCGGATCGTCGAGGATCATGCGCGCCAGGACGCCCTCGGTGACGACGAGGATGCGGGTCTTCGGCCCGACCTTGCTTTCCATGCGCATGGCGTAGCCGACCGTGCCGCCGGGCTCCTCGCCCAGCAGGTCCGCCATGCGGCGCGCCGAAGCGCGGGCTGCGAGCCGACGTGGCTCCAGCAGGAGGATTCGGCCGTCGCCGCGCCAGGCTTCGTCGAGCAGCGCGAGCGGAACGAGTGTTGTCTTGCCTGCGCCCGGCGGCGCGACGAGGACGGCGGAGGAGTTGGCGCGCAACGCGTCGAGCAGGCGCGGCAGCGCTTCGGTCACCGGCAGTTGCGGCAGGACGCGCGTCATGAGCCGATGCGGACGATCGGCCCGCCAGCCGCCTGCGCGTCCGCCTCGTCATGCGTCACGAGGACGACCGGCAGGCCTGAGGCCCGGGCCTTGCCGAAGACGAGGTCGCGCATCTGCTGCCTGAGATCGGCGTCGAGCTTGGAAAAGGGTTCGTCCAGCAAGAGCATGCGCGGCGCGGAGACGAGGACGCGGGCTAGCGCAACCCGCGCCTTCTGCCCGCCGGACAGCGTGTCGGGATCGCGCTCGCCGAGATCATCTAGCCCAACGCCGACCAGCGCGTCGTCGGCCATCTGGCGGCGCGCCGCCTTGCCCTTTACGGTGGCAGGAATGGCGAAGAGGATGTTGCCGCGCACGGTCATGTGCGGGAACAGCAGCGGGTCCTGGAACAGGATGCCGGCATGGCGGTCCTCAGCGGCGAGAGCGATGACGTCAACGCCGGCGGCGTGCACCGTGCCGCTGGCATGGAAGGCGGGATCGAGGAAGCCGCCGATATAGGCGAGCAGCGTCGACTTCCCCGAGCCCGAAGGGCCCATCACCGTCAGGACTTCGCCCGGCTGCACCGCGTGCGACAGCGACAGCAAAGTCCTGCCGCCAAGCGCGATCGACACGCGGTCGAGGATGAGGCCGGCTTCGGGCATAGGATCCTGACGTCAGACGCGCAGCGCGCGGAAGCGCCGGAATAGCAGCGCTGGGACCAGCGTGGCAATTGCGAAGCCGATCACCGGCAACAGCATCTGCAGGAAGGCGTAAACGCCGATGACGCGCCGGTTGCCGCCCGAGGCCAGCGCGACAGCTTCGGTGGTGATGGTCGGCAGGCGGCCCGCGCCAATGAGGACGGTCGGCAGGTATTGGCCGATCGAGGTGGCGAAGCCGACGGCGGCGGCGATGAGAATCGCGCGGGCGAGCATAGGCATGCGGACAGCCAGCAAGGTCTGCCAGCGGCTCTTTCCCAGCCCGGCGGCGACTGCGTCGTAGCGACGGTCATATGCGCGCCAAGGATCTGAGAGCGACAGGAAGACATAGGGCATGACGAAGACGAGATGCGCGAAGACCAGCGCCGGCAGCGAGGCAACCATGCCGGTCAGCAGGAACATGAGTTGCAGGCCGAACAGGAACGAGGCCTGCGGCACCAGCAAAGGCAGGTAGATGATCGCCAGCGCCCCGCGGCCGCCGGTCCTTCCCGTTTCGGTCTCGCGGGCGAGGCAGAGGATCGCCAGCGCGACGGCGCACAGCGTCGCCAGCACGGCAACGATCAGCGTCGTCGCCAGCGGGGCACCGATGCGCGGAGCGACATTCATCCACGTCTGCAGCGAGATGGACTGGGGGACCGCATCCGGAAACTGCCACAGGCCCGAGATGGACCAGAGTCCCAGAGTCGCCAGGCCGGCGAAGACCAGCAGCGCGGCGGTGGACATCGACCACAAGGCGATCTGACGCGCGAAATAGTCGCGGCGGAAGCGTGCGCCGCGTTCGCAGACCATCTCGCCGAGAAATGAACAGACGCGCTCGACGCCGAGCCAGACCAGCAGCGCCAGAGCCGTGACGCCAAGCTGCAGCACCGCGCCGGCCGAGGCCAGGAAGCGCATCGACAGGTCGGGGTCGCTCATCCAGCCGACCAGCCGCACCGCCAGCGGCGCGGGGCTGGTCGGGCCGAGGATCGCCGCGACGTCGACGACCGAGGTGGCGAAGGCGATGACGGCGAAGACGCCCAGCCGGATCTGGCGATAGACCGTCGGCCAGACGCCGAACAGGAAGCCGGCGATGCGGCCATAGCCGAGAGACGCGACCAGCGCGCGAGACTGGCCGAGCTTCGCCTGCGGCAAGGCGGCGAGCGTGATCAGCAGCAGGAAGGGGATTTCCTTGATCACCAGGCCGGCGATCATCGCCAGTCCGATCGGGTCATTGACGATCTGGAGATCGGGCGGGGTCTGCCACCCGGTGAATTCCGGGGACAGGATCCGCGAAGCCATCCCCGACGGTGCGATCAGGAAGGCGAGGCCAAAGGCGGCCGCCGCGTGCGGCACCGACAGAAGCGGCGAGATCAGGTGCTGGAGGCGGGCAAAGGCGCGGGTGCCGGCCCAGGCTGCGGTGAAGAACATGACGATCAGCAGCGACAGGCCCGTTGAGGCGAGGCCGGTGACGAGGCTGATGCGGGCCGACTGCGCAAGGCCGGGCTCGGCGGCGAGTTCGCGAAATGCGTCGAGGGAGAAGGTCATCCGGCCCAGCGTTGGAAGGTAGCCGAACGCGGGCAGGAGCGTGCCGGCGAGGCCGGCCAGGATCGGGCCGGTGAGCAGCAGGATCGCCAGCGGCGGGCCGAGGCGGGTCAGCATGGGGGTCGGCCAGGAATCGCGCAAGCGGCCCCCTCACCCCGCCTCCGCTTCGCTCGGCGGACCTCTCCCCGAGGCGAGAGGAGGTTGCCAATGTGGGCGCAGATCCCCTTCTCCCCTCGGGGAGAAGGTGGCCGCAAAGCGGCCGGATGAGGGGGTCTGGCCAAGCCTTGGATGACTCAATTCGCCGCGCCGTAGCGGCGTTTCCATTCCATTTCGATCCGGTCCATCCAGGTCGGGTGCGGCTCGTCGAAGGCCGGACCGAGTTCGTCCGGCTTAAGCGTCGCGATGCCGAGGTCGAGAGAGGCGAACGCTGCCTGCGCGTCGGCCGGAAGCTTGTCGATCGCGAGCACGGTCGGGTCGCCCCAGACCTTCGGGTCCTGCTTGCGGGCCTGGGCTTCGGGCGAGATCAGGAAATCCGCCAGCACCAGCGCGCCTGCCTTTGCATTGGCGTTAAACGGAATGCCTAAGAAATGCGTGTTGCCGAGCGTCCCGCCGGGGAACGTGAAGGAGCGCACGGTGTCCGGCAGTTCGCCGGCTGCAATGGCGCTCGAGGCTTCAGACGGATTAAAGGCGAAGATGATGTCGACCTCGGAATCGGCGAGCAGCTGCTTCATCGCCGGGTAGTTCTGCGGAAACGCCTTGCCACTCCGCCACAGCACCGGGTTCAGTTCGTCGAGATAGGCGAAGAGCGGTTTGGTCACCTCTTCGAAGCGCGCTTCATCGACAGGCTTCAGCAGCAGCGCCTTGTCGGAAATCGTCTCGGACAGCACCTGCTTCAGGAAGGAGGAGCCGATGAAATCCGGCGGCTGCGGATAGGTGAAGCGGCCGGGATGCGCCTTGGCCCAAACAAGCAGATCAGCCGAAGATTTCGGCATCGCGGCGGCTTCCGTCTTCGCGCTGTCGTGGAAGAACACCAGCTTGGCCATGCCCCAAGGGCTTTCCTGGCCATCGACCGGAATGGTGAAATCGGTGCGGATCGTCGGCTTGTTGTCGACATCGACATATTGCCAGTTGGGCAGCTTTTCGGCCCAGCCGGGCGACATCAGCAGATCCTGCCTCTTCATCGAGGCGAAGTTCTCGCCGTTGATCCAGATCAGGTCGACCGTGCCGCCTTCCATCTTGCCGGCTGCCTTTTCGGCAACCACGGTGCCCACCGCCTTGGCGGTGTCGTCGAGCTTCACATGCACCAGCTTGACGTCGTAGCGCTTCTCGATCTCTGAGCCGGCCCATTCGATGTAGGCATTGATGTTCTCGGCCCCGCCCCAGGCGTTCCAGTAGACCGTCTCGCCCTTGGCGTCCGCCAGCACCTGGTCCCATTTCGACGGGTCAGGGTCCGCGGCGAAGGCCACGCCCGTCAGCGTGAACAGCGAAACGGCGGCGGACAGCAGAAATTTCACGGCGACCTCCCGGGCAGTCATAGCCGAAGCTTGTGCACAGGCTCCCATGACCGGTCAACGCGCGACGCGGACACCGGCTTTCACTTCGCCGTTACGCCAGGGTGATTGAGCGAGCGGTCCGATCGCTTAGCCGATTTATTTGTCTTCGGTCGCCAAATGGCCTTCCGCTTCGTCAAACTGTCATGCAAATCACCTATCTCGACCGATCAGGCGAGGAAGCTCATGCGATACGCGATCTATTTCTGTCCCCCTCCGGACGCTGAACTGGCGCGCCAGGCCGCGATCTGGCTTGGCCGGGACGCCTTTTCGGACGAGATGCTTCGGCCGATTTCCGCCGGTCCGCTGTCGGCCGGCGAGGTCGCCTATCACACGGCCGCGGCGCGCCGATACGGCTTTCACGCCACGCTGAAAGCCCCGTTCAGGTTGGCTGCCGGCGAGAGCGAGACGTCGCTCACCGCCGCGATCGATGCATTCGCCGCCAGCGTAACGGCGCCGACCATCGCGCATCTCGCGCTGAAGCAGATCGACGGTTTCTTCGCGCTGGTTCCCGATGTCCGGACGCCCGAACTCGACGCGTTTGCCGCGGAAGTCGTCGAACATTTCGACCGTTTTCGCGCACCGTTGACGGATGCTGATATGGCGCGCCGCAATCCCGAAGCGCTGTCGCCGCGCGAGCTCCAATACCTGCAGAAATGGGGCTACCCTTATGTCTTCGACGCATTCCGCTTCCACATGACGCTGACGGGCCGCATCTCGGCGTCGGAAGTGTCGCGCGTCCGCGCCGCAATCGAGGCTCATTTCGGCGGCCTCATCGGCGCGCCTCTGGAGATCGGCACTCTGGCGCTGTTCGTCGAGCCGGATTCCGGCGGGCCGTTCCTGGTCCGCTCGATCCATGCGATCGGCAACGCGCCGCTGCGGCGCATCGCCTGAGATGGCGGTCCCGGTGCGGGTGCAAGCCGAGGCAGCGATCGGACCCGGCGTCTTCGTGGCGGTGATGGGGCCGAGCGGGTCCGGCAAGGACACGCTGATCGCGCACGCCAAGGCGCGCGTCGACCCTGACCGCGTGCTCTTCGTCCGCCGCATCGTCACCCGCGCCGCCGACAGCGCGGCCGAGGAGCACGACACGATGAGCCCGGACGACTTCGCCGCAGCCGAGACCGCGGGCGCGTTCGCCCTGTCCTGGCCGGCGCATGGCCTGAGCTATGGGCTGCCGGCGAGCGTGGATTCGGCGGTCGCGTCGGGGCAGGTCGCGGTCGCGAATGTGTCACGGGCGGTGCTGCCGTTGCTGAAACGGCGCTACCGGCACGTCGTCGCGGTGGTGCTCGTAGCCGATCCGGAGGTGCTGGCGGCGCGGATCGCCGCGCGAGGCCGGGAAAGCGGCGAGGCAATTTCGGCCCGGCTGAAGCGCGACCCGGGCATCCAGTTCGCCGATGCCGACGTTGTGCATATCGACAATGGCGGCGAGCTTCAGGTCGCCGTCGATAAGTTGGTCTCGGAAATCGAGGCGGCGATCTCGACCGGCGCGGGCCGAGACTAGACGGTCGCCGTCTTCGCCGCTGCCGGCGCGTCGATATGCGCCCAGTCCGGGCGCTCGAACAGCCACTTGCCGTAGCCCGTGCGCTGCACGACCGCGTAGAATACAACCGGTCCCACAACGGCCACGGCGGTCACAATCAGCGAGACTGTGCCGATGTCCGAGATGATGCCCGTCTTCAGCAGAACGACACGCATCACCGCCATCGGCAGGAAGAACGCCAGGTAGACCACGATCGAGTGCGCGCCCAGCCAGAGGAGCCAGCCCGACCAACGACGCTCGGCCACGAGCGTCGCGACCGCGATCACGGCGATCAGCCCGGCGGCGCCAAGCGCCAGCGAGACGAAGGGCAGTTCCGCCAGACCCTGCACCGCACCGGAATCGCCAATGTCGGGTTGCAGGAACCCGGCCAGCGACGGCGGCGCGGGCGTGAAGACCAGTAGCGTGTTCAATGGAGCCCAGAGGGCGAGCAGAGCCAGAGCCTTGCCCGGATTGGCGCGGCACCAGTCGGCGATCGCGAAGACGTGCGTCGCCAGCGCATAGCCTGCGAAGAAATAGACATAGCGGGCGCAGAACTCGTCGAAGACGATCGAGCCGGTGAGGATCGGCAGCATTTCCATCACTGCCGCCCACGCAAGCACCAGCCAGACGGGCAATCCCCGGACGAGCCGCGTGAAGACGAAGAAGATCGGCAGGAGATAGACGAACCACAGCGTGCCGAACGGCTGGACGAAGGCAAAAAGATACGCGCCGAGCGCGCCGCCGACGCCATGCTCCATTGCCATGCCCGGCGCCTTGAAGGCGAACTGGATGGTCAGCCAGAGCACGTAGAAATAGATGAAATGGACAACCTTTCGGTCGAGGTAGCGCAGCCACGGGCGGTCGATCACCAGGCCCAGAAACAGGCCTGAGATCAGGAAGAAGTCCGGCATGCGGAAGGGCCGCGCCCAGGCGACGGCGTAGTGCATCCAGCCCTGTTCGCCGGCCGCGACCTCGACGCCCAGCGTGGCGTGCACCATCACGACCATGACGATGCAGATGCCCTTGGCGACATCGACCCAATCGATGCGCGTGCGGCTTGTGGCGGAATTGGCGGTGCTGTCCATGCCGCCAAGATGCCAGCAAAGCGCTATCAGAGGGTTAATCGGACCCGGTTGCGACGATGTCGACATGCCACCATTTCGGGCGACCGGACTTGAACGAATGATATGCGGGCGCCAGTTCCTTCGACGACGCCCGATCGAACGATCCGAGCAGAAGCGCGACGGTGGCGCGTCGTCCACGGCGCCGATCGAGCCTCCACAGGCCGGGCAGAAGGCGCGGCTGGAGGCTTCCGACGAGCGGTAGAGCGCCGGCGCGCCACCCGGCCCGGTCCAACGCACCGACTCGCGCGGGAACTCCACCCAGGCGGCTGTCAACGCGCCGGTGTGGCGCTGGCACATCTTGCAGGAACAGGTATGCGGCCGTTCGGCCGGACCGGTGGCCTCGAAACGGATCGAGCCGCACAGGCAGCCACCGGAATAGATCTTCGCTTTCGCCATGGTCCCCCGCCCCCGCTGCTAGAAATAGACCCCGCCGCGCATCGGGCGAATGCGGGGTTTGCCGTCGGCGCTTGCAAGCCCGTCAGGGCAGCAGGGTGCATCCGGCGCGACCGGCATGTCCATCGCCTGCATCGGCATGAAGGCGGCGATATCCGGCCGGCGGGCGCGGATGCCGGGCACCAAGCTTGGACGCTGGCGCGGGGGCGGCATGGCCGGCCCGTCGGCCGACAGGTCGACCGGCGCGTCGCCATGTTTAAGGGCCATCAGCCGCGCGATGCGCTCTTCGGTCTGCGGATGCGTACGCAGTACCGATGGCACAGGCGTGCGGCTGCCGGGCAGCATCAGGCTTTCCCAGTAGACGCCTTGCGCCTTTTCCAGCCGCCGGAGCGCCGAAGCAAGGCCGTCGGGGTCACCGGTGAGGACGGCGGCGCCGAGGTCGGCGTCGAACTCGCGCGTCCGCGACAGCGCCAGCTGCAGCAACCCGCCGAGCGTCGGGGCGAATACCAGCAGGGCGACCGCCGGCCACGGCACCACCGCGTCGCCACCTCCTGCCATCCCGAACAGGTTGAAGAACAAAGCGAAGATGCCGAAAGTCGACCAGAGCGACGTGAAGCGCGACACCATGTCGGCGAAGGCCATCACCTTCAGGTCTTCGTGAGCGATATGGCTGATCTCGTGCGCGAGGACGCCGGCGAGTTCGCGTGCGGTCAGCGTGCGGGCCAGCGCGTCGGTGATGGCGATGGCGGACTCCTCGCGCCGGCCCACCGCGAAAGCGTTGAGCATCTTCGACGGGATCACATGCAGCTTCGGCGGGTGCGCGAGGCCGGCGCGATCCGACAGCGTCGCCACGATGTCGTAGCCGACGGGAAAGCTCTGCCGCGTCACCGGCCGCGCCTTGTACATCGACAGCACCATCTGCGGGCTGACGCGCCGGACGAACCACATCGTCACGACGCCGAAGACGACCGCGTAGACGATGCCGATGCGGCCCGCGAGCGCATAGGCGGTCGCCGCCAGCAGAATCAGGCTGGCCGCGCCCAGGAGCCAGGTGTGGACCGTGTTGCGCCAGCTGGCGCGCAGATGCTGGACACGGTCGATGCGAAGCGGCTCGTTCATGGGATCAATATGGTGGGTCCAGAACTCTTTGTGGAGAGCCGACATCAATCGCGGATGGCGTTACCCCCACCCCTAGCCCCTCCCAACAAGGGGGAGGGAGACTTGGGATGCGGCAGCTCTCCCTCCCCCTTGTGGGGAGGGGCTAGGGGTGGGGGTGTTATGCGGACCAAGGTCCCTGATTTCTGCGCGCCTTAAGGCGACTTATGCCGCGCCGCGAAGCTCGCGCGCTTCCAGCCCGCCATGCTCGATGATGAAGGCGATCACCTCGTCCAGCCCCTTGCCGCGCGACAGGTCGGTGAAGCCGAAGGGGCGCTTGCCGCGCTGCTTCGCCGCGTCGCGCTCCATCACGTCGAGATTGACGTTCACATAGGGTGCGAGGTCCTGCTTGTTGATGACCAGGAAATCGGACCGCGTGATGCCCGGCCCGCCCTTGCGCGGGATTTCCTCGCCCTGGCAGACCGAGATGACATAGAGCGTCAGGTCGGCGAGATCGGGCGAGAAGGTGGCGGCGAGATTGTCGCCGCCGCTCTCGATGAAGACAATGTCGAGGTCGGGGAACTTGCGGTTCATCTCGGCGATGGCCTGGAGGTTGATCGAGGCGTCCTCGCGGATGGCGGTGTGCGGGCAGCCGCCGGTTTCGACGCCCATGATCCTCTCCTCGGGCAGCGCCTGGAGGCGCGCGAGGATCATCGCGTCTTCCTTGGTGTAGATGTCGTTGGTGACGACGGCGATCGAGAAATGATCCTTCAGCGCCTTGCAGAGCTTTTCGGTCAGCGTCGTCTTGCCAGATCCGACAGGTCCGCCGATGCCGATGCGCAAGGGTCCGTTCTTCGAGGTCATGCGGTCAGTCCCTGCACTGCGAGGATGGCGATGCCTGCGCCGATGGCGAGGCAGAGCGGTGAATAATAGCGAACGTCGAGCGTGGCGAAAGGCTGTTCGGGCGTCAAGCGCCGCCAGGCAGGCGTGAAGCCGGCAATGCCGCGGCCGAGGAAGACAAGCGCGGCGCAGAGCGTGGCGAGCGAGACGAGGATCGGCGGCAGGGGTGAGGCGATCAGGTCGCCCTCCAGCATGATCAGGACGGCTGCAGCCAGCAGCGCCGCCGCCACCGCGAAACTCGGGCCTGGGCCGGGCATGCGCCGCGCCCCGGCAAAACCGCCGACCCGCCGGGCGCAATCCGCCGCGTCGCGCCCCGGCCAGACGCCGCCAAAACCCCAATAAGCGTGGATCGCGGCGATTGCGAGCAGGACGAGAGCGATGGCGGCGGCGAGGAGTGTCATGTGCGGAAAAGCCGCGAATAGTGCGTCTCGTGCCGCATAGAAGCGATTTCGGCGATGACTGTCGAGGAGCCAAGATCGTCAAGCGTCGATACGGCGACTCGAGCGGCGGTTTCGGCCATCAGTGGCTCCAGCGCAGCCAGCGTCGCCATGGCGTCGGTCTGGCCTAACACGCTCAGGCGGATCGCTGCCTGGAGCTGGTTCGAGGCGAAGGCCTGGAGGAAAGCGGCAAGCGCCGGCTCCAGCGGCACGCCATGCGCCCCCGCGACCGCGCCGACCGCGACCGGGTAGGGACACTCGCGAGGCAACGTCGCCAGTGCGGCATGCGGCCACGCAGCAGCTGCCTTCAGGAAGGCCCCGCCTTGCAGCATTGTTTCCATGTGCCGCTCGCGCGAGCCGGCCATTGCCTCGCCGAGTTCGGCGAGTTCCGACAATTCGCCGCCAGCGGAGACGAGCCGATGCGCCTCGGCGAAAAGCACGGCGTCGTTCCAGGCCGAACCGTGTGCCAGAAGGTCGGTCAGCCATTCGCGCAAGGTTTCGGCGTCCGCCACGAGACCGTCATGCGCGGCCGTCTCCAGTCCGTGGCTGTAGCTGAACGAGCCGACCGGGAAGGCCGGCGAGAGCCAGGCCATGAGGCGCAGCAGCGCCGTCTGGCCGGGCAGGTCAGCCATGGTTGTGGCCGTAGTGTGGGTCACCAGGCAGGCGTCCGAAACGATCGGCTTCGTCGTTGCCGTGTTGGTGATGGTCGCGATCATGCCCGTGGTGGTGATGCTCATCGGGGCCGTGGTTGTGGCCATAATGCGGGTCGCCGGGAGGGCGGCCGAAGGCGTCGCGTTTGTCGTGGCCGTGCGCGTGGCCGCCCGAATAGGCGCCGCGCACCGGCTCGAACGGTTCGGAGACTTCCGTCACCGTCGCTCCGAGCCCCTCCAGCATCGCCTTGATGACATGGTCGCGCAGGATGAGGATGCGGTCCGGCTCGATCTGGGCGGCGAGATGCCGGTTGCCGATGTGCCAGGCGATCTCGGCCAGATGCAGGGCGTCCCGGGGCCGGATGTCGTAGACATATTCCTCCGAGGCGATGATCTCGGCATGGCGTCCGTCGTCCAGAACCAGCACGTCGTGATTGTCCAGATGCACGGCGTCAGGCAGGTCGACGAGTATCTTGTCGCCGTGGACAAGCTCGATTACCCGACGGCGCAGGTGCCGTTCCTCATGGTCGAGCACGGCAAGATCGAAGGGAATGACCCTGTCCGGCGCGGAAAGCTCCTCCGCGCGAATGAAGCTGCCGGCGCGGGGCAGCTTGGTGAAATCGGCATTGAGAGAGAGTTTCATGCGGCGGCGGCTTCCTTTTCGCGCTGTTTGGCGCGCTCCAGTGCAGGGCGCGACAGCACCCGGTCGAAATAGTCGGCGACCTTGACCGATGTTACCGCAAACTTGCCGCTCTTCGCCCACTGGCCGCAATGGCCGAGGATGACGTCGACGGCGGTGAAGCGGTCGCCAAGCGCATAGGGCTTATCACCAAGCTTGCTGTCGAGTGCGGCCATCTCGGTTGCGAACTCATGGTTGACCCACGGGCCGACCTCGCAGCGCAAATCTTCCGCCAGCATGAAGCGGTGCTTCAGCTTGTTCCACATCGGCGCCTCGAATTCCGACAGCGCATAGAGCATCCAGGAGGTCATCTCGGCGCGGCCGGCGAGCCCCGGATTGGGGCCCATGCCCTTGTCGGCGTGCTTTTCGCCAAGATAGGCGCAGATCGCAGCGGAATCCGTGACCACTGTATCGCCATCGACAAGGGCCGGCATCTTTCCGGTCGGGTTGTAGCGCTTCATCGTCTCCGAATACTGCTTCGCCTTGACGATCTCATAGGGTTCGCCAAGCTCTTCCAGCATCCAGGTGACGCGGGTGAGGCGCGACCCGGGCGATCCAACGGCTTGGTACATCAGAAGGTCTCCACCTTCTCCGGGTGGACGATCTCGATCTTGCGGGACACGAGATGCGGGCCGCTGGCGTCGCGCCAGACCTTCAGGTGCGGCTGCTTGGAATGCGCGGTCAGGTCGTCGCGGGTCTCCCAGCGTTCGACGAAGACCAGCGTGTCGGGATCGCCGAGACTCTGGAACAATTCGTAGGAGATACACCCCTTCTCCTTGCGGGTCTCGGCGATGCAGGCGGCGGCAGGCGCGCGCAGCGCCTCGGCTCCGCCCGGCGTGGTGGTCAAGGTGGCGACGACGTAGATCATTGAGATTTCACTCCCTCACAGGCTGTCTTTTTGTGGTGTGGATTATTCGGCTTCGGGAAGCCAGTTCAGGTCGAGGATCTGCTCGATTGTGAAGGGGCAGATGACGGGGAAAGCGTCTTCAGGGAGGCCTGTTTCGTCGGCGGCCGTCGGGACGGCGTACCCGTATTCCTCGCTCAAGATAGTGGCGGGATAGCTCCTCAAGCTGGGACTTTTCGAAATGCGTCTTGCGATCCTGCCACGCTGCTCCCGGATGGTCGCCTTCCATCCCATTTTCTGCTTTTCGGGCTGAAACTTCCATTTCAGAAGATGAACAAGCAACACTTTCATCCGACTTTCGATCTCGTCTTCCTGGCTCCGTCCCAAGCTTTCGATCTCCTCGGCAAGGTTCTCGCGGTCGAGCGCGTCGAGCCGGCCCTCGCGCAACAGGGCGCCCTGCTCCGAGCACCAGCGGGCGAAGTCAGACTCGTATTCGGTTGGCGTCTGGAAGCGGAATACCTTGTTCATCGGCGCATTATCGCTCAATCAACGATGGGTTTCCAGACTGACTTTGCCGACCCCTGCGCTTCGGCACCGAGCATCTTGGAATGCCGCTTTGCTGGTAATGTACAGAATTTGTAGCCGCCCCAACCAGCGGTCAAGTTAGCGACGTCGGTGTCGTTTTCTCAAAACAGGAAATACCGCTGCGCCATGGGGAGCACGGTCGCCGGCTCGCAGGTGAGCAACTCGCCATCAGCCCGTACTTCGTAGGTTTCCGGGTCGACTTCGATGTGGGGCGTCGCATCGTTGAGAACCATCGAATGCTTGCCAATGCCGCCGCGGGTGTTTTCCACCGCGACCAACTGCTTCTCGACGCCGAGTTTTCCGCGCACGCCGAGGTCGACCGCAGCCTGGCTGACGAAGGTGACTGACGAGGCCGTCATCGCCTTGCCGTAGGCGCCGAACATGGGGCGGTAGTGGACTGGCTGCGGCGTCGGGATCGAGGCGTTGGGGTCGCCCATGGGGGCGGCGGCGATCATGCCGCCGATCATCACCATGTCGGGCTTGACGCCGAAGAAGGCTGGCGTCCACATCACCAGATCGGCGCGCTTGCCGACCTCGACCGAGCCGATGTGCTTCGACAGGCCGTGGGCGATGGCGGGGTTGATCGTGTATTTGGCGATGTAGCGCTTGACCCGGTAATTGTCGTTGTCGCCGGTTTCCTGCGCCAGGCGGCCGCGCTGCAGCTTCATCTTGTGCGCGGTCTGCCAAGTGCGGATCGCCACCTCGCCGACGCGGCCCATGGCCTGCGAGTCCGACGAGATGATCGAGAAGGCGCCAATGTCGTGCAGGATGTCTTCCGCGGCAATCGTTTCCTTGCGGATGCGGCTTTCGGCGAAGGCAATGTCTTCGGGGATCGACGGCGACAGGTGATGGCAGACCATCAGCATGTCGAGATGCTCTTCCAGAGTGTTGACCGTGTAGGGCCGGGTCGGATTGGTCGAGGACGGGATGACGTTCGGATGGCTGGCGATCTTGATGATGTCCGGCGCATGGCCGCCGCCCGCGCCTTCGGTGTGAAATGCGTGGATGGTGCGGCCCTTGATGGCCGCGATGGTGTTCTCCACAAAACCGCTCTCGTTCAGCGTGTCGGTGTGGATCATCACCTGGACGTCGTATTCGTCGGCGACGGAAAGGCAGTTGTCGATCGCGGCCGGCGTCGTGCCCCAATCCTCGTGCAGCTTCAGCGAGGAGGCGCCGGCCTCGACCATCTCGACCAGCGCGCCCGGCAGCGAGGCGTTGCCCTTGCCGGACAGGCCGATGTTGAGCGGGAAGCTGTCCATCGCCTGGATCATGCGCGAGATGTGCCATGGGCCGGGCGTGCAGGTGGTGGCGAGCGTGCCGTGCGCCGGGCCGGTGCCGCCGCCGAGCATCGTCGTGATGCCCGACATCAGCGCTTCGTCGATCTGCTGCGGGCAGATGAAATGGATATGCGCGTCCATGCCGCCGGCGGTGAGGATCTTGCCTTCGCCGGCGATCGCCTCGGTGCCGGGGCCGATAATGATCGTCACACCCGGCTGGGTGTCCGGGTTGCCAGCCTTGCCGATGGCGTGGATGCGGCCATCCTTCAGGCCAATATCGGCCTTGTAGATGCCGGTGGCGTCGACGATCAGGGCGTTGGTGATGACGGTGTCGACCGCCCCACCCGCGCGGGTGACCTGGGACTGGCCCATCCCGTCGCGGATGACCTTGCCGCCGCCGAATTTCACCTCCTCGCCATAGGTCGTCAGGTCACGCTCGACCTCGATGAACAGGTCGGTGTCGGCGAGGCGCACCTTGTCGCCGGTGGTGGGGCCGAACATCTGGGCATAGGAGGCGCGGGAAATGCGGGCGGGCATGGATCAGGCTCCTGTGGTGGACAGCCGGGACGAAAACTGCCGGTTGGACGCATTCGCGCCGCGCGGGAACCATCCCCGCCGGGACAGGTTGTCCGTCCTCCGGCATAGAATGGAATGAGGTGCAACATGACGCGACATGCGATCCACGCCGCGCTTTTGGCGACAATGCTCACCAGTACCGCCACCGCGCAGGGACTGAACACCCAGGGCGCCATCGACACGATCGTCGGTTCCGAAGTGCTCGAACAGGAAAGCTCGTCCGCGGCCGATCACGGCAAGATCGTCATGGCCATCGACAAGGCCCAGGAAGTTGCCGACGCCGTGCGCAAGGTCACCACGGTCGCCAGCGTGGAGATCGTGTTCCTGACCGATTCCGGGACGATGGACGGTGGGCCACCGGCCGAAATCCAGGCCAAGCTGAAAGAACGCAAGACGGAAATCGACGCTATGCGCCAGGAAATCGAGGGGAACGCGCTGCTTTTCCATGCCATCGATTCCAAGCAGGTGCTGATGCGCGACGTGCTGGCGGTCGAGATCGGCGATGACCAGCGCGTCGTGGTCTACGCGGCGGGCAAGCCGGCTGGCAATGCCCCACGTGAAGCTCGGTGATCCGCCAGCTGACACTGCAGTGAAAAGTATTGACTTTTCAATCACGCGTGGTATCTTTCGATCGTTTTTGATGGTCTGTTCGGGGAAAATTGGGAGGGAATTGGGATGGCAAAACCGATTGATGACGTGGCGGACGAAATCGCGCAGCGCTTCTCGACCCTTAAATCGCCGGTAGCAACCATTCGCTGGGATGATCTTTATGACTTGAATGAGGTTTCGACGCTGAAGACCGCTAGGACACAACAACTGATCCAAGCCATATGGGATCGTCATAGCCTCTTGATGACGCATGGCGATAATGTCGTAGTGATCGCTCGCGATCGTCATTTCAAACCACTCCCGTAACTCACAGCCTTCCCATGATCTTCTGCTGGAAGCCGTAGACTTCCCGCTTGCCGCCGAGCGGGACCAGCGTGACGTCGCGCTCCTGGCCCGGCTCGAAGCGGACGGCGGTGCCGGCCGCGATATCGAGGCGCATGCCCCGCGCCTTGTCGCGGTCGAAGCTCAGGCCCTGGTTGGTTTCGAAGAAATGATAGTGCGAGCCGACCTGGATCGGCCGGTCGCCGGTGTTGGCGACTTTCAGCGTCACCGTCGGCTGACCGGCGTTGAGCTCGATGTCGCCCTTGACGGTGATGACTTCCCCTGGAACAAATCCGCCGATGGCCATGCTCGCCTCCCCTATCCTGCGACCGCGAGCCAGACGCCGCCGAGTGCGGCCGCCGTGCCCGCCAGCCGGGTGACCAGCCGTCCGCGCTCGCCGCCGAAGGCGGAGCCCAGGCCAAGACCGAGCGTCAGGCCGGCAGCGTGGAGCAGCGCCGTTGCGAGCGCGAAACCCGCGCCATAGGCATAGGCGCCCGCGTCACCGATCTCGCCGCCATGCGCATGGCCGTGAAAGAAGGCAAAGAAGCCGACCATCGCCATCGCCGCGCCGGTTGGCACATTGAGAGCCACCGCCGCCAGCAGGCCGATGACGACCACCGAGGCGAGGATGACCGGCTCGACGAAGGGCAGCGGCGCGCCGGCCATGGCCGCGAGGAAGCCGACCAGCATGGTGCCGACGAAGGCCGAGGGAACCAGCCAGAGCGCGCGGCGGTCGGAGTTGGCGAGCAGCGCCGCCCAGAGGCCGACGGCCACCATCGCCAGGATGTGGTCGGTGCCGAACAGCGGATGCGAGAAACCGGCGGCGAAGGAGCCGTGCTCGGCGGGGTCGAGATGGGCGAAAGCGGGGGTGGAGATTGCACCGAAGCAAATGGCCACCAAGAGGAGACGCAGATGCCGGAGCGGGCTGCGCCCCTGCACGCCCCCCTCTGCCCTGCCGGGCATCTCCCCCACACGGGGGGAGATTGGCAGCTTTTGTCTTGTCGCGCGACTTGAGACATTTGAGATGTGCGAAGGTCGCGGTGACGGCCAATCTCCCCCCGTGTGGGGGAGATGTCCGGCAGGACAGAGGGGGGCGCCGTAGGGTGCATCGGTCATGTCTGGGCTCTCTGCTTGTGAACTTACCGGATCGGTTCGTGGACAGTCACCAGCTTGGTGCCGTCCGGAAAGGTCGCCTCGACCTGGATGTCGTGGATCATCGATGCCACGCCGTCCATCACCTGGTCGCGCGTGATGACATGCGCGCCGGCCGACATCAGGTCGGCGACGGAACGGCCGTCGCGGGCGCCTTCGACCACGAAATCGGTAATCAGCGCGATCGCTTCCGGATGATTGAGCTTGACGCCGCGCTCCAGCCGCTTGCGGGCGACGATCGCCGCCATGGCGACGAGCAACTTGTCTTTCTCTCTCGGCGTGAGATTCATCTATTCCACCCTATAGTGACCAGACTTTGGGCAGGCTTGCCCGTCCGTTGAGCAGTTCCAGAACGGGAACCAGCCGACGCCGCAGGTCGTAACCGTCTTTTGCGACAAGCCTCGCAAGAAGCTTGCCATTTGGCGCTGCGGCGTCGCCGGAAATCGTCCAGGCGCTGGCGGCGCCGTCGCCGCCGATCAGCCCGCGCACGGCGTCGAGATGGTCGGCCGCATCCGGCGATACGAGAAGCACGGTCGAGATCGCCGACGCGCCGCCGGCGACCGCCGCGCGGCCGAGCATCAATGCGACTTCGCCGGAAAACGCCATGTTTTCCGCATGCAGCATCCGGCCGCCCAGCCGAATGCGCCAGGCGTCGCGGAAGCGCGCGGTTCGCACCGTCTCGCCCATGGCGCGGCGGCCGAATATGGCGCTCTCGACCACCAGCGCGGTCCCGCCTGGCGCGAGATCGATGTCGAGCCGCCGGTCGAGCGCCGACTGGTCGTAAAGGATGGTTTCCTGTGGCAGCCAAGCGAGGTGGCCGCCGGCTGCGACCTCGATCCGCGTGCGGATATGCGCCTCGCCATTGTTGGAGCGGTAGGCTTTTTCGCAGGCCTGGGTGGTGAAGACGGCGGACGCACTGGCGCCAATGCCGAACGACCAGTCGAGCCGGTCGCCGCCGGTCATGCCGCCAGCGGTATTGATCAGCACGGCCTCGAGCGGGCCCTCGATCTTCTCGGGCAGCCGTATCTTCGCCGCGCCCTGCTGGTAGAGGCGGCGGATACGTGTCCGGCCGTCGACCATGCCGACATCCAGACCGCCCTCGCCCTTGACGCGCTGCGTGGTGAGCGGATGGTCGATGCGTTCAAGTTTCAAGCGATACAGTCCCGGCGTTCGCTCTGAGGCTACGGTGCGTCCATCAGCGGCGCAAGGCTTCCAGCTTGCGGAAGCTCGGAGAAGACATAGATAGTGGCGGCATCCTCTCTCCTGCCAAGGGCATCCTGAACATGGACCTTTCCGCCTTTCCGATCGCCGCTCGCTGGCCCGCGAAAAACCCCGACGTGCTGCAGCTCTATTCCTTCCCGACGCCAAACGGGGTGAAGGTCTCGATCGCGCTGGAAGAGATCGGCCTGCCCTACGAGGCGCATACGGTCAACATCATGAAGAACGAGACCTGGGGACCGGAATTCCTGTCGCTGAACCCGAACGGCAAGATCCCGGCGATCATCGATCCCAATGGTCCGGACGGACAGCCGATCGCCTTGTTTGAATCCGGCGCGATCCTGCTCTATCTCGCCGACAAGACCGGCAAGCTCATCCCCGCCGACCCTGCGAAGCGCTGGGAGACCATCGCATGGGTCATGTTCCAGATGGCGGCGATCGGGCCGATGTTCGGACAGCTCGGCTTTTTCCACAAATTCGCCGGCAAGGAGTACGAGGACAAGCGGCCACTGAAGCGCTACGTTGACGAGTCGACCCGGCTGCTCGGCGTGCTGAACACGCGCCTTCAGGGGCGGCAGTGGATCATGGGCGACGAGTTCACCATCGCCGATGTCGCGCATGTCGGCTGGGTTCGCGGTCTCCTCGACTTCTACGAGGCGGGCGAACTGGTCGGCATCCAGAATTTTCCGAACGTGACGGCTTGGCTGGAGCGGGCGGTGGCGCGACCGGCGGTGCAGCGGGGCCTCGACATTCCGCCGCGCGGATAGAAGCACACGCGGCTTCGCCGCCACGCCCCGGAAACCCGGTCTGGCCTTTGATCGACGTTTCTCCCTTCCGAAGAAGGGAGGCGGTGCACGCTCTGCCGGACGAGCCGACAACGCGTTGTTTGTGGTCAAA
>Ga0209906_100053_pt1 | contig 214469 bp, 170 predicted proteins | sample FECB24metaG_FD_188303 | JGI IMG/M metagenome (GOLD analysis project Ga0209906, IMG submission 188303) | Cyanobacterial communities from the Joint Genome Institute, California, USA from Joint Genome Institute, California, USA - FECB-24 metaG... ...
ACAACGACGGTAGCGTTGGGTTAATTCTGCATAATCCAAGTGAGGAACGATCTTAATCCGAGTACGAGGCATCACTGTACACCGATTTTACTTCCATTAAATAATACTATCTATTGCAACTTGGTATTAGAGGAATTGAGCATCCCAAACTGGTCTGCAAGTGATTCCTTAACTCCACAGCCATGAGCGAATCCATGCCTAGATCTAACAAACCTTGCTGTATATCTACTAGCTCAGGCGAACTTAACCCTAAAACCTTGGCAACATGACTGCAAATATGAGTAGTCAACAAATTGCGGCGATCGCTAACAGTAGCCGCTTCTAACTGCTGCAAAAACTCTGTTTGCTCTTTTAATGGTGGTTGCTCAGATGTTACCTTGAAAGCCTCAAGGAATAAGGGCAGCTTTCCTTCAGGGAATTGTTGCAGAAACTTCAGCCAATTAACTGGTAATACCCCCACTTGAGCCGCGCTTGATTTCAACAAGTTTCTTAATATCTCCATTCCCTGCTCAGGTGATATGGACTCCATTCCCTGAGCAACCAATTTCTTCTGGCTGCGGCTATCAAGGGTTGTAGCCATGCCGGCATTCTCCCAAGGGCCCCAGTTAATGCTTAATCCTGGCAGACCTAAACCTCGACGATAGTGGGCAAGGGCATCCATAAAAGCATTGGCTGCTGCATAATTTCCTTGACCTGGTGAACCCAGTAATGAGGAAGCTGAGGAAAAACTGACAAAGATATCTAAAGGCATCTCCTGGGTCAATAAATGTAGATTCCAAGATCCATTAACCTTCGCAGACATTACCTTTGCAAAGCGATCCCAGTTCTGTTGCAGCAGAATACCATCATCGAGGATACCAGCCGCATGAATAATTCCTCGCAGAGGTGGCATCAAAGCCTTTATTTTCTCAAACGCCTTTACCATATCCTGGTAATTGCCAACATCAGCCTGAACTAAGAGCACCTTAACTCCTGCCTGTTCCATTTGAGCGATCGCTTGGAGCACTTGAGCAGAAGCTTCGCGGCGTCCAGTCAGTACCAAGTGCCGGACTCCCTGCTTTACCATCCACTGCGCTACTTTAAAACCTAATGCTCCTAACCCGCCAGTAATCAGATATGTGCTATCTGACTGGAGAGAGGTAGAGCGAGTCGCTGGTAGTTGGCTTTGAACTAAGCGAGCTACATAGCGCTGTCCTTCTCTAAAGGCGATCTGGTCTTCCCCTTGAGCATCCACAATCTCTGCCAACAGATTTATTGCTTCATCTGTGGGTGCATCGGGAGCTAAATCTAGTAGTCCTCCCCAGAATTCCGGATGTTCCAGAGCAATTACCTTACCCAATCCCCATAAGGAAGCCTGAGCCATTCCTGGCAATGACGAGCGGACTGGCGCTGCTCCCCTCGTCACTAACCACAAGCGGGGTAAAGCTAGCTGAGAGTGATTGACAAGAGCTTGCACCAAATGCAGAGTACTGCCACAACCAAGAACCTGAATCTGTTCTAGCGAGGGAATGCTCAACTCTGGAGCTAATTGTGCTTCTAAACTCCACAGGTGAACAACTCCTCTTAATGGCAGCTTACTAGTTGCCAGCACTTCTTGGAAAAGACGCTGAAAATCGGCTGGATTAGATGGATTAAGACTCCAAGTTCCAGGCTCTTTGGCTTGATAGGTATCACCAGCGTAGACTAGAAAACAACTCTGGCCCTGCTCTTGTAAGAGATAGGCTAAGGCTTGTCCTACACCCCACCCGTCAGCCAAGATTAGCCAGCTACCGGGTTCCTGAAAGCTGATTTCTGTTAAATGATGTGACTTTTGCTGCCAGCTGACTTCGTAAAGCCAATCTTCGATAACTGCTGTCTGCTTCTGGTTTTGGTGTTGTTTCACCAATATTTCTAGCAGCTTAGGCAGTAATTTTACCTCTTCTGCTGACAGTTCTTCTGCTGTTTCTATATATTGGGCTAGCTGTTGAGTGTTTCCTTGATGCAAGAGATTGACGATTGGAGTCAGGACATTTTCTTGGGATAAAGTCTCTGCTTTTGAAGTTTGGAACCAATAACGCTGGCGCTCAAACGCATAAGTCGGCAGCGCCACTCGACGCCGGGGATAGCTTGTGTCAAAACCAGTCCAGTCTATTGCTATCCCAGATACGTACAATTTTCCCAAACTGTCAAGGAGTTGTTGCCAATCTTCGCGCCCTGGACGCAGGCTAGGAAGCCAAACTCCCTCTCCCTCCGGTAAGCAGTAACGACCCATTCCCACTAATGTTGGCTTGGGGCCGATTTCCACAAACACCTTGTAGCCCCTCTGATAAAGCGCCTCCATACTTGCAGCAAATCTCACGGGCTGCTGCACATGATCACACCAATACTCAGGGGTAGCGATTTCGTCTGTAATCGGTTGACCAGTGACATTGGAAATTAGGCTAATTTTAGGTGACGAGTAGGTAACATCTTTGGCAACCTGCTCGAATTTCCCTAGCATTGGCTCCATTAAGGGTGAGTGGAAGGCATGAGAAACTTGCAGTTTTTTCGTCGTGATTCCTTGGGCGTGCAGGGCGTTGCTTACTGTTTCTACAGCTTGGCGATCGCCAGAAATGACTATACTCTTGGGGCCATTAATCGCGGCGATAGCCACTTTTTGACCATAAGGTAAAATGGCTGCGGTAACTTGGGCTTCATCTGCAAACACCGTTACCATCTCACCATCTTGGGGCAACGCCTGCATCAAACGGGCACGTTCGGCAATTAGCTTTAAACCATCTTCTAAACTAAATATCCCCGCCACACAGGCAGCCGCATATTCGCCCACACTATGACCCATGACGGCATTTGGCTTAATCCCCCAGGATTCCCATAACCGAAACAGAGCATATTCCAGAGCAAATAAGGCAGGTTGGGTGTAGGCAGTATTATCTAAGGGTGAAGATTTGCCCGCTTCCGGATAAAGAACCTCAAGTAAAGGCTGTTGCAGATCAGGACGCAGAATTTCAGCACATTGGTCGAGGGTTTGCCGAAAAGTAGGTTGGGTTTCGTAGAGTTGGCGACCCATACCGACATATTGTGACCCCTGACCGGTAAATAAAAATGCTATCTTCGGGGGCTTGCGTTTAGTTACTTGCTGGCTTATGAGGTCGGAGGTATCTTTTCCGGCGACAAAAGCACTTAATTGCTGGCGCAGTTGTTGGGGAGATTCAGTGACTACAGCGAGACGGTGCTCGAAATGCGATCGCCCTGTATTGGCTGTGAAGCAGACATCCCTCAGCAATACTTCTGGATGAGACGCTAAGAAATCTCTATACTGTTGTGCTATTTCCACTAGAGCTGGAGCAGTTTTTGCCGATAGGGTCAAAATCTGCCGAGGGCGCTCAACTTCACTAGCTACCGATGTTTGCAGCGGGGCTTCTTCTAAGATGATGTGGCTATTAGTGCCACCAAAGCTAAAAGCACTGACCCCAGCCAAGCGAGTTCCAGGACACGACCAAGGCTGGTACTCAACAGGGATAGCAAGGGGTGTCCCTTCTAAAGAAATATAAGGATTGATCTGCTTGAGATGCAAGTGGGGAACAATTTCCTGATGTTGCATCTGTAAGACCACCTTGATTAGTCCCGCAATGCCAGCAGCCCCTTCCAAATGACCAATGTTGGTCTTAACTGAGCCAATCCAACAGAGTTGATCTGGAGAACGGTCTTGCATCAGCACAGCTTTGAGGGATTTAACCTCAATTGGGTCTCCTAAAGAGGTACCAGTGCCGTGGGCTTCCAGATAGCTAATTTGAGATGGGGACACTCCAGCCTGTTCTAAAGCTTGACAAATGACTGCCTGCTGAGAAGGCCCATTAGGGGCTGTCAGTCCATTACTCGTACCATCTTGGTTGACTGCCGAGCCTCTAATGAGTGCCAGAATGTTGTCTCCATCCCCAAGGGCATCTCCCAAGCGCTTAAGCACGATTACACCACAGCCTTCTCCTCGGACAAAGCCATCAGCCTCAGCATCAAAGGTTTTACAGCGACCATCAGATGACATCATCTGAGCTTGAGAACAAGTGATAGTAGGCTCCGGAGCCAGCATCAAGTTGACTCCTCCGACTAGGCAGAGATTGGACTCGCCAGTCCGTAAACTTTGGCAAGCTAAATGAACTGCAACTAGTGATGCAGAACAAGCCGTATCTATCGCTATACTAGGACCTCGCAGATTTAGCACATAAGATAAACGATTGGCGCTAATGCAAGGAGTAGTACCCGTAGCACTGTATGCATTGAGTTGGAAAGAGTCTTTGTAGAGAAGTTTGTGGTAATCAGCGTTGGTGAGGCCAATGAACACTCCAGTTTGGCTGCCAGACAAAGTTTGTGGAACAATTCCAGCGTTTTCTAGAGCTTCCCAAGCTACTTCCAATACTAGTCTTTGTTGGGGGTCTATGTGCTCCGCCTCACGCGGAGAAATTCCAAAGAAGCTAGGATCAAACTGATCTACCTGCTCTAAAAAGCCACCCCAACGGGTGTTCATTTTTCCTGGTGTAGCTGGCTGTGGCTCATAAAAGGCGTCTATATCCCATCGTTGGGATGGTACTTCTGCGATCGCATCTATACCATTACGCAACAGATCCCAAAATAATTCCGGATTATTAGCTTTGGGAAAACGGCAACCAATACCAACAATAGCTATGGGTTCCATCTTGTAGTTTGCCAAATTGATTACTAGAGACTAACGAGGTACTCTTAATGACAGTCGGACTTTAACTATCTTGAGCAATAACCGATTGGGAGAATTGTTTAAAGGTCTTGCTATTCTTTTGGATGGCTTTACTAATTGAGCCTCCAGCAGCCATAATACGCATTTCACGATTGACAGGCCATTGATAGTCTAGGCGACTGAATAATCTTTGCATCAATTCCAAGAGGCTTTGATGATACTTGAGTCCCACATGGTAACCTTCATGTTCTTGACAAAAGCACTTTTCCATCCAATCAAGTGCTTCTTTTGTTTCCATCCCAAACAGAGGGGATTTCAAGAGCTTGTAGTAAAAGACCATTAACATGGGGTCATCGTAGACGCAGCGACCGGGTAACACCCCAGAAAGTCCACTCAGAAGGTTGCGTTGGATCATGTAGATTATAGTACCACATACGAATTTCTCGTAAGCAGTTGGCTTCGGGAAATCCTTATACATATCTCTAGCAATAGTTTGAGAAATCGTAGTGTGGAAAGCCTCGTCTAATAAGTGGTAATAGGAGACAGCTGTTGGGGTTGGTATATATTCGCCTTTTCGCTCCAACTCTCGGAAATATCTGACATAGGGATATTCTTGGTTTTTGAGAATTGCATTAGCTGTGTAGCGCAAGGAATAATACTGACATGCCATAAACGGCGATGTACCCCAGTGAACCGTGAAGAACCGCAACCAATAACGCGGTGCAATTCGCCCTGCTAGACCATCTGCGGGTGCGGGAATCGGCTCGCCTTTTTCATCTAAATCTTTCAAATACTGAGAGTAATACTGTTTTTTATCACTCAGCATTGTTTTTGCGATCGCGTTTAAGGCATTGTCTCGGTGTATCGAAAAAGGAGAACTTCCTTGATTGGAGTTGAAGAACTTCTGCACCGGCTGAGGTATCAAAAGACTCAGCCAATTATTATTCTCTTTTTCTGTTTTGCCATACAATGAATTACCTAATATAGTTTTGCCAACTATGGCCATTTTCGTTTTGTAACCAATCTTTTGAAAGGTGCGAATGTGGTAGCTTTCTTGATCGGTTTCAAAGTCCAATTCCTGACAAAGTTTTTCGTAACCGCCAACGGCACGAAAAACACCAGCAGTGACCATGTTGTAAATACTTGTACTGGCTTCACTAACAGCAGTATGGTTATAGTTTCCAACCCAATATAGATGATTGAGTGCTAGCTTTTGTGAGGTGGAAGCTGCATTGTAAAGAGGCGTACCATACAGAAGTGAAAGCTCAGGATCGCCCCAGTAATAATTGCTGTTGTTAGCGTAGTTGAATTCATTACCCAAGTCTCTGAGTTTCTCAGTATAGTCTGAGTTAGTGTTGTTCTCGTAAGTTTTTTCAATGATTTGGGAATGCTTAGTTTCTTTGGCTGCGGAGAGATTCAAAGATGGATAGATTTGTTTAAGAGATTAAACAACACAGGATTTGAGGTAGATATTTCTACTTTCTCTAAAGCAAACTTACATCGAAGCCAAAAACCTTTTCAAGAAATTTACCAAAAATTAAATGAGTTAGTACAGAAGAAAGTCCAAAAAAAGTTACATGATAAATATGCAATTTGTCCAATAGATTCAACAATTATTACTCTCACCAGTAAGTTGTTATGGATACTAGGACACCATCAAGTAAAACTTTTTAGTTCTCTAAATCTAGCTACTGGAAGTCCATCAGATAACTTCATCAATTTTGGGCATGACCATGATTATAAATTTGGTTCTAAAATGATGTCTAGTTTACCAATAAATGCTGTTGGAGTAATGGATAGAGGATTTGCTGGACTAAAATTTATTCAAGAATTAGTACAAGAAAATAAATATTTTGTCTTGCGGATAAAAAATAATTGGAAACTAGAATTTGAAGAATCAACTGGGTTGGTTAAAGTTGGTGCATCTGATAATGCTCTTTTCTTTTAGAGTGATTAATTTTTGTGATTTAGAAACCAAAACCGAGTAACGCTAAGGTGACTAATTTACCTGAGTCAGGAGATGCAGCAGTTACTGATGATGAAATTAGGGACATTTATCGATTACGTTGGGGAGTCGAACTATTGTGGAAGTTTTTAAAAATGCATTTAAAACTTGACAAGTTAATTACTAAGAACGTCAATGGTATCACCATACAAATTTATGTTAGTTTAATAGCTTATCGAATTTTACAAATATTATCTATCCCACAACAATGGGGACATACACTATTAGATAAATTCCGCTATTTACAATCTTGTATGTGTCAGAAAATCAGTTATGTTCATTAGTTTGAGGAGATGATGTCATGTTGACTATTTTAGACTTTTTAGAGTTAGTGTAACTAGGTATGTAAAGTTTTGTATCACAATTCAACATTTCTGGCAGTAATTAAGTTTAGTAAATCTCATTACCGTAAATAAATTTTATTTAATACACTCTTTATTTATTTTCTCATAAATATTCCAATAGTGCTTCACTAATGCCATTTCTATTCCGAATACAAAGCTTTCAGAACGGAGATAAAGTAATACTTATGTACTATTAAATGGCGATCGCAGTGTGCCAGTTGCGTAAGTCCTGTAGCTGTACGATAACGATTGCGAAAAATCCGCAAGTTAATAGTTGGCGAATTCGCTCTTATAATTGACTTTGCTTGAGATAAAATGCGACTAATAAACTTCACTCCATCTACTAACAAACTGTTATCCGAAGGAAAATGGATATTAGTGGCTACTACTGTACCATCCGTCCTCATCTTTCTCCCCTTAGTTATTTGTAACTGGGTAGCAATTTGAGTCAATCTTTGATTAATCTTTTCCAATGTTTGTTCACTCAAAGTATTTGCCCAACGAATCAGTGTGCTTTTGTTTGGCAGAGGATTAAAATATATTCGACAAAACTGCCTTAAAATTAAACTTTCTTGGACATTTTTAATTGTCTTTTCGTAACTTAGGCTGCGTAAGTGTTTTAGAGCTAACATCCTGAATATCACTTCTACAGGAGTTGATTTTCTTCCCGTCTTGCTTGACAGTAGATAACGTTTTGAAAAGTCTGCTTCCATTAACTCAAGCAGCTTGTCATCACATAGTAGATGGTCAATCAGAGCCATTTGCTCATCCATTTCACCACTCAGGAGCAAGATAATCTTGAACTCCCGGTCAATGTGATATTTTTTCCGTAACACCTCTAGAGAGCCTTGTGATTGAGTAGATTTTTTGCTATCTCAATCACTGTAAGGCTTTTGGGTTTCGCACTCCTGACTAGTCTAAACCACAATACTTTGAGGCGATCGCTTTGAATCTAAGTGAAACTATTTACTACATAAGCAAGGAATATGAAATAAAAAATACAGCAGCTTCTAAGTTGTTGGAACTGCTAACCTTGGTGGTGTCAGATCTGATAAAGTGATGGGAATAACTAAATTTTGGAACTATCATCAAGAGTGAACGGCAATGTTTAAGGATAGCTTCATGAAAAAATTGATATATTGCCCTCTTCTGGCTTCCTTGCTGATAGGATCAACAAGTCAGTTAGCCATTGCTCAGGGTTTAAGAAACCATTCTCAAATGTGGCTAACTTCCCCACTAGCGTTTGCTGGATTAAACAAAAGTACTGTTGTGAAGGTTTCTCAGACTACCCAAAAAATTGACGAAAAGACAGCCCTAAACTTAGTCTGGAAGCTGCCACAAGTGCGACGCAAAGCGCGAGAAATTGAACAACTCTCAAAGAGAACTATAGGGGTTGCAGCAATAGTCGATAGCTATCCTACTCCAAATGAACCTTATTATACAGTTCAGGTATTTGAAAAACATCCGAATGAAAATGTCACAATTTATTGGTTCCGCGTCTTGAGTTCAACTGGTGTTATCGAGGCTCTAGATTTAGTGAATAACCAATACATACCCTTAGAAAAATGGAAGCCTGATTGATGTCAAAACTTATCAGTTTACCCATAAGTTATGTTTATAAATTTGCCAAATAAAACTAATGTCTGAACAAAAGCCCATAAGTCCTTGGAACTACAAACCTTGGTGGTGTCAGCCCTGGTCTATACTTCTCACAGGGATCACGTTGATTAGTGGTAGCTGGTTACTATTTAAAACTATTTGGCTGACAATTCTTATCTCCATCCCTGTATTAACTTGGATGGGATTTTTTGTATTAGTATGGCCGCAACTAATTATTGACAGTGGTATTTTAGATTCATATAAAAGTGACAATCCACAATGATAAATAATGAAAGGGGTTTGAATTGTCATTCTGAGCGTAACAAAGTGCAGTGTTAGCCTTGGTTTTGCCGGAAAGAATTTCGACAGATGCTTCGTTTGGCGTTGCTGCACTCAGCATGAGAAAGCGAAAATCATCCCGCATTTATGCAACGCCAAATTTTTGTCTACATATATAGTAATCTGGTTTGATTGCTGAATCACTCGTAGAGATGGGGAATAGGGAATGGGGAATGGGGAATGGGGAATGGGGAATGGGGAATAGGGAAGAAGTAATAAAGGTGTACTGAGTTTTGTAAGCGCAAGCGCAGGCTACGCCAACACGCAATCAAATAGGAGTCTATGATATATGCAATATTTGAGTTTGTAACAAAGATGCATCTTCACAACTGTTTGAGCGATCGCTCCTCAATTACATTATCTGCATTAGTTTTTGGATTCAATATGTGATATCTTATTAACTTTAACTAAGACTAAGATGTTGGCAAATGGTTAAGCGAGTTGTAATTGTGGGTGCGGGTCCGAGTGGAGTTCTTCTCGCTCACTATCTACTACGTCGTGATGATCACTATTACGTTGAACTCTATGAGCGTCGCAGTGATCCACGAACAGTTCCATTTTCAAAATCTAGAACCTATCCTCTTGTCCTCAATCAGCGGGGAATGACGGCGTTGAGCCAAGTTGAAGGAATTCTCGCAGCAGTCAAGGCAGTGAGCCTAGAAAGCACTGGCTCACTCAATCACCAAAAAAATGGTAAAACGCTGTTGCTTCCAAGGCAAAAACCCATTCTAATTCTTGATCGCATACAATTGGTGATTACGCTGTTGAAAACGTTGACTGAACAATATAATAGCGACCGTCTCAATATTCACTTTGACCATCAATGCCAGCAGGTTGATTTTGAGGCAAACACAGTCACCTTTGAAAATACAGCAAATCATCCTGTAGAAGTTACTGTTGGTTATGACTTATTAATTGGTGCAGATGGAGCGCGATCGCAAGTTAGAGAGCAGTTTCTCTCGACAAACCAATTTGAGTTAGAAAAAAAATACCTTCCCTCTGCTTACAAATCCATCTTTGTGCCTGCTGAAGGTGCAGCAACACTCAAAGCAGGCTACATCCATACTTGGAGAGGAGGCGATGGGATTTCGGCAATCTTGGTGCATGATATAGATGGCTTGATGAGTGGAACCGTTAACTTTCCTCGCGAGAACAGCCCCATTGCAAGTCTTTCTACTACAGAGGAAGTATCGCAATTCTTTGGCGATCGCTTTCCAGAAATTGCTCAGCTTTTACCAGAATCAGAAGCCGAAGCATTTCTCAATCGATCCATCTCAACTATTTTGACGATTCGTTGTAATCGCTACCATCACGGTAACAGCGTTATGCTGATTGGCGATGCGGCTCATGCTACCTCTCCTTCCTTGGGTCAAGGTTGCAATGCTGCCTTTGAAGATGTAGCTTTCTTCGATAAGTTATTAAATGAGTATTCTGACAATATTGCGGAGGCGATCGCGCAATTTACTCTACGTCGAAAGCCAGATGCTCATGCACTAGTCGAGCTAAGTGACCATGCCTTCCCGTTATCCGGCAAACTGCTCTTTTTAGAGTTCATTTTCAGACTGCGATCTGCCCAAATTTTACATCGACTATTTCCCAAATACTTCTCACCCTCATTGTTCCAACTCGTTTCTGAAACAACCGTTCCCTACTCAAAAATTTTAAATTCCCACAAGCGTTGGATTTCCAAGGTGAAACAGGCAAATGAGAAGTTTTTAGAAGCACAACGATGACCTCCAGAAAAATAAAGAGAGGAAGTTTTGATGATTGCAAATAGTAAAAGTTGCATAAATAAAACCCACCTACAGGGTTTTCATGTCCTCAACAAGTTTTTGCAACACAACCCTTTTAAGGGCAGAATTATATCAGGTTGTTCTAATCCGTCGAAGGAACTCAATATTCAGATCTAGTTTTTCTCCTAGCCACAGAGAATGTTCCGTGTGGTCTGCGACATCATCGCCCGTCTCAGGGTGGATTAAAATATCCAACCCCTGACGATTGAGCATTAACCATGGGACAACATGGCTAAACTGATCCGGCAAAAAGGCAACTTGATACATCGCTTTTGGGTGTGGGCCAATCGGCAAGTCATGCCAACGCCCAAGCCGCACCTCAAACCTACTGCCCAATCCTTCCCGTACACGCGCAGCCACATCACGACTCGCAGTATCAAAGTAGATATGAGCATGAAAACTAGTGATCCCGGTAGTATCTTCTTCCATCGTTTTCATCTCCACTTTTTGCTCTCAACTCTAATTTGACAGATTAAAGTACCCTTTAAAATACAAAGAGCATAATTAGTTTATTAGTTCATAAAGACCTCGCGGGATGCGGGAAACCCAGCGTCTTCAGACCTGGGAGGGAAGCGACTCGTGCGATTTTAATCGCCTTAGTCTTTGCAGTGCGGCATTGTTTTACAGGACTTGCGTTATAATGTGAGGCATGACGCAAAAAGCTTTCCGCTACCGTTTTTATCCCACTCCCGAACAAGAAACCTTGCTCAGGAAAACGATGGGATGTGCGCGGTTGGTCTACAACCGAGCGCTTGCGGCAAGAACGAAAGGCTGGTACGAAAGGCAGGAGAGAATTGATTACATCAAAACTTCTGCCATGCTCACTCAATGGAAAAAGAGTGCGGACTTGCAGTTTTTGAACGAGGTTAGCTGCGTACCTTTGCAACAAGGACTTAGGCACTTGCAAAAGGCGTTTGCCAGCTTTTGGGCGGGAACTGCCAAGTATCCTAACTTTAAAAAGAAGCATAACGGTGGCAGTGCAGAGTTTACCAAGTCTGCTTTTAAGTGGAAGGATGGACAAGTTTGGCTTGCTAAGTGTACTCAAGCTTTGCCGATTCGTTGGAGTAGGCAACTGCCCAAAGGATGCGAACCATCTACTGTTACTGTCAAACTGGATGCGTCGGGACGCTTTCACGTTTCTTTGCTTGTAGATACGGTTATTGAACCATTGCCAAAAACTGATAAGTCTATTGGTTTGGACGTTGGAATAACTAGCTTGATTGCTACCAGCAACGGAGACAAAATCGCCAATCCCAAACATTTTAAACAGCTTCAAGCCAAGCTTAGACAAGTACAAAAATCGCTCTCTCGCAAACAAAAGGGGTCGAATAACCGACATAAAGCGCGGCTCAAAGTAGCGAAAGTACATGGGCAAATAACTGATAGCCGCAAAGACTTTTTGCATAAGCTGACAACTCAACTAGTACGTGAAAACCAAACCATCGTGGTTGAGGACTTGGCAATCAAAAATATGGTGAAAAACCATAAACTTGGCTCTTGTATTAGCGACGCTAGTTGGGGTGAACTTATCCGTCAGCTTGCCTACAAATGCGAGTGGTACGGACGCGAATTGATTAAAATTGACCGATGGTTTCCCTCCTCTAAAAGGTGCGGCTCTTGTGGGCATATAGTGGATAAAATGCCGTTGAATATACGTGAGTGGGACTGTCCTAAATGTGGGATTAACCATGATCGTGATATCAACGCGAGTCAGAATATTTTGGCGGCAGGGCTTGCCGTTTCAGTCTGTGGAGCGAACATAAGACCTGATAACCAAATGGTTAAAGGGCAGTTGCAAAAAACCCCTAGGGGAAAGAAACAGAAACTTAAGTCGTGAGTCTTAAGAATCTCAGTGGCTTCAGCCCTGAGAGTAGTCAATGAGAGGATAATTCAATTATGTCTGATTTAATTAACAAACAAATCTTACTCAAAACCCGCCCAGTCGGTGAACCAAAAGAGAGTGATTTCACCCTAACAGAAACACCAATTCCCGAACCGGGTGAAGGTGAAGTTCTTACTCGTACCATTTATCTATCTCTCGACCCTTATATGCGTGGTCTTATAAGGGGAGGTGAGTCTTACGCTGCGCCAGTTGAGTTGAACTCAGTTATTGTAGGTGGTACAGTCAGCCAAGTAATCAAATCAAATCATCCTCAGTTTCAAGCGAGGGATTTTGTTCTTAACAATAATGGTTGGCAAATTTATGCTGTATCTAAAGGTGAGACACTGCGAAAAATTGATCCCAATCAAGCTCCTTTATCTTATAGTTTAGGTGTGTTGGGAATGCCTGGTCTGACTGCTTATGCTGCTTTGCTTGATATTGGTCAACCTAAAGAAAGTGAAACTGTTGTAGTTTCAGCAGCTTCTGGTGCTGTCGGTGCAGTAGCAGGTCAAATTGCCAAAATTAAAGGTGCCAAAGTAATAGGAATTGTGGGAAGTGACGAGAAGCGGGATTATATAGTTAAAGAATTAGGCTTTGATGCTGGTATTAATCGCAAAACTCAAGAACTCTATTCAGCACTCAAAGAAGCTGCACCAAATGGCATTGATATTTACTATGATAATACCGCAGGTATAATTTTAGAAACTGTGTTGCAGCAGATAAATCTTGGGGCGAGGATTCCATTAGTGGGTTTGATTTCGGAGTATAATGCTACATCTGCTCCCCCAGGTCCAAATTTAATGCCACTGCTAATAAAACGGGCTTTGATTAAAGGTTTTTTAGTTACTGATTATCAACATTGGTATGATAATTTTGTGCGTGATGTTTCTGGATGGTTGCAAACAGGTAAACTTCAGTATAAAGAAGATGTAGTTGTTAGTTTGGAGAACGCGCCCCGTGCTTTTATTGGTTTGCTGCGAGGTGAAAATTTTGGTAAGTTGATTGTTAAGGTGAGTGATGATCCAACAGCAGCCTAATCGCTGACTATGACAGCAAGGGAAGGATAAATTGGAAATCATGATAGTAGGGGCACAATATATTGTGCTCCTACTATTTCATTCTGAACTTTAAACTAAATGGTCGAACTCAAAGAAAAAAAAACAGAGGGTGTGATTGAACACAGTCGCTTTATTAGTAGAGTTCTCGCCTTCGACCCAAGTCATGTCAGTCTTGCTAATAAAATGGGATGAGGATTCAATAAATTCAGGGTAGACAACATACCCATCAGTGATGCACTAAAAGCTCTGTCAATATTTAATAAAACTCCACAGTTGTTTAAAGGTTTTCTGACTGCGATCGCCTAAGACCTAAGCTAAAATTCCAGCACGCCAGTGATTAACTCTCTTTTGTCAGAGTGAAAAAACTCAATCGCTCAAAGCCTTTTGGAGCTTTACTTTCCACTTGGAGGCGAGAAATTTTAGTTAGGATTAGAAAATATAGCGGTTCTCGTTTGGATGCAATACAGTTTGACCTCTCTCCAAACCTCTCTCCTAAAAGGAGAGAGGCTTTGAATCTTACTCCCCTTCCCTTGTAGGGAAGGGGCTGGGGGTTAGGTCTGTATTGCACTCAACTGATAACCGCTATAAAGCTTCAAACCTTGATTAATTTAAAGTCTTAGAATTTAGCTTCGATTATTGTTTTCCCAGAGTGACAAAAAAAGATATGTTCTTCCACTCAGGGCTTTCAACCTTTTAATTGTATACAAACGCATTACAATAAAATGGGTATTTATCTGATTATAAATTCAGTAAAACAACTTTCACTATTTGGTATTGTTAATTTGATACTGTAAAAACGAAATTCTAATGGGTATATGATTTTAGTAATGTCTAAGTGCATCCAGCTTCCAAAAAATACTGTATATGACTCAATTAGCAAGCAAATTTCGGATTTTTATGAAATAGCCAAGGTATTAAGCGATCGCCTCTTAAGTTGGCTAGACGCAAAGCAATTTTGTAGTATTAATAATCTATTATACAAAGTATTCAAATCCGACAATACGGCTCAAGTTTTAATTAGCACAGATAGTACAGATGCTGTGCAATCTCACAGTTTTTGGCAACACCTAACTTAATATCATGATCGATAAACACCTTAAAAAGGTTGCAGTGTCTTGGTTGCATCTGAGCATATTTATGTTGTTTAGCGGCATGAATTCTAGACCTCTGAAAGCGCAAGCTATTGATAACGCACAATTACCGAACAACAATTCCAGACCATCCCCAGAACTCCCGCCACCGCAGGATGTCCAACCACCTCCGGCTCCCCCATCCCCACCGCCCCAACTACCACAGCCACTTCCCCCACCAGCAGAACTACTTCCACCTTCTGCTCCCACTCCTACACCTGAAGAACCACTTCCTCGCAAAATTCCTCTGACTATTACTGTTGAACGGTTTGATGTTGTTGGTAGCACGGTCTTCAGTCCTGAAGAGTTAGCGCAAGCCACTGCGGAATTTACCAAACGACCGATTTCATTAGCCGAAGTGTATCAGGCGCGGTCTAAAATTACCGAACTATACATTAAAAAGGGTTACATTACTTCTGGTGCATACATCCCACCTCAGACAATTCAGTCGGGTGTGATAAAAATTCAGGTAGTTGAAGGCAAATTGGAAGAGATCCAGGTAACTGGTACTAGGCGGCTGAACTCCAATTATGTCCGCAGTCGCTTAGCAATAGCCACATCACCACCTCTAAATCGGCAACAGCTATTGGAAGCACTGCAACTTTTGCAACTCAATCCTTTGATTCAAAACCTGTCTGCTGAACTATCAACTGGGTCACGTATTGGTACAAGTGTGCTACAAGTGGAGATTAAGGAAGCAAAAACCTTCAGTACCCAAGTAGTTTTTGATAATGGGCGATCGCCTAGTGTTGGCAGCTTCCGACGCCGATTGCAAGCGAGTGAAGCCAACTTACTCGGACTAGGAGATGGTCTGAGCGTAGCCTACACTAATACCGATGGTAGCAACTCCTTTGACGGCAGTTACACATTCCCTCTGAATGCTAGAAATGGAACACTCAGCTTCAACTATGGCACTACATCGAGCCATGTCATTGAGCGTCCTTTTGATTTCCTAGATATTCAATCAGCTTCCCGTTACTACGAACTGACATTCCGCCAACCAGTAATTCAAACTCCCACACAAGAATTGGCACTTGGTTTGACAGCCTCCCGACGGGAAAGTGAAATATCTTCCCCGCTGTTCCAACAAGGACTTTCCCCTAATGAACTCTCGCCAGGAGCTGATGAAGAAGGACGCACCAGGGTATCTGCGTTGCGATTTTTTCAAGAATGGACAAGTCGCAGCAGTCGTGAAGTCATCGCCCTCCGCTCTCAATTAAACTTGGGCATCGGTGCGTTGGATGCCACGATTAATTCAGACCGTCCCGATAGCCGTTTTTTCGCTTGGCAAGGTCAAGCGCAATGGGCACGCCTTTTGGCTCCTGAAACCTTACTGTTACTCCGTTTAAATACGCAACTAGCATCCACATCGCTTCTGCCTTTAGAGCAGTTTGGCTTAGGTGGTCAGGATAGTGTTCGGGGCTACCGTCAAGATTTCCTGTTGACGGATAATGGCACTTTAGCTTCTGCTGAGGTGCAAATACCGATACTCCGCCTACCCCAAACAGATAGCGCGTTACAGATCATCCCCTTTGCTGATTTCGGTGTCGCCTGGAATAATTCGAGTAGAGACTATTCCAGCCCTAATACTTTAGCTTCCGTTGGTCTGGGGCTGCGCTGGAGACAAGGCGATCGCTTCACCGCTCGTCTTGACTGGGGCATTCCTTTAATATCTGTTGACTCGTCGAATGGAAGAACATGGCAAGAAAATGGGGTGTATTTTTATTTACTCTATAATCCTTTTTGATCTGCTGAGTTGTGTTAGCTCTCTTCTCTACGAGAGGCTGCGCCAACGGGGCGTTGAGCCAGTACTGAGTGAATTACCTACCACTTCTAAATTGACCAAATAATTACTAATTCGTAATAGTGCTTCCAGCAGGCTACGCCAACGTAATTCGTAATTCGTAATTCGTAATTCGTAATTAAATCGGTTCAAGCTTCCACCAAATATGCAGATTTGGTGGTCAACAAGACAGTGCAAAGTCTGAGCCGAACGCGAGAGCGTCTCGTAGAGAGGCTGACTCGGAACAAGGTAAAAAATTTAAGTAAGGAGCAAAGACATGAGGCAAAAGTTACTACATTAGTATGGCGTTCTATACGGGTTAGTGTTTCACTGCGACCAATTCTAGGTGATACTGAGGAGAAGGCGTGGAAACGGGCGTGTTCAATTAATTCGGGAGTTAGAACCTCTAGAAGATGCGATCTGCCGAAGGCAGCAAGCGCTTTGCGCTATCGCTTACATCATGATGTGATTACGCTAGTACGCGCCCAAGTGCAACTGCGGTAACAAACTACTGTCATCGCTTAGTAACTTTACCCTAAAGAAGTTTAATAGATGACCAAATTTTTCATTCTCGATGCCAACAAACTACCATTGTATGCAGGTGCGATCGCTGCAACCCGGTGATATTTATCGCCTCTTACCCCCAGATGGTGATATTCACGCCGTCAAAACCACTTCTTAGACAGCATCTGTATCTATCCATGTCTTAGGCAATGATACTGGCTGCATTTAGCGTCACCAATTCATCCCAGAATCCGAAAGCGTTAAGTCGTTTTGCTCTGGATATTCTAACGCTCCCTGTAAAGAGGAAGAAGAAAAAGAACATGCCCAAACCCGATAGACCGAAACCCCCTGTTTTCGAGCGAGTTGAAGAAGAACGCCTGCACCGCAAACAACGTCTAGCTGCTGCTTTTCGCTTGTTTGGCCGGTTTGGATTTAATGAGGGAATTGCAGGTCATATTACAGCTCGTGATCCGGAGTTTACAGACCATTTTTGGGTGAATCCGTTAGGGAAGTACTTCGGGCATATCCGAGTTTCTGACCTGATTTTAGTTGATAGAGAAGGTGAAGTTGTCAAAGGTGATGCTTTGGTCAATCAAGCTGCTTTCGCCATTCATTCCCAGATTCATGAAGCTCGACCCGATATTATCGCCGCAGCACACGCCCATTCAATTTATGGTAAAGCCTGGTCTAGCTTAGGTCGCCAGCTTGACCCACTGACACAAGATTCCTGTGCTTTTTACGAAGACCATGCGTTGTTCCACGATTATACGGGTGTCGTGTTAGATACTTGTGAGGGTAAAAAAATTGCTGAAGCCTTGGATAATAATAAAGCCGTAATCCTGCGTAACCACGGCATTCTCACCGTGGGACATACAGTGGATGAAGCCGCTTTTTGGTACATGAGCTTAGAGCGATCGTGTCAAGCGCAACTCCTAGCAGAAGCCGCGGGTAGACCCAGTATTATCAAACATGAAACAGCCCGTCTAACACAAACTCAAGTGGGATCACATATAAGTGGGTGGTTCAGTTTCCAGCCACTTTATGACAGAATTGTGCGCGAACAACCCGATTTACTTGAGTAGTGCTGTATTTTTTAGCACTAAAAAAATAAATTAGCTGTAGTTAACGTATACAAGGTTTTAATTAATGCACTTTAACGTTTCCGGGTTGAATGATCTGTTTAGATAAATGTATTCCTTTCATGGCGATCGCGAAACTAGCGCAGACCTGTCTGAATGCGCCCATATCTTTCAGGAAGCGGGTAGCTCACCCACCAACTTTGCAAGGTATGTAGTGAGTACTTTAGTACTCTTGTGTTGCACCGCGAAACCTATAAATTACCAGAACAAGATGAGGCGATCGCTCACTACAAAGATGTAGACCTGCTTTGAAAGTAGACTTTCAAGGCAGGTCTATTATCTAATACGCTTGGGATAAGACAATTGGTGCGATCAATAACCTCGTTCTGAGACGTTGCAATGCAACGTCTCTACATCGAAATTGGTCTATTATTCTCATGTTGAAAATTTAACGGCATAATTAGTTACTGGTCTTGATCAGATTCAGTAGACTTCTTGCAAAAGTACCCGACGACTAAAGTCGCGGCTATAAAAACAAAGTCCGCTTTTGCGGACTTCATGCCTAAAAGACTGATAAAGCAGAGAGAAGTCTGAGCGGAGGCTTCCTCCGTTGGCGCAGCCCGCCGTAGGCATCAGAACTTCTCCCAAGGGGAGACGCCAAGGGCGAACGGAGCTTTGTTCGGGTAGCCCCAGACTTTAGTCTGAGGGCACTTTAAGACTTTTGCAGGAGGTCTAGCGACCATAGGGAATCAAACTCTGAGGAAGACTGCAAATCGTTAATAGTAATGCCGGAATCCTTAGTGCTATGAGTTTTTTTCTTGACAGTTTCGCTAACCTGTCGAGTCGAAAGCCCCATCTCTTTGAGCAGGCGGTTAATGTGACAACTGCTAACCTTAATTCCTAATTCTTTTGCTAGATGCTTACTTAACCATTGCGCTGTCCAGCGTTCAAATGGATAGCCATACTCACGGGGGCTATGGCTTACTAGTTCTTTTAAGCGACTCAAATACTGCTGATTCACAGTTTTAGGTCTTCCAATTAGGCGATCGCTCCATTTGTGAGCTTGTCCTGAAGAAGCGATCGCAATCCAGTAGCGTGCAGTTTCTTGAGAACATCCCAAAGCTTCACAAATTTGAGCCTGAGATTGACCTGCATCTGCTAGCAGCATGATTTCAATACGACGACGGTATTCTGCACGTAAGTCGGTTTCTAAGCTTTTCAGTAGATATTTGCGCTGAAAAGGTGTTAAGTAAAGGCCTGGATTTTCCACAGCGATTCCTCTTGGTAGAACTTGCACTCTTTGGAAGTTCGTTTAGCTTCTTTGCGAACCTCTGCTTATTTATCGGAATCAAAAGTCTATGAATTCCGCAACTTGCTATAAAAGTTCATAATTATCAAGTGAATTGGCATAAGTACAGCTTTTTAAGCCTTGGCGTAGTGAACAACCAGAAAGGACACAGATATAGCCTCTGTTTTAAATTCTATGATTCGGAGTAGTCAAAGCACGTTGTCACACTTTATTTTTGAATATAAAAAATCTAAATTAAGAAAACATAACTCATTTACTTATGCACAAAAAACAAGTTTAAAGTCCTTGCATTTATAGATTAAATCTGAGAATATTCAGATGAAATTAGCAATATACAGTTAATTTCAAATAACAACAAATAGTTGTTTTTATTGGCAATTATTTAGTCAATAATTACAAACTATTTAATTATCTATGATAGAACAATGCACACTCTCGAAGGAGAAAAAAGATGAAAGACAAAGACAATCAGCATGAGCAACTGTTAACTGAATTAGACTCTGTGTTGGAAGAAATTTCAGATGACAAGTCTGCTTCTCTAGCAGGAGGAGCCAGATCAACCTTCTCAGGCATAATTCCTACCTTCGGATCAAGTACATTCTCAAGGATATATACCACCACTAGTCAATTCAATGACATTTCAATTCGATTGAATGAAAATATCGGTTCTGACATAAAAGTTAAAGCTGTGCGTGCCGATAATTTACGTGATATAAGTAGTTTCGTAAGGATAATTCCTAGAAACTCCCCAGGAAGACTCACCACTGTTGCGGCAAATGTGCGCGATGGAGTCGCCTTCCGGCTCAACTTTTTAATTGACGGGCTAAATCCAGCCACCAGAGTATCAGGGCCGATCACCTTTTAGCAGGATGGTTTTAGCTTTTTGCCGTTAGTCTCGTCCGACTTCTGCATTGAGGAATTTAGTTAGAGCGATCATTTATACTACTCATTTTTGAGTTGAGTCAGGCGGTCAGGTTGTGTTGCAAAAAAAATTTTAAACACCATTTGTAGTATTACTACAGTTTGTAACTTGATTACATATAGGGTTTTTGAAAATTTTTGCAACATAACCTCTAATACACTGAAAACCAGATACGGTTGGGGCTTTCGTCCCAACCGCTCTTTCTCTCCTGCATAAATCTTGAAAATGAAATACCAGATTGTTCTACAACACAGCGAAGAAGATTGTGGTGCTGCTTGCCTTGCCACTGTTGCCAAACACTATGGACGCACCTTTGCCATCAGTCGAATGCGAGAAGCAGTTGGTACAGGAGCGCGGGGAACCAGTCTGTTGGGTTTGAGGCGGGGTGCAGAAACACTAGGATTTAATACGCGTCAAGTCAAAGCCTCTGCACAACTACTGGATCAATTAAATAAAGCCCCTCTACCCGCCATTATTCACTGGAAAGGCTACCACTGGGTAGTTCTGTATGGACAAAAAGGGAAAAAATATGTAATTGCTGACCCCGGTGTAGGCATCCGCTACCTCACCCGTGAGGAGTTGAGCGAGGGGTGGGGCAATGGCATTATGCTGCTGCTGGTGCCAGATGACAGCCGCTTTTATCAGCAATCAGATGATAAAATTGGGGGTTTTGGGCGTTATCTGATGCGGGTTTTACCCTATCGTGCCATTCTCATCCAAGCGATCGCAATTAACATCGTCATCGGACTGCTCTCCCTTGTCTCTCCCTTGATGATGCAATTGCTCACCGATGACGTGTTAGTGCGGGGAGATACCCAACTGCTAACCGTCGTGGCAATTGGAGCGATCGCAATGAGTCTATTTAGCAGTGCGATCGGTTTAGTTCAGTCTCACTTAATCGGTCACTTTGGTCAACGACTGCAATTAGGACTGATTCTAGAATACGGACGACAACTGTTGCGTTTACCCCTCTCGTATTTTGAAGGACGGCGCAGTGGGGAAGTAGTCAGCCGTATTGCCGATGTGGATCACATCAATGAGCTAGTTTCTCAAATTGTCCTTGGTTTACCCAGCCAATTTTTTATTGCTTTGGTTTCCTTGGGCTTCATGCTCTTTTATAGTTGGGGGCTGACTTTGGCTTCCCTGGCTGCCTTTATTATTGTCACCCTCGTCAACCTGCTTTTTATCCCAGCTTTACGCCAGAAAACCCGTAGCCAAATCGTCTTAGGTACAGAAAATCAAGGCTTTCTCGTTGAAACTTTTCGCGGTGTCCAGGTGCTCAAGACTACCCAAGCCACCCCCCAAGCTTGGCAAGAGTATCAAGCGAATTACGGCCGCCTCGCTAATTTGGGCTGGAGTACGATGAAGCTAGGGCTTTACAGTGGCACAATTACTAATATTATTTCTACTTTTACTAGTATTGCCTTACTGTGGCTAGGGTCATATTTGGTGATTAATCGCACTCTGAGCATCGGTCAGTTACTAGCGTTTACTGGCATGAGTGGCAACTTTCTCGGCTTCTTAAGTTCACTCATCGGCTTAGTTGATGAGTTTATCACTGCCCAGATTGTTATCCAACGCCTGACGGAGGTGATTGATGCCACTCCAGAAGACGAAAAAGACGAGAAAAAGCCTTGGGCAGAACTTAAGGGCAATGCAGATATTACTTGCACCAACCTGAATTTTCACCACGCAGGTAGAGTTGACTTGCTGCAAGATTTTTCCCTGACTATCCCTGGCGGTCAAGTCATTGCCCTGATTGGTAAATCCGGCTGTGGAAAAAGTACTCTCGCCAAACTGCTTGCTGGTTTATATTTCCTCCAATCTGGCAATATCCGCTATGGCATCTATAATCAGCAAGACCTCTCAATGGAATGTCTGCGACAACAGGTGGTGTTAGTACCTCAAGAACCGCACTTCTGGAGTCGCTCAATCATTGAAAACTTCCGCTTCAGCTATCCCCAAATTACGTTTGAACAAATTGTACAGGCTTGCGAGATTGCTGGCGCAGATGAGTTTATTAGTAAACTACCCGATAAATATCAAACTGTTTTAGGCGAATTTGGCGCGAATCTTTCTGGTGGACAACGACAGAGATTAGCGATCGCCAGAGCTATAGTTACTGATCCACCAATATTAATTTTAGATGAATCCACTGGCGCTCTCGACCCAGTAAGTGAAGCCCAAGTGCTAGATAGACTGCTTTCCCATCGGCAGGGCAAAACGACAGTTACGATCAGCCATCGCCCCAAAGTCATTGGGCGGGCTGATTGGATTGTACTACTGGAGTCAGGACGCTTGAAAATCCAAGGCACTCCAGAAGCTCTGCGCCATCAACCTGGGGAACACTTAGACTTCTTAGACGCCGTTGACCCATTAACAAATGGTTTAGTGACTAAATCCTCCCATTCTCACCCTAACGGCAAATTAAGCGCAATCAGCAAATAAAACGATCATGATTAGCCATTCCAATTCAGACTACTTACCCCCAATTCAAGACAACGAGTTTCTCCCGCCACTTGGTCGTTGGACTACTTTGGGTGGACTAGTTCTTGTGTGTACTGTGGGGCTAGCCATTCCACTCCTCTCTGTTACCAAATATAAAGTGACGGTTAAAGGACAAGCTGTGATCCGTCCTGCTGGTGAATTACGGCTCGTTCAAGCTGCGACGGAAGGTCAAGTGATGCGGGTCTTTGTTGCAGAGAATCAAGTTGTCAAAAAAGGGGATGTCATTGCCACTATTGACAACTCGAAGTTGCAAACCAAAAAGAGCCAACTGCAAAGTAATATTGGGCAAAGTCGTTTACAACTCTTTCAAATCAACTTACAAATTAATGCCATTAATCACCAGGTTTTAGCTGAAACTGAGCGCGCCAACCGTGTTATTGCTGGCGCTGAAGCTGAATTAAGCGGTCGGAGTCGGGACTATCAAGACAAGCAAATTACTACTGCTACTGATGTTGAAGAAGCGGATGCCAATGTCAAAGCAGCGATCGCTAGTTTAAAAGCAGCCCAGTCAAAGCGAAATCGATACGAGGGTATAGCCAAAGCCGGAGCCTTATCTCAAGATCAATTTGAGGAAGCACAACTAGCTGTTCGCCAGCAAGAACAAGCAGTTGAGGCGACTAAAGCCAAATTGCAACACGTCCAAACTGCCCTTAATCCCAGTAATGCAGAAGTAGCGATCGCTTCTCAACGTATTGCTCAAGAAAAGGCTACAGGGAAAGCCAGCATTGCTACTTTAGATAAAGAACGCCAAGCTCTGATCCAGCAACGAATTGAAATCCAAAAACAGTTAGAGCGAGACACCCGTGAACTCCAACAAGTAAATATCGACCTCAACCAGACTGTGATTACTGCCACAGCAGACGGGATTATTTCTAAGTTAAACCTGCGAAACTCTGGTCAAACAGTGCCTGCTGGAGAGGAAATTGCCCAAATTGTTCCCAGTAACGCTCCTTTGGAGATTAAGGCAGCGGTAGGACTTCAGGATAAAAATAAGTTGAAACAAGGTCAAACGGTACAAATGCGGGTTTCTGCCTGTCCTTATCCAGACTACGGCACTCTCAAAGGCAAGGTTAAGAGGATTTCCCCGGATGCGATCGCGATCGCACCTCAAGGGAATGCTGCTAATGCCACCGCCACAACATCTACCAGCCAAAAGATGGCAGCCGTTGGTGCATTCTATGGAGTAACAATTCAACCAGAAAGCCTTTCTTTAGGTAGGGACAAACACCAGTGTGCACTCCAATTAGGAATGGAGGGTACAGTCGATATTATTTCTAGAGAAGAGACTGTGCTGCAATTCTTTCTCAGGAAGGCAAGGTTGATTGCAGATATGTAAGGTGATCGATAATTAGGCTCTTGGAAAGTGTTGCGATTAGTAGTAAGGTCTGTTAAGAGCAATGCAATAGCTGGTTAAGAAGTAAATTACTGCTTCTAGTGGGGTGCTATGTTTGGAATGACTGTATGCTGGCGGCGTTCGGATTGGAAATTGGCGCTAGCGAGTTGGTTAGCGATTGGTGGTGCATACGCCTCCTTTGGAGATTGCGCTTTAGCCCAAATTACCCCCGATAGCACTCTACCCAATAATTCGAGTGTTACAACACAAGATAACTTCAGAACAATTGAAGGGGGAACCCAAGCTGGAAGCAACTTGTTCCACAGTTTTCAGGAGTTTTCCGTTCCAAATAGCGGCACTGCTTTCTTTAATAATGCTGCGGATATTCAAAATATCATCAGTCGGGTAACGGGTGGATCAGCTTCTAATATTGATGGGTTAATTCGCGCTAATGGTACGGCTAACCTGTTTCTAATTAATCCTAATGGGATTATATTTGGCAAAAATGCGAGCCTGAATGTAGGAGGGTCGTTTGTAGGAACAACAGCTAATGTGATCGCTTTTGGCAATCAAGGATTTTTCAGTGCTGAGAATCCGAATACTTCTGCATTATTAACAGTTAATCCTTCGGCTTTTTTATTCAATCAAATTGCTGCACCGATTCAAAACAACTCAGTAGCACCGGCAGGAGTAGCTCCATCTGGCGATAAATCCTTTGGTTTACGTGTTAGAGATGGTCAAAGTTTATTGTTAGTCGGTGGCAATATCAGCATGGATAGAGGGATTTTGAATGCCTTTGGTGGGCATGTAGAGTTAGGAGGATTAGCAGGACAGGGAACGGTAGGGCTGAATTTCACTGACAACAACTTGAGTTTGAGTTTTCCTAATAGTGTAGAGCAAGCAGATGTGTCGCTCACCAATTCTGCTAAAGCCAATGTTCGCGCCAGTAACGGTGGCACTATTACCATCACAGCTCGGAACATAGACATTATCGGTTTTGGCAAACTTGATGGCGGTTTGGAAAGAAATTTAGGATTTCCAGGCGCTCAAGCGGGAGACATCGAACTTCATGCTCAAAGAGCAATTACACTTGCAAATGGCTTTATCAGCAACACAGTGGAGCCTGGAGCAGTGGGCAACGGTGGTGACATCAATATCACGGCTGACTCACTCTTTTTGACTGATGGCGCTCAACTAAATACTAGTACCTTGATGCAGTTTTTACTATCAAAGCCTTTAACACAAGGTAATGCCGGAAATGTGAATATAAACGTCCGCGATACAGTCACTTTTGATGGAGAAATTAGCGGCATAAGATTCAGTAGGAATGGGGCATTCAGCCGTGTGGAAGATAGAGCCGTGGGCAACGGTGGTGAAATCAATATTACAACTAGAGCGCTCTCGGTGAAGAATGGAGCTGTCCTTGATGCCAGTAACTCTGGAAGTGGGAGTACTGGAACTATAAATATAAATGCCCGTGATACGGTTTCCTTAGACGGGGAAAACAGTAGCGTGAAACTGGAAACTGTTGATGGGGAAAACAGCAGTGTGAAACTGGAAACTGTGGGCAAGGAAGGTGAGATTAGCATTACAACTAAATCACTTTCAATAACTAATGGCGCTCAAGTAATTGCCAACACTTCTGGACAAGGAAATGCTGGCAACGTCACAATTATTGCCTCTGACTCAATAGATGTAATTGGGTTTCTTAGCGGTTTGGGTACTCAAGTATTTCCAACAACAGCAGAGGGTAATGGGGGAGACATGAGCATTACTACTGGGCGCTTAACTATCCGCGATGGAGGTTTTGTCAGTTCTAGTACTTTTGGTCAAGGGAATGCTGGAAATTTGACGGTAAGTGCTTCAGACTTGGTAGAGGTGAGCGGAAGAGCACCTGTTACTGATGCCACTGGTTCGTTTTATCCTGGCGGCTTATTTACTCAGGTTAACTCTCAGGGTGGGGGAAATGGGGGTAACTTAAGTATTACAACCCCACGCTTAAGGATCAGCGGTGGAGCAGTGGTTTCCGCTAGGAGCTTTGGCACTGCTGGTAAAGCGAATGCGGGGAATATTACAGTGACTGCTTCTGATTTTGTGGAGATAGTTGGTATTAAGCGCCGTGACCCTAGTGCTTTAGCTGCTTCAGTTGGCCCAGTGTTGGCAACAGACAAGGTGACAGGAGATGCAGGAGATATCAGGGTTGAAACCCCGCGCTTGATTATTCGTGATGGAGCAGTTCTATCTAGCCGAAATGTTGGAGAAGGGAAGGCAGGCAACCTGGAAATTGTAGCTGGCTCGATCCTGCTTGACAAGGGAGAAATTAGATCTGCAACCGCTTTAGGCGATGGTGGCAATATCATACTGCGTGATGTGGACTTGTTGCAGATGCGTCATAATAGCCAAATAACTGCCAGCGCCGGTGGCAATGCACAAGCTGGCGGTAATGGCGGCAATATCACAATTAATGCTTCCAATGGCTTCATCGTCGCTGTCCCTAATGAAAATAGCGATATTACCGCCAATGCTTTTATAACCTCTGGTGGCAGAGTCCAAATCAACGCTACTGGTATTTTTGGTATGACAGTGCGTACTCGTGAAGATTTGGTGAGGCTACTTGGAACCAATGACCCAACTAAACTAAGCCCTCAACTGCTACCAACTAGTGATATCACAGCAATTTCCCAAACAAGTCCGACTTTAAGCGGTGTGGTAACTGTCAATACGCCTGATGTTGACCCTAGTCGAGGATTAATTAACTTGCCAGCCGTACCAGTTACTACAGAAGTAGCACAAGCCTGTACTGCGGGTGGAAATGTAGCTAAGAGCAGTTTTATCATCACTGGTCGCGGCGGCTTACCACCTAATCCGGGTGAAGCCCTCAGCACTGATGCAGTGCAGGTAAATTTAGTTACTCTCAAGCCGGAAGTTGCTCAACCCTTTACTCCAGCAGTTTCCACAAGTCGCACTAGCCCCGCACCACTCCCTATCGTAGAAGCCGATGGTTGGGTAATTGATACTAATGGCGATATAATTCTCACAGCGAATGCACCTACTGTCACGCCCCATACTTCCTGGCAGAAGACAGCCGATTGCCGTGTGTTTAATCAACAGCAGGGAGGTTGATATAGCAACTTACACTGTTATTTTTAGTAAAGACGCGGTGCGAGTGAGGGCGAAAACATGGCAAGAAAACAATCTAAATTCCGCAGAATCAAACGCTCGTTAAGTGTATTGCTGCTTTTAGCTATGTTTTTCGGTGCGGGTTTATTAGCCCCGACTTTCGCACATATAACTGCGGAAAAGTCAATTGTTCAAAGCTTGCCCGATGCCCAAAACTTAGTGGAACAGGGAAGAAAACTTTATGAAGCCGAGCGGTTTAATGATGCAGTTGCAATATGGCAACAAGCTATCTCTGCGTTCAGAGCCAATGGGGATGAACTCACACAAGCGATGATACTGGGCAATCTATCATTAGCTTATCAGCAACTGGGACGGTGGAGTGAGGCAGAAGATGCGATTCGCAATGCGATCGCTTCGCTTCACGCTCAAAGTCTCAATCTCTTAAATACCACACAAAATATCAACACAAAAGAGCGCCCCCAAATCCTCGCTCAAGTTCTAGATATCCAAGGTCGCCTGCAACTGGCTCAAAGCAAAGCTGAAGATGCTCTCAATACTTGGAAACAGGCACTTGACATTTACACCAAAACAGGCAATAACCAGGCAATTCTTCAAAATCGCATTAACCAAGCGCAAGCTCTACAAGCCTTGGGGTTTTATCGTCAAGCCGAGAAGACGTTAGAGGAAAGTACCAAAATCCTGCAAAGCCAACCCAACTCGCCCGTTAAAGTTACAGGACTGCGTAGCCTCGGCAACGTTCTGCAAGTCACGGGTGATTTAGAACAATCCCGGCAGAAATTGCAGCAAAGTTTAGAAGTAGCATCATCGTTGCCAGATAAGCAAGCAATAGGTGATATTCTGCTCAGTTTAGGTAATACAACCCGCGCTTTAGGGCAAACTCAACAAGCTATAGATTATTATCAGAAAGCTGCGATCGCCGCCTCTTCATCTATCACGCGCATCCAAGCTCAAGTTAATCAACTCAGCCTACTGCTGAAAACTCAGCAATTAAAAGATTTTACAGCGTTATTGTCTCAAATCCAAACTCAGCTTGGCGACTTACCCCCCAGCCGTACAGCAATTTCTGCTCACATCAACTTTGCCCAAACACTAACGCAATTCCGAAAAGATACCACCGCAGACACTCCTTCATGGTTAGATATTGCCAAAATACTCTCAACTGCTGTCCAGCAAGCGAAAAGCTTGCAAGATAGACGCACTGAATCCTATGCTCTTGGTGTTCTGGGAGAAGTGTACGAACAAACCCAGCAGAGGTCTGATGCACAAAACCTCACCCAGCAAGCCTTACTCATAGCTCAAGCTATCGATGCTAAGGATATTGCTTATCGATGGCAATGGCAACTGGGGCGTTTGCTGAAAGCTGAGGGAGATGTGAAAGGAGCTACTGTAGCCTACACGGAAGCAGTTAACAACCTCCAAGGTTTACGTAATGATTTAGTTGCTGTTAATCCTGAAGTGAAATTTTCCTTTCGGGATGAAGTCGAACCTGTGTATCGGGAGCTAATACAGTTGCTTTTGCAACCAGGGGAAAATTCCCAACCCAGTCAAAAAAATATCGAACAAGCTAGTAATACAATCGAATTGCTGCAAATAGCAGAACTTGACAACTTTTTTCGCAACACCTGTTTAAATGCTCAAATCCTTAATTTAAAAGAAGACTCAACAGCAGCAGTCATTTATCCATTTATTTTGCCAGACCGACTAGAGGTCATTTTGCATCTACCGCAACAGCATTGGCTGCACTACGCTACTGCTGTAGGTGAAAAGGAAGTGGAAACTACTTTAAAGCAATTACAGGAAAATTTAGCAAAGCCCCACACACTACGACAGGTTCAGTCTTTATCTCATAAAGTTTACAACTGGCTGATTCAACCGGCTTCAGCCGCTTTAGCTGAAAGTAAAACCCCTACTTTGCTGTTTGTGCTTGATGGTTCATTGCGGAATATCCCAATGGCGGCTCTTTATGATGGCAAACAATATCTGATTGAAAAGTATGGCATTGCACTGACCCCCGGTCAGCAACTGATTGAACCCAAACCATTACAGAAAGAATTAAGGGCAATAGTCGCAGGATTAAGTGAACCGCGTTCTGGATTTTCTGCATTACCCAACGTCAAACTTGAATTAGAGGAAATTCGCGCCCAGATACCCAGTAGCATACTTCTGAATCAAGAATTTACCAGCACGGCTTTGCAAAACCGAATTAACTCTTTACCTTTTCCAGTAGTTCATCTTGCAACTCATGGTCAGTTTAGTTCCAAAGCTGAGGAAACATTTATTGTCGCTTGGGATGAGCGCATTTATGTCAAGGAGTTGAATAACTTAGTCCGAACTATAGAGCAAAACAAACCAGAGGCTATTGAATTGCTCATCTTAAGTGCCTGTCAAACCGCTGCTGGGGATGAGCGAGCTGGACTGGGAATTGCTGGTGTTGCTTTCCAAGCAGGAGCGCGGAGTACGATCGCTTCTCTATGGAACTTGGATGATGAATCTACTGCTGTGTTGATGAGTCAATTTTACCAAGAGTTAGCCAACAAAAAACTGACAAAAGCCGAAGCACTGCGTCGCGCTCAGTTGGCTCTTTTACAAAATCCCAAGTACAAACGTCCCAGATTTTGGGCACCCTATATTCTGCTAGGTAACTGGCTGTAATTATGATATTTGTAGGACTTACGCAAAAATCGCCAAAAGCTTAATTGGCGTTGGTGAAAAGGGGATGAATGCCTCACGCAAAGGCGCAAAGACGCAAAGAAAAATCTATAAAATCATCCCACATTTATGCAACGCCTCTTAATTTATCGTTCGCGGAGCGTGCCAGAGGCATACCGCCAAGACGCCAAGAATTCATAGAGTGTGCGTCAGTCCTAATCTGGTTGAATACTTTTAGATTAAACTTCTTACAAAAGTCGTTCTTTTTGCGTTCTTCTTTGCGCCTTTGCGACTTTGCGTGAGACATAAAAGGTTTTGCGTAAAACTAGCGCCATTGAAACTGAGAAATGAGCAGAAGTTACTTCAACTATCAGTCAACCCACATTAGTGGTGTGACACAACCAAAGTTCCGCAACTGCTATAGGGGGGTGCAATGTCCGAGATGAGTAATCGTTGGGGCTGGTTCTTAGGGATGGCGATATGTGGTGTGTTCTCTTTCTCTGCAAATTACGCTAACGCCCAAATTATCCCAGATGGGACTCTTCCAAATAATTCCATTGTTACACCAGATGGCAGCAGCCTCAATATCACAGGAGGAACGCAAGCAGGAAGCAACTTGTTCCACAGCTTCCAGGAGTTTTCTGTTCCTACTGGCGGCACTGCTTTCTTTAATAATGCTGGCGATATTCAAAATATTAGACCTCTTGCAAAAGTCCCTAACACCCCACCCCCAACCCCTCCCCTTGCTAAGGGGAGGGGAGACAAAGCGTAGCTTTGGCTCTTTGGGGTTCTTATATTTTTGATTTATGCAAGAGGTCTATTCATTATCGGAGATGTCTATTGTTAATGCATCGACTTACAATGCGATCGCATCGACTTACAATACGATTGTGGCGGCTGACAATACGATTGTGTCGGCTGACAATGCGATTGTGTCGGCTGACAATGCCATTGCATCGACTTACAATGCGATCGCATCGACTTACAATACGATTGTGTCGGCTGACAATACGATTGTATTGGCTGACAATGCGATTGTATCGACCCGCATAATTTAAAAAACTCGCCTTACTGTTAGTTTTAGAGTTGCAATGGGCACATTATGTGTATACTTTATTACGGTATTATCTATGCCTGCCCAAGATAGAACACGTCGTTTGCCCGCTCAATCAATTAGTCAAGATATTACTTCATTGCACGGTTTGCAAACTATCAGCACATACAACACAACCCGTGCTGATGCCTCTGCTGCAAACTTACAGCAAGCTTATCAGGCTATGTTGAGTTCTCAACAAGTCGAAACTGAGAAATTAGCTCTATACCGTGCTGCTACCGATGCTGCTCGATCAGCAGAATGGGAATTTCACAATGCTGTATTAGCTATGAAAGAAGTCGTGCGTGGGCAATATGGAACAGACAGCAATGAAGCCCAAGCGGTTGGATTGAAGAAAAAATCAGAGCGCAAGCGTCCCAGCCGCAAAAAGCCAGTTGCGGTTGCAAGTTAATCAACTAAGTAGAAGTCAGGAGTCAAGGGTTAAGGGTAGAGACGCGATTAATCGCGTCTGTACAAGAGTCAAGGGTCATTAATTATTCTCTTCCCCTGCTCCCCCTACCCCCCTACCTCCTGCCTTCTTCATTGCTAACTCTCTAATTTGCAACACTCCACTTTTGCTTCAGTTGCAATATCTTTCAAACCAACAGCTTGCAATAGCGCCGTCCAAGAAGTATCTGAGAAATTGGTGCGACGCAATTCATTAGCAGTGCTCAACGCTTCATACCAAATACCATTAGCTGCATAAAGGTTGACTTGCTGGCGTGGTGTTGCTTTTTCCAATTGAGTTTTGAGGGCGGAGTTTAGTTGCTCGCGTTTTACATAGCCTTCAACATTAGCAATAACTTGGTTATCCTTCTGACAGTAAATGTTAAAGTACCAACGGTATTGCTTGCCGATTTCCAAAGGTGCTGCTTTTGATGGCAAGCGAAGGTTTACTACTCCTGGTGTCTCCGTTAAAGGAGTTTTGTAAATAGTTTGATTTTGTGCTTCATCTTCTAGCACAAACTCTCCATATGCAAAGGATGATGCATAAGGAACATAGAATAAGAAACTAGGATGCTCGGCAATCGTTGTTCCGAACACCAATTCTGAGTTTGAATAAAGAGGTACTAAGGCTGTGAGGCGCTTTTGAGAAGAAGTTAGGGGCTTGTTGATGTCCTGACTACAGCCACGGCTACCTGCTTCTGCTCGCTTACCTGGTTCTCCGATGTCTGGCGGTGGGGGCGGTGCAGCAAAGATTAAGGGTTTGTTTAAAGTTGGGCTTTGTGGAAGAAGTAGGGAGTTGACAGGCTGTGCTTGCACTGGGGTAAAGCTAAGTACTGCCCAACTGATAGCGAAGGTAAGTTGAATTTTTCGCACAGGCATCACTTTTTTTGGAACACAGCAAAACTACAGACTCAAGTCCCAGCATTTCGGATTATATAGTAGATATACAGCAATTTGCAGTTGAGTAGACGACAGTAGGGGCACAACAATGTTCATTGGTGTCAACTTTAGTCAAAAAGTTTATCCCACAGTCCTTTCACCCCAAAGAGACAAAGCTACGTTTTGTCTCCCCTCCCCGTTTACGGCTACGGTGTACACAGAAGTCGGAAATAGTTGATAAATCCGGGTTTTACCCCACCCTAACCCTCCCCGATGCATTGGGGAGGGAACTAGATTTTCTGGTTTCCCCCCTTGAAAAGGGGGGATTAAGGGGGGTAATTCAACTTGTGTGTACACTGGGAGGGGATTAAGGGGTGGGGTTCTGAGGACTTGATGGTAATTGAGTAGACTCGATATAACGTCATTGCGACGGTTTCACGTTAAGTTGACACCAATTAACAACTGTTAAAACCGCTGTATTTGCCAAAATTAAGATGCTTCGTCTAGTAGTCTGTCAAGATAAAAATGATGGTCGTAGAGACGCGAAATTTCGCGTCTCTACAGGGTTTTTGGTATGCAACTAACCGTTAAAATTTAATTGACAGACTGCTAGTCATACCATTTCCATATGAAGACGCATAGAAAGAACCCCACCGCCTGCGGCACCTCCCCTTGGTAAGGGGAGGTTGGTAAGGGTCAAAATAATGTGCAACCTCACAAAGAATTGGTATCATACCTCAAAGTTGTAGAGATCAGTTGTCGCTGATTTTGTGAAGCAAGGTAAATCGCTACAGTGCTACCAGTAACTACTAATGCTAAGGCTGAGGGGACGAGAGGAAGCCAAAGACCTTGGCTCAAGAGGACTAAGCAAAGAACATATAAGACCAAGAGTGCGCCTCCACTCGTTAATATTAGATATAGTGCTGACCGATAGCGCCAAGCGATCGCTCCTCCAACTACTGACCAACTCCAAACCCATAAGACTTCACCCCAAATAGGCAAAACTGATATTAAAGGTCGTCCATCCATAACTGCACTCACTAGCTGGCTCACCATTTGTGCTTGCAAAATCACTCCTGGAATTTCTTGAGGAAAACCCTGCTCAGTCATGTAGGGGGTAGGACTATAATCACGGAAGCTTTGGGCGGTGGTACCAATGATCACAATTCGGTCTTTGACTTGTTCAGGATTTATCTTACCTTTAAGAATATCTGTGAGCGTGACTTGAGGAGCAATTTCTAAAGGAGAATCTTGATAAGAGCGGTAATTGAGCAAGATTTGATATCCTTCTGTATCTGCTTGTTGATAGCCACCCATGTGCAAGCGCAAACGTTTAAAAACGACGTTGCCTAATTGCAATTCCGCTTGGGCATTATACTTGGCAGAAATCCCTTCCTTTTCCAAGTAGTGGAATGCTAGTTGAGCGCTAAGGGAGTAGGAGGCTGTACAAGGGGATGCAGGGGTTGATTTCATTGCAAGCAAATGGCGACGCAGAACGCGGTCTGAGTCTTGGATAACATCACTAAAGCCAAGACGTGTTGGCGGAACTTCTGGAGGAGGTGAAATCCCTGGATGGTTTTTTGTGCGATCGCTCGCTTTGCAAATAGCAAAGAACCTATGATCATTTTGTAAACGAGTGGCTAAAGCAGTTTGGTTTGGTTGTAATGGCTGGTCACGATAGATATCTAAGCCAATGGTTCGCGGTTGAAACTGTGCAAGTTTTTCTAAAAGTCGGGCTAGTGCTAAATCTGAGAGCGACCCTTTTGCTTGTTGCTGTTCTTTTAGTTTCAAATCATCTTCGGTGACAGTGACTATCAACAGGCGCGAATCTGGCTTTTCCTGGGGACGCGATCGCATTAATTGGTCGAAAGTCTGCAATTCCCATGTCTGCAATCCTCCTTGGTGTCGCACTCCTAGCACGCTAGCGGTGATCAACAGACTCAAAAGCAGCAAGGTTTTAAGGTGGCGATTGTTGAGAATTCGGGATTTAGGCCAAGTCATGGGTGCTACGGCTGGATTTTGACAAATCACAGGTAACCAACTTGCAGATGGATATTCACTTTCTAATCCTTGCAGCCTTTCTCTAGCAGAGCGAACCGCAGCATATAAAGATTGTCCTGAGGAAAAAGCGACTAGAAAATGTTTTAAAAATTCTTGAGCCACTACATCCGGTACTGGTTCCCGCATGACAATTATTTGCGGAATTTGCAAATCTTGTAGTTCTCGCGCTAATCCCAACCCATCACAGGAGTTAAAAATTGCTAATTTTAACCCATTGGCAACAGCATTTCTGAGAGCATATTTGAGTTCTGCGATCGTTAAACTATCGGTTTGATTAATATAGATGCGACCAGTATCGCCCTCCGTCTTGCTATGACCGGCGAAAAATAGGATGTCCCAAGGTTTGTTCCAGAGATGCTCGTTGATGTTTTGACGTTGGGGTTGTTCCAAAAAGGTTGTGCATGTATAAGACAATTTTTCTAGCAACTGGCGGTCTTGCACTACTTCAATACCGTTGCTATCACCCAAAATTGCTAAAATTCTGACTTTACCTCTGTAGATAGATGTCTGCGATGCAAACACTTGTTCTGATTCTGGAACACTTAGAGCTACTTCAGCTTTGGGGTAATCCCGATCAACCAAATCCCACAAATGCCAAGGAAGTTTTTCTAGTTGCATTGAAGTTGTGCGAATCAGCACCCGCACCTCATCGGAGGGCATTAAATGCTTAAGCCATTTTTCGCGGATAGGGCGAAATGACTCTGAAAATAACCAGTTATTTAAGTGCGATCGCAACTCATCAGCTTTATTATGGCAGTCTTCGCGTCGCTTGGAAATGGAACCATCGTAAACAATTTTTTTGGCTTTGATGCGGGCATTTCCCAGGCTGCAATAAGTTGACCGCCACTGGTTAATTATTGTTATCATGTCTGGATTTGGGGGTAAATGACCAGAGATTTCTGTACTGGGACGCAAGCCCTCTTCCCCAATCTCCAGTGTCACTCTCACCCCTTTCTCCAAATTACCATCTAACTTCAGGACAACTAACTTTTTCATTTGCAGCACCTGTTGTTCTCAAGAGATGACAAAATCTTCTATAACGCTAAGATTCCCTAAAGTCACCTTAACGCTAAAACGTTCTTCAAATTCACCACTAAACTGCAATTGAATATTCTTATTACTACTTCTAGTTTGGGCTTCCATCACAGATTCCCCATCAGAATCGAGCACTATCAATTGAAGATTTGGTGGCAGATAATTTTGTCCATTCACTGGATGTATTTCTACGATTATGTCCATTTCCTGCTCGTTCTCTGGAGTGATAGCAACGAATAAAACTACTGATTGAGCGGTTAAAGCTTTTCCTAAATCAATTAGTTTTCCTCTACAAATAAAAGTATCATTCGCACTTCTCATACTCCAAGCAGTATTGAAAGTTTGGACGTTTAAAAGAGTCTCAGCTTTTTGCCAATTTGGCTCAAAAACATTCTCTAACCATTGTTTCAATTTGATTAAAGTTTTCTTGGAGGTAAGTGATTGAGACGCTTCCAATCCAGCTTGCTTTACTTGAGTAAGTTCTTCTAGATATTCCAGCAAATTCTCTAATGGTTGCAGTTGACTTATGGGTAAAAAATCATTTTTTACCTGCGTGATAAACCCTAATAAAGTCGCTTCTCGATATGATTTACTAATCTGCACAACCACATAGCCAATTCTATTTGACTGTACTTCCGGCGGCACATAGACAGATTGTGAATCTCCCAAGACTGGACGACACTCTAACAACCCCAAATTTTTTAGCGACAAATCAGCTAAATCCATAAGAGTCTGTTGTACAGGATTCCAACTTTCACTAGCTTCTAAGTCTGTCTCAAATCCCATATATCGTAGATAAGAATTCACGAAAGATACAGACAAAGTATTAAGACGAACTTGTTCAGCTTTTTTTTGTGTGGCTTGTTGTCTAGACAACTCTTCTGCTCGGTGTCTTCCAGCCGGAGGTATAGGCCCTGTAAACGTTAAAAAATTTGTTATGTTGTTCATGTTTTTTTACCTCCGGTTGGATGCTATTAACTATATAAATATTCTTGAAATTTATCAGCAAACTTTTTCACACATCGTTGATAAAAACTATGTAGAGATGTGATTCCAATTCCCCATTCTGCCGAAATATCTTTCCAGGAAATGCCAGAACACCTTCTTGTCGCTATGGCTTGAAAATTTGCCTCTGGATGACCTTTTATATGTTCTTTGAAAAAAATTAACTCTGGGTCAGATTCTATACATTCTATTACCTGTTCAAATAAAGACTTCGGTTCAAATGACGATATACTCTCTAGGTGAGAGTCTTCCAGATTTATTTCATTTTCTCTCCCGATAACTTTAGGAATAGCCTCTGGAAAAAAGCGTTTAGTTAATAGCATATTCACCCAAGTCATAACTTCGCCGCGTTCTGGGTTATACTTATTAATATTTTCATCTTGACAAAGATAGAAAAATAGGTTTTGTACCGCCTCATCATAAATATCTTGATAAAGTAACTGAAATTGACCCCTATAAGGACAGCAAAGTCTACTAGACCGCCAAATCGCACTAATCAGCTGTGTTAAAACTATCCGCCGTTCCTTGGTTGCGTGTGGGTGTTGTTGAGCTTTGAGCACTAGTTCTTTAAGTTGTGCATCTAGTTGTTTTCTGCCGTCGTTAGTCATACAAGACCTCGAATCAGAACGCACCGAGTTGCGAATCCGTAAATATCTCATGTATTGAGCGCAACTTTTACACGAACCAGTTGCAATTGTTACAAAACTTTGTGTGTTCTGGCTAAAGTTGTAGGCGCACACGGCTGTCATACGTGTCAACTTAAGCTCAAACCTTTGCCTCACAGCCGTTCTACCCCACCCCTCAATCCCCTCCCCTTACCAAGCTACGGTGTACACACAAGTGGAATTACCCCCCTTAATCCCCCCTTGGAAAGGGGGGAAACCGGAAAATCTAGTTCCCTCCCCAATGCATCGGGGAGGGTTAGGGTGGGGTAAAACCCTGATTTATCAACTATTTCCGACTTCTGTGTACACGGTAGCCTTACCAAGGGGAGGGGAGGTTTTGCGTCAGCAGAGCCGGGGTGGGGTGACTCGGGATTGATTGGTAATTGAGTAAGTTTGATATAACGTCATTACGAGGCTTTCATGTTAAGTTGACAGGTATGACGGCTGTGTGCCCCTACTCAACTGCAAATCGCTCTATGTCAGCTGCACAATTATTGCTGGAAATAGTGACTATCTAATTAAGATGAAAAACTTCAAATCTGCTTACTTATGGAAACCAGCTTCTTCCTTCGTTATAAAACTGAAGCCGTCCAAAGCCAAGAAATTGACCGTGGGATTTCTCACCCACGGGGAACGCCGTGACGCCCAATAGGTAAACAGCGGAAAAGCTCGGATTCTTTACTGGGCGGAGTCCAATTGTAATTGTCTGTCCCGGAGTCACCGGCGGGTCAAAGTTCACGGAAACCGTCCGTGTTTTACTATCTCTGGTCACTGAGCCTAATGTCAGTCGCGCTCCTTTGCTATCGCCTGTTCCGACATATGCGCGAGTATCATCAAGATCATAGCGGATGTTTTCTACTCCCTCTCGTTGAGTTATTGTTACCCTCTGGAGGGATTCTCCAGCATTCTTCGGCAGATTAATAGTAATATAGTAGGTTGCACCCCAAACATTTGCACCTTTGTAAGTAGTTATTACGTTAACAAGGTTCGGCGGTTGGACAAAATAGACTGTGCCATCTCTAAGCTGAACTGCTTGAGTCACCTGAGTAGCAACTCCAATGCATATTGCTAACGAGAGTGTTGTCCCAAACAATGTTGTAGCGCGCATGGTCAGATATTGAATGAAAAAAATGCCTTCATTCCAATTCTAGTTCTTTAGGAATGAGTGACTTTGGAATTAGAGAAGCTTGTTTTTCCTTATCTGAAGGTTTCGTGTACCACCAAGCCCAAGCAATTAAAACTGCTTGCAAGGGAAGCCGCACAACATGAACCCAAGGTGAATTTGGTATATGATCAATTTTAATCAGATTAACTGCCATGTTGATATTGGCAGGGTAAACAGCAATAAAAAGAGCAATTATTCCCCAAGCAGCTGCTTGACTTACAGGCGGGACTAATAACCCGATACCACCCAAAATTTCATAAAAGCCACTGAGATAAACTAATTCTAAAGGGTAGGGAAGTTGCGGTGGCACAATTCTGACATACTGTTCTGGCACAACAAAATGTGTCACTCCAACTATAATCAGAGATACAGCAAGGATGACACGTAAGAGTTCCTTATGTTTGCCCATTGGGTTTGCCTTATTCTATACTTTTCCCTATTAATTTAGTTTGCTCGACTGATATCAGTCTAGACTTCGGCCAATAGTAGGAAAAATCGGCAAACCTACTCTAAAATATCACTTACGATTTCAAGTACTTCATTAGACATCTCCATAAATTAAATATGCGTAACCTGAAACTCTTGTAGAGACGCGAAATTTCGCGTCTCTACGTTCATTATCGGAGATGTCTAGTTTATCAAATAAGTATTAATTCTTATTTAGCGATCGCAGACATCTTTCCCTTTGTAGATATGGATTGATCTACGCTATTTTTAGACAATTCTTCTATCAAAGCGATCGCTTCTGACTCCCTAAGACCTGAGTTTCAGGCTTGCGCTAAAGCTAAGACTCCGTTCTCTGAATCTGCAATATAACTGGGAATACTTCACTTAAGCGGGTCATGTCCCCAATTTTTTAAAGAGTAGCACCAGCGTGTGTGTTCAATATCGCCCGATGGCTGCTGTGCTGTGTGACGGTGAACGTAACTAATAACTTTCTTCATGTGTGATAGGTCATCGTCGCTATAGTCATCCTTCTTTTGCAACAGTTCGATGATCCGCCGCCCGGACTTGTGACCGATAGACTCGTCGTCTCCATCTTTCTGTCCCACTGTTTTTGACTCATCTGTATCTAGCCAAGAGTCTAATTCTTTGGGAGTCATATTAACAGCTTTGTGAAAGTCATTAATTACTGTTTTCACATCATTACTCATAACTAAGGCTACTCCTCTACTTTTTTAAGAGCTTCAGGCTTGTGAGCAGCTTGTTTTCCTGTCTTCTCACTTTCGACTAAATACTCTGGGTTATCTTCTGAGGCTGCAATGTGGTGTCCTTTAATATCTGTGGGTGAGGTGAGTTTTTTTACCACTTCGCCAGTTGTCTTGCCTTGTGAAGTGTTCCATTCAACCTTATCGCCTTTTTTGAATTGTTCAGCCACGATTGTTTCCTATTTGATGTTTCATAGCTTCTAAAATTAGATTATGTTTGCAGTTTGAAAGGCTAGCATCATTCTAGTGATAGAGAATACACCTCTTATCTGCTTAAAACTTCTAAACCTGCTGTTCGCGAATAGATAATAAAGGCAGTAGTGATGAATGTGTATCTAACTGATGGCGTATCTCTCGTAGGCATCAGTTAGATACAGTTGGCGATCGCTTAAATAAAGATAGAGCGATCGCGCTTTCGATCAACTGGAGGTGCGATCGCTCAAATCCAAGAACAGGGAACAGGGAAGAAGATTTAATTTGTTGACTCCATGTAGCAACTTCCGTCTTGTCTGCAAAAGCTTCCGCCTTCACGTTTAAGTGTTTCGCGCAGTCTGCAAGAGCTTCCGTTCTCCCTGTAAAAGCTTCCGTCTTCACGTTTCCGTATTACGCGCAGCCTGTAAAAGCTTCCGTCTTCACGTTTCCGTATTACGCGCAGCCTGTAAGAGCTTCCGTCTTCACGTTTAAGTGTTTCGCGCAGCCTGTAAAAGCTTCCGTCTTCACGTTATCAGAAACAAGAAAATCTAGTTCCCTCCCCGTTGCAAGAGCGGGGAAATAAGAAAATCCAGTTCCCTCCCCGTTGCAAAGGCAGAGAAATCAAAAAATCCAGTTCCCTCCCCGTTGCAAAGGCAGAGAAATCAAAAAATCCAGTTCCCTCCCCTTTGCAAGGGGAGGGTTAGGGAGGGGTAAAACGTATGTTGCGTTAACGTTTAAAGCTCAAAGTAGATACCAATGAGTATTGCTGTGCTACTACAATCAATGTGGTTCCCATTGAGGAAAACTACTGTACATTACTTACTAGTTGTGATTTTTGACAAAAATCAACAATTTTACCTATGACAAACTTTACCATAATTGTCCACTATAGAGTTATCAGTAATTTGAAAAATGAGTGTTAATTATGGCAAGGCAAAAACGCAACTCACGTACTATTGACAAAGCTGAAGTCCGTTTAGCAAGCATTAAATCTATCAGTCCAACTCTTGATGTCGGCGAGGGGTTGTCAGTCAAAGGTTATACTGAAAAAATTGAAAGCCTGCGACAATCTATAGAAGCATACAATACCACTCTCTCCACTATCGATGTCTTACTAACCCAGATCATCGAAAATGAAAAAGATTTGGCAGACTATTCTGATAAAATTTTGCGTGGTATTGCTTATAAATTTGGTAATAGTAGCCATGAGTATCAGATGGCTGGAGGTATTCGTAAAAGCGAGCGCAAGCGTGCTGTGCGTCAAAGTGCGGTTTTGCCTAATTAAGTAGGCGCGATTAAACTGAACTATGCAAAGTTTAGTAGGGAAAAGGTTAAACGGTAAAGGTTTTCCCCTTTTCCTTTGCTCTTGTTACCATTCTCACTATTCGTGCAACAACGCCTTGTAAAGACGCAATACATGCGATCGCTCCTGGGGCATTATTAATGAATAGTCTTAATTGGTAAGACTTGTACTGGATACAAACCAATCTATCAGCCTTCGCGCAATGCTCGACTTTGGGGGAATCTGCGGCAAATTATCTTTCCTAAACCAAGCTGCATCCGCCAGTTCTCGCTCCTCAATAACGATTTCACCACTGGCGTAATCTGCTGTAAACCCAATCATTAGCGAATTCGGAAACGGCCAGGATTGAGAGCTAAAATAGCAAATATTTTTGACTTCAATTCCCACTTCTTCTCGGACTTCGCGGATCACGGTTTCTTCTAGCGATTCTCCAGCTTCAACAAAACCGGCAAGCACACTATAAAAAGCCTGGGGAAACCTATGAGCGCGAGCCAACAATAGCTCTTCGCCACGAGATACTAAAACAATTATTGCAGGTGAGAGGCGAGGATAATTAACTAACCCACAATTAGGACAGCGTTTAGCACGTTCGCTGGGTAACTGCGTCATTAGAGTTGCACAATGTCCACAGTATTGGTGGGTGCGATCCCATTCCATAATTTGAAACGCGCGACCACTCAGAGTGAAAAAATCTTCTTCTAGGCTACCGTATAATTCGCGCAATCCTCGAAAAGTCAGACCTTTGGGAGCAGCAATGTCCTTAGCCAATTCAGCACAGTAGCACGCGTGACCATCAAGGGTGCCTAAAAATTGTGTACGCAATGGCATCAAGCCAATTTCTGCCAAGTTAATTAGGCTAGGAATTTCACTAGAAGTCCCTTCAGAGCGAACAAGTAGCTTATTGCCCACAAAGGCAAACCACCAAGCTGGTTGAAATTGTTCTGCGGGTGGAGTAATTTCGGGAATAAAGATTCTAGACATTCTGTGGAACTTTGTCACCTTGATCGTCAACTGTCTCAGCATAAAGCTTATCTGAATTCTCGTGAGGTAGCTGGAGCTTTTCTCTTCTAAGAAACAAGGCAGGAGGCAGAAGGGAAGAGGATTTGACTTGTTTCTTCCATCCATAACGGAAGTGAGTGCGTCCGTAAACAACTTCTGTGCCAGAGCGATCGCTGTCACTGGTACAAGAGTCAGCGCTTTGATAGAGATGTTAAAAGAAATGGTTGATATTATTAATGCAGCAATTAAAGATAAACGCGATCGCTATGCTGACATGAGCAGCGTCAACCGTTAAAATCTACCTGCTAAGGTGGAACTAATAGTCAAAGATTTTCATCAGTGGTCGTGCGTAGGCGTTCGCGTAGCGTCTCGTAGAGAAGCTCGTCGTAGACATCGCTGATGAAAGATTTAATATCAATGAAAACATTTCGACTCCCTTACTTAAACCGCCAAGCTATAGCAATTCTCCTTAGCGTCTCAGTTTTACTCCTCCTGGGGTTGAGTTCGCCACTGCTATCAACGTTGGTAAAACCGGAAACTCAAGTTTTTGAGCAAGTTTGGCAAACGGTAAACGACAACTTTTACGACCCAAAATTTAATGGAGTGGATTGGAAAGCCATCCGGGAGAAGTATAGACCTCAGGTAGTACAAGCCAAGTCTAAAGAAGAGTTTGCTGCTGTCATCAATCAGATGCTCTCGGAATTGCGGACTTCTCACACTCGCTTCTACACCCAGGATGAACCAGCCTATTACCAGCTTTTGGGGATTTTTCTGCCCAACAATACAGAGTTACAGCAGCAGTTAAAAAAGTTTTTCCCAAATGGCAAAATTGAATATAGTGGCATTGGCGCATTCACCAAAAATATCAAGGGCAAAACTTTTGTCAGCGCCATTCTTGATGGAAGTCCAGCAGCCAAAGCTGGTTTGAAGGTAGGCGACCAACTCCTGAGTGTAGATGGCAAACCATATCAGCCGATACAATCTTTTGTTGGTAAAGCAGGTCAAAAAGTCAAGCTGTTGATTCAGCGTCTACCGGATGCTAATAATCAGCAAGAAATTGCGATCGCTCCAAAGATACTTGATGCCACTACAATGTTTCTGGACGCTCAAGAAGCCAGCACCCAGGTTATTGAACAAGCAGGCAAGAAAATTGGCTATGTTCATATCTGGTCTTATGCAGGCGAACAATACCAGCAGCAACTGGAGACAAACTTGATATATGGTCGTCTCAAAAACGCAGACGGGTTAGTTTTGGATTTGAGGGAGGGATGGGGTGGTGCGTCTCCTAGTTATCTCAACATCTATACTGCTGAAGGCCCAAGCTTGACCAGTATTCGACGCGATGGCAGGCGAAATACATATAATTTTCAATGGAAAAAGCCAGTAGTTATGGTGGTGAATGAGGGCAGCCGGAGCGGTAAGGAAATACTAGCGTTTGGTTTTCAGCAAAATAAAATTGGGCCAGTAATTGGCTCTAAGACTCCTGGAGCAGTGGTTGCTGGTAGTCCTTTTCTAATGCAAGATGGCAGCGTGCTTTACCTAGCAGTCGCAAACGTGTTCCTCAATGGCAATCAAAGATTGGAAGGTAAAGGTATCACACCGGATATTAGCGTTCCATTCTCCTTGGAATACGCAGGAGGAGCAGACCCGCAAAAACAGCGGGCTATAGAGACTGTGTTACAGGCACTGTAGCGATATAGCAGGAGGCAGGAGGTGGCACACTGAGCTTGCCGAAGTGCAGGGGGTAAAAGCATTACTATTTCTGGTATTCGCGCTTGTCATTATGTCCTAATCTATAGCGGTTCTCGTTTGGATGCAATACAGTTTGACCTCTCTCCAAACCTCTCTCCTAAAAGGAGAGAGGCTTTGAATCTTACTCCCCTTCCCTACAAGGGAAGGGGCTGGGGGTTAGGTCTGTATTGCACTCAACTGATAACCGCTATATATGCTCTTGGCGATAATTGTAGAGACGTTGCAATGCAACGTCTCTACAGTGGTGTAGGTGGGTATTGCCAGTCTTGTCACGGTATATAAATTATCGGATAAAAATTTTGACTCTAGTAGCTACCGAGATTTCCTTCCCACTGCTTGAGCGATCGCATCGACGAGGTGCTCTGGATCAATAGGTTTCGACAGATGGAATTGAAAGCCTGCGGAGAGTGCCTGCTGTTGATCAATTTCTCCAGCATAGGCGGTGAGCGCAATTGCAGGAGTTTGCCCTCCTTGTTGATTCGGCAGAGTTCTGACTTGCCGAATCAGCATATAGCCATCCATATCAGGCATTCCAATGTCGCTCAAAAGCACATCTGGCTGATGTCGTTCTATGGCTTGCACCGCTTCCAGTGCTGAAGACAAGGCAATGACTTCAGCTTGCTGCTGTTCCAAAACAAAGACAATAAAGTCGCGTGAATCTGCCTCATCATCTACGACTAAGATTCGTAACCCTGCTAGAGGTGAAGTATCAGATACGGAGCGTAAAGTTTGGTTTTCATCCTTCATCTGTTCTGGCTTTGAATTTAGAAGTGGCAGCCTGACAGTGAATGTTGTGCCCTCTCCTTCACCTGGACTTTCTACAAATACTCTTCCACCATGCAGCTCAACGATTTGCCGCACGATCGCAAGGCCCAGCCCTAAGCCGCCAAACTTGCGAGTGGTGGCACCATCTTCTTGACGGAAGTAGTCAAAGACATACGGCAGAAACTCAGGAGAAATTCCCTTACCTGTATCGCTAACAATCATTTGAGCTTGATTGTCATGGCGCTCCAACCGGACATCTACCCGTCCCCCTGGCGGTGTAAACTTGACTGCGTTAGAAAGGAGATTCCAAATGACTTGTTGTAAACGACTAGAATCACCTGAAACTTGCCCTACATCAGGTTCAATCGTGGTCTGGATCTGAATAGATTTGGCTTCAGATGCCAGCCGCACTGTTTCCATTGCCGCTTGAATGGTAAAGACTAAATCAACTGGGCTGACATTCAAGCTGAGTTTGCCTTGCAGAATCCGGGAAACATCCAGCAAATCTTCAATCAGTTGAGATTGCAGTTTGGCATTCCGTTCGATTGTCGCTAATGCCTGTGCTGTTTTGGTTTTATCCAGTTTGCCAGTTTGCAGCAGCTTTGACCAACCTAAGATAGGGTTGAGAGGCGATCGCAATTCATGCGACAGTACTGCTAAAAACTCATCTTTGATGCGGTTTGCTTGCTTTAGCTGTTCTGCTTGCTGCTGGAGTGAAGTTGTCAGGTTTGCCCGTTCTAGGGCGATCGCCACCTGGTCACAGGTCGATTGCAGCAGCTCAATTTCTGCGGGTGTGAAGTGCGTCCGGGTGAGACTGGCAAACGAGAGTGTGCCCAATAACCGCCCTTGAGCGATCAAAGGTTGACCCGCATAAGCCTTGATGCCCATTGCACAGGCGGCTTGAGCATTAGGATGATTGGAAAGTTGCGTGTGATTGAAGACGAGTTGCTGCTGCGTTTGGCCGACTAGTCCACAAAGGTATTCACCGAATTCGATCCATTCGATCGCCTGCGCTGTTTCTTCAGAGATGCCATCATAGTTTCTCAGATGCAGCATTGGGCGGCTGTTTTTTTCTTCCACCATGAAGTTGTAGTAACAGTGCAACTCTAGTTCTGCTGAAAGTTTGGTGAATAGCGTGTGCATCAATGCTAGAGGCTGTTCTGTCGAGAGGAGATCGCGGGTGGTTTCATAGAGCAATTGTAGCCGCTCACCTGCCTGCCGTTGTGCGGTCTTGTCTTGCAAGATTTTGACAAATCCCTGTGAATTCCCGGCTTCATCGAGCAGTGGCATCATCAACCCACTTCCCCAAAAGCGACTCCCATCTTTGCGGACATGCCAACGTTCGTTTTCTGCCCGTCCTTGGGTTAGAGCCGTTTGCATTTCCCAGTCGGGTCGTCCCTGTTCGTTGTCTTCGGGCGTGAAGATCAACCGACTGTGGCAGCCGATTGCTTCAGCCTCGGGATAGCCCAAAAGCCGTTCTGCCCCAGAATTCCAACTGGCAATCATGCCGTTAAGGTCGAGGGTGAAAATCGCGTAATCTTTGGCGCTCTCAATCATCAAACGAAAACGAGCTTCACTCTCGCGCAGGGCTTCCTCTGTCTGCTTGTGATCGGTGATGTCGGTGTTTGTGCCAAACCAGCGTAGAATCTGTCCCGCCTCATCTTTGATTGGCAGGGCGCGAGACAGAAACCAGCGGTAAGTTCCATCTTGACCTTGGAGTGGAAAAGTATCTTCCCATTGTTCACCTGTTTCGAGAGAGTGGCAAAAATGCTTAACGACGCGATCAACATGGTCAGGGTGATGCACCTGTTGCCATCCCCAGCCCTGCATGTTTTCAAGGGTGGTGCCTGTGTACTCAAACCAGCGCTGATTATACCAGAAAATCCAGCCGTTTGCATCTGCCATCCAGGCAAACTGAGATATGTTATCTGCCATAGTGCGGAACCGTGCCTCACTCTCGCGCAATGCGTTCTCGGCTTGTTTGCGATCGCTGATGTCGGTTGTAAAGCCAACGACGCCAATCAGTTCTCCTTGCAGATTTCGCTGCAAATAGCCCCGTTCCCACACGTTCACCCAATGACCCGCTTCATGCCGCAGGCGATATTCGCCTTCATAGCGATCGCTATTCGCCACGAGCGACGGAAACCTTGACTCCATCTGCTTCCAGTCATCAGGATGTATCCGTTCTAACCACCATTCCCGCGTCGGTAGCGCATCTTCTGCCCGGACTCCGATCAACTGAAACAATCCCTCGGAACGGTAGACTTTCTGCGTTTGCAGATTCCACTCAAACACAATGCCCTCAACTGCTTGCATTGCTGCATAGAATCGCTCGTTGCTCTGTTGCAAGTCTGCTTCGATTTGTCTGCGTTCGTCTTCGACGCGCTTGCGATCGCTAATATCTTGTGCTAATCCAGCAATTCGGTAGGGCTGTCCATTGTCGTCTCGAATGATCAGTCCCTGGTCGCGAATCCAGCGCACTTCTTTGTCAGGGCGAATGATCCGGTATTCAATTTCAAAACTATCCTGCAATGGTCTTGCCCCTGTCATGCATACCCGTTCCACATCGTCTGGATGAATTGACTCAATCAACTCGGCAAAGTTGGCATATAGCGCCTCGCAGGAACGTCCCCAGATGCACTCATAAGCTGGATTAACGTAAAGAACGCGTTGCTCCACTGCATCCGACAACCAAAAGACATCCTCAATCGTTTCCGCTATCTGGCGAAAGCGTTCCTCACTCTCGCGCAATGCGGCTTCAGCCAGTTTGCGACCAGTAATATCAGCAAGCAAAACCGTCAATCCACTGGGCGAAGGGTAAATTCGATGGTCATGCCAACAATTCCAAGGGGAGTAAAAATAATCAAACTGAAGCGGTGTTTGTTCACTAATTGCCCGATGAAATTGCACGTAAGCATCGGTATCAACGGCAGCCGGAAATAACTCCCAAACGTTCTGACCTAGAATTGCTGAGCGCTGCATTCCAACCATTTCACAGTAGCGATCGTTGACGTAGGTAAAACACCAATTGCGATCAAGTACATAAAACCCATCATTAATGCTAGACAGTACTATTTCTAATTGTTCTTTCGCAGATTGCGCCGCTTCGCTAACAGCCCGTGCCCCTTGTTCTCGCTCCATTGCCTCCTGTAAATTTTGCAAGGCTACCTCGGCATTTTCTAGAGTACTGCGCCGCGATTGATTGAGTGAACTGATCAACCCTGCCGCAATTAAAAACGTACTTAGCTGAACGATTGACCCAAAATTGGCAATCTGTAAAGAATAGAACGGCTCGATAAAGAAATAATTGATTGCCAACGTAGATAAAATTGTTGCCAGCAACCCAGAACCCAAACCGCCATACCAAACACTCACCATCACCGCCACAAAAAACAGGGGCGTTGTGGTGGGATAGAGCCACGGTAAAAGTAATAGGGTTAGTCCTAGTGCCAGAGCTACGGAAAGGGTCGCCACACCATAGGGGAGCAGTTGGACACTGCTGGTGCTTTTTCTCCTGGCTCCCAATGATGTTCTTTTATCGCTCATCTTTCTACGTTGCTAGTTATTCAGCAAAACTCAACGGTGTTTGCAACCTAGTGCGCGAAGCCTGTTCGTATCCACGCCGCCATCTCGTCACCATTCACAAATACTGCTTCCGCCTCAGACATGCTCCTGTGACCTTGCTGATTGCAACCTTGTGTACTTGCTGTCAAACAACGACGAATCCTCACTCACTTCAGGTTGTGGCGGCTGTACCATCTCCCTAGTTGCCGCTTCCAAAAGTTGGATATCTTCAATTGGCACCACTGCTACCAGTGCTTTTCCTCGACGGGTGAGAATGATTTGTTCCTTGCCATAGGCAACACGATTAACCAGGTCAGCAAATTGGTTTCTTGCCTCTACCGTCGAAAGGTCAGCCATTTTTCTATTCCTTGTGAAATCTGCATATCTAGCTGAAATGTACATTTTAGCGCAGCGTGAACTGAGTCGTATAGCAGGAGGTGAGACAGCGCGCAGAATAGGGGGTTTCCATGCCACTTGCACAGCTAGCTAGCTGCCTCTTAACCCGTCCAACGCAGGTTTTTTCTGATTCAACTTGGTGTCTTGGTGGTTAAATAAAATTTATTTTTTCACCACAAAGACAAGGCAGCGCGGTCTTGGAGTCTCCCCAAGTAGAGGAGCCAGCCGCTCTTTTGGGTCTCCCGACTTAAGCGGACTGGCGTCAAAATAATTCGTAATTGATAATAGTGCTTTCAGATGCACTCTTCTGTACGTAATTCGTAGTTACAATCAGTGGGCGGCTCTGTACCCTTTTTAATTACGTTGGCGTAGCCTGCTGGAAGCACTATTACGAATTAGGTTGCCGAGCGAAGCCGAGGTACGAATTACGAATTATTAAGACGTTTACGCCAGGAAAAATTAAAGCGTAATTACTAGCTTGGACTAAAAATTTAATTCTATTTGGCTCTTTGTGATATCATTTCACACAAGCTTAATTCAAATTCCAGTGATTTTAAATTGATACCAAATACTACCTGATTTTTACTTAAAATAATGAGCTTTTGGCTTTATCTATTTGTTGGCAGTGCAGTTGTTTCTTCTGCTCTATCTTTTAGGTCTAGTACTCGGCAGGAAAAACTACGACGACGAAACTTAGATCGTTTGGCAAGTTGTGGATTAACTGGCTATGAAGTTGCAAGATTAATCTTAAATGAGAATAACTTGTATGGGATATCTGTACAGAATGATCAAACATCCCATAGTGCTACTTTCAGACCAAAAGATGGAAGTAGAGGAAGCATACATCTTCCGCCAGACATTTTTACAGGTTCCTCTGTGCGTGCCATAGCAATTAGCGCTCACGAGTGTGGTCATGCCTTACAGTATTATATTGGCCGCTCTTATTTTTCAATTTCTCGGCTGACATTGGCCTTATTTTGGATTTTCATGGGGAGCGGATTTTTTCTTTTAAATTTCAGCTTTGTTTTTTTAAGTTACATGGGAAGTGAATTTTTTCTGATCCCTTTCTCGATTGTCCTTTTAGGGGCTATTCCGGGAATATGTTACGTAGTGGGTACCCTTCGGGCTGAATCCGATGCTACTTATCGCGGCATTACGATGTTAGAGGGAAAAAGACTAATAGACTACAGCGAAACTAGTTTGATAAAACAGTTTTTGGAAGCCTCTTTTTTAAACTACGTGTCGAATTCCTGGTTATTTGCTACTGTTTGGAGCTTTGCGATGGCTGGGATCATCGTGTGCTACAATCGCTCAATTTGAAAAGTAGATTTTGATGCAGTTGCGATCGCCGCTGTGCGGGTGCTGTTGCACAACTATCCTAAAAGGATGGTTGCACTGTGCCAAAAGCACAGCAGAAGCTTGCCGGAATCGGTAAGCCTCAGCAAATTTCAACATGACATTGCCTTTAGAGAATGCCACAATTTTGTTAATATTTATGATCAGCAATGCCTAGGTTGGGCTACGCCAACGCAGACTGTTTTCTCTACTAGACATCTCCGATAATGAATGTAGAGACGCGAAATTTCGCGTCTTTACAAGGGTTTCAGGTTACGCATATTTAATTTATGGAGATGTCTACTAGCTTAGATCACTATATCTGCTATCCCAGTCTAATTCGTTTCTTCCACCAGTACTAGTTGCCCTTGCTTGTAAGCCTGGCGCAAGGCGATCGCTTCTGCCACAATATGTTGAGCGCTAAATCCCTCCTCATCCATCATTTTTTGCAGAGTAATGCCCGTAAGTTCCGCAGGTTCGTGAATTGGCGGAATTTGGCAATACCTTCCTCCATTCTTGAGCCGCCGCCAAATACTGGGTTTTTCAGGCCTTGGTTGTTGAGAAGTGCGTTGTTTTTTGGTTAAAGAGCGTACAGCATCTTGAGTAATTGCACTTAAATCTAATAGCCTATCTATGACTTGCTGATACTTCTTACTATTCTCTGCTAACTGATATATGGTTCTAGGCTCGACTTGTGCTAGGTCTTCTGGCAAAAATTTACCAAATGCTGCTGCAATCTTGAGATATCTTTTTTCCTCACCTTTCCAACCCTGGTCAAAAAGTAGCTTTTTATACTCTTTCAAAGAGAGCTGCTGTTTTTGCTCGGCTAACCAAAAGGCATGATGCAATATTGCTTTGGTAACTTCAGCAAGCGTTTGAAAAGAAAAATTTTCGGTCTTAGTCGTATCAGCTTTTTCTTCAACATATTGCTCAAATTTGGGACGAGCAATTGCATGAGAGTTAACTTGGGCTGGAATCACACCCTGTGCATGTGTCATCATAGTCTTGATCTCATCTAGGGTCTTTCTAAAAGGTGATGCTAAAGTTCTGAACTGAGAAAGCCTGCATTCAGACTTCTCCCTGCGTCTACGCCATCTTTAAAAATTAAGTTTTGTTTGTAGCTTTTGCCCTAATAAAGGGTGACAGCCAAGATTAAAAGGTTTTCTACTAGAACAATTGTACTACTTAAAATAGGAGAAAAAACCCTAAACATACCCAAATTTTTGGGAAAATCATGGAAGCTTTATACACATAGTGGTGAGCACAGTTAACAGTTGGGGGAGTATGAATTATAGTACAAGCCACTTGTGGGAAAATAGAGGAGCAAACAGAAAAGTCGCGCACGAATCACCCCAAGGTTTTCAGCCTACGTGATTTCTTTTGTAAGAGTGCCGATGTCAATTTCCTATGTTGGCATCAATGAGAACTGAGAGTGCACTTTGAGCATAAGTTGCTCCATTGGGTGACTGTTCGATTGTTGCCATTAAGCTGGCTCCTCCAATCAGCAGAAGATACTGTTGCGAAAAGAATTCGGGATTTTTAACGCCAGCCTCAGCCGCCAAGCGCACAATAATTTGTCGAATCGATTCACGTAAGTCTACCGAAACCTGATGCGCCTTATGAGAAGCATCGGCAATTTCCAAAACAGCATTGATGAAGGGACAACCCCGAAAATTGGGGCTTGAGTACCACTCACGTAATACATCAAACGTTGCTAATAAGCGTTCTTTGGGTGTAATGCCTCGTGCTGATACTGCATCCTCAAACCAGCGTAGCCACTCAAGAGCGCGATATTTCATCACTTCCTCGATTAACAGGTCTTTAGAAGGAAACCAACGGTAAAGCGTCCGTTTAGCAACACCTGATGCTGCAATGACTTCATTAATGCCGACATGCTGAATTCCCTTATTGTAGAAGAGTTCAGAAGCCGTTTCTAAAATTTTTTGCCGAGCGTGACTTGAAAGATCGGTCATATTTGAATGAGTAGACAAAGTTGTCTCCTTTGAAATAGAATAACACTAACTGGAAGTAGACAACTTTGTCTACCACATCGCACATTTGAGGCAACAACCGATGGAATTTACTATTCATACGATTGATACCGCGCCTGAAGACTCGAAAGCAGCATTAGTTCACGCACAACAAACGTTTGGGTTTATTCCAAATTTAGAAGGAGTTTTCGCTCAAGCGCCTGCATTGCTCAAAGGTTCGATGGCACTATGGGATTTGTTTGCAACAACAAGTTTCAGTCCAATTGAACAGCAAATTATTTATTTGACTGTGAATTACGAACACGAGTGTCACTACTGCATGGCAGCCCATTCCGGCTTGGCAAAGATGATAGGCACTAAGAGTGAAGATATTCAAGCGTTACGTGATGGCATTCCACTCAAAGATCCAAAATTGCAAGCACTGCGCCGTTTTACGCAACGAATGATTCAAGCACGGGGTTGGGTTGAAGATAGTGAAATTAATGAATTTTTAGCAGTTGGTTATAGTAAGCAACAAGTGCTAGAAGTCATTCTGGGCATAGCAATTAAAGTGATGCACAACTATACAAATCACATCGCTAAAACGCCTCTTGATAAACCATTTGGGCCATACATTTGGTCAAAGCCTGCAATCGAGCGTGTCGATAGCATTTGACCGAATTTCCAAGGCGATCGCTAAACCCTAGCCAGTCTGTATAGTACAATAATTACGCAAAATAGTGCAATTACTTTAACCCCTCACTAATGTCCGCCGTGGGTTCCAGCACCAGAAAGAAACCCTGTCTCTTTGAGCAGCAACCGTAGTTCTACGTGAGGAAGTTTCGTGTCCTTGTTGTTATTTCCCCACATATCAGAAAAGAAGTCTTGCATCAGCGCAATGATGCTGCGGTATTTGACGATGCTGGCAACATAGAACTCATCTAACTTCATGACTTTATCAGCATGTATCTGCTCGATGTTGTCGAGTAATATAGACCGCAGTTCATGATGTTTTAAGCCTTCTCTTATAGCATATTTTTCCATGATCCTGCGTTTATCGTTCTCCGAACATAAATCATACGACGAGCCAATAAGGTGACCAAGATTCCGCAGGATTTCTCCGTAGTCGTAAAATATATTCTGCTTAAAGAAAGACTTTTCATATGAAGTCAACGAAAAACTCTTGTCAAGTACCAAACCAAAATCGGTCAAATATATTTGCTCACCGTCGGTGAGGATGTTGCGAAAATGTGCGTCGAAGTGGATGATTCCCTTCCTCCTCAAAAAAGTAATCGTCGTGCGTAAGTCATCCAGGGGTTTCTGAAGTTTGTTGGGGTTTAAGAGCAGCCATGTTTCCAGAACATGCGGTATGTACTCTAAAAACAGAACCAATTCATAGTTGGCATTCGCTCTATCTAACAGATAATTTCCGGCGTTGGCACTATTGCCCCAGTACTCTACATAATCTTTTAGACGCGACCTATCCACATCCGCACGCCGCCCAGAGAAAGGAATAATCCGATAATGATACATCAGTGGAAAGGTGGTAATTGCCCCCTCCAATACCCAGTTGGTTGTCTTGATATGGGTCACGAGTTCCCGGAAAACCCCAAAACCAGTGGAACCGAAGCCGTAATTACAGTAAGTCGGCAGGTCATAGAGGTTTCTGGTGGAGAACAGGTTGTCAAATTCGATGTTTGTAACGGGAACACGTTTCACAAAGACCTTGGATTCCCCAAGGAAGATGGTGTGATTCATCCCCCAACCCGTACTCGACTCATTCGACTCACTATTGTCAAACAGAGAACGCAATTGTGCATTATCCAACTGAGCGATTTTTGAACTGAGCTTGAAGTATCTCTTCCTTCTAAGTTCTATATGCTCCTTAGCCATTTTCCCCCGTCCAGCCACAGCATGAGAAACCGCATGAACTAGGATACGAGCAGTAGAGTGGGTACATCAAGGCGTTATTGGATGAGAATTATTGCCTCTTGAACTTTGGTGGAAAGAGCTTTTTGCAGCCCTTGCTCAACTTTCCCAATCAGTTCATCAAAAGCTTCTTGATTCGCTGTCAGTTGTTCTCGAAGCACCTTCTCTAACTCAGGTTTTATTTGCTTGCACATATCCTCGATTTTTTTATCGCTCAAAAAACTAGAACGCATCCAACTGGGAACATCCACATTTGTCTTGATTGCGTCTTGGACACTCTTGCGATTTAGCTCCATTCCTGCTGCCATAACTGAAGCCCCGTATATCAATGCAATAGGCCAAGTCAAGTGTCCAGTTAGTATGAGAGTGATGATGCTAGCGAGAGTGCCTCCACCAATTACTACATTGACAATAAATGCCACTGTGTCCGCAAGGATAGCATCTCCAATTCGTAGCTCTGGGTTAACAAAAGCTGGGTCGATGCTATCCTCAAACCTTAAACTGCTTCTAGGTATCTGAAACTTTCGACAGATTGGATCAGTTTCTGCGGCTAAGTCGGGTTGGATTTTATTGTTGAACCAACTGATGCATTTATTGTTAATTATAGAAGACGCGCGATCGCCTTGAAGCCACTGCTCTGCCCGACTCTTCATAGATGTTTCCAAATCGGCTAAAGTCCGTATTCGGTTCTTTTGCCAGTCTTTTACTCCTGGTTTAACTGCGCTTTCAATCAAATCATCTGCCAATGGCTGAGTCAACAATTCGATTAACTCCGGGATATGCTTCTCAATGAGATTTTTGACTTTTTCTGAGTCAAACAGTTTGTTAACTTCTTGTTTGAAGGCAGTGGCGCGTAAATCCCATCGTCCTACTCGTGCTAAACCCAGTGCAATACACCGTTCAGGTTCTGGGTCAGGACGAACCTGCGTTTCTGGTTCGCCAAACATTTCCTCACAAATTTGACGCGTAAACTTCATCCGGGATGCACCACCAGTCATTAGCACAAGTTTGGGTACAATGCCTTGTTTTTCTAGTTTTTCTTGCGCTTCGGTTACAGAGTCGTGAAACGATCGCATCCAACTATTTTGCCCTAGTTCAGGCAAGGGTTGGTTCAAGATTTCCTCAATAATCAACTTATTAACTTGGGGAATAAAATAGATCTGTTCGTTGATGGACTCAAAGCCACGCGCAAAGGATTGAGGATCGTTATATAACTCTTCATTAGAAAAGAAATCTTCTTTAGCTTTGCGACAAGCAAGTTCACAACGAGCTTGGTGATGCGGATATTCCCTAAATACTTTTTCGAGCAACACTTTTTGCTCGTGTTGGGCGAGAGTACGGTTAAAAATAGCCTTATCAATTAGGGATGCTCCTAAAGCATTACTCCCGAAATCTATTGGGATCTCTTCTAAGCTTTTAACTAGGGTAAAATCTGTGGTCGAAGAACCAATATCAATAATTAGCACCGATGAAAGAAGTTTCTCATACTCCAGCTTACCGGCTTCTTTGGCTTGCATGAAAGCAGCCCGCGATTCCGGTATAACATTCAGTTGCAAAATGCCAGCTTCTTGAAGTAGCTTTTGATATTCTACGCGATCGCTAATTGACCATCCTGAAGGACAACCAACGTAAAAGTAGCTACTTTCGCCACTTTCAATTTGTCTACTTTCTTTCAACAGGCGGTAGTAGGTTGCCAGAAAATTGCTAATTGTCTCCCGATACTTTGGATCGTTATTTGGTTTTTGCTTGAAAGAAATTGTCAGTTGGGTAACGCCAGCTTGGATTAACGCTTGTTCTCCGACAAGATAACCGAGTTTGGGATGCCAACCAAGAGCTGTGATTTGGTTCTTCTTGTTATTAACCTCAAGCATCTGGGGAGGTTCGACGCTCTCGACTATAGCTTTAGCTACAGCTGTTTCACCGTGTCCCAAATCAAAACCGATTGTTTCTAAAATTTTCATACTCTTATTGTCTGTTATTCTCTAGCCTCGGAATACGCTGGTTCAATTACCCGCCCGCGTCTTAGCAAGCGATCGCCTTTCAACAAAGCGGGAGTTATGGTAACGTAACCTTTGGTATCGGGGTCGATACTTGGCTCGAAGTCAAAATACTCACGGTAATTTTGAGAGTCGTTCGGTTGGTAAATTTGAGCGCGAATTCCCTGAGACATTAAAATCTGTGGTAGAAGTTTCGCCAGTTCATGAGCCATTTGGGGTTTATCAAGAAATGATGCGCCTATTAGCCTTTGAAGAAAATTCAATAGCTCAGGCAATTCTTCCATGCCACGGTCGTTTTCATGTTTGTTCCATTCTTCAACTCTAGCGATTGCTAGGTCGATTGTGTTGAGAGCATCGGCGAGATTATCTAAAAGAACTTTGCTATTAACCCGGAGGACAGGTTGAGCTAATTTTAATAGCTCCTGAGACGTGGAATTGTTTTCCTGATTATTTTTGTCGAGTTGCAGCACAGCTTCCAACCCCAGAAGCACGGAAGCTAACAAAATACCCATCCACGCACCTGGAGTAGTTTCAGTTAAATAGAATAACCAACCTAAAATACCTATATACATAAGTGCTTTTAGCAGTTTCAGAATCAACCTGTTGGGGGAAATTTTTGTAGCTAGGTTAGTAATTTGCTGTTGCTGTGTTAGCTCGATTTGAGTCAAGTTAGCCGCAGCGAGAGTGGCGATGGACTGGCGCAGCATATCCAGGAAAAAGGAAGCCAGACGTACTTGAGCGAGATTTAGCTCACTAATATAAATTCTTTCGAGATTATCAAGTCGGTTCTGAACCAGCTTAACTACCTGCTCGACGCTGTTTGTTTTATCAATATCTGTCTGTAGTTGGTTGCGTTCTTCGTTAAAAAGTGAGGTTATTGTTTTCATCGCGTTGACCAAGGCTTTAACTTTACTAATAACAAAATCATTTAAGGTAATTGTAAAAGTGAAATAATTGAGGATGCTTGGGAGAGTGCAACAAACCATTGCGGCGTTCTCGCTTCAGGTTGCCGTTCACCTCCGGTTTCGTTGGCGCAGCCTCTCGTAGAGAAGAGAAGGCATCGCAACGTTACTGCCAATTTACACCAGTCGCGTCATTGCCAGAAATCGAGGTAAGCCGAAGTGCTGCCTCCTGCTATAGTCGCTTAAGCCCCTCGAAATGCAGTCAAAATAATTCGTAATTGATAATAGTACTTTCAGATGCACTCTTCTGTACGTAATTCGTAGTTGCAATCAGTGGGCGGCTCTGACACGAAGTAATTACGAATTACGAATTACGAATTAGTAATTATTTGGTCATGGGAGAAAGAATATTGCGTCGTGTTATTGAAGACACTGAACTTCGCGCAACCGACGTTCTAGAAAGCGACGTTCGCTGTCATTGGTGACCAGTGCCAGTGCTCGTGTATAACTCTGGGCGGCTGCTTCTGAGGCTCCGATGCGGCGCAGCAGATCGGCACGGGTAGCGTGAAACAGGTGGTAGCCGTTGAGTTCAGTAGTAAGTGTATCAATGAGTGCAAGCGCCGCTTCAGGTGTCTCTAGCATCGCGATCGCCACTGCCCGATTCAGCGAAACGATCGGCGAGGGCTGTAAGCGTTCCAGCACATCATAGAGCTGAACGATCTGCGCCCAGTCGGTTTCTTGTGCCCGTGCTGCCTGACAATGGATTGCCGCGATCGCAGCTTGCACTGCAAACGGGCCAGTTTTGCCCCGCAGTGCCTCCTCAACGAGCGGCAGTGCCTCAGCAATTTGCTGTTGGTTCCAGCGGTGGCGATCTTGATCTTCGAGCAGCACCAGATCGCCCGCCTCATCCAAACGGGCATCACGCCGGGAGTCGTGCAGCAACATCAGCGCCACCAGTGCAGTCACTTCTGAGGGCGGTTGCGGTGCCATCAACGCCCTCACGAGGCGACCTAGCCGAATCGCTTCTGTGCAGAGGTCAGCCCTCACCATCGTCTCGCCCCTAGTCGCCGCGTAGCCTTCGTTGAAAATCAGATAGATCACCGTCAGCACTGCGTCTACCCGCACAGATAGATCCGTCGTGTCCGGCACTTTATAGGGAATACCCGCATCCCGAATCTTGCGCTTGGCACGCACCAGCCGTTGCGCCATCGTTGCTGTGGGCAATAGAAACGCCCGCGCAATTTCATCCGTCTCAAGTCCGCCCAGCATCCGCAGCGTCAAAGCAACCTGCGCCTCGATTGCCAGTGCCGGGTGGCAGCAAGTAAAGAGCAGCCGGAGCCGATCATCTGGAATTTCGTCTGTGTCGTAAGTTGGCTCCTCGTGGCTTGGGATCAACCCGGAGGCGGCGTACCATTCCAATTTTTCCGTCAGCCGTGTTCGCCGCCGGAGGCGATCAATGGCTTTGTATCGGGCTGTTTTGATGATCCACGCACGGGGGAGATCAGGCACACCGTTGGACTGCCACTGATTCACGGCGGCGATAAAGGCTTCCTGTGCCGCTTCTTCAGCCACGTCAAAATCTCCCACCAACCGGATGAGGATGGCAATAATCCGCCCCCATTCAGCCCGGTAAACGGAGGCGATTGCTTGGTTTACGTCTGTTTTGGCGTTTGGGATTATACCTGACATAAAAATTTTTGGCGAGGTGTCGATTTGAGTCAGCACCGTTCGACTTACTAACAAAGAGAAACAAGGGAATTGACATCCTCCCCACCTTACTTCGTTGAAGGTGGGGATTCCAAAGATCGCTCTTTGGGTTTCCTCTTTCCACGAGTTGATTTGCTTGAAGGAGTTTCCTCCGACATGTATTGATCGTACCAAATGATCAAAATTTTTGGCGAGGTGTCGATTTGAGTCAGCACCGTTCGACTTACTAACGAAGGGAAACAACGGAGGTAACCCCATGAAATATGTGCTGCTGATTTACCTTGAGGAAAATGCCCTGAGCGAAACCGAGCGGGAGCATTGTTATGTAGAATCCGCGCAAGTCGCACAACAACTCCACTCGCAGGGGCAGTATCTCGCGACTGCCCCGCTTCACCCTGTCGCAACCGCAACCAGCGTTCGGGTGCGCGATGGCAAACCGCTGGTGACCGACGGGCCGTTCGCAGAAACCCGCGAACAATTGGGCGGTTTCTTTCTGATTGATGCTCAGGATCTCGACGAGGCGATCGCGATCGCTTCCCGGATTCCAGGCGCGCGCGTCGGCACCGTCGAAATTCGGCCCGTGATTGAAGTTGCGGGCTTGCCAAAGAATTCGTAACTAAAAGGAGAGATTCCGATGACAACCAAAAGCACGATCACAGAAGAAGAAGCTCAGATTCGCCAACTGATTGCCGATCAACAACGTGCCATCTGCATCAAGGATGTTGACCAAATCATGTCGCACTATGCAACCGAGGTGATTATCTTTGATGTAAAACCTCCGTTCCAAACAAAGGGGAAAGAGGCTTGGCGTCAAGTGTGGTCAGAATGTTTGCCTTACTTCCCGGACGCCTTTGAGATTGAAACACGAGACCTCAACATTACCGTCAGTGAAGACTTAGCGGTTGCACACTGGTTATTTCGCTTCATAGGAACCCAAGACCATCCGGCAATGCAGACGTGGATGCGCGTCACCGCTGTCTGCCAGAAAAATCAAGGCGAATGGCAGATATTACACGAACACCTCTCGGTTCCATTTGATCCAGAGACTTCTCAAGCTGCATTCACGCTAAACCCATAGCCCAATCCATTAAATTAAGGAACGCCCAATGAAACTCAATCCTTATCTCATGTTCAACGGCAACTGTGAGGCAGCGTTCAAGTTCTATGAGCACTGTCTTGGCGGCAAAATTGTTATGATGCTGACCCACGGGGATGCGCCCTCAGCCGAGCATGTACCTGCTGGATGGCATGACAAAATCATGCATATCTGCCTCGATCTGGGCGATCGCCTCTTGATGGGGTCTGACAGCCCACCTGAGTATTTTGAAACACCTCAGGGCTTCTACGTGCAAATCAGCGTTGACGAGCCAGCAGAAGCAGAACGCGTCTTTCATGTCCTGGCAGAAAACGGAAAAGTGAAGATGCCGATCAATCAAACCTTCTGGTCTGTCCGGTTTGGCATGTTGGTCGATCAGTTTGGCATTCCGTGGATGGTCAACTGCGAGAAGGCTGCTTGACCTGTTATTCCTGGGAAATGTCTACAAGCATCTCCCTTGAACTCAACCACCAGCGACTTTTCTTCTTCACTCTGCAATCAACTTCAAAAGGAGAAATCATAAGTACCAAAGCTTCTTGCAAAAGTCGTTCTTTTCGCGCTCTTCTTTGCGTCTTTGCGTCTTTGCGTGAGACAAAAAAATATTTACGCAAGAGGTCTAATGATTCATCAAAAGGAGCTAAAGCAATGGAGACAACCAACACACAACAGGAGCCAACAATGAATACTGAGCCACAAAAGGAACATCATTGGTTACAGAAACTCGTCGGTGAATGGACTTGTGAAACAGAGGCAATGATGAGTCCAGATCAGCCGCCTGAAAGAGCAACGGGAACGGAAATTGTGCGATCGCTCGGTGGACTCTGGGTTATAGCTGAAGGACAGGGCGAAATGCCCGGTGGTGGTGCGGCAACAACGATAATGACGCTCGGATATGACCCGCAGAAGCAACGCTATATCGGCACCTGGGTTGGGTCAATGATGACTTATTTGTGGTTGTACGACGGCGAATTGGACGCGGCTGAAAACATGCTAACGCTAAATTCTGACGGGCCAGCGATGACCGGCGATGAGAAGATGGCAAAGTACAGAGATGTAATCGAGTTCAAGAGTGATGATCATCGGGTGATGAAATCCTATGTGCTGGGTGATGACGGGCAGTGGCATCAGTTTATGACAGTAAACTATCGACGCAAGCAGTAGCACAATGCCAGACCAGGACGCAGGCTGCTTTAAAGATCCCCCTTAGTCCCCCTTTTTAAGGGGGAAATAGAGTCATTTTTAGCCCCCCTTTTTAAGGCAGGGCTGTTTCATCCCCTCAAAGGCTCATAATGTCAAGGATTAATTTTAGCGTAGGCGTAGCCCGTCGTAGACATCGCTCTGATTTTCCTGGGGAAATTTGGAATTTCCTGGTTCAAAATGTCGGTTTTCCATCACTTCTATCCCAAAAATCATCGAAGCATGATATTGACAAATCCTCCCTCCCTATCGAATGAAACAGCCCTGCCTTTTTAAGGGGGGTTGGGGGGATCGAGTCTTATCCGAACCGTATTGGGATTCCTATTTGATTTTTGTTGGCGTAGCTTGCGCTTACAAAACTCAGTACACCTTTATTCCTTCTTCCCCATTCCCCATACTTCGACTTCTCTGCGAGACGCTATGCGTAGCTTGCTTCCCCGTAGGGGTACGCTCAGTACAAGTTCCCTGTCTCTACGAGTGATTCAGCAATCAAATCGGATTACTATATGTTTAACAGAAAATCATCCATTTCTCTATTAACTGAATTAAAATACTAAATTCTTTATCAAATTCAGAAAATTAATTTTTGAGCTAATTTTAATAATTAATCATTCTTAAGTATGTTTCTTTCCTGCTCGGTTCACCCGATTGGGTGAATGCGATGCTAGCAAATGGAATATACCCTGAAGGAAGAGGCTAGTTTAATCCGCTTGGTGGTTATTCCCATAGAATAAAAACTGCCAAACTGACTATTATGGCTTCCAATCATACATCAGTAGCTTGTGTATTAAAGGGTCGAAGAGTGGATGAAACCGTAAAATCACTGCATACACCAGACTGTCAGCAAGATTCTATCAAGCTGCTTTCAAGAGTTGCTGTCAATTTACCAGGAATGATTTTCCAAGTCCTGCAACGGCAGGATGGTTCTCTATTTGTCCTTTATATTAGTTCTGGCTGTCGAGATTTGGATGAATTAGAGCCAGAAGTTGTACATGCAGACTTTCAGGAACTGCTCAAACTAATTCATCCGCAGGATATAAAAAGCTTTACAGAATCTATAGCTGTTTGTACTGGTAGTCTTTCACCTTGGTATTGGGAAGGTCGCATCATCACGCCTAGCGGGAAATTAAAGTGGATTCATGGTGTTTCCCAACCAGAACTGCAACTTTGCGGCGGCTGTGTTTGGGATGGCTTGGTCATAGATATTACAGACCGAAAACAAGCAGAAGAAAAACTGCGCGAAAGTGAAGCCCGTTATAAAGCAATTTTGGATGCTATTCCCGATTTGATGTTTCGCATCAGCCGCGATGGCAATTATTTAGACTTAAAAACTGAGGGAGCAAATATCACTCTTTCTAGAGAAGAAATAGTTGGGAAAAATTTATGGGATTTATTACCAAGTGATGTTGCGGCGATTAGCCAAGAAGCGATCGCTAAAACTTTGAATTCTGGAACTTTGCAAACTTACGAATATCAGCTACCAACACATTTGGGAGTGCGAGATTATGAAGCGCGATTAGTGGTGAGCGGTTCCGACGAGGTATTAGCAATTGTCCGAGATATCACAGAGCGTAAACAAGCAGAAGTTTCTTTACGTAATCTCGCTCAAAAGTTTTCTAAAGCTTTTAGTTGCAGTCCCGATCCAATTACCATCAGCACGCTCCAAGAAGGACGCTTTATCGAAGTTAACGACAGTTTTGTGAACCTCTCAGATTATCAGCGAAATGAGGCGATTGGTAAAACTGCTTTTGAGTTAAATATTTGGGCGCATGAGGGCGATCGCCTAAAATTGTTGCAGGAGTTGCAAGCCACGGGAGTCGTTCGCAACTTAGAAATTGAATATCTTCGCAAGTCTGGCGAGATAGTTACAGCCTTGCTTTCGGCGGAAATAATTGATTTGGATGGTGTCCCGTGCATATTAGCAGTCCATCACGACATTACAGAACGTAAGCAGGTGGAAGCGCAATTACGCCTCTCAGCAGAGCGCGATCGCTTATTGGCAGAAACCTTAACGCGAATTCGGTCTTCGCTCCAGTTAGAGCAAATTCTTCAAACCACTGTGACGGAAGTCAGGCAATTTCTGCAAGCAGATCGAGTTTTTATTGGTTTAACTAATGCCAATTTAGGAGCCAAAACTTTTGCTGAATCAGTAGATCCAAACTATCCATCAGTCTTAGGTTGGTCTACGAATGAGCAGGCTTATCTGCAAGAATTAAAAAACCTCTTAAAAACTAATCATGTGCGTGTCATTGAAGATACAGCACAAATAACAGTAACTCCTAAAATAAAAGCACACTTTCAAAAATTCCAAACGAGGGCTAGTTTAGCTGTACCAATCATGCTAGGTGATAAATTATTTGGTGCGTTAATTGCTAACCAATGCTCTAGTCCCCGTGATTGGCAGCCAATGGAAATTGATTTGCTACAGCAGATGTCAGAACAAGTAGCGATCGCTATTCAGCAAAGCCTGATCTACCAAGAATTAGCAGAACTCAATACTAATTTAGAACACCAGGTGCAAGAACGCACAGCACAGTTGCAGCAGAAAATGCAAGAAATCGAACAATTGCACCAAATAAAAGATGTTGTTTTACACACAATTGCCCACGATTTACGCACTTCGGTGATGGGTAATTTGATGGTGCTACAGAATTTGCTCAAACAGAGGCAGGAGGGGAGCAGGGGAGAAAATCTTTTTCCCCATACCCTGTGTCCGTCATCACTAATTCCCGTGTCTTCTTCTATTATCGAGCGGATGATTCAAGGCAATGACCGTCAACTGGCGATGATCAACTCATTGTTGGAAATTCATTCTTGTGAAAAAGAGGGCATTTTCATCAAGCGCGAACTTGTGAAATTTAGCACCCTAATACAGGAAATGACCGCAGACTTGGAACCAATACTAAGACAAAACCAAGCGACTTTGAAGAATTTGGTTCCTGAAGATTTACCATTAGTAATGGCAGATGCAACTCGATTACAGAAAGTTTTGGCAAGTTTATTGACTCATAGCTTGCAAAACAATCCACCAGGATTAAATTTTACGCTCACAGCCACTATTGAAGCAGGAATGATTCGCACTCAGATTCAACATAACGGTGTCGCAATGAGCAAACTGGAGTGCGATCGCCTCTTCGATCTATATGTACGCGATCCTCAAGACTGTTGTTCTACAAGTATTGGCTTAAAAATGTATCTTTGTCAGAAAGTTATTAAGGCACATGGTGGTGAAATTGGTGTCATTAGTAACCACAAGCGCGGTTTAACTTTCTGGTTCACATTACCAGTTAATTAAGTGTTGGACATTGCAGACATACAGCTATTTTCAAATAGACATCTCCAGAAATTAAATATGCGTTATCCATAACCCTTGTAGAGACGTAGCACTGCTACGTCTCTACATTCATTTTTACCAGATGTCTATTAGATTTCTTGCAAAAATCCGCATAAAACCACAGATGCATACAGATAAACACTAATATTTATCTGTGTGCATCCGTGGTTCGATTTAACAAATCCCGACTTATACAAGAAGTTTATTTTACTCCTGCTGGCGCGACACGACTAAAGTGATGCAAAATGTGAGTTAGCTAAATCAGCAATGAAACCTCACAACTCAACAATGAAACTATCTCGCTGATGAAAGTCAGCCTCCGCTCCTCGATGAGTCAACGCCCAATAAGTCACCTCACCATCTCTATGTTTAATGACAGCAGTGATGGCTATTTTGAGAGCTTGGTCTGCCGAGACAATTTTACCCAAATCGACATCTAGGGCAAATGCTAAACCCTCAGATTGATTCTGGACGCTAAACGGGAGCCTTATAAAAGCTGTTTCCTCTTGCATTCCTTGACGGTATCCATCAAAGCGATAGACATTCCAGTGTCCAGCGGGGGAGAGGTTAAATTCCCAATACCTTTCAGAATCCTTAATGCCAAGGAAGAACTCAAAGCAGGTGTCTTTCCACAGTTCGTGCTTTCGCTCTGGTATATCTGATGGTGGGGCGACTATAACTTCTTTGAGGTTGTCGCCGAAAAGCGTGCAGCGGATGCCAAGTTGATTAGCCCGTCGAGCGATATTGCCTGTGATTTTCAAATTGGACAGCGGCTTAGTAGAAGCAAAGGGTTGCAGAGAAAATGTTTGGTCGTTCATTTCATGTTTTCAATAATCTTGCGAATCTTTGTTTCCTGAGATTCGATGCTTTCAGTGAGCTTAAACTGAACGAGCGCTCTTGCAAGGTTGTGTTCTGAGTGCTTGACCTTGAAGTAGGCATTCCCTGCTAAATAGTCAGCAAAAAATCTCAGTCCTAATTCAAAGGCGATTAGACGAATTGCGTCGTACATGTATGTATAATCATTCTCGGTGAGAAACGCCTTTGCTACAGAGAGATAACCTTGAAGGATTCCTTGACATAATTCAGTATCGAAATAAACGCTTTCCCATTCCTCAGTTTCTTCTCCAGCTGGATTACAGCCCGATCGCAGGCAATCACCAACATCGTAATGTACCAAACCAGGCTTAACGGTGTCGAGGTCTACCACGCTGACAGCTTGCTGGGTAGCAGTATCGAACATGACGTTATTGATTTTTGGATCACCGTGCATTAGGCGCAGTGGCAGGTTACCTGTGTCTTTCGCATTTTCTAGGATATGTGCAAAGGTTTTGCGATCGCTAACAAACTGCAAACAATAATTTACTTCCAAGGATAGGTGCGGTTTGGTTTTAGCCAGAACTTCCTCATAATGCTGAAGGTAAAGCGGCGTAATATGGAATCCTTCAAGAGTATCGGCGAGTTTTTCCGGCGGTAAGTCGCTAATCAAATTGTGGAACATCCCCAAGGCATAGCCGATTTCTTCAGCATGTAACTTATTGTGCATAGTGTCAAAAGATTGCGACCCTTTAATAAAGCTGATTGCCCGCCAGAACGAACCGTCAGCATCTCTCCAATGGTCTTGAACATCCTTAGTCAACAATACGCGGGGCACTTCCCAGCGGCGGTTCAGGGGAGTAGATTGTAAACGCTTGTGAACATGCTCAGTGAAAATACGCATGTTTTGCATCACAAGTTTGGGCTGACGAAACACCTGGGTATTGATGCGTTGCAGGACGAAATGCTGTTCCCCAAGTGAATCTAGTGTGACAAGAAAAGTGTCATTAATGTTACCACTTCCAAATGCTTGAACGCCTGTAACCTTCCCCAGTTGTGCGAATTGGTCAGCAGCAAAGGCAGCTAGATTCTCTGCGCCCTGTGTCTTAATATCTTCTGTCATAATTCGTGTTTTACCTGCACTACTCCCCATGTGATTGCACAAAGGCAATAGGGGATATCGTAGCGTAAGTTTCACGTCAGGTCTTTTTGAACCTCGCATGACTAGAAGTCACGCGATTCCTGCTTCAACGATCTCTGCCTGAAAAGATCCAGGTCTTACAAGTTCTCCACAGGCGTTTAAAGCATCCGGCGCACCGACGGCTGCTGTTAATATTCTCAATCCTTCACTTAATATGTTACTAGCCGCATTCTCATCTCTAGAATTATAATTATGACAATTAGGACAAGACCATTCACGCAACTTTAAATCCTTGACTAGTGGATTGATAAAACCACAGCAGTTGCAAGTCTGAGACGAAGGATAAAACGTACCAACTTTCTGCAAAATTCTGTCATGCCACAAAGCTTTATATTCGAGCATGGTAACAAATTTTGACCAACTAGCATCTGAGATGCTTAAGGCTAGTTTATGGTTTTTTATCATGTTCGTAACACGCAAATCTTCAATACAGATAATGCTGTTTTGTTTTATTAAGCGGGCTGACAGCTTGTGCAAAAAGTCATCTCTCAAATTCGTAATCCGTTTGTAGGTACGAGCCAGCTTGATTTTCGCTTTGACTCGATTACTACTACCTTTTACAGTGCGGGATAGTTTTCTGTGTGCTTTACATAACTTCCTTTTTTGAGTCCGGTAATATTTGGGATTATCTACAACTTCACCATTGCTTGTAACAAGATAAGATTTAATTCCCAGGTCTAAACCAATATTTTGAGCTACTTGAGAGTGTTTTTCTATCTCTGTTTCACAGAGAATACTAGCAATATATTTACCAGAAGAAGTGCGAGTTACAGTAACATTGACAAGTTTTCCGGTAATGTTCTGAGACTTGTGAAACTTTATCCATCCCAGTTTGGGAAGCTTTAAACGATTATCTATTACCTGAATATTGTTGTTAGTCAGGTTAGTTTTGTAAGACTGCTTGGAGACATGTTTTTTTTTGAATTTAGGAAAGCCTACACCTTTACATGAGGCTTTTTGGAAATCATGAAAGAAGTTTTTGTACGCTGTTTCTAGATTCTTGAGTGAGTTTTGTAGAGCAAATTTATCTACCTCTTTGAGCCATGCAATCTCTTTTTTAAGTAAAGTTAACTGCTGACTACAAGCGTTATAGTTTAACGTTTCTTCGAGCGTGCTATATAACTCTTTTTTCAGTGCTAAAAAGCGATTGTACACAAACCTTGCACAGCCAATAGTCTTATTAATTAAGACTTGTTGATTTTGTGTGGGAATTAGTGTAATCTTGAATGCTTTTTGCACGTATGACAACTTCTTGAATATTTTAAATACACTTGTATTGTAACACAAATTTACGCTCAATATGGAGCGCCTAACTCATGACTATAAGTCACGAGTGTGCGGCTTGAAGAAATCAAAGTGTTGCAGGGGTTGCGATGTCAATACGGGTGAGGGGACGATTGAGCAAGTCATTAAAATGCCACTTGCAACTATTACGTGCTTGTCTGTCTTCTTCCAAAAGTATGAATTTTGATAATATGGGTTACTATGCTTCCCTAATGACTAATATTTCAAAAGAAAAAAGTGGGGAAAGTGGGAAAAGTGGGAAAGGTGGGAGGTTTTGTCTAAAGTCTTGACCAGTAAGTTGATATGACATAAATTTAATTGTTAAGTAAGCTGCTTAATCCAAATAGTAAAAAACCATAGTTGCATTAAATAAAACAAATATGGCAGATATAAAAATTATTGATTTATAACGGCGTTGCACAAACCAGCGATGAAATCTATGTATTGAAATCTAAAGCTCCTCATCGTCTCTGCGCGACGCCAGTTGCTACAGCGCTCTTAACCCGCGCAACGCACTGGCTCCTCTGCGTGAAACAAATCATACCGCGTATATGCAACACATTTACAACCTAACTGAACTAGTTAAGGATCTGTTCAATGCAGATATGGAGTTGGCGTTGCTGATTGAAAGCATGAATTTTTCTCACGCAGAGAGAAGTTTGAGCGGCGGAAGCCGCCGCTCAAAGCTTCTCCCCTTGGGAGACGCTGCGCGTAGCTTGCTTCCCCGCAGGGGTACGGTGGACGCAGAGACGCAGAGAGTATGAGTTTGAGGTATTGAATTCGTTTAAAAGCCGATCCAGTTGGCGGCACAGTATGGAACTACACACTGTATGACGCATTCCCTTTGCTACCTGAATCAGTTCTCCCCTAATTAATTCAATGCGTTCGCCCTCCTTGAAAAATCCGAGTTCAATGAGACGATAATATTCGTCTATTGTGAATCGCTTCGGTGTGACAACATTCATGAGATATCCATCAAATAAGTCTGTTTTGACTTTAGCTCCCCAGCAAAGATGACTGCGAACCCAACGCCTCAAACTGCTGCCAGCAAAGGTATAGCGCGCGCGGTACGTGGAAGCAACCCTTCCATTTGCCACCTTTGAGATTTAACAACACTTCTCCACGGCGATTAAGATAGCCAAACCACTCACCGTGCTGAGGATCGGCAAAGTGCGACCATGCATAATCATGCATCTTTTGATACCATTCCCAACATGCTTCACGCCCCGTTAGACGATAGCCCATTGCCAAGGCAACCAAAGACTCTAAGTGAACCCACCACAGCTTTTGATCCCATTCCAGTTGCTGTGGGGGATGACCATCTGCATCCATAAAATAATATAATCCGCCATATTCGCTGTCCCAAGCAAAATTCAGGATATTTAGCACCACATCAACGGCTTGGTTAATAATTTTGGTATCGTTTTTCCGGTGAGCGATGTCCATAATGAACCACATCGCCTCAATGCCGTGACCAGGGTTAATTAACCGTCCCTCAAAAGAATCAATGTGGGAACCGTCAGGAGCAACGTTTTCGTACATCAGTCCCCGTTCCTGGTCAAAAAAATCGGTTAGCACTTCTTGAACGGTAGCAGCCAGGACGTTTTCAAGGGTTTCACTAGGCAGCAGCCATTCCATTTCTAGAGTCAGGTTGGCTAAAATCATTGGCACTGCCAGAGCTTTCATTGGACGCGTGCCAGGATAGGTTTTATTATATTTGCCCTTCGGGTTATCTTTGCGGCGTAAAACGTTGTTGTAAGCTTGCATAGCCACATCTTTTGGCCAATCTTCACCAGAGGCAAGGGCGTATTGGCTGAAAGCCATTGCTGCAAAGCAATCAGAAAAAATATTATAGGGCTGAACCAGTGGCTTGCCTTCACGGGTTAGGGCAAAGTACCAATTGCCGTCAGCATCTCTACCATGTTGAGCAAGAAAATCAGCACCGTTGCTAGCAATTTTCAACCAAGTTTTATGTTTTTCTAGCTGGTTGTAAAGCATGGAAAAAGTCCAGACTTGGCGGTTTTGCAGCCAGATAAATTTATCTGTGTCATAAACCTGTCCCTCACGATTAAGGCAGGTGAAATAACCGCCTTGCTGCCAATCAAGCGAATGTTTTTCCCAAAATGGGAGTACATCCTTAAGGAGCGCGTTTTTGTAAAGTTCAGCAAGTGCTTTGAAGTCATGCTCCATAAATTTCCTCTGCTATTAGTTATATGTCAATCTCCTTAAATTTATAACTTCTTATAGCTTTGGAATAGTTTTTTCGATTTTTTTTGTCTCACGCAAAGTCGCAAAGTCGCAAAGAAGAGCGCGAAAAGAACGACTTCTAGCAAAGTGTTGCTTGTTTTTCTACCACAACCTGCTGATGCTCTTTGCGCCAAGCATGGGGAGGTAAACCGTGATGTTGGCGAAACTGGCGGGAGAAATGACACACATTTTGATAGCCTAATGCTTTGGCAATTTCCTCGATTGTCTCGTTATTATTTTGGAGTAAGAAACGAGCGCCTACCATGCGGCGTTTGACAATCCAGCTGTTTACAGTCTCTCCTGTTTGCCTAGCTACTCGGTTAGTTAAGTAAGCAGATGAGTAACCAACTGCTTGGGCCACATCACATAAAGTAATTCCTAGATGATAATTGGCTTCGATGAAGTCGAAAACTTCTTTTAATTGGGGAATGGAAGGAAAGATCGACTTAGGAGGAACAACAGGTGAAGTATTATCTGTAGATACTGAGTTTGGAGCTTTTTGGAATTGATTAGCCCACCAGTATTGGAGTGTAGCTTGTTTTTGTAGCCGGGTAGCGATCGCTCTGAGCAATTCGTCTAGTGTAGAGGGTTTGGTAAGATAGTCATCTGCCCCCAACTCCATAGCTTTGCGAACATGTCCCTTAGTGTCACTGCCAGTTAGAAAAATGAAGGGCATGATTGCTGTAACAGGATCTTGGCGCAACGTACTTAGAACGCTGTAACCATCCATATCAGGCATCATAATATCGCAAATCACTAAATCGGGTAAATGCTCTTGTGCTTGTTGGATGCCAACAAGACCGTTTTGAGCACCTATTACATCAAAACCTTCAGCCTCTAGACCCTTTAAGAAAAGATTGCGGGTAACGGTATCATCTTCGATTACGAGAATTTTCTTTGGCGATTCGTACATCATTTTTTATTATTAAAACTTTTAGCTGGGAATAGTTACCAAACTCTATACTGACTTTAAATTAGGGATGACATTAGTTGCCTCTTTCAAAAGTTATGAGTATTGAGATGGGCAGAGTTATTAATTAATAGCTCAACACTTATAACTTGGAACTAGTGAACTTTTATTCTATTGATGGCAACATGACAGTAAATGTAGTACCTAAACCCATTTCACTTTCCACCGTGACTTTACCACCGTGTAAATCCACAAGAGTTTTAACAATCGATAGTCCTAGTCCAGTACCAGGTATATGATCAATATTGCTGCCTCGATAAAATGGCTCAAATAGTTGTTGTTGATCTGCTAGTGAAATGCCAATCCCTTTATCTTTGACCTGAAAAGTTATTTTCTTATTCTCATAAGAAAGTGTTAAATCAACTATACTGAGGGATGGCGAATACTTCATTGCATTGTCAAGTAAGTTTTTCAGAATAGATTCAAGTAGTTTTTTATCCATACAGACTGTTAAACTGTTGGCTTGACTAACAAAATTAATTGGGTGTTGGTTACTGCTCATCTGCATTTGTGCTACTAAATTCTTGCAGAACTCAACTATCTCAATTGGTCTTGGCTCGAAGTTGATTTTTGCTGCTTCTGCTTTCGCGAAGAACAAAATATCATCCAACATCTGACTGAGTTGTTCAACAGCTGTTTGAATGTGATCAAATAATGGTCGTATCTCCTCCTCTGTCCATTCATCCATATGTCGCTTGAGTAAGCTATTAGAGAATGAAACAGTATTCAGCGGTGTGCGGAATTGATGGCAAACCATAGAAAGAAACCGCGCCCTGATTTCGCTGAGTTGTTTTGCTTGTTCTAAAGCCTGGTTAAGCTCTGATTCTGCATATTTATAATCAGTAATATCAATGCCTGCAATTAGTTCGACTGGTTGTCCGCCAAAATCCACTACTCCATCCAGTGTTGCAACCGTGCAAGCTAGCCAGCGCTCCGTGCCATTTTTTGTCAGAATATTCATCTCCTGATATTCAAAGTTAGCTGCTTCACCCCACCTGCGTACTTGCCTACGTTTTTTGCTCTTGATTAGTCGGCGAAGATCAAACCCGCTCAACAGTTCCTCTCTTGTGTAGCCAGTTAGGAGCTCTACAGCAGGATTTATGTAGCAAAGTCGCGTGCCTTGAATTAGGAAAGTGCTAGTATCTGTTGTTTCTGCCAAAGTCCGAAATCGAGTTTCGTTGAGCCGTAGTGCTTCTTCAGTCTGTCTAGATTCTGTAATGTCCCAAATGCTCCAGACTCTGCCAATAATTTTTTCACCAAGCCACTGAGGTTTAGAGTAGTGTGCAAAGACTCTACCATCCTTCAATTCCAAAATGTCGTAGCTCTCGAAGTCTGACTGGCTGGAAACTTCCCAAATCATCCGACTAAAGGTTTCTGGGTCTTTCAGTTGGTTCTCAAAAAAGGCTTTGCATCGAGGACATTTCTTCGATAGCATTAGGGATTCTGGGATCTGCCACATATCCACAAATTTCTGATTAAAGCTCAGAATATCTCCCTCAAAATTAACCGCAACAATGGCATTGGCAGTGGATTCAAGAGTAGAGCGAAGTAGAGACAAAGATGTTTCTAGTTCTGTTTCCTTCGTCTTTAATTTAGAAACTTCCTGTTGCAAATGGCTTTTGGAATCCCTTAATTCATTAACCCACCTTTCCATGCTCATCTCTACTACTTCATCACTCTTGTCACGAGCATAGACACAAGCAAACTTCCTACCTTGGTGTTCTACATAGGTGAGCGATATTTCCACCAGAAATATCCGACCTCCCTTTGTGCGATAGCGGGATTTAAAAGTAAGGGAATCTTCTAATTTGACCTCTGACCAATTGTGTAGAGAAAAGTCTACGTCTATATCTTCTACCCTCATTGAGAGTAATTCCTCACGGGAATACTCGCTCATCCGACAAGCAGCATCGTTGACATAGAGAAACTGCGCGTTTTCTCCTAAACAAAAGGCAGCATCTACAGCTTGATTTATCAATATATGAGCAAATTTCAAGTCTAATTCTGGCTGTAGCGCCCATTGAGAGTTGGATCGAGCTAATGTATAGTCGCCAGAATTCATATTCTTACTCCCTTTTTGTAATCGGTGAGCACCATAGCCATAAATGAGCTAATAATCACAACTTCCTAAAATCCTTAAATACACTGTTCGGCTGCTAAAAAATAAACTTTTCAGCAGGTTACAGTACATTATTAACTTTGTTAACAAAACTTATCATACCAATAAAAAGTGAATAATTTAACCCAATTTTCCTAAGAAAAACTAAAATACTTGGGATTTGTTCTCGATTTAAACAGCTAGCGATAGGCATACGAAAGTCTTCGACTAATCAAATTCGAGATTGGTCAATAGTTCCTATCAGATTCAAAGGTTAAAACTCTTAATCTAGAGGTAGATAAGGTATTTTCAATTTCAACTATCCATACACTAGATTTAGCTGGTGTAAGGTTGGTTGATTACCAATTTAGATGCGGTTGCCCTGTTAAGCTTGGCTACAATGGGCAAACTTATGCTTAAAAATTATTTTCTTAACTTATGCTAACTCACTATGTCAGGGATTTAACTATATAAGAATATAGTGAGTCATCTGTCGTAAGAGATACCTTGAAATTCCTTAGTTACGTATTTTTTCACTAAATAATTGTATATATTATTGCTAAAAAGAAAAATATTCCTTAAAAATTAAGTGTATATTGCTATGTCATCTATCATAAGAAGTAAATTTTTTCAGAAACTCCTTGTTAACTACTTATTCATTTGTCAGAGTAAATAGAAAAAGTTAAGAACATATGTTTTGAGCGACACAAAAAAATGAATTAAGGAATATTTGTTGATAATAATCAATACCATAGTATTGTGGTTATGGTCATACATTAAATTAGAGTAATTTATATGGGCGAATTATATTAATCAACTCATTAGTTTTACTTATTTTGAGCAATAAAAGCTACCTGTAATAATTAAAATACAACACATTTTATTTTAATCTAAATAACGTATATTTAGGAACGGTGAAGCCAATTACATTATGTGCTCTGACTTGTGGAAGCTAGCGTCATAAAAATCATGCGCTGGACTTGACACGCGGAAATTAATGTTTAATGTAAGTATAGTGACACAGGTTAGTAGCGATCGCAAGCTCTCAATCTCCCAAAGCAGCTAAGTTGAAATTGTAACTATTACAACAACGACAAAAGAATTGTCATCCTCATCAAAAGATTATTTATTGCAAATATGCTTGGATGTTTGAATCATCCTCGTCAAATATCAATTTTTCAGAGTGGCTGAGTCGGAATTTGCAGCTATCACAACAACAGCAAAAGAATTGTCATACTTATCAAAGGATTGTTCATTGTAAATCTGCGTTCACTTCAGGGCGATCGCAAAGTATTAATCCCTTAGATAGACTCAGTGGGCAATGTAGCACTCACAACAACTACAACAAAATTGACATCCATATCAAAGGATTTTTCATTGTAAACAAGTCTTAATGTCCTCTACTCTGGTTCTTAGAAGCACAGCCTTGATTGTCTTGCTTTTTTCATAGAGTTTCTCAATACTAATCTCAGAAGCATTAACTATCAAGCAATCAACTGTCTCTACCATCAGCAGAGCTTGATCATAATTGTTAAAAACAACAGAGTTGTTTGTATTAATCATTGTCAAGTAATTAAGTGTAATTAAAGTAACTTTCTCTAAATTTCGGGAATCGCGTAAAAGCAATGAGTAAAAACTATACTGGTTCAAAATCTCCTCTAATCGCCACTGAGCCATACAAGGAATTGGCACCAAACAACTATGTAGAATCTGCGTCAACCGATTTTCATCAAGTTGAAGATTACTTAAATAAAACAGAAGCACAGACTGTTTTACACAACGAAGTAACTCCCGCAGTGTCAGTTGCAGATGCGATCGCTCAGATGCTGGCAACTTTGGGAGTGGGTTATGCTTTCGGTGTCGCCGGGGGTGCGATGGCAAGCATTTGGGGAGCGCTGTCGAATAGCAGCATAGAGGTGCTGAACTTCCGTCATGAAGCAGGAGCTGCTTTTGCAGCGACCGAGGCCTACTTTGCCAATAATCGCCCTGCCGTAGTATTTACCACAGCCGGACCGGGGATCACCAACGCTCTTACCGGATTGTTTGCCGCTCGTGGTGAAGGTGCTAAAGTGATTTTGTTGTCAGCTTGCACCTCAGCACCGCAGCGTGGACGTTGGGCAATTCAGGAAACCAGCACATACACGTTACCCAGTGGAGGAATTTTTACTTCAGGAGCGTTGTTCAACTATGCAATCACCATCGAATCTGCTGCCCAACTCCCACAAATTTTTCGCAAACTGGCTCTGGCTTTAGCACAGCCAGGCGGATTTGTTGCCCATTTGAGTATTCCTACAAGTGTGCAGACAAGTTTAGTTGAGGATATATCCTTACCCCAACTAGATGTTTCTCAGTTTTCGATGACTGCTTCCAAAGAAGCGATCGCTAAATCTGTAGAGTTGCTATCTTCGGGCCCCTTCGCCATCTGGGTCGGTTTTGGTGCTCGTGATGCAGCAGACGAAATCCGCCAACTCGCTGAGAAAACAGGCGCAGCAGTCATGTGCTCACCTCGTGGTAAAGGCATATTTCCTGAAGATCATCCCCAGTTTGTAGGTGTCACAGGTTTGGGCGGTCATGCTTCCGTCTTGACTTATATGGAACAGCAACCCCCACTACGCACACTCGTACTAGGAACTCGCCTTGGCGAACCGACTTCTTTTTGGAATTCAGCGATGGTTCCCGCAGGAGGCTTCGTCCATGTAGACATTGACCCGGAAGTGCCAGGGGTCGCATATTCACATGTTGAAACCTTCGGGGTTCGGTCTGACATCAAATCATATGTACAGGAACTATTGCAGCAGTTACCAGATGCCCCTCCTCGTTCAACGCCTTTGTTATTACCTTGTCCAGAACGCAAAGAAGTTGAATCAGCCATAGATTATCCAGTGCGGCCAGAAGTATTGATGGCAGGAATTCAAAAGATAATTGTTGAGGGTAGCGATGCAATAGTAATGGCAGAATGCGGTAACTCGTTTACTTGGTCAACTCATCTACTGCAATTTGCTCAAGCCAATCGTTACCGAGTCAGCACCGGCGTCGGAGCAATGGGTCACGCCGTCACAGGAGTTTTGGGTGCAGCCCAAGCACGCAATGGCAAAGCCGTAGCCATTGTTGGTGATGGAGCAATGCTGATGAATAACGAAATCAGCACAGCCGTGAAATACAACATTCCTGCCATCTGGATTGTGCTCAACGACGCCCGTTACAACATGTGCCATCAAGGGATGAAAGTGTTGGGATTAAAAGGTGCAGATGCAACAATGCCACCAACAAATTTCGCCATGATTGCTCGCGGGATGGGAGCAGAAGCGCTAGTCGTCGTCAGAGAGTCAGATATCGAAGAAGCACTGGAAAAAGCGATCGCCTCAAATGTTCCCTTTCTAATCGATGTAGTGATTGATCCCGATAGACCTGCACCTTCTGGCGGACGTAATAAGAGTTTGGCAGCGCAAGGAATCAAATCAAGTGCGCTGAAAAATTCAGCTAAACAAGTTTCCTTTCCATCAGTTTGACATTACAGGATTGCAATTTTGTTCAGTTGTTTTAGACACAAAGACACCACCAAGCATTTAAAGTTTATAACTCAATACAGTTCAGGATTATTGGTGGGAATTTGATGTAAAGACGTTGCTTGATGTAAAGACGTTGCATTGCAACTTGATGTAGAGACGTTGCATTGCAACGTCTTTACAAAGGTTATCGGTCACTATTACCTGTGTCTATGACATCCTTTATTGACCATTAATTGCTCTAATCAACCCAAAGAAATATTGAGAAACCAAAATGCTGCTATTTGAAACTATTAGAGAAATGGGTCACGAACAAGTTCTCTTCTGTCATGGAAAAAATCCAGATATTAAGGCAATAATTGCCATCCATGACACGACTTTGGGCCCAGCGATGGGGGCTACAAGGCTCTTCCCTTATGTCAATGAGGAAGCTGCTTTGAAAGACGCTCTTCGTCTTAGCCGTGGTATGACTTATAAGGCAGCCTGTGCTAATATTCCGGCTGGTGGAGGAAAAGCAGTTATTATTGCTAATCCTGAGAATAAAACCGATGACATGTTGAGAGCTTATGGACGTTTTGTTGACAGTCTCAATGGACGTTTTATTACAGGACAAGATGTAAATATTACCCCTCAAAATGTCCGGACAATCAGCAAAGAAACCAAATATGTAGTAGGGGTATCGGAAAAGTCTGGCGGCCCTGCTCCTATAACATCACTGGGAGTTTTTCTAGGAATAAAAGCTGCTGTAGAGTTTCGTTGGCAGAGCAAAAGACTTGATGGAATGAAAGTTGCAGTTCAAGGTCTAGGAAATGTAGGTAAAAATCTCTGTCGCTACTTACATGAGCATGACATCAAACTTTTTGTTAGCGATGTAGATCCAGCAAAAACAGATGAAGTCAGACGGCTTTTTGGTGCAACTGTTGTGGAGCCTGACGAAATTTATTCTCTTGATGTAGATATTTTTGCTCCTTGCGCTTTAGGAGGAATTGTTAATAGTGAGACAATTCCTCTGTTGAAAGCTTCGATTATTGCTGGCGCTGCTAACAATCAATTAGGGAATGAGCAAATAGATAGTCAACTGCTTGCAGAAAAAAATATTCTTTATAGCCCTGATTATGTAATTAATGCCGGAGGGCTAATCAATGTCTACAACGAAATGATTGGCTATGACGAAGAAAAAGCTTTCAAGCAAGTGCATAACATTTATGACACGCTAGTAGCAATTTTTGATATCGCCAAAGAGCAGGGAATTACTACCAACGATGCTGCTAAACGATTAGCAGAAGACAGAATAAAAAGTGGTCAGCGAAGCAAGACCAAAGCAATTGCAGCTTAATTAATAATTTGTTGATTTAAGTAAGGAGTGAACAGTGGAAAAAAATACGTTTGCAACATCAGCTTATATCGCTACTTCACCAAAGAGCGCCTTTGACTATCTTTGTAGCTTGAAAAACTTGGACGAATGGACGCTTTATAGCCGGATGAAAGAGGAAATTGACGAAGACACCTGGCTTGGAACTGCGTCTGGTTATCACAAGAATCTTTACTATCACGTTAAAAAGCTAGAAAATCCCCTTTTCTACGGTATTGAATGGCATTGTGGATTAGAGTATCAGAAATATTTTCAGGTTTACCCTGTCTTACTTTTTCCTCCTGACTACATTGAGCCTGGAACAGATGAAGAAGGTGTGTATTTTCACTGGCTTAGTTTTGTTGATCCCAAACGCCAGACTCAGATGATTATGCAGGGGATTCACACTGTACATACTTCTGAGTGTCGTTCTCTTAAAGGTAATTTGGAACGCAAGGCTGGCCACACCGCAGCAGCGAAAGGGCGCTACTTTATCGATACTGACACCATCTATGTTGATGCCCCAGTTGAAATTGGGATTCAATATTTAAAAGACTTGCGGAATATAGATGAGTGGGCGCATCTATTAAGACCAGATGGTGAGATTACTCCTGAATCGGGTGAATTCAAGGATGAATATGACCAGAAGGTAAAAGTTTCTGTGCGGCTTCATGCTCTGAGTAAATACTATTTGCTTGAGCAAGAACACTTTTATCCAGACTACGAATATTATCAGCGTTCTGTGGCGCTGCTTATTCCAACCGCCTATGCTTTCGCTGACCCAGAGGCTTCTGGTTTTATCCTGCATCGGATTACATTCTGGAAAACAGATGAATCTTTCGTGCATGGCAAACTTCAGATTGAAGACTTTGGGGCTGAGAGCATGAACATCAAACGTCTGGTCGAAGGCAAAGCCGGCAACCTTCAGTCATTTGACCGGGGGATGAGCTATCTGCCAAAAGCTCAAGAATCACTAGTTAATAGCCACTAGCCATTAGTCATTGGTCATTAGTTAACTAACAAAGGACAAATGACAAATTACAAAATATGAAACCAAAGCAAGTCACCATTACTTTTATCACTTTTTGTATAGCCGCTTTTTCTGGAATGAAAGCTGCGGAAGCTGCATCATTTTCGGTACTTGCTGATGGTCTTGATAATGCCGGAGGTTTAAGCTTTGATTCTGACGGTAGTCTCTATGTTACAGAGGCGGGAACGGGAGGAAATGGAGCTTGCGTTCCACCACCAAGTGGTCAAGGCGATTCTTTATGCTATGGCACAAGTGGTGCAGTTACAAAAATTGAGAATGGTAAGACTAAGCGTGTACTTACAGGACTTCCTTCCTTAGCATTACCAGATGGAACTGGAGCCGCAGGCCCTCGTGATATCCAATTTGATGCTACAGGCAAACCTTATGTTCTAGTTGGGTATGCGGCTAATCCAACCTTTCGCGATCGCAATCTCGGTAAGACTGACCTCGGAAAAATCATCACTCCTGACTTCAAGACCAATTCCTGGACAAGTGTTGCCGATCTAGCTAACTATGAACTCGCTAACAACCCTGATGGTGGTGATGTAAATAGCAATCCCTTGGGTTTTGTAATCGATGGCAATAAAATTGTTGCGGCTGACGCAGGTGCAAATAACTTACTCAGTGTGAATACTGATGGCAGTAATTTGCAAACTTTAGCCACTTTTCCCCAAGAGATATTGACTAATCCAGTCTTCCCACCTTCTGATGCCCCATCTAATGAACCGGCACAGGTGCCATCTCAAAGTGAAACGCTAGGAGCGGAGTTTCCCATTCAACCAGTACCCTCAAGTGTGGCAGAAGGCTCTGACGGTGCTTATTACATTAGTCAATTTACTGGTTTCCCCTTTCCAGAAGGTGGAGCAAAAATCTATCGAGTTGGCGCTGATGGTGAGTCAACAGTCTATGCCGATGGTTTTACACAACTAACAGATTTGGCGATCAATACTACGGGTGATTTATATGCTTTGCAGTATGCCAATGAGTCAGCCTGGAAGGGTAATTTAGATGGTTCTGTGATCAAGATAGCTGCTGATGGCACTCGTACAACCATCCTTAGTGGCAACGGATTAGAATCACCTAGCGCCTTGACAATTGGCCCTGATGGTGCAGTTTATGTCACAAATCGAGGCGATCGCCCAGGACAAGGACAAGTTCTCAGAATTGAAAATACCAAGTCTGTCCCTGAACCCAGTTCTGCTCTAGGTGTGTTACCTGCTTTCGGCGCTTTATGCGTTCATCAGTTGCGTAAAAGAAAGCGAAAACAGCTTGTGGAAGGAGTTGTAAAAACCACTGTTCAACGAAAAAGTGGGACTTCTGACACTTCGCAAAAAAGTTTCAAGCCAAATACCAGCGCTCCTAAATCAAAGGAAATCGCAGGAGATGCTTGATTTCGATATCCCACCTTCTGGGATTTTTTCTCAATCCATACAACATCAATTTTGAATCTCAAAAGGTATGAAACTCAAGTTATTTGCTTTTACAGTTCTAACTTTTTGTATTGCTGCTGTTACTGGAACAAAAGCAGCAGAAGCGGCCACATTTTCAGTGATTGCTGATGGTCTTGATAACCCACGGAATATTGGTTTTGCGCCTGATGGTAGTCTTTATGTGACAGAGAGCGGCCGGGGTGGTGATGGTAAGGACGGAAGATGTATACCATCACCTAGCGCCCAATATATTCCTTTATGTGCTGGTAGTACTGGGAGCCTGAGCAAAATTACTGCCGACGGTAAGAAAGAAACCATACTCCCGGATCTCACCTCTTCTGCATTAACACCTTCTGGCGAACAAGCTGCCGGTCCTGCCGACATTAAATTTGATACCAAAGGTAACGCTTATTTTCTGACTGGCTTTGCTGGTGATCCTAGCAAGCGGGATACCGTCTTAAAAAGCCCTGATCTCGGAAAATTATACAAACTCGACTTGACCACTAAATCATTGACAAGTCTTGCCGACTTTGGAGAGTATGAACTTAAAAATAATCCTGACAAAAGTGATATAGTTACCAACCCCTATGCTTTTGCAATTAAGGGTGATAATGCTTACGTTGTTGATGGGGGTGGAAACTCTATATACTCTGTGGGACTTGACGGCAGTGGTATTAAGAACGTAGCTGCGATCCCAGAAAAACTCATATCACCAGATAAACTCGAATTCCCAGAGCTTCCTGAGGGGACAGTAGACCCAACAGGAGGGGCACCGCTTCCCCCAGGTTACACAACTGCTTCCAATGGTCTGCCGGTATCAAACCAATCAGTACCTACAGGTATTACAGTTGCTCCTGATGGAAGTCTAACTGTGAGTGAATACACTTATTTTCCCTATCCAGAAAACGAAGCACGTATCTTGAGTATTGACCCCAATTCCTTGCAATCCAGAGTCCTTGCTGATGGGTTTACACAGCTAACTGGTGTGACATACGACGAGGAGGGCAATTTGTATGCCTTGCAACACATCAATAACTCTGAATGGAAGGAAATTCAACAGGGCGGTGTTGTAACCGGTGACATTAGTGGTTCTCTAATCAAAATAGCTCCTGATGGTACTCGCACAACTGTTTGGAGTGGTGATGGACTAGAAGCAGCTTCAGGCATAACTCTTGGCCCTGATGGTGATTTGTATATCTCAAACCGAGCCAGACTTGCAGGGACAGGTCAAGTTATCAAGATTAATCCCACAGCGGCGGTTCCCGAACCCGGTACTGTATTAAGTACACTAACGGCTGCTGCTTTCGGTGGATTTTCAATACTGAAGCGCAAACGTGGCAAAAAATTAGCTGAGACAGAGACTGTCTAACACCTCATTACCTGGCAAAGCCAGGTAATGTTTACAAAATAAACTGCTGCCTCACACAGAAAGTTGCATTTCAAAGAGGAGACAGCAGCCAAAATTCTAAGGTTCCCAAACTGGGTCTGGGGACGAAATTAGTCTAGGAAAGAGTATAACTCATACAACCAGAACTTAAAACTCATGGAATTAGTAAAGAATTTGTCAATCGGCATTCTCGGTGCCGGATTCGCGGTATTGGCAACCTCTGCTCAAGCTTTGTCTGTAACCTTAAGTTACGATCGCTCTATTGGTAGCCCCGGTTTTGGCCCCGGACAGCTTTTTGTTCCCCAAGGCGTAACAGTTGATGACGCCGGCAATACTTTAGTAAGTAATGGTCGCGGTCTGAACCCAGACGGCAGTTTTAACCCAAACATTGGTAACAAAGTTGAGGTATTTGACCCTAAAGGTAAATATATTGGAGCAATTGGCAAGGGTGGCAAAGGGCCCGGCGAATTCGACGAGCCATCAGCTCTAGAAATCTCTCCGCAAACTAAGAAATTGTATGTAGGTGATGTTTTCAACAACCGCGTTAATGTCTTCGATCCCAAAGGTAATTTTGTTAAATCATTTGGCACATTTGGTGGTCCTATAGAGGGTAGGGCTTTCTTTGGGCCATCTGGTGTGACATTTGATAAAACAGGCAATGTGTATGTGGGTGATTTTAGTGGCGACAAAATCAATAAATACACTCCAGACGGTGAACTACTTGGTAGCATTGGTACCGCTGGTACTGAACCTGGACAGTTTCAAGGGCCAGCAGGCGTAAGAATTTCTCCAGTTAGTGGGAATTTCTTTGTGAGCGACCAGTTTAACAACCGCGTTCAGGTACTCAGTCCAGAAGGTAAATCTATCTTGACATTTGGCAAACAAGGTACTGGAGAGGGAGAGTTTAATCAGCCAATCGGTTTAGAAGTAGACGAATATGAGAATATCTATGTGGCTGATTCTATCAACAGCCGCGTCCAGGTATTTGATAAAAACGGTAAATTCTTGACTGCATTTGGTAAAGCTACTGATGCACCACCTCCTCAGTTAGGTGAGCCACCTTTTGGCGACCCTCTCGACCTGACACCAGGCACATTTAACTGGACTGCTGGCACCGCCTACAAAGATGGCAAGCTGTATGTGGGCGATTTCTTCCAAGGTCGCGTCCAAGTGTTAAGTGTAAAGGACGCCGCCCCAGTACCTGAACCCGTTTCAACCTTAGGTTTTGTATTATTTGGAGTTGGGACTACTGCTGTGAAATGGCGGAAAAATAGACAGAAAAAGACAGCAGTTATGGCGAAGACTGTTGTTTAACTAGTTTGCTAGCCTCGTTCCTGGTTTCTGATCATGAACGAGGCTACCTCAAAATTTATTTAAACAAATGTAAGAAGTTCGCAGTTATATGACATCAGTCTTAAATGCGATCGCCTGAGCGAATAATTACTAATTCGTAATTCGTAATAGTGCCTCCGGCAGGCTTGCGCCAACGTAATTCATATTTAATAATTAAGGGCTGTCGTTACCTGCAAGAAGCGACCTTTTCGCGCTCTTCTTTGCGACGCCAGTTGCTTCAAGTCGGCGGAGCCGCCCAACGCACTGGCTCGTCTTTGCGACGGCAGTCACTCATGGGGGAAACCCCCAAGACCGCGCTGCCTCGCCTTTGCGCGAGACAAAAAAATATTTTTTATGCAAAAGGTCTAATGAATAAATGGTATCGAGGCAAGCATCCTAACTAGTGACTGGATGTAAATTAAAGTAAGGACAGCTTATGCTCCCAGACAAGCTTAAACAAACAGACCAAAGCTTGATCGCTCTGCTAGGCGATCGCTTATCATTACTAGCAGCATCAGAACTTCCTTGTTTAGAAGAACAACTCGCGGATGTGGCTCAAGAGCTTGCTGAAGCTGGCATTCCTGAATCGATTTGGGCAAGTCTGTTGAATGATTGTCATGCCACACTTACCCCAGAGTCGTCATCAATAAATCATGTCATATCCCGACAAATTACCATCATCGGTGGACATGGCCGGATGGGAAGATTATTTAGAGAGCAACTTTCGGCGGTAGGTCACAACGTTAGTGTTCTCGAACATGAGGATTGGGATTATGCAGAGCAATTGCTAAGTCATGCAGACTTAGTATTAATAAGTGTTCCAATTCAACAGACGGTTGATGTCATTAAGCGTGCAACCAAATACCTAGCTCCAACTACAGCTTTGTGTGATATTACAAGTATCAAGACTCAGCCAACTCAAGCAATGCTTGAACACCATTCAGGGCCTGTAATGGGATTACATCCTATGTTCGGGCCAAATATCAAATCGTTCTTGGGACAGAAAGTGGTAGTATGTCCAGGTCGAAACGATGATTCATTTGAATGGTTATTAGACTTTCTTAACAGTCAGGGTGGGGAGTTGATTGTTTGCACGCCTGAAGAACATGACCAAATGATGGTAATTATTCAAGCGACGCAGCACTTTTGTAGATTTAGTCTTGGTGTTTTCTTGGCACAAGCAAAAGTGGAGATAGACCGGAGTTTAACAATGTCAACTCCTAGCTACCGTCAAGAGATTGACATCCTGAAACGTTTGTTTTCTCAAAATCCTCAATTATGTGCTGATATTATGCTAGCCACAGAAGAAAGATGTCAAGCAATTAGCTCTTTAGCTAATACATACAGCCGCTTGGCAAAACTGGTATCAAGGAAAGATAGAGCCGCATTAATTCAAGAGTTTGAAACTGCTCAAAGCTTTTTTTCTCATTCTCAGGTTCAGCCTGCTGCACAAGAAATAGTAGGTAAAACCCAATACGCTTGGGTTAAGAATAATTGTAGGTTGGGTTGAACGGAGTGAAACCCAACAAAGGCTTGAAAATGTTGGGTTACCCTGCGGGAAGCCGCCTCCGGCGTCTACGTTCCTCAAACGCCAGGTGCTACAACGGAGGGAACCTCCCGAAGTTCTGATCGGAGGAAGCCTCCGCTCAGACTTCTCTCCGCAACGCACTGGCTCCCCAACCTACATAATTTGATTTTTTGGGCTTAACCCAAGCGTATTGAAGTAAAATCTTCCCAACTGCATTCCCTGCTAAAGGCTCTTAACAATCGATGCTCCTACAAGAGTAATTTGATTATTTCAAAAACACCCTCAGCATCTGAGTAACAAAAACTATGCTGATCGACATCTTTCACGATACTGTTTGCCCTTGGTGCCGAATTGGGAAAAAGCATTTTTTTGATGCACTAGCGCAATGGCAAGAAAAAGCAGTAGATATCCATTGGCATCCCTTTCTGCTTGATAATACTATTCCTCCTTCCGGGTACGAATTTCGCAGCTTTATGCAAGAGAGGAAAGGTATTGGAGTAGAACAACTTCAATATCTTTTTGATTATACACGTCGCGTAGGTGAGGCAGCTGGAGTCAAGCTAGATTTTGAAAAAATCCGTTTGGCTGTCAATACTCAGCTTTCCCATCGGCTGATTAGTTTAGCACCGATAAATATAAAAAACGATGTTGTAGAAGCAATTTACAAGGCTTATTTTGAAGATGGTTTGAACATCGGAGATATTGACGTTCTTGTTGCCATAGGTACTGAACATCAAATGAATTCTACCGAATTACGGCTGCAATTGAGCAATGATGCTGCGGTTGATGCCGTTGTAGCTGAATCAAAATGTGCTCGGTCGAATGGCATCACCAGTGTGCCGTTCTTCATCTTCAATAACAAAGTCAAGATAGATGGTTCTCGCTCAGTAGAAATGTTCCTTCAGGCTTTAAATAGTGCCGCAATTGTAGACACATCAACAAAAATATGGTATTAGATATCAAGAAAAAAAGTACATTTAATCTGCAACCAATTCACCAAAGTGTCTCGGTTAGCTTCAACTATGAGATTTATTTCACTAACAATCTTTTTGAGTTGAAAAATCCCACGTTGGCGCAAGTGATTACAGCAGATGGTGAGGAAAAGCCAAAGAAAGTAGTAGCAGTTCTGGATGCAGGATTATTGGAGTTCTATCCTGATTTGCGATCGCAATTAGTAGCATATACCAAGTTTTATGCAGAGACACTAACGCTCCCTGTTGAACCGATGATCGTTCCAGGTGGAGAAGCTGCTAAAAATGATCCGGCTTTGGTAGAGCAAATTCATCAGCAGATTGATGCAGCCCGATTGTGTCGCCACTCCTATGTGTTGGCAATTGGGGGTGGCGCTGTGTTGGATTTGGTAGGATATGCAGCTGCAACTGCTCACCGGGGAATTCGCCTGATTCGGATTCCGACGACAGTATTAGCACAAAATGATTCAGGTATCGGAGTCAAAAACGGCATCAACACCTTTGGTAAAAAGAACTTTCTTGGCACATTTGCCCCACCTTATGCAGTTATAAATGATTCTGCCTTCTTAACAACATTAGGCGATCGCGATTGGCGTTCTGGAATCGCAGAAGCAATCAAGGTGGCGCTGATTAAGGATGCTAACTTTTTTTATTTTATCCACTCTCATACCGCATCCCTTGTCCATCGAGATATGGACAGTATGCAACAGTTAATTTATCGTTGCGCCCAATTACACCTAGAACATATTGCCAACAGTGGTGATCCTTTTGAAATGGGTTCATCCCGTCCCCTAGATTTTGGTCATTGGGCGGCTCATAAACTGGAGTATTTGACAAACTATAATTTGCGTCATGGCGAAGCAGTTGCGATCGGCATCGCTTTGGATAGCACCTATTCCTACCTTCTAAAACTGCTTGATTGGTCAGAGTGGCAACGAATACTAAATACACTGTCGGCGCTGGGTTTCAGGTTGTATGTGCCGGAACTAGCTGAACAATCATCACAACTGGAAGATTCCCGTTGCTTATTCCGGGGTTTGGCTGAGTTCCGCGAGCACTTAGGTGGAGAATTGACCCTGACACTGCTACAACGCATAGGAGAAGGAATTGAGGTTCACGAGGTGGATCTGTCTTTGTACAAGCAAGCAATATTGCTGCTGCGCGAGTTTGTCAAAAATAGGCAAACGCTGTTAACACACCTACGGACAAAGCATTCTCCAGTGCAGCATAAGCCGGCGCACCCTGCGGAAAGCCCTTCTCTACGAGAGGCTGCGCCAACGGGTGATGCCTCCGGCACGCTGCGCGAACGCTAGTCCCCTACGGAGGGAAACCCTCCTTCAGGGCTGACTCACCGCAGAAGCGTCTACAGACTTTCTCCAGATGCACATCAATGATTTATTTATATGCATTTGTGGTTTCGTCTCACAAATATCTTTCTTCTAATGAATGCGCTCCCGATTTTGCCATAACTGTAGATATCCACGGCAAACCTGGTTCTGACCTAATAGACATCTGGTAAAAATGAATGTAGAGACGCGAAATTTCGCGTCTCTACAAGGGTTTCAGGTTACGCATATTTAATTTATGGAGATGTCTAATACAGCGTGACCGATAACCTTGCTTTGAGACGTTGCATTGCAACGTCTCTACATTTTTACCAACAATCTTTAACCAGTTGATGTTTGCTAATTAATCCTCAGATATATAATGAAAAATTACACTAAACAATAGTAGTATTTTCTAGTTGTCTGCTCTGCTATAAAATGTTTATTACTAAATCAGTTTTAATTTTATAACTAAAGGTAGAGGCGGAAAGTTTTCTAAATTTTTCTCAGGGATTACGCTAGGAAAGCTGTATAAAAAACGAATAAATTGATACCCTTATCTAAAAATTGTTCATATAATAATTAATTTATATTGAGTAAGATTAAACAAGAAATTAGTAAAAGATTTTTAATTCCATCAAACTTAGTAATAAAACATAGTTTGAGACAGGCTTGATATTGATATTGAATTCTATAAATTTGTCCTTTACTCACAGTTAGATACTAATGATGATGCATGACTCTTGAGTTAACAACTAATAACTATTCTAGAGAAATTACCCATGATTGTTGATTCCCATTCCTACACAACCCTTGGTGGTCTGCGTGTTTCTCGCTCCAAAAAAGAAATTAAGATAGACACTGCGATCGAAGACATTCTGTTCCACTTAAATTCTCAGCGTGGTGGCTTGCTAAAGAGCAGCTACGAATATCCAGGGAGATATAAAAGATGGGCGATTGGATTTGTCAATCCACCACTAGAATTAACAACACAGGAAAACGCTTTTACCTTAACAGCTTTGAATGAACGCGGTAAGGTGCTTTTGCCATTGCTTCTAGAACAGTTATCTCACTCAGACCAACTTCAAGAAGTCATTCAAGATAACAACCAAATTCTTGGATTTGTTAAACCTACAGAACAATTTTTTGCTGAAGAAGAGCGCAGTAAGCAACCTTCAGTGTTTACAGTTATCCGCGAAATTCTACATACTTTCTCTAGTCAAGAAGACGAGCATCTAGGATTGTATGGTGCTTTTGGTTATGATTTAGTTTTCCAGTTTGAGCCAATACCTCAGCGCCTAGAACGTCCCGAAGATCAGCGGGATTTGGTGCTTTATTTACCGGATGAACTGATAGTTGTTGACTACTATTTGCAACAGGCATTTTGTATTAAATACGAATTTGAAACCGCGCACGGTAGCACTAATAATCTGCCTCGAACAGGTGAATCTGTTGATTATCGAGGAAAGCATCTTGTTCCAAGTCAAAAAGCTGACCATGAAATAGGCGAATATGCCGAGCGAGTTGAACTTGCACTCGATTATTTCCGACGGGGCGATTTATTTGAAGTAGTTCCTAGTCAAAACTTTTTTGAAGCTTGTGAAGAACTACCCAGTAAGCTATTTGAAACCTTAAAGCAAATTAATCCTAGCCCTTATGGTTTTATCTTTAATTTAGGTGGAGAATATCTAATTGGTGCATCTCCAGAAATGTTTGTGCGGGTTGAAGGTAGGCGCGTAGAAACTTGTCCAATTAGTGGGACTATTACCCGTGGACAAGATGCTCTTGATGATGCCGCTCAAATCCTTCAGTTACTCAATTCAGGTAAAGATGAAGCTGAGTTGACAATGTGCACTGACGTGGATCGTAACGATAAGTCCCGAATTTGTGAACCAGGTTCAGTACGAGTTATTGGTCGGCGTCAAATTGAATTGTATAGTCACTTGATTCATACAGTGGATCATGTTGAGGGTACACTGCGATCGCAATTTGATGCTTTAGATGCGTTCTTGAGCCATACTTGGGCTGTCACAGTCACCGGCGCACCCAAAAGAGCAGCAATAGATTTTATCGAACAGCATGAACGTAGCGCTCGACGTTGGTATGGTGGAGCAGTTGGCTACCTCAACTTTAATGGAAATTTAAATACCGGATTAATTCTGCGGACAATTCGGTTAAAAGATTCAATTGCCCAAGTGCGAGTTGGTGCTACTATCCTCTATGACTCTTTGCCACAAGCAGAAGAAGAGGAAACAATCACCAAAGGTGCGGCACTATTTGAGACAATTCGTCGTGCTAAACAAACAGGCAAGAAAACTGAGGAGTCTGGTTCCATAAAATTGGACAAATACATCTCAGATATCAAACCTGGTAAACGCATCTTACTAATAGACCATGAAGATTCATTTGTTCATACACTAGCAAATTACATTCGTCAAACTGGTGCGATCGTCACTACACTACGTCATGGCTTTTCAGAATCGCTGTTCGATACAGAACGCCCGGATCTAGTTGTTTTGTCTCCTGGCCCTGGTAGACCAAGTGATTTTAGGGTTCCAGAGACTGTCGCCGCTCTTGTTCGCCGCCAAATTCCTATTTTCGGAGTTTGTCTAGGATTACAAGGCATTGTGGAAGCTTTTGGCGGAGAATTAGGAGTTCTCAATTATCCCCAACATGGTAAATCTTCACGGATTTTTGTTACGGAATCTGAATCAGTGATGTTCAAAGACCTACCAGAGTCTTTTACAGTCGGTAGATACCATTCATTGTTTGCCCTACCGCGACACTTGCCAATGGAACTCAATGTGACAGCGGTTTCCGATGACGATGTAATTATGGGCATTGAGCACAAAACACTTCCCATCGCTGCTGTTCAGTTTCATCCAGAATCAATCATGACTCTAGCAGGAGAAGCCGGACTGACAATCATTAAAAACGTTGTCCGTGCATATACTCAAACTAAAGAGCCATTAGTTATTAATTAGGAGTCATACCATTAACAAAAATATTTGCAACAAATGAATCGGCTGTATGGGCTTACAGTTATCAAATTAAAATGAAACCGTAGCAATGATGTTATATCGAGCCTACTCAATTACCAGTCAAGTCCTCGGAACCCCAAAGAGACAAAGCGTAGCTTTGTCTCCCCTCCCCGCAGGCAGCTACGGTGTACACACAAGTCGAATTACCCCCCTTAATCCCCCCTTTCCAAGGGGGGAAACCGGAAAATTCAGTTCCCTCCCCTTTGCAAGGGGAGGGTTAGGGTGGGGTAAAACCCGGATTTATCAACTATTTCCGACTTCTGTGTACACGGGAGCCAGTCCGCAGAAGAAGGGTTTCCCCAAGTGCAGAAACTGGCGTGTGGGGTGAAACGACTGTGGGATAAGCTTTTGGATTAAAGTTGACACCAAAGACAGCTGTACGCCTCTACCGATGTATCTGTATCATGTATTTTGTGAAATGGTATCAGGAGTTATTCCCCTTGTCCTCCATCCCACTCTCTCACGCCCCTTAGCAGCTTTATGATTAACCAAGTTGCCACTTCTCGGCACATTCTCGAAGAAATTGTATGGCATAAAAAGCAAGAAGTTGCACAAATGCAGCAAGAACTGCCTTTAGCTTCTTTGCAACAACAGTTAAGTGCTGCCCCGGCTGTGCGAAATTTCCTGACTGCTTTACAGCAGAATCCCAGTCAACCCAGCTTAATTGCCGAAGTTAAAAAAGCATCACCGAGTCGTGGGATTATCCGGGCGGACTTTGAGCCAGTGGCGATCGCGCAAGCTTATGAACGAGGTGGTGCGGCTTGTCTATCAGTTCTCACTGATCAAAAGTTTTTTCAAGGCAGTTTTGACAATCTGCGTGCAATTCGACCACAAGTAGCATTGCCCCTACTGTGTAAAGAGTTTATCATTGACTCTTACCAAATTTATTTCGCACGGGCTGCGGGTGCAGATGCTGTATTGTTAATTGCTGCTATTTTGTCAGATCAAGAACTCCAGAATTTTTTGCGCCTAATTCATGATTTGGGTATGAATGCGCTGGTGGAAGTCCATACCTTGACTGAACTGGATCGGGTATTACAACTTGATGACCTACGTTTAGTAGGAATTAATAACCGCAATCTAGAAGATTTTACCGTTGATTTAGGAACAACACAGCAACTTTTGGCACAGCGGCAACAACAAGTGCAAAGCTTGGACATTACGGTTGTCAGTGAATCTGGATTGTATACACCTGCTGATTTATCTGTTGTGTCTGAGGCTGGTGTGCGTGCGGTTTTGGTAGGAGAGTCTTTAATTAAACAAAGTGATGTCGAGCAGGCTGTACGTAGCTTGTTGGGAGGCGTTCGCCCTTAGCGTGCTGGAAGCGTTCGCCCTTGGCGTGCTGGAAGCAATCGCGTTACTTTTTAAATGCAATTGGGGATTATCTCCGCTAACCAAAATAGACTTCTTGCAGAAGGCGGGTAAAGGGGAAAATTAAGAGTTAAAGGGCAGAATTCTTCCCTTTCCTCTTTCCCCTGAACCCTTTCCCTAAAAGAGTTTGCTAATTGCTTATTCATTATCCATTTTTAGGTGAATTCATCGGATGGCTTATATTTCTGATTACTTTCAATCTTTACGCCAGCGTCAACAGTGTGCTTTGATTCCCTTTATCACCGCTGGCGATCCGAATTTAGAAACCACAGCCGAGGCTTTACGCATTTTAGATCGCAATGGTGCTGACTTCATCGAGTTGGGCATTCCCTACTCCGATCCTTTGGCAGATGGGCCTGTGATTCAAGCAGCAGCAACTCGTGCTTTGCAAAGAGGCACAAAATTAGAGCAAGTGCTAGAGATGTTGCAAACTGTGAGCCATAACTTGAAAGCACCGATAATTTTATTTACTTATTACAATCCAATATTGCACCGGGGTATTAAGCCATTTTTAGCGTCAATTGCGACTGCTGGGGTGCGAGGATTGGTAGTGCCAGACTTACCCTTAGAAGAGGCAGAAGAATTAATACAGACCGCTACCTCTTTTGGAATTGAGGTAATTTTGCTTGTCGCTCCTACCAGTTCTAAGGATAGGATTGAGGCGATCGCTCGTCAATCTCAAGGTTTTATCTATCTTGTGAGTGTAACTGGTGTTACAGGTGTTCGTTCTCAACTCCAAGACCGCGTGAAGCATTTAGTCACGGATTTGCGAAGCATTACGGATAAACCAATTGGGGTTGGCTTTGGCATTTCAGGGCCAGAACAAGCGCATCAAATCATGGAATGGGGGGCAGATGCGGTGATTGTTGGTAGTGCTTTTGTCAAACGGCTGGCTGAAGGTAGTCCTGTTCAAGGACTGCAAGCTGTGGAACAACTTTGTAAAGAACTTAAGGCAGCAATTACCTCTGCATCTTTGCAACAAGTTGGTTCTGTTAAGTAAAAAAGCTCTTTTTTCTCTCTGCGGTTCGATTAAGAGTAACGAACCGCCCTTCGGGTTCACCAGTTCCTCATGGGGGAAACCCCCAAGACCGGACTGGTTCACCAAGACGCCAAGAGCGCCAAGAAGGAAACTTGGCTGTGGCATGAGTTTTAGAAAAAATACTTGAATGTTAGAGGATTTTAAGCTGTGGTAAGTATACAAGACATCAATACTGCAATTTCATCTGCGGCTGTGCATCCTGACTCCTTAGGCAGGTTTGGCAAATTCGGCGGTAAGTACGTTCCAGAAACTTTAATGCCTGCATTAAGTGAGTTGGAAACTGCATTTGAGCAATATCGCAATGAGGCGAGTTTCCAAGCAGAACTGCAAAATTTACTCCGGGACTATGTAGGTCGTCCCAGCCCTTTATATTTTGCTGAACGCTTGACAACACATTACGCTAGGCCAGATGGTACGGGAGCGCAGATTTATTTAAAGCGTGAAGATTTAAATCATACAGGCGCTCATAAGATTAATAATGCTTTGGCTCAGGTGTTGCTAGCCAAGCGTATGGGTAAGCAGCGGATTATTGCAGAGACTGGTGCAGGTCAGCATGGGGTTGCGACTGCAACTGTTTGTGCACGATTTGGTTTAGACTGTGTGATCTACATGGGCGTCCACGATATGGAACGGCAAGCCCTGAATGTGTTTCGGATGAAGCTGATGGGGGCAGAAGTTCGCCCAGTGGAGGCGGGTACGGGAACTCTTAAGGATGCGACTTCTGAGGCAATTCGGGATTGGGTGACCAATGTGGAAACGACTCATTACATCCTCGGTTCTGTTGCTGGACCTCATCCATACCCAATGATTGTACGTGATTTCCATGCGGTAATCGGTAAGGAAACTCGCCCTCAGTGTCAGGAAAAATGGGGAGGACTACCGGATATTCTTCTGGCTTGTGTAGGTGGCGGCTCTAATGCGATCGGATTGTTCCATGAGTTTGTGAATGAAGCATCTGTGCGCCTGATTGGAGTAGAGGCAGCAGGTGAAGGTGTAAATACAGAAAAACACGCTGCTACCTTGACAAAAGGGCGAGTAGGTGTATTACACGGCGCGATGAGCTATTTACTGCAAGATGATGATGGTCAAGTAATCGAAGCCCATTCGATTAGTGCGGGACTGGACTATCCTGGCGTTGGGCCTGAGCATAGTTATTTGAAGGATCTTGGTCGTGCCGAGTATTACAGTGTGACGGATAAGCAGGCGCTAGAAGCATTTCAAAGACTTTCGCAGCTAGAAGGAATTATCCCAGCTTTGGAAACCGCTCATGCGATCGCATATTTAGAAACCCTTTGTCCTCAGCTTGATGGCAGTCCCCGTATTGTGATTAATTGCTCTGGTAGAGGTGACAAGGATGTGCAAACTGTTGCCAAAGTCCTTAGTCATTAGTCTTTTGTCCTTTACCAATGGCTAATATGACCGTTCTAACTCCAACTCCAGCTAATACAATCTCCGTCACGCTTGAATCTTACGATTGGTCAGCTATATTACAACAATTGCTTGATCGGAAATCTTTGACAGTTTCCCAAGCTGCGGATTTGATGCAAGGTTGGCTACAAGATGCCGTTCCCCCCGTATTATCAGGGGCGATTTTAGCAGCCTTTCAAGCCAAAAGCGTCTCAGCAGAAGAATTAGTCGGCATGGCTAGCGTCTTGCAATCCCAAAGGTTGGGGACTGGGCAAATAAGGGAGCAGGGAGCAGGGGAATTCTCTTTATCTTCTGCCTCTTCCCAATCCCCAGTACCCAGTACCCAATCCCTAACTCCTCTAATCGACACCTGTGGAACTGGTGGAGATGGGGCTTCAACCTTTAATATTTCTACTGCTGTCGCCTTTGTTGCCGCAGCAGCAGGGGTAAAAGTTGCTAAACACGGCAATCGTTCCGCATCTAGCAAAGCTGGTTCCGCTGATGTGTTGGAAGCTTTGGGTATAAATCTCAACGCTAGCCCTGAGAAAGTGCAAGCGGCTGTGGGCGAGGTCGGAATCACCTTTTTGTTTGCCCCAGGTTGGCATCCGGCACTCAAAGCAGTTGCCGCTTTGCGAAAAACTTTGAAAGTGCGTACTATTTTTAACCTACTTGGGCCGCTAGTTAATCCGATGCGACCAACAGGGCAAATTATTGGTGTGAATGACCCACTTTTATTAGATGCGATCGCTCAAGCTTTATCACAATTAGGATGTCGCCAAGCGATCGCAGTCCACGGACGGGAAAGGTTAGATGAGGCTGGGTTAGCAGATGTCACTTACTTGGCTGTACTCCAAGAGAAAAAAGTGCGTTGCATCATACTCAATCCTCAAGAACTTGGTTTAAAGTCTGCACCAACTGCGGCCTTGCATGGTGGAGATGTCCAAGAAAATGCCGAAATCTTAAAGGCAGTCCTCCAAGGTAAAGGCACTCAAGCGCAGCAAGATGTAGTTGCTTTAAATACAGCGCTAGCACTCCAAGTTGGCGAAGCCATAGATGGGGAAACGGATATCTTGGCAAGTTGTGTCAAAGGTATCGCCCTTGCTCAAGAAATTCTCCAAAGCGGCGCGGCTTGGACAAAGTTAGAACAACTTGCCGAATTTTTGCGCTAATTACTAACTAGGCGTTGCACAAGGGATGAAATTGAGGTCTTGAGATAGGACTTTCAAGAAACAAGGCAGGAGGCAGAAGGGAAGAGGATTTGACTTGTTTCTTTCGCCCTTCCTGCTGGTGCGTCTCCGTTGGAGACTTACGTAAAAATCGCCAAAAAGCTTAATTAATTTATCTCACGCCAAGACGCAAAGAACGCAAAGAATTCGTAGGTGTGCGTGAGTCCTATGAGATTTAAAAGGGAGCATCCTCTCTGCGCCTCTGCGTGTTAGCGTTCGCGTAGCGTCTCGTAGAGAAGCGGGGCGTAGCCCGATAAATCATCCCACTTTCTCTGCAACGCCGTTAACCAATCAACCTATACAAAAGGAAAAAAGAAGATGATTGTAGTACTTAAGAACGGTACACCTGTTGACGAAATTACTCGATTGAGCAAAGAACTGAGTGAGACTTGGGGAGTCACAATAGAAAAAAGCGTCGGTAAGCATAAAGTTGTTCTAGGAATGATTGGCGAAACTGCAACCCTTGATCGGTTGCAAATTCAGAAGTTTAGCCCTTGGATTGAGCAAGTATTAAGAGTAGAAAAACCTTTCAAGCGCGTTAGTCGGGAATTCCGAAATGGAGAAGCTAGCGAAGTTGTTGTACCCACACCTAATGGTCACGTCTATTTCGGAGAGCATCATCCCTTGGTGGTGGTAGCTGGCCCTTGCTCTGTCGAGAATGAAGAGATGATTGTGGAGACAGCAAAGCGGGTTAAGGCAGCAGGAGCACAGTTTTTGCGTGGGGGAGCTTACAAACCTCGTACTTCACCTTATGCGTTTCAAGGACATGGTGAAAGTGCCTTGGATTTATTAGCAGCAGCCCGTGAAGCTACGGGTTTGGGCATCATCACAGAAGTCATGGATACTGCCGATTTAACAGCAGTAGCTAGAGTGGCTGATGTGATCCAAGTGGGAGCGCGGAATATGCACAACTTCTCGTTGCTGAAAAAGGTAGGCGCTCAAGATAAACCCGTGCTGCTCAAGCGCGGCATGTCTGCCACAATTGATGAATGGCTGATGGCAGCAGAATATATTTTGGCATCAGGAAATCCAAATGTGATTTTTTGTGAGCGTGGGATTAGAACCTTTGATGGCAAATATGCGCGTAATACTTTAGATTTATCAGTACTTCCAGTATTGCGATCGCTTACTCATCTACCAATAATGATTGATCCCAGTCATGGTACAGGTAGATCTGAATATGTTGCACCGATGGCAATGGCCGCGATCGCCGCAGGTACAGATTCTCTAATGATTGAGGTTCACCCCAATCCAGCTAGGGCACTATCTGACGGCCCTCAATCCTTAACTCCTGAGAAATTTGACCGCTTGGTACAAGAAATGTCGGTGATTGGCAAAGTCGTTGGACGTTGGCCGCAACCTGCTTTGGTAACTTCTGTTTAATTTAAACCTACATACTGATTATTGCTTGAGAAAGTTCCAGCAAATCTCTAGTGGTTTTTGTTAGAGAGCCATAGTTGTCATGAATAGGTGAATTTCTCATTTAAGTATGCAATCAGGCATATTGAGAAAGTAATCTGCTTGTTTGTTTGCGCGATCTACTTAAATGAGAAAGCAATCAGGCATATTGAGAAAGCAATATGCCTTTTTGCTTACTGAATCTACTGAAAGAAATGCGCGATCTACTTAAATGAGAAAGCATTTAAGCTAAATGAGAAAGCAATATGCTTAATTGCTAATTAAAATCGACTTGATCAAAAATAACCAGTAGTGTCGTAGTAGGGAAGGAAGCTAGTACAGCACGGCGGAAATCAAGCTACCATTCTCATATCTGCTTTGAGACCTAAGTCTTTTGATTTTTGCCTTTCGCGTAGCGGTACTAGAACACCGATTCAGTATTCAAGATAGGGGCGAAAAAAACCGATTATTTCGTAGAGACGTTGCATTGCAACGTTTCTACAGTCAACAAAAATTGGTCGTTTTACCGAAAATCAATCGGGTTTTTGCGATTACTGAATCGATGCTCTAGCTGTTGATGGAATGCTTTGAGAGAAAATAGAAGGCTCTACAAACTCTCCTAAAGCCTGATTCATACTAAGCAAGTTATGGTGAGTCATCTGGCTATGGCCAGTGCCGATTTAGTACCAGCCTCTTCCCCAGCCTCCGCCCCAGCCCCAAGGACGGCCCCAGCCTCCTCCCCAGCCTCTTCCCCAGCCGCCTCCCCAGCCTTTTCCCCAGCCTCCTCCCCAGCCTCTTCCCCAGCCTCCGCCCCAGCCTCCGCCAGATAGAAGCTGCTGTCTTTCTTCGGGTAATTCAACAAGTAAATCAGAGGAAATGTTTTGGACTGACATAACAGTTACTCTCAATTTTGTACACCATGCAGATGTGCATAACCAGGAAAACATAGGTATGTAATACCTATTCCTTTATTTCTAGATATCTTTTATTAAGATTTAACTCTCCTAAAGGAGGAAAATAATAAGCTAATTTTCTAACTTTAGGCAGATGCTAACTAAATACTGTCATAATTTTGTGATTTCTAGCGAAACCAATGGTTGGCGATATGCACAAGCAAATTATCGATAGCTCAAAGATTGCAAGATGCTGAACGACTTAGTGCATTAGGAGGTTAGCTCTCGCGTTGATTTTTACACATGACGTTAAAAGGCAGATACATAGGTACAGGCGTACAGTTGTACGCTCCTACAGCCGATTCATGTGTTGTAAAGATTTTTGTCAATGGTATCAACTAAAAATTAACTATAATATCAAGTGAAAAATACCAGTTTTGAGTTGTTTAATCAACCGAACTCCAGATATTCAATAATTGTTCCATCAGGATGCATCGCTCGCATATTGACTCCAGTGGGAACTTTATTCGGTTCCGCCAGAATTACTGCACCCTGCTCAGTCAGAGCCTCCCTAAAATCATTGAGTGAGTCAACGAGGAATGTTGCTTGTGTACTCTTGAATGGAGAAAGGGCCTCAGTCGAACCAGCAATCAAAAGGACACAACCCACACCGGCAAGTTCCAACCCAGTCTCGGAATATTGAAACCACAACCAGCATCTTTCTGTAAACAGGCTCTCATAGAAAGCGATCGCATCATCCAAATCTGTTGGATTAAGATAAACTCTGGTCAAGACTTTAAGAATTTGCATTTCAACCTGTCTGTTAGACAGCTATTGTATTTTAACGTGCTTAATTGGCGATCATAGTTTACTAAGATTGATAAATAAATAGCCCATTTTCATTTTGAAAAAGGTCTTTAACTATTTGTTCACTTAGCTCAACATTATGTTGCTTTTTGCCAATCAAAATGCATTTCCTTCTTACACCTTTAGTTCCATATAAGTCATCTGTATAGCTATCATCAATATATATACATGCTGAAGCATCAGTACTTAGCTATGGGGAATGGGGAATGGGGAATGGGGAATGGGGAATGGGAATAAAGAATAGGGAAGAAGGAATAAAGGCGTACTGAGTTTTTTAAGCGCAAGCGCAGGCTAGTCCAACACGCAATAAAATAGGAATTCTATATTACTTGCTTAATTTAGATAATTTTATTATGATTCTTTAGCAAAGCCTACATTATCACAATACTGCGAAGTCTTGCATTTTGATGCAGATATAACCAAGATGTTAGATGATAAATTTGCCTTCACTAATAGGACAATTTATGAATGCGTACTTACTTCCTCAAAGAGGGATAAGTAACGATGTGCTTGTAGCTCGATCGCAAATTCTTGTTCGGCTTTCTCACGAGCGCGATCGCAAAGTTTTTGATGCCGCTCTTTGTTCTCTATTACCCAGATAATACCATTTGCTAAGTCATCACAACTAAAACATTGCGCTCGATATCCATTTTTTTGATGTTCAACTAGATCTTTGAGTCCCGTTGAATCAAAAGAAACCACAGGTGTACCGCAGGATAGGGATTCACAAGCAGTCAGTCCATAAACTTCTTCAATTGATGGCACAATCATCACATCCGCAGATGAGTAGAGAAGCGCCAGTTTATTCTCATCATCAATTTTGCCTAAAAAGTGCACCTTAAAACCTAAATCAATTGGATCTTGAGGTTGAGATGATCCAAAAACAATCAGTTCAATTTTATTTTTCCACTCAGACTGGCTCAATTTTTGCAACGCTGATTGCAATAGATGGAATCCTTTTCTGGTATTGCTAGTTGCGTTGATTGCTCCGAATAGAATTAGTTGCTTATTTTGCGGGAGGTTAAGTAAGTTTCTGGCTATTTGACGATCTGTCGGTTTATAAGTGCTGAGATCTAACCCGTGAGGAATAACTCTGATGTCACTATTTGAAAATAGGGAACTGGATTTAGCACATTCAGCAAGCCAATTACTAGGAGTAACAATAGTAAGCTTGAGATTTTGCCATGCTTTAGTTTTACGTTTCCAAACCCAGCGAGATAAATCCCAACTCTGGTTGCTACCGAGTTGAGGGCAATTTCCACAAGATTTTGTATAGCGATCGCACCCTAGAGAATAACAGCATCCACCTGTGAATGCCCACGTATCATGAAATGTCCAAACAATCGGCTTATTGAATTTTGCCAGTGCTTCAATTGGTATAAATCCGTCACATATCCAATGCAGGTTAATGATGTCTGGCTTAAGTCCAGCAATTTGTGATGCAACTGTATTAGGAAGCCATTGCAGCCGGAAAAATGTAGGCTTACGTTGCCTATTTCTATAAAGTTTTAGTGGTAAATCATTTAGAATCGGACGAGCTTTCCATATTATTTGGGCTACCTTATTGGGAGAACTGACTACAGTAGAGTCAGCTATTCTTTTATCTTGAATTAGCATCTGAGAATCAACTTCTAACCTCAGTAGTTCTTGATGTAGCCGATAAGCAGCACGAGCAGCTCCTGCTCCTCCCTTGGGATCGTAAGCATTAACTAATAGAGGTTTAATCATTGTTGATTCAGGTGTTTATTTATTAACAAAAAGTTTTTTCTTGTCAGAGTGTAGCGTAATATTGTAATGTATTGGAGTAATTTTATCACCATATTCCACAGTAATCTTGTGGAATTAAACTTGATAGCAATAGATTTACAACTTGAACAAATGCACGATAATACTAGCCCAACAATTGGCTTTCTTTTATTGACACACGCAAAACCTCTACAAATTTACAGGTTAATCAATCAATTAAATAAGATGTTCAATCATCCTATAATTGTGTGTCATCATGATTTTTCAAAATGTGATTTATCTATAGATACTCTATCAAAAAATGTTTTACTAGTACGCCCCTACATACAGACAAAGTGGGCAGATTTTTCTGTTGAAGAGGCTACAATACAGGCACTTAAACTAATGTACGAGATACCAAATTCACCGGATTGGTTTGTATACCTTAGTGCAGCAGACTATCCTATTAAAACCGCAAGGCAAATATTGGATGAGCTAGCCTCAAGTCCATACGATGCTTATGTTGAGCATGAACAGATCACATATGAACTTTATAAACATAATGTAATACAAGGTATGTTGTGGCTGAAAAATTCTTATGAACGATACTGTACGAAGTCATTTTCTTTTAATTACTTAAGTAAATACTTTGCTCAACTGAATATAGAAATACGCTTAGAACATCCTTTTTTAACGAAACCTTTCCTTCCTTTTTCAAACGAACTTGCTTGTTTTAGTGGAAGTCAATGGTTTTGTGCCAATCGCAAAGCTGCTGAGTACATTATTGATTTCCACGGGCAGAGAAATGCCGTAAGCTTACATTACAGTAAGCTCAAGTATCCAGAAGAAGCGTATATTCAAACTATACTTGGTAATTCACCTCACCTGAAACTAAAAAATGACTGTCGGCGATATGTTGATTGGTCAACTGGAGGCCCTCATCCAAAAATATTGCTAATGGAAGATTTGCCTAATCTGCTTGCATCATCTGCTCATTTTGCTCGGAAATTTGACATCGATATAGATAGCAATATTCTTGACGAACTTGACAGGATTACATCCTATAGGACTCCTATTTGATTTTTGTTGGCGTAGCCTGCGCTTGCGCTTACAAAACTCAGTACACCTTTATTCCCTATTCCCTATTCCCTATTCCCCATTCCCTGCCTCTACGAGTGATTCAGCAATCAAATCGGATTACTATAGTAGATATCTAAGATTTTGATAAATTCAGCTAAATAAATCCCAACTATGGTTGCTACTAAGATTTTGTATAGCGATCGCATCCTTAACAATAGCAGCAACTACCTAGCTGTAAATTCCGAACTAGCGATGCGGTTCAACTCTCGGAAAGATATCGCAGTCTATTGGTTCGCCGATTTTTTTGGCTTTGAGTGACTCAAATTCTGGGATATCAATTTCCTCAATAGGTTTGAAAGGCCAAGCATTCGAGCGGCGATCGTAAGTTACATCATCGCCAGTCCAATTTGTTACCACTGCGCGTCGTCGTGTGGAGGATGTGTTCCTTACTGAATGATGAATTGTCATAAAATGATGAACCAAACAATCTCCAGGCTCCATATCCCATGACAAAATTTCGTGAGGCTTTGGCTCTATAAACCACGAGGGAGCAGATGCTTCACGTAACTCCTTGCCCCATAGATGAGAGGCTTTGATGTACTCTAATTTACCATTTTCTGGGTTGACACTATCTAAAGCCAGCCAAATTTTACAACACTGCTCGCCTTGTATGGGCCAGTAAGATTTGTCGTTATGCCAGCCGACACGGCTATCTGCTTTCGGCTTTTTAACAAAGAAACCGTCACCCAAAAAGTTAAGTTTTTTCGATTTCAATACTTGAGCAGCAAGCGTCGCCAGGGGAGATTCAAAAACCAAAGCACGAAAATCACGATCATTGAGCCATAAGCTACTGCTATGCTCCACATGACCTTCTGCTTTTTGGCTACCTTTTACATCCAAAGGACTAGGGATTAATAGGTTCTTTTCAACGGCTGTTCGCATCCGTTCTACCCAGATGTCATCCAAAACATTTTTGACGCAGATAACGCCGTCTCGCTCGAAAGCTTCAACTTGTTGAGGGCTGATTTTTGATGTGTCTACCTTGAGCATTGTAACTTTTTCAGATTTTTAAATTTAACTAATTTTGGTCAGATAAGCTAATTGGCATTTAAACAGAAGCTGCTACCAGACTGCAAACTAAATGCATATCAGCTTATGTAACAACAGATTTATAAAACCTGCTTTACTGACATAAACTTTGTCACTATGTCACAAAGCTTTTTAAGTATAGAGTAAAGATTAAATGAGCAATTCTTTCTGTAGATGGAAAAATCTCCAGTCTGAGTGCAACATTGTTTGTTCACATCCCTAACCAGCAAATTTCGCTCTAACTACCCAAATCTTTTTTAACAATGAGTGGGGCAAGTGACGCTAATCGTAATATATTTAGACACAACGAACACTTACACTATGCCTAAAGACCCAGCACCCCGACTAGGGTTGGGTTTCGCGTTGCTCAAACGCCAGGTGCTACAACTGCCGGAACCTCCCTTCTCTACGAGAGGCTGCGCCAACGGGTGATGCCTCCGGCACGCCTGCCTTTTTGTTGCCCGTACCCCTGAGGGGAAGCAAGCTACGCGTTAGCGTCTCCTTTCTTGAGAAGGGCTGTAGGGCGAACACAGTCACCTGGCTGTCGGGAAACCCTACCAAGAGCGCTGATTCACCGCAACGCACTGGCTCCCCAACCTACACCTAAAATAGTGCATTAGGTGTAGGTTGGGTTGAGCAACGTGAAACCCAACATCAATAAGGGTGTTGGGTTTCCTTACGTCAACCCAACCTACATTTTTTTTGCAACATTTTAGCCTTGCCACGCCAGTAGGGTGTGTTAGCATTCGCTTTTAGTGTTCCCACAGGGTAGCGTAACGCACCGTCCGAAAGCTTTGGTGCGTTAGGCTTTAGCCGTAACACTACATATACTTAGATTTTTTCACGCAATCAAATCGGACTGCTATAGATTGAGATGATCCTAATTCAGTCCGGCTAAACCTTCCTTCCATGTGCATAGATAAAATAGTTATCTGTTACCTTCACATCAGCTTGAAGTCCCGCTTTATTTAGCTGATCTTGAAGTTCATTAGGCTGATAAAAAACCTTGATAATCTGAAATTCTTGACCATCATTTAACTTTCGGCTTTTAGATATATTTCCATCATCCACAATAATATGATTGTTAGCCGTGGATGTAGGCTCAAAGCGAGAGTCAATAATAAATAGTTGTCCGCCAACACGAACAGATTGATAAACTTTCGTCAAAAATGAATCGATTAATTTTGGCGGCACATGAGAAAGCCAAAAGGCAAAGAATACTAAATCATATTCAGTATCCGGTTGCCATGTGAATAAATCAACTAATTTATATTCAATACTCGGTGAACCTAACTTAGAGCGGTTAATCGCAATCACTTCTTCAGAAGCATCGATCGCAGTAATTTTCTTGCCAATACTTAAAAGCTCTTGTGTCCAGATACCTGTCCCACTCGCTAATTCTAAAATATCATTTACCGCTCCAACTTGGTATAATGCACTTTTGACAATAGCTACTTCGTTGAACCAGCGCTGGTTAATTTCTCCGCCGTGATCGTAGCGCCCTATCCTATAGAACCACTCATCATATTCATTTGCTCTAGCGCGATAATACTCAATTTGTTGCTGAAGAATTTCATCTGTCATAGTCTACTTTATCACCGCTACTTTAACCCCAACCAAGAGTAATCGCCAAATAATGAAGAACTACTTTTACCGGAACGCCTCAGCAGTTTTGCTACTTCTGTTATCAACGATGTAGCGTTTGAAGGCTTTTTTATATAAGTTTGAAACCCAGATGCGAAAGCCTGTTTATGCCCTTTACTGTCATTACTGCTACTAAAAGCAATTGCTGGAATCTCTCTTTTTTGTGGCAGTGATAATGAACGGACTATCTGTATTAACCAATACCCAGACTCTCCTGGCATATTGATATCGATAATTAAAATATCTACCGGGAATTGCTTAATAACCTCAAATCCTGCTAAAGCATTGGATGCTGTCATTACCCGAATTCCATAGCTTTCAAAAATATAGGTAATTAAAACACAGATATCTTTAGCATCATCCACTACTACAAGAATTGTCACTTCTTTAAAGATATCTATGTATTTTCTATGTTTTTGAGGAAGCAAATCTTCAAATTTTCTACGCTCTCTATCCTTTTGAGGAAGCGCATTCTTAAGATTGTCTGGCACGATATGTGGGCCTCCTGAGTTGGCTAATCAATTACGGAGGAAGCCCTACAGGGAGCTAGGTGTAAACTAGCTGCCTTGTGGGCACTATGAGGTGTAATTAACTTGATTAAATCAGGTTTATATACTTTTAGTCTTATTCCCTTGGAGAGACTAAATTGGCGTTTTTCTCTTAATTTGTCTTAATTTTTACATCTTTGCCAAAAAAAATGCTACTAGGCTAGTATCAAGCTAATAGCGTAAGAACAATACTTAGGAAAATTGGTTAAGTAAATACCTGCTGTGTGCCAGTATTTTTATTTTGAGAAGGATTTAAATACCACAGAACCAATAGTATCCACTGCTACCAACAGCCCTACTTGGGCTGTAAAGCCGCTTGGACATATTCTATTAGTGCATCAGGCTCAACAGGCTTGCGAATGACTCCATTTACTTTTACCTCAAACTCCTTTCTGAGAAACGCCTCTTCATAGGCTGTAATCAACAAAATCGGAAGATCTTGTAAAAGAGGATTGTTTTTAATGCGGCGAGCGACTTCGTATCCGTCCATATCTGGCATCATCAAGTCTAACAGAAGTAGATCAGGCTTTTTAGATTCAAGATTGGCAAGTGCCATCGCTCCAGAGTTCACAATGTCAACTTTATAACCCTCTACTTCTAAAACTGTCTGGAGGAAAAAGCAATTATCTGCAACATCATCGCAGACAAGGATAAGCTTATTAGCACTATTTTGTTTCGCTCCTCTGCCTACCACCATATTGAAATAAAGATCGTAATTGTTGTTTAGTCATTTGTAGTTAAACAAATAACTTTTTTCGTCATCCTATGGGGTTACTTGCTAGCATAAATTTTTTATGTAGCGGGGTTTACTGTTCGGTTTGAAAGTCTGCCCTTTGATGGTTATGATATCAAGTTTGCAGGCTCGCAGAGTCGATGCGGCAATTAGCGGGATCACAATTACCCCTGAACGCCTCAAGACAATTTCTTTTTCACGACCTTATTTTAAAGCCGGACTAGCGATTGCTGTTCGCAAAGATAACCAAGATATTAAAAACTTCAATAGTCTCAAGGGCAAAAAAATTGCTGTACAAATTGGTTCAACTGGGGCAAATTTTGCCAAAACTATCCCCAATGCCAAAATTAGACGTTGCAATGCAACGTCTCTACATCAAATTTCCACCAATAATTCTTAACCCAAGCGTGTTGCGTTATGATTCCTGTTTTGTATGCTGGCCCCAAGGTTCACGGGCGAAGATACTGCGTACCATCGGTTCAAAGAATGTCAGCGGCAAAGTATCATAGTTGGGATCAAATGATTCCTGATCCCACTTGTGGCAGAACTCAACGGTGCGATCAAAGAAAGGATGACCTCGAAACTTTTCTCTAGCATGGCGATCGCGTCCTGTATGATGCCAGAAATAATAGCCTTGGAAAATCCCATGATGTTCAACTATCCAATGGGTAGCTGGACTCACATAAGGTTTTATAATGGCTGCTGCTAACTCTGCGTGATTTGCAGGTGCTAGTAAATCACCAATATCGTGAAGTAATGCAGCTACCACAACCTCTTCTTGTGCCTCATCTCGAAAAGCCCGTGTTGCAGTTTGTAGCGAATGCTGATAGCGATCAATCAGATTTCCTGGATAACTATCTTGTAAACTAACTAAAAGTGTCAGTGCGCGATCTGCAACTTGATTCAAGAAAGGCTTAGAGTGTTCCCCTAAAAGAAGATAATCCTCTTTTGTTCCATCTGCCATTCGTGTATAGGTGGCGACACGTCTTTTCGTAGATGAGTCTGACATCACATTACTCCTGACTTAAACTTCATTTTAATTGCTGTACATTACTTATGTCCTATTATGGCGTGAGGTTTGTAGAGTTCTTCAAGTAACTTGCGCTCTTCCTCAGAAAGCTTTAAATCCACAGCCTCCACTGCTATTTATAAAACTAAGCCCGTTGGCAATACGCTTGGGATCAAACAATTTGCGCGACCGATAACCTCACTTTGAGACGTTGCATTGCAACGTCTCTACAACTATAAATGTTCTTCTTAAACTGTGACTTGCGTACCGTCAAATTTGGTGAAGGTAAAGCCGTTGAATTGTTCGTTATACCCCAATCTTTCATCCCTGAGAATGCTAATTGCAACCTCTTCACCCAAGCCCAACCCAGCTGAACCATCCGATCGCCAATCGCTTCAAGACATTGCCTTAACTGCTGATTTGTATTTAAACTCGCTCCCCCAATAAAAACCGAAAGCGCGATCGCACTCCCTAATTAATGGCATACCCAATAACAGAGATCGAAAACTGTCTAAATATCTCTGTGACTAACTTATAGGGGCGATCACCAGTTCCACAATCCAGCTAGTTTCGACGATAGAATAGGGGTTTGAGATGTTTTTTGTGAATAATCCGACAAAAAACGAGGTTATGTGCATTCATTTTCTCTCTCAGGCGATCGCGTATATTTCTGCTGGTAATATAAGTGCCCATCTTGCCAATGATTAGAAAGGGGTGAGAGAAATTGGTGCAGTAGGTAAGCTGTTACGCAGCATGGATTTCAACTTCTGTAGGAACTCACTGTCTATTATTTGATGTAAAATAGCGGCAACCACAAATCATGATCACTTCAAAATTTTTGGAAACAATGGCTCTGTATAATAAATGGCAAAATGAGAGCCTCTTCAAAATTTGTGATGAGTTGAGTGATGATCAACTGCGTTTGAATAGGGGAATGTTTTTCGATTCAATCTTTAAAACTCTGAATCACATTATTAATGTAGACGAAACTATTCATTCTTTTATTCATACGAAAACTCTTCCCAAATTCGATCCAAGCTTTATCCCATATCCTGAGTATAGTGAATTAAGATATGCACGTTTTGAGTTTGATAAAAAACTTGTTCAAGAATCTCAAGGAGGTTCTCAGGATTGGCTAAATGATATCTTTGAATTTTGGAGTGAGAGATTGAATAGAAATAGAAGAGTACCCAGATCCTTCTATTACGTGCAAATGTTTAACCATCAAACACATCATAGGAGCCAAATAACCTCAGAGCTATACAAAATGGGGATTGATTATGGAAATACTGATCTTCCATACAATCCTTACTACGAATTTTAGATTTAGGCAATTTCGGTTGTTATTAATATGAGTATTATAGATATTGAATGAACTCTGATTTTAGCAATGTCAAAAGCAGTTTCTCTTAGGAAGTTTACTATATTTTTTAGCTTGTATGCGCTTGTTAGTCTAGTTGTTTACTTCAAAAGTTCTTTCACAATTCCTGCTTGGCTGGTTTATTTATTCATCCTTTTACCGTTTTACATAGTTTGTATCCTTTATCTTATTAGTTTTAATTTAAAACATCATCAAGAGATGCTTAGATATAGACAATTACCATTATTTTTAAGTTTTATCTTCCAACTCTTAATTATTCTCACAAGTCCTGCAAGTTGTTATGGTTGGAAACAAGGCTCACCTTGCTATTCGTTTATTCAGTCTCACTTGATTGATGTTAGTGATAATCCCCCTCATTGGATGATTGAATATGTGTTTCCAATAGCTGTATTCATGTATATTATTACTATTTGGTTTTTCTTAGGAAAGATTCGTGTTGAGAGGCAGCAATCTGATAAAGTGTAGTGTGCGTTAGCGTAGCTCACCGTACCCCTACGGAGAAGCGGTAGCAATGTGGATGCTCCCACTTCTCTACGAGAGGCTCCGCCAACGCTAACGCCAACGTGTCTAAATTTAATTTTTTGTAGGTTGGGTTGAGGAACGAAACCCAACAAGCACGCAAACGTTGGGTTTCGCTCCGCTTAACCCAACCTACAGTTAGTATTTCCAATCCTTATTAATGGTGAGATGCACTTAGTAATGGGGCGTAGACGCCCTCGGCTTGTCGTAGCTTTGCATTTATGCGTCTACGCGTTCCAGATTACTAGCCGTTGTTGATTTTTGCTGTTGACAGTAAGAGCGATCGCTATACTCTAGACGATATCAAAAAACAGTCAGAAGAGCTTCTAGATCAAGAAAAGTCATCACTTAGTAGTAAGCTTTTTATATAGAAAGTCTGTTTTTGATCATAACCCGCAAACAGACTTGGCTTTTTCAGACTTAATAATTAAGCCTGCTCCCAAAGCTCACGGATACCGTCAGGGAGCCAGCCAGCAATTTCCTGAATCCGCTCTTGAGAAAGTTCCTCTTTGGTGGCAGAAAACACGGCTTGAATTGCCTGGTCTCGGTCAACTGTCCCTGGGAGTCCACCTTCATTGGCAACTCTGGTGAGAAATAGATTGGTATCAATTCCAATGGGAGCCGGGCCTCTCAAAGGTTGACGTATTCTACTTAAAAATCTCACAATTGGATTGGTGTCTTTCCAAAGCTCAGCCACTTCCATCTGGAGTGCTTTCTCCTTCGTAGGCACAGCTTCTTTATGCAGTTCTGCCTCGACGCGATCAATGGCATCCGTCGTCATTAAGTCGCGCATGACGCGATACACAACTTCGGTAAAGTCTCTTGCGTCATACAGATCCGCAAATCCACTTCTGACCATAACCTTTTCCAGGAACGAGTGATGTTCATCGGCGATCGCCGTTCGAGCATCTTCAATCTCCGTTGGATCAACTTCTGGAATGTTTTTTCTAAATGTTTCATCAGGCATTGTTTTTTCTTCTGCTTCTTAAGTTGAGTCTTTATGCTTACTTATGTAAGGTCGCATAAATCAAAAACGCTTACTATCATCCAGAAGTTCGAGATCTTATCTATTCAAAAGTTAGAAATGTAGCATTTTTGGTTTTTGTCGTCCTCAAGTATGGTATAATTGGATTTTTGCTATGGCGTGATGAACAAAAGTAGCGATCGCATCGCAGCCTAACAAACCCGGTGCAAGTTAAGAATACACGAATCAATTCGCTATTCACTTTGTGTTTTAGTGCCTTTGTGGTTAATCAAATTTATTTTTGAACTCTAAATATCTTGCTTGTATTCTGCTAATAATTGCGGAATATGATCATACCCATCTACACCGATAACCGCAATGATTTTAGGGCGATGTTGCTGTAATAAACTTTGGAAAGTTTCTACGCCTATTTGTCCCTGCAAAATTGTTAATAAACCTGCTGGTTGACGCCACTCACTAGAAGCAATTTGCTCTAAAAGATACATTCCTAAACAGCCAGTGTAAACGGCTTTGTCAGCATTTTGCAGATGATAATAAGCTTCAGCCAAACAAGCTAAGTTCCGCCCTTGGAGATACAAATCACCGGAAACTTGGGCTGTTTTAAAAGCGTCTTCAAGATATTTAATTGCAGCTTGGTGTTGTCCAATTACTTGATAGGCAATTCCTAGACTGCTGAAACATAAAGCTTTACTTTGAATATCACCTAATTTTTCTGATAACTTTAAGCCTTGTTCCAAATAGTTAATTGCAGTTTCATAAGTTTCTGGCTCAACGTTTTCCAGTTCTTGAGCTTGCATAACTTCGCTGTAACCTAAATTTACCAGTGCGTTGGCTTCGCCTGTGCGATCGCCTGCTTGCCGACTCAAAATTAATGCTCGTTGACTGTAGTTAATTGCTTCAGGGTAATTTTGCTCTTGCACGTAGGTGCGGCTGAGGTGGTTGAGATTAGCAATTTCACAGGGGCGATCGCTTGCATGTCTGGCTATCTCCAGCGCTTCTTGATGAAAATAAACAGCACGTTGGTATTGTCCCAAAGCGCGTTGAGAATAGCCTAAGAGTGTTAAAATTCGCGCCTTTTCCTGGGTTCCCTCAACTTGTTGCAGCGGCTCATCCAGATAATCTAGAGCATCCCGCAAATAAGTACCAGAAAAAGAGGCAAAAATCCCACCATAGAAAGGAAAATATGGACGCTGGGCAAAGGTTCGCAGAATCTGGAACATAATTTGAGAACAGGCATCACTGTACACTGTCCCAATGCTCTGAAAACCACTCGCTAACTGACTCCAAATCACTGCAAAGGTCAAGAATGTGGAAATGGACAACTTTGGCCCTGCCTTAACATCGTAAGCTTGTTGGTCAAACCAGTTAACTAATCCCCGTTGCAAGTATTGTAAAACTACTGCCATTTCTACCCAATCTCTGAGGGTGACACCGCGCTGCTGTTCGGCAAATTGAATTATAGATTCTTCCATCGCCAAAGTGCGAAATAGTTTTTGGGGTAACTCACTATTAACTTGTTTAGCCCAACTTGCCCAAGGGCCACTTTCTCCAGGTACGCCACCAAATCCTAGAGATCCTTGGTTTTGCTCGTACATCCAGCTGAGCAAGTTGTCTTGCAATCGCTGCCAAGAAATTAAACCACGGGTGATACCTTCTGAGAATTGCTGTAAATCAGAATCTACTTGAGCAAATTGCTGCAAAGATTTTGATAACTGCTGTAGTTGTGACAGATTCAGCGGATTTTTCTGATTTGGGTCAGTAACACGTAAGAATATACCCAGACGCTCGTCTGCATCGGCTGTGGTAATTTCTTTAACTGCGGAGGCGATCGCTTCTGTGGTTTTATTTTGCTCTTGCCAACGTTCCCATTGACTTTGGATCGTTTTTATGGCTCTTAAACTGCGGGTAGCCTTGGCTTTTTTGAGTTCATCTTTTTCGCTGTCTACTTGGCTTTGGATGGCATTCAAGCGATCGCTCAAAGCTAATTCAAAAACTTCTCCCGTGCCGGAAGTTATACCTTTAAGCAGCATTTGATACACCATATCCACAGAGCTAATCTTGCCCTTGAGGGTGGTTTCAACAATTTCATCGATTAAAGCGAGATAGCGATCGCGCAATGGCAGAGATTCTGTCACTTGAGCCACTAGAAAACGTCACATCAATTCTAATTCTAGTCCTGGCAGCAGAAGTGCAAGAAAGAATTGGAGGTAATTAGCAAACTAATCGGTTTCGAGACAGAGAGGTTAGCTGTAATACTGCTCCCAAAGGTAAAAAATGCAGTTTGCTGACATTCTATAGTATAAATGTACTACATTAAACTAGGTAAAACAAATGATTAAGTTTAAGCAAAGTAGTTCTTTGAAATAAAACGTCAAAGCTTGGTGCAGGATAGATCCGCTCTGAAGCTCAATATATTTAAATAAACTTCACAACCTTCTTAAATCTCTTGTCACAATAAGATTTACAATTAAAATATCAGCGATTCACCCCAAGGCTGAAGTAAGCCATTGTATAATGCAGCATCAAGTGCATTTACCTTGGGGGGAGCTTTGCGCTTTCAGTTCAAGAAAAAGAAAATCGAAGCACTTTACACAGAAGAAAAAAATGCTCACAAGTACCCAGGTGTAGTTGATGACTTCTTTGAAGTCATGGCAAGTATTGATGCTGCTGTAGATGAACGCGACTTATATGCTCAGAAGGGATTGAGATTTGAGAAGCTATCAGGAAAACGAGGAAAAGAGGGACAGCGTTCTTTACGTTTAAACAACCAGTGGCGTCTGATTGTCGTATTAGATGAGGATGAACAGGGACACTACCTCACAATTATCGATATCGAAGACTATCACTAACTGAGGCAGCAGGGGAAGACAGCAGTATGAGCCATACACTAACAGCAGCGAGAGTTCCAGCACCAGGAAGAATTTTAAGTCGAGAACTAGAAGCCCGTGGCTGGACACAGAAGGATTTTGCAGAAATTATGGGTCGTCCAATCCAAACCATCAACGAGATTATCCGGGGAAGCAAGCAGATAACTCCTGAAACAGCTATAGAACTGTCGCAAGCTCTAGGCACTTCTCCTGAGTTCTGGACGAACCTAGAAGCTAAGTATCGACTTCATTTAGCGGGAAAAGAAAAAAAGGAGCAAGATATTGCTCGTAAAAGCCGTTTGTATACCATTGCTCCCATTTCTGAACTAATCAAAAATCAATGGATTCATAAAACCGATTCCATTGATGACTTAGAACAACAAGTTTGTAACTTTCTCGGAATCTCTAGCTTAGATGAATCACCACAACTAGCGGTTAACTTCCGTTGCTCCCAGCATCAAGAACCAGAAATAATCTCTCAGATAGCTTGGGTCAAACGGGTTGAGAATCTAGCTAAACAAAAAACAATTGGCAGCTTTGACCATAGGAAACTAGAAGCTGCTATCCCGGAAATTCTTGCCTGTGCTGAACAAGCAGAAAGTATAGTGAGTATTCCTACATTGCTAACAGATTTAGGTGTACATTTTGTCATTGTCCCTCATCTGAGCAAAACTTATCTAGATGGTGCAGCCTTTTACTTAAATGAAAATCCCCTTGTTGCTTTGACATTAAGATATAACCGCATTGACTCCTTTTGGTTCACCCTTATGCATGAACTAGCGCACATTGTTGAAGGACATCAAGGCATTTACTTAGATAATTTGGATGCTTTAGAAGACAATGACGAGGAGAGAGAAGCCAATGAAAAAGCCGCCAACTGGTTGATAGAATCGCAGGCATTGCAGGACTTTGTTTCCACGACTCAAAAATACTTTTCCCGTCAAGTAATTGAAGAATTCGCTCATACTCAGTGCAGACATCCAGGCATAATTCTCGGTCGCTTACAGTATAACGAACTAGTTTCCCATAAAAACCTGAGAGCATTACTCGTCAAAGTCAGCCCATTGCTGAAAAATTGGATTGATATTTAGTTGTGAAGTTGAAACAAACAGTACAATCCGCACCTGTAATTGTAGTTATTTTAGCAGGAAGCACTGTCTCTGCTGTTTGTAAAATTTAGCAAGGCTCTAGTTTGCTAATTGGGACATTCCTTGATTAATGAACGCATCTAATTGTATTTTGTCTGAGTTACTCAGATGAATCATGCACTTTTTGCGTTATTAGTAATCAAGGGATTAGGGAAAAGAGAGGAAAAGTTAAAGGTTAAACGGCAAAGGGATAGTTCTTCCCTTTCCCCCTTACCCTTTCCCTTTCACCGCCCAATCCCCAATCCCCAATCCCCAATCCTCATAAATGGCTCGCACTCCCACATTAACTTTTGATCGCGGTACATTAGTTTTGCATCCACCACCACGCGGCAAAGCTTGGATGGACTATGCCACATGGGATGATAGAGTTGAAAAATTCCGCATTCCGGCGATTAGATACCGCTCTTTGGTGGAAGCACTACAAGGGTCAGAAACTAATTTTATCGACGAAGCCAAGGAATTTTATCCGATAGATTTGGTTCCCACTTTGGAAATGGAACCTTATCCGCACCAAAGTGAGGCGCTAGCAGCTTGGAAACTTGCGGGGAGGCAAGGGGTGGTAGTGCTTCCCACCGCAGCGGGAAAGACTTATCTGGCGCAAATGGCAATGCAGGCGACGCCGCGCACAACGCTGATTGTCGTGCCAACTTTGGATTTAATGCATCAGTGGTATGCACACTTGGTGGCGGCGTTTCCTGATGCTGAGGTGGGATTGCTGGGGGGTGGTTCGCGGGATAGGACAGCCATCCTGGTAGCAACTTATGACAGTGCAGCGATTCATGCTGAGGCGCTGGGGAATAAATATGCTTTAGTTGTTTTTGACGAATGTCATCATTTACCAACAGATTTTAATCGCGTCATCGCTGAGTATGCGATCGCACCCTATCGTCTGGGACTTTCTGCTACACCAGAACGCACAGATGGCAAACATGCAGACTTAAATATCCTCATTGGTCAAGAAGTATATCGCAAACGCGCTGAGGATTTGGCGGGGAAGGCGTTAGCAGAACATGAAATTGTCCAAATTAAGGTGAAGTTATCGCAAGTGGAGCGGGAAAGATACAACCAGTTAATTCAAACCCGCAATGACTTTTTAAAGCAATCTCGGATTTCTTTGGGAAGTCTGCAAGGCTGGCAAATGTTCGTGCAAATGAGTGCGCGATCGCAAGCTGGACGTAGAGCTATGTTAGCGCACCGAGAAGCTAAAGATATCGCTTTGGGTACTGATGGTAAGTTGCGAATTCTAATTGATTTACTTGCACAACATTACCCGGCACGAATTTTGATTTTCACTGCTGATAATGCCACAGTTTACCGCATTTCCCAAGAGTTGCTAATTCCGGCAATTACTCATCAAACACCTGTGAAAGAACGACATGAGATTTTAACAAAATTTCGGGAGGGTGAATATAATACTTTGGTTGCTTCTCATGTGTTGAATGAGGGGGTTGATGTTCCTGCGGCTTCTGTGGCGATTATTTTATCAGGAACTGGTTCGGCAAGGGAATATATTCAGCGTTTGGGGAGGGTTTTACGCAAGGGTAATATCGAGAATAAACAGGCGATTTTGTATGAGGTGGTGGCGGAGGATACGAGTGAGGAGGGGACTTCGGCGCGGCGAAGAGGGGAGAAGAAAAACGTAGACGCACCAGCGGCTTCCCGAAGGGTACCGCCAAGACGCGGAGGACGCAGAGAAGAGGAGAAGAAAGGGAATTTGCAGGTTGTGTATGGGAGTGGGAAGGAAAGGAGTCCTAAGGCTGCTGAACAGCTAGAAATTAATTATTCAATCGAAAATCCAAAACTTAAAATCAAAAATTTAGATGTTACCGACAGAATTGTTGATGCATCGCCAAAACGGGGAGGAGATCATCCCGAAGAGACTGAAGATTGATCAGAAAACTTCAGAGTTGGCGATTGAGTTAATTAATTATTTTCAAGCAGCAGTGGGTAAGACTCAAGGTGTGCTTGAACGTCAACTTGCGGATTTTGAAGGAGATACGACAGATTATCGCGTGAAGCGGGGATTAGCTTATATTCTTAAAAGCAGTTTTTGCACATTTGAGGTGGTTAGTCCGCTGGAACCACAAATGTTAAGAGAACGAGTGTTTTCGCTATCGGCAAAATCAGTTTCAAGTCGGGAATCAACACAAGTTACTCTTAGTAAAGTTGCTGATGAGTTAACTCAAGAATTGGAGCGCGAAGTTTTATTAGAACAGGTTCGTAATGGACTGTATGCTGATTTAACTGAGAATAAAATTTTGACAGCTTTTGATACACCAATACCGCCAGATTTGTTAAATCGATATAACTTATCTCAAGTGCAAGGTGTTTTTTATAAAGCTAGTCAACTTGTGTTAAATGCTCATCGGAATGTTCCAGGAGAATATAAGCTGTTATTTCGCTATCTGAAGTTATTTCAATTGATGGCTTATATTGAGGGAGATGCTGACCACGGGTTTACAATTACGATTGATGGGCCGACGAGTTTATTTAATCCTAGTACGCGATATGGTTTGGCGATCGCTAAACTTATTCCCGCCTTACTTCACGTTACTAAATGGAGTCTCTCTTCCATTCTCCAAACCCGCGACACCTACACAAATGCTTGGAAAACTGGACGTTTCACCCTTAATTCAGAATGTGGTTTAGTATCTCACTACCCACCAGGTAAGCCCTACGATAGTATGCTAGAAGCATCCTTTGCTGACAAGTGGGATGCGCTCAAAAGTGATTGGGTGTTAGAGCGAGAAGTTGATTTAATTCCGATTCCCGGTAGTGTGATGATTCCCGATTTTCGCTTAGTGCATCGTGATGGACGTAGCTTTTTATTAGAAATTGTCGGTTATTGGCGACCAGAATATTTACAAAAGAAGTTTTCTCAAGTGCGACGTGCTGGACGTGATGATTTAATTTTGGCAATTTCCGAGCGACTGAATTTAGAAAAGGCGGGGGTAAAATTAAATGATGTCCCCGGAAGAATTGTTTGGTTTAAAGATAAGTTATTGCCAAAAGCTGTCTTAGCAGTGATGGATTAATTAAGGAGAAATGATCTCAGTCAAATATTGATTAAAGAATAGACATCTCCGACAATGAATGTAGAGACGCGAAATTTCGCGTCTCTACAAGAGTTTCAGGTTACGCATATTTAATTTATGGAGATGTCTAATAGGGAAATGATTTATTTTCGTAAAACGACCAATTATCGTTGACTGTAGAGACGTTGCATTGCTGTAGAGACGTTGCATTGCTGTAGAGACGTTGCATTGCTGTAGAGACGTTGCATTGCTGTAGAGACGTTGCATTGCTGTAGAGACGTTGCATTGCAACGTCTCTACAAAATAATCGGTTTTTTTCATCCCTATCTTGAATACTGAATCGGTGTTTTAGGTATAGCTTTTAATGCTATCTTATTGAGTTATGGATAGATGCAAAGCTAATTTTTTGCGTTGCTATGAACATATACCACTACACCGAAACAAGCTAAAAAAGCTTTTGAACAGCGCTGCTAAACTGCTCGTAAGGAGAAACTCCCACAATGGTTTCTGCTAACTCACCATTTTTGAAAATTAGAACCGCTGGAATGTTGCGAAGACCAAATTTTTTGAAAATGGGTTTGTTATTGTCGATGTCTACCTTAACGACTTTGGCGCGACCTTTATATTCCTCAGCGAGTTGCTCCATTAATGGACTGACTAAGCGACAAGGGCCACACCAAGTAGCAGTAAAATCAACAACAACAACTTCTTCTTCACTTAAAAGAGCATCAAATCCACTTTCTTCAACGTAAGCAACTGTGTCAGTAGACATTTTTTAATTCTCCAGTATCAAACTCAAATTTCTGTAAAAAGCTGACCTTACAAACTATACTCCCTTCTGTGGTCGCGTGACGTTCTTGAGCGTCACTACCACTGACACCAGAAAACACTTTGAAGTTGGAATGCAGGCTTCCTCCGTCCCAACTTCTCCACGCAACGCATTGGCTCACTTTTTACTTTCAACCGATTTGAAACTACTGCGAATTCACCCAGATGCTTTTAGGGGTAATCAAAAAGTATTGAGGGAATGTTTAAAGAGCGATCGCTAATTTTTCAGGAGGCATTTTATCCAGATTTTTCAAGATAAAGTTTATCAGTTTTTAGTTAACACAATATAAGTAGTTATGAATAAATCGCATCTACTTCATGTTTTTTGATTGTGTGACTTAAACCTACCTGCAATAAACTCTCGCTTCTGTAGATGCTTAGTCTTGCGTTTGGTAACTCGCTCTCGCCACATACAGAAACTAGATTTCTTCATTTCAAGTCTCATTAAAGCAATCACTTCTTTCTCAAGGAGTCCAAACTGAGCCTCAATAACATCAAAAGGTGTTCTATCTTCCCATGCCATTTCAATGATGCGGTCAATGGTTTCAGAATCAAGGTTAGGTAGCTTCATTTCTTTGCTTGCAATTGTTAAATTTGAGCTATTCTTCTATTTTAGATAAAATTTTATTGCTGAAGTTTCCACACGCGATCGCATCTGGATTCGCAGGGTAAACAGTTAATCTCAGCTAACCTTAGTTTAGGACAATTTAATTTTCAGACGTGTCTATTGTTTAGCCCACTCTTTAGCCTTTGCTTGATACTGGTGATTTACCTCATTAATGTATCTTGCTGCGATTTTACGCATATTATTCTTATCCGATTGAGATTTAACGAATTCTTCAAAACAACCATTCCCTTTCAAAAATAATTCAATTGCAGCTATTAATTGAGCATCATCTGATGTACACAACTCGTAGTGTAAGTGACCAATCCCTGGTATTGGGAAATTAGGATCTTCAACTTGATTTACCTTGATCCCTACATTACTAAAACAAAACTCTTTAAATCCTATGAAGTTTACAGTATCAAGATGGCCTTTTAGCAGTAGCATTCCCAACGCGATTTTTTCTAAATCTTCAGGACACGATGCTAGCCATAAGGAGGAGAATCCCTTCCCCTCCTTGATATCTCTTAAATATCTAGTAGCATGTTCTGGAGATGGAATTGCCTGCTGCTGTGTTCCCGCTTTCCACATGGCAAGGCTTTTCACACCCCTGTAATAGCATATTTCACTCACACCTTATAATGACTCCAAGTATTCACGTACAAATGTACTTTCTTCATTTTTAAGCAAATTCTTGGCTTCTGCAAGTATTTCTTCTGCTATTGGCACTTCACCCAAAGCAAAACTTATCGCCTCTAATGCTGCATATCTTACTTCGGCTTCTGCGTGTTTTAATAGATTTCTAATCATTGAAGCCGCATCTTGCGAATATAACTTACTCTCTAAAAGAGGGGCAAGAAGTCGTGCAATAGCTTGGATGCGAAACAAGTCTAGCTTTGCGATAATTTGATGCAGTATTTTAAGGTCTTCTTTTGACAAAGCTGCATGACCTTCAATTAATGCATCTCGAATTTCTTCAACTTTGTCTTCAAATTCAGAAATATCTGTACTGGAAAACAGATACATAGACATACTGTATTTCCATATTATTGACTCTAATCTATGTAGATTAGCAGTTCTTGCTGTTTTTACTATTTTATAGTATTCAACACTGTTACCACTACTAGATGTGGAATTTAAATATTGACCAGTCTTTGGAGCAAATAATGTACTCATTGAAAAAGCTCCTTTGTTTTTTCTGTAATACTATTGAAAAATATATCTTCTCTAAAACATTTTAGATTAGCTTCAAAAATATTTTTTATTTCTTCATCATCAGGAAAAAGATTAACTTCTTGAAAAACATCAATATCAAATATTAGAGGATAAGCTTTATTACCTTCATCATTTTCAAGCCTCTGACCAATTGTTTGATTAATAATTGCTCTAGATGGCTGATATTGTGTATGACTTAACACTAATTGCATAAAGTAGCTTTCAATTGCTACTGATAAGTCATTTGGTATTTCTGGTAATGTTTTTATATAGTGTTTTAATTCTATTCCTCCTTCTTCTGGCATGGGTATAATTATTTGATTTACATAGCGTAAAGCAAGACGCACTACTTTTAAAGGGGATGTAATCTCAACATACTTTTGCCATAGTTGATATGCTTCTCCAAAAAAATCTTTCCAGCTTTGATAAGGTTTCAATTTACTAAACGTGAATCCCTGTAATTTAGCTTGAATAATTCTTTGTTGGTCATTAGAAACAAAAATATATCCTTCAGGCTGATTGGATATTGAAAATAACTGAGGATTTATTTCTTCCGGCTTTTCTAAATTAAATTCAAAACCTCCTTGAAGCGCCATTCTTTTTTGAAGATTCGGAAAAGATTCTTTTATGTCTTCATGAAAAGTCAAAAGGTCTTCATGATTAAAATCATCACGAAGGTTGACTGTTATATCAAAAATGGCTTCAGTTATGGGTGGATTAGAAAATCTCATTTTTCATTAATTTAGAAACCGTTAAAGACTTATGACTAAAATTTTAGTATCCATACATAGTCTACAAGACTTTAAGGTTATTTTCTGTATCAAAATTGGATACTATATCAGACCTTAATAACCATTTGCGGTTCTACTCCACAAAACCCTCTAGCTACCTCTTTCTATTCTCCCAATTAGGCAAATAAGCAGACATAAAGCATTTAAACACCTTGTCGTGGTTAGAAACGAGCAAATGTACTAGTTCGTGAACAATAACGAACTCCCCTAGTTATTTTGGCAAATCTAATAACTCTGTGTTAAGTGTCAAACGTCCTGTAGTTATAGAAATGGATACCCATTTATGGTGGGTTGAAAGGTAAGGTAGAGGTCTGCCATCCTTGTACAAAGTTTCAGTATGTGGTTTTGACACACAATTTGTTAGCAGTGACATCAATTTGTGAAAGTGGCACTAATCTGTTAACAATGACAAATAATTTGTTAAAAAGGCGGCACCCGGATTTGAACCGGGGGTGGAGGTTTTGCAGACCTCTGCCTTACCACTTGGCTATGCCGCCAGTTGCATGAGAACTCATCATATCAAAATTTTATCTAAATTTGCATTCTCTATCTGGGAAAATTTTCCAGCGTCTAATCTAGATTCAGAGAACAATAGCCTTTTGGCATCCAGTGAGATGGCAGCATTTATCTGGGTACTGTCTCAACTTGCATTCAGTTCCGACCAGAAAGCTCAACTTTTGCGATGAATCAAAGACCTGCGGGGTTTTGCTTACTGAAACTATATGATTTGCAACGCAATGGTTTCTCAAGTCTAGCCACTGCGTTAAGTGGGCAATGAATGCCCGATATCCGACTTAAACCGCCCGTGCGGCTCCTCAGGACTCAGGACTTAGTTTTACTTCATCAGCAAAATTGCCCCAACGGACAAAATGAAATGGCCCAGCGATTGAACCCCAGAGATGCTCATTGCTTTCTAAATCCCGTCCCCGGTCAAGGCTGAGAAAGTTATCAGCGTTAATCTCAAATTCATTATCAAGATAGGTGTTTTTACCGTCGCGAACCACGATGCAGCCTTTACCAGGTTCAACCCTACCTTTGAAGCTGTTACCTGTCCACTCTACAAGCATGTCGCAACCTGGCATTTTTGCTAGTTGGTCAACAGACAAGTCTTTGAGGCGTTCGGGGTTGCGGGATGCGCCGTAAAATTTTTGTTCTTCCTTAATTGTGTAGTGTTCGATGACAATATGGTTTTCTGCCTTAATCAACTTCATTACCCGCATCCGGTAGGGTTGATTGAGCATAAAATCATAAGCTTGTTCGAGAAACAAACTCACTTCTGAGAACAATTCCAAGGGGAGAGGACGAATACACACGCGAATATGGGCATAAAAAGGCGGGTTTTCAAAAGCTTGTTCTTGATTGCTAAAATCAGCTGCCATCCAGCGGGCTAAGGTGGCAATATCAGTAGAATGAGTCATTACAAATTATCAACCAGTTGCTTAAAAATTATCTAGAAGTATTTTGACACTCCCTAGACTGAAAAATCCTAGCTGCGATGCCTGCGGCGGTAAACTACACAATTTTTTGCATTTATATTGCGTTTCATCTGGGCGCTGAAGCCACGGAGCTTCCTGTCAAGCTGGGTAATAGTTAGTAAATAATAGGGCATGGGGGTAATTACCAATTAGCTATTCCTCATGCAACTTACTCAAGGCAAAGTAAAGTACCCATGCTACAGCGCTTAATTGTGATCGTTACTGCCGCTATACTCTTTAGCAGTTCCTTGACGTTAGCAGAGAGTAAAAAGCCTAGACAGCCGGATAAATTTCCTCCTAGCCCCCTAGAACTTACCACACCCGATCCACTGCTACCACGTTTGCTTAACGACAAACAGCCGTTAACTCAGGGCGAGATGCAAAAGTTGGAGGTGGCGCTGGATGAGTTAAACCAAGAAGCTGCGGTAAAACTGCAAGCAGGGGATAAGGTAGCAGCGTATGAAATTTGGAATCGGGAACTGCGCTTGCGGCGGTTTTTAGGTTCATTAGCAGAAGTGCAAGCATTATCACGAGTTGGTGCGATCGCCTGGAATCAAAATGATCGCCAAGAATTACAATATATTACACAGCGATTGCAAGCAATTCAAAAACAGGCAGAACCCAAAAAAACAGCTGCTAAAAAAGATGTTGTTCAAAAAGGTGTTGATATAGAACTTTTGCGATCGCTAGGTGAAGCTTACCAAAATGTGCGCTTGCCCAAACTAGCCGTAGAAGCTTATGAGCAAGTTTTGGTAGTTGTGCGACAACAAGATACAACAGCGGTAGTAGAAACTCTGAGGACGATTGGGGAACTGAATCTAAGTTGGTTTGATTATCCCAAAGCCGCCACCACTTACGAGGAATTGTTAAGTTTAGCTACCTCCAAAGGCGATCGCTTGAATGAGTTAGCATACTTGAAACAATTAGCTTATATTTACGAGCAAGCAAAACAACCCCAACAGGCAATCAATGTCCTGAATAAGCTAGCCGAAATTTACATTAACGAAAACAATCCGACTGAGATACCAGTATTGAAGCTAGCGATCGCCTCAGATTATGAATCACTAGCAAAGGAAAATCCCAATCTACTGCAACAAGCTTTTAAAACCTACCAAGAAGCTTACACTACAGCTTGGCAATTGCAGCAATACGTTCGTGCTAGTGAAGCTTTGCAGAAGTTAATTGCACTGTACCGTTCTCAAGGACAAATAGATGAGGCTTTGCAAGCTAGCCAAATTCTTGTGGAGACGGAGAGATTAGCTGTCAACTTTTACGGAATGATGCAAGGCTACGACCAAATTGGTCAATTGCATTTAGAACGCAAAGAATATCCTCAAGCACTAACAGCTTTTCAAAAAGGCTTAGAACTAGCGCAACAGATCAAACATCAGGAAGCGTACTTTACTCAGCAAATTGAAAAACTGTCGAAAACAAATTTTTAATTGACATTATTTTCAGGTATGACGTTTTTGCTGTACGGCTGAATTTTTCTGGTTTGTTTAGTATTGTTACCTATGCTAATGTATTTGCAGCTAGCTCGTGGTTCATCTTGCTGTCAAATCAAAGATTATTGCAGTAACCTTTTGACAGTTTTAGATAAAAATTACTGTAACTTTTCTTCCCGTGTTCGTTGATGAAAATTGAAAAGCTTGATTAACTAAAACTATTAAATATGTTAGAAAACAAAGAAATTGCATACGAGAAAAGCTCATCAGTTAAAAATATCTTGCTCATAGGTGCAACTGGCTATATCGGTGGAGCGTTGTGCCGTAAGCTTTCCCAAACACAAGATTTTGCTGTGTTGGCACTTGTGCGTCCAAGTAGTGATATTGAGACGATCAAGCCGTTTTGTAAAGAAATAATCCGTTCCCAAGAAGTACAATTTTCCAGTAAAGATGTTGAAAAGGCAATTCGTCAACACAATATTAAAACGATAATTAATGTGGCGTGGCATATGCCTCCAGAATCAACCAAAGAAGCTCAATTTGAAAAAGACCGTATAGCATTGTCAGCCGCTTTATACGGTGCTAGCGCCGTTTCACCGGATATTCATGTAATTGCAACTAGTGGGAATTTCTCTTTGATAACCGCTGATGGAGGAAGAATAACAGAAACACCTCCGCACAAAGGTTTTGCAAAGCCTGACTACACAGCATGGATTGAGTTACTAGTGGGTGTAAATTTGATGAAGGATGAACTAATAGAGGAATATATCAGCAACGGAGGTAATGCCTCCATAGTGTATCCTTCATCAGTGTATGGTTCATCGCCAACCCGTGGCAGTATTTGGGATTTTGCAATTCAGCAGTTCATTACGGGGAAACCACACGATGGGTATCAGCCATTTCCACCAGACTTTATGACGGCGTGGATTCACGTTGAAGATTTGGCAGATTGCTATATCGCCGCAGCGCGAAGAGGCTCCAAAGGAGGACACTATCTTGCAGCAGGTGAAAATCTAAGTATTAGCCAAATGGCAACTTTGTTTGCGGAGGCTGCTCAGGTAAAATTCCAGCCCCCGATATTTGAAAATAAATACAACGTGGTATTTGATGATTCCCATACACGAGAAGTACTTCAACTTGAATGGAAGTATAAAACGACTGAGCAGGTTAAGGCTTGGGTAGAGCGAATCAAAGAGTTGGGAACTTATTTTTTAGAGTAGATTTTGTCTAGGATAGACCTTGTTGCGATATTTCAGAAGTTTTAAGCAATAGTCTTGGCAAATCCCCTAGATTATACAGATAAGCAAATAAACTGATAGCATTTTAATTCATTTGACTATCAGTTTTATCTACCATCGTATAAGGTAATCATAGGACTTGAGACTAAATAAATAAAGTCCGCTTTCGCGGACTTGGGACATTGGATAAGGTTAAGTTGTCACCAAGAGCGTCTATCAAGATGTTAGACCTAATATTTATCTTTGCTGACTAAACTTTAAAAATCAAGTTATTTTTATCCAATATTATGACTTAACTCCTTATTTTATGTCTTTAACCAATGTTATTTAAGAAGCACATACACGTATTTCTCACTCCGTATATAGTAAATACAAAAGCCCTTGGTAATATGAGAATTGGCGAAAAATTGCTATAAATTCATTTGAAAATAGTAAATTATGTTACTATTATTTCAGACATAATTAAGAGATTTATGTCGGGATTTTATTCTCTGCACTATACCAAAACTTGCAGCACAACAATTTAAGCGATCGCTAACGAAAAGTTAAATAGCAGTGAGCCAAAAAAACGGTATAATCAAATTTTAAAAAATCTTTGCAACACATGAATCGACTGTAGGGGCATACAGCGATCATTGGGGGTTTCATATTATGTCCGGGTAATTCGTCATGAGACTTCACCGAGGGATTCTGCTTCAAAGACACCTAGCGATCGCATCATCGCTGACGGTAGCAAAGCAGCAAAAATCAAAGTATCGTCGAGTTGCAGCCTAGTTTTAGTGATTGTGATACTATAAGCTTATTAAGAATAATTATTAATAATCTGCTTAATTGCCAACGGTTGAGTTATTTGACAGTGATGAAGGGTTAATTTTTGGCGTGATATCAGCTGTAACTGCGGCGCAGCAACCACAAACACCGCAAATTGAAAAAAAGCCGACAACTGAGACACCAGCAGCGCAGCCAGATGAACCGATTGAGTTAGTAGGTGACAGGTGAGCAAGATGGGTATCGCGTGCAGAATGCTACGACTGCAACAAGAACCGACACACCTTTGCGCGATATTCCTCAATCAATTCAGGTCGTACCCCAAACAGTTCTTCGAGAACAACGAGCCACTCGCTTAGGTGATGCATTAAGAAATGTGAGTGGTGTTAACTCAACCAGAGGATCTACCAGCAGTTAGTACTGTGCTACCTGGGCCAGATGGTCGTCGGATTCCACGCGATCGCACCGTGTATGAACCAGACGTTTAACAGACACATTGGGCATTTATATTCAAGATCAAATTGCGATCGCTAACAACCTAAAGCTTTTGCTCGGTGGTAGATTCGATTTGTTCACGCAAAAGAATGAGAATTTTCTAGAAGATACACAGGAGAGTCAATCGGGCGATGCGTTTACACCTCGTGTAGGGATTGTCTATCAACCCATTCCAGCCATTTCGCTGTACACCAGCTACAGTCAATCGTTTAACCCTACCGAGGGAAGATCTGCGAATGGTGATTTATTTGAACCAGAACGGGGTACTCAGTATGAAGTTGGAGTCAAAGCAGAGTTGAATAACCGACTTGCAGCAACCCTGGCTTTTTATGATTTAACACGCTCCAATCTATTGACACAACCCAACGGTTCCCGTTTTTCTATTCAAACAGGTAAACAACGGAGTCGAGGAATTGAATTAGATATTTCTGGGGAAATCTTACCTGGGTTGAATATCTTTGCAGGCTACGCCTACACAGATGCACGACTTCTTGAAGATGAGAATTATCCAGATGGCAATCGTTTGACTAATGCCCCTGAACATAGCTTTAATCTTTGGACAACTTACGAAATTCAATTTGGGGATCTCCAAGGACTAGGGTTTGGCTTAGGGTTATTTTATATTGGCGATCGCACGGGAGATTTAGAAAATTCTTTTGAAGTACTTAGTTATTTACGCACCGATGCAACAGTTTTTTACCGAATTGTTACTTATTGTTAAAAGTGTTTGCCTTTTGACTTTTGCTAAGTTTGTTTGGGTTGTCAAGACTGTTTTTTCTAGCTTGCGTATCTTGTGGGAACCTCGGCAGATTTCGAGTAATTACAAATTTTTACCATTCTTTCTGACAATAGTTGTGGTTTTAGCGATCGCTGCCTGTAACCACAACACACCGCAGCAAGAAAAAAGCCAAATAGAAACTGACAAGTCAGCATTTGCAGGAACGCCTATAGAAACAAAAATGGTTAGCAATACTTTAGGTGAAGTTGAAGTTCCCCTGAAGCCGCAGCGAGTTGTTGTATTAGAAGAAAATATAGTTCTCGATTCTGTACTGGCGCTGGGTATAAAGCCAGTTGGTGTTGTCTCTTGTCGAGACTGTGAAGAAAATTTTCGAGGTATACCTAGCGACTTACTTAGGGAGCGAACCTTCCCTAGAAAAAATTATCAGTTTAAAACCAGATTTAATTCTGGGGTTAACATGGCTCAAGAGTTCTTATAAACTCCTTTCCAATATCGCGCCTACAGTACTGATCGATTTTCCCACCATGTACGACTTTAAAGACAGACTACGATATGTAGCCCAGGTGTTGGGAAAGAGCGATCGCGCAGAAGAACTTCTGACTCAGTATCAAAACCGAATCCAAAAATTACGGCAGCAATTAGGAAAACAATTAGAAACAAAAACAATATCTGTAATTTATCTTGCAGGTTCTGCGGATATTTTCTATAGCTACAGACCAGATTTTGCTACTTATGGACAAATCCTTGGTGACGTAGGTTTACGATTAATCCAAAAAAATCAAAAACAGCCTGAATTAACATTAAGTGTTGAAGTTTTACCTAAAGACGATGCGGATATTTTATTTGTTATGACAGAACACTTAAGTCAATTTTTTAAAAAAGCAAATGCTGAACCTTTATCTTTCTTACAAAAGCCTATTTGGTCAACACTTAAAGCTGTTAAAAATAAACAGGTATACAGGGTAAATTGGAGTGTCGGAGGAGCTATTGGAGCTAATAGAATAATTGATGATCTATTCAAATATCTAGTAAAAATACCTTAAACTATCGCAAAGGGCGATGCCTGGAAAAATTTCCCTCAACTATTATAGTGTGCTATTTTTGCATAAATTATACCACAAGATAATTCGTAATTCGTAATTACCAACCAGTTATTACATCAATTACTGTCTAGGTTTTATCTAAATTTGGTTACAAAACATCCCGCAATTCTGCAATTGTATTTGCCACAACAATACTACGTAAGATTTCCTTCAAACGCTCTAGATCTGAAACTTGGGTGATTTGGGACATAAACTCTAAACCTTCACTGCCAAATTTCACCTCTAAACTCATTTCAATGTTGGATAAAATTTCCTCTCGCCGTCCGCGTTCTTCACCCATACGCAGTCCGCGTTCTACTCCACGCTGCTCAATTTCTTGATACCAAGGCGACTCACGTAACACAGCCATATCCCACCTCATAATCTCTTGAACTAACGTACTCTCAAGCACAAAGGTAGCAAAAAATGCCAGTACCGTCTCTAGTAGATGTCGTGGTGTCAAAAGAAAATTCCATCATTGCCCAATTTGGCATCACCAACATCATTGGACAACTGGCAATCCTCTCATTATTAACATTATTAATTTGGACTCTAGAATCACTATCTGAATTTATTTACGATCGCCTATGGCGCAACCTCGCCCAAACCATCCAGCACGAACTACGCCTTGATGCTTATAGCCATTTACAGGAACTTGCTCAAATTGTGGAAGTGAATTACCCGACGCTCATCGCTCTTAGCGCGGGCTTCCAACTTCAATGGGAGCAACCTCGGAGTTCGTGGACTTTTTACGCCCAGAACCCTTTGGATTTACACTCCCTCGATTGGCAGTAGCGCTGATTCCCAACGCCAATAGTCGCAAGCCTTCATTTCTGATAATGATTGCCGCATTCACGTCTCGGTCATGCTTCTGACCGCAGTGTGGGCATTCAAAGAATCGCACAGACAGATCCATTTTTGGGATCTGAAACAGCGTGTTTTTTGAGATGCTTGGGAATTAATTCTCAGGCGGTTGTTGGAACTGGTGCAAAATCTCAGTTGAATGAGGCTTTCATACTGCCTCAACCTTCTTTGAAGTTTCAACGATCTGGTAAAGTTTGTCTTCAAACTTTTGCGTACATGCAGACCAATCGAATTCAAGTATAGAGGGACGAGCTTGCTGAGTCAAATCTGCTTTGAGGTTGAGATTTTCCAAAATCGCAATCACCTGGCGCGCCAAATCTGTTGGATTGTTGGGTTCGGCTAAAAAACCGTTGATTGCAGGAAAAACCTGTTCGGGATTTCCCCCGGCGTTGGCTGCTACAACAGGGGTTCCAGATGCTAAAGCTTCCATATTGGTCGTACAGAAGTTTTCGGTAACGGAGGGGTTAACAAATACGTCTGCTCGTGCAAAAAACCCTAGAAGTTCTGTTCCGTGGGACTCACCCCAGACAGTAATACCGGATTCAAACTTTTGGGCGCGCCGACGGATTTCCTCATCCAAGGGGCCGCTACCGACGATGACCAAATGGACATCAGGAATTTTGGCAGCAATGATTGGAAATGCATCTATAAGTTCGGTGACATTCTTTTCTGGGGTAATGCGTCCGACAAAAAGGATGGTTGGTCGATGGTCGTTAGGAATGGGGTTGTAGTTGATGTTTTGGGGGTGAAATTTTTCGCAATCAATCCCTTGATATGGGACGTATTCACTACGTTGACATTTCAGTCTGTTGTACTTAGTAAGCAGTTCTCGAGACGGAAATAAGTTGACATCATAAGCATCACTGAACTGCTTGACTAAAAAGGGAACAATCGGACTTATCAAGTTAAAGAACAGATTTCCTAAGTAATATCGGATGTAGGCAACAATGTCAGTGTGGAAGATTGAGATGACTGGGGTACCAGTTCGTTTAGCGTACTCAACTCCTACGGGGCGACCATAACCTTGTAAGAAAAGTGAGTAAAATCCTTTCATTTGCGCCGCTTCTTCAACCACTATAATATCGGGCTGGAAGTTCTCAAGTAATTTGCTATCGCTCCAATGGCGATAGTTTAATGGTTGGGGAAGAGATTTGTAGAAGATTAGCGGTTTGGTGGGGAATGCATAAGCAGAAAAGTTGGGGAAGGGCTGTAGTTCATCCAATCCTGACATTGGGCGATTTCCAACCTTTTTGGGGTACTGGCTATTAATTTCTGGGTGGATAAGAAAGACCTCATGCCCTTGTTGCAGCAACCACAGAACCCGTTGATGTACTGCGATAGAAACCCCCGTTAAGAAAGGAGCGTATAATCCCGTAAATAGTGCAATCCGAAGAGGTGGTTTTTTCATAGTTCAAGAGAATCATTGTATATTTTTTAGAGGCAAAACTTCTGTCATTTGTCCTTATACAAATTCTCTAAAGAAGGCTACAGATGCTTCCCCTGGAAACCAAGATAAAATCTGACTTTCTTAATTACGTCAAGCCTTCGCATAGCTATACTTAGAGCGTAGCGAGGCGTAGCCCATTACGAATTGGTATTAGTAGGTTGTAACGATTAACTAATGACAAATACTTCGGCTTCCCTACGGGACGCTGCGCGAACGCTCAGTACAAGTGACAAATGACTAATGACGGTAGTTTAAAGAGAAACCTTACTATCAACAGGTTGATCCAACCACTGATAAGGGCGGTATTCGACTAGCCGAATATTCCAAGGCCCTTTAACTCGATAGCTGACACCGCGCCAGGTGACTGTTGATATCCACAGTGACGATACCAGCGCTAACCCATAAACCCACTGTGTCAGGGGAATCCCAATCAACATTTTGATGATTGTGGTAGGTGATAATTCTGTCATCGGCTGATCATTAAAGCGAATCACTTGCTGTATTCCATGCTCTACGATGAGCATCAGCAGAAGTAATCCTATGGTGTAGATGCTATAGCTGCGAAATAAGAGCGCTGCTGTTTCCCATTTTGTCTCCAACAACGACTCTAGAAATAACAGTATGACCATAGTAGGAAACAGTATGCTAGAAACTGCTTCACTAACTAAAGCTAACCAACGTGGGTGATAAAGCCGAGAACAGACTAGCAAGCGCTTAAGATGGTCTACTAAGCTAACTAAATCACTCTCTTCACGATTGACTATTAGTAGAGAAGGCACAAACTTTACCTGCAACCCTTGTTTTTTTAGGGCTTTGTGGATCATGAGATCTTCGCCTAAAGCTTGTGCCCATTTATCTAGTAATCCTGTTTGGTGAAGCACATCTGTTTTTACAGCCAAAGTCCCACCCCAAGGAATTTGGAAGAGGAACATTTGCACTACTGTAGATACGTTACCTATGTATCGCACTAAAGATCCCCAATGCTTACCTGTTGGCACATACCAACGGTTACCAGTTGTCGCGCCCACTTTGGCATCAGCTAAAGGACTGACTAATTCTCGCAGCCAATTGGGATGAACTATTGTATCGGCATCTACAAAGGCAACGACCTTGTAGGAATCATCCAACTCACGGACAGCTTGAACTAGGGAACTGCATTTGAGACTACAATTGTTACGTACGATTCTCAGAGGACTAATTTGAACGTTGGTCGCTCCTTGCTCTGTGATGGTATTGCTAGCAATTTTCCAAGCAGGATCTTCGTGACTATCAACGATCAGCTTTAAATCATAGTCTGGGTAATTTTGCTTGAGAAGCGATCGCAAACAGTTGGGCAAAAAAGGATCGGCTCCGCGTAGGCAAAGAATTACTGCTGTTTTGGGTAACTGGTCATCTGGTAATAAGTTTTTTTGAGACGAGCGCAGATACCATAAAAAGATAAGCGTTAAACACACTTGAATAGCCAGCCAACCTAGCAGAGACTTAGACAGAAATATCGTCAAATCTTCCATTAAATTTTAGTCTCCGGCAGAATATCGGCTTGTTTATAGCGGCTCTTAATTGCCCGCGATAGGCTCTTGCGTGGGGAGTGGGGGAGTGGGGGAGTAATTTTTAATTGTTGTCTCCCTCTCCCCCTTTCTCCTCCTCTTCCCCAGAGTCTGGGTGCTGAATTGGTAATAGCTTTTCTACTATTAAGTAGCTAGGTGGAATTAAATAGAAGACCCCCTGTAGTCCCCCTTGGTAAGGGGGACGGCGACAGCCGGGGGTTCTATCTTCGGTTTAATTAAGCCCACTTACTTACCAATTACTTTTCTATTCTGTTTTATGGATCAAGTGAATATTTCATAACAATGTTGAGTGTTGTATTTTTGCTCACTGCAACACTAGCATCACGAAATTTTGGTGTACCAGTTTGTATTGAGACAGTGGGATTTTTGGAAATCCCAAAACCTTCTTTGGGAATACCGAAAAAGTCTGTGTTGAGTTTGCGATCGCCATTTTGATCGTCAACTACAGCAACAGCATAAGCCCCCGGTTTCAAGCCAGAAAAAACCTTTTTCACAGAATTTCCGGTAATCTTAGCGCAGCCACTTTGAACTTCACTAGTATCATTCATCGGAAATCCTCGTTCATCTGCGAAAACTCTGAAACAAACCTCACCTTTTTGGTGACGTATACCATTTACCGCAATAGTCAGTGTTGCAGTTTGCTCAGCATTCACGCTTTCAGCGAGGCTGATGCTCATTAAAGTAGCAAGTAAAAAACGATGGAGTTGAGATATTTTCAGCATAATCTAGTAGTGAAAAACAGGTAATTTTTGGTTTGGTTTTGGTAGTTAGAAAAAGCTGCGTTAGTCGCAGACTTTGGTGCAGCGATCGCAAGCTTTTCTTTCTTGTGCAACGGCAGCATCCCAATGCAGGTGGATAGCCCACAGACTTAAGTGTGGACGGCAGTTGCTACAACGGAGGAAACCTCCCTTCTCTACGAGAGGCTGCGCCAACGGGTGATGCCTCCGGCACGCCTGCCTTTTTGTTGCCCGCTTCGGGCTTCCGGGCGAACACAGTCGCCTGGCTGTCGGGAAACCCTACCAAGAGCGCTGATTCACCGCAACGCACTGCCTCGGCTACATAAACCAAGCCTACCTTTGCAGGCTAGATTTCATTAGGCTGCTTTGTAGCCTTCGTTCCTATAGCCGCGACTTCAGTCGTCGGGTATTTCTTGTACCCTGTGCAACTAGTTCATAGTGTGGTTTGCTGTCCTTGAATTGGTGCTCGTTGCCAACTTTTCCAAAGCACTTGCAGCACTTTTAGAAAATCTTTTAGCAGCAGATATTCTGTACCTTTTAACTGCTTATATATACTTATATGGCAACATAAACGTTCAGACAAACTCAGTCTAAACAGCCATACAGAGAGTGCATACTCCCATAAAATTCTCCAATGAGGAAACAAAACTTGCCCACTTTTAGATGAATCAAACCACACTGCATATGAGTAGAAATCTGGCAACATATTCAATGAGTATTTTTGATTATTGTTATTAAATGACAAATAATTAGGAAAGAACATACTCATTGATTGTTGTGGATGGCTTCTTGCAAAGAACAGGTATTCGGGGATTTCATAAAACCGACCGAGAAGACCCAACCTTGACAATAAAATTCCATCTGCAAGACCATAACTACCCATAGGCGGTATCGCCCTGATAGCACTAGCACGAATTACTCCGTAACATTGATAACATAAATGTTTAGTAAGCAATTCGTGAAAACGCTTGTGTGGTTGTAGTGAATCTGTCTTGAGTTTGATATTGTAGTTTTGGAGAAATTTCCCTTGTTCATCAATGAAACATACCTGCGAGTGGCACAAGATTATAGTAGGGTCTTTATCAAGTACCTCAATACACTTAGTGAGAAAATCAGGCGCATGTAGGTCATCATAGGCTACCCACTTAAAGTACTCACTCGTAGACAATTCAAAGGTGCGATTGAAGTTACGGGCGCAACCGATATTTTTCTCATTGCGGTAGTAACATATACGTTTATCTTGCTCAGCGTATGCTCTACAAATTTCTTCAGTTTTGTCTGTAGATGCATTATCTGAAATAATTAGCTCAAAATCTTCAAAGGTCTGAGCCAAGATGGAATCTATGGCTTCTTCGATAAATTTCTCACCATTGTATACAGGTAATCCAATGCTCAATCGCGGCTGAACTTTGCTCATAGTAAACAAGGTTTCTGAAAAACCATAGCTTATTTTATCAACTCTTAAATATCCATTTGTTGCAGGCATCTATATGTTCATTAGATTCCATATTTTAGGCAAATTATTAGTATCTATTTAAATAGATTTTGTGCTTTATTGATCTAATAATTATTCTAATGAAATCTAAAATCTATCACTTGAAAGATGGCATTAATCAAATTATCATTTTTGGTCTAGTAAAATAATTTTTGATAAAGTTATTCTGCTACTAAACCAAAGCCAACTGGGATTCTTTGCCTAGCTAGATGCACTACTGAGGTGTTAACTAAAATTTAGGAGTATGGGTTATTCGCAATGCACTTGGGATAAAATCATGCACTTATCGATAACCCGTGTATAAACGTGCTATAGCACGTTTATACATACCTAGAAAATTCTTAACTTAACTGTATTAGAGTTGTTCGTAGTTGGTGCTTTAGCGAAGACAAGGCCAATTACGAACTAATATCATTACTGAAGCAACTTTTGAAGATCCGTATTTTGCAGCCATTCATGTGTTCGCTGCATCCCCTCTTCTAGATCAATTGTTGGTTTAAAATTTAACAGGCTTTGTGCTTTAGCAATGGAATAAGCATGGGGACGAGTCATAAAATCTATAGACTCCGGTAAAATATCTGCTTTTTTCCGAAAAAGTTTTTGTCCTTGGACACGCAACCGTAGAAATAATTTGATTTCATCTTTTGGTAATGAAAGTGGTGCAGGTAAACCTTCCATTGCTGCTAAACGCATAAAATACTCTTTCCAGGAAGTTTCCTGTCCATCGGTGATATTAAATATTTCTCCGTAGGTTTCTTTTTCTATTGCCAGAAAGATAGCATCAATTAAGTTGTCTATGTATACATGATTGATAACGCCTTTTCCATCATTGGCATAGGCAAACAATTTTTGGCGCATCATATGAATCGGCCGAGCTATCCAAGGAATACTCCCTGGTCCATAAACATCTCCGGCACGAATGATAATTATGCCAAAATCTGATGGAGTATTTAGTTCTAAAAGTGCTGTTTCAGCTTCTATTTTCGTTTGACAGTAGGGATTATTTTCACCAGATATTGGCCCGGATTCTGTAACACCATCAGGATAGTTAAAACCATAAACCATCACACTAGAAAGATGCACAAATGTTTTGACACCAGCCTGTTTAGCGGCTTTAGCCATATTAACAGTACCGCCAACATTGATTTCTCGAAAATGGTTAATTGGGCCAGCTTCTTGGGCAACTTGGGCTGTATGTAAAACGATATCTACTCCCTGACAAGCCTTCTGAGCAGTAGTGGGATCTGTAATACTGCCAACAATTACATCAACGCCTAAGTTTTGCGCTTTTTTATCTTGTTCTGTAGAACTTTGCAATCCACGCACTTTTATTCCCTGCGCTATGGCTAACTCGGCTGTACGCAAACCAATAAATTCGTCAATACCAGTAATCAGGAGAGTTTTGTTTTTAAGGTTCATAAAGCAGAGGTTATTGGTAAATTAGTTAATTTGTATTGAATTAATCAGTTGCAAGAATTTGACCTGAAGGACTTACTTATCTGTATATATCAGGGCAAAATAATTTGATGAGTTTTATTGCTATCAATGTGCTAGAAAATGTCTCCTGGATCGGCAGAGCGGAGTTTATTGATCGCGAGTGCTCCAGAAGTTATACACATGAGAACTGTTGATATTAGAACAATTAATGCATTATTAACTGTCATCATTATTGGTAATTTAGTGGCTTTCATGGCGTAATCATATACACCTATCGAAGCAATAAATCCTGGTATATAGCTTAAAATTGCCAAGATTAAAGCTTGTTGAAAAACTACACTCAGTAAATACTTATTTGCATAACCTATTGCTTTTAATGTAGCGTAAGCAATGAACTGTGTAGTAATGTTGCTGTAAAGAATTTGATAGACAATGACCACACCAACAACAGCAGCCATTGTCAACATCAGGTTAAGTATAAAACCAATTGGTGTTCTGACAGACCAATATTTTTTCTCAAAGTTAATAAACCCTTGACGAGTAAAAACTTGGATATCATTAGGTAAATTTGCTTGCAAGTTTTTCAGAACTTTTTCTGGATCAGCATCAGGTTTAAGGGTGATCACACCGATATCTATCATCTCTGCTGGACGAGAATTTGGATTTATCCTCAAGAAAGTTGAGTCACTTACAAGTAAATTGCCATCTACTCCAAAGGAAGCACCCAAACTGAATAAGCCACCAACTCTCACTTTATAGCCAATTAATGAATTAAAGGGAAATATTTCAATTGTATGTTCAGTATCTCCCCGATTGAATTGTTCAGCGATCGGCCCAAATTCTGTGCGGGAATCCCGGTCAAAAAGCATGACATCAGGAATTTTTAGTTTATCTAAATTTTGCTCAACTTCTGCAATATTCATTACAGGATTTCCTGGATCAAAGCCAATAACATATATTGAATATTTTTCACCAGTTGTGGAATTTTTCAATTTGGCAAATTGTATATACATGGGGCTAACTGACTGTACACCATCAAACCCCAAAGATTGGTATAAACGAGTTCGCGAAAAGCTTTGATTTGAAGTCAAAGATTTATACTGAGAACTAACTAAGAATAAATCTCCTTTGAGACTCTGGTGTAATGCAGTTGCACTAGAATAGAGAGCATCTTGAAAACCAAGTTGCACAAACATTAGCAATACAATAAAAGCAATCCCTGCTACAGCTACTACAAAACGAACTTTTTGTTGAGCTAGCTGTAGCCATGCCAAAGGAATCTTGAAATTCATGGATTCGCTTGTTATTTGTTATTTGTTATTTGTCGTTTGTCATTTGTCACTTGTACTGAGCGTTCGCGCAGCGTCCCGTAGGGAAGCCGAAGTATTTGTCATTTGTTGTAACTACTAACTACTAACCACTGACCTTTGACTCTTGACTCTTGACTATATTTGAATGGCGACATCCACCTGTAAGTTAGTTAAACGAGCCACCTGTTGACTATCTGTGGGATTATCGATGGAAATTTTCACTTCAACTATTCTGCGGTCTGTATCTGATCCGGGGTTGAGACTGAAGATGCTTTGTTTGTCAACTTGCCAACCAATCTCCTTCACAGTCCCCCGTAACACTCTCGAAAATGCAGTGCTGGTAATAGTAGCTTTTTGTCCTAAACGCACTTTTTGAACATCGGTTTGATACACCTCTGCAATCACATACATCTGGGAGGTCTTACCTATCTCAGCAAATCCTACGTTGGTGATTACTTCTCCGGTTTTGGCATGAATTTTCAAAATTTTGCCATTTATGGGAGATTTGATGTATGTTAATTCCTGGTCTGCTTTTGCTTGTCTAATACCAGTCACAGCACTGTTGACATCGGCTTGTGCTGCTTCAATATCTACAGTACGTACTTCGCTAATACTGTTGAGTTGGGCTTGTGCTTGCTTTTGCTGTTCTTGGAAAGTGTCCTGAGTTCGCTTGAGACTGGCTTGGGCTTCTGTCAATTGCTGTTGTGCAGTCTTCAGTTGCAAAGCCTTAGTGTCCGCTATCGAAGCCGCGATCGCACCTTGTTTGTATAACTGTTGATATCGATTGTTCTCGGCTTGAGCATTGTCTACCTCAGCCTGGATGCGAATAATTGCAGCCTCTTGAGTTGCAATGTCTCCTTTGAATTGAGTCCCTAAAGTTGCGATCGCTGCTTGTTGAGCATTAACATCTCCGGTTTTAGCCCCAGATTTGACTTGTGCTAGTTTAGTTTTAGCAATTTGCAGTTTATCTAAAGCCTGTTGTAGTGCTGTTGTCGAGCGAGTATAATCTTCCAGATAGGCTAATACTTGTCCTGCCTTAACCTCATCTCCTTCTTTTATCAATAGTTTTTCTACTCGTACACCGTTATTAGAATTGGGCGCAGACAAAGAAGTAACTTCACCTTCTGGCTGCAAACGTCCCAAAGCAGTCACAGCAGCTTGAACAGGAGCGACAGCCTTTGGTGGATTCGCCGGAGTAGTTTGAACTTTAGGCCGAGGCCAAAACGGTGAAAAACTGTATAAAGAGACTAGCCCGGTAGCTAAAATGATCGAAGTTGCCAATATTATTCGCCACCGACCTACGTGTTTTGTAAATAATCGGCTTTCTTTGTTTACTGCCATATTTTCATTCCAATTCTGCTTTACCAAGGGATACCCTAAATAGATACATCATTTGAGTAGAATAGACTCATCCAAAAATTAACCAAGAGGGCTTTTCCTGTATGGTTCTATCTGAGGAAAGCGGATAGGTCTAATTGGTTTTATATGAATTGTTTTACACCTTTATAGCCGCCACCAATCACAGGGTTGGCATCAAAATCAATAGTGGCTTTACTCCAAAGCTTCCTAAGTTTTATCCTAATTTGAAATTAGATCAAGTAGCGTAAAATACAATAACGCTATCCAAAAAGCTTAAATCTAAAAAATAACGAAGCGCTAGCAAAACTTGGATAGACTTGTGCTTAATTATGACACAAACTTCTGAATTTATCAACCAAATAAATTTGCATAACTTGCGCTTTAATCACCACAATATTTTTCATGTGAAGGAATAAATATTGAGAAAACTTACTCATCTGCTACTCGTAATTTCAACAGAGTTATTAATTATTAATTAGATGTCATATTAATAACAGATTGTTGCTAACACAGTTGTGTACTATGAAACATTCTCATCAGTTTCGCTAACAAAGTTCTAATTTTGATAACACTAATAAGAATTGTTCAGCAATCACGTACATAAAAATGAATCCAGTCAATAGCTAGGATACTTGTACCATTTAACGAAATAATATAGATACATAGATATGGGTGTACAGCTATAATTGGTGCCAACTTTAGTCAAAAAGCCACAGTCGTTTCACCCCACCCTGCCAAAGCGTAGCTTTGTCTCCCCTCCACGCTTGCGTGGAGGGGATTAAGGGGAGCCAGTCCGGGAACAGGGGTTTCCCCAAGTGGAGCAACTGGCGTGTGGGGTTCCGAGGACTTGATTGATAAATGAGTAGATTCGATATAAGTAAGTGGGCTTAATTAAACCGAAGATAGAACCCCCGGCTGTCGCCGTCCCCCTTACCAAGGGGGACTACAGGGGGTCTTCTATTTAATTCCACCTAGCTACTTAACGTCATTACGAGGGTTTTACGTTAAGTTGACACCAACGTATAGCTGTACGCCTTTACAGCCGATTCATGTGTTGCAAATATTTTTGTTAATGGTATTAGATCATTGTTACAAATTTCGTTTCTACCTAGAAACGAAGAAACCTGAAAGCAACATTGTGTAGCTACAGACGTTAGTTTGGTGGAATCATCATTATGTTTATCACGCAACATACTAAAAATTAATATTTGCTTTATAAATAACTGCTTTAGTTTGAAAATTGATTTAGATTAAAAATTCATCAACAACCTGGATGCAATTATGGTGTTTCTATGAGAAAAAAGACTTATAGCTATTCAATCTATCTATGTATTCATTGAATGGTTACCTTCTTGACAACATATTTGTACTGTTAACTTAATCAAGAAAAATTGTATGGTTAACCCGTAGAAAACAAAACTTTTTATAATATTTAAAGTTATAAATTATACTTATTTCTTTAAAAATATTCAAAATTACATCAACCACAAGCTAGTTGATTTATAAAATAAATTTAAAGTAATGATTTAGTTTCTGTAAAGTATGCTAGGGTTTTTATTAATTCAATGCTTCAAAGCGGCAAGACAAATTAGTTATTTAATTCAAAACTTTAAAGTAAAAATAACTAAATATAGCTACTTTGTCATCACCTTCAAACTATTTAAGTAATTGTTCAAATTGCACAAAACCCGCTTAAAGGTGATGTTCTTTCTGTAACGAAATTGTCAACTTTTCTTAGTCAAATTCCATAAAATATATTATCTTGGACATCGAAACTAGCTATGGCATTTATCAAGATACAGAACGTTGTCATTAATACTAGCTATATTGCTGCAATTAAGCTAGATAATCAAACTAGTTCGGGAGAACAAAGCGTTTCTGTTCTAATAGCTGCTCCTAAGTTTTCATTGCTCCAGCCAGATACAATTGCTCAAAATATATGCCATTACGAATGGATTGAATTCACTGGTCAAGCAGCTAACACACTCCAAGACTATTTTACCAGTTTCAACAACGCCATCGACTTATTGCCACAATACCAAGAGTCATACCCCAACGGAGAAACAAGCTACGCGTTGGCAAAGCCTCTTGTAGAGAAGTGTGTCATACCCCTCTGTTAAGCAAGCGACACGAGTACCGACCACAGGAGAAGACAGCGCTGTATCGCTCGCTGTGTGTCACGCCTATAAATCTCTGGTTCTATGAGGACAGTATGTGTCGTGTGGTGATTGATTTGGAGAAAAGCATTTAGTCTTGCTGGCGGCACACTACGCGAACGTAGATAAGATAGTTAGCTGCTTGCAAGAAGAAATAGCTCCTCATTGTTCATGGGCAACAGAAATTACTGTAGCTGAACAATCCACAGTACTCAAGATTAGTCTATGTCCTATGCCTGCTTATTCAATTGATACTGCCTTATCGGAGTTAGAGAGTCTTATCAGCAATTGTGAAAAGGATTTGATTAAGTCTATAGAAGGAAAAAAAATGAAATCCGAAAAATCAATGTCAATCAACAAAATTAACAGACAATTGCAACACAATCCTATAGCCATAGTTGGTATGGCATCTCTATTACCCAAAGCCAGAAATTTGCGGGAATACTGGCAAAATATAGTAAACAAAATTGACTGTATTACTGATGTTCCCTCCACCCACTGGAGCGTAGAAGATTACTACGATCCCAATCCGAGAACCTCTGAAGATAAAACTTACTGTAAAAGAGGTGGGTTTATCCCAGAGGTGGATTTTAACCCAATGGAATTTGGCATACCCCCAAGCATCTTAGAAGTAACAGATGTATCGCAACTATTGAGTTTAGTAGTTGCAAAAGAAGCAATGGAAGATGCAGGTTACGGCGAAGAACGTGACTTTAATCGCCAAATGGTTGGCGTCGTCTTAGGCGTAGCAATGGCCAAGCAATTAGGAATGCCACTTTCTGCCAGATTAGAGTATCCAATTTGGGAAAAAGCTCTCAAAAGTAGTGGCTTATCTGATGAGGATACGCAAAAAATCATCGAGAAAATCAAAAGCGCCTATGTGAAGTGGGATGAGAATGCTTTCCCAGGCATGTTAGCTAACGTAGTTGCTGGAAGAATTGCCAATCGTCTGAATTTTGGCGGGATGAACTGCGTAGTTGATGCTGCTTGCGCCAGCTCCTTCGGTGCTTTAAAAATGGCAATTAGCGAACTAATTGAGTATCGCTCTGACATGATGCTAACTGGTGGTGTTGACACCGACAACACGATCATGGCTTATATATCGTTCAGCAAAACACCAGCTGTCTCTCCCAGTGAGAATGTCAAACCCTTCGATGCTAAGTCGGATGGGATGATGCTGGGTGAAGGTATCGGCATGATTGTACTTAAACGCCTGGAAGATGCTGAACGCGACAACGACAAAATCTATGCAGTCATCAAGGGCATTGGTACTTCTAGTGATGGGCGCTATAAGAGCATTTATGCTCCTCGTAAAGAAGGTCAAGTCAAAGCCTTAGAGCGTGCTTATGAGGATGCAGGTTTTTCTCCTGCGACCGTTGGTCTGATGGAAGCGCACGGCACAGGTACAATGGCTGGAGATCCAACGGAATTTGGATCTTTAAGTGACTTCTTTGGCGTACATGACTCCAAAAGACAGCATATTGCTTTGGGTAGTGTGAAATCACAAATCGGACATACAAAAGCAGCTGCGGGTGCAGCAAGTCTGATTAAAACTGCTTTGGCGCTACATCACAAAGTATTACCACCCACAATTAACATTACCGAGCCGAACCCCAAACTTAACATCAAAAATTCGGCATTTTATTTGAATACAGAAACCAGACCTTGGATTCGTGCAGAAGGTGAAGCACCAAGACGCGCGGGTGTGAGTTCTTTCGGCTTTGGCGGCACTAACTATCACATCGTCCTGGAAGAATATGGGGAAGAACAAAGCCACGCTTACCGCTTAAATAATGCTGCTAGTGAAGTGCTGCTGTTTGCTCCAACGCCGGCACAATTGTTAGCAAAATCTGAAGAGATGTTAGCTAAGTTGCAATCGGATGGGGGAGACAGACACTATGCAGAATTAGTTAGGGAATGCAAATCACAAGAGATTCCTCTCTCTAATGCCAGAGTTGGGTTTGTTGCTGAGAATCTGCAAGAGGCTTGCAAGTTTCTGCAAACTAGTATCGATTGGTTGAAAAATAAAGGGTCAGTGGCGTCTTGGGAGCATCCCCAAGGAATTTTCTATCGTTCCTCTGGGATGAATCTCGGTGGAAAAGTAGTCGCGCTATTTTCTGGACAAGGTTCGCAATATTTGGAAATGGGCCGGGAAGCGGTGATGAATTTTCCTGCTCTGCGGCGTCTTTACGGGCAGATGGATAGTTTGTTACTCAAAGATAATTTGCGGCCAATCTCAGAGATAGTTTTTCCGCATCCTGTGTTTGAAGAGGCAGAAAAAAATGCCCAAATTGCTGCTTTGCAACGCACAGAATATGCTCAACCTGCCATTGGGGTGTTTAGCGCTGGGCTTTATTCCATACTGCGACAAGCTGGATTCAAGTCAGATTTTGTCGCCGGACACAGTTTTGGAGAATTAACAGCCTTGTGGGCTGCGGGCGTTTTGAGTGAGGAAGATTACTTGTTCCTAGTGAAGGCTAGGGGTCAAGCAATGGCGGCTCCAGAAGACCCCGATCATGATGCGGGAAGTATGCTAGCTGTCAAAGAAGATATCAGTAAAGTAGAAGCAGTTCTGAAGCATTTTCCGCAAGTAGCGATCGCAAACCAAAATTCCCCGACTCAATTTGTCTTAGCAGGGCCCACCGCAGAAATAGCTAAAGTCCGTCAGGTTTTACATGATAAAGGATATACGGCTGTTCTATTACCTGTATCAGCAGCTTTCCATACACCGTTAATTGCCTTTGCTCAGAAATCCTTTGCGATCGCTACCAAAGCCGTCACCTTCCAAAATCCCCAAATTCCTGTTTACAGCAACGTCACCAGCAAGCAGTATCCCCAGGAACCACAAACTATTCAAAAAGTCCTGGAAAGCCACCTCTCCAACTCAGTGCTGTTTAAGCAGGAGATTGAAAATATCTATGCGGCGGGTGGTTATTGCTTTGTGGAATTTGGCCCCAGGAGAATTCTGACCAACTTGGTGAAAGATACCCTCGGCGATCGCCCACATCTTACCGTATCTTTGAACCCCAGCGCTCAAAAGAATAGCGATCGCTCCCTACGAGAAGCAGTTGTGCAGTTGCGCGTGATTGGTTTGGCTTTGAATAACCTCGATCCCCACCACCTTCCCCAAACGCTACCCGCAGTTGAGAAGAAAAAGCTGTTAAATGTACGTTTAAACGGCATCAACTATAGATCCGAAAAAACGAAAAACGCCTTTGCTGAAGCTTTGCAGAATGGGCACAAAGTGACATTACCTCTTGTTCCATCTGCGGCTGAGACTGTCATATCCAATGCTGTAGAACTGAATCACCCCACTCCGGAGTTTTCTGGGACTGTGGCTCCCTTGTTTGTCAGTTCAGATGCAACTCCAACTCTAGAAGTGAGAGAGACTAATGGACATAAAAAAACACCTGTTGTCACAACTTCATCAGCAAGCAGTGTGACTAACTCTCCCACATCTATTATCACCAATGAACCAGAGCAACAGATGAATTCTGCGACCCTTGCACATGAACCAGCCCAGGAGTCATTAGCGCAGCGTCCCGGAGGGAAGATGCAACCAACACCAGAAAATCTTGTAAATTATCAACGGCTTTTAGAAAGTTTAGAACACCTATTATCACAGTTTCAGCAAAATCAAACTGAGAATTTACAAGTTCACGGTCAATATCTCAACCATCAGATGGAATACGCCAAAACGTTTTTCCAATTGATGCAACAGCAAAATTCCTTGTTGAGTAACAGTAAATCGTCAACGGAAACTGGCAAGCTTAAGCTAGTTGTCATGGAAAGCTTAGAGCGCAGCATGATGCAGTTTCACTCCCAGCAAGGTGAAACTCTCCGCATCCATGAGCAATATCTCCAAGAGCAGGTGGAACACACCAAAAACTTTTTCCACCTCATACAACAAGAGTATTCTCAGCTAGTTTCTAGTGATGGGGCGACTCAACTTGTCAGCCAACCGACAGAGACACTGAGCAATGGGGTAAGCGATAGCTCCGCTAACGCCAAGGGCGAACGCCATCATTTCATGCCTTTCACAACAGAAACAACTGTTAGTGATAGCCCAGTTAAGTCCAGTCTACAAGCGTTTGCACCAGTTACCCCTACTACCAAAATAGTCGAAAGCCAGCCCCTACCTGTAGTTGAAACACCTGTTCTCCCCACTCCTACAGTAGTGGAGTCGGTAGTTGAAGCACCTGTCCTCCCCACACCTACAGTAGTGGAGCCTGTAGTTGAAACACCTGTTCTCCCCACACCTACAGTAGTGGAGTCGGTAGTTGAAACACCTGTCCTCCCAACAGTAGAACCCCATACCGAGCTAGTAGTGAAAATTAGCTCGCCTCCAGTCAACGAAATTGTTGCATTCAGCCCAGAACCAGCACCCACAACAGCTGCACCTGTATCTGGAGCGACCATTGATATTGTTGACTTGGATAAAAACCTGCTAGCCATCACCAGTGACAAGACCGGCTACCCAGTAGAGATGCTGGAAATGGACATGGATATGGAGGCAGATTTGGGGATTGATTCCATCAAACGGGTGGAAATCTTGGGGGCGCTACAGGAGATGTATCCTGACCTACCCAAGCCAAATTTGGAAGAACTAGCAGAAAAACGCACTATCGGACAAGTTGTAGAGTATCTGCAATCCCAAGTTTCCAAAAGTATTTGCGTAGAAATTGCTATTCACGAAGTCCAACAAGCCGCCGATATTCCAGAGGTGACTCCACCTGTGGTTGAGGTGGTCACTTCACCTGAGCCAAGCGTAACTGTTGCATTCAACACAGTAGAAGACAATAGCGTGGCTGAGTCTCCCGACCTTGAAGTGACTGACATCAAAGTGTCCGTCCCAGAATTAGAAACAACTAATGAATTTGCAGACTTGGGTCAAATCTTGTTAGCCATCACCAGTGATAAAACAGGCTACCCAGTAGAAATGCTGGAACTGGACATGGATATGGAGGCGGACTTAGGGATTGACTCCATCAAAAGAGTAGAAATCTTGGGGGCGATGCAAGAAATGTACCCCAATTTACCCAAGCCGAATTTAGAAGATTTGGGAGAACTACGCACCATTGGTCAAATCGTCGATTATCTCCAGCAGTTGGTTGGAGGTGAAAAAAAAAAGTCTGAGTATGAGTTTGACCAGCAGCCACTAGAATTAGACCACAGTATTCCACGCTGTCCAGTCAAGCTCAAAACTCTACCGCCACCCGATTATTTGGATTTCACTTTACCAGAGGGACACATCGGTTTAATCACCGATGATGGTTCCCTCACCACTTCTAAATTGGCTGAGTCCTTAATTGAGCAAGGCTGGAAAGTAGTAGTAATAAGTTTCCCCCAATCGCTCATTTTCCAACAATCGCCTTTACCCACAGGTGTTACCCGCGTCACCCTAGCAAACTTGAGTGAAGAACATCTCCAACAACAATTGCAAGCGATCGCATCTCACTGTGGAGCGATTGGGGCCTTCATCCACCTACATCCTGTATTTACAACAAATCACACCGGGAGCATTCCCTATCTGGAACAGGAAAAGGCGATCGTCAAACATGTGTTTTTGATGGCGAAACATCTCAAACCATCCTTAAACGAAGCGGCGCGTCATGGACGTAGTTGTTTTTGCACAGTCGCTCATCTCGACGGAGCCTTTGGGTTAGAGCATAACGTTAATTTTAGTGCGATCGCTGCTGGTTTATTCGGACTAACCAAAACCCTGAGATGGGAATGGCCAAAAGTATTTGCGCGTGCGATCGACCTGAGTCCAGCCATAGACCCCAAACAGTCAGCACAACACATTATTGCTGAACTTCACGACCCAAATCTCTATATCAGCGAAGTTGGCTACGGTTCACAAGGACGAGTCACCCTCATCGCCAATTTAGATTAATCACCTCGTTGATATAGCAGTCCTCTTTGAGTTGCGAAAATTACTTTTTAAACGAACCGCAAAGGACGCAAAGGGCGCGAAGAAGAGAAAGAAAAAAAAATCTCGCGAATGATTTTGAAATGCTATCCCGCTACAAGACTACCTATTTCTTCGCGTACTTCGCGTCTTCGCGGTTCGTAAAAAGAATTAGACCTTCCCTCAGGGGGAAAGGAGTAATTATTGCTCAGTAATGAACTGATCAATAACAAAAAATCAAATTTATGCAGATATTCCAGAGGATTTATGACACAAACAGCCCAGCTTAGTCCATCATCTGTCTTTGTTGTGAGTGGCGGTGCAAAAGGGATTACGGCTGAGTGTACCATCAAATTAGCACAGCACCAACCTTGCAAATTCATCCTCCTCGGTCGTTCCGAACTATTAGAAACCGAGCCAGATTTTGCTCACGATTGTTTAGAAGAATCAGCATTGAAAAAACGCATCATGGAGAATCTTCTTGCTCAAGGAGAAAAACCCACACCCATGAGTGTGCAAAAAGTCTATAACAAAATTACCTCCAGCCGCGAAATCAAACAAACCCTAGCGACAATTCAACAGACAGGAGCTAACGCAGAATATATTAGCGTTGATGTTACAGATACAGCAGCTTTACAAGAAAAACTGGCTGCTGCTGTCAAGCGTTTAGGTGCAATTACAGGAATCATCCACGGTGCAGGAAATTTAGCCGATAAGTTGATTGAAAAGAAAACAGAGCAGGATTTTGAAAAAGTTTATGCTGCTAAAGTCCAGGGTTTAGAAAATTTACTTTCTTGTATTAATCTCGCTCAACTTCAGCATTTAGTTTTGTTTTCTTCAGTCACAGGATTTTATGGGAATATTGGTCAGACCGATTATGCGATCGCTAACGAAATTCTCAATAAATCAGCCCATTTAATTAAACAAAACTATCCCGACTGTCATGTAGTAGCAATCAATTGGGGAGCTTGGGACAGTGGTATGGTTTCACCAGAACTCAAAAAAGCTTTTGCTGAACGAGGAATTGATGTTATTCCTGTGGAAGCGGGGGCAAAAATGCTAGTCAATGAACTGCATCCCGCTCATCATACAACTACACAAGTTGTTATTGGCAGTCCACTAAAACCCTTTCCTACACCCTTAGATAGCAAACTCCGGAGCTATTGTATCCGTCGGAAAATGACAGTGGAGGGTAATCCCTTCTTACTGGATCATGTGATAGCTGGTTCTCCAGTATTGCCAGCTACCTGTGCTTTATCATGGATGATTGATTCCTGCGAACAACTTTATCCAGCTTATAAATTTTTTGCTGCTAAAGATTTCAAAATTTTGAAAGGAATTACTTTTAATGAAAACCTAGCAAGTGAATATGTTGTAAATGTGGAAGAAATTTCTAAGATTGATTCTCAGGAAATTACATTCAAAACTAAAATTTGGAGTAAAAATCCGGCAGGAAAAATCTTTTATCATTTCAGCGCTCAAATCCAACTACTACCAGAAATACCAACTCCTCCAATTTATGATGCAGTAAATCTAGAACCAGATAACATTATTACCGCTACTGGCAAATCTTTTTATCAAAATGGAGGAACTACATTATTCCACGGCCCTTCTTTTCAAGAAATCAAAAGAGTCTTAAATATCAGCCCGGAAAAAATCACTACAGAATGCATTTGGCAAAATATCCCTGATCAACAACAAGGACAATTTCCAGTTCGATGGGTCAATCCTTATACAACTGATTTGAGTATGCACGCTCTCTGGGTTTGGACGCAGCATTTTAATCAAGAAGGTTGTCTACCTGGACAGGTGGAAAAATATGAACAGTTTGCTGCTACACCATGCGATGAACCTTTTTATGTCTCTTGTGAAGTTAAAGCCAAATCAAGCAGTAGTGCAACTGCCGATTTCATCATACATAATCGTCAGGGAAAAGTATACTCACGTTTGCTTGGAGCTAAAGCAATTATTTGGTCTATGAAATTACTAAGAAGCTAGTACCGCAAGGCGGAAGTCAAAAGTCAAAAGTCAAAAGTCAAAAGTATTATGGAATAGTTGTGAAAATTATCAAACCGCCCTTCGGGTGATGCCTCCGGCACGCTCCGCGAACAGCAGTTCCTCATGGGGGAAACCCCCAAGACCGGACTGCTTCACCAAGCCGCCAAGAGGAGGACAGTTGCGTGGGCGGGTTTCCCACGCCACTTGCCACAACGGGGGAAAATACGCAAGGCAGTGGCTTGACTTGAGCAAACTGTCCGTCGCCAAGAGAAGAAGGGAAGAAATTCACAAATGATTTAGGACTGCTATAGCGAATTAGTATTAGCACTCAGTTAGCAAGCTTTAAAAAGCATCTGACTTCCATCTTTTCAAGTTTGGGGAACAGCGTAAATCCTACGGTCTTTTAGTTAACTCTTGCCTAATACCCAAACAGGTAAGTTAAATGCCTAGCGGCTGATGAGGAAATAAGCAGTGGAAAAAATAGCTATTATCGGATTGTCTTGTCTATTCCCCGATGCTCAAAATCCTGAAGAATTTTGGCAGAATCTTGTTGCTCAAAAAGATTCCACATCATCGGTGACTGTTGAAGAAATGGGAGTAGACCCATCAATCTTTTACAATCCAGTTAAAGGTACACCAGACAAAACATATTCTCTCCAAGGTGGATACATCCGTAACTTTCAGTTTGATGCATCCGAATACAATCTGCCAGCAGAACTTGCAGAAAGCTTGGATAACACCTTTAAATGGTCATTGTATGCTGCTAAACAAGCAATTGTGCAGAGTGGTTATTGGGGTAACCAAACTGTTCTCTCTAAATGTGGCGTAATTTTAGGAAATCTCTCATTCCCGACAAAATTCTCTAATCAATTATTGTCTCCTATTTATCAGCAGACCATCACGCCTGCTGTGAGAGAACTTTTGCAGTATGAAGACTTTGATTTGGCTTCTTTACCTATTACAGCCAACGCATCTTTATACAATGCGATGATATCTGGCTTACCAGCAGCCGTAGTTGCCAGAGCCTTGTCTCTATCCAGGATAAATCTATGTCTGGATGCTGCTTGTTCGTCGTCATTTTATGCTATCAAGCTGGCGTCTCATTACTTGCGATCGCACAAAGCTGATGTGATGTTAGCTGGAGCAATTAGTTGTGCAGATTCTCTATTTGTACGGATGTTATTTTCCGGTGTTCAAGGTTATCCAGAAAAAGGCATCAGCCGCCCCTTCGATAAATCATCTAGAGGGTTAACTACCGCAGATGGAATTGGCATGGTCATGCTCAAAAGATATTCTGATGCTGTTAGAGATGGCGATCATATTCTCGCTACCATCTGCGGTAATGGACTATCAAATGATGGCAAAGGTAAACACCTACTTAGCCCTAATTCTCAAGGGCAAGTTCTCGCTTTTGAGAGAGCTTATACTGAAGCACAAATCAGTCCCAAAAGCATCGATTATCTCGAATGTCATGCTACTGGCACATTGCTAGGAGATACAACCGAATTTAAATCGATAGAAACCTTCTTTGGTCAACATGATGCTGCTCCTCGGCTAGGTTCTGTGAAAGCCAATGTTGGTCATTTGCTAACTGCTGCTGGTATGGTTGGCTTGACTAAAGCAATTTTAAGTATGTCTCATGGCATAATTCCGCCAACCATTAATGTTTCTGAACCTTTAGCATCTGAAAATGGCATAATTTCCGCCGACCAAATTGTGAGAAAGGCTACGGCATGGCCAACCAATAACACACCAATCAAACGGGCAGCTATCAGTGCTTTTGGCTTTGGCGGTACTAATTCCCACCTGATTATTGAACAAGGAACTACAGCACAACTAGTTGAGTCAATTGCACCGCTGACACCAGCTAAAATCGCCATTGTGGGGATGGATACCTTTTTCGGTGAATGCAATGGATTAGATGCTTTTGAACGCAGTATTTATGACGGTAAACAGCATTTTATTCCTCTACCGTCGAAAAGATGGCACGGAATTGAAGAACAAGAGAACTTACTCAAAGAATACGGATTGGGAGACGGGAAAGCACCAACAGGGGCATACATTACAGATTTTGAAATCGATACTTTAGCCTACAAAATCCCGCCGAATGAAATTGAAAAGCTCAATCCGCAACAACTGTTACTGTTGAAAGTTGCCGATCGCGCCCTGAAAGATGCGAATATTCAGGAAGGAAGCAATGTTGCAGTAATAATTGCCGCCGAAGCAGAATTTTCTGTGCATCAGTTAGAGCAAAGATGGAATTTACCCTGGCAGGTTAAAGATGGTTTGAACAATGCGGATATTAGTTTGCCAGAAGAAAAAATTGCTCAACTGGAAACCATCCTTAAAGACAGTGTTCATCATCCAGTAGAACTTGGTGAATATCTGAGTTACATCGCCAACATCATGGCGAGTCGAATTTCTGCCTTGTGGAATTTCACTGGCCCAGCGTTCACAATGGCTGCGGTGGAAACCTCCGTCTTCAAGGCGTTGGAAGTGGCGCAAATGCTACTGACTACTGGGGAAGTCGATGCTGTAGTTGTTGGTGCCGTTGATTTGGCTGGCGGGGTGGAAAATGTCTTGCTGCGAAACCAAGGGGCAAAACTTAATAGTGGTATCAATACTTTAAGTTATGACCAGAACGCGAATGGTTGGGTAGTTGGCGAAGGTGCAGGTGCAGTCGTCCTGAAGCGTCACGAAACTGCTCAAGAAAATGGCGAACGCATCTATGCAGTAATTGATGGCATGAGTTTTGGGCAAGCCGATTCGACCTCTGTAGATTCAGGCACTGTTAACCAAGTCTGCAATCAAGCTTTCCAGATGGCTGGTATTCAACCCACACAGGTGAACTATGTAGAAGTTTGCGGTAGTGGTATTCCCCAAGAAGATGAAGTCGAAATCACAGGTTTGCTCCAAGCTTATCCGCCGGTGGGAGATGGTTTACACTGTGCTATTGGCAGCGTTAAAGCTAATATCGGTCACACCTATGTGGCTTCGGGAATTGCTAGCTTGATTAAAACCGCTCTGTGTCTCTATCACAGATATATTCCTGGTACGCCCAATTGGTCTGGTGTTAAAACACCACAAGTTTGGGAGGGCAGTCCCTTTTATGTTGCGACAGAATCAAGACCTTGGTTTCCTAGCAAAGACGGCATCCGCAGAGTGGCAGCAATTAATGGTATGGGTTGTGATGGGACTTACGCCCATTTCATCTTGTCAGAAGAACCCATCCAAAAAGAGCGCAGCAGCAAGTATTTGCAGCAAATGCCTTTCTATCTTTTCCCCCTGACAGGTGGCGATCGCGCCAATCTACTAGAGGCTTTGGATCATCTCCAACAAAGCATCGAAGATAGTTCCTCTCTATCAGAGACTGCAAGCCAGACCTATGCTACTTTTGAGCGATATCCAGGGGCAAAGTACACCCTCGCAATTGTTGGACGTAACAAAAAAGAATTAGTCAAACAAATAGAATCTGCTCGTAAAGGTGTGAATAATGCCTTTGAGTGTGGGGCAGACTGGCAAACGCCTCTAGGCAGTTACTTTACACCTAAACCATTGGGTAAAACTGGAGCAGTTGCTTACGTTTACCCTGCGGCTGTCAATTCTTATGTCGGTATCGGTCAAAATCTCTTCCGTTTATTTCCGAAAGTCTACGATGACACGATATTCAATAGTCTTGCTAGCCGTGCTACCGAAATTCATCGGCGACTTTATCCCCGAAGTTTGCATAAATTAACAACCAGACAACTGGAAAATCTTGAAAAGCAATTGCTAGACGATTCCCTAGCAATGTTTGAAACGGAAATAGCTTATTCTCGACTGATCACGACAATTATTCGAGATGATTTCCGAGTCAAACCACAATGTGTGTTTGGCTATAGTTTGGGTGAAACTAGCATGATGTCTGCTCAAGGAGTTTGGAGCAATTTTCATGGTGGAAGTAGCACTTTAAATTCATCCCCTCTTTTTGGAGATAGATTATCTGGCCCTAAAAACGCTGTGCGTGAGTATTGGGGATTGACAGGTGCGACAGATTCACAAGACAACAATTTTTGGATTACCTATGTTCTCATCGCTACGCCATCCCAGATTAGAGAATGTCTCAAACATGAGAAGGGTGTTTATTTAACTCAGATTAATACACCAGAAGAAGTATTAATTGCTGGTGAGAAAGGTGCTTGTGAGAGAGTGATTCAAACTCTAGGTTGCAATGCTTTTCCGGCTCCCTTCGACCATGTTATTCACTGTGAGGTCATGCGATCCGAGTATGATGAATTGGTGAAATTGAATACTTTACCAAGCCAAGAAATACCTGGCATTGTGTTTTATTCCGCAGCTGAATATGATGCGATCGCACTTGATAGTGATGCCATTGCTCATCATATCGCCAAAGGATTGTCCCAAGAACTTGATTTTCCACGATTAGTTAACCGTGTCTACGCTGATGGTGTCCGAATATTTATTGAAGCTGGCGCTGGTAGTGTCTGTTCGAGATGGATTGATAAAATTCTTGGCAATCAAGAACACATTACAGTATCCCTGAATCGCAGGGGTATGGATGACCATACTGCGATTGTTAAAGCACTGGCAAAACTACTCAGCCATCAGGTGAACGTAGATTTATCAGCATTGTACAGTCCCGCACCAGAAACTACCAAGCTAAGTAAAGCAACACTCAGAACGATCACCTTAGGTGGAAACTCAATTACTGCTACTATCTTGAGCGACGAAAACCGAAAACTTTTTCAAGATATAGGTGGAGAAATTAAACGCGATCGCGTTAAAAAACAGCAGCAAAATATACCTATTCTCAGAGAATTTGAAAATATAAATTCTCTGAATACTCCTAGCCATATCGTCCCAGAGAAAAGTAATTACCATCACATTTTGCCATCCAATCCTCAGCCAGAAGAAGTTAAAGCGAAAAATATCATTGATAACGGTTTTGAATTTAGAGAACCATTACAATCTTCTGAGTCAAGCGCAATTGGGCAGCAAATTTCTCAACCCATTTTTTCCTCACCTGCTAAAAACCAAGAGTTGGGTAAAACCATCCATATGCTCGATTTAAATAAGTCTCAGTATCAAAAGCTAAATGCTAACAATTCAAAGTTAACTAAAGCACATACTGTTTTTTTACAGGCAAGACAGGACTTTAGTCAACAAATGAGCGAAATCATTCAATTGCAATTAGCGTGCGCCCAAAACTTGCTTAACGAAGAATCCTGATGATCAACTGTGTAGACTCCCAATACGGTTCGGTTAAGCTGCACAGCCCTTACAGATCCCCCTTAATCCCCCTTTTTAAGGGGGAAACAGAGCCATTCTTAGCCCCCTTTCTTAAGGGGGGTTGGGGGGATCTAGTCTTATCCTAACCGTATTGTATAGACTCCATAGAGGAGTCTACATCCTTCAGCTTTTATCATTCATTGCTTGCTTATAATTTGAGGAATAACTGCCGTGACAACCGTAGATGCGGTACTCAGTAAACACAATAATGGTCTTGGTTTTTATACCTTATCTCATAACCAAAATCAGGTTTGGAAAGGTTCTTTAGAATCTGTATCTTTTGAGCAATCAGCCATCAAAGATAAATTGATGGTATTAGATAAACCCTGTTACATCGTCAATCTTGGCGGAAAAATCGGTGTTACTAACGAAGGATATTTGTCCTCTGCTGATAATAGCACAACAGTACAAGTAGAACTGTTGGCATTTGTGCCACCAATTCATATTCAACAGTTAGGAGATCCCAATTTTCTCTCCTTTTATGGCGTGAAATATGCCTATGTTACTGGTGCTATGGCTGGCGGTATTGCTTCTGAAGAAATGGTCATTGCACTCGGAAAAGAGCAAATTTTGAGTTCCTTTGGTGCAGGTGGTTTAAGTCCAGAACGTTTAGAAGCAGCGATTAATCGCATTCAACAAGCTTTACCTCAAGGCCCCTATGCTTTCAATTTAATTCATAGTCCCAGCGACCCAGCAATTGAACGGCGTGCGGTAGATTTATATCTCAAATATCAGGTAAGAACGGTAGAAGCTTCGGCATTTTTAGACTTGACTCCCAACATCGTTTATTACCGCGCTGCTGGACTTGGTTTAAATGACGCCAATCAAATTGAGATCAAAAATAAAGTCATTGCCAAAATTTCTCGCAGAGAAGTAGCCACCAAATTTCTGCAACCAGCGCCAGCCAGAATCCTCAAAGAACTTGTTGAAAAAAAATTAATCACTGAGTTACAAGCAACTCTTGCAGCCAAAATTCCGATGGCTGATGATATTACCGTCGAGGCTGATTCTGGCGGTCATACAGATAATCGTCCATTAGTTTGTCTGTTGCCTTCTATGATTGCTTTGCGTGATGAAATACAGGCACAATATCATTACGAACAACCCGTTAGAGTTGGTGTAGCAGGAGGAATTGCCACACCACAATCAGCCTTAGCAGCCTTCATGATGGGTGCTGCTTATATAATGACTGGTTCAATTAATCAGTCATGCGTTGAATCTGGAGCTTGTGAACATACCAAGAAATTACTAGCTCAAGCAGAAATGGCTGATGTAATGATGGCCCCAGCAGCAGATATGTTTGAAATGGGGGTCAAACTGCAAGTTCTCAAACGGGGTACGATGTTCCCCATGCGAGCGCAGAAATTATTTGAACTATATCGAACTTATGATTCGATTGAAGACATTCCTTTAGCAGAAAGAGAAAAATTAGAGAAACAAGTTTTTCGCAAAAGTATTGCTGAGGTATGGGAAGGAACTGCGACTTATTTGTCCCAAAAAAACCCTGAAAAACTGGGCAAAGCAGTCAATAATTCTAAATTAAAAATGGCGCTGATTTTCCGTTGGTATTTAGGATTATCTTCCCGTTGGTCTAGTTCTGGAGAGAAAGGCCGCGAAGTCGATTATCAAATTTGGTGTGGCCCGGCAATGGGTAGTTTCAATGACTGGGTACGGGGTTCATATATGTCCGAACCAAAAAATCGCCAAGTTGTTGATGTTGCTGACCAAATTATGACTGGTGCAGTCTTTTTATACCGCATCCAAAGTTTGAAAATTCAAGGGCTGCAAACCTCTAATTATTACAGTCAGTATCGCCCATTTCGTTCTACATTGTTGGAGATGTAAAAATGAGTATAAAACAGTCTTTTACAGCAGCCGATATTCAAGTATTCTTGGTGTCTAACCTAGCTGCCTTGCTCAAGATAGAAACTGATGAGGTAGATGTCAAAGAGCATTTAGAAAGCTACGGTTTAGATTCAGCACAGGCAATGATTCTGGTAAGCAAATTGGAGAAATTGCTGGGATTTCAACCATCTCCGCTTCTTCTATGGCATTACCCAAATATTGAATCTCTTTCACAGCGTTTAGCTGAAGAATTGCAAGAAAAGTCAGAGGTTAAAGACACAAAAAATGTCAACGCTGCCACCCCTATTCTAAATTTAAAAGCCGAAGCTGTTCTTGACCCTACCATTCATCCTGGTACTGTACCTCATGCGCTAGGTGAACCCAAGAAAATTTTTCTAACTGGAGGAACAGGCTTTTTAGGAGCTTTTATAATCCAGGAACTGCTACAGGAAACTAATGCAGATATATATTGCTTAGTGCGTGCTGCTAATGCAGAAGAAGGCAAGAGCAAACTACAAAAGAACCTGCAACAGTATGCAGTTTGGCAGGAACAGTTTAATTCCAGAATTATTCCTGTTGTCGGTGATTTATCTCAGCCACTTTTAGGGCTTGGCTCTGAACAGTTTAAAATCTTAGCTGCCAACATTGATACTATCTATCATAGTGCTGCTTTGCTGAATTATGTTTATCCTTACTCAGCACTGAAAACAGCCAATGTTCTAGGAACTCAAGAAGTTTTACGATTGGCATGTCAAATTAAAGTCAAGCCTTTACATTACGTTTCTAGTGTCGCTATTTTTGAATCACCTGCTTATGCTGGCAAGGTAGTCAAAGAACAAGATGAATTTAGTCATTGGGAAGGTATTTATCTTGGTTACTCTCAAACTAAATGGGTAGCTGAAAAATTAGTCAAGATTGCTGGTGAGCGAGGACTTCCTATAACTATCTATAGACCGCCATTAATCTCAGGAGACAGCAAAACAGGTATTTGTAATACCCATGACTTTATCAATCTGATGACCAAGGGCTGTCTGCAAATGGGAAGTTTTCCTGATGTCGAATATATGTTGGATATGTCTCCTGTGGACTATGTTAGTAAAGCCGTTGTTTATTTATCGAGACAGAAATCATCGATAGGTAAAGCTTTCCATTTACAACATCCCGAACCTATTTCCTTGAAAAATTTAGTTGACTGGATACGCTCTTTTGGTTATCCAGTTGAGATGATTCCCTATGAGCAGTGGCAAGCAGAGTTAATCAATAATGTGTCTTCTGTGGACAATCCTTTATACACCCTGCGACCTTTTTTACTAGAACGCTGGTCTGATGAACAACTAACTATTCCTGATTTGTACCTACAAGCCAGAAGACCCCATATTAGTTGCCAAGATACGCTTAATGCACTCGCTGGCAGTTCCATTGTTTGTCCGACCATTGACTCTCAATTGTTGATGACTTATACCGCCTATTTGATTCAAACTGGTTTCTTGAATGTCGCCTAGTAATATTGCTTAGGCATAAGTGCTGGGGAGCCAGTCCCGTGCGGCAGCTTCCTTTGCTCAACATTTTCAATGCCAGCTAAAAGCCTCTACACTAACAGCGGCAATATAATTGCCCTGTTTTTTTGTTCATAAATAGAAATCTTTAGAACTTATTCATTAACATAAATAATCGCGTATACAATGGTAATTGTTATGCATAAAGTTTGATTTTTCAGCTTTTGCAAGTAATTGAATCTGTGTATAAAACGTGATTACTAGCAATCTGAAATAACCAAATTTCCTTGATACGCAATTAGTAAACTAATGCATAATTTCTAAATTTATGTTTGCTCTACTACATTTATTAAGTTATCGGCTAACGCATCACAAAAGCATTAAAAGGGTAATTACTTAAGACATTTATCTTAGATCCACACATGACGGTTACTTGATTGTAGGTAACTGAGAACCACTGGAAATGCATAATACCTTAATCAAGTTGAATTCACCAATTTTCTAATATGAACACAACACACCAAGTCCAAAGCAAAAAAACTGCTCTGATTACTGGAGCAGCTAGTGGAATTGGCTACCAATTAGCACGCATTTTTGCGTTTAATGATTACAATCTTGTATTAGTAGATAGGCTCGGACTAAAACTCACGGAAATTGCGACTCAATTCCAAAAAGAATTTGGAATTCTTGTCAAAACTATTGTCAAGGATTTATCTATATCAACATCTCCTGAAGAAATTTTCACAGAGTTACAACAAGCAACTATCAAGGTTGATGTACTAGTGAATAATGCAGGATTTGGTACTTATGGATTATTTAACGAAACAAACCTAACCACTGAACTGGAAATGCTACAGGTAAATTTAGTGTGTCTTACCCATTTAACTAAGTTATTCCTGAAGAGTATGGTCAAGCAAGGTGAGGGAAAAATATTAAATGTTGCCTCGGCTGCTGCCTTTCAACCTGGCCCTTTGATGGCGGTTTATTTCGCTACCAAAGCCTATATTTTATCATTTTCAGAAGCGCTGGCTAATGAATTAGAAGGTACAGGTGTCACCGTGACAGTTCTTTGCCCAGGGTCAACAGAATCTGCCTTTCATGAAAGAACGGGAATGGCAGACTCTAAATTGCTCAAGGGTAAGAGAATGATGGATGCGGAAACAGTCGCCAAGATTGGTTATCATGCCTTAATGAAAGGCAAAACAGTTGTTATTCCTGGTGTGCTCAATAAACTATTGGCAAAAAGTGTAAGATTTGTACCCAGAAAGCTGGTGACAAAAATTGTAAGAAGTATGCAAGAAGATAAATAGCAGGTACTATAGCGATCGCATTTGAGTTGTGAGGTTTTTCGTAAAAGTTGTCATTTGTCATTAGTGGTTTATCACTAATAAGGTAGGACTGTTATGTCTAGTTCTGGCAGGCTATCGCTTGTATATCAATACTGCCAACACTTCAAATGCCAGCCAAAACCTGCCACAGCTACCGCTGCAACATAATCTTTAGCAGGCACTAGTTCAACAAGTCCCCAGTCTTCAGATGTCTGTAATGTGGCAGGTTCTGTGGGAGTTAGCGACACTTCAATTTGCTCTAACCCAACTAATCCATCTCCAGTTGCCTTTAAATAAGCTTCCTTGCAAGTCCAGTAGCGAAAAAATACCTCTTGCTGTTGGTTGGGAGGTAGCGATCGCAATACAGCATATTCTCTAGCTAAAAAGAACCGTTTGGCAAGGGATTCTATATCAGAAACCGGGCGAATGTACTCTAAATCCACACCAATCTGGCGAATGCAATTCACCCCACACAAACCTAAGCTCTGAGAGTGAGACAAATTAAACACCAATCCACTGTCAGCAAAGACATCTGCTAATACTGGTTTACCCCGAGCTTGATAATCAAACCGCACCTCTTGCGGCTTGATACCCAAATAGCGACCTAATATAGTTCGGAGGATACCGCGGCCAGCAATGAAACGTTGCCGATGTTCTTGAAAATAGAACCGTTCAGCACGAGCAATTTCGTCACTCGAAAGGGTTCTTGTCAAATATTCCAACTGTGGTTCTGGTTGGTCAAGGTCTATTTGCCAGATATGAACATCATCCGGCAGCAAAATTAAATCTGTCGGTGCAGGCAGCCAGAGATGATTAAGTGCAGTCATTGATTAGATAACACATGTCACTTTTGCAAATATACCAAGCTACTCATTAGAAAAGAAAGCAGCTTGGCAGACTCTACATCGGCTCAAAATAGTGGAGGTTGATTAGCAGTTCTACTAACTTAATCGCAAATTAGCGTTCTTCTTTGCGTCTTTGCGCCGCCAGTTGCTTCAAGTCGGCAAAGCCGCCCAACGCACTGGCTCGCCTTTGCGTGAGACAAAAAAATTATGGTTTATTTACCTGAAAATAGCTGTAAAGTTAAATAATTGCACAAGACTCCTGTTCAACATTTCGTTTTTCCTCCAGCCATTGTAAAACCCGATTCCATGCCCACCAAGGGTCAGGGTCTTTTGCTTGGCGCTGACACTCTTTGCTACTCAAATAGCCAACATGACCCCCATAACGAGTGAGCAACAAATCTATGACAGGATTGCGATCGCAGCCAGCTTCCAATTCAGGTATAATAGCAGGGTGAAAAAGTGGGTCATCAGCAGCATATATAATCAAAGTCGGTTTTGAGAGCTGCGGCAACAGTTGTAATGCACTACTAGCTTCGTAATATGCCTCTACAGAAGCAAAACCGAGTCGGTTAATTACCAGTTCCTTGTCAAAATCCCAAATGCTGTTTGCCCTTTCAATTGCCGCTGGGTCAATGGCTCCAGGATGAGCATCATGGATTCGCCATGCTAGTTTTTTCAAATTCTGTGCAATGCCAGCTTCTAAATACTTTCCTAAGGGTTTTTTGACTAAATAAGATAGCGATCGCAACGAATCCAAACTTGGGCAAATCACCGCGCCACCAACAATATCGCTGTCTTTTAGCCCTAAATACTCATCATCCTTAGTCAAATCCGCAGCCGTTTTCAGTCCCCATAATGCTAATTGCCCCCCTAAAGAAAACCCTGTGAACCAAAATTTTTTCGGACATCCCATTTCTGCCGCAGCAGCAGCAATGCGGACAAAATCTTCCCCCTCATACAACCCATCAGAAGTCAAAGTAGGGGATAATTCAGCAGTTTTGCCGTGAGCACGCCAATCAAATAACACTACAGCGTATCCTTGAGCGTATGCCTTTCGTCCTAGCAGTTTCAAAAACCATTCTGTATCTAGCTCACCTGTAATGCCATAAGTACCCACAATCGTGCTATGGGCATTTTTAGGTATGGCAACCAAACCAAAAATTGGCACATCTTGCCCACCTATAAAGATTGTTTCATGGTAAGGCGGCTCTGGATATTGAGTAGTGTTTTGGGCGTATCTTCTTCCCCACAAAGCGCTGTACACAGTCATTGCCAGCCCGTTTTGCAAAAACTTGGGCGGATTGTAGGGAGGATGACACATCATAACTAGATTTTCCTGTAATTTAGTCTTGATTTCACAATTCTTTCATCTTAAGATTTATGTTAGATTTTAAATCTTATTTATAATCTGTGCAGAAATCTTTGTATCTACCAAAGGTTCTTCTCTATCCTTAATAAGTAGTAATAATTTTTAAGAATGCCGAGGATTCTAGTCATAGACGATGACCCAGCTATTTCAGAACTCGTTGCCGTCAACTTGGAAATGGCCGGCTACGATGTTAGTCAAGCTGAAGACGGCATCAAAGGTCAGGCATTGGCTCTCCAGCTACAACCAGACTTGATCATGCTCGATCTGATGTTGCCTAGGGTAGATGGATTTACCGTTTGTCAACGCCTACGTCGGGACGATCGCACCGCTGAAATTCCCGTGTTAATGTTAACGGCTTTAAGCCAAACTCAGAATAAGGTAGAAGGCTTTAATGCTGGCGCAGATGACTACCTTACCAAACCCTTTGAAGTCGAAGAAATGCTAGCGCGGGTGCGGGCATTATTGCGGCGTACTGACCGCATTCCCCAAGCAGCAAAGCACAGCGAGATTCTTAATTATGGATCACTTACCCTCGTTCCCGAAAGATTTGAGGCGATATGGTTCAACGAGACGGTGAAACTGACTCACTTGGAATTTGAGCTACTTCACTGCTTACTTCAACGCCACGGTCAGACAGTTTCCCCTAGTGAAATTCTTAGGGAAGTCTGGGGATACGATCCAGATGATGACATCGAAACAATTCGGGTACATATTCGCCACTTGAGAACCAAGCTAGAACCAGATCCCCGCCATCCCCGCTATATTAAGACCGTATACGGTGCGGGATATTGTCTAGAGTTACCCGGTATACCTCCATCAATTGAGGGAGCTTCTGCATCAATGGTTGAATGAAATAAAGAGTTAGGAGTCAGGAGCTAGGAGCAAAAATGTATAGTTATTCTGACTTCTGGCTCCTCAGATAACCACCTATTGTTGGTAATAATGTAGATGAGGTATTAGCGGACTAAATTGCTGATGGATTTTATTCTGTGCGACTCTTCCAATATCCAGGTTCTCGGCTGCAATGCATAACAGCCAAAATTAAAATGTAGTCCTGTTCAATTGTATAGAGAATTCCATACGAAAACTTTTTTTGTCAGACATCGCCGAACGTCTTCATCAATTACAGACCAACGAGTAGGTGACTCCCTAATTCGATCAACTGTATCCTCAACTGCATCGATAAACGCTTGCGCTAGCTCGGTACGATGTCCAGCATAGTATTTAACAGCCTCAGTATATTCAGTGAGCGCTTCAGGGTGAAATACATATTTCATTGTTCCAGAATTCGCCTCACCTGTGCTAATGCCTCATCTCCTAATATTGGCTGTATAGCACCGCTTCTAAGTTCATCTCGTCGTTTCTTTGCCTCATTCGTCCAAGCCGCCTGAATAGCTGGATTGATGTCAAACTCTAGGCTTTCAATCAGCTTTTCTACCAGAAGTGCCCTTGCTTCACTCGGCAAAGATAATGCTTCCTGCATCAGTTGTTCAATAGACAGCATAATCACACAACTGGTCTTTCATTTCTGCTTTCAGTTTACCTGATCAAGGATTAACTGGTTTTACAAAATCATAGCGATCGCTCCTAAATTTCACCTACTATGTCTCGACAATCCGCATAGCGTGACCATTTGGCTCTCTCACCAAAAAGTAGAGACGTTGCATTGCAACATCTCTATAATGGTCTATCTGTCACATTCTTTTGTTAAATTGCTATTAGATGTGAACGGGAACGGTTTTGTGAAACACCTGCTCACCTTCTAGCTTATTACCAGTTAGTTACTGCTTGGGCGATCGCCTCTTGAGCTTGAGTCAAAGACTGTTCACGAACAGCATCAGCTGCACTTAGGTTTTCCAGATGGATGAAAGAAACGTCTGTAATGCCGACGAATCCAAAAATCGCTCTAAGATAAGGTTCCTGATAATCATAAGGGGCTGCGGGGCTTCCAGGTGTAAAGCTACCACCACGAGCTGTGATTACTAACAACTTTTTCCCTTCAACCAGTCCTTGAAAGCCGCCTTGCTCTGTAACAGCAAAGGTGCGTCCAACACGAACAATTTGGTCAATGTAAGCTTTGAAGGTAGAGGGTATATTAAAGTTATACATCGGCACACCAAAGACGTAGCGATCGGCTGCTAAAAACTCATCAACTAAAGCATCAGACATCTTAATCGCCTGTGTCAATTCGGGTGTGTGTGCCTGGGGTGGTGTAAAAGCAGCAGCAATCCACGATTCGTCTACATGCGGAACAGGATTGTGACCTAAATCCCGATAGGTTACTGTACTTTCAGGATGAACGGCTTTCCATTCTGTGATAAATTTATGAGTAAGTGTGCGTGAATGAGAACGTTCACCACGCGGACTAGAATCAATATGGAGAATCTTTGCCATAAATTTCCCAACTAGAATTAGGCCTATAGGTACGTAACAGAGCTTCGAGCAAAATATAAAATACTTGCCGAGTTAACTTTAAACTATGTAAAGCTAATATGAGTAGTAGGCACTTAAAAGTAAGGTACTTACTAAAAAGTAACTATGAAAGCTGAAGCAGATAACTATAGCAGATTGAGTTGCGAAGTAGAAACCACGCTAAAGGTAATTGGCGGACGCTGGAAGGTTTTAATTATCAGAGAATTAATGGCTGGAATAAAACGGTTTGGCGAATTGCAGCGAGCCTTACCCGGAATTACGCAAAAAATGCTCACCCAGCAACTGAGAGAAATGGAGGAAGATGGCATTATTCATCGAGAAGTTTACCCCCAGATTCCCCCCAAAGTGGAATATTCATTAACGTCTTTGGGAGAAACTTTGCAACCAATTCTCTATGCAATGCATGAATGGGCTATTAAACATTATGGCTCAAATAAATCACCATCAAGTTGAAAATGGGCGTTGCTGAGTGAAAATATGAATTAGGATCACGCTCCAGACGCAAAGGCACAGAGGATGAGAGTTTGAGAGGTTCAATTTTTGACTTTCATCCTTATATTCAGCAAAGCCTGAAAATGCTTAATCGGTTAACTTTCTCCTGCAAAGATGGTACGCAAACAGTAAATTAAAAATTTAGGATTCCCAAAAATCAATTTTAAGCCTATTAGCTATTTTGCAAATATTCAATCGCCGCCTCTAATTTTGAGGAGTATCTTTCAGCAAACCTTTCAAACCAAAGCCCTTCAGACGAGAATGGATCTAATTTGGCTAACCATTCTTTTGCTTCTAATCTCAAAGCCTCTAGTCGTTTGGCTTTGAGTTGTTCTTGTTTTATTCGCTCTTGTTCTAGTTCTTGTTGCCTTCTTAATTCTTCAGCAGCATCTTGAACTGCAAAATCAGCCTTAACTGCTGCTAAAATATTATCTATTAAAGATCCCGATTTGGGTGACGATGGGATAAAGGATTTGGCTGCATTTGGCTTCATCTTCTGCTGTTCTGGTTGTACTTCTTCATATTCAGCTTTTAGTTGAGCTAACAACTCATCAATGGAATCCATTATTTCAACTCCTATTAAGAGTATGGCTAGTCATTAATAGCATTAAGCAGCACTTCCGATAAACTCATATCTTCCATATCTTCCATAGTAATGGTGTCACAGATATCAAACTTGGCACCAGCCCCTTGGAGATCATCATCTAAGACTTTGAGAAAGCGGGTAGCTTGCTGATCTGTTCCAACTTGAATGAAGGAAATGGCTAGTTCTTCATCTTGATCCATACGGCGAGAAGCTTCAATAATTACCCTCATTACCGCTTTGCGATCGTCCGGTTCACCATCAGTAACTACTAAAATTGTTTCACCATTCGGTTTAGTTTTTCCGCCCGCTTTGCGTTGAAAGTAATCATCAGTTGCATGTTTCAATACAGCCGCCAAATCAGTAGTACCAGAGGGGTCATTTTCTTGAAAAATTTGTGCTACCTTACTTGCTGTAACATTTTCGTAACGCTTGAATCTACCAGAAAATACATAAATAGTGATGCCATCTGGATCAAATTGCTCACACTTACTAGCTAAGGCTAAAGTGGATTCCTGTGCTACTGTCCATCGGCTTCTACCACCCTTTTGATCTGGGGTTGCCATGCTGCCGCTTTTATCGATAATTAAGGTATAATCACGATTTTCTAACATTTATTCAATTCTCCAATTAATGGTTAATGGTCAAAAACTTTTAGACTTTTGACTCGGAAATAATTAGTCAGTTATTGCATTCATCAATACATCTGCGAGACTCATGTCTTCTAAATCGTCTAAAGTAACTGTGTCGCAAATATCAAATTTAGCGCCAACACTTTGCAACTGGTCATCCAAAGCTTTGAGAAACTTAGTTGCTTGAGGATCTGAACCTACTTGAATAATCGAAATTGCCAATTCTTCATCACGCTCCATTTGGCGAGTGGCATGAATTATGACTTCAAATACTGCTTTGCGATCGTCTGGTTCGCCATCGGTGATTACTAAAATTGTCTCACCATTGGCTTTGGTTTGACCGGCTGCTTTGCGTTTAAAGTAATTATTCAGGGCATCCTGAAGTACACTTGCTAAGTTTGTTGTGCCAGCAGGGTCATTTTCCAGAAATATCTGCGCGACTTTGGCTGAGGTGACATCATCGTAGCGTTTAAATCTACCGGAAAATACGTAAACAGTAAGCCCATCAGGGTCAAACTGTTCGCATTTTCTTGCCAAAGCGAGGGTGGACTCTTGGGCTATCTCCCATCTACTTCTACCACCAGCTTGATCGGGGGTAGACATACTACCACTTTTGTCAAGGATTAAAGTATAGTCGCGATCGCTCATCATATTATTCCTACAATTATTAGCCAATGGTACTAGTCTAACCGTTGAGTAATAATGCAGCATCCGCTCAGAATGGTTTGTAATAATCGTTAAAAGGTGAAAGTTGTCCGAATTAGACCAATATAGATTGTGTTGTTGTTGCGATCGTGTTCTGGGTTAGTAATCACCAGCAGCCCTGGAGTAATGGCGATGTTGTCATTAGCGGGGAAGCGGTAAAAAGCTTCTATATGCATAGAGTTGTCTGCATCTGCGTATGCCTGACCGGCAATCTTGAAGTCATTGTTAGTAACTTTGGGTGGTTGACCGATTGCAATTCCTCCAAGGCTCCCTTCTTTGCCTAAATCAACTAGAGCCAAAGTCAACGCCCAGTTAAAAATATTAGCTGCTGGGTCGTTTGGTAAATCGGTAGCTGTAGCATTGGTGAAGCCGACCCAACCAGAGAGGGTAAAATTAGGGTTAAGTGCGATCGCAGATTGCAAACCGAAGGAGTCGGCAACAATGGCATTACTCTCGTTATTAAAGGGATCGTTAGCGCGACGGCTACCGGTTCCGCTTTCGTCGAGGTTATTGTAAGAACGGACGTAGGTAAAGCCTACTCCAAAGCTATCACTAAGTTCAAAGGAGAGTTGAGCGATCGCTCCGTATGCTGTCTCATCAAACCCAATTTCTGGGTCTTGAACATCGTTAGCAATGTACCCCAAACTCAAGTTTACCGTCTCGCTAAAGTTATAAACTATACCTAATCCCGCTCCTTCTCCCTGGCGGTAAATTGGGTTGCGCTGTGCAAAGCGGGAGAGGGAACCACGACCACTTCCAGTCAAAAAAGGATTGAACGTATTGGCAACAAATTCATCCAAGTCGCCGCCTACCGCCTCCAGATAAACAATAGCCTGTCCCAATGGAAAGCGGTATTCTAAGACGTTAACTTCAAACTGGTTCTCGGTATCGCCTTGAAAGGCTAAACGTGCCATCTCAGTGCCAGCTGCATTATCTATTGCCGCGATATTTGTAGCTTGTAAGCGAGTTCTCAGGCGGTCTTTACCAGTGAAGCTAGTATCAAAATTTAGCCGTACCCGGTTACTCAAAGTCAAATTACTGTCGATAGCATTCCCACTGCTATCAGCTTTGTCACCGCCACCAATTCCAGCGAGGGCAAAAATAACTTCTCCTTGCAGTTTAGTAGTCGTAGAAAACTGCTGTTGCGCTGTAGACGCTAAACGGGATTCTAATTTATCTACTCGTCCTTGAAGATATTTTAGTTCTTGGGCAAACTCTGTTTGCAATCGTTTGAGGGTTTCCAAGTCTTCTTGACTTACCTGGTGAGAAGTTCCCTTGAGTATCAAGTCGTTAAGGTGATTTATGGTGGTCAGAAGACCCGCTGCAAATTCATAGCGAGTTATGGCTTGATTACCCCGAAATGTGCTATCGGGATAACCTGTAACTACACCGTAGCGCTCGACCAAAGATTGGAAAGATTGAAAAGCCCAGTCTGTAGGTTGAATATCTGCTAACTCAGATACAGCATTGATATTGGTTAAGGAATCTGACTGGTTTGGGAAGAGAGAGGGGGAGATTGATTGATGGAATGACTCCTGGGAAATATCTTGTTGCCGTCTCACTGTTTCCTCTACTTTTGCGGCTTTCAGAACATTGTTAAGTTTTGCAAAAGGTATAGTTTTGGCATTCTTAGGCGCTTCGTTGGCAGAAGCTCCTCCTGCCAGTGAAAGGATAGTTGTGAGAACAACCAAGCCGACATTGCAAAGATTCAAAACAACTTTTGACACAGGCATTTGCGCTTCACCAATTAAAATAAATTACTCTTTTGATTAGACAAATTGAGTAAAAATTCTTACTTATGGCAGAATTCAACGCTACAAAAATCATCTTACATTGTGCTTTAACATTTAATAACCTTTTCTTAATTCCAGACCGATAAAATTTTGGATTTGCAAGTCCCAATTTTTATCAGGCGACAAGTCTAGTATCTGAAAATAGTTCAAAGCCTAGATTCAAATCAATCCCAAAAAAGTCATAAATGACAAAAGTTTCGGCATCAAAATCTGCATCTAGTAGCCCTGAATCAAAGCAGGAAAGCCTTTGGAATAGATTTGATATAAGGCGATCGCAGCAAGTTACTACTGGCAGTTTCCCTAGTAGCACTCATCAGCCGACCTTAAGCAAACATTCTCCAAGACGACACTTCCGTTGGGTTGTAGATGCAGCATTACCACTGGCACTAACAACCATTGCTAGCATTGCTGTACTATTGCCCAGTTCACTGCCAACACCAGCGCGTCTAGCTTTGTTTGCTTTCTTACTTGCAGCGATTTTATGGTCAACTACGTCAATCAATGCAGACTATATTGCCCTTTTCACGATGATGCTGTTGATTTTGACGGGTGGCAGCCCTCAAGAACAACTCTTTAATGCCTTAGCTTCAGACGTAGTTTGGTTAATGATTGGCGCTTTTGTGTTGGGCGGAGCAGTGCAAAAAACGGGCTTGGCAGCGCGGCTAACGCAATTGGTTGTATCTAGGGCAAAGACAGTAAGGGGTGTATTCTGGCTACTTACTACGGTACTCATTCCCCTGTCGTTTTTAATTCCTTCTACTTCTGGTCGGGCAGCTGTTGCCATTCCTGTATTTCGCAGTATCACAAGTACCACTAGCGATCGCCGTATCATTCGCGCTATAGCCATGCTCATGCCCACAATCATCTTAGTATCAACGATTGTGGCCTTAGTTGGCGCAGGTTCGCACCTAATCGCCAATGACTTACTACAACAGATTACCAAAAACCGAATTTCCTTTACCCAGTGGGCAATCTACGGCTTACCTTTTGGTACTGCTGCCAGCTTCGCCTCCTGTTGGGTAATTATGCGCTTATTTTTGGATGAAAAACGTCTCAGTCAGGAGTTACTAGTTCCTCAAACCAAACACAAGCCACTCTCTCGGTCAGAGTTGATGACGCTAATTGTAGTAGCAGTGATGATTGTTCTGTGGCTGACAGAAAGCTGGCATGGGTTTGAAATTGCCACCGTGACAGTCGTTGGGGCATTAGTGTTAACTTTGCCAGGAATTGGAGTGCTGAAGTGGAAAGAGGGACTCAAAGCCGTTTCTTGGAATCTGGTAATTTTCGTCGGTGCAGCCTTAGTGCTGGGACGGGCACTTATTGATTCAGGTGCAGCGCAATGGATTATTAACCAGATGTTTGCTGTCACCAGTATTGCACCTGGTGATTCCCGGACTCTGATTCTGGTGTCATTGGCGTTTATCTCGCTGACATCTCACCTGTATATGACTTCTCACACTGCACGCGCCGCCGCTTTAGTCCCAGCACTACTCTATCTTGGCAACAGTTTGCAACTCAATCCCGTCGCAGTTTTGTTCCTTAGTACGGTTGGCATGGACTACTGTTTGACGTTTCCGGTGAGTTCTAAAGCACTATTGATGTTTCAAGAGTTGGAAGGCGCAACTTACAAACCGTCCGATTTGCTGCGCCTTAGTTCAGTGCTGCTTCCTGTGCATTTAGGGTTGATGGTGCTGTTCTACTACACCTACTGGCGTTGGGTAGGATTGACACTTTAGAAACTGGGGTGAGATGAATTTACGTAAAAAGTTATTCACGATTTTTGGAGGCTTGGCATTGCTAGCATTAGCAAGCGGTGGCGTCACAGTCTGGGCGATCGCAAACTGGCATGATAGTGAAGACAAGCTTCAGAACCACTACCAGCGCAGTCTGTTGCTCCAGCGATTGCGGGCAGACACCTTTCGGGCTTTTAAGGAAGTACCGGATGCAGTAACAGGCGATGATCCAAACTCCCGCCAAGAGTTTATAGAATACCTGAAGCCAGCTAACGAAGACTTCCGGCGCTGGACAGAGTTAGCTGATACGGTGGCTGAGAAACAACAAGTACAGCAAATCCGCAATGCCTATGAAATTCTCGTGAAAAATGCGAACAAAGCGTTTGACTTAGTTGAGGCAGGGCGTCGGAAGGAAGCTTTTATGTTGATGGAAGGACAGTTAGAAGACAACGATTTTCGTTTGTTTGAGGATTTGACTGTACAGGCTGTTGCTTCTGATAAACAAATCCGCGCCCTAATTACCAGACAAACTCAAAGGACTCGACAAACGGCTCAGTTGGTGCTGATAATCTCTGCATTTGGTATTCTCTCATTGGTGTTCTTGCTTTTTGCCTACCTCGCAGCCGATCTATTTGCTCCCTTACGCGAAACTGAAAAGGCGCTGAATGACGTAGCGCGGGGTGATCTGCAACGTCGTTTAGATGAGGAACGCAAAGATGAATTTGGTACTGTGGCAAGCGCTTTTAATCGCATGACGGCAGCGATCGCTCAACGAGAGCAGGTAACAGGACTGGCTGCATTTCCCACCCAAGAGGCAGACGGCACCAAGGAAGCAGATTTGCAAAACATGCCATCCCGCTTGACATTGCATACTCTGGTATCACAACTGCGATCGCGGGTTTCCCGACTGCACAATAATCAAACAGATGGCAACGTCGCGGTTGCAGTTGAACAAAAGCAGGAGGTAATTGACCAGCTAGATCAACTATTGCAAGCTGTAGCGCGTGTCACCGAATTCGGGTTTCCTTTAGACCTGAATCTGGCTCGTACAGATATCCGGGCACTACTTTACGAAGTACTGCTACGGTTTCATGACGATTTTGTGCGACGAGGTGTCAGCTTCGATTTACAAATTGCACCGGAGGTTAACTATGCAGTAGTGGATAGACTCAAACTGCGCGAGGCCTTGGGTGAGTTAGTCAGCAATTCTCTATCAGCCTTACCAGAACTAGGTGGACGTATAGGCATCCGCTCTTCCCTTAACACCAAAACAGATGCCACAGAACTACTCATCGAAGTCGCCGACGACGGCACAGGCAGTGAACAGCCATTGATTAATCGAGCTTTTGCCACCTTTGAAGACGACCGCAAGCAACGCCCTAGTGTCGGACTAAAGCTAACCAAAGCCATTGTTGAGCAGCATGGCGGTCATCTCACGATTGACAGCGAACCTAATTTGGGTACGCATGTTCAGATCCGGCTACCTTGGCGTGCGGAATGAAGAAGGCAGGGGAGGCAAGGGGAGAATAATAGTTTGAGAAAGTTTTTGCGTAAGTTCTGCAACTTTGCAGTTCATCCAAATGAAAACAACTTAAGAAAAGGAGCAGCTATTTATGACCTTACGAATTTTGATAGCACCCTCTGGTTTCAAAGAAAGTTTGGCAGCGGATGAAGTCGCTGATTGTATTGCCAATGGTATTCTGCGAGCAATTCCAGATGCGAAAATCCAGAAAGCTCCGTTGGTAGATGGTGGCGAAGGCTTTGCTAAGGCTCTAGTTGCTGCCACAGAGGGAAGTTTGCATCCGATGACAGTAACTGGGCCAGTGGGACAACCCGTGGAAGCCCACTATGGTTTGCTAGGAGGTACGGATACTAAGACGGCTGTGCTGGAGATGGCTGCGGCCGCTGGGTTGAGGCTGGTTCCCCACGATGCTCGTGACCCGCTAAAAACGACAACTTATGGTGTGGGTGAACTGATCAAAGCAGCTCTAGATGCGGGAGTGGAACGAATTTTAGTAGGCTGCGGTGACTCTGGAACTAACGACGGTGGGGCTGGTATGGCTCAAGCCTTAGGAATACGTTTGCTGGATGCGGCAGGTAATTCGTTAGGTAGGGGCGGCAGTGAACTGATCAAACTCCATACTATTGATCCGAGCGATCGCGATCGCCGTCTAGAACAAGTGCAAATCGATGTAGCTTGTAACTGGCATAACTTATTGTGCGGCCCTAAAGGAGTGGCAAGGGTTTTTGGCCCCCAGAAAGGTGCATCCCCTGAAACAGTTGAACAGATGGCAGCAGCACTAGACCATTATGCAGATCTCATTGAGCGAGATTTAGGAATTGACGTGCGTGAAATGCCCGGTAGCGGTGCTTCTGGTGGATTGGGGACAGGTTTACATGCATTGATTGGTGCAACTCTACACCCACGCTACAACATTGTGATGCAATATCTGGAGTTGGAAAGCCTCTTACAAAATACTGACTTGGTGGTTACGGCTGAAGGGAGTATCGATTTCCAAACCCCGCGAGGTAAAATTCCTGTGGAAGTTGCCCAGCGTGCCAAACGCTATAATCTACCAGTAATTGCGATCGCTGGCACCATTGGTCAAGATGCGCGGGTAAATTTCGACTATGGCATTGATTCTTTTTCCACGATTCTCAGAGAACCCTGTACACTACCTGAAGCGATCGCTAACACACCCGACCTTTTAACCTATGCAGCAGAACGGGTGATGCGCTTGATTAAGGTTGGGCAAAAACTAGCTCAACCACACTCTCAACTTGTATAGCAGGGAATGGGGAATGGGGAATGGGGAATGGGGAATAGGGAATGGGGAATAGGGAATGGGGAATAGGGAATGGGGAATAGGGAATGGGGAATGGGCTTGAAAGTCTTTTGGTGTGTAGGTTTTATGATTAGTTTATGTCCTAACATACCTCGCAACTAGCTGTACAAAATGTTCGATAGTGGTTTATAAAAAAACTCCCTCAGAAACTCTGAGAGAGGTCTACAAGGAGTATTTTTTGATCAGACAACTATGCAGGGTTAGGTTGCGTTCTACTTTGGAGTAGCTGGATAACCGCTGCTTTTTCTAAGATTCCCACTAGTACACCGTTTTTACGAACTACGGGAAGTGCAGTTAACTTTTGTTGTTCAAGTAGCTGCACTACTTCCAACAGTGGTTGATCAGATTGAACTGTGGTAGATTGTGCAATTGGTTGCATTACTTCTCTAACTTGAGTTTCTGACCACATAGATGTCGGGATGGAACGCATATTATCAACAGCGATCGCACCTACTAATTGTCCCTCATCGTCAGTCACTAAAAACCGACGCCAGTTTTCTCCACTCATGACCCGCTGATCGGCAAACTCTCTCAGGGTAAGATTAGCAGACACAACTGGGCTATTGACAGTTACAGCATCCTCAGCTGTCAAACCTGTAAGTTTTTCTTGCACTCTGGCAAATTGAGCCGCATTACCAGCATTCTGTAACAAGAAGAAACCGATTAACAAGTTCCATAAGTTACCCAAGCTGCCATACAACACCAGTGGAAGTAAACCAGAAATAACTGCTACCCAACCAAAGATTTGTCCAACTCGACTGGCAAAAACTACACCTTTATAAGGATTGCCTGTAATTTTCCAAACAGCTGCTTTGAGGATATTACCGCCATCCAAGGGCAAGCCAGGAATCAGGTTAAATAGCGCTAATGCCAAGTTAACAGAAGCCAAAACACCGAGAATGGCTGCTAATGGCCCTGATACAGCGGTAGCAAAACCAATAGCTGTAAAGCTGCCAAATAATAGTAGGCTAACTAAAGGCCCGGCGATCGCTACCCAAAAAGCTTCACTTGGAGTTTTCGACTCTTTTTCTAAGCTAGCCAAACCACCAAATATGAATAGTGTAATTGATTTGACATCAATTCCCTGGCGAATGGCGACGAAACTGTGTCCTAATTCGTGAGCGACGACAGAGGCAAATAACAACAGCGCTGTCATCAATCCTAGTAGTACAGCTAATCCCCCGGATAATAAGGGAAATTGCGCCGCCAGTCCACTGCTATAGCTCCAGGTTACTAAACCTAGAACTAAAAACCACGATGGATGGATATAGAAGGGAATTCCGAAGAGATTACCAACGCGAATTGTGCCATTCATGTCGTTCACCTTTGATTTTATCTGCGAAAGGTTAACTTTCGCTCCTCTTGATATCTCTTAGTGTAACTAAATGTTAAGTAGCTTTTAATCTTTGGAATTGTAGTGGTGTCCGTCCGGAAAGGTGCGGTTAGTGGTAATTTTAGCTTAGCGATCGCCTTGCTTAGGCAGAGATGTTTTGCTGAATCTGAGAATATATAGCGGGGAATGGGGAATGGGGAATGGGGAATGGGGAATGGGGAATGGGGAATGGGGAATGGGGAATGGGAAACTCTTAACAGGCTTGAAAGTCTTTTGGTGTCTTGGTTTTATGATTAGTTTATGTCCCAAGCTAACTGGCAACTGCTATATAACTCAGAATAGTTAGTTTACATAATGCCGACAGAACAAACGATCATTTTTAGGGAAGCCACTCCTCAAGAGGACACCTTGATTGCTGAACACTTTTATCAACTCTGGCGGGACAATGACGTTTCTAGTGACTGCATCCGGTCTGACTGGCTGGATGTTACTCTCCAGTTTATTAGTCAGGCTCGCCAAGAATTATCCTATAAGGCATATTTGGCAGAAATTAATACTAAAGTGGTTGGGTCTGCTGGTTGTCAGCTGTTTGCAGGACTTTACCCGCTTGCCCTTGCTGACCACTACCGTAAATATGGTTATATTTGGGGTGTCTACGTTGAGCCAGCTTATCGTGGTCAAGGTATCGCCAAGCAACTCACGAATATGACTATTGCTCATTTGAAAGCGCTTGGCTGTACACGGGCTATTTTGCATGCCTCACCATTGGGGAAACCCGTCTACTCTAGCCTTGGTTTCTCACAAAGCAATGAGATGCGCTTAGATCTGTGATGCTCTTTGTTTAGCAGTTGCCGAGCAGATAGGCAATGGTTGAGCCGATTGCAACACCGCCTCCAGCAACCCAGGAAACAGCGCTTCTAAATCTTCATGCCTTAGCGTGTTGATGTGCTGCGTTCCTTCTTTGCGTGTCAAGACTATCCCTGACTCCCGCAAAATCTTAAAGTGATTGGACATAGTTGATTTGGCGATCGCAAAATCGAATCCAGCACAGCATTGTTCCCCCTTAGTGGCTAACAGCCGCACAATCTCTAGCCGCACTGGGTCGCCTAATGCGTACAGCACTCCTGGTAAAGAAATGTCTTTTCTATCTGGGTGATATAGGAATTTCATAGTTGCATTATCTCGCAATGTGGCATATATTTTTATTATTCGATATTATCGAATTATAGAATTACATCAGGAAGGCTATTTATGTCATCCATCACAAATGTCACAGAAGCCACGTTCAAGCAAGAAGTTCTAGAAAGTGAGATTCCAGTCTTAGTGGACTTTTGGGCACCTTGGTGTGGCCCTTGTCGGATGGTTGGGCCAGTCGTCGATGAAGTTGCTACTGAATACGAAGGACAGGTGAAATTTGTGAAGCTTAACACAGATCAAAATCCTACTGTCGCCAGCCATTATGGGATTCGCAGCATACCGACACTGATGGTGTTTAAGGGAGGTCGGCAAGTCGATACTGTCGTGGGGGCAGTGCCAAAGACCACCTTAAATAAAACCTTAGCACAGCATATTTCATAATAGTGCTGAGTGGGGAGTCAAGGTAGAGACGCGATTAATCGCGTCTGTACAAGAGTCAAGAGTCAGTATTTATTCCGCTTGTGCTCCTCTGCTCCCCCTGCCCCTCCGCCTCCTCTTAATTAACAGGGAAAGAGTGAAATGGACTTAAAATTGCATGGTAAATCTGCGCTGGTGAGCGGTTCAACAGCAGGTATTGGTTTGGCGATCGCCCAAATGCTAGCTCAAGAGGGTGCATCGGTGATTGTCAACGGTCGCTCTGAGCAACGAGTGACAGAAGCGATCGCTAAAATTAAGCAAAGTACTTCCACAGATCAAGTTTCTGGTGTCGTCGCTAACCTAGGAACAAAAGAAGGAGTAGAGCAAGTCCTTCACGAAGTTCCTCACATTGATATCCTAGTTAACAATCTAGGTATTTATGAGCCAAAAGCATTCTTCGATATTACTGATCAGGACTGGTTAAACATATTTGAGGTTAACGTACTCAGCGGTATCCGTTTGAGTCGCCAATACCTGCAAAAGATGCTAGAGCAAAACTGGGGGCGGATAATTTTTATATCCAGCGAATCTGGTATCCAGATCCCGACTGAAATGATTCACTATGGTATGACCAAGACAGCTCAGTTGTCCATTTCACGAGGTCTAGCACAAATCAGCGCTGGTACTGGGGTCACAGTTAACACCGTTCTACCAGGGCCAACCCGCTCAGAAGGCGTTGAAGACTTTATCAGCAAAATGGCGCAGGAGCGTAGTATTAATCCAGCCGAAGTCGAGGCTGAGTTTTTCCAGAAACTGCGTCCAACATCCCTAATCAAACGCTTTGCAAGTAGCGAAGAAGTAGCCGCGATGGTAGTTTACCTGTCCAGTCCTCTGGCTTCAGCGACTAATGGCGCAGCTTTGCGGGTAGATGGTGGCGTTATTCAATCGATTATTTAGTACAGTTTTTCACACTTATTTGGAGATACGACCAATGAATACTGAGATCAACTTATTCTCTCCTTACCAGTTGGGCAATTTAGAACTGTCTAACCGGATAGTCATGGCTCCCTTAACTCGAAACAGAGCAGGTCAGGGAAACGTTCCACACCAACTTAATGTCACTTACTACGTCCAACGCGCTTCGGCGGGACTGATTATTACGGAAGCGACTCAGGTTGCTCCTCAAGGACAGGGGTATCCCCTTACACCAGGAATTCATTCACCGGAGCAGGTAGCGGGTTGGAAGTTGGTAACTGATGCTGTGCATCAGCAGGGAGGGAAAATTTTTCTGCAACTATGGCACGTAGGCAGGATTTCTCACCCTGACTTACAACCAGATGGAGCTTTACCTGTAGCACCTTCTGCTATTGCACCCAAAGGTCAGGCATCAACCTTTGAGGGCAACAAACCCTTTGTTACCCCCCGTGCTTTGGAAACTTCGGAAATACCGCAAATTGTAGAACAGTACTGTCAAGGGGCAGCCAATGCCCTAGCAGCTGGGTTTGACGGGGTAGAAATTCACGCTGCTAATGGTTATCTAATTGACCAGTTTCTCCGGGATGGTACTAATCAACGCACAGATAAGTATGGCGGTTCCATTGAGAATCGTGCCCGATTTCTGTTGGAGGTGGCAGAGGCAGTTACTGGTGTGTGGGATGCCAAACGTGTAGGAGTGCGCCTTTCTCCCAGTGGAACCTTTAACGATATGCGTGATTCCAATCCGCTGGAGACTTTCGGCTATGCGGCTCAAGCGTTGAACAAGTTTGATTTGGCATATTTACATATATATGAGGCAACAGACGCAGACATTAGACATGGTGGGACGATTGTGCCAACTAATTATCTGCGCGCTCACTTTACAGGTACGCTGATTGTCAACGGCGGTTATACCCGTGAAAGAGGGGATGCTGTATTGGCAAAAAAAGAAGCGGATTTGGTTGCCTTTGGCACTCTATTTATATCGAATCCGGATTTACCCCGACGTTTGGCTTTGAATGCGCCCTTGAATGAACCAGAACAAGCAACCTTTTATGGTGGTGGTGAAAAGGGATATACAGACTATCCATTTTGGACAGCTGCTAACGAGCAGGTAGCTAACTTCTAAGTGCTTGTAGTTTATCAAGCAACTTTTTACACCTACAGAGCATTTAGTCTGATAATAAAAAATGCTACAGCAACGTAACAAATCAAACAATCAGGAGCATCTCATAAGTTCTATCACCCAGACGCAAGCTTTAGATGTACCCAGTGCGTAGTTTACCGCCGTAGGCATCGCCCAGCGTCGTTCAATCAAAACTTTTAAAACAGACCCGATTGCCCCAGAACTGCTTCAGCAACTAGTAGAGTTAACTGTGGCTGCACCCAGCAGTTATAATATTCAGGACTGGCAAATCGTTATTATCCAAGATGAAGCGCAAAAAGCAGCACTGTCAGCAGCATCTTGGAATCAACAGCAAATTATCCAAGCACCTGTTACATTTGTCTTTGCCGCTGATGCAACAGCAGGCGAAAAAGACTTGACGCCAATTCTGGAGCGAGGACTCCAGACAGGAGCATGGAACTCTAAAGCCGTACAAATGACAGCCGTCATAGCGAAGCTCATCTCGCGCAGCGTAATTGTCAACTTTCAAAAGCAAGGCATTTAATCAGGAGGACAAGTATGGAATACCGTCGATTCGGTTCGACGAAGCGCGAGGTTGCAGTGATCGGTCAAGGAACCTGGTACATCGACAATGGCGACCGTACTTTAGCGATCGCCGCTTTGCGCCAGGGACTCGATCTCGGTATGACCCATATCGACACTGCTGAGATGTACGGCACCGCTGAGGAAGTGGTTGCCGAGGCGATCGTCGGGCGACGCGATGAGGTTTTCCTAGTCTCCAAGGTTCTTCCCCAAAATGCTTCTCAAAGCGGGACGATCGCGGCTTGTGAGAAGTCACTCGTTCGCCTTAAAACTGATCGGCTGGACTCATATCTGTTGCACTGGCGCGGACAGCATCCGCTGGAGGAGACGATCGCAGCATTCGAGCAGCTTCAGCACGAGGGTAAGATTCTCTCCTGGGGCGTGAGCAACTTCGATGTGTCCGACCTTGAAGCAGTCCAGAAGATTGCCCGTGAGGGTCATCTCGCCTGCAATCAAGTCCTCTACCATTTAAACGAGCGGGCGATTGAACATGCCGTGATTCCCTGGTGTGAGAAGCATGGCGTAGCCGTGGTTGCCTATAGCCCGTTTGGTCACGGGGACTTTCCCAGCCCGCGCACGACCGGAGGTCGCGTACTACAGGAAATCGCTGCCGCGCACAACGCGACTGCTCGCCAGATCGCGCTCCGGTTCTTAACGCGGCGGCGATCGCTCTTCGCTATCCCCAAGGCTTCCAACCCTGAGCACTCTGCCGAAAACGCGGGAGCCGGGGAACTCAATCTGACCGAAGCCGAACTTGCCCGAATCGACGAAGCTTTCCCAATTAAACCCCGTCCCCGTGTGCTTCCAATGCTGTAAGCCGATCCGCTGCACTAGCTTGGTCATGAGATGAAGCCATCACCCCATCAAGAAGTTAACAAGTCATTATGCAAAAATCATTAGTATTAGCGGCGATCGCTCTAAGAACAGACTTTGATTTAAATTAATAATATATAAATCTAAAAATTTAAGTAATCTTTATCAATTGAATAGGGCTGATGAATTGGAATGACTTCCCAATTTTTAATTTCTAATGAGCGATCGCCAAGCAAGTATTATCTAATATGGATGGACAGGTTAACCGAAAGGTTCTACAATCTGACTGATTGTGGTAAATTTACCTATTGCCCAATCAACATAAGCATAGTAAAGATTTCCTAGTGATTCTGCCATGTCACAGAAGCACTAAATTAATATAGGAAAGTCTTAAGTAAAAGGCAGCAAAAAAATGGATGTCAAGCTGATTTTAGTTGGATTAACAGTTATATTTACCATTTCGTGCTTGTTTTTTGGCACGAAAAATGGATTTTATGATTCAGACAACTATCACGGCAATGGCTCTGCACATTGAGATAAATATCTAGACGCAAAGAGAAGTCCGAGAGTTAGCTTACCGTCAGGGTGGGACAGCTCCCTGTACTCAAAACTTCAAAAGAAAAAATAGGTAAGAGGCAAAGTCCTTTAGTCCTTAGTTTGAGAGCTTTTCGCTAACCAACTTTTCCGAACCAGTGCGGGTTCGGTGGAGACGTCCTCCCCAATCAAAAATTCGCATTCTCAAGATTTAGGGACGCACAACAAAAATTACCCCTAGGTCACAAAACCAAAATCCGTGTAGTTCTTGGCTTTTGGGATATGTTCATGATGATGAGGTTTGAGGGGAGGAGAGCATGAGGGATAATCTATCGGCATCCTCTCGCGTTCATGCTGGAGAAGTAGGTAGCGAATTAGAATGTTTGCCCTACAGCGTCCAGCATGACGATGAGGGCATTTGTTTGTTAATCAAGATGGGTCCACACCGCATCTTGTTAGACTGTGGTTTGCAAGATATTTCATCGCTGGCAAGGGGACAGACTAAGCCGGGACGTAGCGGTAGTTTGCCCCCACCAGCAGATTTAGTATTAATCAGTCACGCTCACCCAGATCACGCTAGAGGCTTACTGGCGCTACATAAAGATTTTCCAGTATTACCTATCTATGCTAGCGAGGTAACTAGCAAATTACTACCGCTGAATTGGCTAGACCAAGATTCTCAGGAAATTTCGCAATTTTGTCAAGCGTTGCCTTTGCGATCGCCTATAGAATTTCACGATGGTTTGGTGGCAGAATTATTTCCCGCAGGGCATCTACCAGGGGCAGTGGCAATTCTCCTCACCTACACTACCCAGCAGCGCTCTTACAGACTATTGTATACAGGAGACTTTTTCTTGTCGAACTCCCGGCTGGTAGAAGGTTTGCGTTTAGAGGAACTCCGAGGATTAGACTTGGATGTACTGATCATTGAAGGTAGTTATGGCACATCCCGTCATCCTCACCGTCGTAATCAAGAAAATCAACTAGCAGAGCGAATTAATCGCGCGATCGCCGACCGATGTTCTGTACTACTTCCAACACCTGCTTTAGGATTGGGTCAAGAACTGTTGATGCTCTTGCGCTCTCATCACCACTTCACAGGACGAGATTTAGATATCTGGGTAGACGGTGCTGTGGCTACTGGATGCGATGCGTACCTGGAACTGCTACCTCATCTCCCTCCATCAGTGCAGAATTTCGCCCGCCATCAACCCTTATTTTGGGATGAACGGGTACGTCCTCGTGTGCGTCGTTTACAGCCAGAAGATCGTGCCATTGTAGGCAACTCTCCTTGTATTGTCCTCACGGACTCTACAGCTGATTTGGGTCAGCACTGCCAATCCGATACTGGCCCTTGGCTGATCCTTCTACCAGAAAAAATTGATATAAAACTTAACAAACAATATTTAACACCCACTACGATTGAAACCTATCTCTTGGCTCAACATAGTGATGGGCCTGGTACTACCCAGCTAATTCATAATTTACGGCCCCAGCACGTCATTTTTGTCCACGGTTCCCCTGCCTACTTGGCAGACCTCACTAGCTTAGAGGAGTTGCAAAACCGCTACCACGTACATTCTCCTGCTGCTGATACCTTAGTCGAACTGCCGATTGGCGATACATTTTTACAGCCAGCAGCGCCAGAGACTAACTATGAAGGCGAACTGACGGAGTTGGGAACAGTAATCACAATTACTTTGCCTGAGGCAATGACAGCTGATCCGCGCTGGCAACAATTTGCCGATACCGGCTTAATCGAAGCCCGTTGGCAGGGGGAAGAAGTAGTATTGCGGGGATTATCCCAACGAGAATTGCTCAACCACCAAAGTAGCGATCGCTATACATGGTCTGAAGTAGACTGCTGCGGTACTTGCCGACATCAAAGAGGACAGCGGTGTTGGAACCCTGCTTCCCCGCTGTATAACTTCAAGGTAACTCTTGAAGGTTACTGTCCTGCCTTTGAAGGTTTGAATGATAGTCAATAGTCAAAAGTCAAGAGTCCAAAGTAATTAACTTTGACCCTTGACCCTTGTACAGACGCGATTAATCGCGTCTCTACGACCCTTGACTCTTGTACAGACGCGATTAATCGCGTTTCTACTCTTGACTCTTGACAAGAGCTTACGGAAACGTCTCCGGCTCCGCTTTTGACTATTTATTCTGGATTCGAGTCAGTGTATCGGTTGCGGATGCGCTCAGCTTCTGGACAATCCTCTGTTAGGAGAGGTTCTACGTTACCGCGTGGCACTGAAGCTAATTTTTGTGTTACAGCACCAATACTTTCGAGGCGAACCATTTCCTCCCAAGAACAAGTCTCGTCCTCTTCTTCTGTTTCGTAGCGTAGAGTCACTAAATCTCCCTCTATATCGAGGATGCGCGCGCGTTCAATCCAGCGTTGCTGGTCCCGCAAGAAAACACATACCTCCCGCCCGTCGCAACACAGTTGATAAATCTTGCGGTGTAGCATGTAGTGCTTCTGCCTTTTTAAACAACTTAGTTAAACCTGTCAAATTTTGGGTTTTATCCCAGTAGATTACACTTTTAAGAGGTTGATTTCGCGTTTGACAACAAGTGTGTCTTATGTCCAAATCCAGAGACTTGCTTCTAAATACCAGGTCTAGGGATAACTTTAGTCATAAACCAATAGTTGCTGCAACAGTTGAACTCAATCTCTTTGAGCGTTATTCTAGGGAACGTCTACTTCTATAGAAGTTAAACGATTCGGGAGTTATCCTGCCCAAGTTAATACTTGCTGATGAGTTCTTACTACCATTATGTAATAATAAATACTCCAAAACTAGCATTGATTGCGGTTGTTCGAGTTGCCTACTTGTAATCATTGGCATTTCTGGGAAGTCCAAGAACTTGGCTTTACTTTTACCCCTATGTATTTAATCTTAACTCATTCTCTTGCTGACCTGAACGGTTTTAAACGACAACACCCGAAGAGTTTTGAGTTTGGGGTTGTTGCCTGATGTGAAACTTCCGCCTCCAATCAACAATACAGTACTAAAGTCACTTATTGTTAGAGTATCAGCAAGATTTGTCTGTTATGGGAAATTCCATAAGCAGATTCGAGGACGCTTCTCGTTTAATTTGACCTGCGCGAACTGCATCGTATAGAGATGCAATGGCTGGCAAATCCTCTGACTGATAGCATTTATTCGCCATAACTTGATGGAGTAGCCCCTCAGATTCAACACTAAGATATCCAGTTTGGAAAGCAGATTCAACGAGTGTACGAATCATTTTGGTTAGCGCAGGGTAAGCAATTTGTTTCCTCCAGTGTGGAACATTTTTTTCTTGTGCTAATTGATATAGAACAGTAGATTACAGTGATTATAATTACATGTCTTTAGTGATTTAAATCACACTGTACGGTAGAATAGCTATTCTGAAGTATTAATTCATATTATAGACTGTGAGATTATTGATACATAATTTTATAGCTATCAGGTTTAAAGTATGTATGCTGTAGAAGCATTAAAATTTACAAGTATATTTATGGATTTGCATAATTAATGTAATCAAGCAAAAAACTGGCGGAAATCCTCATCCTTGTCACTTAATAGTACCCAGTCTAGGCTTAGGGATGTGAATTTTTGCACCAAGCGATCGCAAGCAGGACGTTCAGTAGCGTAATGTCCGGCGTCAATTAAAATTAAATTGCGTAGGCCCAGCCCGCCGTAGGCATCGCGGCTTTCTTGAAACTGATGGAACTTGCAGTCAGAAGTCAGGTAAGCTTGAGCGCCAGTTTTGACTACCGCCGAAATAAAGCTAGCTCCTGAACCACCCAAAACAGCAACTCGTGAAATCGTCTGCTGTAAATCAGCGGTTGGGGAAAAAATCAAATTAGGGGGAGCAAGTCGAGTTTGAATGGCTGCGAGTAACTCCTGTAATGTCATAAATGGCTCTAGTACACCAACACGTCCATATCCTAATCCTGCTTGCGTGGGTACAATAGGAGTGACTTCCTTAAGTTCTAAAATTTGAGCCAATACGTCAGCTGTGCCATCCTGTACTTGGTCAAAATTAGTGTGGGCACTGTAGATGCCAATATTATGGGTAAAGGCTAACCGTACCATTTGGGCGATCGCCTCACCAGTGCGTAAGGACTTGAGGGGACTAAAAATCAAGGGATGATGGGCAAAAATTAGATTAGCATTAAGGGCGATCGCTTCTTGGATCACTGCCAAAGTTGGTGTCAAACATACCAACACCCGTGCGCTTTCCTGCAACACTCCTGGCTCAATCTGCCAGCCACAATTATCCCAGCTTTCACACCAAGCAGGATTTGCCCATTCTTCAAACCAAGAAATTAACTCAGCAATTTTCATAATTATTTTCTAGGCAATTATTTTGGATGCAGCCAGAATGCTTGCCATTGAGTATATTCTATAGGACTCCTATTTGATTGCGTGTTGGCGTAGCCTGCGCTTGCGCTTAAAAAACTCAGTACACCTTTATTACTTCTTCCGTATTAAGAGTTCCCTATTCCCCATTCTCTATTCCCCATTCCCTGCCTCTATGAGTGATTCAGGAATCAAATCGGATTGCTATACAATTTTGAATTGCTTATCAGTGTTTCTGTGGTTGAATATTTAATTTTAATGCTAACTGCTGGCGCATTTCCTGAAAAGGTTTGTTCCATACAGGGTGGGCTTGCCAATTCCATGTGGCCACTGGGATGAGTTGTTTACTTGCAAGATAAGTTAGTAGACGATATTCATCTTGAGGTTCACGGGAGAAAGTGAATGGATTACGGTAACCTGTGTCACACAGTTTATAACATGTGACTTGACCATGACTGATACGTTGCAAAAGTTCTTTACCTTTAGCAAGCAAATAATCTAAAAAAACTAGACTGAAAGGCTCTATGTGTGCACGAGTTTGTGGTTCTTTTTGTACCCATCTTGCCCACTCGAACCCATACATAAAATCGTGAACGTAGCAGAAACGAATTTCTGTTTTAATTCCAAACATCTCTGTTAGAGACACCATCTTTTCACCAAAAGATTTTAAAAAAGCAATACCTCCCTCATCTGCTACCAAAGCCTGCCTAAGCATACTACCTACCAGAAAATCAAAATCCCAGAAGATGTTCTCTGGGAAGCTTTGCAACTGAGCATAAACTATATTTGCTAAAGTGTCTCGAAGGGCTATGAGCAGTTGAGTATCAGTGTTGTTTTCCGCAGTCAAATGTCCCAGTTCTGCAAAGCTGGTAATTAAAGTCTTTTGTGGATTAAGTGACAACAGATTAACAGACTGCTGGGCAAGAATTTCATCAATAAATCGAAAAGTATGAGCGGATGTCAGATCTTGCTTCATAAGTAATCTAAATAGCCCAAACAGCGGGAGCATCTCAATGAATGCAAATTCGCCCACAGACTAGAAGTCTGAGGCTACACAAACAAAGCCCGCCTCCGCGGGCTAAAATTCTTAAAGCCTGGTCTTAGCAGGCTTTGTCCGTGTAGCCACACCCTTTAGGGTGTCGGCGCATTCATTGAGATGCACCCCAAACAGCTTCTTATAAAGAATACTTTATCTCAAAATAAATATCATCTTAAGTTGATATAAAAAACTTAACTTTTATATTGACAAATTGACATGGGCTACTCAGTATATATTTAGTTAATTACATATGAGAAATCTTCGCAAAAAAGCTTTCATGAACTAAAGAGCACGCAGATGAAATATAGCGTTAAAACTCTACAGAATAACACTTAAATAAATTTAACTATAGCCCCTAAATTTGAAATTTCGTTATTCAGAAATGTGGACAACCAATTCTCTTACATGACTACGCTGACGATGTTCCCAAACGTAAATTCCCTGCCAAGTTCCCAAAACTAAATGACCACGGTTAATAGGGATATTTTCAGAAGTGTGGGTGAAAGCTGTACGAATGTGTGCCGGCATATCATCGGGGCCTTCTGCATCATGGATATATTTGCCGGATTCTGGCACTAGTTTAGCCATAAAGTCAGCTAGATCAACAAGAACATCAGGATCGGCGTTTTCTTGTATCACTAAACTAGCTGAAGTGTGGCGCAAGAATAGGGTACAAAGACCAGTTTCTATACCCGATTCTGCAACTATAGCTTCAATTTTTGCGGTGATGTTCTGAAAAGATTTGCCAGTGGTGGAAACTTTTAGTAGCTTTTGGTAGTGAGTCATATATATTAAAGTTTAATTACTGTGAAAGTAGTTGATGACAGCTTGGGCGATCGCTTCATTACCATCCTTAGCAATTGGTTGCGATCGCTTTGGTGGTTGGGGTAATTCATGGAGAAAATCCCAAGTTCCTTGAAAAAACTCAGATGGTGTGATGATTTGATGCTGGTTGTAATTAGCTATGCCTTCTATTATAAAAGTTGCTTCGGCAAAGTCCTCACGCGGGATGGTAACAATAGGTACTCCTAGTATTGTGGCTTCAGAAAAAGTGCTGTAACCAGGTTTGGAAACGACTCGCCCACAAATAGGCATAAAATCCACAGGACGGTATTTATGACCGGAAATTTTCGCTAAATTAGGTAAATCAGGAGCAGATTGATCAAAGACAATGAATTGCCAATCTGGAAATCGCCGCAGGTTGTCGTAGGGAATTTGCTGCAAACCCAAGCCGCCAAAGGTCAGTAAAATAGTTTTTTCAGTTGGTGCAGTTATCCCCCAAACAGAGCGTAAATCATCCACAGGGTAACGGGGTGAACCACCAGTTAAGCCAACATCTGTGATATTCTTAAAAGCCTGCATTGATTCGTGGAAGGGGAGACGAAACAAGCGATCGCACTTTGAATACCAATCACTAATCCAATCAGCAATGGGAATAAATTCGCCCCCCCAATCTCGGTAAATAAAGTCCCAGCCAAAATTACTCATCATCCAGCAAGGAATGTTGGCAGCTTTAGCAAACCCAGAGGCGAGGAAGGGAATATCTGCCAAGATAAGATTGACACGATTTTGGCGAAGAAAATTAACTTCCGAGGCAATTAGTGAATTCTGATGCTTTTTAATATTCAACAACTTTTCTAGAGTCGCTTGTTTATCCATTGTCAAGCTATCTGCTTGCACCACACCCAAATCAAATGCACGGGGGCGATGAATAAAATCACCTTCTATATAGCACTCTAGCAACCAGCGTGGGGCAGTGGTCGCCAGAATTAGCAAAATTTCTGGACATAACTTTTGAATTGTTGCAGCTACAGATGCTGCGCGGGTAGCATGACCAAAGCCGTGGTTTGTTATGGCTATGTATAAAATTGGGCGTTCCATATTGGATTTTTGATTTTAGACCTTTATGATTGCTCAATTTTTATGAGGGGTTGCAGATAAAGCGGGATGAGATTTCTCACGCAGAGGAGCCAGTGCGTTGCGCGGGTTAAGAGCGTTGTAGCACCTGGCGTCGCGCTCCAGACGGAGAGAGAATGCAGCACACTCTACTTATCCTGTGTTTGGCTAAAACTTTGAATCGCCTCAACTAATTGGTCAATTTCTGATTCTAAAGTAAAGTAATGGACGCTAGCGCGTATACAGTTAGGACTGGCAATTGTCCGAGTTAATATTCTTTGTGACTCTAGGAATTGCACTAACTTGAGACTTGCTTGGGGCTGATTATTTGTCAGTTGGAAGGAGACTATACCGCTTTGGGGTGGCGAAGTTCGCAAACATTTGACATCAGGTAAAGCTACCAACTGTCGCCAGAGGTATTCACTGTTGCTGCAAATTTGCTCGTAGCGTTCTTGTGATGTTCCCCATTGCTGATGGATTGCGATCGCTTCCCTTAATCCAACACATAGCGGATAAGCTAATGTAGACACCTCATATCGTCGCCCATCTGGTAGCCAATTCACAGGCTGAGATTGACTATCTACAACAATGCCACGGAAGCCAATAAACGTAGGTTTTAAGCTTTCTCGTGCTTCTGTCCGGACATATAACCCGCCTACACCAGCCGGGCCACATAACCACTTGTGTCCTGTGAAAGCATAAAAATCTACCCCCAATTCGGTTAAGTTTAAAGGCAATGCACCCACAGACTGAGCAGCGTCAATCAGTAATGAGGAATTATTATTCCTGCATACTTTAGCAATTTTGTCAAGTGGCAAAACTTGTCCGGTGTTCCACAAGACATGACTTAACACCACTAGGCGGGTATTAGGGCGCAAGTGTTGAGCAATAACTGTCACAGGGTCGCCCTCGTTTAAAGTTGCCATCAAGGGACAAGTGGTAACTTCTACAGCAAATCTGCGAGCAATTTCTTGGGCAGTAGCAATCACGCCTGGGTGTTCGCAATCGGAGAGCAAGATATTGTCGCCAGCCTGCCACTCGATACCCCACATGGCGATATTACAACCAACAGTGACATTCTCAGTTAAGGTAATTGTTTCAGTTGGTACATGCAACTCGGAGGCGATCGCTTCTCTGGTAGCTTTAATTTGGGGGGATATCCAGCCATAAGCTTCATTGCCAAAGGGGCCTATGTGCTGGATGTGAGCTTCAGTTTGGGTGATGGCATCCATTACCCCTTGAGCCATCGGCCCTTGTCCCCCGTAGTTGAAATAAGTCTTATTTGCTAAAGCCGGAAATTGCTCTCGATGGCGATGCAGCTCGGTTGGTGATGCAGAAATACTAGTCATAATTCACAAGGGATATCTGCTGTTGGCAGGCTATCGATATAGGAGGTATTTGTACTTTATGCTGGGAGCAACGCTAAAAGTAGGGATGAGATTAATTTAAGCGATCGCTGCCAAATTTTATCTCGTAATAAGTCCAGTAGACCGAAAAGTTCTGTGTTAGCGTACCCCTGCGGGGAAGCAAGCTACGCATAGCGTCTCGTAGAGAAGGTATCGCCAAAAACAATGTATTCAAAAATACCTTTTTTGGGAGCAAAATAAGCTGACACAAGTCACCACTTTCTAGTGATCGCAGAACTTTTCGAGCCACTGATACTACTGGTAGGGTCGGAGTTGATGTTGCCGCATATTTTGGAATCCGATGTATTCAAACCAACGAGTTGCGCCAACAGACTTGGGGCAGCCAAATCTGGAATATACGATTCAGGTCTTAGCTCAACGACTCAAGCCAGTTTTGTCAGAAGAATATGCCAAATTAATTTCCTCAGAAGCTGTGTAATAAATTTTACTAAAATGTCAAGATATGAATATCTTAGACGAAATCAGAAATAGAGCTAATCAACCAACAGTTGCATCACGAGAGGATGTGTTAGCTCAACAACAGCATTGGCGGTATTTTATACCACTAGCTGTTACACAATAAAAGTACCTACAAGGGTACTATCGAAAAAAATAAATCTCTAGTATGTATATAAAAGTGTTTTTTTATCCAGCAAACAACTGTATTAGGCGTAAAAGTAGCGAAGGCACATTTTGCCGCGATGTACAGTCCCAAACCCTTGCTGTGAAAGAGATATAAAAATAAAATTCGTCTTTTCACCCAAAAACGGAGAAAAAGCTTGTTCTAGCTGTACCAGTAAAACTATACTTCAAATGCTATCTCACTTTTGATTTAGCTGGGGTATTATTTGAACTTGACCTCAAAAGACAGATTTATGTTCAAGCAAAACTTTAATATGCATGTTTTTTGGTGGATTTTGGTTTCCCTAGTCAATATTTTACTTTTAGATATTTTTTACCAAACAATATATTTGACTGACATTTCAACGGCAATTTTTAGTGTGGGCAATATACTAGTAGCTATTTTAGTCCGTAATGAACTGATTTTGCATTTATTGTATCGTTTGGCAGTATGGACTTCGGTAAAAATTGTTTATGGCAAATACTATCTTAATAGTGGCGTTCATTACATCGGTGGGGTTCACGCCTCATGTGCTACTTGGGGTTTTCTCTGGGTAATTGTTGATGTATTCCAGCAGTTGGGAAACCCAAGCGATCCTCTATCAATGGCTACAGAGAGCGATCCTATATCAATCGTTACATCCAGTATATTGTTAACACTTTTATTTATTATTATCCTCACCGCTATTCCCCCATTCCGCCATAAGTTCCATGATACGTTTGAAATCAGCCATCGCTATCTGGGATGGACTTGTTTGAGTATTCTCGTCTTGCATCAAATTAGATTTCAATTTATCATCGCTCTCAACCAAGCTTATCCTCTAGAAACTTTATTAACTAATCCAGTTTTACTCATGATCGCGCTGATGATTTTCAGCATATTTTTGCCTTGGATAAGCGTGCAGTGTTTTGATAATTTTAGGATGGATTGTCCATCTGTTGGGGTTTTAGTTGTAACTTTTCCAGGAAGGGCTGATGTAGGGACATTTGCTCGGATTAGTCTAGATGGTATTGAATGGCATTCCTTTTCTGTTGCAGAAACGAGTTTCAGCAAACAAACGGTCGAATCAGAAATTCATTTAATAATCGGCGCAGTGGGCGACTGGACTAAAAATTTGATTCGGCAAGTTGAAAAAGGAAATTTGCCCAAACAACTATGGGTTCGTCGAGCCAAGCCTCCTGGTTTTATGTTCTCAATTAACGCTTATTCACGAGTAGTTGTAATCGCAACTGGAGCAGGAATTGCACCAGTAATACCTCATGTGATAAAAAATAGTCATAAACTTTGTATTGTGTGGATCGCTAACGAACACGAACAAACTTACGGCAAAAAGGTTTGGTCCTTGCTTGACTCTCATCCTCGTTGCAATATTTTCGATACAGGAATGCATGGTAGACCAAATGTAGAGCATCTAGCTATTCAAGCCGTTCGAGATTTTAGGGCGCAAGCTGTGTTTTGTGTATCCAACGAAGCGGTTACTAAAAAGGTGGTCAAGACTTGTTTGGGGAAAGGTATTCCAGCTTATGGAGCTACCTGGGATTCATGAGGCTGCCGTATGCTTTGTTTGTTGCTTAAGGAATGAAATTACGTCCTGTTACATAGTGGAGGCTGGTTTACTAAATAGTCTAAATAGTATTTAGAAAACTCACTAAAATTTAAAGCGATCGCGGACTGATAAGCAAGAAAACTTTGACACAATTTACTATTTAAAAAACCCGTTCGCTAGCAAATTATCTATCAGCTAGAAATCATTTTTAGTGCTGAGAAAAAATTAAAATAAGCAGGTATATATAATATTATTGAAGAAATGTAATTCCGAATTTTTCTTCTTGAATTTTTAACGTGTTTGCTATCTTTGCCAACCAAAGCACAAGAAATTAGTTCTGACAGTACGATTGATACAGAAGTAACCTTGCCTGATGGTCAAAAGTTTGACATTAATGGCGGCGCTCGCTTAGGAAGAAATCTCTTTCATAGTTTTGGTAATTTTTCCGTTCCTGATGGTAATATTGCTAATTCTAGTAATGCTTACGATACAGAAAATCTTTTCTGCCATTTGTTTCATGAAATTAATTAAAACAGCTTCAGGAAAAATTCTCCTTTCGATTCTAGTCCTTAGCTGTATGGCTGTTATTGGAGTTAGGTTGAGACGCAACTTTTATCAAATTCGTAGTGTACAAGCTTTTGTTAACGGTGAAATCATTGTTGTGCGGGCATCCATCCCAGGCGAGCTAGAGTTGAAAAGCGAGAAAATTAAGTTGAGCAAACAACTTGAGAAAGGTACACAAATCGGCACAATTAAATCTACTGTCGAAAATCCACGAGTGTCAGTCCTCAAAATTGAAAATCAGCAATTGAAAACTCGCCTACAAGATGCTCAACAGCAACTCTCTGGGGTAAAACAGCAAATTCAAAATCGAACTAAATTGATGAACTTGTTTAAACAACAAACCATCACCCAGAAAATGCTTCAACTCAAATACGCCCATCAACAGATAAAACAACTTGAACAGGAAATCGCTCGAGAACAAGCCAGAAAGAAAGTAGTGCAGAGGGACGCTCAACGCTTTGCTAGTTTAGCAAAGGAGGGGGCAGAAACCGTTTCCAAATCTGAAAACAAAATTGTAGAAGCGCAGCAAGCCGAAGCTGTAGTAAAGGAAGCTCAATCAAAACTTGAGCTAGCCAAACTCAACTTAGAAGCAACGAAAGCTGGACTTCAGCTAGAAGAAAATCGCACCTCAAGCTATCCTGAAACTCGCGTTCTCGAAGTTGATGTAGAGTTAATAGACTTAAAGCAACAACAAAGAAACCTCGAAAAACAAATCCAGAGTATTCAGTCACAGCTATCCATTACTAGTAAAGAATTGCTCTTTCAACAAAACGTCTTGGTTCTAGCACCAACAACAGGCGTAATCTGGTCAATTGATTCCCAGTCCCAGGAAATAGTCGAAGCTAATAAATCGATTATTCAGTTACTCAACTGTCAGAATCTTTGGATAGAGGCATTCATAAATGAGACTGATGCTAATAAACTTGTCGTTGGACAAGAAGCCCAAATCAACCTTAATAACTCAAGTAATGTTCAATGGAAAGGACGAGTAGAGACAATCAGAGCAGGTACAGGTCGTATTGAAGTTGGGCAATATGTTGTAGAACCACCGCCAGAAATTGCCCGGCGTCAACTACCAGTACGGGTAGCGGCAGTGCGAATCAAAGTTGATTGGCAGAAAACCCCTAGATTTGACGATTTTTGTCTGGCAGGGAGGAGTGTAAACGTTCGCTTTATCGAGTCAAAGTCCTCTCCTTTTTAGCAATGTGGACGCGATCGCCATTTCAAGGCTTTAGATGTCTGGATTTCTGCCAGAGAGTACTAATTCTTGTTAACTTAAAAGGATGTTAATTAATGCCGAACTTCTACTACAATACCAACGCTGTAAGCGCCGACCTTTTTTAGATACTCACGGTGACAAAAGTCAGCGAGATACTCCTAATGAGTTGCTGTGGAAACTGCAACAGGACAAAATAGCTCATCAGCTGAGTGTCTTGGCAAAGTTGACTTATCACCAACCAGATTATCCATACGGAAACTGGGAAGCGGGAGCGGGGGCGACTTTAGAATTGATGCAGCGTGGGGTTGAATACATTCATAAAGGAGTGCTGTTAGCAAGTTATTCTGAAGGATACACCCTACTGAGTCGTCCAAATTTACTCGTGAAGCAGCCAGGACAGTCCGGCTTTGGAGATTGGATCTATATCCCGGCTAGTATTGAACTGGGTAAGCGCCCTAAGCAAGAATATCAAGTTGTTGCTGCATTTCACGCCCAAGTATTGGCAACAGTGCAGGAAGTTGCGCCGGAAACAGCTTGGCTGATGTTGCGAACCAAAGACAGAAGTTATGCGGTGGATTTATGCAAATGGACGCCACAGATGCAGCAAATTCTGGAGGAGTTTATTCAAGTTTTAGAGACACCAGACGCGCCAGAGGTGTTTATTTCTCGTCAAAAGTGTAATCTTTGCCATTGGTATAGTCAATGTTATGCGATCGCCCAATCTCAAAAACACCTTTCATTGTTACCAGGCGTAACACCCATTCGCTACACTCAGCTTCAAGCCCTCGCCATCACCACACTGGAATCTCTGGCTAATACTAGTCCCAGCGCTTTGGAAAACTTGCTTGGTTTCGACAGGGAAGTAGCGCCTAAGCTAGTAGTACAAGCTAAATCTGCACTGGAAAGACGGCCGTTTATCTTACCCTACCCGCTACCAAAGGAAGATATTACATTTACAGCACCTATAGAGCTTTATTTTGATATTGAGGCACAGCCAGACTTAGATTTAAATTATCTTTTAGGGGTTTTAGTCGTTAATAGACAAGCTAATACAGAACAGTTTTATTCCTTCTTAGCAGACAAACCAGAAGACGAAGAATTAATTTGGCAGCAATTTTTGGATTTAGTTTGGCAATATCCTGAAGCGCCGATTTATCATTTTTGTGTCTACGAATTTGATACAGTCAAACGGCTAGGAAAGCTTTACCGCACTCCGTACTCCTCCGTGCGCCCCGTCTTGAATCGGTTTGTGGATGTATACGAACAATTAACCCAAAGTGTAGCACTACCCGTAGAAAGCTATGCCCTCAAGGCGATCGCTCGTTGGCTAGGGTTTGAGTGGCGGGAAAAAGAAGCTAGTGGAGCTAAGTGTATCTACTGGTATGATCAGTGGTTGCAAACAGGCGATCGCACCTTGCTAGAAATTATCCAAAGTTACAACGAAGACGATTGTCGCGCCACTCGCAATGTGAAAGACTGGCTCGTCAACTTTGTTCAGGATGAATATAGTAGACGACTTGCTTAAATATTTTGGGGCTAGTAAGTGGATTGATACTTCTAACTGCTAACTTTAGCATGATATCTTGTTTGTGATTTTCACACAGCAATAGCTTTCCATGCAGTTAATCAGAAAAATATTTACCTGGCCACGAATTCTTTTCTTTTTTATCCCAATTCTAGTTCTCAGTCTCTTATTCACAAATTTAACTACCGGCGCTGTTGAGATTAGTAGCATAAAGTTTATCGGGGAAAGCGTTTTCCCAAAAGGATTAACTTTCCAAAAAACTGAAGTTGGCGGGTTATCTGGAATTACCTACGATTCCAAAAATGAACTTTATTATGCCATATCCGATGATCGTGGACAAAAAGCTAATACCCGTTTCTACAACCTAAAAATCGACCTCAGCAAAGGTTCGCTAAAAAATGGTGGAGTTGTTCCTGTCGGTGTAACCACGCTATTCAATGAAAGTAGTAAAACATTTAATCCTGGCGAAAGTGATACAGAAGGTATTGCTTTAACTAATAAAGCAACTGTATTCATTTCTTCGGAAGGCGATGCTGGAAAATTGATTAATCCTTTTATTAAAGAATTCTCACTATCTTCTGGCAAAGAAATTACAATACTACCCATACCAAAAAAGTTTTTGCCAGATAAAACTAGTCAACATGGTATCCGCAACAATCTAGCTTTTGAAAACCTCACTATCACACCCAATCAAAAGTATCTGTTCACAGCTACTGAAAATGCTCTAATTCAAGATGGTTCAGCAGCTAAACCTAACATTGGTAGTCCTTGCCGAATTTTACAATACAACCTACTTACCAACCAACCAGAAAAGGAATTTCTTTACCAAACTGAACCAGTTTCACCGTTTTTGAATCTGACTGGTAAGTTCGCTAGTGGATTACCTGATTTACTTGCACTTGATAATCAAGGACACTTCCTGAGCTTAGAGCGGTCTTTTACTGGCTTGGGATTTGCTATTTTCCTGTTTCAAGTTTCTTTAGAAGGAGCCGATGATATTCACAATATCGATAGCCTTTTAGCAGTTAACTCCAAAGAAATCAAACCCGTTCAGAAAAAACTGCTGTTAGATTTGAGAACTTTAGATGTGCTGCTAGACAACATCGAAGGCTTAACTCTTGGTTCTAAGCTACCTGATGGACAGCAAGCATTAATTCTTGTTAGCGACAACAACTTTAATTCCCTGCAACGCACCCAGATACTAGCCTTTAAGCTGAAAATTGAAACACCGCTCATCAGGTTATTACGCCGTTTCCTCCCAAATCTTAAACCTTAATTGTACTGAGGTAAAGGCGATGTCTACGACGGACAGCGCCTACGCGTCTTTACCCTTATTCAGTTATTTTTGCTTATTTCTGTGTATTTACGGTCTAAATCAGACAACTTAACCTCGCCTATTTGTCGTTTCAGTGTAATTTCTCAACCACGTACCTTAATAAATATGTTACAAAATGCTTAAAAGCTTTTACGCAAAGCTCAAGGATGATTGTAAAACTGTTCAGCCTTTTTTTGTAATGATTTTTATCTAATATGATTTATTCTCTAAAAACATCAAAAAGTTTTCTAGATATAATTAACAAGTAAAGACACTTTATGAAATATAAAGCCACAGAATAAACTTGATAATATGGTAGGGCACAAAGCCGAATTAGACATTTACCTCGGGAAATTTTTAAACAATCGTTACTTAATCAGAAATTTGATTGGTAAAGGGGGAATGGGTAGGGTTTACTTAGCAGAAGATGCTGCTAAAGGTGGTATGCCTATTGCCGTGAAAATTTTGTCACTGAGTCTAGCGAATCAGCAAATGTCTCAACGCTTTGCTAGAGAAATTTTTATTGGCGCTCAACTGGGTCGTAAAAGTAAACATATTGTTCGCGTATTAAATTATGGTGTTACTGAAGAAAAAATTCCGTTTTATATAATGGAATATCTCCAGGGAAAGAATTTAAAAGAGATTTTGAAAATTCAACATTTAACAATATCAAATTTCTTGAATATTTGTAATCAAATGTGCTTAGGCTTACACTGCGCTCATCAAGGTATCAGCCTTAAAGGAGAAATTTATCCAATTGTTCACAGAGATATTAAACCAGAAAATATATTTATTAGTAAAGATAACAAACACGGAGAAAGTATTAAAATACTTGATTTTGGCATTGCCAAGTTTTTGACAGAACGAAGCGGGATGACACTGACTGATTCTTTTATTGGCAGTTTACCTTACTGTTCTCCCGAACACATGGAAGGACGCAAATTACTAGATGTGCGATCTGATATTTATAGTTTGGGAGTGCTGATGTTTGAGATGTTGTCAGGGAAACATCCATTTCAAACAAAAAGTAACTCCTTTGGTAATTGGTATCAAGCACATCGCTTTCAAACACCACCTACGGTTGAGGAAGTGAATCCGCAAGTAAAAATACCACAAGAATTACAAAAATTATTGATGAGTTGTTTAGCGAAGGAAGTAAGCGATCGCCCTCAAAACATCAGCCAAATATTAGACATTTTAGAAAAGGTTAAAGGACAGATTAAAGATAATATTATCAGTAGTAGCGATAGCATTCAACTTCAATCGCCATTACAATTAGTACCCATAACATCATTATCAGAAAAAGAGTGTTTACAGAAGAATTGGCCGAAGAATAAACCAATTGCACCGATTGGTTTTCCCCATCTATTATCTACTTCTCAAGGTACTATACCAACTTTTTGGGCAATGTTGCCTAAACAAGAGATTGCAAAATTTTTAGATAAAACGCATGGAACTGAATTTATTACTAAAATGAACTTATACCCAATGTTGTTGTGGGTAACAGTGCTATATGATGTCCAACTTTCTTTGACAAGATGGCTATCTTATTTTTTGGATTTGAAAGATAATAAAGGGCAAAAATTAGTGCGCTCTTTAGCAGAAGCTGGCTACTATCATCTGCTATTTTTTCCACTGGAAGAACCAAACCGTTGCTCTCATGTAATGACTTTAAATCTCACGGCTAGCCAGCGTCAGCAGCTTACAGATTGGTTAGACACAAGTCAAAAATCAGATGAATTTATTCTACCTAAACAAGCGAAAAGTATTCTTAAAGTAGAGTATGAAAAGCTAAAAATAGATATATTACAAAAGTTAGCAGTGCCTCAACAAAGTAAAAAAATATGGCTAAAGGATTGGATGAAAAAATATTTGAGACTTTTTTCTAATTTTTCTCAAACTCTTAAAAGCAAGAGATAAAAAGTCAGAGTTTTTCCCCTACTAGCTAACATTAATTTTGTGTTTAAATTTACAATTTTAAATTGTGTAAGTACCAGAGGTTATAAAAGTGAATCAAAGCCCATTTGCATCTCCAAGTAGTAAGTGGTTGCTTGCCAATCGTTATCAGATCAAGCAGCTAATTGGCAGTGGTGGCATGGGTGAGGTTTTTTTAGCAGATGATACTTTGTTAGGAGGAACACCAGTTGCTATCAAGTTCTTGACTCAGACTGTTGTCGATATTAAAATGCAGCAAGACTTTGCTCGTGAAGCTTCAACGAGTGCAGCTTTAAGTCAAAGAAGTGTACATATTGTACGGGCGTATGATTACGGTGTGAGCGAAAAAGGTAAACCGTTCTACGTTATGGAATATCTATGCGGCAAGAGTTTAAAAGATTTAATTCCGCTACCATTGCCAATGTTTGTGACTCTTTCGCGTCAGATTTGTTTGGGCTTGCAGTGCGCTCATCAAGGTGTTAATATTGACGGCAAAATTTGTCCATTAGTTCATAGAGATATCAAACCTGCCAATATATTAGTTATTCCCGATCCGATGTTGGGTCAGTTAGTTAAAATTCTAGACTTTGGTATTGCTAAATTTTTAAATTATGCATCAACAGTTAGCACCAACAGTGGATTTAATGGCACTCTGCCCTACTGTTCTCCTGAACAACTGGATGGGGAAAAATTAGATAGTTGTTCTGATATTTATAGCCTCGGTGTGATGATGTTTGAGATGCTCACAGGCAAAAAACCCTGGCAACCAGAAACTGACTACTTTGGTGCTTGGTATAAAGCACATCACTTTGAATCACCACAAGCGATCGCAGATATTAATCCTGCTCTTAAAATACCCAAAGAGCTAGATAATTTAATCATGGCTTGTCTTGCTAAAAAAGCAAGCGATCGCCCGCAAAATATTGCCCAAATCCTCCGCATCTTAGAAAGTTTAGGACAGCCCAACTATCTCAGCTTGCCCACAAGTTTAGCTTCCAAACTTATACCTAGTAAACCTTTGGTTTCTAAGTTACTCACCACAGTAGAACAAACCTGTTGGCAACTTCTTTGGCCTCAGGATAAACCAATTCAGGAAATTGTTTTTCCCCAACTTCTCGATACCAAACAAGGATATGTGGCAGCACTATGGCTGATGTTACCTAGACAAGAAATTAAAAACCATGCCCTTTCTAGCCGTTACAACCAGTTTATCTTTATCAAATCTCCTCATCCGATGCTGCTGTGGGTGACTCTACTCTACAACCGGGAATTAACTCCTAAGTGGCTACCCTGCTACCTAGATATGCAAAATCCTCAAAATCATCGGCTGGTGAGTTTTTTGGCAAAGAATGAACTTTACCCTTTGATTTTCTTTACCTTGGAAGCACCACATACCTGCGCCAACGTTCTCAGCAGTCGCATTGATGCAACTCAGCAGCAAATGTTGAAAGCTTGGGTAGAACAGAGTCAGAACCTACTACCCTCTTCTCAACCCCAGTTAAGTAAACAACTGTTAAAGCAGCAGTATAAGCAAATGCAATCCCAGATGTTGCAGCGTTTGGAATCAAAGCTCCAAGTTGTAGTATCAGGGCAGATTTTAAATTAGGACTTACGCAAGTGTCATATTGTTTTGGCAAAGGTTGTCCAAAGTCAAAAGTCAAAAATCCAAAAAGCCTTGACTCTTGTACAGACGCGATTAATCGCGTCTCTACCCTTGTGTTGCGTAAGTCCTTACATCTTTGCACTTCAGCCAACCGACTAACCGAAGTGTTGTTTAGTTCACAGCAGTAGTTAAACCATTGTGCCTGAGCAAAGCCTCCGTACTCGGTTCACGACCCCGGAAAGTTTTAAACACCTCCATTGGATGCTTGCTACCACCAAGTGCTAATACCGTATTCCGATAACGCTGACCTGTAGCTTTTATCGCCTCTTCATCTTCTAGCCCAGCTTCTTCAAAAGCGGCAAAAGCATCAGCACTAAGTACCTCAGCCCACTTGTAACTGTAGTAGCCTGCGGCATAACCACCCGCAAAAATATGTCCAAAAGCACATAAAAATGAATCTTCTGGCAATGGTTCTAAAACGGTAGTAGTCTTGGCAATACGATGACGCACATCGGCTGGCGTTTCATCACTATCGGGACGATAGCGGTAATGCAGTTCCAAATCAACACTGCTAAAGTGGATTTGCCGCAATATGCCACTACCACTCATATAATTACGTGCCGCTAGCAGCTTTTGATAATAATGCTCTGGTAGGGCTTCGCCAGTTTCGTAATGTTTAGCCATGCCAAACAAAGTAGGTCGTTCATAGCACCAGTTTTCCATAAACTGACTGGGCAGTTCCACTGCATCCCACTCTACGTTATTGATACCTGCGGCTCCAGGATAGTCAACCTTGGTGAGCATATGGTGTAAGCCATGACCAAACTCGTGGAACAAAGTTTCTACTTCATAGAAAGTCATCAAACTTGGCTTACCATCTACTGGGGGAGTTTGGTTACATACCAAATAAGTCACAGGCAAGCGGATGGCAGTTACACCATTTTCAGTGATTTTGGCACGATTGATGCACACATCCATCCAAGCACCACCACGTTTTTCCGCAGGACGGCTGTAGGGGTCTAAGTAAAAGTAGGCTATGGGAGAACCAGTTTCATCAGCAATTTGGAAATAACGCACATCCTCATGCCATACTGGGGCTTGACCATCGGCAGGTGTGACGGTAACGCCAAGCAGCCGCTTTACAAGTCCAAATAAGCCATCTAGGACTTGGGGAAGCGGGAAGTATGGACGTAATTCTTCAGCGGTAAAGGCAAACTTTTCTTCTCGTTGACGTTCTGCCCAAAAGCTGATATCCCAGTGCTTTAAGTCTTGGGATTCTGCTGCTCCCTTTGTTGCTGCAAAGGCTTTGAGTTCTTCTAATTCTTTGTTAGCAGCATCATAACTGGTGCGGCGTAGTTCTTCTAACAGTGCTTCGACTGCCTCAACATTAGGAGCCATTTTACTAGCAAGGCTCAATTGGGCAAAACTCTTAAAGCCTAGTAAATGTGCGAGTTCTTGCCGCAATTCCAAAATGCGTACAATTAACGAGTTGTTATTTAGTTCGCCTGTGGAAGCACGAGTGATATAAGCTTTGTAGAGCTTTTCGCGCAAATCGCGACGAGTGCTGTGCTGCATGAAAGGGCCGTAGCTGGGGAGATCCAAAGTAATGCGCCAGGGGCCATTTTCTGGTGTGGCGTTTTCTTGACCAGCCTCACGAGCAGCTTGTGACGCTAAACTCACTAAGCTGCTGGGTAAGCCGTCGATTTCCTCTTTTGTTGTCAGTGTGACGCTAAAGGCTTTTGTGGCATCTAGTACATGGTTAGAGAACTTGGTGGAAAGTTCTGCCAACTCCATTTGAATGGCGTTGAAACGCTCTTTCGCCTCTCCTTCTAAACCAACACCGGAAAGTTGTGCATCTCGGATGGCGGCTTCTACGATGCGCTGCTGGGCTGATTCTAAAGTTGCCCAAGTATCACTGGCGCGGAGTGCTTTAAAAGCATTGTAGATGGGTTGGCTTTGACCGAGCTTGTTGATAAACTGTACCACCTGTGGTTGTACAGTTTCATGAGCTTCGCGCAGTTCAGGGCTATTCTTTACACCCATTAAATGATTCACCACTCCCCAACTCCAGGAAAGCCGATCTGTGAGCTTTTCTAGTGGTTCTACTAAATCTAGCCAAGTCGGCTGTACATTAGCCTCCAAAGTGGTAAGCTGCTGATCAAGTTCCGCTAGTAGCTGGTTAAAGGCTGGTACTATTTGCTCTGGTTTAATCTCTGCAAAGCGAGGTAAACCGTAGCCCTGGAGTAAGGGATTGTCAGAAATAATGGCACTTGCACTCATGGGTTTGTGTGAGCTGGGCATAAATAGGGGAGAACAATGATTTTTATCTATATATCTCTAATGTAGCGATCGCAGCGCAATTTTGCTGACGCTACAGCATAGCGATTAGTGGTGAATTTGCTAATCAGTTCTTTGGCGCGATCGCCTGCGATCGCTTCTAATCCCTCAGCCATTCGCGTCACACCATACAAAAAAAGCACGAGTCAGGCTAGCGCACCCGTGACTATTTTGAAAATATCTAATCCCTGTTCTTCTTTTTTAGACTCAGCACTCTTATCCTGCTGATTATTTTCTTTTTCTTTCCCAGGATTCTGAGCTTGGTTACTGTTACTTTGTTGTGCTTCTCATATCACAGAATGAGTCTGAGCGTTAACACTAATTTCTAAAGATGGGTTGTCAAGCAAATGCACCAATTATAGTGTTGTAGTGAAGCTGCGTAGACATGAAATAGCTTAATGTTAGGCATCGCTTCTAGTAGTTCTGGGAGATTGGATGATTTACAAAGTATTGTTATTCACTTATTTTTGAGTTACAACAAAATTTTCCTCTTTAGTTAACAGCAGGTATAATTCCCGGAATTCTATTCAAGGCGATGGGTGCATAAATTTATAAACTGCGATCGCTCCAGGAATACCCAAGCAAAGCTATAGTTAAGGGCGGTGTTACTGCTTTTACCTTCAAACCACATCTGAAGAAAGAACAATGTATTGCTGAATTAACGTATGATCTGCAATATCTAGATTTGCATCTCTAGAAAATCTGTTAATACAATAATGCTGTTCATATGACATAAAACTTTTGAAGTTGTGGAGTCAAAATGTCTGAGGAAACTAATCAAGTACCGAATTTATATGCTTTATTAATAGGCATTGATTACTATATGCCTAATATATTACCCAATGGCAGTTGCTACAAAAGTCTTGGGGGATGTGTACGGGATATTAATCACATAGAGGCTTTCCTGAAAGATACCCGGAAAGTGCCGGAAACTCAAATTTTGAAGCTGACGTCTTCTGTCAATCCGGAAAAGCCGAATCAAGAACAGCCTGTGGAGCCTCAAGAAAAACTAGCCACTCGCAAAAATATAGTAGATAGTTTTAGAAAATTAGGCGAGATGGCACCACAGGGAGCACAGGTTTACATCCAATATTCTGGACATGGCGGACGGGCAAAGACGGTATTTCCTGATATTAAAGGCGCTGGTGAAATCGATGAGGGATTAGTGCCTACCGATATCGGCACCTCAGAAGGGCAGTATCTCCGCGATTTGGAACTTGCTCAACTCTTGAAAGAGTTGGTAGATAAAAAACTCACTGTCACTCTTGTGCTGGATTGCTGCCATTCGGGTGGCGCAACACGAGGAGAAGCCGAAATCCGGGGTATGGATGTAGAAGGTAACAAACCCCTCCAAGCCTCATTTGAGCCTGTTGCTCCACTAGAAGTTTTGGCTGCAACCTGGCAGTCTTTAACAGGGGGAGGAACTCGCGGACTCAAAGCAAGTGGAGTACCTGAGTCAAAAGATTATGTTCTTTTAGCAGCTTGTCGGCAAAATGAGTATGCTTTTGAGTTTGCTTTCAACAGAGAAACCAAAGAAAAAAATGGTGCATTAACCTACTGGCTTCTAGACACTTTGAAGCAAGCATATCCTGGGCAAACGTACAAGGATTTGTTTGATCGGATCAATGCGAAGATTCACAGCCAGTTCCCAACCCAGACTCCAATACTTTTGGGTGATGGCAATCGGAAAATTTTTGGGAATGAGTTAGGGGAGACTGTGCACGCAGTAACTGTGATGCAAGTCGAGTTCAACGCCCAAACAAAAGAAACTCAAGCTGTACTTGCTGTTGGGCAAGCAAACGGCATTTCTAAAGGAGCAGAATTTGCCATTTATCCTCTTGGAACAACTGATTTTACCAAAAAAGAAAATCGGATTGCGATCGCCAGAATCATTCAGCGCGGTAGTGCTCAATCTCTGTGTAAACTAGAACCGATTAAGGGGAAAACACGCAAAGTTGAACAAGGAGATCAAGCAGTTCAGATTTCAGCTTCGGTAAATCTTGTACGTAAAGTTTCCCTAATTCATCAGGAAAAAGCCACAACAGAGGAACTGGCTCAATCAAACCTACCTGCCAATAAACTTCGCCCGGAAATTTTTGAACGCCAAGATGCTGCTCTGGAAGCAATCAAAAAAGCATTACCTGGAAATGGTTGGGTAGAGTTAGCAGAAGATGCCAACAGTGATGATGATGCCGGGATTGACTATATCGTTGCTGTAAATAACGCAGGAGAGTACGAAATCTGTGATAGCAGCGGTATACCTTTAAAAAATATCAATCCACCTTTGAAAATTGAAGATATAGGCGCGCCTAGAAAAATTGTCAAGCGGCTTGTGCATCTTGCGAAATACAAGGCTACTTTAGAGTTGGATAATGCAGATACAGATTCTCCATTATCTGGTAAATTAACTGTTGAATGGTTGGGTACATCTGATACTTTTGACAAGGGCGATCGCATTCCTAAGAAGAATCAATTAAAGCCATTTGCAGATCCGAGTAAATCAATAGTTAAGGTTGATGAATCTGTTTTTCTTTATATCCGCAATGATTCATCTCAAGCACTGAATGTTGCAGTGCTAAACTTGGAAGCTGACTGGGCGATTGAGCAAATTCTCCCCCAAACAGAAATGTTCATCACGTTAGAGCCTGGCAGAGATAAAGTTCTGCCGTTACAGCCTTCTCTTGATGGCGAGGATAGTGAGGTAGAAAATGTTGTTAAAGTCTTTGCAACATTGGACACCGCAAACTTTCGTTTTTTAGAGTTGCCATCATTAGATACACAACTCAAATCTAATACGCGATCCGCTAGTCTCCCAAGGAATCCTTTGGAAGCACTACTAGCTGCAATTAATGATGAAAAACCTCAAACTCGCAAGTTAACAGTAGCTGCATCTCCTAGTACTGAATGGACAACAAAACAGGTTGTTCTGACAATCACTAAATAACTCAATTAGTGCTTAATACCAATTCTTTGTGAGGTTGCACATTATTTTGACCCCTACCAACCTCCCCTTACCAAGGGGAGGTGCCGCAGGCGGTGGGGTTCTTTCTATGCGTCTTCATATGGAAATGGTATAAGTTTCGTAGAGTTGAAAAAGTGCTGAGTAATGAGTGTTGAGTGATGAGTTAGAATTTTCCTCCCCTGCCGCCCCTGCCCCCTACCTGTTGTATTATGCAGCAAGGGCGATCGCAGTGGTAATTGGTGTAAATGAGAAGGTTAAACAGATGAAACAATGGCTCTCTGCAATACTCCTACCTCTGATACTGCTGCAAGCACCAGTCCTTGCACAAACAGAATCTCCTCAGCAAAACCCGACAACAGAAGTAACACCTCAAACAACAAATCCTGATGCCAAACCAACTTTGACGCCATTAAAGGGAACAGAGCAAATCCGCCTTCAACTAGTCAATTGTGGGGGATGGCTAGACTGCGCTTTGGCTCGGATACTGTTACCCGCCAGCGCATATATCGACCAACGCGAACTTAGGTTTGATAATTCTACTCTGTCCCCCGTTAATATCCTCAACACAGCAGTAGTTGTAGAAGGTGACTTTACAGGGTATCAACTTAATAACCAAGCCATTTCTCTTGCTCAACTTATCAAACCTCTACCTGCTAATCAGATTATCAGCATCCCGCTTACCCTCAACCGTTCTGCAATACCTCCTGATCAGTATAGTGGAGCAGTTTACCTGACGTTGCAAAATCGCAGCGATAGCGTTCGCGTTGGCGGAGCCTCTCGTAGAGAAGCGTCTCGTAGAGAAGCGCTGCTGCTTTCAGCAGATCGCCTTTCACTCCCAATCAGCATCAGTGCGCGGAGTGGGCCTCTATTACCACTGATTGTTCTATTATTTGGTGTTATTTTGGGCAGACTTTTTAAGTACATGCAGGAGCGGGGTGAGCCACAAGCAAAAGCACTAGAAGAAGTCTATCGTTTGCAAGCAGACATTACAGGTGCAAAATTAGAAGACCGAGACAAACAGTTGTTAGCGGGTATGGTGAATGAAGTTCGCACACTTGTTTCCCGCGAAAAATTAGATGCAGTACCTGTTCAAGTACAAACAATTCGCGATCGCCTTGAAACGTTAGTCAAACTTGAAGCTTTAGAAGACCAGTTTAATCAGCAAGCAACTACCTTTCCTACAGATATTGATGAATATACAGTCAATATTCGTAAAGCTAGGCTGTATATCGCTCAACGAGAAGATGCTAAAGCCAAAGAGCTATTAGAGGAAATTAGTTCAGATTTAGACAACGTTGGCTCAAGATCCCTCATAGGCTCAGGGGTGGAAGCCTACAAAAAATCGCTAGAGGAAGCTGTAACAGCAACTGCTCGCATGAACCAGCCGATTGGCGAAAAGACAACACCCAGTCGATTAGGGAAATTCCGACAGTTTTTGGTTAATCTTTCTGGTGTGTCCGAGCAGGTTCGCGCCGAAGCTACTTTCTGGGTGGTGCGTCCACTACTATCTCTAATTTTGCTTGTTGGTTTATCGGCTGCTGGTATCAGCTCTCTTTACATAGAAAACGGCACAACCTTTGGTGCTAGACCTTTTGCCGATTATCTAGGACTAATCCTGTGGGGACTCAGTGCTGATGTTGCAAGTCGTAGCTTAAGTAACCTTCCGGGGTCAAGGCAATAAAGCTGACTTTTCAGTACAGTGCGATCGCTTATCTTGTGAGTACTATCGGGTATCTCTGCACTGGGAGGATTTGGGTTTGCTTGGGTTTTTATCGGGATTACAGCATAAGTTTTACCGTCACTGGCTGCTGACTTTTCACCAGATGTGGAAAAGACAAAAGCAAAAGTACCCGACGACTGAAGTCGCGGCTATAAAAACAAAGTCCGCTCTTGCGGACTTCATGCCTAAAAGACTGATGAAGCCCAGAGTTATCTCTTGCGTTCGCGGAGCGTCTCGTAGAGAGGCTGACTCCGTTGGCGCAGCCCGCCGCAGGCATCAGAACTTCGGAGCTTTGTTCGGGTAGCCCCAGACTTTAGTCTGAGGGCACTTTAAGACTTTTGCAAGAGGTCTAGTTTCCTTGACTACAAAATAGAGAGCCAGTACTGCCGATCGCAGCACTGACTCCTACTTTCTACAATAATTACTTGATTTTTTGGAAGTTTTTTAATTCTGGATCGGCACCCGGAGCATGAGCGCGCCCACCCAATCCGGCGTGGGACCGGCGGGGAAATTGGCATGGCAGAGCGCACACTCCGCCCTGAAGTTGCTCAGGGGGGTCGAGCGTCGATAGTACCATTGATTATCCACGCGCTCAACGGACGTGTATGTCTGCCCCACCATCGCTAGCGCGTTTGCCTGACGCTCGAAGTTGTCGCTGGGGCGATCGTTTTGCCGGAGCGGACTAACAGTGCCGACCAGCCGCATATCCTTGTTCTTATCGTTAAATATCAGCGAGATGGACTGCTTGCCCTGCTCCACGTTAGCCGGCGTAGTCTCGTTGAACTCCTGCGTCAGTCCCGCAAACACCGTGTTGAGCATCAGATCGCTCGTTTGTTGGGCGAAGGCAGTCTGCCCAGTTGTGGGTGGAATGTCATAACCACGGGCAACTGATGTTAGACCAAAACCGATGACGATGACTAGCACAAAAATCCCATAGCTGACTAGCTTTCTCAGACGCATTCTCTTATCCTTTGGTTTTGTATTGTTGCTTACTCAGCAATTTGCATCACGGATAGAATTTACCCTGCCTTTGCAGCAAAGCTCAATCCTATGCAAACAGCTGCCACTAATCCTTCGCCAGCTTATGAGATACTACTACCTATCAATTTGCGGGAGACTAAATAATTTATAGTAAACCGCTATAAAAGGGAAAAATATCCAATATTTTGGTAAAGAGGGGTTTTATTCCCTTTTCAAGCTTAAATTGCAAGTCTTATATACAGAATACTATCAATTACTCCGTGAAAATACAACTATGCTGTCTGTCTGTTCCTGTTTACCACTATAGAAACGTTTCTGACCATATTTAGGCCGTTATATCGGACTTTTGGTTATATTCATCACAACAGGTTTCGGAGTTCGTGACGGAATCAATAAACATCTGGTAAAAAGAATGTAGAAACGTTCGATGTCACGTCTCTACAAGGATTTCAGGTAACGCATAATTAATTTCTGGAGATGTTTAATAAGGAAATTCAAAATTTCCCCAGGAAAATCAGAGCGATGCCTACTAGACTGACACAGCTAAAATAGTGTATTAGATGTAGGTTGGGTTGACGTAAGGAAACCCAACATCGATAAGGGTGTTGGGTCTCATGCTTCGACCCAACCTACGTAGCTACTTGCTTACAAGTCTTTTATATTCGTGAGTGAGTCTTTAGTCATAACGCACTGAAAGTGCTTAATGGTGCGTTAGACGAAACGTCATAACACACCCGAAAAAATAGCGTAGGCGTAGCCTATCGTAAACATCGCTCTACACTTTAAATTTCTCAGTAATCCGCTTCATTGCTTCTTCGACATTCTCCCGGCTATTAAATGCCGAAATGCGGAAGTAACCTTCACCTGCGGCACCAAAGCCAGAACCTGGAGTTCCCACGACATTTACAGTCTGCAATAGCTTATCGAATAATTCCCAACTGGACAAACCATTAGGCGTTTTCACCCAGACGTAAGGCGCATTCACGCCACCATATACTGCCAATCCGGCGGCTGTGAGTTTCTCACGAATTATTTTGGCATTTTCCAAATAGAAACCAACCAACGCCTTAATTTGTGCCTGTCCTGCTTCAGAGTAAACCGCCTCGGCTCCCCGTTGTACGATGTAAGACACTCCATTAAACTTAGTAGACTGGCGGCGATTCCACAGTTTCCAGAGTTCCACATCAGAACCATCAGCCGCTTTTCCTGTCAAAGTTTTTGGGACAACGGTTAATGCACACCGGGTTCCCGTAAAGCCTGCATTCTTGGAAAAGGAACGGAATTCGATCGCAACTTCCCTTGCACCTTCAATTTCATAGATAGAGTGGGGAATTTCAGGATCAGTAATGTAGGCTTCGTAAGCAGCGTCAAAGAAAATAATCGAGCCATTGGCTTTGGCATAGTCTACCCACGTTTTGAGGTATTCTTTAGTTGCAGTTGCACCAGTGGGGTTATTGGGAAAGCAGAGATAAATTAAATCAACTTTTTGAGAGGGAATCTCTGCGATGAAGTTGTTTTCAGCAGTAATCGGCAAATAAACCAAGCCCTCAAACTCGCCTTTCTCGTTAACATTTCCAGTATTTCCCGTCATCACGTTAGTGTCTACATATACGGGATAAACGGGGTCAGTAACGGCGATGGTGTTGTTATGTCCAAAGATTTCCAGAATGTTCCCCGTGTCGCACTTAGAACCATCGGAGATAAAGATTTCTGAAGCATCAATCTCGGCTCCCCGCGCCTGGAAATCTTGGGCTGCGATTTTCTCCCGTAACCAAGCATAGCCTTGTTCTGGGCCGTAGCCTTTGAAGCTAGCGCGATCGCCCATTTCTTCCACAGCTTTAATCATCGCTGTGCGACAAGCTTCCGGTAGCGGTTCCGTGACATCACCAATGCCCAACCGAATGACTTTGGCATCAGGATTAGCTTCAGCAAAGGCATTAACCCGACGCGCAATTTCCGGAAACAGATAACCCGCTTTCAGCTTGAGATAGTTGTCGTTAATCGTTGCCATAGTAGATTGTGAAAAACGCCCTAAAACAGCTTACTGCTAATTCATCTGTGGGATAACGTTTATTGCTGCCAATGTCATTCACTTGCAAAAGTTTTGCATTACTAACGACAGCTTGTTGTGAAATCACTGTGGCTTAAACTCATTGAAACTCAAGATGGCAAGTGTGCGTTAGCGCAGCTTACCGCAGGTATCGCTTGCAGCAGTTTGGGATAATTTGAAAATCGCGCGATCGCTCATTTCTTCTACCTCCAGTATAAGCACCCTCTGCCTCTTGAAATGCTAGTTTACAGATAGTGCAATTGATTGACAAGATTCCTCTACGCAAGCGCGCGGTGATTGAGGTAGTTAACCATTATCTGAAGAAAATGTAAGGAAATCAAAAATGATTGGACATGATCTCATCGTCATCGGAGCGTCGGCAGGAGGAGTAGAGGCGCTAACTTTACTAGTCAAGCAGTTGCCATCAGATCTAAATGCCGCTGTAATTATAGTTCTTCATGTACCTAGCAATGGCACTAGTGTTTTACCGCATATCCTGAATCGCGCCGGAAACTTGCCCGCATCTCACGCCCACGATGGCGAAGTAATTATTCCGGGACGGATCTACATCGCCCCGCCTAACTATCACCTAGTGGTGAAACCTGGATATTTACGTTTGACGCGAGGACCAAAAGAAAACGGTCATCGTCCAGCCATTGATCCAACATTTCGCACCGCAGCACGAGCCTACGGCCAGCGAGTGGTCGCTGTGATCCTAACGGGTACGCTTGACGACGGCACGGCGGGACTGGTAGCGGTGAAAATGCGAGGCGGTGTTGCAGTTGTGCAAGACCCCGAAGATGCAATGTATTCGGGAATGCCACGCAGTGCAATTGAGAATGTAGAGGACATTGATTATATCCTGCCATTGTCAGATATTCCATCCACCTTAGTAGCTCTAGCTGATACGCCGGTACAAGCAGAACTAGAAAAACCTGTAACTAAGGAACTAGAAATGGAATGTGACATAACAGAACTGGACATGAAAGCCGTAGAAAACGAAAATAGACCAGGTAAACCATCAGCTTTCGCCTGTCCTGACTGCGGTGGTAACCTTTGGGAAATCCATGACGGAAATTTGTTGCGGTTCCGATGCCGTACAGGACATGCTTACTCAGCGAAAACTTTGCTAACTGAACAGTCTGATTCTGTTGAAGAGGCGCTGTGGATCGCTTTTAGAGCATTGGAGGAGAAAGCTTCTCTAACAGAACGCCTAGCGGCGCGGATGAATGAATACAATCAAACCCTGTCAGCAGAACGATTAACCCAACAGGCGATCGCTGCTCGGCAGCATTCTGCCATCATTAAGGAACTCCTTCTAAAAGGCAATGAGACAGAGGCAGATGCTGTTGGACAAGAACTGACTAATGACTCACGACATGGCTAAGAGCAATCTTAAGGTAACGGTATGTTCATCATGTCTCTTGCATAAATCCTTAAAGTGTCATGTTGAGCAAAGCAAAATATAGGAGTGAGATTCTTTTGTGCGAAACTCGTACTCTGGGGAATCTTGCTACAGAATGGCACAGCTAATTTTTTGACTTTTGCACAAAGCTTATTCCCTAACCAGATTAAAAAGAAAACTTACAAGACTTACAAGACCAGCAAATCATGAGTCAGAATATTGGCGCTGCCAAGATTTCTATTATCATTCCAGTGTTAAATGAAGCGGGAAATATTAAAGAAGCAATGTCTTGTCTGCCAGACGCTACGCCTAACTTGCTTAAGAGTGGGAGTACGACGACGAGCTTTGCCAACGCAACTACTCAACCCAGTACAAATATAGAAGTAATTGTCGTAGATGGTGGCTCCCAAGATGACACAGTAGAAATAGCTCAGTCATTGGGTGTAAAAGTTATCTCATCATCTCTTGGTCGTGCTGCTCAAATGAACGCTGGTAGTATAGCTGCTAGTGGGGAGATTTTGCTGTTTCTTCATGCAGATACTTGTTTGCCGCCTGAGTTTGATGCCATGATTCGCACAGCACTACAACAATCTGGAACTGTGGCAGGTGCGTTTGCTTTACGGATTGATGCACCACTCTTGAGTTTGCGATGCGTGGAGTGGGGAGTAAATTTGCGATCGCGTTTTTGCCAAATGCCATACGGTGACCAAGCAATTTTTTTAACAAAGGAAGTATTTCAGCAAATTGGTAGCTTTCCCGAATTGCCCATCATGGAAGACTTTGAACTCATACGTCGCTTAAAACGCATCGGACGGATTGTAATTATCCCTATGCCAGTTATTACCTCAGCCCGTACGTGGTTGCAAAAGGGAGTTTTAAAAACTACGCTGCTAAATCAAATAGTAATTATTGCTTATTTACTCGGTGTTTCACCTAAGCGTCTTCGTAGCTGGTATCGCCGGGATAAATTTAGAAAGGTTTAAGCTGTTTCTCATGCAGGTAATATATCTTAGTGGCATTGGATTTGAAAATATTGAGCCTCAGAAGGTCAACGTCGAGCCTCAGAAGGTGAAATTTATAAAAATGAGGAAGCGTACATTAAATTCCAAACTCAAACTGTTACTGTTAAGTTTCCTGATTGTCACCCTAATAATTGCTGCCAAACAGTTGAACCTTCAGGGACTTTTGCATACCTTAATCATTTGGGTTAATAGTCTTGGTTCTTTGGGGCCTATCGCCTTCATGTTCATCTATAACTTGGCAACAATACTTTTTGTACCAGGTTCCCTCCTAACGCTCAAAGGTGGTTGCCTGTTTGGTGTATTTTGGGGTTCAGTTTATGTGCTAATTGCTGCAACTTTTGGAGCAACTTTAGCTTTTCTTATTGGACGCTACCTGTCGCGAGATTGGGTTACCCGGCAGATGGACAAACATCCTAAATTTAAAGCGATTGATTTAGCAGTTGCCAAAGAAGGATGGAAAATTGTCTTGCTAACTCGCCTTTCCCCCGTCTTTCCCTTCAATTTATTGAATTATGCTTTTGGAGTGACACAAGTTTCCCTCAAAGACTATATATTAGGTTCTCTCGGCATTATTCCAGGTACAGTAATGTACGTTTACATCGGTTCGTTAGCCAGTAATCTTGCCATGATTAACACGCCTCATCAGCCAATCACTCCAGAAACTCAAATTTGGCAATGGGTGATGCAAGTAGTTGGGTTGATTGCTACCGTTGCCGTGACTGTCTATGTCACAAAAATTGCTCAGAAAGCTCTAGCTCACAGTGTGGCAACAGTAGAAATAATTCAGAAGCCAGAAAATAAAAAATGATTTAAACAGTTTAATGAAAAATCTATTCTTTTCCACAAGCTTGAGGAATTTTTTTAAACTGGGTGTATTAACATTGCTGGTGCTGGCTATTGCTATTTTGTTAAACACAGACTTAGCTTTAGCGCAGGAATCCATCAACACAAATTCTTTCAATCCCCAAGCAATATTACGGAACGCTTTGCAGTGGATAGATAGCCTTGGTGCAATGGCAGCTTTAGCCTTTATTGCCCTTTACATTATCGCTACCATCGCTTTCTTGCCAGGCTCTATTCTCACCTTGGGATCTGGTGTTGTCTTTGGCGTAGTTTGGGGTTCTCTCTATGTATTTGTTGGTGCAACCTTAGGCGCTACTGCTGCTTTCCTCGTCGGGCGTTATTTAGCCAGGGGCTGGGTTGCGCGTAAAATCGCAGATAACAAAAAATTTGCCGCTATTGACCAAGCTGTTGGCAGAGAAGGATTAAAAATTGTGCTGTTAACGCGGCTGTCCCCAATATTTCCTTTCAACTTATTGAACTACGCTTTTGGCATCACAGGAGTTTCACTCAAAGACTACTGCATCGGCTCTGTAGGCATGATTCCTGGAACCATCATGTACGTTTATATCGGTTCCCTTGCTGGTAATCTTGCCATGATTGGGACTGAGGCTCAACCTACCAACTCCAACGTACAATGGGCAATTCGGCTCATTGGTTTGATTGCTACAGTCGCCGTGACCATTTATGTCACCCGTATTGCCCAAAAAGCTTTAGAAGAAGAGGTAATTAAAAAATAAACTCAAGCTTGAATAGTGTCTGTCAATTATCGAACTGACAAAACAATTCAAAGGCTGTATTCCTTATTAAACAATCTCGAATTCAAACCCCAGCCAAAGAGTTAAGAAATCTTCCCAATTCCCAATCCCCAATCCCCAGTCCCCAGTTCCAACGAGGTATCACCAATGTCCAATTCAGAATTCGAGAGAATTACAGTTCGCCCAATGGATGAGTATAACCAAAAGTTAGTGTCCTACGTTCATCCACCAAATTGGGTCAATCCTGAACCCGCTGATGTTTACGACTTGGTGGTGATTGGCGCTGGTACGGCGGGATTAGTAGTGGCGGCGGGTGCAGCGGGTTTGGACTTGGGTTTAAAAGTGGCGTTAATCGAAAAGCATCTCATGGGTGGAGATTGCTTGAATGTTGGTTGCGTCCCATCTAAAACTGTTATCCGTTCTTCTCGCGTAGTTGGCGAAATCTGGAATGCCAAAGACTTTGGGATTAACATTCCCAAACAGACTGACGTTGATTTTCCCGCAGTCATGGCCCGGATGCGACGGATAAGAGCTGGTATCAGCCCCAATGACTCAGCTGAACGCTTTCAAAACTTGGGCATTGATGTCTTCTTGGGTAGCGGTCGGTTTGCAAGTAAAAATACCGTGGAAGTGGGTAACAAAACTCTCCGATTTAAAAAAGCTGTAATTGCTACTGGAGCCAGAGCCGCACAATTGTCGATTCCCGGAATTGAAAAGGCGGGTTATCTGACCAACGAGACGGTTTTTTCTTTGATTCAACGACCAGAACGTTTGGCGGTAATTGGTGGCGGCCCGATTGGTTGCGAATTGGCCCAGGCTTTTCGGCGTTTGGGTTGTGAAGTAGTACTTTTCCATCGTGGTTCTCACCTCCTCAATAAGGAAGATGTTGACGCCGCTGAAATTCTCCAAAAGGTCTTGATTCACGAAGGAATTCGCGTGGTGCTGAATTCTCAGTTGGAAGAAGTGGTAACTGTCACCGAAGGCAAGAGACTTTACTTTTCCTCTAATGGTCGCCGAGATTCGGTCACAGTAGATGAAATTTTAGTAGGTGCAGGACGTGCGCCAAATGTAGAAGGTCTAAATTTAGAAGCAGTGGGGGTGGAATACGACAAGCGCCAAGGTGTGAAGGTAAATGATTATCTCCAAACTACGAATCCCAAGATTTATGCAGCTGGCGATATCTGCATGAATTGGAAGTTTACTCATGCTGCTGATGCAGCGGCGCGGATTGTGATTAAAAATACGCTGTTTTCTCCCTTTGGCTTGGGACGCTCTAAACTCAGTAGTTTAGTAATGCCGTGGGTAACTTATACTGACCCGGAAATTGCCCATGTGGGGATGTATGAACATGAGGCGCAGAAGTTAGGCATTGATGTGACTACGATCGCAATTCCTTTTAATAGTGTAGACCGAGCGATCGCCGATGGTGAAGAGTTAGGCTTTCTCAAAATCCACCACAAAAAGGGGTCTGATGAAATCCTGGGTGCAACTATTGTCGCCAGTCATGCAGGTGAGATGATTTCAGAAATAACTACGGCAATTGTCGGTAAACTCGGTTTAAGCAAGCTCAGTAGTGTGATTCATCCTTATCCTACTCAAGCTGAAGCTATTAAGAAAGCGGCGGATGCTTATCGTCGTACACTTCTCACACCAAAAACCAAAGGATTCTTGGGATTTCTCACAAAGCTTTCTTGATAAATTCGGTGGATTAAAGCAGCGCTCACCGTCCCACCAACTCCCAAACAAGAATGTTTTTTGTATTACATACTCAAACGTAAATGTGAACCATCCAAGAGCTAATTCAGAGGGTTATAGTCTGAGAGTAAATGATCTAAAAGCTTACGTTCGTAACGAGTTAAATTTTTTGCAGATGTTTCTAATTTTTGTAAGTTCAAGTAAATTAAATCATGTTCAAACGCTTCTACGCTTTCTTTCAGTTCCCCATATAGTTCATCAAAGGTAAACTCAGTTACCAGAGCCAAGGTAATTTGTTCTCGGTCTATACCAAGTGACTGACCGTTGAACTGATAATCCCCTTGAGAATTTTGGGATACTAACCCAAGAGCGATCGCTAAGAGCAGGGTTTGATAAGCTAGTTTCAATTCTCTACTAGAGCCGATTTCCTCTGGGATTAAATCGGGAATATTTTCGTCTTCGTCGATTTGTTCACTCTGAGTCCGCTGATAGCAGTCTCGATAAAACTCAATTTGACTAAGAAAATAAGCCGGAAAGCCCAACGAACGGGTCAAAATACACAACCTCTGCTCATCTTCAGCTACCAAGGCGGTTAAAGTGCGACTAAAGCGACTGTAAAGTGCAAAAATTTGTTCTTTATCTTTTGCTCCCACCCAGAGGGTAATCTCCCGTTGGGAAGTTGGGTTTAAGTTAGCGTCAATATCCTGAAGTCTCAGCAACAAGTTAGCACCATCATAAAGTTGATTTAAACGCAAATTAATAGTGTTTGCTGCAATTAAATCTGATTGTTTTAATATTTCCGCAATAGACAAATTGCTCAATCGCTCGAACTGCTGGCGAGCAAACGGGATAAGTTGGTTCTTAAATGCTTCAGCAGCAATTTTCCACGACTGAGAGCGGCTAACTCGTTCTTGAGTGAATGTCTCAGTTGGAAGTGTGGTCAGGAAACTTTGGTAATAAGCATCAATATCCGCATCAGTCAGAACTGTGAGTCGAATTTCGGAAAAATTCCTTGTAGCTTGATCCCGTTGAATAACCAAATCATTGTATATCTCAGACAAGTTTGCAAGAGTTTGCCGTAAAGTTTCAGCCCTTTGTTTAGCTGTTTTAATCAGATAATTTAACGCCTCGACCCGAAGATTTTGGGCGTATAAATCATACTCTAATTTTAATTTTTCATTATAGCTACGACGTAATTCTACGACGGTTGCTTTAACAGTGCTTTCTAGTCGTTTAATTTGTTTTTGAACCTTTTCAATTCGACCGCGAATGTTAGTGCTGTACTTGAGCCAAACGATGCCTAAACAAGTCAAAATTATTACCGCAGTCCAAAGCAGATAACTAACTAGGTTAGCCCAAAAATTTTGTAAGAACAGCCATAGAGTTGATTGATTAAAAATTCCGACCAAAATTAACAAGCCTAATAAAGCAGCAACAACAAAACTAGGATAAATAATCAAATACTGAGAGCGAAATTTGTTTTCTTCTCCTAGCAGTTCGCTTAGTTGAACTGTGGCTGTTTCAAGTTGATTTTCAATGGCAGTTAGGTGATTTTGAGCTACAACGATCGCGGCTTCGGCTTGTTCACGAGCGCGAGCGATCGCCATAAAACGGATTTTATGAGCTTGTTCAGTTTCTGCATTTAACGCTTGGCGATAATCAGCGATCGCCATTTCTAGCTGTTTTTGAGTTGTTTGTAGCTCTTGCAGTTGTTCTTCAGATTTTCTTTCAGCTAAAGCATCTTGTAATTCTTGCTGCCGCAATTTTAAGGACAGAATTTGGTTAAGCAGCTTTTGAGTAGTTTCTTTATCAATTGTTACCTGCAATCTAGAGTCGAGAAATGCTTCAGCCGCCCGCAGTTCTGTAACAAGATTCTGAGATTGATCGCCAAGAGAATCCGTTTGCAGTTCCAAATAAAAAAACGTCAATATATTTAATAGCCTAACCCCTTCATGCAAGCCTCTAGGTGAAGCATCAGCATAGCGATTAATGCTGCGGTCTAAAAAGGCGGATAGTGTTGACTGTAATTGTTTATAACAATTTTCCAGCGTGCGTTTATAGGAAAGTAGCTCTTTATTTTCAAATTGCCGATAAGCACGCTGCAATTCCATCCCATATTCCTGAGACATGCCAGCACCCATCTCAAGGCGCGGATTAAAATCTTGCCAAACTGGTTTGCCGTTATCTCGTTCTAATTGGAGAAAAGCATTACTAAAATCTTCGCTGAGGACAAATTCTTTGGCATCTAACAGACATTTGCGAATTGCCTCTGGAGTGAATTCTGCCTTTGGTAAAAACTGCTCCATCATGATATCGGCAGCTAAGGTAGCACTCAATCGGTTAATAGTTGTTTCTCCTGGAAAAAACAGTTCTGCATAGCCAAAAGCACTGTAAGCGGGAATTTTCCCCCGGACTTTTTGTGTGCCAATCAACAAGCCATTAGTTTCCGGTTCCACGGTGAGGAAGCCTGCAAAAGCATCGGCATAGCTGGGCAAATTATCTCTCAGTCCCCCAATTCGCTCATCCATCAGCCAGCAGTTATCAAAAAGGGGCATTTTTTGACTAGCAGCGATCGCAACCCCACTGGTCATTTTGTAATCTAACTCTTTCAAAAGCGCGTAAGCAGCACCGTAATCAGCACTTGTGGCTTGGGTGAATAACCCTGGTAGTAGCAATAAAGCTTCTAAGCTGTAAGGAACATCTGTGAAGTACTTAGAAAATAGCCAACGAATCAAGCGTACTATAGCGGTTCCTGCTTGAGTAAAATACAGTATGAGATAATGGAGTATATTAACGTCTAAGCATTTAGGGAATGAAACCTTACTCTTGTGATCTGCGCCAAAAAGTGATCAATGCATATAGCAATC